>ERZ869936.7-NODE-7-length-474001-cov-10.052160_pt1 | contig 474001 bp, 506 predicted proteins | sample MGYA00520876_ERZ869936 | MGnify/ENA primary metagenome ERZ869936 (study PRJEB32218, sample SAMN09650985) | biofilter metagenome | isolation source: enrty point of leading RO module | place: Saudi Arabia: Thuwal, RO plant located on Red Sea | collected 2016-02-17 ...
ATATGGCATGTACATAATTTTAGCTTAGGTGTTGCGAAGGTCATGATACATTACGCTATGCTCCTGCTTGATCATTCCTTGCGAGAATCACATCCGCCAAAACCTTGACCCAATCGATCTGGAATGACCCCCGTATACTGTACATACCTGCCCCACGATTAGCGGGCAGACAACGTACAAACGTATGGCACAATACATAAGCCCGGAACAACGGGCAAAAATTCTATCAGCAATTAAAGATGAGGGTATGAGTATTCCCGATGCATCAAAGACCTTTCTTGTCGCAGAGAAAACCATTAGGACATGGTTACGCAAACAAACGAGAAACGCACATACATCTTCAAATGAAGTACAGAAACAACAACAATAAGAACATACAACCCAAGGAAAAAGGAATTTGTCATGAACGAAGAACCTTCTGAAAAGAGTCGTACCACTAATGATCACCTGATCCAAATTGTCCTGGATCCCCAGGTCGAAGCACTGGTGAAGAGGATTGATCCGGGTCAGATATTCGAGTCCTATCAGCCTACATGGTTTAACGGTGCAAAGGAAGTAGAGCACTGGATGTTGGACCGGTGTCCGATGTGTCGCTGGTCACCTGAGAAAATGCCCGGAAGCCCCCTTGAGGATGACCGTGATCTGTGGATCGATCTGAAGCACGGAACATGGAAATGTTATGGTCGGTGCCAAAAAGAGGGTGATATGATTGATTTAGTGTCGGAGTTAGAAGGTATATCACGAGAACTTGCAATTGCGCTTCTTTTTCAGAGACATTCGCTTTCTCCAGGAAAGCGTCATGTATCACCCTGAAACGGGAGAAATGTTATTACGATACCCATCGCGTTTGGCGGTGGGATTTTTGTGTGTTCATAGGATTAAATCCTAAATCTGCTATACTACTTTTATATTAAGAAATAACAATATTTTTATGAAAAATGCAGCTAGTTATTTTAGTATTCCCGCAGAAGACTTTGAAAGAGCAAAGAAATTTTATGAATCGTTATACGATCAGAAATTTCAAATTATGGAGGATAACGGTGATACCATGCTTATGCTTCCAGGAGACCTTGAACATGGTGGTGTAGCTGGTGCAATCACAAAAGGACCCAACAGAAAACCTTCGAGAGAAGGAACCTTAGTGTATTTAAATTTTGAGGGAGATTTACAAAAAATTTTAGATAGAGCAAAAGAAGCTGGCGCAACCATTGATACACCCAAAACAGCGATACCTGATATGGGATTCTATGGAATTATTATCGACAGTGAAGGAAACAGAGTAGGATTGTGGTCAGCGGAATAATCATTAACTTGCCCACCCAACCTGCAACCTGCCAGATTGACTGGTAGACCATATATACATGTCAATACAGCATTTGCTATAATTTGGAAACAGGTTTCATTTTGTAATCGACCTATGTTGGGAGATCAGAGATTTCCATGAAATTAGAAAAAAAAATGCCATATGAAATTATAATGAAGACACTTGATACATGTGGTGATGGTATTATCCTTACCGATCCAAATCGGAACGATAACCCCATCATCTACTGCAATAGACAATTCTCTAAACTTACTGGTTATAGTTCTAAAGAAATCATTGGGAAAAACTGTAGATTTCTACAGGCTCATGACACTAAACAACCTGAGGTGCTGATAATTCGGGAAGCGATCAAAAGAAAAGAAAAACTCAAGATAACATTGAGAAATTACCGCAAAGATGGGAGCATGTTCTGGAATGAACTTTCTCTATCTCCAATCCATGGAGATAGGGGTGAACTTTTGTATTATATAGGAATACAAAACAACGTAACAAAGAAGGTACAGACACAGATGCAACAAAGAGAAAAAATCCTTCTTTTAGAGGAGAATCTAAAAAAATGTTTAATAGTCCTCACTAATAAATAAACATATGAGCAAAACACTTACCTGCCGTGAATTAGGCGGGGTCTGCGACAAAAAATTCTCCGGAGATACGTTTATGGAGATTGTCGAGAAAGGTATGACGCATATGCAGTCAGACGAGGCACACGAAGCACGCATTGCAAACCTCTCTCATGAGACTGGTGAGAGTAAAGAAGCGTGGTTTAAACGGATGCAGGAAGTATTTGACGCACGACCTGATGACCAATAAAAAGACACAGTACCGTATGCGTGCGAAAATATGGCTTTATCCAGGAATGGCTGGATGGCATTTCGTTACACTCCCTAAAAAATATTCAGCGGCAATCCAGAAAAACCATACTTCTCTAAAACGGGGCTGGGGTAGTGTCCCGGTATACGCAACAATTGGTGACACGCGCTGGAAAACTTCCATTTTCCCCGATAGAAAAAACGATACCTATCTCTTGCCACTTAAAGCTCAGGTGCGAAAAAGAGAAGATATTTATTCAGGGGACACCATTACATTTTCAATTGAGATTGGAAGGTAGCCTTTACAGATGGTGTGATATAATAATGTCTCTTATCCTAATCATGCGCGCTATGCGTACTCATACGTATGAATAAAAAACTGTGGTTACTTGGAATATCAGCAGTCTTACTCCTCCCTATAGGAGTAGCTGCGGCAGACTACCTTCCTAAGGATTCAAGCCAAGGAGGAAACGTGGTTGTCGGAGGTTCAAACACTTACCGAAATCTCTATGTCGGGGGTGGTTCAGTTATCGTAAATAAAGAAATACAAGGCGATCTCTTTGCCGCGGGCGGAAGCATTAACCTCGCGGGAGGAGTTGAACAAGACTTCTTTGGTGTGGGCGGAAATCTTAATATCGGAAATCCTATTGGCCAAGATGCTCGAATTGCAGGAGGAAATATCACCATTAATGCACAAATTGGAGGAGATCTTCTCATTGCCGGGGGTACCATTTCCCTCTCACCAAACGCTCCTATTGGAGGAGACCTTTGGGCCGCGGGGGGCGTGCTTAACCTCAACAGTCCTATAGCAGGCAATGTGCGTATCGGAGGAAGTGAAGTTTTTATCAATAGCAGAATCAACGGAACGGTTGAGATATATGCGGAAAAACTTACCTTTGGCCCAGAATCACGTATCGAAGGATCTATTACTTACCACGGAAGACATGAAGCAATAATCCAGAATGGCGCGGTGATTAGCCCTATTACTTTTGAGGCATGGGAGACAAAACGATCAGCTGATCATTCAGGACTCATTCCTTTCGGCGTTGGGGCGTTTTTCTTCATTAAACTCGCCGCTCTCTTTATCGGAACATACGTTATTCTTAAACTTTTCCGACGAAAAACCACTGAAATAATAAATGACGCGTACAGAGCACCCTGGAAAAATTTACTTATTGGTATCGTCGCTATTATTACGATTCCCATTATCAGCATCGTGCTTCTGATGAGCCTCATTGGCGCGTATATTTCAATCTTTTTGATTCTCTTTTCGTTACTGGTAGGCCTCCTTGCCTCACTTATGAGCGTGCTCTTTATTGGCACCATAATGGAGCGATTCTTTAAGAGAGATCAAGCAACTGAAATTTCATGGACAACCGCACTCATCGGGGTACTCGTGGGCGGGATCGCATCTTTGATTCCAATTATTGGGTGGGCGATCCTCCTCATCTTCTGCATCATAAGCTTTGGCGCGCTCCTTGGAGGTTTTCGCAGAAGAATTGAGGTATAAAGAATCAATGGCATTTTTTACACAACCCTTTTAATTGGAGTGTGTGGTGCTGAAGCGAAGAAAAATGCTTAGACGCTTTAAGTGAAATATGCTCAATATTATCTAAGGTGCAAACTGCAATCCGCTCTACCTTCCTACACCCATTACACACTAGGTAGTGACTATGCATGTTCACGAGTTCATATCTATGCTGATTCTCAAACACAAACACAGAAATGAGACCCGCCTTCCCAAAAACTTCGAGTGTTCGATATACCGTAACACGATCGAGAATAGTGGAAACCTTTTTATAAATCTCGTCTACTGAAATTGGTTTTTTGACTTTTTTGAGTTCTTCAAAGATGCGAATTCGAGAAGGGGTTACTTTATATTTCCCTCTTTGTAACGCTTCTCTTAAGACTAAATTTTTATGTTTTTCCATTATCATGTGGGTTATGTTGAGGCTCAATATGTGCTTTTTGATGAAGATGTGATAAAAACGCTCCTCCTTCTATTAAAACTACCATAAGATTACGAAGAAAGAGTACTCCCGCACCAAGAAAAAACCATGCGATCCATATTTCGATAATCCATGGATGCTCGATGAGGGTATCAAGTGGATTATAAATTAATACTGCAATTAATGAAAACCATAACGCGGAACAAAATCCGCAGGTTAATGCTCCTCCAACTATTGGTATGCCGTGAACTAAGGTCAGCAATCGAGGATGATTAAGTAAAAGCGTACGCCATATGAGCACCGAGGTGGTAGTAACTCCTAAGATAATACTAAAATAAAGTAACATATCGTTTGAAAAGATAACCCCGACATGGAGACGGGGTTATGTGTCTTTATAAACGTTGATAAAATAAACTATCAACAGTGTACCGCGAGCGGATTATTGTTTCGCCGAAGAAATGCTTTTCCCCGCTCAGTGACTGGGTGAAAATGCCCTCCTCGCATCATACCGGGTGTGCCATGAATTTTTACCACAGCACCGCCATCAGGTCGCGTACAATTGTACGCTGAACGTGCCAGAATAATCTGTGCCGGCTCATCCACCATCTTTTCGGGAAGCGGAGAGAAAACACAGTCATTGCAATGTGGAGGACATCCTCCGCAAGGTGCAGCCATGAACTTCCTTTGGTTATAAGTTTTGGATCAATAACTCTGATGTTACATCAGTCCACCGTTAGTATACTCCCTAGAAGAATAAATGCAAATATGTTGCAAATACTTTCCGCGCGGGATTCTTCACTTTAGTGATAATGGTGGTGTCCATGATTCTTCTCTTCAATGCCATTACCCCGCTCATGATAGAGGAACCACACTGCGAGCAAAGTGGTGATAGGCACGGTAAGCACGAGCCCGATACTTCCTACCAAAGATCGAACAATTTCAGTTGCAAATATCTCTCGATTAAGAATCGCGAACAGTGTGCTTTCCGACATTGAAAAAAGCAATAGGATGGGGAGCGCAACACCAGTATACGCGAGCACTAAAGTGTTTACGAGAGCTCCCACATGTTCTTTTCCGATACGCACTGCCCGATGATACACCTCAGCACGAGTGAGTGTTTGGTCTGTACTAAAAAGTTCACGCACCACCGCAACTTGGGTTACCGCAATATCATCGAGCACACCGAGTGCTCCGATAATAACTCCCGCGAGAAGTAATCCAACAAAATCAAGTTGTCCTCCCGTATTAAAGTTAAGATAAATGCTTTCATCAGAAGAGAAACCCGTGAGTCCTGTTCCTTGTATTGAAAAGTACGCAAGAAGACCAGTAATGCCAACGGCGATCATGGTGCCCGCATATGCAATCAATGAACGCCGGTTAAAACCGTGCGTAAAAAAGATAGCACAAAAGAGCACGGCTCCCGCAACCGCAATACTTACCGGAACAGGAGAAATTCCCTGAACCAAGGTCGGCACGAGAACATAAATAATAACAAGAAGGCTCCCCGCAAGAGAGATGAGGGAGCGCAACCCTTGCATACCTCCAAAGATGAGGATAGTCGCAACAAAGATTCCGAGTAAGAAAAGCATTGAAAACCTTCGATCAATCTCTCGGACCGAATAGAATTCGCGCCCATCGATCGTTACCATGTAGTCAACATAGAATTTATCACCCGGTTTAAGCTCGAGATAATCGTTCTCGAAAGTAATTTCTTCCCCTTCCCGGACTCCATCAAGCAGAACCGCGCGCAGCGTCTGTATTGAATTTTCTATTCGAGTTCCCAACACCACTCCCTGCTCCTCTTTTACCACCTCGAGCACTTCCGCCCGCCACACCCCCTGTAAATCATGGTGGAGCTCCTGGGCTGAAATACTCCCCGCTGGAATAAAGAGGAAAAGGATAAAGAGAATAACTCGCATAGCGCTATTCTAACAGAGAAACTAAAAAATCAGGAGTTTTTTAACCTATTCGGCTAATCTCGCCTCATCTGATAAAATGATGCTACTGAGCAATATAATCATCTCTTTTTATGAACATGTTTAAGAAAACATCAGCAAAAAATGTTAAAGAATACTTGGCGTCAATCCCCAAGGAACGGAAGGAAACGACCCTCTTTCTCCACAATGCAATACAGAAAATATCCCCCAAATTAAAACCTCATTTTGCGTATAATATGCTGGGATACGGTTCATTCCCTTATCGTAATTATAAAAAAGAAATTGTTGACTGGCCGATTGTGGCACTCGCCAATCAAAAACACTACATAAGCGTTTATGTATGCGCTATGTCGAGCGGAAAATATCTTGCTGAAAAATATAAAAAAGACCTAGGAAAGGCAAGCGTTGGAAAAAGCTGTGTTCGGTTTAAGAAACTCGAGGATATTAACCTTCCGACTCTTAAAAAGATTATTAAGGAGGCATCAAAAAACCCCGGCCTAACACCTGACCACGCATAACTTTATTAGGAAATGTAATTGAAGCACCTTTTGTGCTACGCTATACTACTCACCATGAATGAAAGTTCTCAGAGTCCAAAAAGTCTTTATAAAAATGGAGAACAAGTCCCAACTTCTGGAACCTACCAATGTATTGCGTGTGGCAATCGAGCATATTTTATTAAAGGAGATATTTTCCGTGATTGCGAGGTATGCTTTGCGGGAACAGATGATGGTCCATCAGGATTTGACAATACTGATAAAGAGTTCTGGAAACTCATTGACGCGCAATAGCTATGAAGAGATCCGAGGAAAAAGATCATGTTCCGCCCCCTCTACTCACCTCTCATGACCTCCAGAGGCTCTACAAACGAAGAAATCTACGTCCTGTACTTGCTATTTTTCGTATCTATGGAAGCGTTACTATCGCCATAGTATTAGGAATTATCCTACCTCCGCTATTCCTGATATTCATCATACCTACTATTGCCGCGCTACAACATGCCATCTCTATCTTACTTCATGAAGCTGTACACTCACTTCTTTTTAAGAGTCGGCGCACTAATGAAGTGGTCGGAAATATTATTTCATACCCCATCGGTTTTTCGCTCAGTTATCGAGAAATTCACTTTCCCCATCACGCGCACCTAGGAACACCTGGGGAAGATCCTGATTTACATAATTATGAGGAATTTCCAACAACGTGGCCTGGGCTCGCCAGGAAATTACTACTTGATTTTTCAGGTATCAGCGCAATTATCCAGTTCTTGAGCAAAAATACACTCACGCACACAGAGAAAAAAACCCCGATGATTCACTTGGCAGGTATACTCGGCGCACAGCTTATTATTTTTTCCTTCTTTTTCATATCTGGACATCCGTGGCACTATCTTATTCTCTGGATCATTCCCCTTGTCACAATCACCAAGGGCCTCGCGCAGTTAAGAAATCTTGCTGAACACCTTACACGCCCCGAGAGGGCTCCCTATGGAGCTCAGCGTATCAGAACCTTTAAGAGCTCTCTTATTGAAAGGTTCTTCTTGGCTCCGCTCAACTTCAATTACCATGCGGAGCATCATTGGTACCCCATGATTCCCTACTACAATCTTCCTGAGGCTCGAGAGATTCTCCAAAAGCAAGAGGGTTTTTCTCTTCATGCGAAATGGTGTAAGAGTTATATGAGTGCATTAAAAGAAGCAGTACAACCCCACAAAACACAATGAAAAAATTCTGTTGTATTTGCAAACAAAAGGTCAATCGAGAACGCTTCCTTGAAAACGGCAAGGACCTCGAGTACCAGGCACCCGGAATGTTTTCGCAAATCAAGTGTAGCCAGTGCGGTTTAGTTTCGATGGATCCTATGCCTCATCTTGAAAAGATTCTCTCCTTCTATCCGCATGATTATCACGGCTACCAACCTCCCGCGTCAAGGCTCACTAAATTTCTTATTGAACACAATCTTCGTGCCCGAGCACAACATTACCAGAGACTCATTGGAAATACGGGTGCCATTCTCGATGTAGGAGCTGCTGATGGCGCCCATTTTGACATATGGAAAAAATCAGGAGCATGGACACTCCACGGACTTGAGTTTAAAGACAAAATTGCACAAAATGCCCGAGCTCATGGACGTGACGTAGCAACAGCAACGATAGAAACCTATAACCCGGGAGGCAAAAAATTTAAATTAATTATTATGAACCATCTACTTGAACATGTCATAGATCCTCTTGAGACGGCATCACGCGCATACAACCTTCTTGAACCAAGAGGTGTCTTTATTGGAGAGACACCAAATATCCGGAGTCTAGATTTTTGGATTTTTCGAAAATATTGGGGTGGATGCCACTGGCCACGACACCTTCACCAGTTTGATCCAAAAAGTATGCGCGCCATGCTTGAAAAAGCAGGGTTTGTTAATATACGCTTCCATTACCCACTCCACACCGGCCACTGGGCTCTCTCGATACAAAATTTTCTTCAGTCAAAGAAGTTGACCAGAAGCAAGCTGTCATACGGACGCACCCGTTATTACCCGCTATTGCTCTTCCTCTTCGCTCCTATTAATCTGATCCAGAAATTATTTGGAATCACTGGTATTATGGGATTTACTGCACAAAAGCCACAATGAATAGAGACCCTTATTCATTTTCCGTCAAAGACAAGAAGGTCGTTGCGAGGGATACGTGGGAGATCACCCTCGATACGCAACATACCCCCTTCTCTTTTATACCTGGGCAATATATCAGGATGACGATTCCAGAGATCTCTAAAGAAGTAGATGGTGGAAATAGCAGATCTTTTACGCTTTCCTCTTCACCAACGCATACTACCACCATTACCATCACCACCAGAGCATCCGGTTCTCCTTTTAAAAAAGCGCTTCTCAAAATCCCTTTGGGAGAGAACATCCTTGTCCGTGGCCCATTTGGAGAATTTATTTTGCCCGAGAATCCTAAGGAACCCGTAACACTTATTGCGGGTGGTATTGGTATTACCCCTTTCCTTTCTATGATTCGTTTCGAACTTGAAAAGAAAAGCAAGCGGCCGATGGCTTTAATATACGCAAATTCATCTCAAGATCGAGCAGCCTATCTTAATGAATTACTACAGGCATCCTCCGATACTTCACATTTTACTTTCTATCCCTATTACCGGCGAATAGACGAAGCGATTATTAAGAAACTGCCTTTTGAGCGCCATACAATGTATTACCTCTGTGGACCACCTATGTTTGTTGCTCAAATGAAAAAAAATTTGTTTGACGTACGTAAGATAGATCCTGATCGAGTACTTACTGAAGACTTTGATGGCTACATCGGGCTCGAGAATTAAATTATTTTTTCTCTTCTTCCTCTCCAGAGAAGCTCAATCTGTGGAGTGCTACGATAAACAGACTCTCACTCCAACCAAGCGGGGTGTTTTCATTGTACGTAGATGAGTTTGAAAAATAGAGTTCGGGTAATACCCCATCCTGAGTAACTGCTTTTTCCGCCATCGAGAGAAATGACTCTGCTTTTGCCCGATCTCCGATTTTATCATAAATAATAGCGAGCCAGCTTAAACCAAATGTCCATTCAGCTTCCTCAGACCATCCATCCGGATTCTTGTTATAATAGTGATCTCCTTTGTATCGAATAACTCCTCGCTCTTTCAGGAGATGGTACTCAACATTCTTAAGAATATCCTCAGTCTGTGTATCAGTGGTTACGTGATAAGGCCAAATCAAAGAAAGTAACGCTAGATCAACAAATTTTCGGTCGGATTCTCGTGGAAGTAATTGTGCAAGCGCTTCTTCGCCACGGACAATGAGCTCAGGAGAAACCACTACCCCCTCAACATGTTGTATCTCTTTAAGTCCTGCCAGACAGGCACCGACTGAAGATGCGTGTACCTCTTGATCCTCTTCCCACACACCAGAATCGGGGTCATGCCAGTATTCAAGTGTTGAAAGATACCATACTAGTTTTTGTATAATCCGCCGGTCGTTCTCGTCTTTGATTAAAATCCCTTTTTCTTTTTTTTCTAACTCTCCAACCTTAAACAAAATACACCCGATGGAATCATTCTGCTTATTTCCCCATTCTTCCCAATACTCATCAAAAGTTTCCGGGTGATATCTTGGATGAATATACTGGTAGGTATGTTCTGGTTTCTTGCTGATCGCATAATCGATCTTAGACTCATGTTTTTTAAAAATATCAAGAATCGCTCGGTACGTTTTCTGAACCGTTTCAAGATCCCCCAACACCTCAAACGCAAGACATTCATAAAAATTATCTCGCAACCATGCTTTATCATATCCTGTTCCTACCTCTTTTTTTGATGCAGAAAAAAGGCCTGACTCATACTGAAGTCCGGAAAGAATTTTTATGTGTTCATTTAATAATTCCTGGCACACATCAACTCGTGACATAAATACTATTGTATAGTAAAAAACAGAAAACAAAAAAGACCTTTCATAAATGAAAGGTCTTTGGCTGAATAATACTCGACACTAGGAAACTCGTGCTTTCCGGTGTGCACGCCGAATTTCTCTGATAATTTTCTTTTGCTGAAGAAATTCACGTCCAGCACTGAGTAGCTCGAGAGTGATTATCCCTAAAATATCTCCTCCATCCCTTAAAGGAACGTGGCCCGCGAAAATGGTGTAGTTTTCTAATGCGTATACCCATTGCCCATGGGTCCACTTTTTAAAATCAATGCGAACTCGTTCATTTCGTGTTCGAACCACCTCTCTTCCTCCATACGCGACCTTATATGATCGATACCAGGATGCGCCCATTGATTTCTCTCCCGTGTAAAGTTCCCGCTTATGGTACTTTCGAAGAATCAATTTAATAACCTCTATGTCTTCTTGAGAAAAATGCATTGATGAATCCTTTCGTGTTTTATCCAAACACACTGTACATCAAAAAACATACTTGTCAAATAACCCCCTTCAGATTTCGATGGCGCATACCAGCACAAACGGCTATACTAAAAATAAAGAACACTATGACCCCTTTTGATATCGCATCCGTTATTGCTTACCTCACCCATATACCATTTGTAATAAGCGGTGTAGTATTAATTTTCACTACACTCTTTTTTTTATCTCACCGCAAAGAGGCTTTTCTTTTTCTTTCAATTTTCATCAGTACCATCTTAATGAGCAACCTCATTAAATGGACGACAGAAATACCCCGACCTGAAGAATCCTTTATGGCTCCATTTCTTGATCCTAATAGTTTTAGTTTCCCCAGCACACACACTGCCAACGCGTTTGCTCTGGCATGTTTCTTCTCATGGCTCTATTTTAAAAAAGAGATAAACTATCGATTAGCTGGGATGATGGTTTTGTTTTTCTCGATTGCTGGTATTATTGCGTGGAGCCGTGTAGCACTTGGCGCGCATACTGTTTTTGATATTATCGCAGGGAGCGCGCTCGGTATACTAATCTCTACCACCATACTTATACTCTTAGGTACAAAAAAGAAATAGATGCTTCATTAAGACACACGTACTACGATATGATTGAAAAAATTCGAAACTTCTATCAAAAGCACGAGGGGCATGCAACATCAATAGCATTCATCCTTGGATTTATCTGGGACAATCTCACCCTCACCCGTATTGATTTACGCCTCGATAACTTAATCCTCCTTACTTACCTCATGATTGCAGGGCTTGGCATTATTGCTTTCAATACCTACGAGCATGATCGAGAAAAAAGGAACTCGCAAAAAAACCATATGGCGTGGCTTCCGCTCGTTATTCAGTTCGCATTCGGTGGCCTGTTTAGCGGATTTATTATTTTTTACGTACAGAGCGCATCATGGGCCGCAAGCTGGCCTTTTATTCTACTCCTCATATTCATTTTTATTGGTAACGAGAGATTTCGAACTCATTATGCGCTACTTCCGTTTCAAAGTGCGATATTTTTCACCGCACTCTTCTTATATCTTATTTTCTCAATTCCTGTTCTTCTGGGGACTTTCGGACCTGGAACGTTTCTCCTCAGCGGAGGAATAGGTCTTATTGGAATCTTCCTTCTGCTCTATGCGATAGCTAAAAATGCGCCAGACCGCCTCAATCAACAACGATCAATGCTTATCGTGAGCATCTTGAGTATCTATATAGCACTTAATGGTATGTATTTCAGCAATATCATTCCTCCTATTCCACTCGCGCTTAAAGAAATTGGAGTATACCACCACATTTCACGAACTGAAGCGGGCTATGTGCTACGCTACGAAGAAGCGCCATGGTACAGACCTTTCAAGAAAACAGATACTATATTTACACAAAACCAGAATGATCCCGTATATGTATGGAGTGCTATCTTCGCTCCAACCAAACTTTCAGTTGATATTCAACATGAATGGTTCTATTTCAATGAAGTAAAAGATGATTGGGAATTAACAAGCCGTATCCGGTTTCCCATTACGGGGGGAAGGGACGGAGGCTATCGAGGATTCTCTCTCAAACACAATGTAATCCCTGGCAAGTGGCGTGTTGAAGTAACGACACTCCGAGGCCAACTGATCGGCAGAACAAACTTCGTGGTAGTAGCAAGCAATGAAGAACCTTTACTTATCGAGGAGATCCAGTAATCACAAATAATTTCTCCTCAAAAAAACAATACTTGCTATAATAAGCTTATATGAAAAATCGGCTTAGAATTGGTTTTACCCTATTACTGTTCTTGGAATTATTCATTGTGGCATACTTTGTCCCAAACATCGCGGGACGATTCCAACTCACTACCCTCGAAGAAATAGTACTGCTTCTTATCGGAAGCCTCATGTGTGTCTGTATTGGGTTTTTTATTATCGAATTTTTTGTCACCCTCCCCTTCAAAGATTTCATTGAATACATTAATCGTGAATGGAGAAGAAACCATGATCTAAAAGGGAAAAAGATTTCCCACACCCCTGTTGAGCTTGAGCTTTTATATTACGAATTTAGTATGATGCTTGAGACACTCCGACACAAAACACGAACACTTCGCGAAGATGAACAACTTAATGAACTCAAATATGGTTTTATTGCTATTGCATCACACCAACTACGAACTCCACTCACGGGTATCAAATGGGTATTAGGAAGCGCGCTTACGATGCCTTCTGTCCAGAAACATAAAGACTTAAAGATATTGTTAGAGCGCGCGCATAATACCCTTCGAGCTATTATGAATATCACCAACCAACTCTTGAGCGCAATTCAAATATCTGCAAGTGAATTTGCTGAACAACGCGAAAATCTCGATATCGAATCAATGGCTCGTGAATTGATCACGGAAAACAAACTCCTTGCGCAGAGTCGAGATGTTGACCTCATCTTATGCAAAAAGAAAAATATCATTCCAAGTATCAAAGGGAATCGCGAACAAGTTCGACTTATTCTCCAGAACCTTGTTGCAAATGCAATATATTACAGCCCATCGAATCAAAAAATAGAGATCGTGCTTGATCATGAAGATGCGTTTGTATACGCCCATGTTATTGACCACGGAATTGGTATTCCTGATGAAGAAAAACACCTGGTATTTGAGCGATTCTTCCGAGGCAGCAACGCAACTCGTGTGCGGACTGAAGGATCAGGCCTCGGGCTCAATCTTGCCAAAAATATCGCGCTCCATCATGGCGGAGATATTACTTTCAAGAGTAAACCTGATGAAGAGACCGCATTCACAGTCTCTTTCCCAATACCGCGTGAAGGAGAACTTGAAACATTTATCGCACCCAAATAGCTATCATGGTTTTTAGTATTTCAAGTATTATTATGGCAGTCAGCGCCTTTATGGTAATGTTTTTCTCCTATACCAGATATGAAATTTTCCAACGAAATAGATCAAATAAAATTACCTTCTTTTTTTGGTGTGCCTCATCCGCTTTTAGTCTCGCCTTGCTACTCTACGCCCTATCTGGTGTACTTCTAACAACGGATACCTCTCTACTTTCCTCTTTCATCGTAAGCATCGCACTTATCATTACTTCGATCGGTATTGGGTTCTTTCTCATGATTCCGTTTTATAGCTGGGGATCAGCGTATTTCTTCGTTTTCGCCAAATATAGTATCTATCTCTTTTTGCTTTCCCATATTGGCTTCCTCCTTATTTACCCCCCTGCACCATACACTGATCTCTTCGGAATCACTCATTGGGGTATCCATGCATATCTAAAATGGATACTGGGCACTTTCTATCTTTTACCCTTCGTATTTAATATCGTTCTATTAGTGAAATTTTTACTACACGCTCCAAAGAAATTCCAAAAAAACACCAGTACCCTTATTATTGCGTTCTTATTAACAGGAATTGGTGGGAGTTACCAATACATTGGAGATGACACTACGCTACTCACTGCTTCGCTACTCACCATACTTCTTGGTAGTATCATACTTCTTTACAACACTTTCATAACGCGCTCGTACATGAAAGAGAAAGATTTTATGGCACACCATGGGTAAGATTAAAAAATCATGTTATATACAAGCAATCAACAGCATATCCACGAAAAATGAGAAAAAATAGATTGACAAAAGCAACTATTATGCAAGAATTAAACTAACGATTATCCATTCTTTTGAGAGGGTTCCGAACAAATAATTTATTCTCATTATGGGTTCATATAGCATGTATCCGAGGATACATGCTGCGAACACCACATTTGCGAGACATGCGGATCCATTCTCTCTTAATGAAGAGGAGTGATCGGGGTCAGAAAATCTCTGTGTGGAAAACACGGAGATTTTCTTAATTTAAGAATTTGCTTTTTTAATAATTCTCATGTAGGCTCTTCATTAGAAAACAAAGGAGGTGCAACATGGATTCGAGCGAGACCAAACCCCTTCTCAATAACATAGAGAAATACTACCAAGGGCAGAATATCGATACGGACATTCTTTGTGATCTCATTTCCTTGTTCACAGAGCTGGTACGAAATAATGATGACTTTAGTCTTTCTCTCCCCCAATTGAAAAGACCTCGGTCATCGGCACAGCTCTTTCTCATCACTCATCGGATGATCATTAGAGTAATAGAAGATGATAACGAATGTTTAATCTTTATTACGGATAATTTAATTCCGTATTTCCTCACACGGATCGCGGAGAAAATCAAATCCGACACACCGATTAAATGTGTCGGTTAGCATGAGCAAGCGGCCTTATGGCCGCTCTTTTTTCTTATTTCTCAATCCCCATATCGAGAATGAGACCGCCCCAGGTAAACTGCTTTGCACCAAGACCTGTTCCATTATGCGGATTAAAATTTTCTCGAAATCCTGATTTCTCAATCAACGCAAGCGATTTTTGAGCAAGCTCTTTCGCGATATCATTAAAGCCATACTTCCGGAGACCGTGGTATACAAACCAATTAGAAGCAAACCACGTAGGGCCTCGCCAGAACCCGTGTGGATTAAAAGATGGCTCATCTAAAGACACCGTTGGGATTGGGTATGTTGTCCAAAACTCTTTTTCATTCAACAGGTGTTCCTCAACAAGACGCCGGGCATCTTCTTTCTCACATATTTCCCCAAAGAGCGGTGCGAAGATAGCCCATGTCTTTACTTTGATACTTCGATAGTCTTCTCCAAAGGTGGACCAAAAAATTCCATCTTGAAACATGAGTTTCCGCATTGACTCAATAATTTCCTCTCGGGCTCGATTAAAATAATTAGCATCATACGCGCGACCTAACTTGTCTGCGATGTGGGCAAGTGCGGCCAAATTTTCAACCATAATTGAGTTAAAAGGAACATCTTTAACCCAAAAAAAGTTTTTCATGCAGAAAGGCGCATCAAAATTACATTTCTTATTTTCTTTAACCAGCGCTAAGCGTTTTTCCAGATTTTCCTCTAGAGAATGTACTGGTGGAAGATTAAGAAGATGATCAAACCGAGGTGAGTCGTCTTCTCCTGATTCATCAGGGTTAATGATTCCGATTAAATTCCGCTCATGTGGATCACGCTCATTGATCAAGTATTTATAAAAATGAAACAAATTTCGATATACTTCTTCTAAAAATTTTTCATCCCCATCACATTCAAAGATACGTCGTACCGCGTAGGCAAGCATTGGAGGTTGAGTAATACTTGAGGTTCCTTCAGTACCCCAATCAAAATTAATCACATCCCCTTCCTCCCAATAAATAATATGGGGTATCATTCCATTATCAAACTGGCGGGCTAATAGTGAACGGATTTCTTTCTTTGCACTTTGGAGATCAAAATAAGAAAGAATGATTGCATGAAAACACGAATCCCATAGCCATTGATACGGGTACGCGGTCGGAGATGGAACCGTATACTGATAGGTATCTGTAACGCGCCGATTTGCTTGGAAGATTTTTTCTACATCAGATTGGAATCCCATATTTTTCTATCTTACCATACCCTCTTAATGGACCAATCTTTAAAAACAAAACCCCGCATACGCGGGGTTTTGGAAGGACTATATCCTACATACCCATTCCTTGGGGCATACCATTATCGCGCGTGCATGCTTTGCAAGTGCTTTTGTGGGTAAAAATCTCCACCACAGCTGCAAGACCAACAAGAATATAGATCACTTGTGCAACACCCCCTGGAAGCTTGGCAACAAGATTCCAGTCCATATTGATTCCATAAAGGAGCCAATTAAGACCTCCAATAATAAGGAGGATGAATGCAACTACATGTAAACCTTTCATAGGTTATGCAATCTAAAAATTTGTCTAATAAAAATCGACTTTTTATTGCATCTTTATCATATCGCCCATCAAGGAATGCGTCTATATGAGTAATACACAGGTAGATTTTTCTATTACGATCGCTATAATAGTGGTTATTATGCATGTAATATATAAACACACTGGCCTTATTATCGGATTAATTATCTTTTGTTCAGTTGGGCTTATTATTTTTACGCAGATACAACCTGGAAAACTCGATGCATTCGCGCAATGTATTGCCGAAAGTGAAGCTCAATTCTATGGAGCATTCTGGTGTCAGCACTGCGAAAACCAAAAGGCTCTGTTTGGAAAATCAGAAAGACTGCTCCCTTATATTGAATGCTCTACTCCCGATGGCAATAACCAACTACCTCGATGCACCGATGCGGGTATTAGCGCGTATCCAACATGGCGTTTCAGTGATGGGAGTGAGTTCATCGAAGTACTCTCTCTCGAAGCATTGAGTGAAAAAACGGGATGTCAAATCCCCAGTCCTGAAGCATAGGTATGATTGAACTCTCTCAAATTCTTGCCTCTTTTACACTTATTGCCATTGTTGGGCTCCTATGCTGGTTTGTTATGTTTTTCTTGGCAAGAATTACGGGAACCTATGATCAGTTCCAAGAATCAGCCCTCATGAGGTTTATTGGTCGCAATGGAGTACTCTTTGCCTTCATCGTGGCTCTTGGTGCAACCGTAATGAGTCTCTACTATTCTGAAATTCGTGGTTTTACTCCGTGCAAACTCTGCTGGATTCAGCGCATTTTTATCTACCCTCAGGTAATTATTCTTGGTATTGCGCTATGGAAGGGAGAACGGCACGCGGTGCGTTTCTATAGTGGCGCTCTCGCCATCTTAGGAATCTGTGTTTCTCTATTCCATTATTATCTACAACAAGGAGGAACCCTTATCACAACCGACTGCTCTATTCTTGGGTCTGCTACGGAATCGTGTTCAAAAATCCTTATCCTTCATTACGGCTTTATTACCTTCCCCTTAATGGCGTTAGTAGCCGGTATTCTTATATACGTATGTATGGCCTTTTTGAAGGAGACACCTCACTATTGATCTATGAGATCCTACCAATCATTACTTCAAAAAATAGACAGGGGTATTATCAGAATGAATGGAAACATTACATCTCTTCTGTCACGATGGGCTCTCTTTATTATCTTTTTCTGGTTCGGATTTCTTAAAGTAATATCAGTAAGTCCCGCGGACCCTTTGGTTGAGGCGCTTCTCAAAGAAACCCTTCCTTTTTCTTTTGAATACTTTATCGTTTTTCTAGGAATTTATGAAATGTGTATTGGTCTCCTCTTTGTTATTCCGCGATGTGAACGAATTGCTATTGCACTATTCATCCCACACATGATTACCGCCTTCTTTCCACTTATACTACTTAAGGATATGACATGGGCGGGATCTTTTATTCCTACCCTTGAAGGTCAGTACATCATTAAAAATGGAGCCCTTATCGCGCTCGTGGTAAGTGTCGCAAGCCGTCTTCGCCCATTATCAAAGTCATAAAAAAAGAATCTGCGCTATTTTCTTTGAGCAGATTCTTTTATGTTTCTAAAAAGATCTCTTGGTGGGTAAAGAGATAATCAATCAGTACGGAAATAGCTATCCAATCCGTTTCACTGCGAAAAGAGGGAGTTGATACCATGGTGCAATGCAATAAATTTTTTATTTCATTTAAAATTTTTGGAAGATCCCTCAAGGAAACCATTGCTGTTTCTTTTTCAAAATCTTCAGTATGAGAATTTGGTGTTACTAGCACCAAACCGCTTCGAACCGCTTGCGCAATTTGATCTCGGGTAAATGACATAGGGCAAATATAGTATTTTTCAAAAAACATTTCTCTTACATTGATAACTATTGATTTCTGATCAAGAGTTAATTCTTTCTTTAGAATACTCCATTTACACTCAAATGAAAACCACCCCTTTCGAAGGGGTGGTTTTCTTATTAAAAATAAGTAGTGTTACTTATTTTTAATAGCTATTTGACGGTTTTCGCTCACTCATCGGTCGAGCTTCGCTTACAGAGATTGAACGTCCTTCAAAATCAGTTCCGTTTAATGTTTCAACAGCGCGGTCTGCGTCTGCATCATTTGCCATTTCGACAAAACCGAATCCTCGAGAACGACCAGTAACACGATCGGTAATAATATTTACAGAGGCTACTTCGCCTACTTTTGTAAATACTTCCCGAAGCGCATCCTCAGTAGAACTATAAGGGATTCCGCCAATATAAAGCTTCTTTGCCATGTATAATTTCAAAAAGCTACTTGATATACGTAGTGCGACCTTCTCACCGATAATCGCACGACACAAGGCACTGCCTGGAAGGGAATCTCGTTGAGACTAACTACACCTAGTAGTATACCCCATTATTATTAAAAAAGCAAGTCTTCAAAATACGGCTTGTTCATTAGGCCTAGCTTCGATACAATATGCGTATGTTTGAGAAGCTGCGCCATATTGCTACTGATCCTTATCGTGGTGTGCGTGATTTCTATCCCGAAGACCAGGCAGTACATAACTATCTGCTTCACACCATGCGGACCAGTATGGAGCGTTTTGGATACGAAGAGTATCATGCTTCAATTTTGGAACCAGCAGAACTCTATCGAGCGAAGACGAGTGAGGAGATCGTGAGCGAACAGACCTATACCTTTACTGACCGGGGCAACAGAGAGGTTACCCTGCGTCCTGAAATGACGCCCACCACCGCACGAATGGTTTCCGCCCGAAGAAGAGACCTCGCATTTCCCCTTCGATGGTTTTCAGTTGCAAACGTATTCCGATATGAACGGCCTCAGCGCGGACGTCTTCGAGAACACTGGCAACTCAACGCTGATTTTTTCGGACTTGAAGGGATACACGCAGAAACCGAAATTATCCATACCGCATCCTCAATACTTAATACATTAGGTCTTAAAGAAACTGACTTCTCAATACAAATCAATAATCGTGCTATTCTCCGAGAACTCCTTATCGAAGGTATGGGAATATCAGAAGCATCTTTCTCAACCATCACACGTATTCTGGATAAAAGAGAAAAAGTCCATCCTCAAAATTTCAAGGCGGCTATTTTTGATGCTTTTGGAAAAGAGACCGCTCAAGCTGAACGATTCCTTTCTTTTCTTGATACGAAAGATCTTCATGGAATTATTGCTACATTTTCAAACCATGAAGCACTAAAAGAGAAGTTGCGGGATACCGAGGAGCTTATTCACAACCTTTCACAGAAAGGGGTTACGAACGTGAATTTTAATCGAGGACTTGCGCGTGGTTTTGACTACTATACGGGTATGATTTTTGAGATTTTTGATACTGATACAAAAAACAACCGGTCTCTTGCTGGGGGTGGCCGTTACGATAACCTCATTAAAACATTCAGCGGGCATGATATTCCTGCCGTTGGATTTGGTATGGGAGACGTTACTATAGCCCAAGCACTTGAATCACGGGGGCTTTTACCTCCTTATACCTCACAAACCACCCTTTATCTCTGTATCGCCCAAACTGGGGCATTGCCTTACGCAGAGAAGGTTGCAGCGATGTTGCGAGACGCGCATATTAATACCGCAATTGACTTCACCGGAAAGAAAATTGGTGACCAGATACGTTACGCGGTTCGACACCATATTCCATATATCGCCTGTATTGGAGACCAGGAAGTTTCTTCAAAAAAGATAGTAGTGAAAAACCTCAAAGAAGAATCCGAGAAAACAGTCCCTGAAGACGAACTCATTACGTATTTAACACATGAATGATTATGCGGAAAATTACTTTTGATATTGAAACGAGTAATCAATTTTCAGATGTCGGTAGCTCAGATCCCGCAGACCTCGACCTTTCAATTATTTGTATTCATGATTCTCTTGGTGACGAGTTTAAAAGCTTTACCCAGGAAGAGCTTTCAAACCTTTGGCCAATCATTGAAAAAGCGGATATGCTGATTGGGTTTAATTCCGATCATTTTGATATTCCGCTTCTCAATAAATATTACGCGGGAGATCTTTCACGCATCAAAAGCCTCGACCTACTCAAAGAAGTGAAAAAATCTCTCGGACGACGAATTAAACTCGACACCCTTGCGCAGGGAACTTTAGGAAAAAAGAAAATCGGTAATGGTTTAGAGGCCCTAACGTGGTGGAAAAATGGCGAAGTGGAAAAAGTAAAAAAGTACTGTATTGAGGATGTTCGTATCACGAAAGAACTCTATGAATACGCCAAAAAAAATGGTTCCCTAAAATACCCGGATATGGGAACGATCAAGGAAATACCCATTGATAGTAGCTCGTGGGAAAAGAAAGACACCTCGGGCGTACTCACATACACACTACCGTTTTAAGCCTAAATCCCCTCCTTGCGCAATTTTTCAATAAGCTCGCGCGCTTGTTTTGAGGTCTTGCGTGGTAGTTCAATGGAAACCGTAATCAAAAGATCACCTCGTTTTCCATGTTCATAAGGAACACCCTTACCACGGACACGCAATATCTCATCAAAGGAAACTCCTGCTGGTATCTTCACCTCAATAGTTTTTCCTTCAAGAGTTTCAACTAAATAGACTCCCCCGAGTAGCGCGTCCGTAAGCTTAACCTTTAAATCCAGAAGTAGATTTGTGCCTTCTTTTTTGAAAGCACGATGAGGTTTAACTTGGACCTTAATGTATAAATCTCCCGAAACACCACCAGCAATAGCTTCGCCACTACCAGAGAGACGTATCATTTCTCCATTTTCGATACCTGATGGAATCTTAACACGAATTTCTTCTTCACGACGATAGACTCCTGCTCCTTTACAAGTCGCGCATTTTTCTTTAGGAGTCTTACCGCTCCCGCGACAAAGTTCACAGACGCGCTCAGTGCTTAAGGTTCCAAAAATTGAACGTCTTGTTTCATGGATGCGCCCTTTCCCATTACATCGGGTACACGTCGTGAACTCTGCCCCTTTTTTAGCCCCACTTCCCTCACACACCTCACATTGAGCTGTTTTAGCAAGAAGGATCTTTCGTTCAACTCCAAATACCGCTTCTTCAAAGGTAAGCTCAATACCAATTGAAATATCACGACCTCGTTTTGTACGAGCACGAGCTCCACCAAAAAAATCACTAAAGATATCTCCGAGGTCAAAATCTTCTGCGGAAAACTGGGAAAAATCAAACCCACCGAATCCTCCACCTGAAGGACCCGAACCTCCCCCAAAGACGCGACCATACGAGTCATACTCTGCGCGTTTTTTCTCGTCGGACAAGATGCTATACGCCTCACTCACCTCTTTAAATTTCAACGGATCACCACCTTTTTTATCAGGGTGATATTTGTGGGCAAGTTTTCGAAATGCTTTCTTTATCTCATCTTTAGTCGCATTCTTCTCTATTCCTAAGATTTCGTAATAACTTTTATTCATAGCTATGATGTAGTTGAGTCATTGGATTCATCCTCTTTCTTCTTTTCTTCATAATCGACATCTCTCGCTTTCTGTTCATCTGCTTTTCCTTCTTCCTTTTTTCCTTCTTGACTCATAGAGGCGCCGATTTTCTGTAGTGCTTGAGAAAGAGCCTCGGTTGATTTCTTTATCGTGTCAGTATCCTCCCCATCTTTTACCGCCTTCAACGCCCCAATAGCGTCTTCTACTTGTTTTTTAATATCTGCCCCAACCTTATCTCCGTTATCTCGAAGTGCTTTCTCCGAGGTATAAATGAGCTGTTCTGCGATATTCCTGCTTTCAGCGAGCGCTTTCTTCTTTTCATCCTCTGCGCTGTGAACTTCTGCGTCTTTCTGCATTCGTTCGATGTCATCGCTCGAGAGGCCAGAGCTTGCTTCAATCCGAATCGACTGCTCTTTTCCAGTTGTTTTATCTTTTGCGCTCACTTGTAAAATACCATTCGCATCAACATCAAAAGTCACTTCAACTTGTGGTGTGCCTCTTGGTGCAGGAGGAATTCCATCAAGGATAAACTTTCCGAGGCTTTTATTATCTCCCGCCATGGCACGTTCTCCTTGTACCACGTGTATCTCTACTGAGGTTTGATTGTCGGAAGCAGTAGAAAATACCTGGGTTCGAGAACTTGGAACCGTCGTATTCTTCTCAATTAACTTAGTGGCAACTCCTCCCATTGTTTCAATGCCGAGTGAGAGTGGAATAACATCAAGCAGAAGGATATCCTTTACATCACCTGAGATAACACCCCCCTGAATCGCCGCGCCAAGCGCAACAACTTCATCAGGGTTAATTGACCGATTTGGTTCTTTCCCAAAGAGCGCCTTCACCGCCTCAATAATTTTCGGCATGCGTGTCTGACCTCCCACCAAAATTACTTCGTCAATATCTTTAATCTCAAATGGGGATGCTTCAATAGCGCGTTTCGTGATACTAATTGCCCGATCAATATACTCTTCCGCAAGCTCCTCTAAGGTAGAACGTCTCATGGTGATCAAAAGGTGGCGCGGACCACTTGCATCAGAAGTGATGAAGGGAATATTGATCTCTGTTTCAGTAGTCGTTGAAAGTTCAAGTTTTGCTTTTTCCGCTGCTTCATCAAGTCGCTGTAATGCCAAGGGGTCATTCCGCACATCAATACCACTATCGCGCTTGAACTCGTTCGCGATCCAGTCTACAATCTTTCGATCAATATCGCGTCCTCCAAGATGGCTATCACCGTCAGTTGATTTTACTTCAACCACATCATCACCCACTTCAAGGACGGAGATATCAAAGGTACCTCCCCCAAAGTCGAATACTGCGATTTGTTCGTTTTTCTTTTTGTTAAATCCGTATGCGAGTGCCGCAGCAGTAGGTTCATTGATAATTCGCTTTACTTCTAATCCCGCGATCTTTCCCGCATCTTTTGTTGCTTGGCGTTGCGAATCATTAAAATATGCAGGTACAGTAATAATTGCTTCCGTGATCTTTTCTCCCAATTTTGCCTCTGCGTCCTGCTTCATTTTTTGAAGGATCATGGCTGATACCTCCTCAGGGCGATACTCTTTATTTTCTAGCACCACCGAGACCCCACCGTTTGGTGATTTTTTAATTTCATAAGGAACTGAAGATTTATCTTTGGTAACTCCCTCATCATCAAATGTGTGCCCGATAAAACGTTTGATACCATACACCGTGTTTTTCGGATTGGTAACTGCTTGCCGTTTTGCCAAAAGACCAACAAGACGTTCTCCTGTCTTAGAAATTGCGACAATAGAAGGAGTGGTTCGAGCACCCTCCGCGTTTTCAATAATACAGGGTTCCCCACCTTCAATAATTGCCATTGCGGAATTAGTAGTTCCAAGATCAATACCTAGTATTTTTGCCATAAAAATAAAAAATTAATTACTAATGCCTCTGATAAACAAACACTTTAACGGAAGCTGGACGTACCACATGGCCGTTTAAAATATACCCTTTCGAAATTCGTTCCGCGATTAACCCATCCTGCTTTTCATCTCCAGGTAATGCCTCCAAAGAATGGTGCTGTAATGGATCAAATGTGTCACCAGGCTCAGGTTTTATCTCTGATAACGTGTAATTCTCGAGTGTCGTCTTTAATTTAGTATGTATATATTCAACCCCCTGTCGCCACACCTGATCCACCGCGCTCCACGACTTATTGCCTATCGCCATCTCAAAGCTATCGAGCACCGGAAGCAAATCTAAAATTATTTTTTCAGTAATACGATTTTTTTCAGATTTTTTTTCTTCTTCAGCACGTCGACGAGCATTAACGAAATCAGCTTGACTACGTTGCCACCCATCGAGATATTCCTGTTTCTGTGCTTCGCTTTGAGCGAGCTTCTTTTTAAGTTTCTTTATTTGCTCCTCTTCGCTATTCTCGGCATACTCAACATCATGAGACTCAACAACGTCGTATTCCTCTTGAGATTCTGTTTTCTTATTGTGATCTTTTTTCATACTACGTGCTTATCTTAGCAGAAAATTCCCATAAGTATATACCACGGGTACCGTGACAAAATTCCTCACCCAACCTTTTAACGTTTTGACCACTGGGAACTCTTTCTTGCCTTCTTGTGACCGAATTTTCTTCGCTCTTTTGAACGCTGGTCTCTTGTAAGAAAACCTTTTACTTTCAACTCCCGACGAAGGGTGTGTTCGTGTTTGACGAGCGCACGTGAGATTCCGTGACGAAGCGCCACAGCCTGTGCTGAAATTCCACCACCTTTAATTAAAGCTGTGATCTTAAACTTGCCACCTTCAGTGACCTCAAGCGGAGCAAGGACAATTCGCTGGAGATTCTTATTGGGAAAATAAACCGAAAGTTCTCTCTCATTTATTGAAATAGCTCTTCGGCCACTCGGTGTAATTCGAACTCGAGCAACCGCGCTTTTACGACGTCCGGTTCCTTCAATATACTTTTCTTTTGATGCCGTGTTCATAATAACTATTCAGAAATAATCAAATTTTTAATCATAAGAAAGCGAAGCTTGTTGCGTGGAAGCATTCCCATTACTGCATCACGGATAATAACCCCATTCCCTTTATTCTCAACTCGCTTTTGGAGACTCTCTTTCTTAAGGCCCCCTGGATAACCAGAGAAACGAGTGTATATTTTTTGTTTTGCTTTTTTAGGAAAAATATCAAGTTTTCCCGCATTAGTCACATGAACAGAGACTTGGGGAACTCGATTTCTTCGAAAGTGAGGCTCATTTTTCCCCATCAAAAAGACCGCCGCCTCTGACGCAATACGACCCAATCTTTTTCCATCCGCATTAATAGTGTGTTTTTCCATACCTTTAGCAATTATACAAACTCAATGAACGCTCGAGCAATAGCTCCGTGTCCTTTTGGTGTCAATTTGATAATTCGAGTATATCCACCTTGTCGATCCTGATACTTAGGTGAGAGTGTGGTAAAAATCTTCTGCATTGCTTTATCATTTCCCCCGAGACGAGCCTTTACTAAACGTCGTCGCGCAACTGTATCAACTCTTCCCAGAGTTAAGAGTTTTTCAACAAAAGGACGTACTTCTTTTGCTTTCGCTTCGGTAGTTTGAATGCGCTCATGCGCGATCAATGAACGAGTTAAAGAACGCAACAGTGCAGTACGCTGTCGTGTTACCCGCCCCAATGTTCGTGTTCTTTTATGATGACGCATGATGCTATTTCTACTTAATGATTACTGTTTTAAAGAAACACCGAGTGCTGATAGCTTTTCTCGTATCTCTTCAACCCCTTTAGTGCCCATTCCCGGGATATCCAGAATATCATCTTCTCGTTTACGCACCAAACCACCGACTGTTCGAACATTCGCATTCGAAAGCGCGTTGAGAGTTCGAGATGAGAGATCCAAGGACTCGATACGAGTCTTTAAGATATCAGGATCTACTTCTTCATCTTTTGAGTCTTCGGTTCCTAACACAGCCTCTCCTTGTTTCTCTCGATACAGCTCTTCAACTCCATCTTCTTTAAATCCAACAATTGCTTTGAGTTGATTGATCATTGTGGCGATAGAATGCTCAAGTGCTTGACGAGGAGAAATGATTCCGTCTGTTTCAATAAAAATACGGAGGCGATTAAAATCAGTCCGATCTCCAACTCGCATATTTTCAACTTCATAATTTACTCTACGGATAGGGGTAAATATTGCATCCAGTGTAATTGAACCAATTTCTGCGCGCTCTTTCTGTAATACCTCCTTAGGAATATAACCAATCCCTTTTTCAACACGAAGCTCCATAGAAAGCTCTGACTGCTTCTCGGTCAATGTTGCGATAGGTGCTTCAGGATTGAGAATTCGAACCTGACTTGGAACCGTAAGATCTGAAGCCACCACCTCTTTTACTCCCTTTACAGTAAGTGAAATTGTCTGTGGTTCATCGGTAAGCAATTCAATTCGAATCTTCTTCAAATTAAGGAGGATCATGATTACATCTTCTTTTACTCCACTGATCGTTGAAAACTCATGATCGACCCCGTCGATTTTTACCGAAGTAATCGCAGCACCAGGTAGTGATGAAAGGATGATACGGCGCAATGAGTTTCCAAGGGTGTGGCCGTATCCTGGATAAAGACCATCAACCTCATATACACCGGTATTCTCTTCTTCCCGAACAACTTTCGGTTTTGATGGCAAAACAATAGTGTTGTAATCAGACATAAAAAAATAATGAAGGGCTATTGGTAAATAGGACTAAAATTATACCTTATTTTCAAATAATTGCAAGTCATACCTCATCTTACTAACGGCTATAAAATTCAATTACTGCATTGAGGTCAAAAAGTGACTCACTCGGTACGTAATGAGGCATTCCCACTATTTTTCCCTCTTTCTTTTCATAGTCAAGAGAAAGCCACGATGGAATGGTCGCCTCTTTTAATCGCTCATTTAAATCACTGAAGACGGTCTTGTTCCGACTTCCCGCTCGAATACTTACGGTATCTCCAACACCGAGCGTGTGTGAAGGAATGGTTACCCGCTTCCCATTGACACACAAATGTCCGTGAGATGCCAGCTGACGAGCTGCGGCACGTGTTTTTGCTAAACCAAGTCTGAAACAAACATTATCAAGACGGCGTTCCATGTTCTGAAATAGTCCGTCAGCCGAATCAACATGCTTCTTTGAAACTGCTTGAGCAACGTAGCGAGCAAACTGACGTTCACGAAGACCGTACATCAAACGCGCCTTTTGTTTCTCGTTAAGCTGGCCCGCGAAATCAGAAGCATTTCGGCGTGGTTTTCTACCACCTTGTTTTCGAGAGGTATTTCTGGTTTTTGCAATTGCAAATTTCTGAGTATCACATTTCTCAAAAATATTTGCCCCGAGTCTCTTACAAATTTTGTATTTTTTTTGTACCATCATATGATTTAAATGACTATACCACTAAACACGGCGTGGTTTTGGCGGGCGAGGACCATTATGGGGAACCGGGGTTCGGTCACTCACCGTAAGCAGATTAATGCCTCGGGATGCAAATGAGCGCAGTGCTGATTCCCGACCCGCACCAACTCCCTTGATTACTATTTTCGCTTCTTTCATACCAATAAGAGTGGCTTTATCCCCAATGAGTTCTCCAACTTTTGCAGCAGCAAAAGGAGTACCCTTTTTTGCCCCCTTAAATCCAAGCGCTCCAGTTGATGACCACGCAATTGCATTGCCCGAGGCATCTGTCAGCAATATCTTGGTGTTATTGTATGTTGAGTCAATATATAAAATTCCGGCCAGCACTTTCTTTTTTGGAACACGAGAAAGAGAGCGCTCTTTGAGGCTTGCGTCCATTTCTCCACCTGCTTTTCGTGCAATTTTTTTCTTACCCATACGCTATTTCTTATCAACCTTCTTTTTACCTGATCCCATAGTCTTTCGTGTGTTACCTCTTACGGTTCGTGAGTTTGATTTGGTTCGTTGCCCACGGCTTGGAAGCCGTCGGGAGTGGCGAGCGCCACGATAGCACTTTATATCCTTTAAACGTTTAATATTTGAGGAAATCTCGCGTTTCAAATCACCTTCAACTGGACGAGATTCTACTTGTTCGCGAATCTTATTCTCCTCTTCATTTGAAAGTTCCCGCGCCTTCTTTCCGTGATCAATACCCACCGTATCGAGAATTTCTCGAGCACGAGAGCGGCCAACACCATAAAGCGCAGTGAGTGCGATCTCCATTCGTGCATTATCAGGAATCGTAATACCTAAAATTCTCATAAATTAACCTTGTTTTTGTTTATGACGTGGGTTAGCACAGATAACATACAAAACTCCATGGCGACGAACCATCTTACATTTTGCACAGATTTTTTTTACTGATGCGCGTACTTTCATGCCTTCTTGGTTATTACAACCGTTTGATGATTCTCGCTTTTCCTCCATAGTGGTCGAGTTCAACCAACACCTTATCTCCGACCAAAACACGGATACGATGCATCCGCATCTTCCCTGAAAGATACGCAAGAACCTCCTTTTTTTCGTCCCCTACAGACATCGCGAGACGAAAAAGCGTGTTGGGTAACGCTTCAACTACTGTTCCAACAACGCCTGAATCCTTTTCTTTTTCGTATACCATCTAACGCTTATTAAGGAAGTTCACGTATATTAGCAGAAGTGAGGTGGGTTCGTCAATACACTAACGGGTAATTTGTATCGTAATCCGTTCCGAACGTTGAGGAAAGCGATCTTTCCAAAACGGACGGATCACTATTTCAGCCCCTTCAATACCGGGATAGCGTGATAAAATCGTGTCAATATCACTCTTGAGCTGGCCCGCGAGGTCCTCTTTGAGCCTCATCTCATCAAATGTCCATTCAATATGCGGGGTTCCTTGAAAATATATCGATAATTCTTGGGCCTCCCAGGGAGATGCTTGTTCGCGGTTTGGTATCGTAGCCTCAAGGTTCTCCAAATTAGTCACGATTACCTCCCCTCCATCAAAATCCGCAATGGTTTGCTCCGCAATATAATTACTCATATGAGCCCTATCAAAAATGACCGCATGCAACATCCCCCTTTCCCTTACCGTGAGATCTTTAGCACTTGAACTACTTTCATCTGGTACTATTGATTCAAACTCAATAAATATGCCGTCATCGTAGAGAATGAAATCATCTGGAACTTGTGTGCGCGCTTGAGCGGTCAAGGTCTCGGTCAGGCGCTCATGAAGGAGCGCTTTCGCCTCAACAATATCTGCTTCTTCTGCAACTGGACGTGATCCCACAAATCCTCCGGTCATTCGAGTTTTCGACCGAGCGTAAAACCCATTATAACGAGGGTCACCTTTAAGCCCAGGGACCGTAAAGTCAGTGAGATCGATATTATACTCTTTTCCGGGAGCTTGAGCGGTCACGGCAACCTCGATACTCCCTGGTACTGATTTACCATTTTCATCAACACTTTTTCCTGGAACTGTAATTGAACGATTCCCTATCAAAAATATCTTTCCATCTGGTGTTTCAAAGCGAGTTCGTGGAACAAACTTTTGAGGAGAAGTGCTGAAATCATTATAGACGATGATTGTTCCAGAAGCATATTCAGCGACCTCTTCAACTCCTTCTGCGGGAATATCCATGCGATCTTCCTGAGTAATTGACATTACCTGATACGCAAGCCCTCCACCCGGAGCATTCTTTTGGGCTACAAAAGTACTATCGAGCACTGTGGGAAGATTTCGAACCGCAACCACCACCCTCGCTCCAGAGAAAAGTAGTGCTACGGAAAAAATAAGAAAGAGTCCGGCAAGGACGACTAATATCCAAACGAGTACCGAAGGAAGTTTCCCTTTTCGGCCTTGCTGAACTTGACGCCCAGTATGACTCATTGGACCACGCTCATCAGGAGGAAGATAGTCTGAATTTCGAGCTGGCATTGGGCCCCGCGCACGACCTTCAAGGGGAATATCACGAATACTGCGTCGTTCTGGGGGGACAACATCTTGTACCATTTTCTTCATCATACAAACAACATATTGTTACGTAGTTTTATCATATCACACCACTCAAAAATTTTCGAATTCAAACTCTATCTAAATCTTACCTTAGACGATTGTTCAAAAAAAGTGTTTCAATCATAATAAACGGATCACGACGCACCCCTTTTGTAAAACCGAGGTAGGAAGCAAATAACTGTTCTCCTAATAAATACACGTTAAATGTCAGATCACCGAAAACAACTTTATCAATACGATTCTTTTTAAAATAAGCTAACAACCAACGAAGCAGTTCCTCATCTAATGTAGCAAATACGGCGCGAGGAACGGATCCTACATGGCGATTTTTAATATCCGTAATAAAAGAGCCGAAAAAGGTATTAAACGAGGCAACTTCTTTTTCAAGAATTTTTTCAATACGCCCGATCACGCTCCGTTCAGCAGACCCACTTCCATATAAACGGAGTAAAGAAAGCGCGTGCTCTGGATCCATATGAAAAGCTTCAGCAACCCCACGTATAATACTATTTCTTCCAAGAGGAGTGGAAACTGTTTTCTCTAAAATACCACCTCGAACAACACTTAAATCGATTACCTCACCACTCACATCGAGAATGAGAAAATCGTCCACATTAATAAACAAATCTCGCACAAGCGTAAAGGCAATCAATGGGAAAGAGTGTATTCGTAGATTTTCAGTATGAAAATATTTGCTAATCGCATGTTCAACCCCTTGAATTACTTCTTGAGAAGCGAGGCTCAGAAAAGCGGTAGCCTCTACTGATTTTGTCTTTCGATCAAACGGCTCAGCTGTTTGATACCCATTTAACTTCATTGAGATAGTCGTACTGTCAATAATATATCCCTCACTATTTGAAGCCCCTCTTCTCTCCTCTTTGAGGGCACTCTCCTGAAACCGCTTGACCTCTTGGACAAGTAGTGAGCGCAAAAGCTCGGGGGTAACCGTAAAATATTCTGGCTGTGTATACCGGACTACGCGTGTTTGGGCACGATACCATGGCGATGTGAGGCTACAGAGTATATGCGATGGACGACTTCCGATCTCCCGCGCTGATTTGGTGCTTAACCCGTATTCAACTACCCCTCGTAATACCTCGCTGAGCGACGAGAGCATCGCGTGAAAAAAGGAGGACTGATTATCGTTGACACTCACGGTAATCGGGTGCCGTGTACTTGAAATAATCTGTGGAGCGCCTTCTCCATCAAGCAACACCAACGCCGCACCAACGCTCGCGCTTCCGATATCAATGACCAATCCAAGTTCTCGTCCAGAACCCTTTCCAAAAAATCTCATACGTAAATAAATTGTACTATGTATCATACTGGAGGAGCAATCCACACATCGATCATTCAGAGAGCTTATTCTTGAAATGTATTGACGAATGACCCCGACTAATCTAAGCTTATGTTCAGGAAAAAAACGCTATGAAAATACCAATTAAAGATCTACCGGAAATGGTAGATTACCAAGTTGGTGAAGTAAGGCCGACTCGGTTTTCTTCCAACCGAACCTGTTCGGGTTGCGGAACCAAACTGAATCAGTATCACAAAGGAGCATTTTGCTACCATTGTGATAAAGCGAGAACGGTGAAAGACACCTCTTTAAAATAGCGTCGTATTGTAGCGAAATTACCACCTCTTTTCAGAGGTGGTTTTTTATACCAACACTGCTTTAATGCGACGAACTCCCTGAGAAACAGCCTCCTCTTTTATTATCTGAAATCGGCCCAATTCCCCTGTTCGAGAAACATGCGGACCACCACAAAATTCTTTTGAGTACGCATTTTCAATCGAGTTGCCAATATAATATACCGTAACCATATCGCCGTACTTTTCATTAAAGAAATGTCGTGCTCCGAGTGCTTCTGCTTCCGCGCGAGGCAGTGTTATATGCTGAACTGGTAAATCCGCTTCAATCTTTTCATTTATGATTTGAGTGATTTGATTTTTTTCATCTTCATGTAATTTTCGATCAAATGAGAAATCGAACCGAAGACGCTCTGGTGTAATATTGCTTCCTCGTTGGGCTATGGTATCCCCCAATACATCACGAAGTGCCTGATGCAAAAGATGTGTCGCGGTGTGGTAGCGCAATGATGCGTCGCTCGTATCTTTAAGTCCACCCTTAAATTTCTTTTCTGCGCCTTGTCGTGATGTTTCTTGATGCTTCTTAAACTCCTCCATAAATTCATGAGTATCAACCGAGATACCACGCTCAATCGCCAATTCAAGCGTAAACTCCAAAGGAAAACCGTAGGTAGAAAAGAGGTTGAAAATCTCCTTACCAGAAATTGTGTTCTTAGAAATTTTTTCAAACTCTTTTAACCCTTTCTCGAGGGTCTTTCTGAATCGCTCTTCTTCTTGAAGAATTTCTTTTTCGATACGCGCTTCGGTGAGCTCAAGATTCTCATACGCAGGAGCATATTTTAAAATAACTTCTTTTGCCACCCCATGAAGGGATGCGCCAAGGAGGTCCGCATGACGAACCGCACGCCGTATGAGCCGACGAAGAATATATCCACGATCAGTATTTGAAGGACTTACCCCATCGGCAACTAAAAATACCGATGCCCGTATGTGGTCAGCAATAATTCTTCGTGATTTCTCCTCTCCCTTAGGAATGACCTTTAAAATAGGTTCAAAAAGATCTGTTTCAAAAACTGAATTTTTCTTCTGTAGAATAGTCGCTACACGCTCAAGACCGGCTCCGGTATCGACATTTTTACTTTGAAGTTCCCCAACGATCTCCCCTCCCCGCTTCTCAAAAGACATAAACACATCATTCCAAATCTCGACAATTTTCTGCTCATTATCTGCCTTAATAAATGCGTCATGTGTTAAATCACCCAACCCTTCCGGGGTTAAATCGTAAAACATTTCCGTACTTGGACCAGTGGGCCCTGTCCAGGTGTCCTTACCTTTTACGTTTGGCCACCAATTTGCATCCGAACCTAAATAGTAAATTCGCTCCTCAGGAATTCCTACCTTCATCCATATTTTCTTCGCCTCCTCATCAGCCGGTACTACTCCATCACCTTTGAAGACCGTAACATAGAGACGTTTTGGATCAAGCCCGAAACCTTCTTCTTTATCTGTTAAGAGGGTGTAGCTCCATTCAATAGCTTCCTTTTTAAAATAATCACCCAATGACCAATTCCCGAGCATCTCAAAAAAGGTGAGGTGCGTATTATCTCCAACATCCTCAATATCTCCCGTTCGAATACATTTTTGAACATCGACAATCCGTTTTCCAGCAGGGTGTGGCCGACCCATAAGGTACGGCACGAGAGGCTGCATTCCTGCAGTAATAAAGAGAACCGAAGGGTCGTTTTCGGGCACCAGTGATGCTGACGGGATAATCGAATGCCCTCGTTTCTCAAAAAATTTAAGAAAGCGTTTTCGGATTTCATCAGCAGTCATACTATACTAATCCAGCATTAAAGATTTCGATCAAATAGCTTGCGACAAGAAGCATAATACCGATAACAATATAGACCTGTTCTCTACGCATTGTTCGTAACACATCTAAATCAATACTCCGTTCTTTAAAAATATGAAAATGTACATTGAATACGACTACCGCAATTAAAATATCACCAATAATATTTAAGGTGCTTGCGATAAAAAGCGGGTCCATTGATGAGAGAACGACACTTGCAGTTAGAGCTGTTTCCATAATTTTGTTATCGGTTCTTTTTTAATAATACACCTTCAGTAAAGAGCTTTCTTTCTTTTTCTTTTCTGCCTCGATTGTATCCCCCCGCCACCCCATCAGACCGAACCACACGATGGCATGGAACTTCAGGATTATAATTTTTATTGAGGATATTGCCAACCGCACGAGAAGCACGCGGATTTCCCGCCCGACGCGCAACCTCTTGATAGGTGAGTACCTCCCCTTTCGGAATTTGACTCACGATACTCAATACTTCTTGGGTAAAAGAGTGTACCATATTATTTTATTTATCTAGTTGTTACCTTCTTCATATGGACAGAGAACACGTCACGCACGCCACGACGATATGCACAATAATCGCATTCGCCTCCATGTGTTGGTATTTTTTGAGAATCAAGAGTTGACCGAGCATTAAGAAGTGTTTCTTCAATCCACGTATCACTCCCAACATAGGAGAGAACCCTAACATCAAATTCAAGTTTTCCATCAAACGCTTCTCGATCACGAAGCCCATTTGCATATACAAAATATCCGGTATCAGAAACAGTGAATCCGTTTTGTCGCAATAGCCACTGATAAACTTCCATCTGTCGTTTATACCCATCCTGCCATGGAGCATCGAGATTCACCTCGCTCTCCTTGCTTGTTGATTTATAATCAACTACCAAAAGATGTTCATTGGGATCAACCCATACATCATCTACCGCTCCAAATACAAGAAAATTGGTTTTGGCATGAAGTGCGCGCACTCCTGTAAAATTATGCCTCCATTGCTCTAAATCAGGATGCGTAAATGGAATTGCATCAATGCCGTATTGCTCCATCAATGGATGGGTGCTTTTCTGATTCCGATGAATATCAAACTCTTTCTTTAAGAGATGGTCAACCGCACTATTGAGATTAAAAGGAAATCCAGGTGGGCGCTTTACCCCCAAACGCAGGTCAAGATAAAAACAACGAGGACACTCAAGAAAAAGATCGATTTTAGATCGACTCAGTTTGAACGGGTTTTTTGAATCAGGATCAAAAAGATTCCTACTTCGTCGTGCTTGGTAATATTCTGACATAGCAGTCATTATAACACACCGCGCGTTTCTAACGCGCGGTGTGTTAATCCCTATCTCATACTCATTCTAAAGCGCTCTGCTCAAACGGTTATATAACCAAGAAAAGATTCCACCAAGAATGAGCCCGTCAATAAAAGCCCATATTGATCCAACAACTGATCCCAAGAGGGAAGCAGTAAATCCCGGATACAGTCCGCTCAGCGATTCAACGAAGGATGTTCCGATACCTAAACTTCCCAGTATGCCAACCAAAAATACTGAAAATCCTGATATGATTCCGCATGAGAGACTAAATGCTTTACTATGCAATTGCATTTGGTGAGTGTTTAAGAACTACACTAGAGTGGAAGCCCTGGCCCAGCTCCTGCTTCAGTCGTAAATGAGACTTGATAGGCGCTTCCATTACCAGACAATACTGGAGTATCGATCTTATGGTCAAAGTCTTTATCACCATTATCAATAAAAATAGTAGCGTAATTAATTCCTCCTTCAGTGGTTCCGCGAAGCAAATTTACTGAAACATCCGTATGAGTACCTCCAGGAAGCCAACGCGCACCAAGAATATTTCCAACTCCACCCTGTTCATTCGTTTCTCGTATTGCTACCCAGCTAGCCTCCGCAAGCACCGCGCGCGCAATTACTACACGATCACCAGGAGCTTGATCATTTACTGATAATGAAAAATCTCCTACTGCTGGTACTGAAGGCGCTGGTACAGGATCAAGTGACACATCAAGGCCTCCTTCAATAATTGATGGCGCAACCATTGCACCATTATCTTCACCAATCATCATTGCCCCTCCATCTTCCATACCAGCGGTATTTTCTTCGTCTGTTCCATTTAATGGATCCGCAGCACCTCTTCCACTTGCCGCAAACCAGCCGATACCAAAACCGATAAGTAAACTAATAATAATGACAAGAACCATTCGATTTGTAGAACGTGTATCCTCCATAACCTTCTTTAAAGTTTAATAATGAATAATAAACTACTACTATGTACCACACTATAGTAATGGGATTTACTTTCGAATGCAAATGGGTTGACAGACTATATTTTATAATCTATTTTTTTAGATGGACACTATAGAACTTAAAATTATGTTTTCATTACCTGCTCTTCTCATGGTGGTAAACGGGATTGGAATCGCCGGATCAATTCTATGCTACACACTGATGTGGCCAACTTTTTCGCAACGATGGAATAAAAAAACCTCTCGCAATATACGCTGGGTGAGTGCTACAATTATTGGCCTCATTACGCTCTCATACACTTCCTTATTAGGATATCGATCGGGCACAGGTTTACCGATTCGAGATGTCCATTTTACAAACACTGGTGCCTTTTCTGTCATTGGTGAACCAGCTACTTATCAAGATCGATATTATTTCTTTGCACACGATGTGGTAGCAAATCGCATTGTCGCGCTTTCTTTTAAGGAGTCTCCTCCGAGAGATTTTGCTCCGTACTATGAAAGACCCGCACTAAATCCTGAGTCGATTTCGAATATTTTTACACCATAAAAATATCTTCCGTCACATTCATATCCATACCAAAAAGACGGTATGGATTTTTTTATGCAATAATACCTCCTCCAAGACACTCTCCGGTATCGGTATAAAAAACTATTGATTGACCGGGGGTTGGTAGAGCAATTTCCGAACTCCGAAGAGAAACAGTAGTGGTACTATCTTTAAAATAAATCGTGGAAGAAACCAGTGGCGCACGGTATCGTATTCGAGCGAGTGACTGGTATCCATCCTGAGGCGGTATACCCGAAATCCAATTTACTGATTCAATCAAAAACGAGCTCGTACGTTCCTCTTTCTTTTTAGGAAGAGACGAGACCATGATACGATTAGCGTCAAGATTTTTATTGATCACATAATACGGTTTATCTGAAGGAGTCTTTTTGGTAATGGTAAACCCATGTCGCTCTCCTAGCGTATAGAGTTCCGCTCCTTCATGCCACCCAATGACCTCTCCGGATTCATTGCACACTTCTCCAGGAGAAGTAGTAATGAATGTTTTAAGGAAATCTTTCATGGCCACCTTCCCCACAAAACAAAGACCTTGGCTGTCTTTCTTTTTTGCCGTGAAGAGATTCAGGTTTTGCGCTTTTTTTCGAACCTCACTTTTTTTCATGTCACCAATTGGAAAGAGTGTTGATCGAAGCTCGTCTTGGGAAAGCTGCCACAAGAAATATGTCTGGTCTTTTTCCTGGTCAGTACTTGCTTTTAATACAAAACGTTTCTTTCCTCCTTCAATAGCTACGGCACATTTTGCGTAGTGGCCAGTTGCAACATAGTGAGCGCCATCTCTTTTAGCCCACGCAAGAAATGCACCGAACTTAATTTTTTTATTACAAAAAACATCTGGATTAGGAGTACGACCCGCTTTGTATTCCCGAATCATATAATCGACTACTTCCTTCTTATATACATCAGATAAATCGATGGTTTTAAATGGCACCTCAAGTGCGCTCGCCACCCTCATTGCATCAAGCCGATCCGATTTCCAGGTACAATCTAGAAAATCGGGTTCCCATATTTTGATAAAAACACCAACTACATCAAAGCCTTGCTCTTTTAAAAGCGCGAGGGAAACTGAGCTATCTACCCCACCAGAAAGACCCACATATACCTTTTTATGTTTCTCTTGCTTCGACATTATTCCACAGGCTACTATGATTTCTTGAAAAAGCAATTACCGCAAATAACGTGCTTTATTCTGCACATGCACATCATGCGTTACCGCATAATGCATTGCCCCGCTCAGATCAGAGAGGTAGAAAAGGTACTCTGATGATTCAGGTCGCAGTGCTGCTTGAATAGAATCGATACCTGGATTTGCAATAGGTCCAGGAGGGAGACCAGTATATTGGTAGGTATTATATGGAGAATCAAACGCAAGGTCATCATACGTGAGCTCAAACGTGTTTTTACCTAAAATATAGGGGAATACGGCATCAACCTGCAACGGCATGCCTATTTCAATACGTTTCCAGAGGATCCCTGAAATCATACGTTTGGTATCATATTCACGCGCCTCTTTCTCAAGAATAGAAGCCATAACAAGAATTTCTTCAAGTGTCCATTGAGAATCTTGTATTTCCTCAAAAACACTTTGAATTTTTTGATCAAAATTATGCTCAAGCGCAGCGATAATCTCTGAGGGCGAGCTATTAGGAAGGAAAAAATAAGTATCGGGAAAGAGAAATCCTTCTTTATCTCTTGCAAGATCCAAGAACTTCTCTTGATTAAATTCCGGAAGCTGCTCGCTTAAAATTGCTCCTATATCATAGACCGTCGCCCCCTCAGGAATAGTCACCCGAATACTCGACAATCCATACACACCATTACTGACGCGATAGGCGATCCGGACTGCTGAAAGTGGTTTTTCAAAGTAATAGTCTCCAGCAATCACCCCTCTTCCATCACCAAAGAAACTAACCAGTAAACGAAAGAGAAATGGTGATCGTATCAATTCTTTCTCTGCAAAATGATGCGCGACCCCCGTAATACTCATTCCATCTTCAACGGAAGCAAGCTCATACGAAGAGAAAGAAGCCGGAGCACTCACTACCGCTCCCCCAATCAAGGCAAGTCCTAGAAAAACTGAAAGCGTAATACGTCGAATCGGTGTCCGAGTACTTTTCTCTACGACACTCAATACAATTTTTAAAAAAGAAGACGCTGTCTGCTTCATAGATAGTATGATTATGATACTGGAAGATTAGGAGGGGCCTCACCTTTTCGTGACGCAGTTCGCCGTAAGGTTGGAGTTTGCACAATCTCACCAGGAAAGTGATAAATGGTGGCAAGTTCTTCGGTAGTGAGGATGATAGGTTTTTGATGGAAATACCGGTATGGAGCATGGAAGAAAGAACGCCGCTTATAGGCATCGAGCATCTGCCGTTCAATTTGATTTCGGCGAACTCGCTTAAAATCCTGCCACGGATAGTCAAAGTCGGTATACCACCCAATTCGAAAGCCATTTAGTGTATTTGAGCTGTACTGTCTGAAAGACCCGATAAGCCCAGGAATATTAATTGAATTAAAGCTCTCCATCTTTGAAATATAGAATCCCCGTATCGCACATTCAAAAGGGATTTTTTCCAAACTTCGAGTGATCGCATCCGCTGTTTTTTTCTCCTCATCAGTCAATACCGGGCTCACTGGTAAATCCCCAATTTTTGTGCTACTCAACTTGGTCTTAGGATCACGAGAAAGCAATTTACTCACCTCTTTCATGGCACCCTCTTTCCAAAATTTTTTCTTAAAGAGATATCCTTCTTTTATTTTTTCCTCTTTATGCGCTTGAATTAATATCTGGATCCATGCTTGCTCCCCTGGTTTAAGTGATCCAAGATACTCAAGCATTGAACTCATTGGCTCAATTTTTAACTCCTCCTTGGGGTCTTTATCAAGACCGTAATCGACATAGGTTTTGATTGGATACCAATCAGGCTTCGTTAAGATAAAGTATGTTCCCCACTGCACTTCATGTACTGAATCATGTTTTACATCCCGAGTATAATCTTCTGCTTCATGAATTTCGACGTTTGGATATTGAGCATAGATTGTAGTTTCAATCATGTGTCGATATTTAGGTTGGGTCCAAATATAAAAATGAATGTCTCCTCCAATAGAGACCAACTCAAAAGAAAACCACGGCTTCACCTTGCCACCCCAGTACGTGTCAATATAGGTAGGGCCACCAGTTTGATAGAGTGTGGTAAATACAAGCTCCATCGCTCGAGGAGAACGCACAATCTCTTGCGGAAGACGGACCTCAAGTAGTATTGAACCTTGTTCTTTAATAAATTGCGCTCGAATGTACTCCATCCACAGGGACCAAAAGACGAAAAGTAAGGTAATGGGAAGCCAAATTGGTATTAAATCAACAAATAATCCGAGAACTCCCGAGAATTGAAACCCTAAGGGATTCCAGAATAACAACCCAACACCAACGAGGAGCCCGAGTGCAAGAAGCATCCACCCGAGCTCATAGAGAAAATCAATAAAAAGAAACAGTGCGGTTCGCATAGTAACGTACTAACTATACCATAGCTTAAACGCAAAATAGGAGTGGAAACAGGAAGCTATTTACGCTACCATGTATCGCCCATCATCGAGTTTTCGAAAATAACGAGTGTTCTGCAAATTAACCAAAATTGTATTTTCTTTAACGTAGCGCTCTTTTAATACACGTTCAATAACTTCATCTCGATTAAGGGGGCCAAATTTTTCAAGCACTTGTGCAATAACATCCTTAACTACTCCGCTGGTATGACCCCACTCACGAAGCGCGTAGAGTCCGCGACCCACCAAGACGAAACGCTTGTCTTTAATAAGTTCATTATGGCATGTTGCAACATGCGCTTTTTTATTAAAAGTGTCTGAAATTGCCTGCGCTACCTCAGTAAAATGCATCGGTGATCCATGTCGGCGAATAATCAAAAATGCATAATCACGCATTCGCTTCGCTCGTATATTTGGCGATTTTGCCATCCCCCATTCCCCTAATTCATTTTTACCAATATGTTTTGAGAGTGTAAGCCAGCGTTTTGCGATTTCCTCATTGCGATATTTCTCTGAGATATCTTTCATGTGCACAAAAAACTGATCAATAATTTTTGATTCTGGAATCAGATCTTCATCCGAAAGACCTTGATAGAGTTTTTTTAATGCCGTATGAATCTTCTCTGCATGTTGTGTATCAATAAACCACTGATGCTTAAACTCCCCATCCTCCCGACGGTGCTTGAACGAGTCTCCTACGACCAACAAAAAATGGATGTGGTTCTGAGTGCTCGCATCTTTTGAGATCGATAAAAGCAGGTCCTCCTCAGCAATCACTCCTCCGAGTGAATCAATGGTCTTTTCTAATTTTTCAAATGTCTGTTTCTCTTTTTCATATGCAGGAGATTTTCGAATGGTGGTGAGCGCATAATTCTCTACTTGGCGTACCCGCTCTCTCGTAATGCCATATTTCTTCCCAATTGCTTCAAGTGTAAAACGTTTGGTGTCTTTTCCCAAACCAAAACGGCTTACCAATACTTCCCGTGCGCGAGGAGACAACACCGACAAAAGGCGTTTGGTGGAACTCTTGGGGGTGAGGTTCATCTGTGGCATAAAATTACAAATTATTTATGTTGAATAGATAAAACTTTATCATCATAATAATTTTTAGTCAAGATACCCGCTTTTTCTCTTCCACGACAATATTAACCAACCGTTCTGGAACATAAATCTCTCGTTGAATCTCTAACCCGTGAATACGTCTCTTTATTTCCGGAATTGCTTTCGCGGCATCAATGATCTTCTGTTTATCTTCTTTAAGAGGTACCGTAAATGATGCCCTCGTTCTTCCATTTACCTGCACCACAATCATCATTTCATCTGTTAAAAACTTTCCCTCATCGAATGATGGCCATGGTGCCGTATGCACGCTCGTCTTTTCACCTCCATGGGTATGCCACAATTCTTCCGCAAGATAGGGCATAAAAGGGGCAACGAGACGAAAGAGGACGCGCTTTCCTTCAAGGCTCACCACTTTGCTTCGTTCGATTTCATTACAGAGGATCATTAGTGTAGAGATCGCTGTATTAAATCGAAACTGCTGAATATCTTCTCCCACCTTTTTTATACTCTGGTGTAAAAGCGAATCTAATTTTGGATCAAGCGATTCCGTAATGCTGAGGTTACCGATTCGCCACACCTTTTCAACAAATCGACGAGCACCAATAATGCTCTCCGTGCTCCACGCAGTATTCTGATCAAATGGACCCATAAACATTTCATAGACTCGAAGCGTGTCAGCTCCGTAGGTATCAACTACTTCATCAGGGTTTACGACATTACCATATCGTTTACTCATCTTCTTTCCGTCTGAAGCCAAGATCAAACCGACATGTTGCAGTCGAGAAAAGGGCTCCGGAGTATGCACTACTCCTATGTCAAATAATACCTTGTGCCAGAATCGAGCATAAATAAGATGACGTGTTGCATGCTCAGCACCACCAACATAGAGATCGACAGGATCCCAATATTTTTCTCGATCTGAAGAGACTAATGCATCGTGGTTATGCGGATCCATATACCGCAAGTAATACCAGGAGGAACCAGCCCATTGTGGCATGGTGTTAGTTTCTCGTCTTCCACGACCACCACAGGATGGACAGGTGGTGTTAACCCAAGAAGGAATACCTGCAAGCGGAGATTCCCCCGTGCCTGTTGGCTCATAGGAGGAAACATCGGGTAAAACTACCGGTAAATCTTTTTCAGGAACCGGCACCGCACCACAAGACTCACAGTGAATAATCGGGATGGGTTCACCCCAATAACGTTGTCGCGAAAATACCCAATCTCGAAGACGATACACTGTTTTCTTTTCTGCGATCTTCTGCCTAATAAGATAGTTGATAATGTCAGCGCGAACACTCCCTGCCTGCTTCCCTTTAAATTGAGCTGGCTCATCGAGTACCCCTTCCTTCATGTCAGTAAAACAAACCTCAAGTGACGCTACCTTTTTTCTCTCCTCTTCATCGCGCGGAAAAAGTACTGGCTTTAGAGGAATATCGTACTTTTTAGCAAAGGCAAAATCACGCTCATCATGGCACGAGGCTTTGACGATTCCGGTGCCATAATCAGCAAGCGCGTAATTAGCAATCCAGATTGGGAGATCTCCGTTCCCGACCGGATCAACAATGTACGCACCCGTAAACATTCCTTCGGGTTGAACCGCTTCGCGACTTTGAGATCGTTTTACCACTAATTGCTTCGCATACGTAAGTATCTCATCTTTATTTGAAGATTTCGCCACCAACTTCTCTAACAGTGGGTGATCAGGAGCAATAACCACAAACGTATCGGCACAAAACGCCTCAAAATGGGCGGAAAAAGTCTGGATCACGAGGTCGCTTCCTTTTACGGGAGCAGAAAAGAGCATTCCCTCTGATTTACCGATCCAGTTTCGCTGACTTTCTTTAATTGATTCTGGCCAATGAAGTTGCGCGAGGTCATCCAAGAGGCGTTCAGCATAATCGGTAATACGTAACACCCATTGCGGTAGACTTCTTTTTTCAACTACACTCCCGCATCGCTCACAAGTATTCCCCTCAAGATCCTCATTCGCCAATCCGGTCTTACATGATGGACACCAATTTATCGGTTCATTCGATTGATACGCAAGCCCTTTTTCAAACAGTTTTAAAAAGATCCATTGTGTCCAACGATAATACGATGGATCAGTGGTATTAATTTCGCGACTCCAATCATAACTAAGACCTAATTGTGATAACTGACTTTTGTATCGAGCAATATTTTTCTCAACAGCGATTCGAGGATGCACTTTATGCTTAAGCGCGTAATTCTCTGCGGGCAACCCAAACGCATCCCAACCCATAGGATGCAGTACCGATTTCCCCGACATGCGTTCAAAACGCGCGTAAATATCAGAAGCAATATACCCTTTTGGATGTCCTACATGGAGCCCTTCCCCTGAAGGGTACGGGAACATATCGAGCACAAAGCATTTCCGCTGATTCTTGTTTTCTGAAGTTTGATAAAGACCTTCATCATCCCATACACGTTGCCACTTTTTTTCAATCTTACGATGATCGTATTGTTTCATTACGTTGCATCATACAATAAAAAAAACATTGCGACAAATAAGTCGAAATGTTTTTTACTCTTCAGTGGTGCAAAACACTACTGAACGCGTTTCGGAAACAATTCAGGATCAATCGTTCGCTCAAAACAGGTTCGGCCTGCGCCGTGATTCCATATCCCATTCTGATTATTACCCACTACACCAAAGAGGGGCTCTCGATACGAGGGGGAACTCGAGGTATCCTCGCGCGCAAAGGTTGCGCATAATTCAAACGTTAATGGACCACGTACATAATATTCATACTCTTCCTTAGTTTCGGGATCCGTTGGGGTAACAAAACCGATAAGCGGATCTTCAACTTCTTCAAGGGTTTGTGGTAACACCTCTTTATGTTGCCAAAAAGAGACCACTGAGGATTGGATATAGAGAAGATCTTGAATGCGCCGATTGTCAGCAAGTTGTTCACGTTGTGCTGTCGGGGAACCCACAATGAATAATCCTCCGATAATGGCAGCTAATACAAAGAATGCGCTTATCTTTGCAAACCTCCCTTGAATCACTTGTAACCGAGATACATCAGTAACTCGTAGTGCAAAAAGATAATTTCCAAATACCAGTGCGCCAAGAGCTAATACCGAAAATACTTTCAAAAGAAACTGGGTGGTTAACTCTCCTCCAAGGAAATAGTTAATGAGTACGATGAGATCAACCGCTACCGTGCTACCTGCCAAAAAAAGAGTTAAAAATAGAAGCCATTTATAAACCCAAATTTCTCGCTTTGTCGGATTTGCTCGAATATTTTTTTGAATAATATGTGTGATAACAAGATATAACGGGAAAATAATTACGAGCGACGCGATCGCAAATCGAATACCCCCGGAATAAAAATTATTGCCCGTAAAGGTATCACTGTAAGCATAATTAATAATGCCGAAAATTAAAGTTAGGAAACTCGCAACACTCACATAGAGTGTAATGACCATACCAATATTAAGAAAAAAATCTTTTGGTGTGGTTTCAGGCACTGGCTTTGAATGATTCATATCCATGGTGGTTATCATACCATATCTCACCCGAGAAATGGTAGCGATCTTCTACTAAATTCGAAACTCCATCACGTCACCGTCAACTACCACATACGTTTTCCCTTCAGTTCGAATGGCTCCATTCTCGCGTGCAACCTGAAATGACCCTGCTTTAATGAGCGCGTGCCACGGAATAACCTCTGCTCGAATAAACTTATCACGAAAATCAGAATGGATTGCGGATCCTGCAACTGGTGCGGTAGATCCTCTCACGATTGTCCACGCCCTGCTTTCATCTTCACCGGTAGTAAAAAAAGTGATGAGGTTCAATAATTCATACCCTTTTTGTATTAAGAGATCGACACCATCATCGGAAACGGTAAGATCCTTACGAAATGATTCGCGTTCCTCGTAAGAATAATCTTTTAATTCATGCGCGATGTGCGCATCTACCTTTACCCATAGAGACCCCTCTTTCTCCATTTTAGCCAACAGCTGTTGGTAACGAATGTCATTCATTTCATCAAGATTCTTTCCTCCACTTTTTTTATTCAACACATACAATAGAGGCTTCCTGCTCAACAGGTGAAGATCAGCGATCATCTTTTCCTCTTCTTCTGAAAAAGAGAGTGCGCGAGCAGGCTCTCCTTTTGAGAGGACAGATTCAATTCGATCAAGAAGCGTGTCGAGTATTTTTGCATTTTTTTCACCACGCTTTACCTCGCGCGTGATATGCGCACGACGCTTCTTAATCGTTTCGAGATCTGCAAAAATAAGCTCAAGAGAAATCGTTTCAATGTCACTAACGGGATCAATCCGGCCTCCAACATGCACTACGTTATCATCCTCAAAAATACGAACCACCTCGGCAATGGCATCTACTTCTCGAATATGGGAGAGGAATTGATTCCCCAATCCTTCACCTTCTGCGGCACCTTTTACTAAACCCGCGATATCTACAAACTCGACAACTGCCGGTATCGTTTTCGAAGAACGGCTCAATTGAGAAAGCTCGAAAAGTCGATCATCTGGCACAGGGACTACCCCAACCGATGGATCGATAGTACAGAAAGGATAATTCTCAGCGGGCACCGATTTTTTAGTCAGCGCATTAAAGAGCGTTGACTTCCCAACATTTGGCAAACCCACAATACCTATTGATAAATGCATGGGCACATCGTAGCGCACTCATAAGAAAAGAACAAATGAAAAACCCCTCATATTGAGGGGGTGACACCGCGCGGATTTTTAAAAAATCATGCTCGCCTTAAAGACGTTTCAGATACCGTAATATGCGCTTCTCGGTTATGAGATTGGATCGGATCAGAATGTGGGTGACGATCAAGTCTAATCGTAATTATTGGATCACCATCAAGCGGCTGATAGACCACTGCAACAACACCTGTGTGGCCTCGCCACATCCCTCCAATGATTTCTACTCTATCACCAGTATCAATAGTTTTTTTCATTCAGGATATTCTCCAAAAAAGGTTTGTGATTGAGACTAATACTTTCTCTAGTATACTCTTTACTTCCCTTTTTTTCCAAGACGGTACACTTTTTCTGCCAACCTCTGTTTCTTTGCTTCAGAAGCATTTTTAATTCCCCCAATACGAAGAATTCGAACCGGCGAAAAACCAGCAAAACGCAAAATACCCCGTTTAATTTCATTCGTGGTATCCCCGAATAAAACCCAGAGCATGAACGCTGGTGAATCAGAGGTAACAATCACCCGCGCGCTTCTGCCTTTGAGGAGCCGCTTCCATCCCAAACCATTTTTATTAAAATGAAACGCAAAACCGGGAAGCCACGCACGATCAAAAAAACCTTTTAATAACGCGGGCATGGTTGAGAACCATGTTGGATAGAGTATGACGACATGATGGGCCCATTTGATGGCTTCCTGTACACGAAGCAGATCAGGCTCGAGCTCCTGAATCACTTTATATCCCTTATGAAGGATAGGATCAAAATGCAAATCACCGATATTTATCCGCTGAACCTCAAAGCCCGCCTCCCGTGCTCCGCGCTCATACGCATCCGCAAATAACCCGCCTTTCGTTTCTTTATCTGGGTGCCCGAGAAAAATAAAAATGTTCTTTTTTTCCACCATGAAAACTATGACATTAGTTTCTTGAGCTCCTCCTCATGTGCTCGCACGACTTCCATTGTTGCCGTCATCTGATCTTTTCCTGATTTCATTTTTTCCTCGACCTCACGCGCGATTCGCTCAAATAACGCGGGATCCTTCTGAATCAATGCAAGCATTTTCTCCTGCTCATCCTTAGGAACCCCCTGCATACGAGCACTTACCATTTTTTTTAACAAAAAATTTTTTAATCCCATATGTGGTAAGTATAACTATCGAAGCAGTGATCCGCAACAAAAAAGACCCGGGGCTTGCGCCACAGGTCTTCGCATAATGCATACTAGAGATAGATTCTTATCAAATCAAAAGAATCATCGTTGAAAAAGAGAATCTGCTCACAGTATCTGCGAGGTTCAACCGTAACTCGAATCTCGACAGTTGGTTGATCAATCAGTACCCACTGACTGTGTCCTGGCCGGATAATGAGTCGACTAACATTCGAAATAACAAATATCGTATGCTCTTCGTGTGCCACAACCTTTAAGATCAGACCACGAAGAATCGCGCCATTGTCGATCTCCACGGACTTTCCTTGTATCGCTGTTACATCAATCCCTTTCCACAGTGATGTCACTAAATCCTCCCGGTTAAGGTTCCATATTCAGTATAACACACCCACATAAGATCGAGCGCGCATAAATATCTTAAAACCAGAAAATAGGTTTTTTTCCGTGTTGCGCGAGGTATTCATTGGTCTGACTGAAATGTTTATTGCCAAAAAACCCATTGTGTGCCGAAAAAGGAGACGGATGGGATGATTCTAGGATACAGTGCTTACCTGGATCAATAAGCGCCCTTTTAGCACGCGCGTAATTTCCCCAGAGCAAAAAAACAATATTTTCTTTCTTTTCCGAAATTGCCTGTATCACCGTGTCCGTAAAATTCTCCCATCCTTTATGTTGGTGTGAGCCCGCGACATGGGCACGTACGGTAAGCGTTGCGTTCAAAAGAAGTACTCCTTGCCGTGCCCAATGCTCTAAGTTACCGTGTTTGGGAATTTCTCCGCCTACATCACTCTGTATCTCCTTATAGATATTTTGCAGAGAAGGAGGCACCTGTATGTTTTCAGGTACGGAAAAACAGAGTCCGTGTGCTTGCCCTACACCATGATATGGATCCTGTCCCAAAATGACGACGCGCACCTGGTCAAACGGGCATAGAGAAAACGCATGAAATACAAACTGAGGTGGTGGATATACCTTCGTGGACAAAAACTCACTCCGTACAAAGGCGCGTAATTCTTTGAAGTAGTCCTTTTCAAATTCATCAGAAAGCACGGCTTTCCACGATGGTTCAATAGCAACCTCCATGAAAAATATCATAGCACATGAGTATATTCCGTTGTTTAATACCCATCAATCTTTTTTCAAATTCAGAATTGGTGGTGTTTGTTTGAAAAAGTTAGAACTCATTTCCGAGAAGGCAACGACTGACTCGCCCCGCCGCCCGCCTCCGCTAACGCTCCGGCGGCAACCTTGCAGAAACATTTTCTTTACAATTTTCTTTTTTGCGCGCGCCCCAGAAATTTTTTCAATTAAGGAAAAGAAAATGTTTCTGCTCGGTTCCGCCCGTGAAGTTTCCGGGCGGAGCGGCGGGGCTTCCACGCTCGGACGGCTCGGCATTCCTCCCCCAGACCCCCTCCTGCCGAGCCGTCCTCGCTTCGGGGCGGGAATTTTTTGCGGGGCTACTTATCCTGATTTGCCTCCTCATTCGGTTTATATTCTATTTTAAGTGGTAAATCAGTCATTGCATAGTGAACAAATTGCTGTCCGAGGTCTGTAAGTTCATACTTTTCCTCACGGTCAAATGCTGATTTCATCTCACGAGAAGCAACATAACCTTTTGGTCTTTTTTGTGGAGTATCTTTCAAGAACCGTCCATCATAAGTTTTTTGTCTGTGTTGGCGTATAATCCCTCCTGTGCTTAAATCTCGGAACAGCAATTTGTACAAATCGGCATCTGCCGAATCTTCGCGCACGGTTTCTTTTCCAATTTTTTCCCACACTTCACCTCGCGAAATACCGCCACTATTGTAAATTGCTCCGATGACATGGAAATGTAGTTCGGAATAATCTTTTAACCAGTCGATAAATAGTCGCACCACATCATCACTTGTTAGGTCTGAGGCGGCGGCATTCGCGAGAATATTTCTGATGTACATCCTCTTTTCGTCGCTTTCTGCTCCCGACCATTCTCGAAATGTCTTTTTGAGTAAGGATTGATACTCCTTGCTTTCAATCCTTCTGGCAATTTCTTCATCGTGAATATCGAGCCGCGCCATTATTTCGAGAATGGTCTTTTCTTTCTCACGAATTTCGTCTTCAAGCATTTTAATCCAATGCTTGAAAAAATTATTAACCTTCTCTTGTTCTTTTTCTGACCATGCTCCCGCCGCCGCTGAAAACAAGCCACCAGCAAATGGGACGGCTCCCCCGACAACTTGCAAAGCACCCCGAACGATTTTCGGGGCACCGCCTTCCTTTGGTAATTTTTTATCTTCTTCCGCCATAGTTCTATTGCAAGCTATCGATATATATTGTTACTTCATCATCAAATTCTCTCACCAAATCCATTGAGTAAATCACACCTAAACTTTCTGCTTCGTCAGAACTTACCAACGATGGAACACCAATCATACAGCCATGTCTATCAACAGCTAATCCGCCAGAGTTTCCATGACTAATTTTTGCAGAAGTTACTATCAAACCATCACCGGGGAAACTACTAACCACACCATCGGTTACTGTTAGAGAATATCCTCCACTGATTGCCGGGTATCCGAAAATACGGATTGGCTCACCAAGTTGTACATATTCATTTGTGCAACTTGTTGTATCATCAAAAGTTGGAAATTTACGCGGATATACCCCCGCATATTCTCCAGTTTCTTCATCGTAGTAAGCTGCGTAAATTTCCATGTACGCCAAATCGTAATTATCGCTAATGGTTGGCAATACAATCGGATTAGCTAAATAGATACCGTCTGGCTGTCCAGTTACAGGATCGGGCAGGACAACTAGACATCCCGTTTCATCTACGTGGAGATAAACCTCGTCCTGGGGAATTATGTGCGAGTTTGTGAGAATTAAGCCATCCTCGCTTATTATCGTGCCAGAACCGCCACTTGATTCATCTTCCGACTCTGTGCTTGGGCAGAAGATATTTACAACGGACGCCGCGATTGAATTTTGATTGTATGACGTCGTGTGCGTTGCTGGATAATCGGTCGTGCTGTAGTCAGTTGAAGAATCATCGTAAACACCAATAACAATAAAGAAAGCTAATACTCCGAGTATAATTAAAATCGCTTTCAAATGATCTTTAATCCATTGAGAAAATCGTTCTCTAAAAATTGCGAACCGACTAAATTTTAATTCATGCCCACAGTTCTTGCAGAATCTCGTACCCAGTTTTATTTTTTGTCCGCAATTTTTACAAAACATGTTATGTTAATTTACTTCCGCAATGAGTGCAGAATTTTTGCCCTTCCTCAACAGGAGAACCGCAAGACCAACAGAAACTGCCTTTTGCATCATTATCGCCAACATCTTTCGTCCCTCCAGTAACTTCTGCAAGTTCTTTTTTCTTTGCAATAAGTTCGTTCTTAGTTTTTTCATCTATTCGTCCTTTTACTTGAAATAGGAAATTAAGAAAATCAGGAAGAACAACAACGTTCATTACATCCATTGAATATGCAGAAAATTCCTTGTATTTCTTTTTTTTGGTCATCGCGAAATACATGCAATGCACCCTGTTGTAGAATTGAATTATAGTATTGATCCCAGGGCAAGAGCTCTGGGTCTCGCCAAAATCTCTTTTTTAGTAATCCCTGCGGAGTAATAGTTAGTGAGTCAATCTTTAATTCTTTATCTTTTGCAAATTTTAGAAGTAAATTGATTACTACGTGCGGTTTTATAAGATTTTCTATAACCGCATAAAATTTTGCAAAAAGTTCATCTTTCTCTTTCTCGGTCTTTCCTTTTCCAATAAAAAATGTTCCAGCAGAGAATTCTATTTTATGAGTCTTCCCATTTGCTTGAATCTTTATATTGTACTTACTCGTTGAACCAGCAGGTACAAAGTAGACAGTAGTGGTTGTTCTTGTTAGCAGATAAGATATGCCCTCAATATCGGTATAGTTTATTCGTTCGCCTTTATATACAAGGTAGTGTTCATAAAACAAAAGAGTCTGACTCCTTGAAACATTTATAGCGATGATTGGTTCTTGTGCCATGTTATTTACTTTCGTTGCGTAAGTTATTTTCAGCAACTCCAAGGAGATATCCATGAATAAGTTGCTGAATTAAGCTATCTTTTATTCCGTCGACAACTGCCTTAGGTAGTTCCTTCAATGTTTGGTTTGACTCAAATAGTCCGTCTCCAATTTGGTCGTTAACAGCATTGAGAACAGTTAGTACATCATCGGGTATGGAAATAATTTTATTTGTATGATTCCTGAAAACACGCTTCCATTCTTCTGCCAAATCTTCATTGTCTTTAATCTCAACTTTTTTAATTGTTACTCCTTTCAAAATCTGTTCTGCAATAAAAACTTGATAAGCGTTGTGTACAAATGAAGTTAGATAGGATTTCACAGCTTCTATTGTTTTGTACGGCTGTTTATCAAGATCAATTTTATGATTTTCTGTTAAGGTGTTTAGCGAATTATGGCTAAATCGCCCAATCATATCCCAAACTGCTTCCGAAGTTAGTTCATTGTATTTTTTTAGTTCATTACCCTCCGCACGTGCTATTTCTAAAAATTTTTTCCAAAGAATGTTGGCTGATTCTAACTTTGGATCATTTTCTTCTGGATTCTTTTCCGCTGACTCTTGCCCAGACTTTTTCAAGCTGTGACCGCAACTGTCACAGAAATTCGCTTGGTCCGATATTTTTGTTCCACAATTTGGGCAAAACATATAATCATTTTATGGCATAAATGTGCCAATAAGTACTAATAGAAACCAAATGACTCCAATTACTATTAAAACCACCTCACCACCAGAAAAACCTGGAGTCAGCACATCATCGCCCTTTATTTTCTCATTATTATAATTGATTGCTTTTTGAATCGACATCAATGGAATAAAGGTTGCGACTGCAATAATCAGCCAGAGAAGATTAAAACCAACGTCATACGATTCAACCCTACTTAGACCATTTCCTATCACGAGGAGTAAAATGTAAGCAGTTGCCAACCACCCCGGCGAATAAGACTCTTTGTAGTCGTGACTTTTAGCAGATTCTAATACTTTTTTAAACAAACTATGACAGAAAAAAATAGCAAAGATAGCTCTCCAAAACGGTGATATTTTTTGCCCTTCTGCACTTTTAACTGCTTGCCAGTTTTTGTAAAACCAATAAATTTCATAAATACCTAAAGTAAGAATCGAAAACAAGGCGAGTCGTTTAGGAGATATAGCAAAATACTCAATATCAGTTATTACGTTTTCCTCGCTTTTCGAATTAGCAGAAGGCTGATTTTCTGCCAACTTTGCTCCACACTTCTGGCAGAATTTTGAACCTTCATCTATTTTTGATCCACAGCTTGTACAAAACATAATATTTAATTTATTAACTCATCAACGGAAATATCCAACGCCTTGGCGACCTTTCGCAAGGTTTCAAGCGTAGGATTTTTATTTTCCCCTGATTCCATTTTAATAATCGTATTATTGGCGACATCGGCCAATCTCGCCAATCGCTCTTGTGAAAGGCCTTTTTGCTTTCGCAACTTTTCCACATTCTTTGATAAATTTTCGTTCTTTGACATATCTTTAGTGTAGTAGTAACATTGAAATAGAGTATGCAAATCTTTTCAACTATTTCAATGTTACATCTAAAATATAAAAAAGTCAAAACTAAAGGGAGTTCCCTGTTGCCCGCGCACGGGAGTGGTGGGGCAAGGGCAACTATAAATCCGGTAGCCCCACAAAAAATTTCCGCCCCGAAGCGAGGGCGTGGCGGAAGGAGGGGGTTGGGGGGAGGAATTCCGCCACGCCCGAGCGAAATCAGAAAGAGGCCGCACCCGCCGCCCTGATCGTCAGAGCAGAGCACCACAGAAAAGTTTTGTTTTCCTTTTAGAAGAAAAAATCGGTCGCGCGCAAAAGGAAAATCGTAAACAAAACTTTTCTGTGGTGGGGCGAGAGTCAGCGAGCGGCGGGAATCTTGGCGGTGGATTTCAGAAACCCTTGGCATTTCCTTGCGGAAATGCCTGCCGAAGCGAGGGACGAAGCCCCGAGCGAGGCAACTAATCAACTTTGGTGGACCTAGCGAGAATCGAACTCGCGCCTCTACAATGCGAATGTAGCGTCGTACCACTAGACTATAGGCCCTAAAACGGTATATCAATCGGGGTGCCGGGAATTGAACCCGGTCTACACGCACCCGAAGCGTGCGTACTACCGGTATACTACACCCCGCTTAACGTAACTCCTAAAAATCCAACTCTACTGTAGCAGAAATTGCGACAAAAGATACTACTCTTTTTTTAATTAAGGCCGCTCGAAGTATTTTGCTACGTTTCAAATAGCGGTCCCATTTTGTGGACTCACGGGGGATCGCACCCCGGACTCGTCCATGCCATGGACGCGTATTACTACTATACTATGAGCCCAAGCTCTCACATCATACAAAAAATGGGGTGAAAAATTAAGCACCTCGCTTGAGGCGCAAATTAGCAAAGGCTCCATGTAAACCACCAATATCCCCAAGGGATGCCTTTTTAATCTGAGGGAGTTTAGGAAAAATCTTTAATACTTTTTCTAGATTCCGCTCAATTGCGCTAATAGGAATTGCGGGATCCCCCACAATCATAGATCCTCCAAGCACCACCACATCAGGAGACCAATGCACAATCGTATTATTAAGCCCGTAGGCAAGCCATGCTGCCAGCTCTTCCCACAGCCCATCCCCTTGGGGAATTTCATATGGTTTTTTCCCAAAACGTTTCTCTACGGCACTTCCAGAAACCATACTTTCAAGATCGCTACCAATACAGTCGGTGCAACTGGATTGATCGAGATCAATGACCTGGTGCCCAGGTTCAAAACCAAGTACATACTCATCGATTTTTCCATTCACAATCCTTCCTCCGCCCACCCCGGTACTCACGGTAATGTACGCAACGATATTAAAACCTTTTCCCGCGCCGGCTACGGCTTCGCCGAGACCCACCACTGATCCATCATTCTCAATAAACACCTCACTTTGAAATGCCTCCTCGAGGAGCGTCTTTATCGGTACGCCAACCCATCCGCTTAAATTAGGAGAGCGCATCAACGTTCGGTCTTTCCCTGACAAAATACCCGCAATATCACCCGAGACTCCGGTAATAGGTTTTCCTTCGGTGAGCTCTCGAGCAACTTCGCTTATCTGCGTTACTCCTTCTTGGGATGTCTGAGGGGTCGGAAATACCTTCTTTTCTTCAAAAGAAGTGCAGTCGCCATTACAAACTGCAATCCGTGTCTTTGTTCCTCCAATATCAAAAAGTATGTAGGTCATCGTTGTTTTTATTACGCCCCTAATAACATTCGAGTTTCGTTTTTGTAGGATTCGACATCTGGCTGATCAAACGGATTCACATTGAATAACTTTCCTAAAAACATCATGGTTATCATCTGATACTGCATAAACTCGCCTAATGTCCCCGCATCAATTTTCTCAAGACCTACGGTGATAAAAGGAAGCTCTTTTTTTCGATAGGTCTCTACCACCCCGGTAAGTATTGCTCCCATAATATGATCAAAAGACTTGCCCGCAATACCCTGAACCGTATTGAAAATAGTGTCCTTCGGGACAGAAGGTGTTACTCCACTTGGCGCATCAGCTACGCGCACAAAGGTAGTAAATTTATCCTGAGGACCCCCAACATAGAGCTGGCCAACTGAGTGAAGATCGACTGATCCAATGGAGATGATTGGCGTGATACCAGCGTGCACCACTTCTCCAGCCTCATTATGTGTTTTCCCGATACTCTCACCGAGAAGTTGTCGGTACCATTTCCCTAATGACTCAAGCCGAGGTGTAAAAAAGAAACTATTGTGAATCGTTTTCCCTTTCTTTGTATTTTCAAATAATGCAAGCGCGGTTATCAGTGCATGGTTGCTTTCCCCATCATAAAGCCCGTTTTCAACTGCTCGCTGCGCACCCGCACGAAACTCATCAACATCAACTCCCGCGCAAAGGAGCGGAAATATGCCAACCGAAGAAAAAACTGAATACCGTCCCCCTACCGGAGCAGGAATGGGGAGCGTGATAATACTCTTCTCAGTCGCATCCTTCCATAAAGGGCTCCCCTCATCAGTAATCATTACCACTCGTGAAAAAATATCCTCCCCATGAGAAGAGAGTTGATCGAGGAGGTGCTCGGTATGCGCGATAGTCTCAACGGTCGTTCCTGATTTGCTCACCACGATAATCAACACTTCATCGCGGTGTTTGATTTCTTTCAAAAGAGTCTCGTATGCCGAAACATCAACCCCACTTACCGTATCCAGAAAAAACATTTTCGGAAACCGATGAGGATCGAGCTGATCAACCCCGCCGTATAACGCATCGTAAAGCGCTCGGACTCCTAAATTTGAACCACCAATACCAATAAGAAAAATGTACTTAACGCTATGTATCTTCTTTTCTTCAACAATTGAAACACAGGTGTCGAGAAGCGCTTCGTCGTAAGGTAGGTTTATTGAACTCTCAGGAGCTTCGTACCCACCCTTTCCACGAACCGTACGCAATGAATCGATATAGGGGCCAAGTAACGGTTTCGCCGCATCCACTGCCGAAGAAGAAATACCGCTCGTTTCTCGATAATGAAATTCCATAGTATTAGGTAATACACCTTAGTATATCACAGGGATAAAGACCGATCTCAAACCAAATCACTATCCGTACAGAAAGTTACATGGCGCATCTCGTGGACAATTTGTGCGGGCACCTCAGGAATAAAATTTGCGCCTGACGCCACTCGGGCAACCATAAGCCGTTTTTCCTTCCCTCGTGCGTAGACAAGCGCATGATCGACCTCTTCTCTTAAAAAAGAGTTGGTGACCGTAACTCGTGCAGTATGGATACTCTTTTTGGGAGAAACCTCGTAGCCAACCACCCATTGTTCTGGCAATTCAAAGAGCGCGTTAAATTGTGCGGGGTCTTCGGGAAAAGGAAAAATACCCGCGGTATGCCCATCAACGCCAACACCCATGGTTGCAATAGTAATTCCGTTTGGGTTCTCTTGCTTCCATTCGCGAATCAGCCTCTCATGATCTTCAGCAAAAGAATCAAGGGTATGCGCAGAGCGAGGAATACTGGGGATACACGAAACCCCTGCATTCTGTGCTGAATTAAAAAAATCACTCTTTGAGAGTAATGAGAAATTATTAACATGCGGATCGCGAGAAAAACGTTCATCAAGTACCGCGATCGTTATACGGGCACTCATCACTTCTGGGCTTACTGAGGAGAGCATCTCTCCCGCTGATCCACCAGAGAGCATCAGCAGGATCGGATCTTGTATGTAGACTTCAAGTAAATTTTCAAGAATGAGTCCTGCACGCTCGGGCAAACGTTCAAACTCCTGAATCACCACGAGTTCGTGCTCCATACTATTTTTCTGTTACGCTATGTCCGCCAAATTGATTCCGAAGTACTGACACCACTTTCCCCGTATAGTTTGGATCCTCTTTTGAGCGTATTCGAAAATCAAATGAAGCTTGAATGACCGGAGTCTCAACCCCCAACTCTTTCCCCGTAGCAATGGTCCATTCGCCTTCCCCAGTATGCGCAATACTACCAGAGACCTCTTTGAGTTCAGCACCATATTCCTTAAAGCCCGACAAAAGCCAACCAACCAGGCGTGAATCAATCACGCTCTGATTATGGTAGACACGAGCAACCTCTTCCACATCAAGATTAAATGAAGATTTCTTTAGTATTGCAAATCCTTCCGCAAGAGCCTGCATCATGCCATACTCGATTCCATTATGTACCATTTTTACAAAATGTCCGGCACCTACTGATCCCATATGTCCAAACGCATGGGGCGCCGCAATTGCTTTAAATAGGTCCTTATGTTTCGTAACAATGGCGTGATCGCCCCCAATCATAAGACACGCACCGTTTCGAGCTCCCCCAGGCCCTCCGGAAACGCCCACGTCAATAAAATGTATCCCCTCTTTCTCGAGTGCTTCTCCGCGACGCATTGAATCCTTAAAAAAAGAATTCCCCCCATCAATCACCGTATCCCCTTTCTTGAGTAAGACACGAATCTCTTGGAGTAATTCATCAACAGCGTGATGCGGAACCATAAGCCAAACAGTTCGAGGTGCTGGGAGGAGAGAAATGAGATGTGAGAGAGAGTCCGCAGTTTCAACTCCAATCCGACGTGCTTCTTCTAAAGAGGGTGTGCTTCGATTGTATGCGATTACCTCGTGCTGATGCTCGTGCAAACGCGCAATCATATTGAGCCCCATTTTTCCTAATCCAATATATCCAAGTTTCATTTTATTAAGTATACCCCACTGCTGATAATCATTAAAATCATAGTGAGATTGACAATGTGATAAGAAACCGATACACTTTCCATCGAAAGAGTACAAGGAGGGTGTACATGAGTGAGTCCCCAATAACTCCGATCTCTTCCAGCTTGGTGTGGAGAGATACGGAGAGAGAAACCACGTTAAGGATCATTCATCTACAGCGATCAAAAAGCAACGCATTTCCTCTGTTGCGCCCTTCAAGCCGAGACCTAAAATAGGTCTCGGCTTTTTTCATTGATTTCTTCTCCAATCGTCTGAGGGTCCGCCCCTCGTGCATACCGATACAGCGGAGTTTTTTTCCAACGCTTAAGAATAGGAGTGATAAATTTCCATGACGCTATGACTTCTTCAGTGCTCGCAAATAATGTTTGGTCTCCACGAATACAATCAAAAAGGACCCGTTCATACGCATCCGGAATTCGCTCATCATTATCTGACTCTGCATAAAAGAAAGAAAGTGGTTTTTCTTGAAGCAAATTATCGAACCCTGGTTTTTTTGCCCAAAACGAAACCTTAATCCCGGGCTTCGGTTGAATCATAAAGGTTAAGGTGTTACGACATTCACGCTCTTCTTGAGAGAAAAAATGAAGTTTTGGCAATGCCTTAAAATGGATCGTGATAGAAACGGAAGATTCATTCAGCGCTTTTCCGCTTTCGAGAAAAAACGGAACCCCGCGCCACCGTGAATTTCTCACTCCAAGAGCCAATCGAAAATACGTCTCGGTCTCTGAACCGGAAAGCACATTCGCTTCATCCCGATATCCTTCATACTGCGCTCGCCTATGATACTTACGAAATTTTTTAGATAAGGACAGTCGCTCCAATACACGAGCTCGCTCAGAACGAATATCAGAAGCAGTCAGTGTGCGAGGATTTTCCATCGCAATAAGCGAGAGCATTTGTAAGAGATGGTTCTGCCCCACGTCACGAAGGGCACCGATTGGATCATAAAATGCTCCGCGCTTCGAAAGATCATGTTTCTCTAAAAACTGAATGTGTACTTCGCCGATATACCGGTGATTCCATAATGGTTCAAAAATGGTATTTGAAAATCGAAAGGATAAAATATTCTGCACGGTCTCTTTGGCTAAATAGTGGTCAATTCGAAAAATTTGTTCTTCACGAAATAATTTTCCTAACATTCGGTCGAGCTTAACCGCCGTATCAACATCATTGCCAAATGGCTTTTCTACTAAAATCCGCGTCCAGCCAGCTTCTTCGCTACACGGAACAGTTAATTTTGAATGCGCGAGATTCTTAAAAATCACTTCATAATGAGCAGGCGGTACGGCAAGATAGAAAAGTTTGTTTGAGCATTGTCCAAACTCCTTATCGATGTGTTGTAGCATCTCCGCAAGATGGACATAATGCGCTTCATCGTCAAACAAACCTTGGTGATAAAAGATGGTATTGAGAAATTCTTGCACCATGCGTTGGTTATGGTGATGCGCTTTCTCAGTAATTGCCTGATTAAGAAATGATCGAAAATCCTCGTGCGAGAATTCACGTCTCGAGAAACCAACAATACGGAAGCGTAGCGGCAGTTTCCCTCGAACATAAAGATCAAGCAGTGCGGGAATAAGTTTTTTTTGCGCAAGATCTCCCGTAATACCCAAAATAACAAAAATGGTTGGAGGATAGGACGCGTCGCGATGCATAGGGCTAGTATAACAAAAAAACATACTTCCTTGTGAATTACAAATTTTTCACTATAATGATGGAAGTTTTGCAATGTATGAAATATAGTGTCTATGTATTAAGAGATCAGAATGGTTTATACAGAAGAGTATGGTAATTTTGAAGAAGCGCGCAAAAGAGAGCTATATTTAAAATCTTCAGCAGGTCGCCGATTTTTGAAAAAACATATTGGGCCCGTAGCTTAGTTGGTAGAGCGCTGCATTTGCAATGCAGAGGTCAGGGGTTCGACTCCCCTCGGGTCCACCAAAGTTGATTAGTTTGATAAATGAGTCAAAATTTTTTTCAATAGATATACCAAAACAATATAAGGTATAATCAACCTCAATGAAAGTGATTTATCTTGATTTCTTTGGAGTGCTCTTTGAACCGAGAGAAAAAAACTTTGACCAAAGCAATGCGGGGACAAACCTGAATCATCCACTATTGGAATTTATCGAGCAGGCACTCAAACCTAAATACACGATTGGTATCTTAAGCAACGTGTCACGCGACATGCTTCATCGGACTCTTCAAGAGAGACTCTCTTTATTTGATCTTTTGGTAACTTCCTTTGAAACCGGATTCATTAAACCTGAAAAAGAAATTTTTAATCTAGCAATCGAGAAAGCGGGGGTTGTTCCACAAGAAATACTCTTTATTGATGACCTAGACACCAACATTAGATCCGCAAAAAATTTGAATATCATGACGCTCCTCTATACTGATTTTCCTAGTTTTACACAGGAAATTAAAATCTATCTTAAATAGGAGTGATTGCTACCGATTTCGCAAAGCACTCGTGAGCACATGGTCAAAGAAATGTGATAGCGTTGAACCAACCGCGTGTATTGACTTCGGGAGAAGCGACTCTGTGGTTAAGCCCGGAAGTGTGTTGATCTCTAAAATATAAATATTTCCACGGGGAGTAATGATAAAATCGCTTCGAGAATAGTGACGCGCACCAATTGCTCGATGGGCGGCCACGGCTAAATCCTGAATGGTTTCTCGTTCATACGAAGAAAGCCGAGCCGGACATATCTCATGAGATTCTCCACTATACTTTGCATGATAGTCAAAAAAATCACAGGTTCCTGGTGGCACAATCTCAACGGGAAAGAGGGGGTAAATCGAAGACCCACGAAAATTCTCAACCACACCACAGGTTACCTCCTTACCAGAGACAAACTCTTCAATCATAACTTCCGGAGCGCGAAAGAGAACGTCCCGTATTCCTTTCTCTAAAGAAGCAAAATCACGAGCAATCGTAATACCTACTGAAGAACCGAGCTTCGTAGGTTTTATCACCGCAGGCATTGAAAAGGTGCGGAATACTTCAAATATTTGATCGCCCACCTTTCTCTCGAGTGAGATAATACGATGTCGTGGTGTAAGTATTCCGGCCCGCAGAAATGCCTCCTTGGAAAGAACCTTATGTATACCAATTGCTGAAGCAACCCTGCGTGATCCTGTGTATGGAACTGAAAATGATTCAAGCAGTTTTTGCACCGTACCATCCTCGCCGTATTCACCATGAAGCGCATTAAAGACCACATCATGCTGATTTAAAATATGATGAGGTTGAGATGCAACCCCACCTAGGTGCCATACTCCCTTTCGATCAATTAAAATATCGCTTCCTTTGTATTGAGGTGGAAGTGATTTAAGTACCGTGCCCCCACTCTTAAGAGAGACCTCGTACTCACTTGAAGGGCCACCGCGCAATACCGCAACTCGAACTGACATATCTATTAGTATACAACGGAGCATCACACATACCAACGATATGATTATGAAAAGAAAAAGCCGTTCAACCTCTTTCCTTGCCCTGCCTGAGCGGAAAGATGTGGTGGTTGAACGGCTACTATGCGCTTAAGGCACTCATTACTTAAGCACAATGCTATCTTACTACAAAACCCGCTTTTTTTGCAAATGTCTCTGTTGCCGATTCCGATGCGCCCTCAATGCAAACCGGTGTGCTTCATGGTTTACTAAAAGAAATGCATCTTCATTTTTTTTAATTAATCTCGGGTTTCCATGTATTTTTTGCGCGCGATGCGCACTATCTTTAGAGACTGAAACTACCGGAATAGAGAGGTCTAGCATTTCGCGCACCATACGTTCTCCCGTTTGTTGGTGCACACTACCCCCATCGAGCACGATAATATCAGGAAGTCCCCACTCTTCATGTGCAAGCCTTCGGGTGAGCAACTCTCGAAGCGCTCCAATATCATCATTGGTGACTGTTTGTATGTTAAATGTCCGATACGCTTTCCTGTCCATAATCCCACCAATCATGGCGACCATCACCCCAACGGTATGAGTACCCGCGGTGTGTGCCACATCATACCCTTCAATACGAGGAGTAGACCCTCCTGATTGAAAAGATTTTTCTTTTCCAATGAGGGAAACATCTTGAATATGCTGTAATGAAAAAAGAGTTCGTTTTAATTCCCCCGCGTACTCAAATTCCTTTTTTCGTGCGGCAGATTTCATCTCCTTTTTAAGGGTCTGCAATAATACCTTCTGCTTTCCCTGAAGAAACAATGATAGGCGACCTATATGTTTCTGATAGGCACTACTTGAAATTTCACCCGTACACACACCAGGACAAAGACCAATCTGTCGATTAAAGCAAGGTTTTCCTTGGCGGGGTTCACACGTATCCCGAAAAGGGAAAATTTTCCTTATGATCTGAAGTGCTTTCTTTAATTCTCCACCTTGAGGAAAGGGGCCAAACGACTCTTTAATGGGAGCCTCTGAGAAGGTGTGGTCTTCGATCTCCTTCCCACGCACTACCAATACCCGGGGAAACATTTCATCTGTCACTACAATGTGATTAAAGCTCTTGTTGTCTTTCTCTTTGGTGTTATAGAGTGGCTGGTGTTGCTTAATTAACAGTGCTTCCACAATCATAGCTTCAAGCACTGACCCGGTTTCTTGCCATTCTACGCGGTCTGCTTGAGTAACCATATCAACCAAAAGCATTCCCCGGGAAGAGATGAGGTCCTCTGAAAAGTAACTCCGTACTCGATCTTTAAGTGAGGTTGCTCTGCCGATATAGAGGATTTCTTTTCCTCGTTTAAACCGATACACACCGGGGGTGTCAGGAATCTTGAATTTTGACAAATCTTGACGCTTCATAAAACGAATGATATCTCTTTTTTTAAAAGACGCCAACTACTTAAAAATCAAAAGGTTATCCACAAACTTCAATAAAAAATTTTGACAGTATCAATAAAGAGCGTATGGTGAAGATAAGCGGTTCTTTGTTATGAAAACCACCCCTACTCGACCACTCTCTGAGAGTGAGGAGCGGCTTACGAGGAACTGGGATGCGGCGTCTGAAAAAGCGAGGGTTTTTTCATTTGAACAGCAAAAGAAGTGTCAGCATCAGGGTACCCTAAAGGAGCAGAGTATTGGGACCCAAGCTTTTCTCCAATGCACTTCTTGCGGATGGAGAAGTGTCCCCCGCCTACACATCCCTACCTGAAATGAAAAAGAAAAAGCCAAAATTCTTTGGAGCGCAATTCATCAAAAGAAAAACGATGAAGATGGTACGGAACAGACCGAATGCCAAACAGGGGAAAATTAGACCTCGTAATCGAGGGCACTAATCCTGGAAATACACGAACGCTATGCTTCTCATGAAGCATAGCGTTCTCTTTTTATCTTTTACGCAGTACCCGTTTTAAATATACTCCGGTGTGCGAATCACTACGTTGGGCAACCTCTTCAGGTGTCCCTTTCGCAATGATCTTTCCTCCACGCTCTCCCCCTTCGGGCCCAAAGTCAATAATATAATCAGCGCTTTTAATAATTTCCATGTTATGCTCGATCACGACAACCGTATTTCCTTTTGCAACCAATCGCTCTAAAATAGTGATCAAACGGGCAACATCATCATAATGAAGACCAACGGTAGGCTCATCAAGAAGGTATATCGTCTTTGTAACATGCTCGCGATAAAGCTCAGAAGAAATTTTTACTCGTTGCGCTTCACCCCCTGAAAGAGTAGTAGCAGATTGGCCCAACTCAAGATAATCAAGACCCACATCAGAGAGTGTTTTCAGTCGATCATAAATAGCTGGAATATCTCCAAAAAAACTTAATGCTTCTTCAACGGTCATACTCAGCACTTCATAAATATTTTTCTTTTTATAAAGAACCTCTAAGGTCTCTTTCGTAAACCGCTTCCCTCCACATACATCACATGGCACATAGACTGTTGGCAAAAAATGCATTTCAACCGCAATCTCTCCATGTCCCTGGCACGCCTCGCATCGCCCACCTTTTACATTAAATGAAAACCTGCGCGGTTGCCATCCTCGGGCGCGCGCTTCTGAGGTAGCGGCAAAAAGATCTCGAATGTGCGTAAATGCTCCTGTGTAGGTTGCGGGATTTGATCGCGAGGTCCTGCCAATAGGAGACTGATCAATTAAAATAGTACGCCCTAGTGCTTCCGTCCCCGTAATGCTCGCGCAGTTAAATATTTTTCCAGAACGGTACCGACGATCGAGTCGGGAAGAAAGATTCTTATGGAGAATCTCATACATAAAAGAAGATTTTCCTGAACCCGATACTCCCGTAATAGCAACAAAACGCCCGAGTGGAACACTTACGGAAAGGTTCTTAATATTAAAGATCTTTCCGCCGGTAATATGAATATTTCCCATATCTTTCGTTCGGCGCTTTTCTGGAATCGGGATTGAGGTCTCTTCTCGCAAATAACTTAACGTACGAGATCCACTCGTATTTTTCTTTGCGGTAAGCAGATCCTCCAAGAATCCCGAAACTACTACCGAACCCCCATGGGTTCCTGCTCCAGGCCCAATATCGATTAAGTAATCACTCGCATAAATCGTGTCTTCATCATGTTCAACAACGATAATAGTGTTGCCAATATCCCGAAGATCAACAAGCGTCTTAATAAGGCGCTCATTGTCACGCTGGTGCAGTCCGATAGTAGGTTCATCGAGCACATAGAGCGCGCCAACTAAACCGGATCCGAGCTGAGACGCGAGACGAATACGCTGGGCTTCGCCTCCTGAAAGGGTGTGCGCACGGCGATTAAGCGAGAGGTATTCAATACCCACATTTTCCATAAAGGTAAGCCGGGAGGTGATTTCTTTAATCACTACTTTTGAAATCTCTTTTTCAATATCTGAGAGTTCTAATTTTTTAAAAAATTCATGCGTATCCTGTATCGACCTACTAATTAAATCAGCAATTGAAACCCCGCCAACAAGCACATGCAGTGCTTCCTCTCGAAGTCGAGCGCCATTACACTTCGGACATACTTCATCACCGAAAAAATGTTGCGTCCCAAGCCCATTACATTGATCGCAGGCACCATGAGGTGAATTAAAAGAAAAAAGCCGTGGCTCAATTTCAGGGTACGCATACCCATCATACGGACACATAAATTTAACCGAGAGCATCCGCTCACCTTCTGGGGACTCTATCCGAATTAAACCGTGTGATTCAGCAAGCGCGTGTTCAATCGCTTCCGAAAGGCGCTCCTGAGCATTCTTAGGGTCACGAGAAAATTCACTAATATAGATTTCATCAACGAGTACATCAATGTGGTGTTTTTTATGACGAGAAAGAACTACTTTTTCTCGCAACGACTTCACCTCCCCATCAACTTTTATCTTGCTATACCCTTTTCCTAATAGATCATATAGCAACTGATAATATTCCCCTTTCCGCCCTACCACAACGGGAGCATAGATACGGAGCATCGCGGTATTGTAGGTAACTCCTTTGACTTTATGAGAATTTTTCTTTGTATCTATAGTGGTAACCGTACGAAGGATCGTTTCAACAATCTCCTCATGAGAGAGTCTCGCAATAGGCCGATCACAGACCAAACAGTGAGGAGTCCCAATACGAGCATAGAGAATTCGAAGATAGTCATAAATCTCTGTAATCGTCGCAACGGTAGAACGCGGATTATTTGATCTCGATTTCTGATCAATGGAGATTGCAGGGGAAAGGCCGATAATTTCATCGACATCAGGTTTCTGCATCACTCGCAAAAATTGACGCGCGTATGAAGAGAGCGACTCCACATACCGACGCTGCCCTTCTGCAAAAATCGTATCAAAGGCAAGTGATGATTTTCCAGAACCAGATAGCCCCGTAAATACCACCATGGTGTTGCGTGGCATTGATACGGTAACGTTTTTGAGATTATGGGTACGAGCACCCTTAACCACGATCTCTGAGGCCTCACCGTGAGATACCTTTTTTTTCTTTTGATTTGCTTTCGACATACACAGGACAAATCCCCACGCTTATGTGCTTAGGGGGTACAATAGAGCGTTAAGTATAGCGGAGAATAGCGACTCGTGTCAAAATTTAACCTTTTTTTCTCGTTGCCATAAACTCACGGAGTTTCTGCGTAATCTCTTCTGCAGTGAAATTGGCTTTTACAAAAAAATCTTTGGCACCGAGATCTTTTGCCTTTTTTACGTCTTCTTCTTGTCCAAGGTTAGATACCATAATGACATCAATGTCTTTGGTAGCCTCATCTTCTTTAATCTTTTTTAATACCTCAAATCCATTAATGCCTGGAAGGATGATATCAAGGAGGATAATGTCTGGCTTATGTTCTTTTATTTGTGTTAACGCGCTTTCTCCATCAATAGCATAGGTAATATGAAATTTCTCCTTACTTAAACGCATTGCAAGGATGTCTCTTAAGAGTTTATCGTCTTCAACCACAAGTACGCGTAGTTGACTGAAATCTTCTGAGGACTCTGGTGGCATATCTTTTTCTTCAATATTCATTTTATTATGATACCCCGAGAAGGTAAAAAGTAAATAATGCCTGTGGAAAACCTAGCTATTTTTCTGTTTAGATTTTTTACTCTTCTGCTTCTGAGAGATTTTTTTCTCAAGAAGCTCGATCTCATCACGAATAAGTGCCGCGGTTTCAAAATCCAGTATTTTGACCGCATCGTTCATGAGATTTTTCTTTTCTTTCAAAAATGCCTTTGGATTTTTTTCAAAACGCTTTTGATCGAGTTCCACCACCGTATTAAGCGCTAAGATGCGATCGCTTTGAATTTGATCTCGGATATCACTGATTTTCTTATGAATGGTTTGAGGAGTAATATGATGCTTTTTATTATACGCAATTTGAATACTACGACGTCGTTCGGTCTCTTCGAGTGCCCGCTTAATTGAGCCTGTGCTCGTATCCGCATATAAAATGACGCGGCCCAGCGCATTACGTGCCGCGCGCCCTATAATCTGAATGAGTGATGTCTCGCTTCGAAGAAACCCTTCTTTATCTGCATCAAGAATTCCAATAAGTTCAACCTCGGGGAGGTCAAGCCCTTCTCGTAATAAATTAACGCCAACCAAAAAATCAAACTCCCCTTTTCGAAAATCGGTTAAGATTTCAACTCGCTCAATGGTTTTAATATCACTATGAAGATACACGGCTTTAATGTCACGTTCTTTTAGAAAATCTGTGAGATCTTCTGCCATGCGCTTGGTAAGTGTAGTGGCAATAACTCGCCCCCCGCGTAAAATAACCTTCTCAGCTTCTTCAATAAGGTCACGGATTTGCCCTTGATACTTTTCTCGTTCCTGAATAGGTCGTACCTCTACAACAGGATCTACCAAACCAGTAGGCCGAATCACTTGTTCTACAATACGCGTGCTGACTTCGCGTTCATAGTTTCCGGGTGTCGCAGAAGTATATATACGCATTCCAACGTGCATATCAAATTCATCAAATGTTAATGGTCGGTTGTCTTTCGCCGAAGGAAGACGAAATCCGTGCTCGACCAAAGTCTCTTTCCTTGACCGATCACCGGCATACATGCCACCCAACTGCGGAATCGTAACGTGCGATTCATCAACCACGGTGAGGAAATCAGGGGTGCCATCATTGCAGTGAGGAAAATACGAAAGCAGTGTATCAGGAGGCTCTCCTTGGGATTTTCCTGAAAAATGACGGGAGTAATTTTCAATACCATTGCAATACCCAATCTCTTTGATCAACGCGAGATCATAATTAGTCCGCCGTTTGAGACGTTCCGCCTCAAGCAATTTCCCTTCTCGTCCAAATTTCTTTAACTGGACCTCAAGCTCGGTACGAATATCTTTAATTGCCCGAAGTCGCTCGTCTTGAGGGGTAACAAAATGCTTTGCCGGAAATATAAAAAAACTCTCGAGGGTGCCGAGGAGGCTTCGAGATACTGGGTCAATACGAGTAATATGCTCAATCCGCTCACCAGAAAACTCAATCCGATAAATCACCCGCTCATTAACCGGCATTACTTCAATCGCATTCCCCAGAGCGCGGAAGTTTCCCGGCTCCAGGTCAGCGTTGGTGCGATCATAATAGATACTCACGAGCCTCCGAATAAAATCTGAACGGGACTCTTGATTACCCACCGTTACCTCAAAATGCACTTTTCGGTATTCTTCAGGGCTACCCAACCCATAAATACACGAAACCGAAGCAACAATAATAACATCCCGTCGAGTGAGTAATGACTGTGTGGATGCGTGGCGGAGTCGATCGATTTCTTCATTAATTTGAGCTTCCTTTTCAATATATGTATCAGTTGTCGGAAGGTACGCCTCTGGCTGATAGTAGTCATAGTATGAGACAAAGTAATGAACCGCATTGTGCGGAAAAAACTCACGATATTCTTGTGCGAGTTGCGCGGCAAGGGTCTTATTATGCGCAATAACCAGTGTTGGTTTCTGAATTTGAGCAATAACATTCGCAACGGTAAACGTTTTCCCTGATCCGGTAACCCCAAGGAGGGTTTGGTGTTTTTCTTTTGCTTGAATGCCTGAAACCAAGCCTTTAATTGCTTTTGGCTGATCCCCAGCTGGAGAAAAATCGGTTACCAATTTAAACTTTTTATCTGACATCACCATCATCATAGGCGATGTAGGAGCGATAAACAAGCTATTCTCGATAAAAGCGAGAAAGAAACGTATTACGAAACGAATCAAATCTCTCTTCAAGAATTGATGTGCGCATCTCTCTCACTAAAGAAATGAGGAAATGCAAATTATGTACCGATGCTAACGTGTATGCAAGGAGTTCCCGTGATCGAAAAAGATGTGCGAGATAGGCACGCGTGGAAGTTCTACAGGTGGTACAGGTGCATGAAGCATCAATAGGTGAAAAATCATGTAGGAAACGACTGTTCAGAATATTTATTTTCCCATCATAGGTATAAAGCGTTCCATTCCGCCCAATGCGCGTAGGCGCCACACAGTCAAACAAATCAATTCCGTGTTCCACACCAAGAAATAAATCTCGGGGCTCTCCAATTCCGAGTAAATGCCGAGGTTGATCTGAAGGAAGCTCTTGGGTTACCCATGCCACGGCAGTATGCATGTCTTCTTTTTCAAACGAACCGCCAATACCAAAACCATCAAATCCCATCTCCCGTATCGCGCGCGCACTTTCTTTTCGCAAATCAGGAAATCTGCCTCCTTGAATAACTCCAAACATATCCTGCCCGGGGCGCGCATACGCGCGATGATACACAAGCGATCGCTCTGCCCATCGATGGGTACGCTCCATTGCCTCCCGCTGATATGCGTATGGCGCTTCAGGAGAGGTACACTCATCAAATGCAAAAATCATATCCGCGCCAATATGGTGTTCAATACCGACTGCCCGTTCAGGAGTAAAGCGATGGGAGCTTCCGTCACGGTGAGAACGAAAGGTGACTCCTTCTTCATCAATGGCTACCAACTGTGGCTTCTCATGTCCCACTGAGGAATGCGGGGTTTCCTTTACCGACTCTATTTTGCCAATACGCTTTCCATAGGCGGCGCCAAGGGAGAATACCTGAAACCCTCCCGAATCTGACATGGTGGGACCATCCCAACCCATGAACTTTCCAACACCGCCTGCGTCACGAACGAGTGTATCACCTGGTTCAAGATAGAGATGATAGGTATTTACCAAAACCACCTGGGCATGCATTTGATGGAGCATGAGCGGGGTTACCCCCTTTACTGTTGCTTTAGTACCCACCACCACAAACGAGGGTGTGTGGATAACACCCGACCGCGTAGAAAGAATCCCCGCGCGCCCGAGCTTGTGAGTAAGCTTCTTTTCCTCAACAAATTTCATGCCTCAACTATACCCAACAAAAAGAAAAACGCCACCGCATCTCGTGCGTGAGAAATCAAAAACGTATGAGTAACGTTAGAGCACGCCACCTAAAAGCGAGTTAACGAGCGGTCCACCCAGAAAAAAAGTTACCGCAAATACCGCAACTGCCACCGCAATAGACTGATGTTTATTTAAACGACGCATAATAACAACGTTAATAGTGTACCATACCCGTTTCAAAACGAACCATCTTCTTGTACACAGCTTTGCAGACACGCCTTAATTTCCGTACAATACGAACATGCCTGAAAAAATATGTGAGGAAAAATACAACGTTCCCGCACACGAACTACCCGTTAAGCCCCTTACCATCGAAGAGCTGGAGAAAAGTTCTTCTGAACGAGTCTCTCTTATTGCTGATGAATTTAAGAGAGGATTTGAATTCATTAAAAAATACCCTCGATCAGTAACCTTTTTTGGATCATCCCGCTTCAATGAAGAAAATCCTTTTTACCAGGACGCGCGCGCGTTGAGTAAACTCATTGTTACCTCCCTCAACTATGCCATTGTGACTGGCGGGGGCCCGGGAATCATGGAAGCGGCAAATCGCGGGGCTATGGACGCAGATGGCCACTCAGTGGGTCTTTCAATTAAGCTCCCGCGGGAACAGAGAACAAACGCTTACTTAAGTGATTTCATCGACTTCTATTATTTTTTCAGCAGAAAAGTGACTCTTTCATTTTCCGCTGAGGCATACATCTTCTATCCTGGAGGTGTTGGGACACTTGATGAGTTTTTTGAAATATTCACACTCGTACAAACGCATAAAATTGCATGCTGCGTACCAATGATCCTTGTTGGAGAAGCCTTTTGGAAACCGCTCGACACTTTTATCCGAGAAACACTCTACGAAAAGATGCATACGATCAGTAAAGAGGATCCTGACTACTATCTTATTACGGATGATCACAAAAAGATTGTTGAAACCATCAGAAAAGCGCCACTTCGAATATAGAAAAGCCTTATCCCGGGGACCCGGAATAAGGCTTAACTCTCTCAGTAACAGTAATAAACGGGATAGTGGTAGTACGTTGGGACGACCAGCCGTGGCGGACACCATTCGCCATAGCTCACATAACGAACGGCGCACCCGTTTAGCAGAAACAAAACTGACCCGAGAAAGATCATTCGAAGCGTCTTTTTTAGATTCATAATATCTCCTCCAATCTGGAGAGATGAAAGCATGCTAACGGGTATAAGTCAATAGCACGCAACGTAACTAAAAAGAGCTCAGCCCACTTGCCTCCATGACTCGATACAACCCATACATAATTTTACGCTCATCAGCATAGGTGTGATAATCGCTTGTATATATATTGCCATCCTCATTATTCCAAATTGTTTCAATATAATCGTACGCTTCCGAAATCGCGGGGATTAACCCTTCGCTCTCCACTACGATATTCGTTTCAAGGTTAAAATCACCGATATTCCGACGTGTCATATTGGCAGACCCGAGAATAAGGGTGTAGGTATCTTTACTTTGAACGATAATTAGTTTGCTATGGCACTGTTCACCGTGGGTATCACACCATCTCACCTGCGCGCCATTGTGCGCATTTGTAAGCTCGCTCGCAACCGGACGATTCGGAACGCCGTTCTTTTTCCGACCAAATGCGTCTTTGTTTGGATCCAGCACTAATCGCACCGACACCCCTCGCCCAAGCGCGTCCTTGAGTGCTCGAACAACCTCTCGATCAGCAAGATAAAACATTACCAAATCAATACGATCATCAGGTTGAGTGGTGTTAATTGCATAAAGCACCGCGTCACGAATTTTCTCTTCAGTAACCACCGTTACCGAAACATCACCTTGGCTAACCTCCGAATCATTAAAATCCGGAAGAATAATTTCCTTCCCTGAAAAATCACCTACTGCTTGTTCGCTTTTTAAAACTGCTTCAGCGGTCGAATCCCCAAAAACCAAGATCCCTACATTCTCATGCGCGCTTGACCCATCATGGGGATTCGCAGAAGTAATAAGTGTTGCCCATGATTCTCTGTCTTGGTGCGGATAATCAACCACCAACACTTTGCGATGATTTGCTTTAAAATTTAGTAGAGAAAGATACGATCGAAGACTCACCCCAGGACCGTGAGCAATAAAAGGGTTGGGGAGTCTCCCTTCCGTACTATTTCCAAACCATTGTACAAACAATCTCCAAAAAGACGCATAGAGTGGGTTACTATCCCGTAATTGTGTTAAATCGGTAATCACCACATCAATTCCCGCTGCTTCAAGTTCCTCAAAATGAGGAGAAATATACCCTCCATAAATCATATTAATAGGATCGCTCACGACATAAATCGGCATATCAGGGTACGCCGTCTTCTTTAGAAGAAGCGCATCGGTGAGTTCAGAAGAAAGCGCTCGATACGTCTCCGGATTTTCTCCTTGAAAATCGTTATAGAGAAACATATCAAGCAGGATGTATTTCTCGGCACCTTGAATGAGCGAGAGCGCCGTGTCAAAAATCTCTTGCTCTGAGTGCCGTACTCCAGACTCATCAACATACGTAGTGTCTTTTAAAAACACCACTGACGATGGTGTTACTTCTGCGGTGCTCGAACGAGTACTGATCCCCACGGGAAGCACGCGGTTTGCATTATAAAAAACCGCAATACCAAGAATAAGAACTAAAAAAATCGTTTTGCGCCCGAATAATCTTCCCATGCGCTAAGCCAAGATTATTTTATTTTTTCAATAATCTTATCGGCGAGCTCTGAAATAGACCAGTCTCCTTTCACTAAATAGCCGACCACCCCTTTAGAGACCGTCTGAGCGACGTTCCCCATAAACTCAACTTGGGTTACCACAATGACCGGAACCTCCGCTCCCCACTTATCAGCGCGGAGCTGTTTGAGCGCATCAGGACCACTCACGTATGGGAGGAGTGTATCGAGCACAATAAGATCAGGGTGTTCCTTAAGCGCAACCGAAACCCCCTCTTCTCCGTCACTTGCGGTCAACACTCCGTAACCACGATCAGTGATCTCTTTCTTAATATTCGCAAGATACGCGCTATCATCATCCACAATGAGAATCGTCTTTTTTGTTTTTTTCTCTGTCATGATACTACAAATTATGTATATAGGATTAGTATACCAAAAAAAAGGAAAACATACTGTATGGTTGTTGACAAAAGACATTGACAAGAGACGCCTCCCCGATACCATAAACCATATGGCTATTATCTTCCTTATTGGGCGAATTCTCTTGGGGGGATTCTTTTTATACAACGGAATCAACCATTTTCTCAAAGCAGGTTCACTCACCCACTACGCCGCCTCAAAAGGTGTCCCCGCTCCAGGAATCGCGGTTTTTGGAACCGGCTTACTTCTCTTTTTTGGTGGACTCGGCGTGATACTCGGCGTGTACCCAACTATCGCACTTTCATTCACAATCCTATTTTTGATCCCAACCACATTCATGATGCATGCATTCTGGAAAGAACATGATCCTGAAGAACGAGTGTCCCAAATGATTGCATTCAGTAAAAATATGGCGCTATTGGGAGCATCGCTTATGTTGCTCTCTTATCCCCTCCCGTGGCCATACATGTTCTAATTCTAAATACGCTTTCTTTGATCTGCTACTTCACGAGATCTAGTGGAAAAATAAACGAAACATCTTTTTTGCAAATGGAGTGAGTTTCTCCGCTTCTTGATTGAGTGCTAAACTTCGATTCACGCGTGTCATGCTCGAATATGGATATATTTTTTTAAGTAAAGTATTGAGGGTGTGGCCATGAGTCATAATATAGATAAGCTCTTGAATGAGCTCCCCCGCATACGGCGCAATCATACTTCCTCCCAAAATTCTCCCACGAGGAGTGCACTGTACTTTGAGAAGCCCGTATTGGTATGAACCAATAATCGCACACTCGTCGTTCTCAAAGCGGTACCGGTAAGTTTTAAAAGGCACTTTGCGTCTCTTTAATTCATCCTCACTTACGCCAAAAGTTGCTACTTCGGGGTCCCCATGGGTAACCCGAGCATATATACCCTTTCGATATTTCTTTTTAAAGAATGAAAAAAGGTTGTGCAAAATAATCTTTTCGTGTTCTTGAACATCGTGGGTAAACTGAGGACCTTCTAAAGCATCCCCGCACACCAGAACACGCTTGTTGCTCGTGCGTAAATACGCATCTACCACAATAGTATTTTTCTCCACGCGTATTCCCGCGTCTTCTAATTTCAAATTTTCAATATTTGGAACCCCTCCTATGGCCACCAACAACGCATCAAAGGCAATTGCTTCTTCGACCTGATTTTCTTTTGAGACGATCATTTGCCTTCCGCCTCGTATTGATTCAATGTTTCGTTTTAAATAAAAACTGATACCCTGCTTCTTTAAACGGCTAAGGAGTATCTCTGATATTTCCCTATCTTCACGCGGAAGAATACGGTCTTCAACATCAACAATTGATACGTGAGACCCGAGTGCTGAAAACGCTTGTCCCAATTCAATACCCGTGGGACCCGCACCAACAACAAGAAGCCGTTTGGGCAAAAAGGTAATGGAAAAAATATTCTCATGAGTAAATACCCGTGCATCTGATATGCCATCAACCTCTAACGGACGGGGTCGAGACCCGGTGGCAATGACAATTTTCTTCCCCACATAACGGATACCCCCTACTACGACACTCTTCGCATTAGCAAATGATGCCTCACCTAAAACCACGGTGATACCCTCTTTTTGAAGGGATGAAATATCTTTATGCGCGCGTAGTGCGTTCGCTTGAGAAGAAATCGCTTCTATTATTTTCCCCATATCAGCCGATCCTTCGAGTGAATACCCAAACACCGAAGCATCTCTACCAGCCCGAATACGGGAAGCAATGTGTAAGAGCGATTTTGAAGAAGCGCATCCGTTATTCAAAGAATCTCCTCCGATATGCGATGGGCTTTTGTCAATCAATAAAACCGCGAACCCTCTACGGTTCATAAACGAGGCAATACCCAAACCGCACGCTCCGGCGCCAATAATGATAATATCAAAACGATTTGACCCCATGTTGCTTCTTAAATGTGTGATAATAATAGAACACTCCTCCTCCCACAAATACAAAGAAAAGGATGAATGCGGGCAAATATCCTATCGTGCTGGTAACGAGCGCGTCACCTAAAATGGTTGTAGCAAATGTCCCCGGAATGATACCGAGCAGGGTTCCCCAGAAAAAATTTCGAAATGATACCCTCGTTAAACCAAAACCAACATTCAAGAGATTGAAGGAGATAATTGGAATCAGGCGTAGAATAAGTACAGTCTGAAATCCTCGAGATGCTATTTTCTCTTCATACAGAAAGATCTTCTTAAACCGTGTTGAGAGTATTCTCGTAACCGTTTCTTCTCCTAAAAGACGCGCCAGAAAAAAAGTGATCGCCGATCCGATAGTACCGCCAATAATAACCAGACACCCGCCAAGAAAAGGTCCAAACAGTGCGCCTCCTGCCAAAGAAAACGGGATCGCGGGTATAAAAAAAAGTATCGTACTTATAATATAGATGAGTATAAAGATAATTGGGGCAAACGCTCCATATCTACCCACATACTCACGCAACACTGATTCAGTGATAAAGTCAGTGAGGTTGTACGCATAAACCACCCACCCTGAAAGAATGAGGAGGAGAAGAAAGATGCTCGGTTTAATCCAAAAACGAAACTGTTTATGCATAAGCCGTGATATAGAGCGTTACACTCCGCACACACCCCCTTTGCCTTGCTTCTCAAGATAGCGCTGATGGTATGCTTCAGCTGGATAAAAAGGGCCCGCTTCTTCAATACTAGTTACGATTGGACTTCCAAATACACCCGCTTCCTCTAAATTATTCTTTTTCTCACGCGCAATACGCTCTTGTAATGCGTTAAAATAGAAAACAACTGAACGATACTGGGCACCAATATCTCCGCCTTGCCGATCCGGTGTGGTAGGATCGTGAATTTTCCAAAATATATCAAGAAGGGTCTCAAAACTCACGATTGAAGGATCGGAGACAATTTCGATTACCTCAGCATGGCCAGTTTCCCCTGAACAGACGTCTTCATAGGTAGGATTTTGGGTTGTTCCTCCTGAATACCCTACCGTGGTTTGGATCACACCTTCAACCTTCCGAAAAGCTTCTTCAACTCCCCAAAAACAACCGGCACCAAATCGCGCTTTTTGATATATCCCATCATTTCCCATAAATTTAGTATAATGACTACCCACACCAGAATCAAACAGGGTTTTAACTACACACATGCGCCATAGAGACCCAGCAGAAGGCCGATAATGAAATATGATGCAACCATCTCAGTAAAAAGGTTATAATAAAAAAGTGAGTAGCAATCTATTTCTATGACCTATAATCTCCACCCTATTATTGTTCATTTCCCTATCGCATTTCTGTTTCTCTACGCCGTGATAAAGATCCTACCGATGAGGAAATGGTTCCCGAGGATTTCGTGGATGCAGATTGAAATACTCCTTCTTTCAGTCGGAGTGGTAGGCGCCATCGGTGCAAATATCACCGGAAATATTGCCGAGAAATTACTTCGCCCCGATCCGGCGCTGGTAAATATGCATGAGCTGTTTGCAAGCGTGAGCATACTTACCTTTGCGCTACTCTGGTTTGGAGAAATACTTTCTCTTTATCATACGTCCATCATCTCACAATGGAAGATGCGGAAAGTGGTTGTGCTCCTTGAACACCTTCAAAAAATACTGACACATCCATTGATATCAAAAATACTTGCCTTCATTGGGCTTGTTGCGCTCATGCTAACTGGCTTACTCGGGGGGGTAATGGTGCACGGCACCTCAGTGGACCCACTCGCGCCATTCGTCCTCAATATATTAGGTATTCCCTACTAAGATGCTACACTAGATGTAGTCGTATTATGAGCCTTAATTATTACCTACTATGAAAACGATTAAATGTTCACAAGTTGGCGGAGGAAGCTGTGCGTTTGAAGTAACCGGCAACCGCACAAGAAGCAAAAGATCAATTTAGCGCGCACGCGCAAGAAGCACATGCCGAGATGGTGGCACAAGCAACACCTGAAAGCATGAAGGAGTGGCATACTATGTTTGAGGGTGTGTGGGAATCTACTCCAGAGAATTCCTAAGCTTCTCCAAAAACCGCCCTACACATCTGCAGGGCGGTTTTTTTACTACCTTCTCTCTTTAAGTATTTTTTGATATAACAAAAGCACTCACTTGCTTCATAGTGGGTAATTTGCCGGATCGTCTAATGGTAGGACAATGGATTCTGGCTCCATTAATCTAGGTTCGAGTCCTAGTCCGGCAGCCAAAAAGGTATGTCGCAAGGCGACATTGTTCGAGCTCTCGGCGTAAGCCGAAGTTTTGTGAGTAATATTGAAAACGGAAAGACCAACCCAACACTTTCGACCATTAAGCGCATCGCAGATGCGCTCGGCGTGTCGGTAGATAGACTTTTGAAATGAGTATGTTGAGACAAGACGTACAAACACATACTAATTACTCCGATGGTGAAAATACCATAACCCAAATGGTGAAGAGTGCTATAGACATTGGGATTGAATCAATAGTTATATCAGACCATGCAAAAGGGTGGGTATCCGGTGATGGAACACGGTCAGAATTTTTTCCTACTTACGAAAAATATGTGAACTATCTTCAAGAGGTAGAGCATGTAAAGAATGTCTTTAGTGACAAAATAAAGATATTCTCTGGCTTAGAAATCGAAATCGGGGTTCAAGGAGATTTTAAACTGGACGCAGGAATAATTGAATATGCACAAAAACATAAGGACCGGAGAAAGCTTGGGGTAGATATTTTATTGGGCTCCATCCATTCAGAAAGTTTTGAAGAGGACTGCACAGAACAAGAAATCAAAGTCAAAGACAAGCGTGCAGTAATGATTGAAAATATGATCAATCTCATTCGTAATAAGAAGATTGACATATTCGCACATCCTTTTCAGGCATTACATGGACAGTTTTCTGATAATCTTTCAGAAAAAGAAACCGAGCAGATCATTAATACTTTTGAAATGGAGTGGAGATCAGGCCACTCCATTTTCTTTGAACTCAATGGCAAAAAATATCCGAGATATGAGCAGTGGTCATACAATAAATACGAAAATGGAGAATTGGAAACTCAGGACATAAATGTTCTACAGAGATATAGAAAGCGGGGTGGAAAATTTGTTCTTGGGTCTGATGCTCATTCCATCCAAGGTCTTACCGATACGGATTTTTCAATACTCAATAAATTATCACTCGACGAGTCAGAAATTTTTATGTTTTATGAAAGAAATTAGAGAAAAAATAATTCAATTTGTTTCAAAAGAACTAGAGATTCATTTCTCTGATGAGTTAGAATTTGCTCTTATCTTTGGCTCTTGGGCTAGATCTGAAAATCGGCCTGATAGTGATATAGATTTAATGATCGTATTTAAGAATCAAGAGTTTCAACACAAGAAAATCAATGAATTTAAAAAAAGATTTATTGAATTTCAATTAAATAATCATCTTATTCCAGATAATAATTATCCTGGAGAATATACTTCGATTTTCAATGTCAGAAAAGCTATTAGGGGTTACGGGTTCGTAAAAAATGAAAACGTAGTTGAAATTCCAACTATTACTTCGGGTGAATGGAGTCAATTTAACGAATACAGACAATGGTTAAGTGCTATGGCAGGACCAAATATTTTTCTCACTGGCAACAGACAAAAATTTGAGGACATTAGACAAGAATCTCTCACAACTCTCGTTCTCATTACTCTCTTAGCTCGCAATAGTGATCTATTTCTATTAGATGAGATAGCCGGGCAATTATTGAAAGGTGGTAAGGAATACCTTGGTTTTTGTGACACCTCTCATACTCATGAATACTTGACTGCAAATCTCCCAATAATATTAGACTTATTATTGGATAAAAAATTGGTCGAACAATCAAACATTGATGGAGGATTTTCAATAAAACGTCTTAACATATTTAAAAAGTTAACAAGATTGTCAGATAAGAATGATATGCGACTCAGGCAGAACTTTTTAGGGTCTACAATACTCGAGAATGACAAAGATATGTTAAGACAATGTCTTGAAGTTGGCATGAATTTTATTTTGGACAATGAGAGCAAAGTCTTGAACTACTACCCAGAAGATCAGATACGTAATCGTTTTACGGATAAGATTCCTTCTGTAGGAAAAGGTATGGATGAAATCATGAAAGAATTTCAGAGTAAGATACTTGACGGGTCTATACATCAGTCCTCGAAAAATTACCTGGCATTTCCAGACTCCGGTAATGCTATTTCTGCCTTGGCCGCTGATATTCTTATAAGTTTTACAAATCAAAATCTTATTGCGACCACAAAAAGTGCTCCGACGGCAACCTTCGCCGAAATGCAAGTAATTCAATGGTTACGTCAACTTATCGGGTTCCCAGAAGCAGAGGATTTCCCAGAGAATGCACTGAAAGTTGGAGGAGTAATGACTTCTGGCGGTACCCTAGCAAACGCTACAGCCCTTTTGGTTGCTCGGTGCAAAAATTTTCCTGAATCAAGAAAGAAAGGTCTTTATACTTCACAAATAAAGCCGATACTAATAATCGCAGCAGACACACTCTATCATTATTCACATATCGCTTCGTTTTGGTGGCTTGGCTTGGGTGAGGAAAATGTAGTTTTTGTTAAAGCTCTTAGCAATTTCAGGTTAGATTGCGATGATTTAGACGAAAAATTATCACGGTATAACAATGGTAAGACATCCAAGGTTGTTGCTGTTGTGAGCCAAGCGGGTGACTCAAGAACAACAACTATTGAGGATTTTAATAAAGTTGTTTCGATCACTAAAAAACATGACGTGTGGTTGCATGTCGATGCTTGCCATGGTGGAGTTTTATTGTTTTCCAAAATACATAGACAAAGCATGCAAGGAATAGAAAAGGCGAACTCAATAAGCATTGATCCTCATAAAGGATTGGGCATTCCATATCCATCAAGCGCCATACTCTTTAGAGATATAAAAGATTGTGAGTTGATTAGTAAGTCAACTGATATAACAATTAAGTCTGGATCTTCTGATTTAGGACAAATCACACCTTTTTTTGGCAGTAGAGCGTTTGATAGTCTTAAGCTATGGTTTCTTATTAAACATCTTGAAACAGAAGGGATTGGGGCACTAGTAGAATATCGCTATAAACTTGCCGAAAAGTGGTCCACTCATATTGACGAATCAAACTTTTTTGAAACCCTAAATGAGGTAAAGCTCAATAGTGTTGTTTTTTCTATCTCACCCAAAAAGTTGCAGAGCAAATATCCAAGTGTCTCCCTAAATCAAGAAACGATCTCAAAGATAAACAAACTAATTCATGACGAAGTTTATAAAGAAGGATACTTGTGCATTCACAACTTTGATATTGTAGATATGGCTAAAAAAATTACGTCCGAGGGAGAAAAATTGAGGGTCTTAGGAGTTACTCTTGGGAATCCTTACACTGACGCTGCTGATTTCCCCAACCACATTACTTATCTGGATGAGAAAGCAGAAACAATAATCAAATCTGTATGATTGTTATAACTACGTATCATGGTCGAAATAATGATAAAAGATTTTCGAACCGTAAACAGTATTTGGAAGAGACTATCAGGTCTATAGATAGTCAGAATTTAGATAATTTATTTCATTTAATTATCGATGATGGGAGTTCAGATGGTACTTATGAAATCTTACGCTCCCGATATGCTAACGATAATAAGCGTTGTATTTTAAGAAGAGAGAAAAACGTCGATGAACCTCTTACGTCTACAAATGCCCGGAACTTCGCTATAAATTTATGCCTGAAATCTCATTCGATAGAAGGAATTGATATTTCAAAACAAAAATATATTACATTTATTGACTCTGACGATATTGTAATTGACTTGAGCAAACGTGAAGAATTTCTAAGCAGAAACGATTCCGCCTTCCTGTATACCGATGCGCTATTATTTTTTGACGATATTGATACCGCATTCTTTTGGAGAGGAATGCGTGCAGACCGTGCTTACAAAAATTTCTGGATTTATGGACGGATGCCCTACCCAACTATGACATGGAGGATAGACTTTTTACGTGAATTAAAAAACTGGATAAAAATAAACTATGGTTTTGACGGTCCATTTGACTCTAAAATAGGGTGCGGTGAAGATGTAGATGTAGCTCTTTCTGCATTCGAGTGTGCGCAGAATAAAAAATTTAAAATTGACTATCTCCCTGAAGTTACAGCTGGATACAGAATACACGATTCTTCCTTAGCTTCTATTCGCAATCAATCAACTAGAGCGAATGAGGAGAACTCGGTTCTTAAGAGACACTTTGGAGACAGTGTTGGCATGTACTTACACTTTAGAAGATTTTTTGCACGGCCAGAATGCTACATGCCTTACCTAATGAAAGTTAAAAATATTTTTCGTAAAAGGACCTCTAAAATGATGTTTTTATCTAAACAATAACTTTGAAATAAAGACTATGGTCCTCATCGTCAGCGCTAGGAAACTCAGGAAATCTTTTCAAAAAATCTTTTTCAGTCACCTGTTCAATATTCTCTAATTGAGCTTGTTTCAGGACCCATTGGAGAAGTTCAAGATCAAACAGGTTTTGGTGTTCACCACCTTGATAAAAATGAGCATTGATAACTTGTTGCGCTGGTGCGTCGCCGTGTTCGTATTTATACCTACGCTGTTTCCCTTTTAAAAGCTCTAGCCCTTTGTTTGAAAAATAGCCAGCACATATTTTTGAAATATCCGGGCATGATAACCAGATTTCTGCACCTGGCGAACAAACCCTTTTCATCTCTCTTAATAACGGAATAAGTTCACTCTGCATATCCAAATGTTCAATCGTCTGTTGACATACGATAAACCTAAAAATGCTGTCGTGGAAAGGCAGATATCCTCCACCAAGATCAACGTCTAGGTCAGAAGCAGTAACATCTACATTTAACCAGCCGTCGATCTTTTTACCTTGGCACCCTAAATGTAGTTTGTCCGTATTAACATCAAATTTCCTTCTACCAGTTTTTAATCTTGTGCTATACCTGAGCAGATCAAAATTAATCAATTTTTGCGTTCTTTTTGAGAAGATATTATTCATAACTTTTTATAGAATTAAGCGTCTCAAGAATAGTATCAACTTTTATATTTGAAGGATAATTTTCTCTCAATACAGATATTTTCTGATCCATCCTATTAAGCGAAGGTTTTATCATTTTTTTAATCTCATCAACATCGCCACCGCCTATAAATTCAACAATTTTTTCAATCACGGCGTGATTTTTTGTGTCGTCAATTAAATCTTCATATCGGACGAGCATGCTTTCTGTTTGAGACAGATGGTATATCATGTCGCGTTGTGCTTGTGCCCACAAAGAAAGACCGTATTCATAGGTAAATTTGGATGGCCAAAATATGTTAAGGAAAGAATGCGTTGCGACATAAGGGTCTCTATAAATTCCAATTATTTTATGTTTGGGGAGATAATCTTTCCAAACATAGTAAAAGATTGGGAAATTTTTAATACCCCACCTTTCTTTTTGAGTGCTTAATTTATACAAAACGGTGTGCATCTTTCTTAAAGTTATAAGACGTCTGCATTTCTGCCGTAACGTTTTTGCATGTAAATCTACATTACTATCGACACTCCCTCTGTATCCAGCTTCTTTTAAATATTTCCAACTAAGCGCCGAGATTTTTTTGTGTTCAAAAAATCCATCTGGATTAGTAATCAACGGTTGCTTAAGTTCGCGCTGCTCTCCAAAATTAATTCCACAAGCACTAACAATACTAGCAAGCAAGCTTGTGCCACTTCTCTGAAATCCCATTATTACAAAGACATCCCCCTTTGTTTTTCTTCTTATTCTTTCGCAGCCGATAAGATTCTCAGTTTTTGTATAGCTGTAATACGACATAAACTCATCATAACTAAAATATAGCTAGAAATCTAGTTATTACAGCTCAAATTTGATATCATGGACATATGGAAGCGCACACTATCACTAAAACTATTGCAACTATTAAATCAGCGATTACAGACCTCCTGTCTGATCACGGGATCAGTGCTCCAGAAGTTAAAGTAGAAAAACCTGCTGATTTCAAACATGGTGATATATCAACCAATGTTGCTCTGCAATACGCGAAAGAGGTCAAGATGAATCCTTATGATTTTGCCTGTCTCATTTGTGAATATTTAACTACAAAGAAATTTGTAGGCATCGAGAAAGTTGAGGCAGTGAAGCCCGGATTCGTCAACGTCACTTTTAGTGATATTTTTTACCGAGATCTGGTGCAAGAAATTACACACTCTCCTGAAACATATGGAAGAAACAACTCACTAAGCAATTCTAAATGGGTTGTTGAGCATACATCACCCAACCCAAACAAGGCGATGCATCTGGGTCATCTACGTAATAATCTAATCGGAATGAGCCTTGTACGCATTCTAGAATGGAATGGTGCAGATGTTGTCTCTGACGCAGTAGATAATAATCGTGGAATTGCAATTGCCAAGCTTATGTGGGGGTTTCTTGCTCATATGAAAAAAGAAGAAAATATCCCAACCGATGTGGGATATTGGGTATCAAATTCACAAAAGTGGTATGCACCAGAAGAAAAAGGATTGCTACCTGATATCTTTGTCACAGAATGCTACGTACTTGGAGAATCTGATTTTAAGAAAAACAAAGATGTTGAAAATGCTGTGCGCAAATTAGCTGTGCAATGGGAGGCTGAAGATAAAGATGTGCGATTGTTATGGTCTCATGTGCTTAAATATGCATATGAGGGTATGAATAGAACACTTACCCGATTAGGTAATCACTGGGATAAGGTTTGGCATGAACATGAACATTATCAAGACGGAAAAAAATATATATATGAAGGGTTGGAAAAAGGTATATTTAAAAAACTCGAAGATGGCGCAGTTTTAACACACCTCGAACAATATGGACTGCCAGATACTATTCTGTTAAAGAACGATGGAACATCATTGTATATTACACAAGATATTGCACTTACTGCATTAAAAAAACAAAACTACAATGCAGATAAGCTTGTCTGGGTCATCGGCCCAGAGCAGTCTCTTGCAATGAGACAATTATTTGCTGTATGTGAACAGCTCGGAATTGGAAAAATAAGTGATTTTACGCATGTTGCTTATGGATATGTTGGACTGAAAGCTGAAGGTGGTGGCTTTAAGAAAATGTCCTCTAGGGCAGGGACAGTCGTACTAATTGACGATGTAATTAATGAGGTAAAGGTGAAAATTACTCAAAGGTTGAAAGACAATAAAATTGAACAAGGAAACAGCGGTGTGGGTAATCGTGCAGAAAAAATGGCACTCGCGGCTGTTAAATTTAATATCTTAAAATCTGACAGGGTGCAGGATTTAACCTTTGATGTAGAGCAGTCTATAGAAACTACAGGAGACTCGGGTGTATATATTTTGTATGCATATGTTAGGACACAAGCAATTTTGCGCAAAGCACAGAATCTTCCTTCTGTGCCAGACCATGTTGATTCTGGTCTAGAGATTGATGTTCTAAAACAAATAGCACATTTTCCGAATATAGTTGACCGCGCAAAAAAAGATCTATCTGCGCACCATATTGCACAATATTTACTTGAACTTTGTTCAGCTTTCAACTCATGGTATGGGAAAGAAACTATTCTTGATGGCTCAGAAAAAGAAGGGTACAAACTAGCTGTGACAAAATCAGTTGGTATTGTTATTAAAAATGGATTAGCAATCCTCGGGATTGATACTGTTGAAGAAATTTGATTTAAGGGAGCAACCCCGCCCGCGCTAGCGGGCGGGGTTTGTGCGCGCACGGGTGGGAGCCGTGTACCAACACGGCATGGGGCAAGCACATACTCAAATGAGCCTCGGGCTATTTCCGCTAGGAGCGTCCAGGGCTAAAGGACGAGCGCCATCGTCAATCGAAGCCACCACACGCCGAAGCGGAAGCGACACCACAAACGCAAGAATGAAAACTAAAAGAGGGGGTTGTGCGAGGGCGGACTCCGAAGGCACGTTATACGAAGCCCTAAACGTTAGACGCATCACTACTTTTTACGACAAGCCGTAAACTCTCTGCGACCTCTGCGAGGAGGAGCCCGAAGCTGGGGGAGAAAATCGTTTTCTCCCCCAAACAGAGGCGCTGCCCGAGCACCCGCCCCGCAGGGCGGGAGTGCGAGGAAAAGCAGCGCACATAGGCACCTAGGCGCTCGTAGCCCTAGCGGAAATAGCCCGAGGCGGATGCCGAGGGTGCCATCCCTTTAGCCATGAACGCAAAACAAGTAGAATAGACCTGTGGCACCACTTTACGAATGACGCCACTTCCACGACTTAGTGGAAGCCGACCGGGCCCCGTTTTCCGCTCCTCCATTCTTTTCTTTTTTGGCGGGGGGATTCTTTTTCAAAATTGTATGGGCGGAAAACGGGGCGAGGGCGGAGCGCCGAGCTTGTCGAGGCGCTGGCGGCATGAGTTAGCATCACCACGCGATCGGAGCGTACGAGGAAGTACAAAGCCACCACGCACGCGGCGCGTGCGCCTGTCAGACTCTGGCGGAAAGTCAGTCGCGTTGCGACTGGAAGAAGGTTCGAACTTGGTCGTACAAAGTAGCCAACAAGGATAAAAGAAGGTGTTCAAGTGGAAAAGAGACTAATAAAGGCAATGCGCAACTCAAAAAACTCTCACTTAAGTCAGCGATTGAACTCGGAGAGGCAATCTACAAACGGTCTCCTTCAGATCGGTGGAACGAGCTATGGACTCATAAAAACAGAAAAAATTAATCCCCACAATCGGGGATTAAATGAGAGTGCTGATTTTTGCTATTCTTGATTGATGCAAGTTTCAAGCAAGGATCCATTATCAATCATCCTTTGAAACTGTGCTTCAAGATAGTGCACCAATGTTTGATTCTTTTGATGTGCTTTTTTCTGAAGCTCTTGGAGTACCTCATCAGAGAAATTGAGGCAAAAGGTTCTTTTTACTACTGCCATAATAAACCTCCTTTCTTTCTCATTGTTATGGAAAACTAAACCATACTAACTATACCTAAATCAACACTCATAGACAATCATAAAGCTTCCGTGTCATAATGGCGGTATGAAGAAAATTTTGTTTATCATTATTATAGCGCTGATTGTAGCGGGAGTATGGTGGCAAGCCACAAAAAATACCACTGAAGATGAGTTTTGTATTCAAGTAATTACTGATGCTCGAAATCCGGAAACACAAGAAATCAAGAGCTTCCCTACACCGTGTGATGTTCCCGAAAATTGGGAGATCATTATGTAGTTATGAAAGTGCTCCTCGCCACGAATAATCAAGGAAAGGTGGCGCGCTTCAAGCACCTCATCTCGTATACTCGCCTGCCCGTTGAACTCTCCACACCAGCTGAGCTTAACATTGCCACAAAAGAAATCGAAGAAACAGGAAGCACGTTAATAGAAAACGCCGATCTGAAAGCTCGTGGCTATGCGGGAATTGAAATACCCATACTTGCGAATGATACTGGTTTCTATGTCGAAGGAGAGGGGTTTGTACATGCTCCAAAACGAAAGGCACTTGGTGAAAACTCGGCTCTACTGAGCAGAGAAGAGATATCATCACGCATGCTTACCTTTTGGCAACACGTTGCCCAAAAATATGGAGGGCGCGTTAATGCAGCGTGGATTGAAGCCTTCTTTATTCTCTATCCTGACGGGAAAACGAACACCGCAGAATCTCGGAGAGATGTCATTCTTACTGATCACATATTTGGAGTGCCCCATCCTGAAATGCCGGTTCGAGCACTTTACATTTCAAAGGCAACCAATAAACCAGCAGTTACCCATTCCCCAGAAGAAGAACGAAAAGAAATGGAACCTGTTATTGAGGCCCTCACCCACCTACTTACGGCATGAAGAAGGGAGAGGAGAAACCTAAAATTGGCGTAGGAGTAATGATTCTAAAGGATAAAAAAGTTCTCCTCGGAAAACGCAAAGACTCTCACGGAGAAGGTGAATTCTCATTTCCGGGTGGCCACCTTGAATACATGGAGTCGGTGATAGAGTGTGCGAAACGAGAAACTCGAGAAGAGTGCGGTATTGAAATTACGAATATACGATTTCAATTTGTATCGAACGTGCTACGTTATACCCCAAAGCATTACCTCCATATCGGTCTGATTGCTGATTGGAAGGAAGGAGACCTTGAGGTGCGAGAACCTGAAAAATGCGAATCGTGGGAGTGGTTTGATCAACATGCTCTGCCAGAACCGCTTTTCGAAATGTGTGCGCAAGCATTTGCTGCTCAAAAAACAAATGAATACTTTTATGATGGACGAGCCTAGACACCAAGATCTTATCTTTACACAAAAACTCTATCTACTATACTAAAGTTATTATTCCTAATTATCGTTATTATGGGTAAAAATATACTCTTATTTGCAATTATCATACTTATCGGAGGCGGCATCTATCTCGTAACTCAAAACGAAGAAGCGGTAATGCCGGAGGACAGCATGCAAGTGAATGAAGAATCAATGGAAAGCAGTATGGAAACAGAGAAGATGATGGAAAATGAAGCATCTCAAAACATGGAGGAGATGTCAGAGAATGACAGCATGAGTGCATCACATGGATCCTACGAAGCTTACGCTCAAGAGAAAATTGCGAAAGCGGCGGATAGCGGAGACGTGGTTCTCTTTTTCCGTGCAAGCTGGTGCCCAACCTGCAGAGCGCTTGATGCTCACATTAAAGAAAATCTCTCAGCAATCCCAAGTGGGCTTACGATTCTTGATGTAGATTACGACAATTCATCTGCGCTCAAACAAAAATATGGGGTTACCTACCAACACACACTTGTCCAGGTTGACTCGGATGGGAATCTGATCAAAAAATGGAACGGGAGTCGAACACTTGCTTCACTCATCAAAGAAGTAGAATAACATGCTCTTACTCATCATCTCTTTCGTTGGTGGGGTACTTACCGTATTGGCGCCCTGTATTCTTCCGCTACTTCCTATTATCGTGGGCGGTTCTTTAGATGGTGGTGGAACAAACAAAAGAAAAGCATTTACGATCATTGCCGCGCTTGGTGTTTCGGTAATTATTTTTACCCTACTCCTTAAAGCAAGCACAATCTTTATTGAAATACCAGAATACACATGGAAACTCATTTCAGGAAGTATTGTCATCCTTCTTGGTATCGTTACCATTTTCCCATCACTTTGGGAGAATCAACTTCTTGCAAAAATAAGCATACGCTCAAATATCCTCCTTGGAAAAGGAAATCAGAAAAACAACTTTTGGGGAAATGTAATTATTGGAGCTTCGCTTGGCCCAATTTTTTCAACTTGTAGCCCCACCTATTTTATCGTGCTCGCAAGCGTGCTCCCCGTAAACCCCGTACTTGGAATGATTTACCTCCTTGCATTCACCCTTGGTCTCTGTTTGGCACTCTTAGTGGTTGCGCTCATCGGGCAAAAGATAATGAGCATCCTTGGTATTGCAGCCCACCCTCGAGGAACCTTTAAGCGTACTCTTGGCGTTATCTTTGTCTTGGTCGGTATTGCAATTTTAACTGGTGTTGATAAAAAAATCGAAACCGCGCTCCTTGATGCTGGCGTCTTTGACATCACTCAAATTGAACAAAAACTTCTCGAAACACGAAATGAAATACAAGATGAGGAGGCACCGGAAACTCCTTTCATCGATGCGTCAGGTGCCTATCTTGATATACCTGAAAAAGAGCGTCGTTTCTCGCGAGTACCAGAGATTAGTTCCCCTGACGCCTTTATCAACACACAAGGGAATCCTATCACCATTGCGTCCCTTGAAGGAAAAGTGGTACTTCTCGATATTTGGACATACAGCTGTATCAATTGCCAGCGCACGCTTCCCTACCTCAATCAGTGGTATGAGAAATATCACGATCAAGGATTTGAGATTATCGGACTTCATACTCCAGAATTTGCATTTGAAAAATTACCTGAAAATGTAGAGCGCGCGGTTAAAAAATTTGAATTGAAATATCCGGTAGTCCTCGACAATGATTATTCAACATGGCGATCTCTTAAAAACCAATACTGGCCAAGAAAATACCTTATTGATATTGATGGTTTCATCATTTATGACCATATCGGCGAAGGAGCTTATGAGGAAACTGAACAAATGATCCAACACGCGCTCAAAGAACGGGCATCCCGACTTGGAGAACAGGCACTGCATTTTGAAACTCCATTATCGAGCGAAAATAAGTCCGGCTCAACTATGGCCCGTAGCCCTGAGGTTTATTTTGGATCATCCCGAAATTCACTCCTTGAAAATGGAGTCCAGAGTACTACTGGGGAACAGAACTTCTCGCTTCCCAGAGAGGTAGCGCTCAATCGGCTCTACCTGAGTGGGTCGTGGCAGATCAATCCCGAGTATGCCCAAAACAAGGGCGCCGGAGAAATTGTGTTCCCCTACCACGCACGTGAGGTGCATATGGTTGCTGGATCAGAAGACCCAATCGAGATTGAGATATATCAGGATGATACATTTATCAAAACAGTCTCTATCAAAAATGAAGAACTCTACACGCTTATTAAAGATGGAGAATACGGGACTCACCTTTTACGGATCAAAGTTCCAACAGAAGGCCTCAAAGCCTTTACGTTTACGTTTGGGTAACAGTTATTCTCCCTGTAGACTTGAATTATTGAAGACGTGGCTTCCTTCTTTTTTTCGCTTCTCACACCAACTATCGATTGCGAAACATCCTGGACCAGTGAAGACTAGCGAGAGAGCCGCCGCAAAGAGTATGAGCGCAAATTCATAGCCGTTATTTGAGACAAAAATTCCATTTGGAATATGCGCGAGGAAGATTGCGACCATCATATTTATTGCAATGAGTATACCCGCAAGTCTCGTGAGCGCACCAAGAATTAAGAGTATTCCGCCCACAAACTCAACGATAATAACGATCCACGCGAAGAAAAGCGGCATCGGAACTCCAAGAGACATCAAAAACAGAGCAAATCCCTCCGCACCAAATTCATTAAATTTTTGATACCCGTGCGCAATAAAGATAATTCCTAATGCAAGACGCAGTAACAGCAGACCTGCTCCACTACAATGATGTGAGATTTTTTGAAACATAATTTTTAAAAAATGAGTAAAATAACACTCCTATAATACCATCCCTAGTCCAAAATATTCAAGAAAAGAAAATATATGCTATAATCCTAAGGATTTTATGAAACAAATATTCTTACAACACCGAGTACTTTCCCTTACTGGGTTGGTCATTATTATCGGCATTATTGGATTCGCAAGCGTTCGAAACGGAAATGATGTTCCGTATGAATTCGTTGAGGCAGAAAAGAGAGATATTGTACAGACCGTTAGCGTCACTGGGCGAGTTGAGCCATCGGATCAGCTCGAGCTTGCATTTGAGAGGACAAGTAGGATTGCTCGCCTTCCGGTTACCATTGGACAGGAAGTGACTCGGGGTATGGTTCTCGCAGAGATCGAAAACGGTGATATTCTAGCACAAGTTCTTCAAGCTGAGGCACAAGTAGAAGCGGCTGAAGCTGAGCTCGCGCAACTCGTCAGAGGAACACGACCAGAGGAGATTAGTGTGCAGGAAGCGGTAATAGTCAAATCAACTATTGCGTTTGAGGATGCCCAATTTGCAGTTATCAACGCGCTCGAAGATGCCTATACGACTGCCGATGATGCCGTGCGAAACAAAGTAGACCAATTCATTAGTAATCCAAGAAGTAGCCTTCCTCAAATTAATTTTTCAGTAAGTGATAACACGCTCAAAACTAAAATCCAAAACACTCGACCGAGCATTGAGTCGCGACTCTCTTCCTGGAGAGGTTCACTCAATACCTTAACGGTGAATAATAATCTCCCCGGCGCGCTTCAGGATGCAACATCTCACTTACGCGCAATTAAACTTTTTCTCAATGATGTGTCTCTTGCCGTCAACGCACTTGAGGCAGGCGCTTTTTCACAGACTACCATTGATGGGTATCGAAGCGACGTATTCACAGCTCGAGGAGCAATTGATACCAGCATTGGTTCAATTGCTGACGTTGGGGAAAATCTTCGAACTACTGAAGCCGCGCTTGCGCTTGAAAAGGAAGAATTAGCGCTAAAAAAAGCGGGTTCAACGCTTGAAGATATCCGAATACAAGAAGCTAAAGTGGCCGATGCTCGGAGCAGTGTTCGTCGCTATCAGGCTGATTTTGCAAAGACAGTACTCCGTGCGCCAATTAACGGTATCATCGCAAAACGTGAAGCTGAGGTTGGAGAAATCGTTCCCGCGCAAACTACCGTCGTAGTGCTTGTGTCTCCCCAGACCTTTACCATCACTACTGATGTGCCTGAAGCGGACATTACTAAAATTGCGGTTGGCGATACTGCCCACGTTACACTCGATGCGTATGACCGTGACGTGATCTTTAATGCCACCGTTACACACATTGATCCCACGGAGACAATTATTGATGGGGTTCCGACTTACGAAACACTGCTTGCATTCACTGAACCAGACCCACGGATTAAATCAGGAATGACCGCAAATATCGATATCAACACTGCGGAAAAGAAACAGACTATTGCAGTTCCGCAACGAGCAATCATTTGGAGCGATACCCAAAGAGAGGTTCGCATTCTCACACCAGAGAACACCATACGCCTCCAACCCGTTACCACGGGTATTCGTGGATCAGACGGGTACATTGAGATACTTGATGGTATTATTGAAGGTGATCGAGTTATCACTTTCATCAAAGAATAATGTCTGCTCTCATTGAAGTAGAAAACCTTAAAAAACAATACCCTGATGGCACACAAGCGCTCCGTGGCGTCTCACTTTCTATTACTAAAGGAGAGTTCATCGCTATTATGGGCCCATCAGGATCTGGAAAATCAACTCTGCTTCATATTATCGGCTTTTTAGACAATCAAACAGATGGCCTTTTCCGTTTTGATGGAAAACTAAATACTGACTATCTCCCTCATGAAGTAGCAAAATTAAGAAACAGTAGAGTGGGTTTTGTATTTCAGATGTTTAATCTCCTTCCCCGCACCACCGTGCTTGATAACGTGCTTTTACCCCTCCTTTATTCGGACATACCTGAAAAGGAATGGAGGCCACGTGCTACGAAAGCAATCGAATCGGTGGGACTCTCACATCGAATGACTCATGAAAACTCCGAGCTTTCAGGCGGAGAGCGCCAACGTGTTGCCATTGCGCGCGCGTTAGTGAATCAGCCAGAAATTATTTTTGCTGATGAACCAACAGGAAACCTCGATTCAAAATCAGGACAAGGTGTGATGAAGATACTGGAAAATTTAAATGACGAAGGGCATACCGTGGTTCTGATTACGCACGAGACATACACCGCGGAACATGCGGAACGGATCATTCGCCTTCATGATGGAACCATTGCAGAAGACGGATCCGTTAAAAAACGCCGTCGTGCGAATGATTCTTTTGTTAAATAACTATGCGTCTCAAATATCAAATAAGAACAGCCCTTATTGGACTTCAAACGAATAAAACCCGTTCAGCACTTACCATACTTGGTATCGTCATCGGTATTACGGCAATCATGCTTATTATGTCGATTGGTAAAGGTGCTGAAAAACTCATTCTCGATGAAATTAGCGGGCTCGGAGCAGAAACTATTGTGGTTCGCCCGGGGAAAGAGCCCACCGGCCCGACTGATTTTGCTGATACCCTTTTTGCGGATTCGCTCAAATCTCGAGATCTTGAATTGCTTACCCGAAGCGCAAATGTACCTGATCTAGTTGACGCAATGCCGATCATTGTGGTTCCTGCAAATGTAAGCTACGAAGGAGAAACCTATCGACCTGACATTTTTGGAGGATCGGCCGAGTTTTTTGCACAGGCATTTAACATCTTTCCAGAGCGAGGAACCGCATTTGGTGAGAATGAAATACGCGCCCAAGCTCGAATTGCCGTAATTGGTTCAAAGGTTAAGGAAGAACTTTTTGGTACTCAAGATGCCCTTGGCGAGCAAATCCGCATCAAAGATCAGAAGTTTAGAGTTACGGGAGTGCTTCCAGAAAAAGGTCAGGTTGCTTTTTTAAATTTTGATAAGACGATCATTATTCCCTACACCGCAGCCCAACAGTATCTCCTTGGTATTGACCATTTCCATGAAATTATTATTAAAACAACCGGACCCGATGTGGTTGATCGAGCTGTTCATGATGTTGAGGCAACCTTGCGAGAATCTCATAATATTACCGATCCAAGTAAGGATGATTTCTTTGTGGTCACTCAAGAAGGCGTGGTAAGACAAATTCAAACTATTATCAGTACCCTGACGGTATTTCTTACGTCAGTTGTTGCGATCTCGTTGGTGGTTGGAGGTATTGGTATTATGAATATTATGCTGGTCTCCGTTACTGAACGAACTCGAGAAATTGGCCTTCGAAAAGCCCTCGGAGCTACGGAACAGAACATCAAAAATCAATTCCTTATCGAGGCAATACTGCTTACCAGTGTTGGAGGTGTTATTGGCATTATGCTTGGAATCGCTCTTTCTCTCGGAGTATCAATACTCCTGCGAACCGCAACAAGCATTTCCTGGAGCTTTATGTTCCCAATTTCTGCGGTCTTGCTCGGTGTAGCAGTCTCTGGAGGTATTGGGCTTATCTTTGGTTACTATCCAGCAAAACGCGCGGCTGCCAAAAGCCCCATTGAGGCACTTCGCTACGAATAAGCATAGGTATCCCTTACGTCGTGTGCTATATTAAGAGTGTTAAGCGATATGTTGATTAAAAAAATTCTCCACGAATTAAACATCGTTGCGCAATGTAGACGAATGCGCGTGAGTATTTGGTCCTGCCCGCAGTTTATTTTCATTGTCATGGGAATCGTCATTATCGCTACGATCTTAGTCACCTTCAATGTGGCCCAACGATACGCTGAGATTGAGGTGGTTGTTGCGATTATTATCTTTTTAACTGTCTTTCTTTTCATTGTCTCTTATGTAGTGGTTCGTTCATTTGAACAAGTAGTAACCGTAAGCCAGCTTAATTATGAACATGCGCAAAAAATTATTAAACTCAAAGATCAATTTGTCTTTATTGCCGCTCATGAGCTTAAAACTCCGGTTACCGCACTCACCTGGAGCCTTAATGAGTTGGAATCTGAGAAAAACATATTAACCAAAGAAGAAAAGTCGCGATTGATCCAGGGAATGCGGGAGACGAGTAAGCGCCTCGGCGTTTTAATCAAAGATATTCTTCAAACCGCACGACTTGACGGGCAAATTGGGGAGACCCCGCTCGAGCCAGTAGGAATTCATGAGATGTTCCGAGAAACACATGAGGATCTTCGCTCATTGATAGAAGAACATAAAGTCAAGTTTACGAACAATCTCCCATCAGACCTTCCACAGGTATTAGGAAACCCATCGCGAGTCAAAGAAGTTATGTCTAACCTCGTATCAAATGCGATTAAATACAGCGATCCTTCACACGGAGAGGTTGTGATCGAAGCTACTGAAAAAGAAAATCGCGTTATTATTGGGGTAAGCAATAATGGGCAAGGAATTTCTGATAGAGACAAGCCTTATATTTTCCAAAAATTCTGGAGGTCTCCTTCAACAAAGGAGAAGGTTGAAGGGACTGGGCTAGGACTCTTTCTTGTTAAACAACTTATTACGCTAATGAATGGAGAAGTGTGGTTCGACTCAATGAAAGGAAAGACGACCTTCTATTTTTCACTCGTGAAGGCAGACAAGCCTCGTTTTTAACTATTTCGTTTTTCTACTTTTCTGATACTTAAAGGCCGCGGTAATGAAGGCGTTAAAAAGTGGGTGCGGCACAAGGGGTCGTGATTGAAATTCTGGATGAAATTGGGTCCCTAGAAAAAACGGATGTTCTTTTTCAGGAAGTTCCGCAATTTCCATAAGCTCCCCATTAGGGGATTTTCCAGAAAACACGAGCCCCGCATCAGTTAACGATGCGATATACTCTGGATTAACTTCAAAACGATGTCGATGCCGTTCACTGACTTGCGTTTTTTGATATGCTCGATGCGCAATACTCGAAGGAGCAATATGGGCGGTATATGCACCAAGGCGCATGGTGCCCCCATACTGCCCTAAATCCATATGCTTCTTTTGATCAAGCAAGAGAGCGATAATAGGATGTTTTGTCTTTGGATCAATCTCGACTGTATGCGCACCCTTTAACCCCAACACATTCCTCGCGTACTCAATGACCAAAAGCTGCATTCCGTAACAAAGTCCGAAATAAGGTATTTTTTGTTTACGTGCGTAATTAATCACTGCTAATTTACCCTCAATACCACTCTCTCCAAATCCACCGGGAACCAAGATTCCATCATACTGTGTAAGTGTTGAAAGATGCTGTTTCTTTTCAAAATCCTTGGCATTTAACCAATGAATCACGGGTTTAACTCCTTGCGCATATGAAGAGTATTTAATAGCCTCAATGACTGAAATATACGCATCAGAGAGCATAAAATCCCCTGTATCAAAATATTTTCCTACTATCGCGATTGCCACCTCTTTTTTAGCGTTACGCATGCTATCGACAAAACGCTTCCATTGTGGAAGCTCGGGTTTGGCGTGTTTCGGACGTAGTTTGAGTCGATCAAGAATCCCCTGTGCTAAATGGTCACGCTCAAAATTAAGTGGTACTTCATATACACTTTCAATGTCAGGAGCCGAGATGACAAATTCAGGAGAAAGACTACACGCGATTGCGATCTTCTCTTTCCTTTTTCTATCGAGTGGCCGCTGACTTCGGGCAAGAATAATATCTGGTTGTACTCCGTAGGAATTAAGTGCCCGAACTGCATTTTGTGTTGGACGGGTCTTCATTTCTCCTAAATTCCCTGGAACCGGAAGATAGCTCACCATAATAAAAAGCACATCATCAGGGTGTTTTACTTTGAGTACTCGCGCCGCTTCGATAAAAAGCACGTTCTGATAATCACCAATCGTCCCTCCGATCTCAACAACCGACACTTTTGACCCATTAATCGCCGCGGCGTCTTCAATACGACGGATGATTTCATCCCGAATATCAGGAATTGCTTCAACACATTTTCCCCGATATCCCAGACTTCGTTCGCGCTCAATCACCGTTCGATACACCATACCGCTCGTGATATAATCCTGTGGCTCTAAATCCTTATTCAAAAATCGCTCGTAGTTTCCCATATCCTGATCACACTCAAGACCGGAGCGTAAAACAAAAACCTCGCCGTGTTCGGTGGGGTTCATGGTTCCCGCGTCTACATTAAGATACGGATCAATTTTGATGAGATTAATCGGCAATCCGTGTGATTGGAGTATTTTTCCAATGGATGCCGTAGCAATGCCTTTACCTACACCAGACATCACGCCACCCACCACAAAAATATACTTAGGCCTCTTTTTATTCCGCATAGCCCATTATACTTTAAGGTATCTCCGAACTGCAAGATAACTTGAAATCGCACCCAAGAGCACCCCGCCGCAAACAATCACCAAAAAGAGGATGCCGATATGGGACATATAATACGTAAAGAGGTTTAGTCCAGAAAAGAAATGTTCGCTTCGGGGCCCAAGCCAGAAAGTGATTGGATAAAAGACCAGCAAAGTCAGGATACCCGCCGCAAATCCATACATCATACCCCCCACCACAAACGGTCCGCGTACATACATGGTGCTTGCCCCGACTAAGCGCATAACCGCAATTTCTTCACGGGAAATATAAATCACCAAACGAATGGTGTTGAACGTAATCAATACCGACATCGCTACAAAGACAAGTGCTACCGCAACACTAAATGTTTTGACGGTATCAATGATGCGCGTGAGTCGAGTAATAACAATTTGGTTATCGAAATAGTTACTATCATCAATAATTGAAATACCACTCTCGTCACGAGGTGCGTTCTCATCAAGGAACGTGGCAATCTGCTCATATTGTGAGGTTTCCTGTGCTCGAATGTTAAATACTGCTCGAAGGGGATTCTCTCCAAGGAGCTCAAGCGCCTGAAGAGTTGTTTGGTCATCTCTGAAACGATCATGGAATGCCTCAAGCACCTGATCACGATTCTGATATTCAACTGAGAGGATCTCCGGAAGTGCTTCAAGAGAACGTTTGAAACTAAGAATGTCCTCCTCAAGCGCGGTGGTAACAAAATAGACATTGATATCAACCTTACTCTGCACCTCTTCGAGCGCAGAGTTGAGGAGTGTGCTCATAAACATGATACCCCCAATAACCATGAGCGTGGTGGTCATCACAAGCACCGTCGAAAATGAGACGAAACCATTACGCCAAAAATTTACAAAACCCGATCTAATAACACGTTTAAATGAATTCCACATAATACTTATAACATATACTGCCCTTCCCGATCATCGCGAACAATACGACCTCGATCCATGGTAATTACTCGACGCTTAATTGAATCAATCACCCCTTTATTGTGAGTGGTTAAGATAACCGTGGTACCGAGATCATTTATTTTTTTCAAAATCTGCACCACTTCATACGTGTTGATCGGATCGAGATTCCCTGTTGGCTCATCCGCAATAACAATATCTGGCTGATTTACAATCGCCCGCGCGATGGCGACACGTTGGCGCTCTCCACCTGAAAGTTCGTGCGGAAAATTCCAAATCTTATCACTGAGATCAACCAAATCAAGGACGTACGGTACATCCGATTCAATTTCCTCGTCTCGCTTCCCTGCAACCTCCATAGCAAATGCAATATTCTCGTATGCGGTTTTATTCGGAAGTAGACGAAAATCCTGAAACACGGTTCCAACCCGTTGCCGAATCTTCGTAATTTCATTTCGTTCAAGTTCGTGGATATTCAAAGACTCAAAAAAAACGGCTCCCGTGGTTGGCCGATCTTCCGCAAGAATCATTTTTAAGAGTGTGGTCTTTCCAGCTCCAGAATGCCCTACCACGGAGATAAATTCCTTAGGTTCAATAGAGAAACTCACTCCATCAAGCGCGGCAGAGTTATCACTATATACCTTTGAAACATTATCAAAATAGATCATATTATTCGATAGATGATTGCTCAGCTTCAATAAATTCATCAATCTCTCCTTGGAACACTTCATCCACCCGACTCGTCTCAACTCCTGTTCGGTGGTCCTTCACCATTTTGTACGGATGAAGCACGTATGAACGAATTTGATTCCCCCATTCAATCTCAACGGTATCGCTTACTGAAAGCCCTTGTTCCTGTTTTTTGCGGCGCGCTTCTTCAAGACGATAAATTTTTCCCTTAAGAATTTCAAACGCCTTCTCTCTATTTTGGGACTGACTGCGTTCGGAGTCAACGTGGACAGCGATATTGGTTGGAATATGCACCATACGAACCGCAGTTTCCCGTTTATTTACATTTTGCCCACCCGGCCCACTTGATCGCGCAAACTCAACACGAACATCTTCGTCCCGAATTACTACCGAATTCGACTTATCAAGCCGAGGAATCACCTCAACCATGGCAAAAGAGGTATGACGGAGCTTCTTTGCATTAAAAGGAGAAATGCGCACCAAACGATGAACTCCTGATTCATGTTTGAGCACCCCGTAGACTCCTTTGCCCTGTACCTCAAATGAGAGATTCCGAAATCCTCCATGATCATTTTGGTGCCGGTGGAGGACATAGATTTCCCAACCACGGCGCCCAGCAAATCTCGTATACATCTCAAAAAGCATTGAAGAAAAATCCTCTGCATCATCCCCTCCCGCTCCAGAAAAAATGGAAATGATCGCATCTCGCTTATCGTGCGCATGCTTCTCTGCCTTTGCCGCTTTAAGGGTATTTAGTTCTCGGAGAAGCTCCTGCGCATTCTCTTTATTATCCCAGAAATGAGGGTCTGCCATCCGTGATTCAATCTCTTTCATTCTTTCATCATCGTGCTCCATCAAGATAGCAGTATACCAAAAATTTCCCTTATCAGCTAACCATCGGGTCTTGGAGCCACCTCCCGGGTTTGAACCGGGGACCTACGCGTTACGAATGCGTTGCTCTACCAACTGAGCTAAGGTGGCACAGATAGGCTGCTCTTTTTTATATCAAATAGATGGAGAGAATGCACGAGCTCCTACTCTAGAATTTCTCTTACCCTCTCTACAATATGCTTAAGCTTAGTATCGCTTTTGATAAAGTATTCAAAAACTTGATTCTCCACTGCCTGTTCAACCTTCTTAATATCAGGAGCGTTGGTAAGTATAATAATAGGAACTTTACTCCCCCACGGATCACTTCGAAGCGCTCGAGCCATCTCAATACCATCCATTTTAGGCATCACGATATCAAGAAGGATTGCCTCTGGATGCTCTTTAAGGGCAATCGCAAGCCCTTCCTCGCCATTCCTTGCTTCAAGAATACCAAAACCTTCTTTGGCAAAACTGTCATGAAGCGCGTGGCTGATTTGAATTAAGGTCCGCATACGGTATACCAAATGACTCAGCAAGCGCTTGACCCAAGAGATCTTTGGTCATGAGATCGTGAGCAAGTAAATAATCGACAATCGAAGTACCGTCTTTTTCTACCGCAGAAATTGTCGCGTTATAATCATCTTCCGAAAGATAATTTTCACGCACCAACACTTCTTTTAATTTTTGAGTATCGATGTTCATGCTTATGAAGAAAGTTTTTTGACATACTCCACAACTTCTGCAATAGGCATATTCGATTTAATAAAGAATTCCTTTGCGCCAAGCTCAAGCACTTTATCTTTATCTTCTTCTTGGCTTAAATTTGAAAGGACAATGACTGGTGTGGTAATTTTCTTCTCACGCATACGTTTCAAAACTTCAAAACCATCCACTTTTGGCATGACCAGATCAAGAATCACCACATCAAAGGAGTCTTTCTCCATCATCTCAACACCGGATACTCCACTTGAGATAACGACGGGAGAAAAACCCTCATGACTAAGTTTAAGCTCAAGTGCTCGCGCGATAGGCTTTTCATCTTCGATGATCAAAATTTTTTTTGCTGAATCACTCATTCTACCAGTATAACAGAAACCCAAACTAAATTAATAACGGTTACCCCGTACGTGCCTTTTGATAAGGTGGAGTAAATCCAAGTCTAAAAACCTAGAATAAAACAAGTAACAAAATTAATCTTTGAGCCGAAACCGGGGATCGAACCCGGGACCTCACCCTTACCATGGGTGTGCTCTACCAACTGAGCTATCTCGGCGAAAGCTCACACAAATACGTTAACCCCATGTATCATAACGAATACGAAGACACTTTTCAATTACTTTTCGCTTTCTGAGTAATCGGTATCGTAAAGGTAACTATGGTTCCATGGTCAAGCACTGAGGAGAGCGTAATGGTGCCCCCATGAAGCTCAATAATCTGCCGTGCGTTAAAGAGCCCGACACCACTCCCATTCGGTTCAACCAATACCGCATTCCTTCCCCGATGAAATCGCTCAAATGCATACTTACTATCATCAAGACCCATGCCAATACCATTATCTTCGATGGTAACGGTAATCGTATTCCGATCTTTTCTAAAAGAAATATCTACAAAACCATTGCGCGCATAACGGATCGCATTATCAATTAAGTTGGCAATCGCCGCATGAAGCATTTGATAATCCGCCTCAATCCATACCGACTCTCCTTTCGCGAAACGTACCGTTACATTTCGACTAATCATTAAATACGAGAGTTCCTCAAGGATTTTAGCAACCATGTCTTGAAACACAAAAGGTTTTTTCTCCAACACAAATCCACCCATACCAGTCTCGGATGACTTTAATATCTGATTGAGAGTTTCGATTGCATACTGCATTCGTTGCATACTCTCTTTTACTAAACGTTGATTATCGTTTGATAACCCCGTATCAGAAGCAATACTCTGCAATACCCACCGTACGGCAGAGAGCGGGGTTCGCAATTGATGCGAAACTACCGTGACAAAATTTGTCTTTAGACGATTAAGCTCGGAAAGCTCAACAAACTTACGATTGATTTCTTCTTTTTCGAAACGTTGACGCAGCGTCTCTTTTACCAGTTTATAAATATAGTAGGCAATAAGCGCAAACATTGAGATGCGTATCGCGTGCTCTAGTGCAAAGGTGATATCAAGACGTGTCTGCGGATGAATCGCAAGCATACCGAGCATAATACTTACCACTAAAATACCGAATGACGCGGTGGTTCGTTCATTGAGATCAAACACTGAAACTAGAATTGGAAAAATGAGCAGGAAGAAAAATGGGCTTTCAACACCGCCCGTATTAAGGATAAAAATAGAAAAAAAGAAGAAAAAGTTATACCGTGCAATGGTAAAAAGCACTTTCTTCTTGGTAATCTCTCGCAAAATAAAGAAGAGTAGATGGGTAGCAAACCATGCGCTAAATATTCCCAGACTATAGGTATAATTCCCTATCCATGGAAAATACTGCGGAAAAAGATGGAGGATGGCACCAAAAAATACCAGTGAGATTAAACCGGTTACTTCAATAAGATAGTAGTAATGAATGAGACGAAATTCATCAGCACTACGAGCAAGCACACGCGGTTTGGAAGTTTGAGGAGCCATAAGTTTTCCTATCCTTATAGTATAACAACGCTTATGTGCGTAGAAAAGTTCTTTATCACAACTAACCGTAGTATGATAGAGAAAGAAAGGAGGTGTGCTATGCCTCTCAATCTTACTCCAGAAGAAGCGCTTCGCAGCAAAAGCACTGAGTTTGCGGGTAGTTATTATGATAAATATAAACCGCGCTACACACAGACCGAAGATTCATGCGGCACATGCGGAGGGATCGTTATTTGCGCATATGCAGAGACCGGTATCGGACATGACATGTTCCACACGTTTGTACATGTCTGCCTTACCTCGCACTGCACGCAATGCGTAGAAGAGAATGATCCTATACTTATTGATAGTCCACGCATTAATCATCGAAGCGATCTCGCGTGCCCAATGTGCGGCCGAAAACCGTTTGAGATGAGTAACTCCTAACCCTTGCGTTTCCATAAACGCAAGGGTTTTTCAAAAACCAAACAAAAATCTCTTTTCGGAGATTTCGTTGGCGCGGCCGACGGGACTTGGTCAGGAATAAATTTTCTAACGAAAATTTTTCACGACCCTAGCTCGGTATGCTCGCCTTCTCGCTTCGCTCAAAACTCGCATATACCTCCGCTTTTCAAGTCCCGACGCTCGTACCGAGCTTCAGTTCCGCAAAAACACCCAGGAGAACCTGGGTGTTTTTAGCAATGCGCGGCCGACGGGACTTGAACCCGCAACCTCCCGCGTGACAGGCGGGTGCTCTAACCAAATTGAGCTACAGCCGCATAGCGCTATTATACGTACCCAAAAAATAAAATCTACTTTTAATTAGGTGGTCCCGGGGGTCGGGATCGAACCGACGACCTTGGGCTTATGAGTCCCACGCTCTAACCAACTGAGCTACCCCGGGTAGAGACACGCTACACTACTATAATATACATGGGCTAAAATCTGAAGACCGTCGTTACCATTATGTAACGACGGTCTTCTCCCTTGTTGCGGGGCTGGGAATTGCACCCAGGCCTGGAGGTTATGAGCCTCCCGAGATACTACTTCTCTACCCCGCTATTAAGTCAACAGTATACCGAAAACATGCCCCTAACGCAAGAGATTTGGGTCTTAAAATTAGACATATAAAAATTCTTTGAACACTGCCTCGTAAAGGCTAATAACACGCTTAGCTTCACGTTCAGTTAAAGAGAATTGCGATCCTTCATGTGCGATTTGATTACGTACTTTATGCGCTTCCCATGCAAGATCAATGGTTTGAAAATCGCTCTTCTCGACAACTTTTAATCGCTCACCTAAATGCTCACCGTGGTATCCCATATGCTGAACCATTTCATCGAGCATAGAGTCGGCCTCAATGATAGCAACTCTCCAATCTCCCGGATTATTCGAATGCACGAGTTCCATGACATGCTCCCATCGAGGGTTTTTCGCCGAACGCTCATCCCCTCCTAACAGAACATCATCCATCTTAAAGGCGAGCGATTCTTCGGTTCGAATCTGACTTAAACGCACCATGCAATACACAATTCCAATCATGAGAATGATTGAGACAATGAAAGAATACGGAGCGATCGCAACTCGAAAAACATCCCACCATGTTTGTATATACTCAAGAGAAAAAAAATCGCCGGTGAGAAAAAGAAAGATATGATAAAAAATCGTATCAAAATTTATTGCCATAGTAGCACTCCAGAATAGCTCCTTCTACTATATCACTCTTCCCCTAAGAGAGCTTTCCCCAGCACAAAGAGAGAATCTTCTCGCGTATGAGGTGCCATTAGCTGAATTCCCACAGGAAGTGTGGATCCATTTTGAAGCGCGCTCCCATACGGCAGAGAAATTGCCGGAATACCCGCGAGGTTAGCCGTAACGGTAAAGATATCAGCAAGATACATCGCGAGTGGATCAGTGGTTTTCTCTCCAATCATAAATGCGGGAGTTGGCGCGGTTGGAGTCATGATTGCATCAACTTTTTTAAACGCCGAAGTAAAATCATTTTGAATATACCCCCGCAATGCGGCAGCGCGACCATAGTACGCATCGTAGTATCCAGCCGAAAGTACGTATGCGCCAAGTATAATACGACGGCGCACCTCGCTTCCAAAGCCTTCCCCTCGAGTTTTTTGGTACACCTCAAGTAGTGTTTCTCCATTCTTTGAAAGTCCATATCGAATTCCATCAAACCGAGCAAGGTTTGACGACGCTTCAGCCGGCATCACGATATAGTAGGCGGCAAGTGCGTGAGAAGCGTGCGGAAGCTCGATATCGATGATTTCAAAACCGCGTTCAAGAAAAGTCTTCTCCGCTGATTCAAAAGCGCTCTTGACTGAAGCATCCATACTACCGCTTTCAAGAAGGGTTCTTGGAATACCGATCGTTTTCGGCGCCGGATGCGCTTCTCCGTATGATCCATGTGGAAGTGAAGTACTGTCAAGCGGATCATTACCGCGAACTACTTTAAAGAGCAGTTCCACATCTGAAACAGATTTGGCAAAGGGCCCAATTACATCAAGAGACGATCCCATCGCAATTAAACCAGAACGAGATACACTTCCATATGTTGGCTTAAGCCCCACCACCCCGCAAAAACTTGCCGGCTGGCGAATTGAACCACCGGTATCCGATCCGAGTGCTCCTAATGCTCCTCCCATCGCCACTGCCGCGGCAGAACCTCCTGAAGATCCTCCCGCGACACGTTTCAGGTCATGCGGATTTTTCGTAACACCAAATGCTGAATTCTCCGTTGAACTTCCCATGGCAAATTCATCGAGGTTAGTCCTTCCGAGAAAAATAGCGCCCGCATGACGCAACCGCGAAATGACGGTTGCGTCATAGGAGGCTCGGTATCCCGCAAGTATTTTTGAACCCGCGCTTACCTGCTTTCCCTCAATTAAAATATTATCTTTAATTGCAAGTGGAGCTCCGGCAAGGGGCAGTTCGGCACCATTCCCGATTGCATTATCTACTCTAACTGCTTCAGACTCGAGGTCGTCAAACACTTCAAGGTATGCGTTAATCGAAGGATTCTTCTCTATTATTATTTCCCGATACCGCTCGACCAATTCACGGACCGAAAAATCACCCCGCTTAAGGGAGGCTTGGAGTGATTTAATGGAGAGCGTTTCAAGATCAATAGCCATATGGTTAGAGAATTTTTTTCACCTTAAAAAATCCCCTTTCTTTATCTGGCGCAGCATCGAGAATTTTTTGAGTATACATACCTGGTTCATGAGCATTGCGGTCATCTCGTAACACATTCTTTGATAGGGGCGCGCCTGCGTCACCCGCTCTTTCTCCAACCACGTTCTCAATCTCTGAAACATAGGCAACAATAGACCCGAGCTCGCCCGCAAGATCTTCACACTCTGCTTCGGTAAGCAAAAGACGAGAAAGTTGAGCTAATTTTTTTACGGTGTCTTTTTCAAACATAACTACGGCTCTATCATAGCACATTAGGAAATAATCCGCAGAAACGCTTCCTCGTCAAGCATCGAAACGCCAAGCGCGTTTGCTTCATCCGCTTTTGATCCTGGGTTTTCCCCGACCACTACATAATTTGTTTTTTGGGAAACTGAATTGCTGACCCCGCCCCCGAGGCTTCGAATCTTTTTATGCGCCTCAACTCGAGACAATGAACGAAGCGTGCCGGTCAGTACAAATGTCTTTCCTGAAAGCTTCCCTTCTTTACGTGCTTCATATGAAGCTACGGTAAGATGCTCTAATAGCCGTTTGAGTAAAGCTTTATTTTCTGAATCAGCAAACCATTTCGCGAGTGATGCTGCCATAACCTCTCCAATGCCAGGGATCGAATCAAAAGCTTCCTCGTCTGAAGCCATAACCTGCTCAATCGAACCAAAATGTTCCGCGAGCATATACGCGGACTCCTCTCCCACATGATCGATCGAGAGACTGATGAGAAACCGTGGGAGCGTCGTGGTACGCGCGCGCTCAATACTGGAGATAATGTTTGACGCGGATTGCTCCCCAAAACGAGGGAGTGCTTCGAGATCTTCTTTTTTCAACTTAAAGATATCATCAAAGGTTGTGATGAGTTTATGTTGAAGTAATAGGTCAATAATTTTAGGACCGAGCCCATCAATATCAAGCGCGTGCCTTGACACAAAATGATAAAGTTTTCGCTTAAGCTGAGCGTATGAATTTCTATTTACACAACGGTGCGCTGCCTGCCCGGGAATACGTTCAATCTTACCGTCACCACCACATTCAGGAATATGCGTTGGAAATTTGATTCTCTTCTCTTTTCCCGTTCGCATTTCAAGAACCACCCGAACAATATCAGGAATCACATCACCTGCTTTTTGGATAATTACCGTATCTCCGATTCGTACATCAAGCCGGTTAATCTCATCTTCATTATGAAGTGTTGCTCGTGATACTCGGGAGCCCGCAACCACCACCGGTGTTAAGCGTGCGACCGGAGTAATGACACCAGTGCGTCCGATCTGAAAAGAAATATCCTCTACCACGGTAGTCGCCTGCTCTGCGGGAAATTTAAACGCAACCGCAAAGCGTGGAGCTTTGCCAGTATAACCAAGCACCTCTTGAAGCTTACGTTCATTTACCTTAATCACGATCCCGTCAATAAGATAGGTCTCGTGAAGACTTTTCTTTTTCCACCGATTCCAAAAATCAATCGCTCCTTCAATCGTTTCAGTATGTTGATAGTGTTTATTCACCTTAAATCCCAACGTATTCAAAAATTTCATTTCTAACGCTTGGGTCTCAGGAATCCTCTCTCCTTCAAGCAGTGCAAGGTCATAGATAAACATATCTAAATTCCGAGACGCCACAACCGAAGCATCAAGCTGCCGAATTGACCCTGCTGCGGCGTTACGTGGATTTGCAAAAAGTGCTACTCCGTTCTTCTTTCGTTCCGCATTTAAACGCGCGAAACTCTCTTTACTCATCCACACCTCGCCTTCAACAATTAACGAGAGCGGTTTACGGAGACGAAGCGGCACAGACTCAATAGTCCTAATATTTTGAGTTACTTCTTCTCCGGTAATCCCATCGCCACGCGTAGCGGCCCGGAGCAATACACCATCTTGATATTCAAGAACAATTTTAAGCCCATCAATTTTTAATTCAGCAACATAACTCGGTGATTCATTCACCCCCTGCCCTTTAAGGAAACGCTTAACACGTTCATCGAATGCTCGTGCCTCTTCCTCTGAAAAGACATCATTAAATGACCACTGTGGAATCTTGTGTAGAACTTTTTCAAAATATGGAAGAGGTTTTCCGGCGATTCGCTGAGTAGGTGAATCAGGAGTAATAAGCGAGGGGTAGGTTTCTTCAAGTTCTGACAGCTCATGCTTCAGAGAATCGAGTGCTTCAGCACTTATCTCCTCCCGATCTTCAACATGATAAAGATACCGATGGTGATTGATCGTAGCGCGCAACTTTTCTACCCGCTCTTTTATTGCATGTGGAACATGGTTACTCTTTGCTTCACCCATACGCACCCACTATACAAGGTTAGCGCACCCCCAACAAGCACCTAATACCATACCCGAATTGCACGTTCAACACGACGATTATCATCGGTATCGCAGGTATTGTATCCCCTTCCTTCAATAACCGCGCTCCCGTCTCGATGCTTCTCTACGGTTACTTTCGCGCACGGCGCGCTCGGATAGGCTCCAAAGAAAAGCCAGAAACTACTATCAACGGTGCGCGGATTACCACGACCATCCCCGCCAATCACGCTCGCTTCTGGTTCGGTTTGAGTTCCCGTATCAATGGTCTGGTTATTACATTCAATAGGAGTAACTCCATCATTTGAGAAAGGGCTCGGTACGACCTTTAAGTCGTAATAGAGCGCGCATTCAACGCCTGTATCAGCGCCCGCAAGCGCGATTGATGATTCTCGCGCGGAGACGGAAAGCGTGTAATTTTTGATATAGATGTTTCCAATCGCAAGACCGATAACTAAAAATAGTCCTGAAAAGATAACCGCTAATACTAATACGATCCCTTGCTCATCGCGCATGGGCTTTTCTACACCCTCTCGAGAATGATAGTGATTTTTTTTCATAGTCATCAGTTTTCCCAATTATATAAAAACGCGGATGAGGAAATAGTTTTCGAGAATAAACCACGCTGCCAACTTACTACTGATTCAACCTCGATTTCGCGACCAGGAACATGCTGAGTGATATAAATATGGCGCCTAAATATTGAAACCGGCCACGACCCTGAATATCCATATTGCCATGTATCATCCTCATCAAGGCGCAACCAATCACACCCGCTTGAGCCACAGGTGGTAACCGTTCCTCCCAACACATTGATCTGGCAACCATTCACCCCGAAACATCCATTAAGTCCGGTCGTCCAAGGAAGTCCTGATAGCACATTGGTATCTCGAATATTACGCACTCCTTCAAGCCCTTCTTGCGCGAGATAAACCGCCGTCGTCTGATCTCGAGATGCTTGGGCTGCAAAAAAACTCTGCGCCACTATCGAGATAGGAACCATAACCGAAACCGCGAGTATGCCGATTGAAATAAGAGCTTCAACCAGAGTAAAACCCGATTGAGAATGCATAGACGAGTATGGTGAAATAAAATTTTTCATTGATTAATTGAGGTCAAAAATACGTTGAGAGACCGTAGTCTGCACATTAATTGGTGTACGCACCCCCACCGCTTCTTCTTTGGTAAACCCGCGAATAATTAAGGTTGCTTTTGGCTGTACCGGATCCAGCGGATCACTTCCAGAAACAAAGACATGAAATTCAGTAAGCTCTACTTCACTCCCCAATACATCCTGAAAAGCCCCTCCGGCACCCACTTGTTTTTGAAGCTGAGTCCCTCCGCTGACTCGATAGGATATGCGTGTTCGCGCCCCGCTATACGGATCTTCTTGTGAGGTAAACGAAATTCCTGGAAACGGTGTAGTTGCGCAATCTTGTGTTTCTTCCATTACCGAATAACCACAATAATATGTAGTGCCAAGCCGTATTTCTCGTGCCATGCTTTCAAGCGCAAAACTCACGTTATTAACCACCGTACTTACTGCCCGTGCTTGCTTATTGGCATCAATGAGCGAGAGGAGCGCGCCCAAGCCAACCGCAAGAAACATCATAAAAATTCCTATTGAAACAATGAGCTCAATCAGTGTAAATCCACGCATCTGATGTTTTTTGGAATGTGGTGTCCTCATAATACTACTGTACTGATACTTGCCCTGTTGAAGCAACTCGAATGGTCCGAGATCTTCCCTGCGGAGAAGTAAGCGTGATAAATCCATAATCATACAAGGCTGGCTGATGGCTTTTAATAAGAGCACTCGGACTTGGTCGTTTATATATAATATTTAACTCATCGATCGTTGGACCTCCTGCATCAGTACTACATATTGTTTCCGCGCAAAATTCATCAACCGCAAAACCTTGAGGAAGGGAGAAATACGCGACACATTCTGGCGAAGACGCGCACCCTGATTCAGATTCACTTCCATCATACCGCCCATCATTATCAATATCCGCAAAAAAGATATACCCTCGATTATTACCACCGCTCGTAAAAAAATGGATACCGTAGGCAGCGGAAAAATTTGCACTTCCACCTAAACCAAGCTGTCGAACACTCGAACCCGAGACTTGCGCCTCGCGAATCTGAAGCGCCATGGTATAGGTAAGATTCGAAAGCCGAATGGAGTCTCCAAATTCAGTATGATTAAAGAGTGCGATCCCCGTCACTAAACCCACGATGCCAAAAGAGATTAATAACTCTACCAGCGTAAATCCCTTTTTAGAAGAAGCGGGTAGTCGCGGAAATGTAAACAGCATACACCTATTATAAAGCTAAAAGCTTCGAGAGACCAACCACATCCCACTCAAAAAGATAGACGAGGATGGTGCTGATAATTAAAAATGGAGCAAATGGTACTTCGCTTTTCATGGTAATAAGAAAACGGTGTGTACTGCTTTTACGAGTAAATCGCGAAATAAATAAAAGCATCACTGCCACTACCGCTCCCGACCAAAACGCAAGTATCAGTGCTGAAAATCCAAGCACTCCCCCAAGAAACCACCCCATACCCCATGCAAATTTTGCATCGCCAAAGCCGATCCACCGACCGCGCGAGATAATCCACAAAAGTGCGAAAGGTGCAAATAGAAGCGGGCCAGACCACAGTGCTCCCCAAGAGAAGACACTCCATGAAAACAGTGTATTGCCTGACATAAACAGAGAGATAAAGCTCAGCACAATAAAGGTGAAGACAAATCCATCGGGAATAATTTTATGCCGGATATCATACACCCCAATAACCACAAGGATTGAAAAAATAACCAAAACGAGGCCAATCTCAGCCCATACAGTAAGTGCAAAATCAAATTTCCACAATACCGCTAAAAACAAAACACCGCTCATAAGCTCAACCAGAGGATACTGCCATGAAATAGGAGTCTGGCATCCTCGGCACCGGCCACGTTGTAAGAAAAAACTCAATATCGGTACAAGCTCAAACCATTGAAGTCGTTTTCCGCACGAGAGACAACCAGAATAAGAATTCACCACACCTCGACCCGTGTTATAACGCAAAATAACCACATTTAAAAAACTGCCGACAAAGCTTCCGATAAGAAAAAACACCATGCCAAGAAAGAAGATCATACTGTTAGTATAGCCTAATCCCTCCGCGAAACATACACACAAAAACCCCGCTACGCGGGGTTCGTGCTCTTAGCTTCCTTCAAGAGAGGCTAAACTATGAGGTTGCGCATCCTGTTGGCGTACAAGTAACCGTGGTACTGTCTCCAGTAACTGGAACTGAGAATGCATTGACCGTTCCGGTAATGGTTCCGTAAGACCAACCTGTTGGTAATGTAGGATACACCGCGCTACTGCTTGCACAGACTGCAGTGCTACCTGGTGTTACCGTGGTATTTAGCGCTTCACCATCATCTGAACAAAGAATTAATGCTGGGAGCAATGCACTCATCGTTCCTTGTGCTGCTGCAATACGAGCACGAGTACGTGCGCTGTTTAGACTCGCGAGCACAACTGATGAGAGGATACCAATGATCGCAATAACGACCAAGAGCTCAATAAGGGTAAAACCTTTTTTCATAAATAATTAACTTATAAAATTAATAAACAAAAAATTAACGACCGCTCTCTTAATCTTTCGAAGAGAGCTTCTTTGCTTCTCTTCTACTCCCTTATTATACACCTATTTCGAAAACCGCAAATTCCCCTGTGGATAAGCCATTTCAAGGCGTACCGTTGAAAAAGATTTAAAATGTTGATGACAGGTTGTAAATCGGCACCAATACCGAAACGAGGAGGGTCAATACCCCTAAACCAAGAAGTACGATCATGGCAGGCTCAATCAAGCCTACGAGCGTATCAACAGCGTTTTCGACTTCACGCCGATAAAACCGCGCGAGAGTGCTTAAAATATTTCCCATTTCGCCCGACTCTTCACCAACCGCAAGCATCTGTGTCATGATCCCTGGTATTTCTTCGTATCGCCCGAGTGCTGAAGAAACCGATGTTCCTGATTTAATGGCGTCAATTGATTCAGCAATAATACCTTCATATACTTTATTCCCTACCACGGTGCCGGTAATTTCAAGGGATTTCACCACCGAAATACCGCTCCCGAGCATCGTACTCATATTGTCAGAAATACGCGAGAGATAAAGCTTCGTATACAGATCGCCAACGTAAGGAACTGCCAATTTAAACCGATCAAAAACCGCGCTCCCTTCTTTGCTATGAAGATACCGAAACAGAAAAAATCCACCCAAAATAACTCCTGCTAATAGCAAGATCCCGTAATTTACCAACGCATCACTGATTCCAATGACAATTTTGGTATAAAAAGGGATTTCTTGGCCAGAATCAGTTAAGATTGCGGTAATACTCGGCACAATTGAGGTGAACATAAAAATCATTACCGCGAAAAATACAAGGATAACAAACAGTGGATACACCATTGCATTGCGAGCTTTAGAGACCAGTGCGTAGGTACGATCAAGGTAATCAGCAAGATAACGGAATGTTTTATCAAGTTGCCCTGATTCTTCACCAGCACGTACCATGTTTACGTAAATTGGAGAAAATATTTTGGGATGTTTTGCAAGCGCGCTATAAATAGAACTGCCTCCCTGTAAATCACTTGCAATTTTAACCAAGGTACGCGCCAAAAGTTTATTCTCCACCTCACCAGCAAGCATGCGAAATACTTTGAGCGCTGATACTTGTGCCTCAAACAGTGTTGAGATTTGCTGAGAGAGAATAACGACATCTTTTGTCTTTACCCGATCAAAAATATGGATCTCTTTATCTAAGAGTGCTTTTGACTCAGCAGAACTAATCGCGGAAAGTATCAAATTTCGCCGTTGAAGCGAACGGATTGCAACATCCTCGCTAATCGCCTCGATATTTCCGCGCACACGCTCGCCGTGTGCGTCAATGGCTTCGTAGGTAAATAACATACTACTGTTAAATAAGCTTCATCAAAATTTCTGGATTCATTGAAAAAGCGCGGGCATGTTCAACCGTGATTTCTCCGGCTCGAACCAGCTCTGCTAACGAACGATTCATGTCGATCATGCCGTTTTCAGTGCCGGTTTCAATAACTGAATGAATCTCATGGGTGCGCTCTTCACGAATCAAATTAGATACTGCAGTTGTATTAATAAGGAGCTCATAAGCAGGCACCAACCCACCTGAAATACGCGGGATGAGCCGTTGTGAGAAAATGCCCGAGAGGCTTGCGGCAAGTTGCGCGCGAATTTGTGACTGCTGATCTCCCGGGAACGAATCAATAATACGGCTAATCGTTTGGGCCGCGTTATTGGTATGAAGTGTTGAAAATACTAAATGGCCCGTTTCCGCGGCAGTTACTGCGGTTGAGATGGTTTCGACGTCACGCATTTCTCCAACAAGTAATACGTCGATATCCTGCCGAAATACCGAGGTAAGCGCCGTGTGAAAGCCTTCGGTGTCAACGCCAACCTCTCGTTGGCTAATGACTGATTTTTTTTGCTCATATACATACTCAATCGGATCTTCAATGGTCATAATATGCTCTGCCCGTGTTGCATTGATCATTTCAATAAGCGCGGCAAGCGTTGTTGTCTTTCCGTGCCCAACAGGCCCAACCACCAAGAAAAACCCTTGCTGGCGATACGCAAACTGCTCAAGAGATGCCGGAAGGCTTAATTCTTTAAGTGACCGAATCCGATGAGAGATAAAACGAAGCGCAATACCTGGGCTTTCTTGTTGAAAATAGGCATTCCCTCGAAAACGGGCTTCCTTTTTAAAACTGTAGGAGAAATCAAGTTCTTGTGTTTTGAGAAAACGCTCTTTATACGCCGGAGAGACCATCATTCCGAGAAAATTCAAGATATCTTCTTTTGAAAGCGGTGTATGCTTCACTAAAGGAATGAGAAATCCAGATACTCGAATGATTGGGGGTCTCCCCTCTAAAAAATGGAGGTCTGACGCGTTTTCATTAACCACAATGGTGATGAGACGCTCAAGTTCTTTTTCGTAATTTCTATTCGACATAGAGTTCCTAAGTTTCTAAAAATCCCCTATCCCTTCTTCGAGAGAATCTCGACAACCTTTTCATAAATTTCAGATGGAACTACGTTTGCTTTAATGATAAATCCATCAGCACCCGCTTTCATTGCTTCCTCAACTTGTTCATTCTGGCTTTGATTTGAAAGCATAATCACCACTGATTCAGGGGCCAGTTTTTCATCCTTAACTCGACGCACAAAATCAATACCGTTAATGGTAGGCATCACAATATCGGAGAGAATCACTTGTGGTTTAAGGCCGTCTTTGAGTTTAGTAAGCGCATCAGTAGTTGAAGGCGAGGTAATGACTTCAAAGCCATGCTCCTTAAATTTCATGGCATACATATCAATTAAAAACGTATCATCATCAATAATGAGAATACTCTTTTTTTGCGTTTGTTCGTCCATACTACTCCTACTATAACATACTTATAAATTATTCACTTCAGAAAACGGAATTTTTCCTTCCATTGATTTAATAATGGCATCTTCGCGCATACTAATCATGCCCCGTTTTCGTAGCAATTTCCCTAAATCAATATCAGTTACGCCTTTTAGAATTGCATCTTCAACTTCATCATCCATCGTAAACGCTTCCATAACCGCGACACGACCACGCGTACCATCAGGGCATTCTGGGGTCGAAGATGCTTCATAGACAAACTCAGATTTAGGTAAAAATTTTTCCCGATACTCTTCATCGAGGCTACTGAACTGTTTTTCGATCATCATCTTCATGCTTCCTTCAATAGGAATTTTCTTACCCGCGCCAGGACAAAGCGTGCGCACCAAACGCTGCGCGAGGGTTAGAATGAGTGTTGGCCCAATCAGATAAGGTTCAACGCCCATATTAATTAAACGTGGAATTACTCCAACCGCATCGTTGGTGTGGATTGTTGAAAATACGAGGTGCCCCGTGAGTGCTGCTTGAATTGCAAGCTTTGCGGTCTCGCTATCTCGAATCTCACCAACCATAATTACATCGGGGTCTTGCCGCAATGTGGTGCGAAGCCCATTCGCAAACGTATATCCAATTTCAGGACGCACCTGTGACTGGTTTACCCCGGTGAGACTGTATTCCACCGGATCTTCGAGTGAAAGCACATTTTGCTGTTCACGATCGAGCTCACCGAGCATTGAATAGAGGGTGGTGGTCTTTCCTGAACCAGTAGGTCCTGAAATCAGAATCAGTCCGTACGGGCGCTCAATGGCTGCTTTTATTTGAGAAATGATTTGCTTTGATAATCCGAGTTCATCAAGCTTCCTTCCCCCTCGTTCAGCATCAAGAATACGCATTACTACTTTTTCTCCATAATATGCTGGAAATGTTGAGACACGGAAGTCAATTTTTCTTCCGGAAATGCGCGCGGAAAAACGTCCATCTTGAGGCTTGCGCTTCTCGTCAAGACGCATCGTTGAAAGAATTTTAATACGCGCCACTACCGATGAATGCACATTTGGCGGAAGAATAAGACTGGTATGAAGTTCCCCATCCACACGGAAACGAACCCGAATCTTCTCGCCTAAATGCTCAATGTGCACATCTGAAGCAGAACCTTCAACCGCATAATGCAGAATCGTGGCAACAATCTTTGTGACCGGCGCGTCCTCAACAATAGTTGCAGGGCTACCCTGACCCTGCTCCTTTTTTTCGTCCTCTTTTTTCCCTTTATCAACAACGATTGACTCCTGAGAAAGTTCAGATTCAAGCTCGCCAAGTGCTTTGGTTACCTCTCCGGATAATCCTCGATAAAGCTCAAGCACTCGATTAAAATCACTTTCCGTGATGAGGAAAATTTTAAAAGGAATCTCATTCTTTGATGAGATAAAATTAAGCACATCCCGAGCCTCAATGTTCTCTGGATCAACTACCCCAACCTCAAGCACTCCATCTTTAATATCAAGCGGAACAATACGATAATGAATCGCCGATTCTTCAGGAATAATCTTTAAGGTATCAAAAGGTATTTTAGGATCTCCAAGATGGCGCGTGGGTATGCCGTAAGATTCACCTTCAACTCCAAGCACCTCTTCTTCATCAACACCACGACGAAGCAAGACGCCTCGAAGATCTCCCCCCGCGGCAGCGGCTTCCTTTCGGATCTCCTCAATATCGTCTCGTGCGATAATGTCTTTTTTTGCTAAAAGATCAAGTAATTGCATAGGAAATAAAAAAAGAAAGCTCTTGCTTCGCTAAAACGGTGAGAATGGATCCTGCTTTCCAACAGATTGCGGAATGATTTGTTGACTGAAATCAACGAGACTTCCAAGCATTCCGCTCTCAAAAATACTTCGATCAAGTGAAATACCTTCCGCCTTTCGCACCAGGATCACAATTTTTCGATCAGGAGGAATTTCAAGTGCTCCGGCATTCTGCACAATTGATGAAGAAGTGTCATCTTCCCCCTTCCCCGAGAACCAGAAATAGACAAGCGCGAGCATTCCTACCACAACCAAAATAGTAATTAAATTTTTATATTTTTGAAATATACCCATAGTTATTGAATCGAATGTTCATCAAACCAATACCGATCAAATACAATTGAATACCCATAACTTCCGGTACTTAATTCAAGTTCGCTATTCTCTGCTGATGCGTCGGTTTGTACAGAAATGCTTTGAATATCGACAAGGGCCAAGCTTCGCTCAAGATCTCGCAAAAATCCATTAAAGAACCGGTAGGGCCCTGACACGGAAAAAGAAACACGGAGTCGCTTTACTGGATCATTGATTAACGCAATTTCCTCTGCAGTGAGCTCTGACTCAGCTTGGGAGGCTGATCCTGCTTCTGTAATTTCAGATTGGGATGCTTCTTCAGCAACACCAATTCTTTCAAAATCAAGATCCTGCATGATCATGCTGTGCCGAGCCGCAATCGTATTAATATCCGCAAGAAACCGAAACTCATCGATCTCATCTGGAAGCAAGGTGGCAAGATATTCCAAATCATCATCACTAAATGATGCGAGGGATGTCTCCAAACGAATTCGCTCTTCCTGAAGCTTATTTAATTGAGTAAATGCTTCTTGGTATTCCACCTCTCGCATCTGAAGCGCCTCGATTTTTTCAAAAAATAATGGGCGCGTATAGAAATACGCTAGTGCGCCGGATAAAAGAAGGATAATGATTGGTATGGTAATTCTCATAATGCTCCTTAAAATGAATTTTCAACTTCTTCATCTTCTGCCACATCCAGATCTTCAGCTTCAGCAAAGAGACTCGCGTAACGAATGAGAGAAGGGTCAACTGAGGCACTGACTCCAAAGACCACATTCCCGGATTCGTCTAAACTTATCTCCCCAAAATCAGTTTCCGTAAGGTACGCGTTAGCTCTTAATTCATCTGCCTGAAGCGCTAAAGATTCAAAGTTCGGTGCAATTCCCGAGAAAGTCATACTATACGATCCGGTACCTCCAAATTGAAATTCAGTTAAATATACTGAGCGAAGCGTATTAGCCTCAAGCAACGCAAACACCTCAGATGCGGCAACATGATTAGTGAGTATCTCAATGACTCGTTGAAGCCGCACATCGAACGCGCCAACCGTGTCAAAAAAATCACGATCAATATTCTTTTCTGCTTCAGCAAATTCCATCTTGAGCTCATCAATACGAAGCGAGAGATGCCGTTCATAGAAAAACAGTACCCCAGTGCCAAGAAGCACCACTAATGCAACCGTGATTGAAAGAATGAAAAAGATATTCGCTGAATTCCGACGACTAAAACCACCACCCCGACCATGCGAAGCAAGCGGTCGTTTCGGAATAAACGATGAACGTTGAAGTGCATTAGGATCCATGATTATTCACAAATAGAGAACATGTTTATTATACCGTAACCCTCTATACCTGCCTTGTGTATAAGGGGATAAATACTAACGCCGGAGCTCTTGTAATTGTCGGAGTGCGATGCCCAATGAGACCGCAAATTCAGGGCCAGCATTCTGAAGCACGCCACGGACAAATGCAGGAGCGGTTACTTTTGAAAACGGATCCGCAATTGAAATCTGCGTATGAAGAATCTCTTTCCCAAACCCCATAATTCCCTTAAGTGCTGAGCCTCCTCCAATCAATACCGCGCGCTCAATCGGCTTTTTATTTTCTGCTTCATACGCTCTTCTAATCCGCTCGGCTTCATTGAAAATATAGTGGAGTGTCGTACTTACTACTTCGCGCATACTTGCAGTGGTCTCTCCTTTATGTATTCCAAATTCACGTTTTAATTCTTCAGCGCGCTCAAGATTAACGCCAAGCGACTGAGAAATAGCGGTCGTAATATCCTGCCCTCCGCGATTAACGATATGCGAGCTTCGTACTACCCCCTGCTCTACAATATAAATTTTACTTGTCGCTGCCCCGAGATCCATAACCATTAAGGGATTGATGCTCTCCGTAAGAGTCGCGCGCACCGCACTAAAGATTTCAATCTCAAGAAAGCGAGAAGTTAAACCTGATTCAGTAATTAACGTTCGATACTCTTCGATGGTTTCGTTATGAATTGCAACAATTAAAACATCGACTTTATGCTCAATCACTCGCTTCTCCTCATCGGTGTAATCTCGAGACTCAATAGTGTCTCGTGGCACGATCCACCAATCAAACACCACCTCAGAGATAGGAACGGGGATATATTTTCTTGCTTCAATGGGAACCATGCGCGCCAACTCTTTTTCGTCTAATTCCGGCATCTTAATCAACGAAACTAAACTTGAAGAAAATGGAATTGCAAAACCAGCATCTTGGCTCGTAACTCGCGCTTCACGGATAATAGTCATGAGCGCCTCTATGCGTTTTTCAGTTGGCAAATCAGTTGCCTTTCCCACCGGAAGATTAGCAAAGGGGCCTAGCGCAAGGGATCCGTATGTTTCAAGCACTGCTTTACCCCCTTGATCCCGCAACTGAACCACTTTGACTGAGGATGAACCAAAATCAACACCAATCACACTGGTATCATTACCACCAAACATCTTTTTGAAGAAACCTGCCATAGCGTTACGATAAAGTATAACACAACCGCTATAACGATGGCGTCTATCGCTATGCACAAGATTCAAACTATATTGCAAAACTTATACGCATTCTTATTCCCCGGATCCGCGGACATTCGCGCGCTCGAACAGATGAGTACCGCGCAACTGCTCTCTGCTCTCAAACCAAATAATAAACCAGAGATCCACCCCGCGATTCAAGCACTATTCGCATATCGAGATCCGTTAGTTCGGCGTGCGATTCGAGAAATTAAATATCGCGGCAATCCAAAACTCATTGCCCTTTTTGGAAGCATACTGTACGACTTTATACTTGAAGAATACGGAGACACGGGGGCGCTTCCACACAAAGAACGCTTATTGCTTATTCCAATCCCCAATTCACGAAAACGGAGGCGAAAACGAGGATTTAATCAAACTGAATTATTGGCACAAGCGCTTATACAACACGATACTCAGAAAAATCTTGTTCTCTTAACCAAAGCGCTCGTAAAGATACGGGATACAAAAAGCCAGACCGAACTCCCTGATCGAAAATCACGAGAAAGAAACGTCTATCGCGCGTTCTCAGTACCAAAACCTAAAAAAATAATAGGGCGAACGATTCTTCTGCTTGATGACACTGCCACAACAGGAAGTACGCTTCTTGAGGCACGCCGTGTTCTGCTTGAAGCAGGAGCGCGAAATGTTTTTTGTTTGGCACTTGCCCACTAAGCGATTACACAATCCTATTTCTGCTCTTTCATCTGTGCCTTATGTGTTGGAGACATTTGATGAAGACCCATGATATTATTCTCAGTATCCTTAAACGCCGCAATCCATCCCATATGAGGTGCGATTTCAGTCTTTGGCATGATAATTGTTCCTCCATTTGCTTTAATCGCTTCCAAACTCTCTTCAATATTATCGGATTGAATATAGTTCATAAATGGCTGACCCGGATTAACACGCTTCATCAGGCCACCATTAATAGCACCGGGGGTCTTCGCCATTTTATTTTCGTCAACTTCAGTAGTGATCACTCCGTAGTATGGCTCACCTCCCGTCGAGCTTGTTGCGGGCATATCAAACTTATGGATTTTCCATCCAAAGGTTTCTGTATAGAATGTTTTTGCACGCTCTACATCATCAACAGGAATCTCAAAATGCACAATAGGATTTTTCATACAATTTTATATTAAAGTTAGCTATTAACTCCCCTAACTACTTACCTCAACCTTGAAACCACCAAATGCCATACGGGCTAAATCAAAAGGTATATTTTTCATATGATCAGCTTCATCTTTATGCGCCACCTCCATCTCTTTCATTACTTTTTTATTCACCGCATTGCGGTGCGCTTTTGATTGATACTCAATGTATGAAAACCATACGGTTTCAGTAGGTTTAAGATTGGTCATCTGAGGAAATGCGAGAAACGGATATCCTTGCATATCTGGATTCAGATCATCCCCCATACACTCTTTATATCCAAGGGCTCCATATTTCACCCAAATCTTTCCTGCATCTTTTGCCATTTTACGGTACGCCACCACCTTACTCTTTGGCACCACAAGCACAAAAGCATCGATATATTTTACACTCTGTTTCTTCGTCATAATATTAGGGTTAGTTAAAAAATAAATATCTCAATAATTGCATCACGGGCCTTTAACGCGCTTCCCCCGCTTTCTCCAGCTCAGCAATAACTATTTTTTTCATCCCAAGCATTGCTGGCGTTGTCTGTTTGGGATTTTTCTCAATGAGTTCGCCCATATGCTGAGGTACGATTTGCCATGATACCCCAAATTTGTCCTTGACCCAACCACACTGTTCAGCTTCCGGTACGGCGGAAAGTTGCTCCCAAAAATAATCAATCTCTTCTTGATCTTTGCAATTAACCATAAAAGAAACCGCTTCATTAAAATTAAAATCGTGCATTGTACTGCTCCCATCCATTGCTGCAAACCACTGATTTTCAAGCATAAAATCCGTAAACATAATCCCCCCTTCTTTATTCGGTTCCATATCTTTAGGATAGCGAACCAGTGCGCCCTGTTGAGTATTTTTAAACACAGAAAGATAAAAATCTACCGCCTTCTCTGCACGATCACCTGTCGCACTTACAAAAAGTAGAGCAGGAATTATGAGTGGGCGTATCTCCCCTTCGGGTTTGGTATAAATTAATTGCCACGAAAATCCATACTTATCTTGTACCCAGCCATACCTCTCACTAAAAGGGTACTCGCCGAGTGGCATGAGTGCTTTGCCACCTTCTGATAACTTCTCCCATATTTCATCGATTCGCTCTCTTGCGTCCTTGTCCTGCGATGGATCAAAATTGACCATGATTGAAATGGATGGATTGAAGGTAAAAAGTGGTCCAGCACTCAATGCTTGAAAACGATATCCCATAATCTCAAAGTCGACGATATCGCAATCTCCAGAAGGTGTGCCTTGTATGAGTGATTGGCTAACTACCCGAGAGTCTGGAAATATCGAGGTATAAAATTGAGCTGCTTCGACTGCTTCTTTATTAAACCAAAGGTGTGGAGTAATTTTCTGCATAGTATCGCTTCACTTATTCGTTCTATAATTTTCATTATATCATCTTTTTTTATTTCCTCGATGCGGGCATCCAGACCAACAGCACGGGCGCCGTTTTCCATCACCTAAATTTTCTTTGGCAATCCGAATTCGGCGCGCTCTGGTCTCCTTCAGTTTCGCCGATTCAACCCAACAAATCCACTCATTCCGAGCGAGCGGAGTGATAGACTCCCAGGTCAGGAACGCGCTACGGCGAGATGAAATTGCATTTCGAAAATCAGTAGGAAGACGGTGTAGAAAACCATGGGAAATCCTTTTTATCATAAATAATTCTTAAATCCTTTGGTTACCCTCACCATTTTGGCGGTGTGCATTAAACAAAGTTCGAGTGTATTTTTCTGATAACCCTAACGACGAATCACGCGCACCAAAAACAATCGAGCGACTTCGGGCACTCAACGTTTGCTTATTGTTTACTATGACTGTTCCACAAGAGTTATATAGCACCTTGGGTCGGTGTCTGAGAAGGAATATTCTGTTTTGATGCCTTGTAGACATTAAAGAATAGATATACCAAGACCACGTATCCAAGGATCTTGATGACGATACCATTCATGAAATCCGAAGGAGAACTTAACACAAAATTGTTTACCAAGGAATAGATCAGAGATAATGAGAGGTAGGTGTAAGCAATAGGTATGGCTTTGGGGGAGTGTTTTTTGAATAACGATGCGATAACAAGAAAAATAATAAAGGTAAGGACAAAAAATCCTAGAGAAGCAAGTAGATACATTCGTACTGTGTCTGGATTAGACGAATCAGTAAAACCAAGACCAAAAATAATGATAAATATGACTGACGCCACAGCCATAGCTCGGAAATTTCTCTTTGCAAGATTCCAATAGTCTTTTTGCATATAAACTTCTGATTACTTAATAAAAGATACACTTTAAGTTTACCATTGTTCTGTTTGTTGGAAAGATTTGTTCTTCGTCAACCAGTCAACCGTCAACCTGCCAGGTTGACTGGTGTTCAGGACAAACAACAAATAGGGACCTTCTTAAGGATGGTTCGTTTTAAGACTTCTTTTCACCACAACCTGATTTTCATTGCTTTTTGTAAGATAAGGCCAATCACGAAACTGATGAAAAAAACCCAGAGAATTTGAAAGATGAAGATATCACCAAGACCAATTGCGAATATGATAAATGGACCAAGTAGATACAATGGAATATTGATGAAAATATCTGCGATTGTTATAAAGATAAAAGCGAGTGCACCTAGAGGTGGCTCGTCACCAAAGTGAGAGACAGTGAGCACAGAAGCGTAATACATACTGGTAAAAAAGAACGAGAATATTATCGGAAAAAATCGACTTTCTAATATCGTTTTTTTCGGACGTGTTTGCTTTTCAGGAAAACTTTCATTCATAATTATAGTGTATCAAGATAATTCGTGTTCTCAAAATAGCATGTACCCCATTTCTTAGACACATCCAGTCCATGTAGCGAGTCCTGCATAATCCCATTTCGTAGTTCACGAGCGGATGCGATTTTATCGATGAATGAACAATTACGGACAAAGAAGTAATCTGCGGAGAGTGAGGGATTCGAACCCTCGAGGGGCTATTAACCCCTACCTCGTTAGCAGTGAGGCGCTTTCGACCACTCAGCCAACTCTCCGTGAACTATTTATATTTTCTATAAAGCTGTTCTCTCTTATAACCTTTTTTAAACTTTTTCTCTAGTCTCAATGCCTCTTTATCAGTATCACAAGAGACCTTCTCGAGGATTATAAGAGGTCTTCGTGCTTTGGTTGATTTGACTTGTCCACTATTATGCTCTCTTAGGCGCCGATCTATATTATTCGTTTTGCCAATATAAAAACCTTTATCTTTCTGGCTCTTCAAAATATAAACCCAACACATGGCATTTTGTTTAGTCTTTCGACCCCTGCCTGCCGGCAGGCAGGACTCAGCCAACTCTCCAAACGAATACACTCTAACATACATTTTCCCGTGCTTCTACGGCATCCGCATTATGCTAGTGAGAAACATGGTTTTCTCGTACAATAGCACCATGCAATTACATGACCGCCTTGATACCATTGCTCGTCTCACCCCAGCCCAAAAACAAGGTCTTCATAAACTTAAACTGATCACGGTTCGTGATCTTCTCTTTCATTTTCCTTCACGATATGGTGCCCCCGGCATACAAAAAAAGATAGCGTCCGTTCTAGCAGAAGAGCAAGTAGTCCTTTATGGAACCATTGAAAAACTGAAGACGAGCAAAGCATTTCGAAAAAAAATTGCGATGGCAGAAGCGCGACTTACTGACGATACCGGAAATATTAAGCTCATTTGGTTTCACCAGCCATATATTGCCAAAAAATTTAAAGAAAACATGCTCGTTCGTGTTGAAGGGAAAGTCTTTGAACGAAATGGGAGTTACTATCTTTCAAATCCAAAAATTGAACAAATCAATGAAATGCCCCCTGAAGCAAACTCACTTTTTGGATCTTCAGAGACACACCAACCCCTAACGCCCGTCTACCCTGAAAGTCGCGGTGTGAGTACACACTGGATTCAACATAAAATACAAACCGTACTTAAAAGCGGAATTCTTGAGAAAATTAAAGACCCTCTTCCTTCCGCGATACTTACCACCTATCACCTTCCCACCCTCCATACCGCGCTTATCTGGATCCATGCCCCGAAAAAAGAACGCGACGCACTTGCCGCGCGAAAACGCTTTTCATTTGAAGAAATTTTTCTGATTCAATTAAAACGCCATCTTGAAAAATCGGCTCGATCAAAATCTCCTGCTTACCCCATCAAGAAAAAAATGCAGGATATACAAAGTTTTATCGATCGCTTCCCTTTTACGGCTACCAAAGCCCAGGAAAAAGCAATACGGGATATCTTAAAAGATTTTGCGCGAGAAACCCCCATGGCACGACTCCTTGAAGGGGATGTGGGAAGCGGGAAAACCTCGGTCGCGGCGGCAACCGTCTATGCGAGCGCGACAACGCGCCCGAAGGAAAGCGGATCTGGAGCACTTCAAACCGCATACATGGTTCCTACCGAAGTACTTGCTAAACAGCAGTTTGAAAACTTCATTAAATTTTTTGCGCACATGCCCATTACCATTGGCCTCCTTACGGGAAGTGGATGTAAAAAATTTCCATCAAAAGTCGACCCAACTGCCGCAACTGAAATCTCTCGCGCCCAACTCTTAAAATGGGTAGCCAATGGAGAAATACCCATTATCGTTGGTACCCATGCTTTGATTCAAAAAACAGTGCGCTTTAAAAACTTGGCATTGGTAATCGTTGATGAACAACACCGGTTTGGTGTTGCCCAACGCCAAACACTCCTTCAGAAAGAAGGGGTCACTCCTCACCTCCTTTCAATGACCGCCACACCTATTCCTCGGACACTCGCGCTCACGATGTACGGCGACCTTGACCTGACCATTCTTGACGAAATGCCTAAAGGAAGAAAACCAGTTATGACCGAGATCATACCGCCCGACAAACGAGATGCGGTATATGAAAAAATACGCGATGAACTTCTTCAAGGTCGCCAAGCGTATGTTATTTGCCCCCGTATTGATGAACCTGACCCTGATAAAGTGCTTGCACTTAATGCAAAATCAGCAAAAGCTGAAGCAAAGCGTCTCCAGCAAAAAATTTTCCCTGAATATACGGTAGGAGTCCTTCACGGCAAACAAACCCCAAAAGAAAAGGAAGCGGTAATGTTGCGTTTTTCACGAGGAGAAATCAATATTTTGGTCGCCACATCCGTTGTTGAAGTCGGGGTGAGCGTTCCCAATGCAACAATGATCATCATTGAGGGCGCGGAACGATTTGGACTCGCGCAACTTCACCAACTTCGAGGAAGAGTAATTCGAAGCACGCATCAAGCATACTGTTTTGTGTTTACGGAATCACGCGCGCCGAAAACAATCGAGCGACTTCGAGCACTTACGATTGCGAAAAATGGCTTTGAGCTTGCAGAGCAAGACCTCGTATTTCGTGGCGCAGGAACGCTCTCCGGCATTCGACAGTGGGGCATGTCCGATGTCGCGATGGATGCCTTACAGAACCTGAAAATGGTAGAGGCTGCGCGCGAAGAAGCGCGCCTGCTTCTTGAGAGAGACCCCTTATTATCAAAATATCCGCTTCTGAAAGAGAGCGTCGCTTCTGCATCACATATTCATTTTGAATGAAGTGCGCGTGGAGGGATTCGAACCCCCAACAACCCGCGTATAAGGCGGACACTCTACCATTGAGTTACACGCGCAAATCTAGAGACATACTACCCCAAAAATCAATCCGAGGTAAGATGTTTAGAAATTCTAGTATGCACCCTTCTTATTTTACTCCTGGTGCTCAATATCTTTTTTCTGTTTGGGCATGATGCCGTGCGTGATAAGGAGCTTTTCATATTCATCACGCTCAATGGTTTCCTTTTCAATGAGATAGTTCGCGATCGCATCAAGCGCTTTGCGGTGTGTAGTGATAATTTCTTCTGCTTTTCCGACCGCTTCAGTGATAATGAGTGAGACCTCAGCGTCAATTTCCGCGCTTACGCGCTCTGAATATTCTTTACTATCAACACCACGGCCGAAGAGCACCCCTCCCGAAGCTCCTTCAAGCGCCACTGGGCCCATCTTCTCCGACATACCATATTTGGTTACCATATCACGCGCAAGGGCGGTCGCGACTTGCAAATCATTTGAGGGGCCCGTAGTAAGATCATTAAAAATTTTCTGCTCTGTTACATACCCTCCGAGCGACATGGCAATATCGTCCAAAAATTCATTACGTGATTGTAGTTTTCGATCTTCTAAAGGAAGTTTGAGCGTGTACCCTGCCGCACGACCTCGAGAAATAACAGAGATCTTATGCACCGGATCAGCGTATGGCAAGACTGACGCAACAAGCGCATGCCCAGCTTCATGGTATGCGGTGATTTCTTTCTCCCGCTTAGAGAGTAGGTGGCTCTTTCGTTCAGGGCCAAGCATTACTTTTTCAATTGATCGGATCAGGTCAAACTGGGAAATTTTTTGTCTATTTTCTCGAGCTGCAAGAATGGCGCCTTCATTCATCAAGGAATAAAGATCCGCACCAGAGAAACCGGGTGTTCGTTCCGCAAGAATGCGCGGATTCACATCTTCGGCCATGGGTTTTTTTCGGGAATGAATACGCAAGATCTCTTCTCGGTCATTGCGATCTGGAAGATCAATCGTAACTCGACGATCAAATCGGCCGGGACGAAGCAGTGCCGGATCAAGTACATCAGGCCGATTCGTTGCCGCCATGACAATCACTTTTTCATTAGGCTCAAACCCATCCATTTCTACTAAAATCTGGTTTAAGGTTTGTTCACGCTCATCATTTCCTCCGCCAACCCCAGTTCCTCGCACGCGCCCTACCGCATCAATTTCATCCACAAAAATAATTGCGGGGGCTGCCTGCTTTGCCATCTTAAAGAGATCACGTACCCGTGACGCTCCCACACCCACAAACATTTCCACAAATTCAGAACCTGAGATAGAGAAAAATGGCACTCCAGCTTCACCCGCAACAGCCCGCGCAAGCAATGTCTTTCCCGTACCAGGCGCCCCCATGAGAATGACTCCTTTTGGGATACGCGCTCCAATTTCTAAAAACTTCTTCGGATTCTTAAGAAAATCGACAATTTCGAGCAATTCTTCCTTTGCTTCTTTTACTCCCGCTACATCTTTAAATGTTACGCGCTGATTCTTATTATGCGGATCGATAATACGAGCCTTAGACTGACCAAAGGAGAATGCCTGCATTCCTGCGCCTTTCACTTGCCGTGAAATAAACCAAAAGAAAAAGATTATGAAAATAATAGGAATTAAAATTGGCGCGAGATTCAAGAACCAGTATCCAAGCCCGCTTGGACGCTTAAACTCAATCGTGAGACTCGCGAGTCCATCAGCAGGAACTCCGTAGTTTGCAAGTGTTTCAATGAGCGAAGCCCCTGCCTCTTTTTTCGATTCCTTCTCGCTACCATCCTTATACGTAACCACAAGATCGTCTCCAGAGACAACCACCCCTTCAACCATTGAAGCTCGAATATCAGCCGCTACGGTTGAAAGCGGGACCACCTCCTGATTTGAAGTATCTGCTATTGCGGAATAGAGCGTAACAATAATGAGGAGCGTGAGGAGGATACCAAAAAAATTTCCGAAAATTCCCCCGCTCTTTTTAGGAAAATTCTTTTTTCCGCGCGCATGCTTTTTTTCATCTTTTTTATGACGAGAAACCATGATATTGCAATAGTATAGTCGAAACATGATACCAAAAAGAAAATACCGCGTCAAGAATGACGCGGTATGGTTTCTCAAAAAATACTTCAATCAAACAGTGCTCCGCACCTAAGGCACATATTTCCTTCAAATTCCCGATTCCCCGGGTAATAAAGGCTTTGAACTGAAGTGCTGTGGCAACGAGGACACCGTTTTCGAAAAAGAAGAAAGATGAACAAGCCTATTGCGAGACCGGCCATCACTACGGAAAGGAAGATAGATATCATAAAACCTCCAGTAATAGAATGGGTAATTCCGAATTCTAGGATGAACTATATCCCAGAGTTCACAAAATGGTCAATACTCGCTAGTATTGAGACATGGAAATACTGGTAACCCACAAAAAAGCACGTTTTAACTTTGAAATCGGAGAGACCTTCGATGCGGGAATCGAGCTGATTGGACATGAGGTAAAAGCGCTCCGCGCACATCAGGGCTCTCTTGAGGGAGCGCACGTAAGCGTGCGTGGTAATGAAGCATATATTATTGGTATGCACATTCCGGCTTTTCAGCCCGCTAACACACCAGATACGTATGATCCTGATCGTAATCGACGCTTGCTCTTAAATAAAAAAGAGATCGCCACACTTTCGGGTAGTGAACGCACTAAGGGATTGACAATTGTCCCGATTATGGTGTACAATAGTAAGCGATTCATTAAGGTTCGTTTGGGTATCGGCCGTGGAAAAAAACAATACGACAAACGCGAAACGATAAAAAAGCGTGATACCAAACGAGACATCGAACGAACATTAAAAAATGAATAACGGGGATGATTGGCCTCGACAAGAGTCTGCATATAATGGTGCACGCCGAGTTCCAGATACTCGTTAAACAGTCTGGAAATAAGAACTGCAAACACTGTAGCTTCTAAAGTAAAATCATTTGTTTCTCCGTATTTTACGGCGAACGATTTTGCTTTCGCTTACGCAAAAGCCTAAGCGACATCGTCTTACTCTCCTCCTAAAGGGAGTAAACACGGTGTAATCACTTTTAGGATAGCCATATAAGCGCCTACTTATATGGCGAACACTAAGGATCGGAATATGAACATCTTGTCTTTTTCTTAGTTCATATCCTTAAAACCTTCGAAAAAGACTAAACGTTGTAGATATCTTTATATGTTTCTTTTGCACCCGGGTTCGATTCCCGGCATCTCCACAAATACAAAACACTCTGCCATTTATGGTGGAGTGTTTTGTGTTTGCTGGTATATGAGGAGGAAGCGTAGCTTCCGGCGGGAATCGAAAGGCGGAGCGTTGTCGAGCGAAGCGAGACCGCGAGCCGGGGTCGAGAGCACTTAGCATTTTGTTACGTAGCATGCTACGTAACAAAATGGTTAGTGACTCGTGACCATTCCCGGCATCTCCACAAACACAGTGCATACCCAAAATATTGGAGTATGTTGACATTATCTATATATATGCTATAATTTAAAATAGTGGTTCTTTCGATTGTTAACGGAAATCAACACGGTTCTTTATCATCATTTTATGAAAGCAAACCCAAGTACCGAATGGACTCCTGAGGAGCGACTCGCGATCATTGCTGAACATACCAATCATGCGATAACAGAAAGGTTTTTTTTCAGACCAGAAAAAATGATTCTTGTTATAGAGAAAACACGTTTTGTTGCAATGATGAATCAAAATTTCCTGGAAGCAAATCGTGATTTTATTCTCACAGCTGATTAATATAGAATCCTTCAAAAAAGCTCTGCCCCCGCAGAGCTTTTTATTAAGCACAATTTAAATTTTATATTAAATATATTCTCAAAAGGGTTACCATATTTTAGAAGCCATGTTTTTAAAAAAATCCCTCGAGCGATTCATACGTTCGAGGGATTCACAACAACGAGATTCTCACCTAGCCCAATGAGGGGTCCCTAGGGGAGAAGGGTGTTGCTGTTGGTGTTGGTGTGGCGAGTTGACGGTTCGATTTCGAGCAGATGTGGTAACGATTCGAGGCTCGGTTGATGTGCAAGCATACGCAGATGCCTTTCTCTTCGATTTTTCTAGCGCGTCTACCTGTCGTTAGTAGATCCTCCCTACTAACTAATGTTCCACTAACAAGATTACAAAACTAGGTATTTTTGTCAATCAATACCCGAAGACACGCTTGCATCGAATCACAAAAATATGGTACAAATAACTACCAATAGAACACCCCCACAACCATAATCATAAAAAATAAACACATTGAAACCGCAAAAAATAAGAATTAATGAATATATTCGCGCTCCCGAACTTCGAGTCATCGGCCCGCAAGGAGAAAATTTCGGAATTATCCCCCTTGCCGAAGCGCTCAATCGCGCAAAGGACGCGGGAACCGATCTTATTGAGATTTCTCCGAATGCGAATCCCCCAGTTGCAAAAATCGCAGATTATGGTAAATTTCAGTACGAGCAAAAAAAGAAACAACAGGAGGCTCGTAAGAAATCCCATACGACCGACGTTAAAACCCTTCAGGTAAAAATCGGCACAGGAGAGCACGATCTTGAGCTTAAAGCAAAAAAAGCCTCTGAATGGCTCAAAGAAGGGCACCGAATCAAACTTGATCTCTTTCTTCCGGGAAGGACCAAGTATATGGATCGAAATTTTCTTAAAGAACGGCTCCAACGATTATTGCATTTTATTACCGAGGAATACAAAGTGAGCGGAGAACCGCAAAAAAGCCCTAAAGGGCTCACCGTCATTCTTGAGCATAAGTAATTTATGAAGACAAACAAATCTTTTACCAAACGATTTAAGGTAACACGTAAAGGAAAAATTCTCGCTCGCAAACCTGGGCGTGATCATTTTAATGCGAAAGAAACTCGAAAATCTCAGTTAAACAAAAACCGAACACGAAACCTTTCCCTTCCATCACGAATTACCCGACGATTTTCAGTAAGTAAATAAATACCATGACACGAGTAAAACGAGGAGTCATTGCACTCAAACGAAGACGTAATGTCTTGAAACAAGCAAAAGGATACCGCTTTGGCAGAAAATCAAAAGAACGCCTTGCGAAAACCGCGATCACAAAAGCAGGTGCGTATGCGTTTGCCCACCGAAGAGATAGGAAGAATGACTTCAGAAAACAATGGAATATCTCAATCAACGCGGAATCACGAAAGGAGAATATCTCCTATAGTGTCCTCATAGGAACACTTAAAAAACAGAAGATTGAGCTAAATCGAAAAATGCTCGCACTTCTTGCGGAATCACATCCCGAAACCTTCCACAGAATACTCGCACAAATAAAAAAATAGCCTCCACCGGCTATTTTTTTCTTGCGCTACACGGCACCGTATATGTCTCTCCCGGTTCGGGTACGACAGCTTCAACCCCTACATAATCTCGGAGGCGTTGGGCTAAAAAGAGCGAGGACTTAGGTTCCCCCATTGCCACAAATACTCGTTCGAGTGTTGGCGCGGTATGTGAGACAAATTCAACCAACCCATGAGAATCCTTATGTGCCGAATAGCCACTGATCTGCGCAATACGCGCGCGTACTGGCACATGTTCTCCTAAAATTTTTACCTCTTTTGCACCATCCTGTAATAATCTACCGAGGCTTCCTACCGCCTGATACCCAACGAGAAGCAAGGTGCTCTTAGGATCTGGGAGATACCGTTTTTCATGATGGATAATACGCCCCCCGTTCGACATTCCTGATCCCGCAATAATAATTTTAGGATTGGGAACCGCATTAATCCCTTTTGATTCTTCAGTTAAAAGGGTTCTTTTGAGTTTCGGAAAATTAAAAATATCGTCCCCTTCACGGATTTCCTCTTGTACTCCTTGTTTAAAATTCTGAATGCGTTTTTCATACACAGAAGTTACCTTAATCGCAAGCGGAGAGTCGAGAAAAATAGGAACCGAGGGGATCTCTTCTTCCTCTACCAAGGTATTAATGGCATAGAGCAAGTTTTGAGTTCGCTCAACCGAAAACGCGGGGATCATAAGTGCCCCACCCTGTTTAATGCTTTGAGTAATCACTTCTTTTAATCGCAGTGCCCGCTCATCAGCGTGCTCATGGTCCCGATCTCCATACACGCTTTCCATCACCAAATAGTTCGCATCGGTAATTGCATCCGTATCACGCAAAAGCGGTGCGGGAGAATTTCCCAAATCTCCGGTAAATACAAATTTCTTTCCGCAATAAAGAAACTCAAACATAGACGAACCTAAGATATGCCCCGCATCCTTGATGGTTACAGAAAAATCTTCCGTAATCTGAGTCGGCGTATAGTAGGGAATGGTCTTCCATAAGGTAATTGCTTTGGCTACGTCTTCCTCCTGGTACAAAAGAGGTTTATGGTCACGTGCGGCCTCCTTCCCCATCACCCCTAAGCTATCGTTGAGCAAGAGTTCGCTAATCTCGCGCGTTGCCGGAGTTGAATAAATCGCTCCATTGAAACCATCACGGACCAACTTTGGAATTCTGCCAATATGATCGAGATGCCCATGAGTAACAAACAGCGCATCAATAGTTGCGGGATCATATTCAAAAGCACGATAATTCTCATCGTTGCACACCTTACCCCCTTGAATAAGCCCGCAATCAACTAATACGCGGAGTGGTTTTGGCCCACCCGTAGTAAAAAGAAAATTTGCGCCGGTAACACTTCCCGCGCCTCCAAAAAAAGTAATGTGTGGTTCATTGTTTTCGGTCATGGTCATTATTATACCCCAGCATGAAGGGAATCATCTGATTCTTTCAGCGTTGGTGATCGAAACGCCAAAAGAAGTGGTAATGCAGCAAGTCCCCCAAGCAAATCCATAATCATGTCGCTCACGGTATCAAGGAGGTAATGTTCTGCAAACGCCACATCAGCCAAATACTCAAACACCTCCCAAGAGATACCCACGACAAAAACAATACCGCATAGCCACCATACTAAATAAGTAAAAGCGTGCTTCTCACTAAAAAATCGGAGCAAAATCCAAACAGAAATACAGCCGAATACCAAACCACCCAAAAAATGCATCACGAGATCAAACCAAGGAAATTTCCAATACCACGATCCTTCAAGCGCAGCGTTATGGAGCATTACCAATAACGTGCTCAATATAAAAATGATAACAAGTATGGCTCCAGCCTTTTTATGCATATATATTCATCAAAATATCCCGCCGTGCGGGATCCCTTGATGAGGCTATGGAGTATTTTACCCTAGTATTCACCTAGGTGGGTGCCCGCAACCGACTACCACGGCAGAGGGTAATATAAGGCTCCCCTAAACACTTATTTAATCTAGATAATACCCCATAACCCTACCCCTAGTATACTCTTCATCCAAGGAAAATTCAAAAGATCTATTCAAGAATACCGTCTAGGTTAACATCGTAGAGAATCTCCTCCTGTATGAGGCGATAGTGAGTAATTTCTTGAGGCGTAAACCAGTGCAAAATTTCTTTTTCTGCTTCTTCTCGAGTCCCTGACGCATGAATCAAATTTCTAATTGCTCGAGTGTCAGTATCTGCTAAATGATACGAATCAATGACGAAATCACCGCGTATTGTTCCCACATCAGAGCTACGTGGTTCCGTTCCACCAGTGATTTTTCGAACAATCTCAACCACATGCGCCCCTTCCCAGACCATTACAACTACCGGGCCACTGGTCATATATTTTCGCAAGCCATTAAGCACACGCTCCCCTACTTCATCTGGGTCTTTTGAAGGAGGTTCAACTCCTTTCTTTTCATAACTCAAAATCGCTTTCTCGCCGGTAGTTCTCTTCCATTTTGGATCAAGGGTGTAGTGTTTCTCAACCTGCGCTTCAGTTGGCACCATCATTTTAATTGCGACAAGCTTAAAACCGGCGCGTTCATACCTACTCACAATCTCTCCGATCAAAGTACGCTGAATGCCGTCTGGTTTAATGATAATTAAAGTTTGTTCCTTTTTGGGATGGGTATGGTTACTCATAGTAGCACTACTATACTACGCGCTTCGCGCTAAAACAAGATAAAACCCCGCAACCGGTACGGTTGCGGGCTACTTCTAGTTTTATATATATCACTCAACGAGCAATAATTTCTGGTTCGCCTGTTTCTTTAATCAAAATGGTGTGTTCGCACTGGATACTTCGTTCGCCACCCTGCGTTCGTATGGTATACCCATCCTTATCAACAATAATCCGCCCGTTACCTTTCTCTGCAAGCATCACCTCAATCGCAAGAGCCATACCAGGAACTAAACGCTCTCCGCTCCCCGGACGCCCCACATTCGGGATGAAAGGGTCTTCATGAACACTCCTGCCAACCCCATGCCCTCCAAGTTCACGGATGATGACATAGGGAGTAGACGCAACTGATTGTTCAATCGCATGGCTAATATCTCCGATATGCTTCCCGGCATATGCGGCACGAATCCCTTGGGCAAGCGCCTCCCTACCGGCACGCAAAAACTGGTGTGTGTTTTCATTGTGAGCTCCTACGGCCAACGAGCGCGCCGCATCGGTAATAAAACCACGATGAGATAGCCCCAGATCAATTGTTACGATGTCTCCCTCAGCAAGAGGTGGTTTGTCTTCATGTGGAATACCGTGCACTACCTCATCATTAACCGCAAAACAGAGAGCTGCGGGATATGGCCGAGGCGCACCATGAGGCTTATACCCTAAAAACGCAGGGACATCTCCCTCTGCGGCAATGAGAGAGCGAGCCTGAGTTTCAATCTCGTAAGGCGCTTTCCCAGGAAGAAGTAATTGCTCAAGTGAGTCAAGCACTTTCGTCAAACGCTTACCACTCTCGCGAAAATACGAAATTTCTTGCGAGTCTAAAAAGACACTCATACTAAAGAAGCTTGCACAATCTCTTTCTCAACATCCTCAATAGATTGTTCGCCGTTAATTTCAATGAAGCGCACCTTCTCGTGCGCTTTAAAGTATTCAACTACCGGCATCACGCTTTCATCAAACCACTGAAGACGTCTTCGAATTTCTTTCTCTTGATCGTCCTTACGTCCCCGCTCAAGCAGACGCCTCGTTGCCCAATCAACTGATACGTTTAAATAAACAACGATTGGCTTCTCAATACCTAAAAATTCAAACGCACCCGCAAGCACCGGTGCCTCATTAAGACGGCGAGAGAGCCCATCGAGAATAAGATTCTCCTTACCACTAAAATGCTCCGTGAGATAGGTAGCCCAAAGCCAAATAGGGATAAACGCGGGCAAGAGCCCGCCGGTATCAATAACTTCCTTTGTTAGTTTTGAGGCGTAATTGGATTCATGGCGCTCCATAAATTTCCGAATAAGCGCTCCGGTTTCAACATAAAGCGTTTGTTGTGAAGGAAATTCTTTCTCAAGATGTGTTGCGAGTAATTTTGCCTGGGTGCCTTTTCCAGATCCCGATCGGCCGAAGAATAAAAAAACACGCGGTTGATTCATAAAAAATAGTATTAGTATTCTCTCATTGAAACTTGTGCGTCGATTTTTTTAACCACATCAAGCACCACTGAGACCACAATGAGAAGCGCCGTACCTCCAATGGTTAATGCGGTGATACCAGTGAATGCATTGAGGCCGAGCGGAAGTACCGCGACAGCTCCGAGGAATAATGCTCCTACCAAGGTAATTCGGGTAAGAATCTTACTTACATACAATGACGTCGATGACCCCGGACGCACCCCTGGAATGAATGCGCCTCCTTTTTGCAGATTTTGCGCGATCGTATCAGGGTCGAAAGTGACTGCCGTATAAAAATACGTAAAGAGGAATACCAGCACAAAATAGATTCCCGCATACAACCATTGATTTGCAAGAAGCGTCAGTCCTAAAGAAGCGGCGCCCTGAATGAACTCATTGTCGACAGTGGCGAGAAAATTAAAAATCATCTGTGGAAACAGCAGGATCGAAAGGGCAAAAATAATCGGCATCACTCCTGCCTGATTAACTCGAAGCGGTAAATAGGTTGATACCCCCCCATACATTTTTCCGCCACGCACTCGTTTCGCATAGGTAACCGGAATTGGGCGTTCTGCTTCAGTAACTACCACTACCCCCCAAATTACCACCAATGCAATGCCGAGGAATCCGAGATATAACGGCAATTGTGATACATCGAAAGAAAATGCCAACTGTTGTATCGTTTGTGGAAGTGTTGCAACGATGCCCGCAAAGATAAGGAAGGAAACCCCGTTCCCAATACCAAATTCAGTAATAAGCTCTCCAATCCACATGAGCAACATAGAACCCGCAACAATGATGAGAAGATTAAGGAAGAAATCAAAGCCAGAAAGGCCAGCGATAATGCCTTGTCGAGAAAGAAGTGTTAAAAACCCAAAGCCTTGTATAAAAGCCATCGGAACGGTTAATAGCCGAGAATACTGAATAAACTTTTTCCTTCCGAGTTCCCCCTCCTCATGATACAGCGCTTTGAGTTTAGGAATCATCATGGTTAAGAGTTGCATGATAATAGAAGCCGTAATATAGGGCGCAACTCCAAGCATTACAATTGAAAGATTCGAGAGTCCTCCTCCAGAGAAGATATTTAAAAGACCGAGAAATTGATTGTTAGAAAAAAATTCTTCTAGACGTAACGCATCAATACCAGGAACAGGGATTACCGCAAGAATACGAAAGATAATGAGCGCAGCGGCCACAAACCCGATTCGTCGGCGCAAATTTACATCCCCGAAAATTAATTTAATTTTGTGTATCAAATTAGCCATGAACCTACAACAGCACTATTTTACCACACCTCCAGCCTGTTCAATTTTCTCTTTTGCGGTTTTCGAGAGCGAAACCCCTTCAATCACGAGCTTTTTATCAATCGTCCCTTGTGAGAGGATTTTAACCACAGGAAGTGATCCGTGTCGTCGGGAAACGAGTTGATGCGAAACCAGTGATTGCATGGTAACCTGGTCTCCAGCTTTAAACGCAGTATTGAGTTCTTCAAGTGTTACCACCTTTGCACTTGGCTTTAAGCTCTTAAAGATATTGCTTCCGCGTCCACGACGCTTCGGGAATTTCTTCAACGTATCGCGAAACTCAGGGCGCATCTTTCTACCCGCGCGCGCCTTTTGCCCCTTAGTTCCTCTTCCGGAAGTTTTCCCTCGCTTTCCCCCACGCCCAACTTGGCGTGAGCGCTTCCCAGTATGCGTTTTTTGTATTGAGTGAATATGCATAATAAAAATTTAAGAACTAAGACTCTGGAGCGCTTTAAGTGTCGCTCGCGCATTGTTAAGACGATTCTTACTGCGAGATAAAATTTTCGCGGTTACTCCAGTTACTCCAGCAAGTTCTAGGGTAGTACGAACCGAACTCCCCGCGACCATTCCACTTCCTCGTACCGGAGAGAGAAATATCACCGAGCTACAATACTTTGCTCGCGCTTCATGCGGAATTGATTTTTCTTTAGTAAGTGGAATCGTAATCAAATTTTTCTTTGCATTTCGAAAAGCTTTTTCAATAGCCAGAGTGGTATCAGATGCTTTACCAATACCCACACCTACAGAACCTTTTTTATTCCCGCATACGAGTGCCACACTAAAGCTAAAGCGCCGTCCTCCCGCGACCACACGCGCAACTCGACGAATTGAGAGGATCCGCTGATCAAACTCAGACTGCACGCGCTCTCGTGGTGTTCGGTTTCGAGATCGGCGTCCGTGTGGTGCTCCAGCGCCCCGATCACCTCCTCTCCTTTCAGAAGAAAAAGATCCGCCTCTTCCGTTTTCACGTGGAGTGGAGGTTTTTTGAACTTCTTTTTTTTCTACTGTAGTGGTTGCATTCATAATAATTTATTTAAAATGACAATCCTGCTTCCCGAGCTTGATCCGCAAAAATTTTAATGTTCCCGAGATAGCGATTTCCACCTCGATCAAAAACCACCGTGGTGATTTTCTTTTTATTTGCTTCTTGCGCAATCGTCTTCCCAGCCTCCACTACTCGATCTCGGAGGGTCTTACCTTTACACTGTGAGGTTGAAACTGACACAAGCGTCACGCCTTTCGTGTCATCAATGATTTGCGCAAAAATCGCCATATTCGATTTAGAAACTGACAAACGAGGTCGAGTCTCTGTCCCCGCAATCTTTGCTCGAATTTTTTTATGGCGCCGTACTCGGCGATTATTTTTTTCAACAAGTCGATTACTCATAATTATGCGGTCTTCTTACCTTGCTTACGGCGAATTACCTCATCCTCATAGCGAATACCTTTTCCTTTATAAGGTTCTGGCTTCTTAAGAGAGCGGATCTCAGCAGCAAACCGACCCACGAGCTCTTTATCGATACCCTGAATGGTCAACACATTTTTCTCGGCGCTTGCTGATATTCCCTGAGGGATGGGCACCTTTACCGGATGCGAGAAGCCGAGGGAGAGGTTAATATTATCTCCGGCTACTTCCCATTTAAAACCAACACCCTCAACTACTAATTTTTTTTCATATGGTTTCGTTACGCCACGCACCATGTTTAATACATGCGAAGCATAAGTTCCCCAGAGCGCGCGAGTAGTAATGGTATTGCGTCGTGGAGTAAAACGAATCCCATCCTCGTTTTTTTCAAGCAAAATATCACGATGTATTTCTCTGGTAAGGGTCCCCTTTGGGCCAGACACCGAAACCACTCGCGTACCTTCATCAAAAGAAACGTTTACTCCTTCAGGGATTGAGATCAATTGTTTACCAACGCGTGACATATAAATAATTACCAAATCATGAAAAGCGCTTCTCCTCCAACCCGAAGTTTCTGCGCTTCACTTCCTGTCATTACTCCTTGTGGCGTTGAAAGCACCAGACAACCCCGACCATGGCGAACCGGTTTAATATCGCTCACCCGACAATAGACGCGACATGAGGGCTTTGAGATACGAGACGCCCCCAAGACCTTTTTTCCCACACGCTCTTTATCTGAAAAAACAAATTCAAGAGATGTTTCCTCCTTTCCATACGGATTCACTGAAATGAGATACCCTTGATTCTTAAGCACGGTAGCAATCCGCTCATTCATTCGCGAACGAGGAACAATGACGGTGCGCTTTCCAACGCTTGCCGCACTCTTAATTCTATTGAGTAAATCTGAAATAGGGTCATTCATAAGCCTACTACCAAGAAGATTTTTTAATACCGGGTATCTTTCCTTCATTTGCAAACTCTCGAAAGCAAATACGGCACATCTCAAAATCACGCATAAATCCTCGGCGTCTTCCACATCGAAAACAACGACGAACAACGCGTGAAGCAAATTTTGGCTTTCTCTGTGATCGAGCAATTGCTGATTTTTTTGCCATAATTAAAAAAAGATGCGCTTTTTAAGCGTTCCACTATACTAGCAAGCACGTTATGCATTGTCAACGAAGGGCTTGGAGCTTCCTGACACCTCGAATTTCCTAAATTAACTCCACCCCCTCTGTACTTAAGGAGCAGTGGTCTAAAACCTGAAAAAAGGAATCCACGTGCTAGCTTCGCTTAAAAGGAACACCCATGTGCTCAAAAAAAGCTACTCCCTCTGAAGCATTCGATGCGGAAGAGACAATCGTAATTGCAAGACCAAACACGTCTTTGAGCTCTTCATCTGATGTCTCAGGAAAGATGGTGTGCTCTCGGATACCAATGGTAACATTACCCATTTCATCAACCGCGGAAACCGGAATACCTTTAAAGTCACGGGTTCTAGGGAGACACACGGTAAATAAACGGTCGAGAAAATCACGCATTCTTTTTCCGCGAAGTGTTACTTGATATCCTGCAATATCACCAATACGCAACTTAAATGACGCGATTGATTGACGAGCACGCGTCGGAACAGGTTTTTGGCCAGTAATTAATGCGAGACGATCCGCAATGAGTTCGATTTTCTTTTTATCCTTAACTGATCCCACGCCAGTAGACACTACCACCTTTTCCAAACGAGGCGTTTCCCATACATTCACATACCCAAACTTCTCTTTGAGTGATTTGAATGCGTTTTTCTCTTTTTCTCGAATCATTTCCATATATATTGAGAAGTTTAGCCAATAGTCGCGCCACTCTTTACCGCAACTCGTACTTTTTTATTATTTACGGTTTTCATACGAATACGCGTTGGCTTTCCTCCTTTCGGGTCAACAAGCATTACATTTGACACATCGAGGGGCATTGCTTTTTCGATGATCTGCCCCTTACTACCCTCTTTACGAGGACGCTCATGTTTTTTGCGCATATTAATACCCTCAACAATAACCATGCCCTTTGAAGGAAACGCAGAAATTACTTTTCCTTTTTTTCCACGGTCTTTTCCAGACACTACTACCACATTGTCGCCTTTTTTAATATACATATACGTTACACCACCTCAGGGGCTAGAGAAATAATTTTTTGAAAACCGCGCTCCCCGATTTCTCGTGGAATCGGCCCGAAGACACGGCCCGCGCGTGGTTCATTTTTTCCTTTTTCAATAATAACCACGGCGTTTTCATCAAAACGGACATAAGATCCATCTCTTCGGCGAAAAGGTGCGCGCTGGCGAACCACGACCGCATGTAACACCTCCTTTTTCTTCACTGCCTTGCGAGGTTCTGCAATCTGCACTGAAAGCACCACCACATCCCCAATACGCGCAACTCTTCGATGCGCGTCTCCGAGTATCTTAAAGACTCGGCCGACTTTACCCCCCGAATTATCTGCTATGGTTACTAATGTTTGTGGCTGTATCATATTCAAATTTATACCGCTGAAACGATACGAAATGTCTTATCCTTTGAAATAGGACGTGTCTCCTCAATAACGACATTGCTTCCAACAGGATGTGTATTCCCTTGATCGTGCGTTTTGTAGCGTTTTGAGTGACGAACGTATTTTCTATATTTTGGATGTTTAACATATCGGGTAACTGACACTACCGCAGTATCTTTCATCGCGCTTGAAACTACCGTACCAGAAAAACGCTTACGCTTTTTAAGTGGTGCGTCTTGGATAGCATGCTGATTCAATGTGTGTTTCTTTTCCATAATTATGAATGGTGCTGATCTCGACGAGAGCCCATCTCAGTCAATACGCGGGCAATATCTTTTCGGATCGATCGAGCCTCACGAACATTTCGAGACTTACTTCCCGCAACCCCAAAACGTATCTCCCGAAGCGCCTCACGCTTTTGGGCAAGCAGTTTCAGTAAATCACTATCTTTTTTTTCTTTAAGAGATGAAGCCATATACAACGTCTTTATGATTCCCGTGCAACCACCTTACCTTTTATTGGAAGTTTGGCAAGGGCTTTAATAAGCATGGTTCGTGCTTCAGCATTACCCACACCATCAACCTCAAAAATAATCCTTCCTGGGTGTACCTCTGCTTCATACCCTTGAGGATCACCTTTTCCTTTACCCATGCCTACTTCTGCTGGTTTTTGAGTATATGGGCGATCAGGAAAAATACGGATCCACATTTTTCCGGTCTTCCCCATTGAACGGGTAAGCACTTTTCGTGCTGCTTCAATTTGGTTTGACCGAATCCGTGCGTAGGTAACTGATTTAAGTCCAAAGGACCCAAAAGAGATCGTCGTCCCTCGAGTTGCATTACGAATTTTCGACGGATTACGCCGCGCGGTTTGCCATTTTCGAAATTTTACTTTTTTAGGAAATAACATATGCCAAATTATGGACGGCTACGGCCAAATACTTCACCCCGGTAAATCCACACCCGCACCCCTAAATCGCCGTATGGCAAGTGGGCGCGGTCGCGGGCAAAATCGATATCTGCACGAAACGTCTGAAGCGGAATACGTCCTTTCTTCAATTCTTCACGGCGCGCCATATCAGCTCCCCCAAGGCGCCCTGAAAGAATAATGCGAACCCCCCGAACATCACGATTTGCCATTACCTTTTCTACCGTTTGTTTCGCAACACGGCGGAATGGCATCCGTTTTTCAAGACCGTCAACCACCATTGCAGCAACGATTGCCGCACGGGATTCTGGCGATCGAACCTCTTCAATATCAATTTTTAATTCTCCATTAACTGACATTTTCTTCCGAGCAAGCACCTTCAATACATCGTTTCGTAAACGCTGTGAACCCTCGCCGCTTCGTCCAATAATGAGTCCTGGTCGAGATGTTTTAATAATGATACGGAGAGATTTTTCACCGCGCTCAATTTCAAGTGAATCCACATAAAGACCACGCAACCGCTTTTCAAGATATTCTCGAAGTACAATATCCTGCTTGAGATATTCGGTATACTTCTCCCGCACCCCAAACCAGCGAGATCTCCAATCTCGAATGATACCTAATCGATGTGCGTATGGGTGTACTCGGTGTGTCATAATTATTTTTGTTTAACCTCTTCGGTAACCGCCTTCACCTCCTCCTTCTTTTTCTTTGAAGGCTTAGAAGGAGAAGCTAGGACTTCTCCAAGCTCAACTTGAATATGGCTCGTTCGTTTTCGAATCGGAGTCGCGCGGCCAAATGCTCGTGGCATAAAACGTCGAAACGTTGCCCCTTCATTGACGGTAATATTTTTTACCACTAACGAATCTCCCGATGCGCCGTTTGTGCGCGCATTTGCTTCAGCAGATGCAAGTAATTTTTTAATGGCGTGACTTGCGCGTTTAGGCAAATATGAAAGCAGTATGAGCGCGTCAGCAACACGCTTACCCTTAATACTATCCGTGACCAGGCGAACCTTTCTGGGTGATTGCCGATAATTTGAGAGTGACGCTTTCATAATAATAAAGTCTTAATAGTCTCCTCGGTATTACGCAGCTTTAGCCGCTTTTGCTGCCTCAATTTCTGCTTCTTTGCGCTTCTGATCAAGTTCTTTTTGAATTTTTCCTCCGTGCCGAATGAACTTTCTCGTGGGTGAAAATTCTCCCAAACGATGCCCCACCATTTCTTCGGTAACAAATACTTCGATATGGTCTCGTCCATTATGTACTCCAAAGGTAAAACCGACCATTTCTGGTGAAATCTGGCTTCGACGGGCCCAGGTTTTAACCACACCAGCATCTCCCGGCTTTTTCCCCGAAATCTTCTTCATCAATTTCGGGTCAACGTATGGACCTTTTTTAAGTGATCGTGTCATATATAAATACTACACTCGTGCTCTCGTGCGTTTGCACATCTTAACAGAATGTAAAAAAAGCGTCAAACAACGCCCAAACGCTTTTTACCGACTCGTCTTCGTGAGACAATCAATGCGTTTGAATACTTCTTAGCTCGGCGTGTTTTCTGACCCTTTCCGGTTGGTTTACCCCACAAACTCTTCGCTCGTCGCGTACCCCTGCCCTGCCGACCTTCACCACCACCATAAGGATGGTCAACCGGGTTCATTGCTGAACCCCGCACCGTTGGGCGAATCCCTTTCCATCGTGAACGGCCTGCTTTCCCAAACTGCGCAAGTTGATGCGCCTCATTTGAAACTGCGCCAATTGATGCCCACGCTTCTTCCCGAACTTTGCGGACCTCGGTTGAGGGCATTTTGAGATCTACGTATCCTGCATCACGAGCAACCACTTCGGCGTGCACTCCTGCGCCACGAGCAAGCTTTGCACCACCCCCGGGCTTCACCTCAACATTGTACACAAAGGTTCCAACGGGAATACGCGCAAGTGGAAGGCGGTTGCCAGGAGCAATTTCCGCTTCAGGAGCAAAAAGTATCGCGTCTCCCGGTTTGAGTCCTTGTGGTACAAGCACATATGCCCGTTGCCCACTTCGGTACGCAATAAGCGCGATAAAACCAGATCGATTTGGATCGTATTCAATGGTTTTGATCGTACCGGGAATACCAACTGGATTATTTGAAAAATTCACTTCTCGGTATCGGCGTTTGTGTCCACTCCCCTTGTGTCGTGTCGTAATGCGTCCTTGATTATTACGCCCAACCGAGCGCCTCCCTCCATGGGTAAGCGACTTAACCGGCGAAGTCGGTGTCAGTAATTTTGAGTACGGAACGGTGCTCGTACTTCGAAGTGATGGTGTTCGTGGTTTATATTTTTTCATATGCCAATGGTTATGCGAGTTCAATGGTGTCTCCTTTCTTTAGATAAACGTATGCTTTCTTGCCACTCGCGGTAGCACCCCGCTTTCCACGCACAAAGACAAGCTTCCGTGGAACCTGCACAATCGCAACTTTACGTGGCACCACCTGATACACACGGGTAATTTCACGAGAAATATCCCGCTTCGTTGCATATGGTCGAACCTCAAATACGTAAGCGTTTGATTCCTCAATCACAACGCTTGCCTTTTCGGTAATACGAGGAGAGATAATAACACTTTCCGCGCGTAACTCACGGCCTCCCTTCTCTTTCGCCACACGAGGAGTCGCCTGCTTCTTTTCGCTCTTTGAGGCAACGTTCTCTTTTTTTGAAGCATCAACTGCTTCTTTTTTTCTTCCAAAAATAGCCATACAATTATTTTTCTTTCTTCTTAGCCGTCATGCGTGACGTAAGGGTTTGAAGCGATCGTTCTGGATCAACAATCACCACATAACGGAACTGAAGCGTATCAAGCGTATTTAAATTTCGGACGGTACCCACCTTCACATGCCCCATATTCTGAAAACTTTTTTCAGTATCACTATCATTTGATCCAAGCGCGATGAAGAGCGCGTTCTTTTTCTTTCCAGCGAGTACTCCATTTACTGAGAGCGATTCAATAGCAGTAATAAATTGTTTGGCGTCTTTTGTTTTTGGTTCTGAAAATACGAGCCGATCAACAAAGATGAGTTCTTTGTCTTTAAATTTTTGAGAAAGCGCGATCGAAAGCGCTCGAGCACGCATTTTCTTAGGAAGTACGCGTGAATAATCCTTATCATTACGCGGACCAAAGGTAACTCCTCCCCCACGCCAGATAGGTGAACGAGTTGATCCGTGTCGCGCGCGTCCGGTTCCTTTTTGTTTCCATGGTTTTTTTCCTCCACCTCGCACGTCACCGCGGTTTTTTGTATGCGCGATGCTGGTGCGCGCGTTGGCACGCATGGTTACCACCACTTGATGCATCAGATCGCCATTCCATGGCACGCCGAATACCTCTTGAGGAAGGGTAATATTCCCTGTCTTTTTTCCTTCTTGATTGTAAACCGCTGTTTCCATAAGTACCCAATTATATTGAACGCACCTCAATTAATGCTCCTCGACGCCCTGGCACCGCTCCACTTATTACCAAAAGTTGTTTTGAGGCGTCTTTTTCAAGCACTTTCAAATTCTTTACGGTTACCCGATTATTCCCCATTCTTCCTGGCATGCGCATTCCTTTGATCACTCGTTGCATACCTCCTGCGCCAATTGATCCAACCTCACGTTCAGAGTGCTTCTGACCATGAGATCGAGGGCCACCTGAGAAGCCGTGCCGCTTAACAGCACCCTGAAAACCCTTTCCTTTGGTCGTACCTGATACCGCCACCTTATCTCCTTTCTCAAACGCACTTACATCAATGGTGCTCCCCACCGTAAAGGTATTAGCAACATCTTCAGGGACTCGAAACTCACGAAGCACACGAAACATACCTCCTGATTTTTTCACATGTCCTTGTTGTGCGCGCGTAATGCGAGAACTTTTTGCGGGAATAAACCCAACCTGTACGGCAGCATATCCATCAGTTTCATTCTTCTTAACTTGGGTCACCACTAACGGACCAGCAGAAAGCACCGTTGCGGGAGTTACGGTTCCGTCATCGTGGAAGAGCTCAGTCTGATATTGTTTTGTGCCAAGAATAAATTTCATAACAGTTTGTAAAAAATGAGCCCCGGGGACTCATTTAGTACCACGAAATATACTTGCATACGTTACCAAAACAGGGTAAAAAATGCAAGAAAGCGCCGATGAAAGGGGTCTCTCAGTCGGCGCTCGCTCGATTAAAGCATTTTTACTTCAATATTAACTCCTGAAGGAAGTGTCAAATTCGTCAATGCTTCAATGATCTTTGGACTTGGATTCATAATATCCAAAAGGCGTTTATGAACCCGCATCTCAAACTGCTCTCGTGCATCTTTGAAGATAAATGACGAACGGTTTACCGTATACTTCTTGTATTCAGTAGGAAGCGGAATAGGCCCACGGATAAGCGCGTCATAACGAATAGCGGTATCCATAATTTGTTTTACCGACGCATCAAGAATCTTATTCTCATACGCCCGCACACGAATACGAAGACGCGGTATTTCACTTTCTGCGGTTTTCTCTTTACGCTTCCGTGGCGCTGCCTTCTTTTTAGTTTCGCTTCCTACGGTCATAGTTATGCAACAATCTTAGTAACCACTCCGGCGCCAACAGTTTTACCTCCTTCACGGATTGCAAAACGCTGTTGTTCTTCAAGCGCAACCGGTGCCAAAAGCTTAATCTTAAAGGTAATCGTATCACCAGGCATGACCATTTCAGTTCCTTGTGGAAGGGTAACCTCACCGGTCACATCAGTCGTTCGGATATAGAACTGTGGTTTGTAACCATTCACGAATGGCGTGTGACGACCACCTTCTTCTTTGGTCAAAATATATACCTCAGATTCAAATTCGGTATGTGGTGTTACTGAACCAGGCTTTGCTAACACCTGACCACGATGGATATCTTCTTTTTTGGTACCGCGCAAGAGAATTCCCGCATTGTCCCCTGCCATTCCTTCTTGAAGCGACTTGTTGAACATTTCGATTCCGGTAACGCTTGTCTTGGTAGTGTCTTTAATACCTACGATTTCAACTTCTTCACCTACTTTTACCTTTCCTCGTTCAATTCTTCCCGTCACTACCGTACCACGGCCTTCAATAGAGAAAATATCTTCTACGGGCATTAAGAATGGCTTTTCAACATCACGCTCAGGAAGCGGGATGTAGGTATCAAGCGCGTTTGCTAATTCAAGAACCTTCTTCACCCACTCATCATCAGGAGAGCTTCCCTCAAGTGCTTTAAGTCCAGAACCACGAATTACCGGCGCGTTAGCACCATCAAATTCATACTTGGTGAGTAATTCACGCACCTCCTCTTCAACAAGGTCAACAAGGTCATTGTCGCTCACCATATCTACTTTATTGAGGAAGACAATAATCTTTGGCACACCAACCTGCTTCGCAAGCAGAATGTGTTCTCTGGTTTGAGGCATGACACCGTCAGTTGCCGCCACTACCAAAATTGCACCGTCCATCTGCGCGGCACCGGTAATCATGTTCTTAATATAGTCTGCGTGCCCCGGCGCATCAATGTGCGCATAGTGACGATTTGCGGTTTCGTACTCATTGTGTGAAAGCGCAATCGTAATACCACGAGCTTTTTCTTCTGGCGCAGAGTCAATCTCGTCGACTTTGCGCATCTTTACGGTCTGTCCGGCAACACTCAATGAATGGAGGATTGCGGCGGTCAGGGTCGTTTTACCGTGGTCAACGTGTCCAATCGTTCCAACGTTGACGTGCGGTTTTGAGCGATCAAAATCTGCCATATATTTATATTTTAATAATAAAAAGGTTATCTCCAATGGCAAATGCACGAGACTGATTCACCACTACTGATAACGCTTTCCGGCTTCACCGGAGCTAATAATTTTAGCATTTTGCATTCATCTATTTCAATATGTTTCGAAAAGCATACTGAAACACAACACGCAAAAAGCGATACTCATATCCTAGCAGACAACATAACAAGGGTCAAGAACAAACCCACCCTCGCCTTCCTCTAATAAGGCGAGGGTGGGTATTCCAGAGATACTATCTTAAATTCTCTTGCAAATCTCGAAGCACTTGTTCAAGCGAGCTTAGCGTATGCGCCAAATTCGACTGCGCGGCACCATTCAATGACGTGGTCGGCCGCTCTGAAATTGAGAAAATACCGTCAGAAATATCACTGCAGTTGCGATACCCTACTGGGTTATCTCCTTGACAGGCAATGCGCACGCGGTAATTTCCTGGCTCAATGCCCGTGGTATATGTTGTACCACCTATGGTAGCTGAACGAAGTATTTTTGGACTAACTGAATTGCTCGTATACAGGTAATTCGATGCGATCAATACCTCTCCTTGCTGTTGGTTTTCAGGAACCAAGAATACATTGAGGTGTGCTACCGTGCCAGAAGTAAACCCGGTATAATCCCATCGAACTGAAAGATGGTCGCCGTAGTAAACGGTACCTCCGCCATTTGGCTGAGTGAGCGTTACCGTTGGGCCGCCACTTGATTGTTGCGTATTTGGCTGCTCCACCCGCACCTCAACAGAGTCAATCGCCGCTTTACTATCTCCACTGCTATAACAGGTAAGAGTATACACTTTATCGGCAGTAACCGGGCCAATCGTAGTTCCATAGTTTACGGTTCCGGTATCATTGTTCCAGTTATTCGTACACCGGCTTGCGTGTGTGGTACTCCACTCCATAGTAATATAATCCCCGCTTGCCACCGTGAACGAGCTATTTCGGCTATTGATGAGCAGGTTAGCGGTTGGAGTTGGAATTGGATCTTCCACAATGATCCGCACCGAATCGGTGGCACTTTGGCCAACGCTATTGTAGCAGGTAATGGTATAAGTGGTATTCGAGGTAACAGGGCCGTAAGTGGTTCCATAGTTTACGGTTCCGGTATCACTTCCCCAGTTAGTACTACAACGGGTTGCATTCGCGGTCTTCCATTCTGCGGTTACATAATGACCACTTTTTACCGTAATCGGACCATTTGAACTATCGAGTGTAAGATCAACGGTAGGGAGTTTCGTGGTAGTTCCGCTTCCACCGTCATTACCACTTGCGGTGATGGTGAAGCGCTTGCTAGTAGCACAAACCTTACCATCTTTACCATTTGGATCATCGGCACAAAATGACAAGAAGTATTCTCCTGAAGGAACGTTGCTTGCTTCAGGGTGTAATGTGTCTGCGTTTTTTCCTAATGATCCGGTGGTTTTACGGGCATAATAAAGTTTACCAGCAGTATTGTATAGGAAAATAGTGAATGATGTTGTAGGATAGGCATCATTTTGAGTCCAACCTACCGTTATTTGAGATCCTGCAGGATAAACTTCTCCTCCACTTGGAGCTAAGACCTGAATAGAATTAGAGGATTGAGAAGCACCACAACTCAATGCTTGAATACGCGCGCGAGTTGAAGGGCCTACTGCGCCGTAGCCGGTAGTATCAGGAGTTCCTGAAGAAACAATACCGTTGCGCGCTTGGAAGCTCCTTACCGCCGCTTCAGTTGAGGGACCAAAGAAGCCGGTAATTTCTGGGTAGGTATAATCACCCTGCGCTCTGAGGAATTCCTGCAATCTTGAAATTGCCCCATTGTTGGTCTCATCGCGATTTTCTCCATCACTTCGAGAGAGATTTCTAATAATCCTCACGCAAGAAACACTAGTCGAACTACCCACCAGCGGGTTTACTATTGAAGGTGAAGTAGCCCCGCCTGCGGTTGTTGGCGTACCTCCTTCGAGTGAAATCTCCACATTCCTAATCACTCCGCTATCAGCGCCAAACGATTGGAGGAGGCCAATGATGGAATTGATTTGACTTTGAGTGAGTGCGGCATGCACTGATGGCACTATGAGAAACAGTGAACAAATAAAAAGGCTGCTAATAATGAGTTTTTTCATACGTAACAATTAACTGAAGGTATGGGGATAACAGAAATAACCTCAAAAAGAGGTTATTTCCCTAGTGCCACTCTCCACCAGTCAACCTGCCAGGTTGACTGGTAAATATGCTATTATTATCAGTATAAATTTATGGTTGGTGATATTGCTCATATTTGTAATCGAGGATTCGATAAAAAGCCGATTTTTACTTCCATGCCAGAGTACCATCGATTTGTTGAAAACTTATATAGACTCAACAATCAAAATGGCGCGCTTCGATTTCAGGGTCGAAACATCCTTACGTCTGAACATGAAAAACATCGGGAACCAATTGTAGACATCTTGAAATGGAGCCTGCTCCCTAACCATTACCACCTACTATTACACGAACGCATCGAGGGAGGTATTACAGAGTTTGTAAAAAGATTAGGAAACGGATATACCAAATACTTCAACACCAAACATCAGCGAAGCGGTTATTTATTCCAAAATTCCGCAAAAATTATCTTAATAAAAAGGGATGCGCAATTTTTATACATACCTTTCTATATCGAACTTAATCCTTTGGATATACACAAGTATCCCTGGAGAGACTTGAGTAAAAAGACAACTAACTACTCCCGCGTAATAGCTTTTCTTGAAAAATATCCATGGTCGAGCTACCAAGATTATGTAGGTAAGCCAAACTTTCCAAAAATAATTAACCAACCTTTGTTTTTTAGCCTTTTTGAAACTAATCCAATGGAGTATAAAAAAGAGGTTCAAAAATATCTTTTAAACACTGAACTTCCACCAGTCAACCTGGCAGGTTAACTGGTGGAATGGCAGGTTGACTGGTGGAAAAAAGGGGGGAAAGCACCTGGTAAGGAAAACACCAGATTGAGGTGTAAAAAAACAAGAATATAATAAGAATACTTTGGCGCCTTGGTTAATTAGCGCCCGCGCCCTCATAGCTTTTATTTCCGCGCTTCGATAATGGTTTGCGCAACGTTTGGAGGAACGATGGCATAATGATCGAACTCCATGGTAGAAGTAGCACGACCTTCAGTCATTGAGCGGAGGGTTGTTACGTACCCAAACATCTCCGAAAGCGGCACCTTTGCCCGCACGACACGGTTAAGACCTCTCTCATCCATCCCTTCAATTTGCCCACGCTTAGAGTTTAAGTGCCCGGTAACATCCCCCATAAACTTTTCAGGGGTAACCACCTCCACTTTCATGATTGGTTCAAGAATGACCGGCTTTGCCCGCTTCGCGGCATCTTGAAATGCTTGTGATGCCGCAATCTTATACGCAATCTCCGACGAGTCTACATCGTGGTATGATCCAAACAAAAGCTCTGCTGAAACATCTACCAGGCGATACCCCGCAACAATCCCCCGATCCATTGCCTCACGGATCCCTTTCTCAACCGCAGGAATAAACTCTTGTGGAATCACCCCTCCTTTAATTGAGTCGATAAATTCAAAGTCTTCATACCGCTTCACGTTCTTAGGCACTTTCTTTTCCTCTTTAATTGCCTCCCGATCAAACGGTTTAATATTAATCTTAACGTGCCCATACTGTCCCTTACCGCCGGTTTGTTTAATATATTTATGTTCCGCCTCCGCTTCGCCGGTAATCGTCTCTTTATACGCAACCTGCGGTTTCCCCACATTTGCTTCAACACTAAACTCTCGCTTCATTCGATCTACAATGATATCAAGATGGAGTTCTCCCATACCCATAATCACGGTCTCAAGTGTTTCTGAATCAGTTTTAATCTTAAAAGTTGGATCTTCATCAGAAAGACGCTTCAATGCGATACCCATTTTCTCCTGATCGGCTTTGGTTTTTGGCTCAATACGAAGTGAGATCACTGGTTCTGGAGGCTCAATACCTTCAAGTAGAATGGGGTGCGCCTCATCACAAAGGGTATCACCTGTTTTCACTTCCTTAAGACCTACTGCCGCCGCGATTTCTCCAGAAAATACTTTCTTAACCTCTTCACGCTCATTCGCGTGCATGCGCAAAATACGCCCAATGCGTTCTTTCTTTCCGGTACGAGGGTTATACACATAAGAGCCGGCCTCAAGCACTCCTGAATACACTCTAAAATATGTGAGTTGGCCCACATATGGATCAGTCTGGAGTTTAAACCCGAGCGCCGCGAATGGTTCGTCATCAGAGGAATGTCGCTCATCTTCCGCGCTTGTTTCCGGATTAACGCCTTTAATTGCTGGTACATCAACGGGAGAAGGTAGGTAATCAACAACCGCATCAAGCACGAGCTGTACCCCTTTGTTCTTGAGCGCAGAACCTAAAAATACCGGTACCACCTTATTCGCAAGTACTGCCTTTCGCAATACTGCTTTGAGTGACGCAATCGGAATCTCTTTTCCTTCAAGATACTCATTCATAAGGGCGTCATCATGCTCAACAATTTTTTCAACAAGCTCACCTCGGAATTTTTCAGCTTCGGCACGACGAGCTTCAGGGATTTCTTCAGTTCGGATGGTATTCCCCATCGTTCCTTCAAAATAGTAGGCTTTCATGGTGAGCAAATCGATGATTGCTTCAAAATGTTCTTCTTCGCCAATCGGCAACTGCATGCGTACCGCGCTTTTAGTCAAACGTTCGATAATTGTTTTGAATGAATGCTCAAATGACGCGCCCATACGGTCGAGCTTATTTACAAAACAAATACGTGGCACATGATATTTGTCTGCCTGACGCCACACGGTTTCTGATTGCGGTTCAACTCCCGCAACACCATCAAAAACTACTACCCCACCATCAAGCACACGGAGTGAGCGTTCTACCTCAACCGTAAAATCAACGTGCCCCGGGGTATCAATAATATTAAAACGGTGCTTCTTTTCTGGATTGAGATTCTCATAGGTTGGGATCCAAAAACACGTCGTTGCTGCAGAGGTAATGGTAATGCCTCGCTCTCGCTCTTGTTCCATCCAGTCCATTACCGCAGCTCCTTCATGCACTTCCCCGATTTTATGTGATACGCCTGTATAAAAAAGCACCCGTTCCGATGTGGTGGTTTTTCCAGCATCAATGTGTGCAATAATGCCAAAGTTTCGTACGAAAGGTAGTGAATAATCGCGCTTCATAAATAATATTTCAATTGTTCAATAAAAAATCCCGCTTAAAAACAGGGTTTAAAAACCAGCACTCCTACCACGCAAAATGCGCGAATGCCTTATTTGCTTCCGCCATCTTATGCGTATTTTCACGACGCTTTACCGCATCGCCCTCATTATTGCTTGCGGCAATAATTTCTTCAGCAAGTTTTTGGTGCATCGGGGTACCTCGGCGTCCATTTGCCGCTTCAATAATCCATCGCATCGACAAGAAGGTCTTCCGTTCTGGACGTACTTCTCGTGGCACTTGATAGTTAGCTCCACCAACACGGCGCGATCGAACCTCCATAAGCGGTGCGACATTCTTAAGCGCTCGCTCAAATACATCGAGCGGATTGCTGTTTTCACCTTTTTCTTTTATCAAATCGAAAGCACGGTACACTACGCGTTCAGCGGTGCTTCGTTTTCCAGAAAGCATGACGTAGTTAATAAACTTGGCCACTTTTGGTGACTCATATACCAAATCTGGCCCAATTGGTTTTTTCTTCTTAATTGCTCTTCGCATAAAAACGCTTACTTATTTATCTTATTTTGGACGCTTAACCCCATAACGGCTTCGTCCGCGCTTTCGGTTCTCAACACCAGAAGCATCGAGTACGCCACGTACTACCGTATAACGTACACCAATATCTTTCACACGACCGCTTCGAAGCAATACCACTGAGTGTTCTTGGAGGGTGTGCCCAATACCAGGGATATACGCGGTAACCTCCATACCGTTGGTTAAGCGCACTCGTGCGATTTTTCGAATTGCGGAGTTTGGTTTTTTAGGAGTCTTTGTAGTGACCTTAATACAGACACCGCGCTTAAAGGGAGAAGGATAGTAGGTTGGGCGATTTTTAAGAGTATTGAAACCACGCGTTAAAGCCACCGCGCGCACCTTGCGGGTCATTTTCTTTCTCCCTTTTCGTACAAGCTGGTTAATGGTTGCCATAAAAATTAGCGCATGAACGCTCTATCACTCAATAGAAAGCATGGGCGCTAGTGGCACTACTGTAATATAGACCTCAAAAAAAAGCAACCGAATATCGAGGCTCTATCCACAATGCGCTACACCCCCTCTTATGAGAAGCCAATTCCGGTAAGGAGGCTAAACGCCAACCCAATGACCGGGAAGAGCACCTGAATAAAGAAAAAGACGAAAATAAGGACAAATATGAATCCATACTGTTCGAGTGCGTATCGCCAATTGGCAAATCGTGGAGGGAGTATTGAAAAGAGAATTTTAGACCCATCAAGCGGTGGAATAGGGATGAGGTTAAAAATCGCGAGTACCAGATTAACCAACACCACATAACCCGCAATCTCAATAAATGCCGGAGAAAACCCTGATGAAAGACCTGCTCGAACCAGGAAACCAAAAATAAGGGCAAGTCCGATATTGGTAAGCGGACCCGCACCTGCAACTAATGCTTCGCCTAATCTTCCCCGCCGTAAATTATAGGAGTTGTAAGGCACCGGCTTGGCCCATCCAAACATCACGCCACCAGGAAGAAAATACATAAGCACCGGAACAATAAATGAACCGACCAAATCCAGGTGTTTTATGGGGTTTAAGGTAAGTCGCCCCGCAAGGCGCGCGGTTGGGTCACCGAGCGCATCTGCCGTAACCCCGTGTGCAAGCTCATGCGCAACCACTGAAAACACCAACACAAGGATAATAAAAACAAATTCAATCTCCATACGTTATTTGCATTGCAATAAAAATATGCTACCATACGAACGCTTCTATCGTAAGCGTCTTATGGCAAAAACATGCCCCGTAACAGAAAAACGTTCTCTTGTTGGCGGCGGATACAGCAACCGCACTCGTGCCACACAATTTAACCCAACAGGAAAACGCCGACGTCAGGTCAATTTTCAAAAAAAGAAAATTTATGTACCTGAATTAAAGCGTACCGTTTCGGTAACGCTTTCTGCGCGCGCGCTTAAAACGATCAATAAAAACGGAGCGTATGCAACCCTTAAGAAGGCGGGTTTGCTATAACTGCTCTTACTTTACTACTACCTCCTTTCCGTCGCTTAACATCACGACCGTGCCTTGCTCACTTGTTTCAAAAATAGGAAGTGTAAGAGATTCAAGTCTCTCAACAACTTCATCATGAGGATGACCGTACCGATTACGCTTCCCCGCGGAAATAACCGCGTACGTCGGATGCACTGAATTGAGGAATAATCCGGAAGTTGAGGTGTTCGAACCATGGTGAGCGACCTTAAGCACCGTGCTCTGAAGATGTCCCCCATCAAGAGACACCAGATAACGCTCAATCTGGCTCGGTGTATCACCGGTTAATAAAAAGGAGGTGTCTTGGTATACCAATTTCAAAATAACGGACGCATGATTCGGATCAGCACCTTGCATATCCCGATCGGGAAAAAGGATGAAAAGTGCTGCTCCACCACCAAGATTAATCTCGGTACCACGCCGTGCAACACGGTATGTCGCTCCCTCTTCTTTGATACGCTGTGCGTAGTGTTCAAACGCTTGCGTATCGACGTGAATCCCTGGATCAAATACGTGCGCTATTTCAAAACGATCAAATACCGCTGTTGCGCCTCCAATATGGTCTTGATCCGGGTGTGTGCCAATAAATACATCGATGGTGCGATCATACGGGGGCATCACTTTACCTAATGCGCGAAGCACTTCACGGGATTCCCCAGCATCAACCAATACCTGATTTCCGTTTGGTGCTTCAATAAAAATCGCATCGCCTTGCCCTACATCAAGGAATGCAACCATAAGCATTCCATTTCGTGTCTCTTTAAATACCGCGTACCAGATGAACGCATTACAGAGCAGTATCACACCGAGCAATACGCTTCGATAGAGATATCGGCGCTTCATAACACTCAGTATACCGCAGGATGAGAAGATGCTATGATACAGTAACCGTATTGCACGCTAACTAAAGTTTAATCTATGAAAACTTTTACCCCACAGACATTTTCATTACCCACACTCAATGGGATATCAGAGAAAAATATTGAGGAACACCTTAAGCTCTATCAAGGGTATGTAAAACACGCAAACCTCATTCTTGAGAAAATCGCCGAGCTTTCGGCCGATTCAGAAAAGAATGCGTACCTATTAGGAGAACTCCAACGCCGTTTTGCTTTTGAATTCGACGGGATGCGAAACCATGAATACTACTTCAAAAACCTTGAGGGAGGAGCCCAAGCGCTTCCTCAAGAAAGCTCTCTTAAAGCGGCTATTGAAGAGGAGTGGGGTTCAATTGATGCCTGGCTTGCGCGATTCAAAGTAGTAGCGCTCACTCGAGGAGTTGGTTGGGCGGTTCTTTATTATGACCCAAAAACAAAACGGCTTCTCAACGCATGGGTTGATGAACAACACTACGGGCACCTTACCGGATTAGTGTGGATCTTCGGCATCGATATGTGGGAACACGCGTTCGTGGCAGACTATCACCCAAGCGGAAAAAAACAATATATTGAGGACTATATTGCACAGGTTAATTGGAAAACGGTGGCAGAAAACTTTTCAGGAGCGTAAGTTATTAAAGAGAACGTTCTGACGAACCCTGTGGGAGTGGGAATGCTACGGGGTTTTTTCTTGCCAGAAGAAAAATACCTATCCCAAAAAGAACATACATCCCCGCTACCATCCAAAAAGGAACGAGGGGTACCGTAATGCTCGCAAATGGCAAGGCGGCAAAAAAATTTACCACGGTGAGTTCATAAGAAAGTAAAAATAGTGCGATAAAGCCGAAAGGCCATGCAAGCACTACGCTTACCATCCCTAGAAGCCCCGTCAGAAAACCGAAGAGCATGGTAAGTGGAATAGCTATCAAAACCAAGAGGTTTACCGGAAGCGCCACCAAGGAAAGCTCTCCCATCTGATACCAAAGGAGTGGCAATACGAAAATCTGGGTTGCGATGGTTGCTACTGCAAACTCACGCAATTGGAGTGCGGTGGGAATAATTTTCATAAATCGAACTAAAAGCGGTGAAAGAATTAAAAGCCCCAGCGTAGCTAGGAATGAAAGCTGAAACGATACATCATAGTAGAGCAATTTTGGATTGTGCATCAACATTAAAAAACCCGCGAAGAAAAGTGCCCGCATCATATCCCCCACTCTTCCGGTGAGTCGAGCAATTAGGACTAAAATCGCCATAATGCTTGCGCGCACAATCGTTGCGCTCGCGCCCGTCATGAGCGCAAAAAAGATAATTGACGCGACACCAAGAGAGAATGCTCCGATACGAGGCAAGAATGAAAAAATTCGAATGAGCGCTTCAGCAATAATAGTCACGTTATATCCAGAAAGCACCACAATATGAATAATACCGGTTCTTCGAAACGCTTCAGTTAATCCCTCTCCTAATGATTGGCGCGCGCCAAATACGAGCCCCGCGGAAAGAGAGGCGTGCGGTTCTGGCAATACCTGCGTAATTCCTCCCACGATACGCTCCTTAAACGAAAGAAGTGTTCGAATCACTGGATTCCCTCCACCTGTTTCTACGAGCGACACTTCCCCGCCTCGTATGACAAAAAAGATTCGGTCTTTCCCCAGAAATTCATCGTAATGAAAAACCTTCCCTCGTTCATCAATAAATGATTCTGGTTTTGTAAGTACGCCTTCAATAAAAATGGTGTCGCCATAACGATAGGATGCGTAGGGATCGGTCACCACTAATACTCGCGAGGATACCTGGTGCGTACCACCATCTTGATAGAGGGTATCAAGCATTACACGAAGACGTGTGTCTTTATCTCGAGTGTCCGGTTCCGCGTCAATGAATCCACGAAGCGCCACTTGTTTTTTGAGTGATTCGCTCAGGATGGGTTCCGGAGTAATACGCTCAAAAAGCACCACCCGACCGCCGCCGAGAAGAAAAAAGATGCCGATGAGCGCTATGAGTGCTCCCCACCGATACTTCCCGCGCGTGAGAAGCTGATATAGTAGCGGAATCAAGCCGGCGCACCCTAAAAAAAGAAGCGTCCATATCCTCAGTTCAAACACTTCCGTAATCCAAATACCAAAGACAAAAGAGATAATTGGCGCAAAAAAATAACGCCCTGCCATACTACGTATCTTTTTTCCACTGCTCGATAATCTTTATTTCATCTTCTTTGCTTAATGCTTTTCGGTATTTGGTATGAGGTACTCCTTTAACCCGATTAAGGCAAGCATCCCACGTAGCATCAACGTAGATAACACCGTCAACGGAAGAAACGTAGGAATACGCCTTTCCTTTATTCCTTGATTTGCTATTCTGCATTGCTTCATCTGGAGCAACATCAAAAACAGCAACCCCATAATCTTCGAGGCTTCCCACGTATAATGCGGGAGATTTGCCTTCGGCATATTCTGAGGCAATGGTATTTACCCGCTCATTACCAGGAATACCCACATGACCTGAAACTAATTTCCACGACACGTCTTTCCCCTGAAGAGCTCCGAGAATTCTCTCCCAGAGATCACGATTCAATACTTCTTTTTTATCCTTAGTAACCCATCCTGATCGTTGCCAACCAAATACCCACGCGCTACTTCCCTCTTTCACATACCGAGAGTCAGTATAAATCGTAATGGGTTTGTCGGTATTACCAAGCACCTCGAGCGAAGCAATAACCGCCTGGAGTTCCATACGATTGTTGGTGGTATTAGATTCAAATCCTCCAAGCTCCCGCACACTCCCTTCGCGAACCACAAGAGCGCCAAAACCTCCCGGGCCAGGATTTCCTTTTGACGCACCGTCAGTAAATATTAAAATTCTCTCTTCTTTCATAGGTTAGAGTATAGCAACAATACGCAATCGAAGCTCGGCAGACCCGCCAAAATTGGAGGCTTCCAAATGTGCTAAAAAAGAAAAATGTGCTCCTTGACGAAGTGAAGTGGTAACTTTTTCATCTCCCATAAAAAAACCGATCGCCCTCATAATACTCCCGTCTTTTCGCTTGATTGAAAGTTCTAGGTGATTTTTAGCCTTTCCAAACACACGAAAACCATGAAGATATGCCTGATCAAAAATAAAGAGCGGTTTTTCATTATCAACTCCAAAAGGAGCGAGTCGCTGAATTGTTTGATGCATACTACGAGACACCTCCTCAATAGATAATCGACTGTCGACAAAAAGCTCTTGGGTAGTATGAGCTTCTCCAGGTATCTGCTCATAAGCACTAAGCAGTGCATCTTCAAGCAAATGCACTTTCGTTGAAATCACGCTAAACCCTCCGGAACACGCATGCCCTCCATATTCGATGAAGATTTCTTCTTTTGCCGCATGATCCATCAAGCTAACCAGGTTGGGGCTTCCCGGAGAACGACACGAGCCTTTGAGCACCGATGATCCATCACGCCCCCATAGAAATACCGGACGCTGATACTCTTCCATTAATGAATTCGCGGCAAGCCCCAAAAGGGTTGGATTCCATTTTGGATTCCCCATTACCACGAGCGCTTTCTCTTCTCTCTGGAAACGATCCTTAAGGGTATGTTTCATTTCTTTTACCATACTCGCCACAACCCCTTTGCGTTCGTCATTTATTTTTGAAAGATGTTTAACCAATACTCCCGCCTCTCCTTCATCTTCGGTTGCTAAAAGACGAAACGCATCCATAGGGGAACCCATGCGTGATGCCGCATTAATGCGCGGAGCAAGAGTAAAGCCAATATCATCTTCGGTAAGCATTCTTTGATTTACCCCAGCAGCACGAAGCAATTTCTGAAGACCAATACGCGGAGACTTGCGAAGCACCAGAAGCCCGTACGTCGCAAGCACTCGATTTTCTCCGCGCAATGGCACCATATCAGAAAGCGTGGCAATACCCACCATGTCCAATAACCACTTCTCCCACCCAGGCTTTATCATGGAGAAGTTTCCACTCCGGCAAAGCGCTTCAACCAGTTTGAATGCGACCGCGGCACCACAAAGCATCTTTTCCGGATAATTACATCCTACTTGTTTTGGGTTTACAATTGCTCGCGCGAGAGGAAGCGTATCGCCAGGAAGGTGGTGGTCGGTCACCACAACCTCAATCCCAAGCTCTCGCGCGCGTAATACCTCGGGTACATTATTAATTCCACAGTCACAGGTAATAATGAGTTCAACCTTTTCTTCCTTTAAAGACTCAATTGCCGAGATGTTAAGGCCAAATCCTTCACGAAACCGATCGGGAATATAATTTCTAAAGTTTTTAAATCCTATTTTCTTAAAAAAATCATGGAGGATCACTCCAGCGGGAATGCCATCCGTATCATAGTCACTCCAAACAACAATCCTCTTATCGTGTGTAATCGCATCTACGATACTAGCGACTGCCTCAGTTATTCCTTTTAAAAGAAGTGGGTCATGGGTGTCATTGACATAATTAACTGACAGGAATGCTTCCGCGTCTTTCTTAGATAAAAAACCGCGCGCGTACAGGAGTTTGGCTAAAAGCGGCGGAAAGCTTCCCAGTTCTGATTCGAGGTGCGCAGGAATTGAATCACGAAGCCGATAGTTTATCATGGGAACATTTTAGCATATACTAAAATGATGAAAGAAAAAGAAACTGTTTTCGCAAAAATCATTCGTAGAGAAATTCCGAGCGAGATTGTGTATGAAGACGAGCTGGTTTTAGGGTTCTTAGATATTCATCCCGTAAATTTTGGGCACACGCTCCTTATTCCTAAAAAACACTATCAAAATATTTACGAACTCCCTGATTCGATTCTTGGCCATTTTTTTACCGTGGTAAAAAAGCTTTCCACCGCAATCAAAAAAGCGGTTCAAGCAGATGGAATCAACGTAGTCATGAACAACGAACCTGCCGCGGGACAGGTGGTCTTTCACGCTCACGTGCATATTATTCCGCGATTTAATAACGATGGCTTTAAACACTGGAAAGGCCCGAGAAAATACGAACCCGACGAAGCGCTTGAGACCATGCAAAAAATACGAGACGTATTAGAAAAACAAAATACATAGCCGTAAGGATGCCTGTGGGATTCTTCTTCAGATTTGTGGACATTGACAAATTACTATTTTCTATGTTATAATTAAACTAGATGTATATACCAACCCTTAACCCTAAGGAGTCGAATGAATCGTTCTTTAACAGATATACCCCCACACGCAAAAGAAGCCATCCGCGCATTACAGAGGGAACGCACGGCACATCCCGCACAGGGCCTCATCACACTTCAAGAGCTTGAGGTTGCCTGTGCGAACGAAGATCTTCTTCAAGAACTCCTTGAAGAGATGAAGGTAAGTTGTGTGAAGTATCTTAAAATACTTTGCGAATTCCGGATTCAAACCTCCAACGGCCCAAAAGCCATCCACGATGGTGAGATGAATGCTATTGCCCGTACACGCGGTATTACCCACGACACAACTATTGAAAGTATCCAGATTCTTTCACGTACCATGAAAAAGCATGGGAGAGATGGAGACTGGATTAAACCACTTCTCAACAATCGAGCCGCATACGGAAGGTTTGCCCTTCTCATCGGCCTTGAATGGATTGAACATGAACACCACGAATAATCAAGGCCGGAATCAAAAAATCCTCGAATACCTTCAGTTTGCAAGTGACGCATTGCTTCCCACGACCGATGAAGTAGCTAAACACGCGCTGAAAGCAAAGATGGATCGCCTTCGAGAGGAGCTTTCGCTCTCGCATGAAGAGATCGTTGAAATTGCGCGGGATATATTAGAAAAATCATAGCGTTAAGCACGCTTACACGCCTCTCTTTTTAAAATTTTAAAAAGAGAGGTTTTTTTACGCACGAGAAAGCGCGTCAACTCCCGGAATACTGTTGTGTGCCAAAAAATCAAGCATAGCTCCTCCACCAGTGGAGACAAATGAGAACTTACTCCCAATCCCTAGTTCCGCAATTGCCGCCAAAGTGTCCCCTCCTCCGATGATGGTCGCCCCATTGCTTTTCCCTACGATACGGGCAAGCGCGTGAGTCCCTTCTTTAAAACCATTCTCATAATTTCCCAGTGGGCCGTTCCATAGTATGAATTTAGCAGACGCGGTAAGCCGTGATAATTGCTCCAAAGTCTTCTCTCCCGCGTCAACAATATAGTCATCAGGAAGAATTTCATGCGGTAGAGTCGTAACCGTTTTCTCTCCCCGCTTTACAATAACATCCGTAGGAAGATGCAAGCCTTTATTCTCGAGAAGGTGTGACAATTCATCATTATGTGAAAATTCCGACAACAATGATTTTCCCACCTCAAAACCGTGCACTTTAAATAGATCGTTTGCTAACGCCCCGCCAACGAAGACGCTATCAGCCGTACTCAGAAACTTCTGAACCAAAGGGAGTTTCGTCTCAAATTTTGCACCGCCTAAAATAAACACGAAAGGATGCTCAGGATCGAATGCCCGAGAAAGATTTTTAACTTCTTCATCAAAAAGTAATCCGGCGAAAGACGGAAGATGCTGAGGAACTCCTACAATAGAGGCGTGCGCTCGATGCGAGACAGAAAAGGCCTCATTGACATAGTAGTCAGCAATCGACGCCAATTTCTCTCCAAAGGCAGGATCATTACGTTCTTCTCCTTTATCGTGCCGAACATTTTCAAAAAGAACGAGCGAGCCATTCTCAAGATTATGTAATACCTGCGTTGCGCGTTCATCAAAAAAAGACTTGAGGAAGACAATCGGAAATTGCTTTTTTAAATACTCGTATACAGGTACCAAGGTCGTATTATCAGACCTCCCGATATGGCTCACGAGAAGGATTTGCGCTCCCTTTCGCGCCAAATAATGTATGGTGGGGATCACTCGACGAATTCGAAAATCATCCAGAACCCGCCCTTGGACTACCGGCACATTAAAATCAACACGGAGCAAGACACGCTTTCCAACAAGCTCTGGCATTTTCTCAATCGTCAAAAATCGAGTCATGATTTTTTTGCGGCGCTTAAAAGAATTTCTCCAAAATGAGAGGCCGAAAGACTTTGGCTCCCCACTAAAAACCCATCGACGTTTCCGTCACGGAGAAGCTCATCCGCGTTTTCAGGTCCCACAGAACCTCCGTAGAGAATCGGAACATCAACAACATCTGATTTCTTAAAAATTTCTTTCATTGTCTTACGTACAAAGATAACCATTTCATGCAATTCATGGGGCGTAATCGCATAATCCGCGCCTTTTCCAATAGCCCAGATAGGCTCGTACGCGATGATAAGCTGACTGAATGATTTCTGAGGCACGTGAGCAAGCCCCTCTTCTATCTCTCGTTTAAGGAAAGAGAGGTATTCACCGTGTTCATCACGTACTGATTCTCCAATACAGAGAATAACCCGAAACCCCGCTTTAAGCGCCGTATGAATTTTTTTATTTATTTCTTTATTATCTTCCCCGCGCGCCCGACGCTCCGAATGCCCAATAATCACGTAAGTTGCTCCCGCACTCTTAAGCATTCTCGCGCTTACCTCGCCGGTGAACGCTCCTTCTGTCTCTGAGGACACATCCTGAGCACCAAGCGCGATCGAGCGCGAAGTAAAGAGACTCCGTAACGAGCTTATAAATACAAACGGGGGGCACACCACCGTCGTCACGCCCCGAACGGCGCGTGCTTTTTTTCGTATTCCTAAAAAGAGCTTCTTCCCTTCACCAAGAGAAGGGGGGTTTAATTTCCAATTTGCAACGACAAGGCGTGGTGTTCTTTTTTTCATCGCTCCTATTCTACCACGAGAAAGAAGCGCTCTCCATCCCAATTACTCTGCTTCCCCCCACCCCTGAAGCTGGTAGCCTCCTCCTGGGCCCGACGTAAAAAGCAAGCTTGCGAGTCCGGTCTCGTAAATTACCTCAGCGCTATTTTTAATTCGAATACGATATCCGGTTACTTCCTTGAGGCTGATATTGTTCTGGAGTTCAATTTCTCCATGACCAGCATAAACCAACAAATCACCATCAACACTATTCTTAATATCAATTGCTCGATTACTACCTCCATTTTCAGCGCTCTCATTTTGAGAAATAAAGACAACATAGGATCCGCTTGAGCCAGAGCCAAAAAAATCCACACTGTTTTCAAGCATAATTCTGCTCCCAGAGAGTCGGTCTGAAGGGTCATCCGCGATAATTGGCACACTTTGGTTTCCTAATGAAGTTGCAATATAGATATTAGGACTATTCTTAATGAGAATATTTCCCTCAACCCATATCGGACCATTTAACGTAATGTTGTAATTATTACCCTCAATTTCAAGATCGCACGCAATTTTCCGAGGGCCAAGCGTGGTCGCGCTATTTATCTTGAGTGGGCAAGGTGATGAAGTAACCCCTCCGGCAAGTGCGGTAGCTTTCCATTCTTCAATTAACGCATCAGAGATTGGCAATTCAGCAGGAGGCTGATTAGGACTTCCCGGGTAAAGCGTCCCTCCTACAATCGTTCCTGATATATTCTGATAATACGCGTCGCCATCAATGGTGGAATCACGAATGGTACGGGCATACGCGGTTCCTGTTGCATGCACACCGTCAATAAGGCCACTCGCCCCAGCAGAAACCACATCCCCTCGAACAATATTTGAATTTGAACCATCAATCGGTCCGTTTGAATACACATTACCCCGAACTGAAGCACTATTTTCAAGTATGATCCCTCCGTTACCTGACTGCACCCCATAATTAAAAGAGACTCCTGAACCTAACGAAACCAGCGCCCTGCTTTTCCGAAACGTGTTTTGTTGTACCGCAAGAGCGGTAATTTCACGCTGATCACCGTTGACTACGGCAACGGATGTTGAAGCGGTAGTGTTATTCATGCCGCCCAATACCTGAATCGCACTCGTCATCTTTCCTGACTTAAAACGATATACCACATCCTCAACACCACTCTCCGAAGCAAAGAAGCTCTGGCGTGAACGCCAAGACTCAGCGATAATTCGCCGTTCCGCAAACGCGGAGCTTGCCACACCCAATACGACAATCACCGAGATCACTAATAAAAATATGAGGGTGGTGAGTAATGCGGCTCCACGATTTTTTAATATTTTTTGAGACATAACCTATATACTATTCCTGATAATCACCTCGCAATACTGCTGAATCATAAAACCATGCTGATTTTGTTGTGGTTCCGTACGCGGTTTCAAGTTCCATTTCTACGCGCACGAGTTCCGCATCAGATGTGGCAACACGACGAAATATCAAGTTTGAAATGGTGACATTCCCCGGAGTAAGCAAACCGTTTGAATTGCCATCTTGAAAAAATTCGATTCCACCATTCACAGAAAATAATTTCTGCGACTCCCCGCCCCCATCAAGCGGCACCAAAAGGGCTAGGGTACCAGGGGAACTATTGAATACGCTATTCGCCGTATCAACACGAGAGGCACGCCGAATTTCAAACACCATTCGATCGAGTGCGGTTGCGGCAGCAACATGAAGATCCCCCACGGCATGTATCGCGGTGTATGAACGAGCCAGAGTAATAAAAGTATTTACCACCACCACAAAAAAGAGTCCGATGATAGCAACGTAGGTTAAAATTTCAATCAAGGTAAATCCTTTTCTTCGTTCCTTAGAAAAAAGTAATTGCGATGCCATACTAATTTTCAAATAAATCACTAAAATAGGCTTCCATACTCTTGGTGGTCGTTGCTCCTTCTCTAAACCAGGCGACTGAAACCACCACTTTCTTCGTATTAGGATCATTTGCAACCGGTGATACCACGCTACCCCCTGGATAGACGATATTATCTTCCGCATCACGTTCTACTGGAGCGTACGTGATTGTTCGTAAGAAGGTAGCATCAATCATAGGGGTAGACGTGCTCACCATATACCACTCACTCCCATTAAAAACAGCGGCATACGGCACCCCTTCGCTCCAACCCCCTCCTAAAGAAGCGCTCCAACTTTGATCCCTAAAAAACCGCACCACCTCCATTCCCTCTTCAAGTAGAAATGAGGCTTGAAGCTCAGGGGTATGCTGTAAGGTTCTTTGAAGAAAGCTCGTAAGCGTTACCACTAACGAAAGCGCGATTACCAAGAAAAGTCCGGTGCCAATGACTACCTCAGTTAAACCAAAACCTGCTTTTTGAAAACTTGTTATTTTCATGAAGTAATTTCAGCAAGACCTGTCTCATAAATAGTGATGGTGTGCGCGTTTGATGGATCAGTGACATCTTGAACGACAATAGTGCCGTCATCCTCCGTTGCTCCGGTGAGCCGATCAAAAACAACCGCGTACCCCCCTTGAGCAAGCGTCACTCCCCCAATTTCTGTCTTTGGATTAAGATTTAACACGCGGTTCTCGGGGTCACTCGGAACATAACTCGCGCCTCGAAATAATACGACCGTGGTTGAACTCGCGTACACGCCATATACAGAGGTGCTGTGTGACGCAAGGGTAATGGTTCGCGCGTCGTGTAGCAAGGAAAGAATGCGCACCGCATCTTTTTTTACTGCTTCTGCATCCCGAACTGAGGTAAAACTCGAGACAACCACAAAGAGCAAAATGCCGATAATACCCGACGCGAGTAAGACTTCAAGCAAACTCACCCCTTTTCTTTTATTAAACGAAAGAGAGTACATCATAAGCTTAGAAACTTCCTACCAGTGAATAAATCGGGGTAATAATTGAGAGCGCGAAAAAACCAACCGCAACACCAATCACGATCATTAAGAAAGGTTCGATTACGGTCGACATATCTTTCGTCTTTCGATCAACTTCGGTTTCATAAAAAGAAGCGAGGTTCATCAACATGTCGGAAAGTTTTCCGGTTTCTTCTCCCACACTAATCATTTCTCCAACTAAAATAGGGTAGAATCCTCCATGGTCGATGAACACTTCTGAAAGCGCGGTTCCTTTTTGAATTGATGATTCTGCGCGCGCAAGCACTTCTTTGAAATAGCTATTCTGAATAACTTCTCGCGTAATACCGATCGCGTACACGATCTCAACTCCTGCCGCAAGTAAAGAGGAGAGCGTGCGCGCGGTTCTTGCCGCGTTTACTTCCTTCACGATATCCCGAATGAGGGGAATATGTAATACAAAAAAATCAAACATTCGCTTCCCGCGCTTCGTTCTTAAAAATGAAATGAATCCCACAATCGCACCGAGAGTGGCTCCGAGAAGTAGCCATGGATGCGTTTGGATGAGCTCGCTGATACCGATAATGATTTTGGTGCTTAATGGAAGTTTCGCGTCAAGTTCTTCAAAGGTTGCGGTTAGCGTTGGCACCACGTATACAAACATCAAAATACCGATCAAAACCATGGCGCTTAGGACAATCGCGGGATACATCATTGCGCCACGGACTTTCTTTTTCAAGGTATAAATCCGCTCTTGTTGCATTGCGAGCACCGAGAGCGATTCCGCAAGGCTTCCACTTTCTTCTCCAGCTTTAACCATCGCAATAAAAATTGGAGGAAACACCTTGGGATGTTTTTCCATACTCGCATAAAGCGGATCTCCTCCATGAATACCCTCCGAGAGCTTCTTTACCACTTTTTTAAACGCGGGATTCTTCATCTGCCGCTCAAGCACTGAGAGCGCGCGAGACATAGGAAGCCCTGCCTCAAGCAGTGCGCCGAGATTTCGCGTAAACAAAATCTTCTCATACAAACGCACCCCAAAAGAGAACTCTAATTTCTTCAAGCCTGCCAAAGAAAACTTCTTTTCTTCTTTAGATTTTTTCTCATGTTGCTGAACAGAAATGAGGACTTCACCCTTTTCCCGAAGCGTGCGCGCAAGCGCGTATTGATCACGCGCTTCAGCGGTCTCTTCGTACACTTCCCCGTTTGCGCGCGAAGCGCGATAGTGAATTTTCATAATTATTCTGAAATAACCCGCAATACTTCTTCAATCGTCGTAAATCCTTGCGCGGCCTTAATGATTCCGTCTTCAAACATGGTAACCATTCCTTCTTTTTTTGCTTGCGTTTCAAATTGTTCTGCGGTACCCCCTCGAATGATAAGTTCTTTGATCGCGGAAGAAACCTTGAGTACTTCATAAATACCTACCCGCCCGCTGTATCCATCAGGACACTCTGAAGACTTCTTTGGTCGGAAGAAAGGAATCTTCTCCCAAGAAGACCCTCGCGGCACAATCTTCTCCGCAACTAAAAACTCCATTACTCGATCGAGGTCAATTGAGCCCTTCAGATCTTCGATTTCCTCTTTCTTCAAAAAATATTTCTCCTTCACACTGCATAACCGGCGAATCAAACGCTGACCAATGACTACATTTACGGTAGAGACGAGCAAGAAAGGTTCAATTCCCATATCAATTAAGCGAGGGATCGCTCCGGCTGCAGAATTGGTATGGAGGGTTGAGAGCACGAGGTGTCCGGTAAGCGACGCGTTCACTGCAAGAGATGCCGTTTCGCGATCGCGAATTTCACCGACCATGATGATATCGGGGTCCTGACGCAACAATGAACGCAACCCTTCAGAAAAAGAAAAACCAATATCCGGCTTTACTTGGGTTTGATTAATTCGCTTCATCTGATACTCGACCGGATCTTCAATGGTTGAAATATTTACATCTGGCTCATTGAGAATATCGAGCATGGTATAGAGCGTGGTGGTTTTTCCTGAACCAGTTGGCCCGGTGGTCAAAATCATCCCTGTTTTCTGCTTGGTCGCGCTATGCAGATGCTCAAGCGAGTCTCCATGGAATCCAAGTCCTTCAAGAGAAAATCCTGACACATTTTCCCGCAAGAGACGCATCACCACCTTCTCGCCATACGCAATAGGTAGCACTGACACACGTAATGACACTCGCTCATTATTCATATCCACCTTAAACCTTCCGTCTTGCGGCAGACGCTTCTCATCGAGCTTAAGTTTTGCGAGCACTTTAACGCGCGCGGTGATCCCTGGTCCAGCGCTTTTGGGAAGGGTCATCGCATCATGCAAGATACCGTCAATCCGATACCGGATCAGCACCTGCTCTTCCATAGGCTCAATATGAATGTCTGAGGCGCGCTGGATAATTGCGTGTTTAATCAGGGTGTCGACAATGCGGATAACCGGCAAATCCTCCGCCATCTTTTTCAAATCTTTTTCTGAAATATTCTCGTCCCCTTCTTTTTCTTTAATCGTCTTGATCTGGGATGTTTCTTTTTGAATAATGTCCCCGAACTCAAGCTTGAGGCTTTTTTGATATTGAATCAGTCCACTTCGAATTGATTCACGATCAGTGAGACGAGGAAGAATTTTCAATCCCACCTTTTTTTTGATAAAGTCGATGGCATTAAGGTCTTCCGTATCAAGCATCGCCACCTCAAGACTGTCATTCGTTTTCGCAAACGCCACCACATTATGCGCGCGTGCTACTGGCTCTGGAATCAATGAGAGAATTTCAAAATCAATTTTCTGATTTACCAAATTAACAAACGGAATTCCTAAAATATACGCATGGATCCGTCCGAGATCATCCTCGGATACATAGCCACGCTCAATTAAAACATGTGAGATTGTTTTCTTTTGCTCTTTCGCTTCATCTTCGGCGCGCTCAAAATCCGCTTTGGAGACCAAATTTGAATCAAGAACAAACTTTTTCAGTTGTGCTTCTTCAACATGCACAGTGTATAGGCTGTGTGTAGCAGACACACATGAATACCTCTATTGTATACCAACTCATTCGTTTCAAAAACGAAATCTGTGTATTACCTTTGATGGAGGTGTCAAATAAAAAATTTTTGATAAAATATCCCTATGTCACTAGATCAGGACAGGCGATCATTCTTTATAAGAAAACTGGAAAGTGAAAAACTTCTTCCAGAAAATAAGCACGTGCTTGATCTTGGACCAGGTCTCGGAGATGATATAGCTTTTCTCGCAAACCGTGGTTATGAAGTAGATTGTGTTGATAAAAATCCTGATGTGATAGCTAACATCCAATCAAAAAATTTAAAAATAAATTGCGTCATACAAGACCTGGCCCATTTCAAAATAGAAAAAGAAAAATATGGCTTAATCATCGCATCAAACTCTCTCCCGTTCCTACCCGAAAAGGAAAAAGTGGACACTGTCATCCAAAGGATGATTGACGGCCTCAGTAAAAAAGGGGTCATGTATCTTACGTTGTTTGGTATGCATGATGAGTGGCAAGGAAAACGAATAATGAGTTTCTTCACTGAACAAGAAGCTCTTGGAATACTTGCCAAGTCTCGGGTTAAAATTTATTGGAAAAATATTGAGGAAGGATATGGCCGAACTATGAACGGTAGTATTAAATACTGGCATATTTTTAAATTCATTTGTATAAAAGAATAAAAAAAGACTGGTTTTAAAACCAGTCTTTTCGTGTTCATTTTTTGCTCTTAGCCTTTTGTAGAGCATTGAGCATCCCCGTTACAATCATAAGAAGGGGAACACTCAACAAATGCTCTTTCCGGGAAACGCCAGTTCCCAGATAGGGGTCCGAACGTTTTTTCAGCCAAATCCAATGTTTGTTGTACAATCGGAACCCCTTTGGGACGATTCCCCGATTCTTGGGGAGAATGATGTACAAAGCACCCAATATACTTAATACAAAATCGTCTGTATTCTTTAGTGAAAAGAATGAAATGATGCCAGGCCAAATCAATCTTTTCACTTGGAGCAAGGATGAGGTCAGAAATTCCGCACAAATAGAGGAATTTCAAGAGATCCTCAAACAAAGACTCTGTTTCCTCCTTCGTCAAACCTTCTTTGTTCTGAAGTCGTTTGATTAAAGGGGGATACCGGTATTGCATGACCCGATTTAAGGAAATAGTTTCCTCAACAGATCTTTTTATTTTCTTAGCTTCTTCTAAACCTGTGACAGTCTTCATTCTTTTCAACCCTTCCTTTCAAGAAATAGCTTTTATCTCTCTATGATTAGACTGCTACTCACAATCTAGTATTTATTATAATTACACCAAAATCTCTTTTCAAGATCTAATCTTGTTCCCTATACTAAAATTAAAAAACGAAATCTGTGTATTACCTTGAAGGCTCCATACCAAGTTCTTTGCGTCTTTCTTCTAATGCTTCGGGGTTTTCGATTGGAATATATTCGGGGACATTGTCTTGGTTAACACGATACTGCGTTCCGTATAGTTGAGGAAGGTTCTGTAATACACGCATCTTATCAACCATAAAAGCAATATGCGCCTTTTCAATATCCTTTACGTCTCTATTTTTTAAAAACTGGATTGATTGTTTTAATAGTTCAATATCTTCTGAATGAAGAACAACCACTACGGCTGATTTGTATGCTTCGTGTGAAGTCGTGGTGATCGTAGGAAAACCATTTTTTTCTATTATTTCTTTAAGACACGCAACATGCTTTCGGTTTATTTCCTGAAGTTCAGATGTACTTATTTTCTTCTCTCTAAAATCCTTAATGGCTTGTTGATCTCGTACCAGCATATTTTCAAGTAAAGAGGTATTTTCATTTTTCATTACTATAGATTAATTTACATTTGATGAAAACACAAAAAACTCCGTTGTGTTTTACTTATTGGGGTACATTGACACCGATATAATTTTTGTTATTGTCAATCCAGAATCACGAACCTTAATAAAGGAGTTGTGTGATGCAAACACACAGAAAAATCTTTTTTGATCTTATTCAGAACTATTTTACAAACATGCTTGATAAGCATAGCATTCCAGTTCAAGGACTCAGACACATAAATGCAAGTCATGTTAATTTTGTATTTGAATGTAAGATAAATCATAAAGACATCATCTTAAAAGCAAACTTCTATGGCCGAAGCATGCTATTCGCCTACGAGAAATTTTTAGATGATGGGGCCCTAGGATTTTCCGCTAGACTCAGAGAATATGGAGAGGATGATGACAAGTTCGAGATGCTTTTAGAAAAACAAGCCCTGAACCTATTAGCAGAAAACGGTGTCCGCACTCCTCCAGTCAAAGGATTCATATACCCCAACATACTTCTATTGGAAAAGCTCTACGGCAACACTCTCGACAAAGAACCTTTGAACGAACTCCTGTCAAACAGATTGACTTCAATCCTCGTTCTTATTCACTCTATTCCCCCTCCATTAGGTTGTAGAAAAAGAGAAATCGAGATAAGGGACGGTGTGATTGTGATCAAGGATCCTAATTTTGAGAGAATACTACTATTTGACAGGGTCGCTAAAAATGTAACGACTGCCATTTCATCATATACCAATCGACAATGTTTCCTTCATGGAGATTTCAAAGGAAATAATATTTTCTTTGATGGCGAAAAGATCAGCATTCTTGATCCAAAGCCTTGCGTTGGTATACCCCACACAGATTTGGGGAAATTTGGTACACGATTGATTCTCACGGGCAGACGTAAAGATTTGCCGACAATAAAGCACGGTCTCGAGTTAATGTTTAGACAATATTCACAAACATTCGGCTTCGACGCCAGAGAAACCGAGGAGGTCTCGGTTGCCATGGGCCTTATGGAACTTAACCATCTGCTAGAACAGAGGGCGAGAGCTAATATAGATATCCTTGGGCACGAAATACTTGAGTTATATGAAATCAAACCATTAGTACTCTATCTCTCGGAATTGGTACTGAGACGCGGGGAGATGATGACAATCGAAAAACTTTGTTCTTTCATGGAAAGATAAAACTATGTATTTAAAACAACCATCATTCTATTGATGGTTGTTTTCTTACAGCACTCGTATCCTTTTGAGATGTCTTTTATTTGCACGCACCTGTTCCGTCCTGCCGTGAAAGTATTTTTTGTTGTCAAATATGTAGAGGTAATGTGGCATCCATTTAAGCGCATTGATATTTTCATATAAACTAAGTACCCATTCCATCTTATCAGCAACAGACTTCACTGCGCCATCATCAAACTCCCCGCATTTCTTAACAAACCAATCAGTTCCATAGGTACCCAAATCTCGATAAGAGAAATACTCTATACCTCTCTTCGAGTCTAAATTCAATATTGGATTCTGAGAGACAATTTTTCTGTCTGAAGAGATTGGGAACATTCTTTTCATCAATTCTAAATCGGAAGAGCTGAAATATCTGTACATCTTATCCATTGGATAAATAATGGTCTGTCCACCATTCTCGTCTGGGGACGCATTGATGCAATAAAGAGCTAAATAATTAGGTTGCTTAGACAGATCAGCGAAAGCCCGCTCCACGTGAAATCTGAGACTATTTACTGAGAAAGGCTCGTTCTCCATTGAGATATCTGAATTTATCTCCGTCTTTAGGTTAAGTACAAATTTATCCTCAATATATTTCTGATCAACGGCCGAAGTCTCTTCAATTAGATTACCGATTCTCTTCATAAAGGAGATGAAATTTGCATTCGAAAAACTCCTTCCGACATCTATTAGCACAATTCCATTTTGATCAAGCTCTACCTTAAAATCATCTGTTACCAATAAAGGCTTTATGGTTAGATAAGGAAAGACGTGATTATATTTCATAGAATTCTATCAACTGCCAATCGGATGCTTTCATTGCGCCTCAGAACCAAATGAGCTTTATGCTTAATTTCTGGGATGGCATTATCAACAGCGATTTTGAACAAAGACAGATCAAATGCTTCTAAATCGTTTTCCCGTCGCCAACGATGATCGCCTGGGATTCAAGAATGTGAATTTCAGCGAGGATATTTTTGATGGCAGTCGCTTTATTACAACCTTTTGCGAAAGCTAGAATACTAACACCCTTCCTACGACTACCAAATTTGTAAAACGAAATGTCTGCATCTCTAAGACATAGCTCCACATCACCCACTTTAGACTCCTGTATGTCTCGTATATATATTTGATAGACATCGTCATAGTAGAGACCAGGTTTCCAAAAGCGGAAAAGCGATGAGTCAGGTGATAAGTTATTTTTTTCTGAAAAAAGTCCATCAAGCCTGTTAAGATAGAAATTCCTTGTTACGTTGGAAAGCTTTGAGCAGATACCGGGCAAAATACTTTCATCGATAGGTCTAGAGAAAAATACCTTGCTTGTCAGTGGGTTTATAATGAGAGAGCCGTCATATAGAATGAAGTAATTATTCAGAAGTTTGGGAGAATCCTTCAAAAGATCTTTGATATAATAAAGTCCTTTTCCTGTTGCAAACGCAGAAAATAATCTCTTTTTATTTAAGAAATCAAGGAGATCGTTGGGGTTTTCTCTCATGATATTCGTCTTATCGTCAGTGAGAGTGCCGTCGAAATCAAGAAAGATAGCTTTATATTTTTGATTCATATTTTTGAATTCCGATTTCAAGTCGACCAAGAGCATCGATCAGGACATTAGTTGGTTCAAGGAGGGTGATTCTGATTAATGTGTCAGATGAGTCTCCTAGACAGTCACTTGGTAAAACCGATACCTTATAATCTCTTAGTAAACGTAGAAAAAGATCGTGACAATTAATACTCGTTTTTGGTTCGAAAAAGATATTGAATCCTTGAAAATCATAGCAGGCTTTAAACAGCGATTTGTTCTTACTATACCATTCAAGCAATAAACTATGATTTGTTTCGAAAGTCTTTTTATTTTTAGACACAGTTTCAATATAATCCTTATATAGAGTATCCATATTGTCCATTGAAATCAAATATCTTTTGGAAAGATCACTCAACACAGAGGATCTAAAGTCTTCCTTAATTGAAATAAATTCGAAAGAGTGCAAAAACTCACTTAAAAGAAAAAAGAAGCTTAATGGACCCCCATAATTCGAAGACGCTGATTCATAAAAATCAGACATGAATTGTTGTCCGGCTAACAAAAAACCGAGCTTCATACCCGGAATTCCGTACTTCTTAGAAAGACTCACAATTCTCACCACTTTTTCAGTGTTAATAGAGTGAGGATAAAGTGTAGGACTAAATCCCAAACCTTCGTCAATAACCAAGAATATGTCAAAATTCTTACATATTGACAGAACAACCTCCCAGAATTTCATCGAAAACGTTCGCCCTTCAACCCCAATAATGTTATTGAGAAAAAGAATCTTTATTTTGTTTTGCTTTATTGATTCCGATATGGATACAAGAATTTGATCTTCAGTCCCAAGAGACGAAACAAAGTGAATAGTATTGAAATGATGATTGATTTGAGTATCGGCGGGTAAAATGGTTTGAAGGTCAATACACTGGCATGTGGATATTTTTTTGAAAGTTGCTGAAAGACAATGCCAACCGTAAAAACATTCCCTAAGGTCATACTGATCTGATCCGCTCCGTACTCTGGAAGACCCGCATTATAATTAACGAATTTTTTTAGAATTGAAATCACATGGGCGTGTCCAAGAGAGTGAGAATACCCCACCCAATTATTTTTCAGGGTTATTCTTACACATGTCTCAAAAAATTCCGGCAGATGGACACTCCTATCATTCCATGAGCCTCTGCTCAGTATTAAATTCTCTTCATCCCTCAGTGTGCCATAGAGTTCTTCTTTGAAAAATTTATTGAAAGTGTTTTTTGTTTTTTCAATTAAAAATGAATTATCTTGCATATATTTTTACTAAAAACTCCATGTATTGTGTTCGATGCCGAAACCTATTTAACCTTGTACGTTAACATAACTTGACTATACTTTTTGGGTATAAACCTCAATTAATTTGAAAAAATATAGATTATTAACCAAGTGTTGTCAAATCAATAGATGGTACACTCAACCTATCATTGAAACACTCGCCACCTAATAACGTCGCTGGATTATCCTCTGGTAATCGTGAGATGTTCGTTTTGTGTAATTATTAAAAAACAAAAAAACTCCGAGGATTGCTCCAGGGAGTTTTCTGCGAAAAACGAACTATTTTTCCATAAGCTTTGCTCGGTAGAAACATCGAGCAAGTGTGTTTTCACGACGATCTTCGTAAATCATAAGCCCGGTGGAGGGCTCGATTGCGATCGGCTCCCAGTCGACCATATTGGTTGAACATTCAATAACCACTTCTCCTGGAGGGCTTACCACCGTAAGCACCATGGCGCCTGCTTCTCGTTTAATGGAGAGCATGACCATTTCAGGGAAACGCTTACTGCCATCAGAGAGATCGTACTCCTCCTTCCTTCCATCTTCAAAACTCAAGATCACTTCGCCGTAATTTTGGTTTTGAGCGATGTTTGAAGGAAAAAGAATTAAATCTTCTTCAGGTTCAACTAATACAAACCGTGGAACCGAAGTCGTTGCCTGATCAGAGGTAACCCGCCAATACTCCTTTCCATGAGGGAAGGGAGCGTCGCGGAACACTATTTCAACCGTTTGAATACCTTGAACGAAAATGGGAATTCGCTGGGGTAGTTTAGGGTTTGAAATATTAAATGCGTGTTCCGGAATCGAGAAACTGCCATCAGAATTCTCTTGGAGCGTAAACCGGTTGGCTTTATAGAGAAGCATTTCTCCATGAAATCCACTCTTTGGTCCATTACTCAAGAGCTGATAAATAGCATTAAATTCTCGGTTGCGGTTTGCCTCATCAGCGGGGTCAACCCATCGGGTTACCCATTCGCGCAATGCATCCTCAAGCGCTTGGTCAGCGTCAGACCATGCTTCATAGATACGAATACCATGAGCAAGTGTCCACGTATCGCTTTCAAGTTCTCGATAATTTAATCCAATGCGCACTGAATAGATGCTGGTGTAGAGGTAGTCATTGAGCTCGGGCCCAACGGGGAAAACCTCCAGAGTATCAGGCACTTCTTGCGCAGAGAGCACCCCTGCGCAAAGAAATGCAAGGCTTGCAAACGCCTTCATGAGCTTTCTTTCTTTGCATAGTAGTGAGTGCTCGCCTTCGAACCTTCGAAGAGCTTCTGTCTATAGAGAAACAAAAAATGAGAGAAAAGTCAAGTGGAGAGGTGTATAACCTGTGGAAACTAAAATTCTTGGAAAATGGGCTTCGGCCGAGGAGTTACCTCAAGCGTATCTGAAAAATTACCCTCTATTGGATCGTTACAGTCTATTGAAAATGTGGTTGGTTCCGTAATTGGATCTGAGTCTTCTCCAACAAGATCCGTGGGTTGGCGACTTCCCGTAAAACTACCATTAGGGGTTTGCTCAGCATCACAGGTAGTATTAACATTGTAGTCTACCGACTCCCATCGTAAACGCACCACCGACCCATCCGGCACATTAAGTGTTCCTCCTGGGCCGAGAAGGCTGTTATCCGCGGTTAGATCAACACTCGGCGCATTGCTCCCCGGAGGATTTACTAATACCGTCGCTTGATCATTTGCGGTCCCTCCCGGGCCTGAGCATGAAAGTTCAAAACTGGTATTTGCATTGAATAATGAAAGGCTTGATTCACCCGCACTCGATACTCCGCGAGCCCCCGGGCTCTGCCATGGGCCGGAAACCGTGGTGCAACTCGTCGTATGCGTGGAATTCCACGAGAGCGTGGTGGTCTCTCCTGAGTCAACCACGCTTGGATTCGCGGAGAGATTTACCGTGGGGGTAATATAGATCGTTACTGAAGCCTGAGCTGATTCAGTGGTGGTGGTATTCGTACAGGTTAAGACGTATGTTTGTGGATTATTAAGCACGCCGGTTGATTCATTGCCTGAGGGCACTGCCTTCGTACCGGCCCACCCTACTGACGCGTCACACTGATCTGCTCCCGTTGAACTCCAGTTGAGATCGGTGCTTCCTCCTGGTGGGACAATCGGATCGTCCGCGGTTAAGGTAACCGTTACACCTCCACAGCTTGTGCTTGCAACGCCATCATCCTGGTTTGAGGTGCTCATCCCGTACGCGTTATATGCTTCAACGTAATAGGTATAGGTAGTTCCTGGATTCAAACTCGTATCAGTATAGCTCGTGCTGTCAGCCGGAAATACTCCCACTAAGGTAGCGGGTCCTCCTCCGGAGGAACGGTAGAGGCGGTAGCCATCTTCAAATCGAATATTCGCCCACAAAATATCCACTTCCCCGCACTGCGAACCCGTACTTGCCACCAAAATCGGCGTCTGTGGACGCAAGTGCACCGTTACATTCGCGGAGCCAGAGGGTGGAGACCCAGGCCCCGTACAAGAAACTGAAAAATCGGTGTGGTTGGTTAAGCGGCTACTTGGGTCAGATCCGCTCGTATTATCACTTGTTGAAAAACCGGACCCCGTACCAACACACGAATCAGCATTTTCTGAGTCCCAGAAAAGCGTGGTGCTGGTATTGTAATCAATGGGATTTGGATTTGCTGAAAGAGTTGCGGTAGGAGGTGAATTCCCGGGATCTCCTGGATCGGTAACATCAACCACACAGAGTTCATTCACCACCTCACTCGTTGTCGTGTCAGTAATTGCTACCCGCGCAACCTTAAACCCGGGAGAAGAATATACCCTACTTACCTGCTGGTTGGTTCCCGTCGCGTCTCCGCTCCATGCGTATGTATAGTTTCCACTTCCATCTTTAGGATACGCAATCCACGCAACCGCTTCTCCCACCTCAACACGAAGTGGCTGAGAACTACAACTTCCTGAAAGGGGTAGCGTGATGGTGGTGATGTTTCCACAAATAACTGAATCCGTAGGATACGTTACCGTTACTCCCGCTGATTTTTCACCACTTGTGGTATAGGTCCAGGAAACCGCTTTCGTGGTTCCTGACAATCCGTCGGAGCCACTCCATTGATACGTTGGAGATCCAGAAGGAGGATTCGTAACCGTAACATCCCATACCCCACCACTATATGATGCCTCGCATGAAGCATTGACAGGAGGATTTGCTTGAGTAAATGTCTCTGCGGTGGTAAGGCTGTAGCCGATATATACGGGGTTTACCCAATCACGAAGCGTCTGCTCAAATTCAAGTGATGCGGACCCGAGCGGAGGCCATGAAATTGGCGTTGGCTGAACATTGCCATGTGGGCTATAGGTGCGAACCACTACCGTATCTCCAAAGCTCAACTCCCTATCAATCCATGATTTTCGTGCGGCGATATTTGCTGCGGTTGGCGCAAGCTGAGGGTTATACCCCTGCGCAAGGAGTTGCACGGAGCTTCGATCAACGATATTACGAAAACCTATTGGATCAATCTGGCTAATGATGTTAACGGGATCTGAAATAAAAGGATCGGTTAAATCATCAGAGTATGATTCTGAAGAAACAGAATTGCTTCCATCCGCTTCAACAACAAGCACTGAGCTTGCGGATGAACGACTCCCCGCGCTTAAACCAGAACCGTTCCAGTCCCGATAATACGCAACCGTCCCATACGTTGCGGCAACCTGTTGCCGCGCACCCGTTTCAATTACTTCAGCAATTGCAATCGGATACAAGGGGATTTGCGTGGTGTTATCGACCCCCATACCCTCTGGTGAGTCCGATGAAAGCGAAGACCCGCTTACTCCTGACCATGCGGTGCTCAGTGCGCCCGGATTTGGGCCGAAACTCAACGCCCATGCATCTGCCTCAATAAGTGAAGTGTGTAAATGACCTGCAGTATAAATACCATCTCCGCTCCCATTAGTGTGCGTCACCGCCTGACCTCCTGAGCCGATCGTCACAAGCTCTCCTAACGCACCGATGTTTGCATAATACCGATCATCCGTATTCCCCGCACCAATATCGCAAATATCTGATACGATCTCGGTATTCATAAAATATGCCAATGCTCGAGAGTAGAAAGGGTTTTGAAGCGAAGCGCCTCCGCGATACATATCAATGGCTGAGAGCGTATCGCCACCCCACGAATTTCCAATATAGAGCGCGTCATCAGAGATATCGCTTCCGCTGAGATCATCAAATGACTCAACGGTAAGAGTTAGCGTCTCAATGCCCTGCGCATCAGAGGGGTTGAGGTCGGGTACCTGGGCACTTGCATTTCCACTCCGAGAACTTGATCCAAAATAGCTATAACAGGTTGTATTTCCGGACATAGAAAAACTTTTTCCTGCTGAAAGCGCTAAAACTGAATGTGGCGCAAACAAAAGCACCCCTAGTAAGAGTAAGGCAGTAGGGATAAAGCGGTGATAGGCTCGCATTAAGAATAGACGACTCATTATATATTAACGATTGAGCGCGCGAATAATGCTTAGTTTTTCTTCATCCGTAAAATGATAGCGGTCGATTTTCGTCCCTCCCAGCTGTTCAAGCAGTGCATCTTTTTCTTCATCGCTTAAACGAACATCGCTCTCTCCCACCTGAGACAGAATTTCTTGTTTTTCCCGATCAACAGAAGAGAGATTGAGTGACCCAGAACCCCCAAGAAAGAAGATCACTGCCACTAACACGATGAGGATGAGTATGATGGTTCCTATCTTCTGGAGACCATGATGCGACTCTCCTTCTCCCGCGGGAGCGCCTGTTGTGTGTTCGTCCATAGTAAAATAAATAATTAATTTTTAGATATTTGGGAATCTATTAGCTATATAATAGAAAAATACACACCTTGGAGCAATAGATAATGTTGATAACAGTCCACCGAGCTGATACAATAATAGTGTATTTTAGTGAATCTGCTTTCTTCTCCACTGAACCACCACCCTCAAGGTATTGACAAAATTGCCGTATAGCGCTATGATATGCCTACTGAAGTTCGCCCTGCGCGAACTTATTTTTTTAAAAATAGATAAATAATAAGGCTATGTTTGACCTAAAAGTAATCAATTCAGTGCTCGATCAGCTTGAAACCGAACGAGGAATTCCAAAAGAAAAGATCCTTGAGGCTATTGAGGCTGCCCTCGCAACGGCATATAAAAAGGAGTATGGCAAAAAAGGACAAATTGTACGGGCACACTTTGATGTTGATTCTGGGAAAACCGACTTTCTTCAAGTAAAGATCGTGGTTGATGAATCTCGCGTCTATGAAGAAAAAGAGGGGGAGGAAGAACCCGAGCTCCCCGAAGGAGACGAGCGGGTTAAATACAACCCTGAACAGCACATCTTTCTCGAAGATGCAAAAAAAATCAAAGCTGATGCGATGATTGATGATGAAATTGTGTTTCCTCTTGAAAACAAGGCTGGATACGGCAGAATCGCTGCGCAGACCGCAAAGCAAGTCATTATTCAGAAAATCAGAGAGGCTGAAAAACTCTCAATCCTTAATGAATACGGCAAACGGGAAGGTGAGATCGTTACCGGTACGGTGCAACGTATTGAACGTGGTAATATCTTTATCGATTTGACCCGCGCAACCGGCATTCTCCCCTATGAAGAGCAGATTCCGGGAGAGCGTTATCGCCAAGGAGAGCAGGTGCGTGCATACCTCTATCGAGTAGAAGAATCGCCTCGCGGAATTTTTCTCCGTCTTTCTCGTTCACATCCTCAATTTTTAAAAGAACTTTTCAAAATTGAAGCTCCAGAAATTGCCAATGGTACTGTTGAGGTTAAAGCAATTGCCCGCGAACCCGGCTCTCGCTCAAAAATTGCCGTTGAAACACACGATGAGCACATTGACCCGGTAGGTTCCTTGGTTGGCCAACGAGGAGTGCGCGTTTATACCGTAATGAGCGAGCTTCGCGGAGAAAAAATTGATATTATTGAATGGTCAGAAGATCCAATAAAATTCATTGAGGGTGCCCTTTCTCCAGCAAAAACAATTTCAGTGGAGATTGATGAAGCTGAACACAAAGCAGTGGTAGAAGTTACTGAAGATCAACAATCACTCGCCATCGGCAAAGGGGGGCAAAATGTTCGCCTCGCCGCAAAGCTCACGGGGTGGAAAATTGATATTCGATCCACTCACGGCGCGCCTATCGCGGAAACTGATGGAGAAAATGTTGAAATGACCGAAGTGCCAACTGCTACTGATGAAAACAAGGAAATCGTAGAAGAGAAAATGCCCGAAGAACCGACCTCTACTGAAACCGCAAAAGAAGCGGATGACGACCAAGAAAAAAGCTCGTCTTAGATTTTATTTAATAATCATAACTATATTTCTATGAATTTATGGCATAACGTACCGCTCGGGGACAAGACCCCCGAAGTAGTAAATACAATCATCGAGATACCCAAAGGCTCATATAATAAGTACGAGGTCGACAAAGAAACAGGGTTGATCGCGCTTGATCGGGCAAACTATTCCGCGCACCCATTCCCTTTTGATTACGGATTCGCACCGCAAACACTCTGGGAGGATGATGACCCGCTTGATATTATCGTGCTTACGACATTTCCCCTTCAATCAGGAATTCTTGTTCGCGTACGGCCTGTTGCTGTGCTTGAAATGACTGATTCGGGAGATTCGGATTACAAATTAATTACCGTTCCCGCGGATGACAAACGATGGGATGATGTAAAAGACCTCACGGACATTAATAAGCACACCTTAAAAGAATTTAAACACTTCTTTGAAACCTACAAACAACTCAAAGGAAAAGACGATGTGGTAGTCGTACACGGCTACCAAGGGCGAAACGCCGCGTATGAAGCGGTAAAAAAAGCAATCGCGCTTTATGAGAAAAAATTTGAAAAATAGCTTTACTCCTTAGATTTATCAACATTTATCAACAAAAGAGCTTTGGTTTCCAAGGCTCTTTTTGTATACTAAAAAGGAATTCATGTTCTCATGATTGGGTATTTATTTGTAAATTAACTTTTACCATTATGCAAAATAGCATGTTACGTATTCAGAGATCGGTGCTTTTCGGAAGCATAAGCACCGCGCTACTCTTGGTTTTTCTATTCGCGAACGCTCTCCCCGCGCAAGCGCAAACAAATTCTGATGTCTCCCCAAATCGTTCCGTACGCGATCTTCGTAGCGAACGAATCCAGCAAGAGCGAGAATCTCTTGAGGAAATCAGAGAAGAACGGCGAGAATTACTTGAAAAACGGGACGAAAAAATGGAGGAGAAAAGAGAGGAGCAGCGAGAAATACGACAAACCAACATTGAAACCGTTCGAGAAAATACCGTTCGAAAAGTAGAAACCATTCGAGAAGAACAGAAGAAAATGCTTGATGCAGCTCGCGTTAGAATATCAGATAAAAAAGAAGACATTCGAGACAAAGTTGAAATACGGCGCCAAGAACTCGAGGCTAATCGAGATGAACGCCGTGCCCGCCTTGAAGAAGCGGCACAACAAAAAATTCAATCATTCCTTGATAAAACCATCGACCGCTTCCACGCCGCCATTGAACGACTCCAGGAACTCGCGGTAAGAATTGAGTCTCGTATTGAAAAACTTGAAGAAAGAGGGGTCGATCTTACTCGAGCACGAGAGAGACTTGCCTCCGCGAAAGCGGCAATAGATACCGCGCTCTCCGCTATCGAACGAGCGGCGCTTGCGGGAGTTGAGGTTACCGACGGAGAGACGCCACGTGACGCGTTCCAAGAAGTAAAAGACGTTCTTAATGTTGCAAAAGAAGCGCTTAAAGATGCGCACCGCACACTGGTTGAGGTAATTACCCTTATTAAAGATGCGGCAAGCAATATCCCCGATACCTCAAATGATTCAGATGAAAATGAAGAAGAAAATTAGTATTAAATTATCGTTATACGTATGAACAACGAAGAACAAAATAATCAACCACAACCAGCGGAGCCTCAAATGCCCCAAGAGCCACAACAGGCACAACCACAGGCGGAAGAGCCCATGCAGGAGCCTCCTGTTATGAACACAGCTTCTGCTGAACCAAAAGAAAGTTCCACGGGCCCAATTGCAGGATCGATCATTATTATCTTGGTATTAGTTGCTGGAGGCTTCTATTTCTGGCAAACACGGATTAATACCCCGGAACCAGGACCTGCTCCCGCAGTAGAGGAGGGACAAATGATGCAGAAAGAAGCTCCTCCAGCTGACGATATTTCTTCCCTTGAAGAAGATCTCTCTGATACTGAACTCGAAAATCTCGACGCAGACCTCGAAGCAATTGAAGCAGAGCTTGATAACGCACTGTAATCCCCCACTACCGCATAAGAAAAAACCTCCTATCACGGAGGTTTTTTCTTACCCTTGATTCTAAGTCTTCAAGAAGGTAGACTTGAAAAACTATGTCACATACCAGATACCAGAATATTACCATTACCCCTAAAGAGTCTTCGGAAATAGAGATTGTCGGGGAAATTCCTTTTGAACACCTTACTCCCTTTCAGGAAGGTGTTATAAGCAAGCTCCAGAAAGAAACCGCGCTTCCAGGATTTCGCAAAGGCCACGTCCCACGAGAGCGTATTATCCAACACGTTGGAGAAGGCACCATTCTTCATGAAAGCGCAGAGCAAGCACTACAAAGCGTATACCCAGAAATCATTATCGATCACAAGCTCGACCCTATTGGCAACCCTCAAATTATCATCACCAAGCTCGCACCCGGTAACCCGCTTGGATTCAAAGCCGTAACCGCGGTAATGCCTGAGATCACGCTCCCTGACTACCGTGCAATTGCCCATACTCACTTCAGTAAAGAAAAAGTAGAGCCTTCTGTTGAAGAAAAAGAGATCGAGGACACCTTGCTCCATCTGCGTAAAGCGCTTAAATCAAGAGACGCGTCAGGAGAAAAAGACGCGCCCAAAGAATCAGGAGAGCAGGCACTTCCTGAAATCACTGACGCACTCGTACAAACGCTCGGTGATTTCAAAAATGTGGCCGATTTCAAAGAAAAGATTAAAGAAAATATAAAGACAGAAAAAATACGCCAAGAAGAAGAGCGCCGACGAGTTGCAGTTATTGATGAGATTGCGGAAGGTTTAAAGGTAACCCTACCAAACATTTTAATTGAAGCTGAGCTTAATAAACTGGTTGCGCGATTCAAAGACCAGATTTCCCAGAGTGGTATTGAATTTTCAAAATACCTCGAACAGATCAAAAAGAGCGAAGATGACATGCGAACCGAAATGAGACCTGACGCAGTTAAACGAGCAAAAATCGAACTCGCGCTCGCAAAAATAGCTGAAAAAGAAAAACTCTCCCCCGATAAAGAGACGGTTGAAAAGGAGGTGAAAGGAATTCTTGAGCATCACAAAGACGCTGACCCACATCACGTACGCATGTATGTTGCGAATGTGCTTACCAACCAATTAGTGCTGCAATCTCTCGAAAAAGAAGGAGGCAAGAAAGAAACTCCTCCAAAAGCCTAATAATAAAGCAAAGTGGCTCCTATTGCCACTACGCTAGTATCATGCTAGAGTGTTTTTACTATGTTAATTCCAACCGTAATAGAAAAGACAAATTTTGGTGAACGCGCCTATGATATTTATTCTCGGCTCCTTAAAGAGCGAATCGTATTTCTTGCGGGCCCGATTGAAGACCACGTTGCCAATAGCATTATTGCCCAATTCCTCTTTCTTCAGTCAGAAGACTCAAAAAAAGACATATCATTCTATATTAATTCTCCAGGAGGATCGGTAACCGCTACCCTTGCGATGCTTGATACCATGAATCATATTAAAAATGATGTTTCTACTTTTTGTGTTGGTATTGCTGCATCAGGAGCAGCTATTCTCCTTTCCGCAGGGAAAAAAGGCAAGCGATTCGCTCTGCCAAACGCAGAAGTTATGATCCACCAACCATGGGGAGGAGCACAAGGACAGGCTTCTGATATTGAAATTACTGCCCGCCAAATCCTTAAAACTCGTGAAAAATTGAATAAAATTCTTGCAACAAATACGGGACAGACGCTTTCAAAGATTGAAAAAGACGTAGATCGAGACTTCTTTATGTCCGCTGACGAAGCTAAAAAATACGGGGTTATCGATAAAGTGCTCTAAAAATAGAAGGCTTAGACCAGAAAACCCGCGTTGAGCGGGTTTTTTTAATTCGACAACATTAATTTTTCAGTGTATACTTTATACATTACTTGAAATTAAATTTGGTAGCTTGTTTTTGAACATTATGCATTATCGTACTTTAGATCTTTCTTGGCTTGGCATACTATTGCGCACACCCTTACCGAAACAATACGGCAATATTGTGCAGAGACACACTCGTGCATTAGTGTAAAAAACGGCTCTACAAAGTAATATGTCGTTAAAATTAGTCGTGCTCATCGCAGGGTTGATGACGCTCGTGGGTGTTGCATTCGGCTATTTTCTTCGCTTAATCATTTCTCTCGGGAAGCGTGGCTCCATGGAGCTCGAGATTAAGCAGATGATGCTTGAAGCACGAGAAGATGCGAAGAAAATTACCGCAGATGCCGAAAAAAACTCCCAGGAAATCTTAAAAACAGCCCGCGAAGAGATCAAAGAAAAAGAAGAGAAAATTAAAAAAACCGAAGATCGGTTAATCAAAAAAGAAGAACTGCTTGATAAACGCCAGCTTGATATTGATGAAGAAGTAGATCATATCAAAAAACGAGTAAGCGAGATCAAAGAGATAAAAGAGCGGGTTGAAGCGCTCAAACAGGAGCGCATCGAAGCGCTCGAGAAAGCGGCAAATCTCTCTGAGGAAGAAGCTAAAAATGAACTACTCACCATTACGGAAAAGAACGCGGAGGAAGATCTTTTGGTGCGCATGCAAAAACTTGAAAAAGTTGCTGATGAGCGGCTTGAGCGCCGTGCTCAAGAAATTCTCGCAACCTCAATTCAGAGGCTCACGAGTTCAGTGGCATCAGACATTATGTCTACCACCGTCACCCTCCCTTCTGATGAAATTAAGGGGAAAATTATTGGAAAAGAAGGACGTAATATTAAGACATTTGAACGCGCGAGCGGTGTTGAGGTAATTGTTGATGATACTCCAGGTTCAATTATCATTTCCTCATTCGACCCCGTGCGACGCCAAATTGCTCGCGTTGCCCTTGAAAATCTTATTCTCGATGGAAGAATCCAGCCCGCACGGATTGAAGAAACGGTTGAAAAAGCCCGCCAAGAGATCGGTAAAATCATTAAAGAAAAAGGCGAGCAGGCGGTCTATGAATGCGGGATATTTAATTTAGACCCACGAGTGGTCTCAATTCTTGGAAGGCTCCATTTCCGCACAAGCTACGGACAAAATGTGCTTCAACATTCTATCGAGGTATCGCACCTCTGTGGATTGATTGCTGAGGAACTCGGTGCAAATGTCGCCGTCGCAAAAGCCGGGGGGCTCTTGCATGATATTGGGAAAGCAGTTGACCACGAAGTACAAGGAACGCATGTTGAAATCGGACGAAGGATCCTTCAGAAATTCAATACGAGCGAGGAAATTATTAAAGCAATGCAGGCACATCACGAAGAATACCCATTCGAGACCATCGAATCGGTAATTGTGCAGGTGGGAGACATGATTTCAGGGAGTCGCCCTGGTGCCCGACGCGATACCGTAGAAAACTACCTAAAACGCCTCAAAGACCTCGAGTCAATCGCGAACTCATTTGAAGGGGTTGAGCGCTCATATGCCCTCCAGGCAGGCCGAGAAATTCGCATTTTTGTACTTCCTGACACGATTTCCGACCTTGATGCAAAAAATATGGCACGAAAAATCGCACTCCGTATTGAACAAGAGCTTAAATACCCCGGAGAGATTAAAGTAAACGTCATTCGAGAATCACGGAGCATCGAATTTGCTCGGTAGTCAATACGTGGATAAGTCTTGAACGGATTCTTGCCAAAAAATCCCCAATTTATATAATTATTTGGGGTGCTTAAACAAGCCACGCTCTCGCGAGGCTTGATGGAACCACAGGCCCGTAGGGCCGGGTCGAGAAGCAATTTATCAAATTAAAAATATACGATAATGAATAAACAAAGTATTGTCGAAGTAGTGCACGGCATTGTTGGTGGCACTAAAGTACAAGCCGAACAGGCAGTTGATGCAATCATCAACTCAATCACTGATGCGCTTAAGCGCGGTGACGAAGTATCAATTGCGGGTCTTGGTATCTTTTCTGCAAAAATGCGTAAAGCTCGTGAAGCACGAAACCCTCAAACTGGCGCAAAGATTCAAGTTCCAGCGATGCGGGTACCTAAGTTCCGCCCAGCAAAATCTCTCAAAGATGCGGTGAAATAAGGTTTCTTCTAGAAGAAAACACAAAAGCCCCGAAAAGGGGCTTTTGTGTTGCATAAAAAACCCGGCCATGCGACCAGGTTTGTAGTGATGAGAACACCTGTTAATGATAGGGTGTGTTGCAATATCCGGGCACCCACAGGAAGAGCCCTAGGATAAGGGTCATAAAACCGAAAAGGACGAGTATATCAGAGAATGGACACTCCATGTCATCATCTGATGTTACGATGGACTTTCTGTATTTTAATTTGAATCTCCAATACAGATCCCAAAAAAAATCCAACAGTCCCGCGCCTATAACCACACTCCCCCCAAGAACAGTGATCCACTTGCCGTATATTTCCATACCTTCATACATAAGCACACAACGCTCCTTTCATTAGAGAAGCCAGTAGGATACGGTAAACACGCTGACACTGAGGGTGAGCAGCCCCACAAAACAAAGGAGTGCTCGTATCCATACCACACTTGCGTGGGTAATGGAGCATTTCATTTCACCACTTTCAGAAAATCCAGAAAATGTGATTCCCCTCCAGACTAAGATCAGAACAACAAAACAAGTCCCAAACAAAACTGTTCCTAAAAAACAAAGAGCTATGTTCATTAAAATTCCTTTCTGTTTCTGTTAAGGTTCTAGGGTAAGCCTAATTAAAAAGCTATACCCTGTCAAACAATACGCTCGCAAAAGAGATTCCCTATGGTATGCTGAAAAAGCTTATCAATATGAATACTTCTCGAAAGAATATGCTCATGCGGCTCTTGCCGTATATGCTTCGGTTTAAAGGCCGTATCATCATTTCTGCGTTACTCTTGGTTCTAGGGCGCTTGGTCTCGGTTGCAGATCCGTATATCCTCAAACTAATTATCGACACCTTAACCACCCCGGATGGAAACATTGCTCCCACCCTCGGAGTATTGGTGAGTATTTTCTTCTTACTTCAAGCCGCGACACAGTTCGTAGATGCCGCGCGCACCTGGATCTTTGCACCCGCTGAAACGAATATTAAAAAATTCGTTGCGCTTGATGTGTTTTCATATCTTCTATCCCTTCCCACGTCATTTCACACCGACCGATCAACAGGGGGCATATCACGGAAGGTAACGCGCGGCACGAGCGGGCTTGAGATGGCTCTTTTCATGATTGCGGGAAATATTCTTCCTACGCTGGTTGAGCTCATTATCATTACCCTCATTTTTATCACCTTGTTCCCGCTCTCATTCACCGTAGTACTTATCCTTTTTGTGGTAGTTTTTGTTGCCTATACCGTATGGGCGGTAGGGCGCCGGCAGGCAATCCTCCTGGCTACCAACCAGCTTGATGATGAAGCAAGTGGTAAATCAATTGACGCGCTCCTCAATGTTGACACCGTAAAATATTTCACCAACGAAAGTTTTGAGGTTTCGCGTTATGCTTCTTTTTTATCACGATGGGTTACCAATGATATTAAGTCATCGAAAATGGAAGCATATATCTACCGCGGGCAAGGAATTATCATTGCGGTGAGCTTAACTATTCTTTTATGGCTTGCAATTGGCGCATACCAGAGCGGCGGAATGACCGTTGGAGACCTCGTACTGGTAACCACCTACCTTGCCCGCACCTCAGTCCCGCTTTCTTTTCTTGGATTCATTTATCGGCGACTTAAAGAATCGTTTGCGGATATGGATGAAATGTTTAAGCTCCTTGATGTACCCAACACCCTTACGGATACCTCTCACGCTAAAGAGCTCGGGACTGTTCGGGGCGAAATCTCTTTTCAGAATGTTCATTTCGGTTATACCCCGGAGCGCGAGGTGGTGCACGATCTTTCATTTACCGTACCCGCGCAGAAGCGCGTTGCGCTGGTTGGCTACTCCGGATCAGGAAAATCAACGATTAGTAAGCTCTTGCTTCGTCTTTACGATCCAACGCAGGGGAGTATCTTAATAGATGGCCAAGAAATACGAGAAGTTACTCAAAAATCCTTGCGGGCACAGATCGGTGTTGTGGCACAAGATGCAATTCTGTTTAATGATACGATTTTTAACAACATTATCTACGGAAAACCTGACGCTTCAAAAAAAGAGGTTGAGGATGCCGCCCGAACCGCTCATATCCACGATTTTATTACCGAACACTTACCACAAGGATATGATACGGTGGTAGGCGAACGAGGGGTAAAACTCTCAGGAGGAGAGAAGCAACGCGTCGCAATCGCACGCATGCTTCTGAAAAATCCTCCGATTTTAATCTTTGACGAAGCAACGGCATCACTTGATACCAAAGCAGAAAAAATCATTCAAGACGCAATTAGCGAGCTCTCCCAAGGTGGCCGCACGACAATTGTCATTGCTCACCGACTCTCAACCATTGTTGATTTTGATGAGATCATCGTCATGGATAAAGGAGTAATCGTGGAACGCGGCACACACCAAGAGCTCATGGCTCAAAATAACGTATACGCAAAACTATGGAAAATGCAGGGAAAACAGGAATCCAGTGAATAAAATACCAACCAAAAGAAATCCCTCTGGAGAGAAAAACCGCCAGCATCACTGGCGGTTTTTCTTTTATTTGCTAGTGTATGCTCATAAATAAAAAGAAGTAGTGGATTTAGCCCACTATGTCCTTGGTTGGATTGTGGCACTGTTTCCAATCCTTATTTGTTTAAAAGTAAACGTAAGTCTTCCTTGCAGTTTTCACAATCGCAATTTAATTCCCCGATATTCTTTTTACCACCCATTTGCTTAGTGATGTGTTCGACGATTTTAGACCATGCAGTAAATTTTTTCTGTACATCGCTCAAAGAAAGAAATTCGCGTAGTAAATTAAACAACTCTTTGTCCCACTCATCTAAATCACCTAGAATTCTTTTATTGCTTACCCACCATTTCCCATTAAGTCGATAATGTATTTTCAACAAGTCATTGATGCCAACATGCATAGCAAGCATTGCGGAATCCCGATCTTCATCAAGATTACGCTCAACTTTGTCGTTGGCGTGGTGAACCATGAATTGTTGAAACTGGTGGTCTTTAGCAGTGTATCTTGGCGCTTTAACCTGCACATAACGATCACGAAGTTCATTTAAAACGCCTGTTTTATCAAAAACAACTTTTGACTCCGCCACCAGGGGTATTCGCCCACTCTTCGATTCTTGTTCGGTTCGTCGTGAGAGCTGTCCCAAAGAAAGAAAAGTAATATCAAGTTTTACACCATTTATGAATGGATGGTTGATGTTTTTACAAAAATTGTCCTCATTCACAACAATACAAACATCTAGATCACTATGCTCTGTTACCTCGCCTCTAGCGACAGACCCAAAGATAAAAGCGCCGTGATAGCGACTATATTTCTCAAGACCTCTTATATTTTCAATTGCTTGCTTGAAATGCGGAGGTAACATTCATTAAAATATATCACACGTATTACCTCTCCACTCAATAACCAAAAAGACCGGGTACCAAAAGTCTCTAATTCCCTGCCGGAGAACAAGACGTTTTTAAACCCGTCAAACTTCTGGAATCTTAACGCTTGAAACCGTGTTCGATAGCAAACAACTAATGTTTTGGAAAGATGCGAAACCCACGACTCAATTTTCAGCTCTTCCGGTTCCGGCATGGCTGGAACATGAACTTGAAAAACGTTTTTCCCTAGCTCTGTTCTGAGCCACGGAAACCATTCCCTATCAGGGTAACCGTCCTAACCATGAATTATGAAAGCTTGTTTTATTATATCAGTAAAAAATTGTTGTTAAGCATTATTGGTTTCATACCCATAATTTCCTGCTTGTAAGAGAGTTCTGATGACACAGGATTTAGGATATAAATTTTTTTCTTGAGATAGAAAGCAACACCAATTTCAATTAGCGTGTTTCCCCCGATATATCCACCTATGCCTCTTTTTTCGTGATTGACGACTAAAATCCCATCACACCAATCAATCTTTTCGTAGTGGTCATTTATCGCACCCTCTTTCATATCCCATATCTTATGTTCGGCTGGAAACGCATCAATGCCACCATTTTGCTCAATGTATTGACCGAAATAAACTTTCTTTCCGCCGCCAAATTCTTGAGGGGCTTCCAAAGCAAGCTCTGGAATTTTTACCTCGTGACCACCTTTTACCAATTCGTCTCTGGCTGACTCCATTTCTTTATAAAATCCAATGCTTCCGCAGATTGTTATTTTCATAAAATTAAAAATCCTTAACTACTTTTGCTTGTACGAGAGATTGATAATGATTTGGTTTAACTCTTTTCAGGTATTCGATAACTTTCCCGCGCACTGGCGCGATTGTAAGGTTTTGTTCTTTGGCAAAAGTCATTATTTTTTCAATCGCGCCTTCAATTTCTGATTTGTCATTTACCATTAACTCAATCTCGCCAATGTTGTAGGTAAGATCTTGAAAATCAACAATATCAAGGTCAATGATAAATGGCTCCTTTTTATATTTTCTCCGAGTAGTTTTACAGGTGCAGAATGGTGAATAACCAGCCTTCGCTAAATCGTCAGCAAGGTTTCCATTAGAGGGAAAATTTAGAGCCGCCCTTATTTTTTGTTCATTTTCTAACTCGTCATATTGGTCAGCTAACCGTTCTACTCCATCATGTAAGGGAAGTTTTAGCTCAAATTTGTCCTCACGAGAACGGAGCCATTTATCTTTTGAGGTTAGAGAAAAAATTTCTGTATCGTAATAAATATCAGTAAAAACTCGCTCATTGAGAAATTGAGCGTCTTTTGTTAATCGCTCTTTATCTTGTTCGTTTAATATAAATTTTTCTCTACTTCGATCATAAAATTATTTTATTAACTCATCTGCCGACACGCCAGGCGAGCTAGTGTTTCCATACCTTTCCGCGCTTCGCGCGGCCGAATCGGTCGGGAAAAAATCGGAAAGTTTGATATTGGTGCGGGATGGGAGAATCGAACTCCCGTATACTGCTTGGAAGGCAGTCATTCTACCACTAAACTAATCCCGCGTGTTTCCATCCTACCAAATGACAAAACCCTCCGCCAGTCTCGGCGGAGGGTTTTGGAGAAAACTACTCAGCAGTTTCTTCTTCAGAAGACTCTTCTTCTTGAGTTCCTTCTTCAGTCTTTTGCTCTTCTTCCATAGGAAATGGTGATTATGGATGTTTTTGAAAGAATCAAAAACACATTAATAGTAAAAATCTTGATCAAAGAAACCTTTCATCAAGACTCTTATAAGTATACTCTTTTCAAACAAAAAGTCAAGCGTTTTTTTCTCTAAAAAAGCAAAAAACCCTTATTCTATAGGCTCTCGATAGGGATCTGCCGTATAGCCGGTATGCTTCGGACGTTCCGAAAACGGCTTTTTTTCATCAGGAGAAAGAGGTGGCACCTCCTCGTTCTCTTGTGCAGAAGCTTGGGTATCCTTCGCCTCATCAAGCGGAGCCTCTTCTTCTTTACCCTCCTCTGAAGAAGCACTGTGTTCAAGAGAAGATGGGAGCGAATGAACCTCCTCTTCCTCATTTCTCGGGGCTGGTGGAGGAGTGAGCGTGGGTGAAGGAGTGGGGGTTTGGGGAGCTACTTCAGTTTCTGAAACAGGGGAATTCCCTGAAGGTCGAGACTTTTCAAAACCACCCTTCTCTTCTTTAAAAATTCGCAAATGACCTTCATCTTGAGGTTGATCTTCTTTTATTGGTACATGAATACGCGAGGTATCAGGATTTTCTTGCTGCTTTTTCACTTCACGGTCTTCTCCTGCTGAAGGAGCAGAGAGGTTTTCTAAAAATTTTCGTTCAACCTCAGCGGTTACTACGTGCGCCTTCTCAGAAGGAAAAAGCTTCATACGATCTTGCGCGCGATCCCCAAACCCACTCACTGGAGTGAGTCCTAAGAGAGTAAGCCCCACCTCATCCGCCAATTCTGCCGCTTGCGAAAACGTGAGCTTATGCTTCATTGCTATTTCATAGAGGTCAGTATTGGTACTGATCGAAAGTACTTTCTCTTGAAGCTCTGGGGAGAGCGCTTCAAGTCTCTTCTGAAGATCTTCTATTGAATGTGCCATAAATAATTTTTATAGATACCTAGTAAGGTTATGCTGCCTTATCTTTATTTAAGCCTTCAATTTTTCCTTCAATACTCGCCAATCGATCCCCCTCCTTCGTATTTGCGATTTTATCCTCCAGAGTATCAACTTTATCTTTCAATCGAGAAACACTCTGCCTTACCGCCATCTCTTCTACCACCGTGAGACCAGACTGCGCAAGTCGAGACTCCAGAGTTTCTATTTCCGTGTTGGCACGAGCAATTTGCTTAAAGTATGTTTGAATTTTCTCTTTTTTCTTATCTTCTTTTTCCAAACTCTTACGTGTTACCTCTGCCGAAGGTCCCCATGAACTCGGCCTTAACAATGACCCTGGCAAAGAAGTTTTGGCCAAAGAAGCTTTCGCTTTCTCTTGTGGGGTTACCTCCAGAGATTCTCGCTCGCCTGCTTTCACTCGACGGCTTACGCCGCTTGAATCAGTGACAAATTTATCTCGCTCCGCATATTTAGGACCGGTAAGACCTTGGATAAACTCGGTCCGTGCTTTCGCGTTCTCTTCAATTCTCTTATTAAATCCGCCTTTGGATCCTCCAAAACTTGCGCTTGAAATTTTCTTAAGCCCTTGCTGAACGCGCGCGCCACCACTCACTGATACCTTTGAGAGAGCATCTTGAACACGAGAAGACTGGCTTAAACCTCGCGCGGCACGACCAATGGTTTGCTGTCCCACCCAACCAGCCTTTTGCCCTGCCCAACCACGTATATTCCCTGCAAGTTTCAACGCTCCCGATGAACCGTAGCATCCAATTTTCTTTGAAAGCACGAGTGCCATTAGGATAAAAAGAATGAGCATGCCGTAATTCAGGAGAAGGATTACTCCCCCATCAAAAAATGCAGCGGTGCCTTCTTTTATCCCCCCTTGAAAGAGTGTTGAAAAGGAGTCGGTAGTACTTAAGCCTCCAAACCCACCTCCTTCAAAGAGTTCGAGTACTACCCACATTAACAAAAAGAATGACGGAGCAAAGAACGCTTGGCAGAAGAGTTCATTCCACCATTTTTTCGCATGGCCCGCAGTTTGAGGAAGAATCATGGCTAAATATGCCAAGGGAGAAAGCACCATGAGAAAGATGAGTACTCCAAATCGGAGCGCGAAGAAAAGCCCCGCTACAAGCATCACGAACGCAAAAATCAAAAGGAAGACCGCGGAGCCCATCATGGTAACAAAAATATCAATCGGATTTACCAGATTATTTGCAAAATCGACAGGGTCGACTCCGGCAGGATTAAAATCATAAAGACTTCCTAAATGAGAAAGAGAAAAGAGTGTTTCAAATAATTGCGCTCCCGAACTTAAACCTGCTTTTTGATAAAAATGGATTGCGAGAACATTTGAAAGGTCGATAATTACCTGGGTGAAAAAGAGACTAAAATTAATTAGAAGCGCGATGATAACCACGTTGCGTAAAACACGCTTCACGTTAAACGAATCGAGGCGCAGAATCACCGCGATTGAAATATAAAGGAGGATAAAGATAAAACAGATATTCGCCACATCCCGAAAGATCTCCCAACCAGTATTGATTGCTTCCATACTGTCAATAATATCTTTCATGCCTAACACCGAAACCTGAATGATTCCATTAAGAAAGATTCCCGCAAGCCAGGTGACGAGCGCGATCACCGTGAGCATCGCGCCGCCCATAATACCAAGGAAGGTGCCCGGGAGATTTGCCAATACCTTAAATGATTCGAGGCTTGGTATGATCTGGGCGTTTGCCGAGCCAGTAAGTGGCATGAGTGTGCCAATCGCCACTATGCTTAAAAAGAAAATGATGTGAAGAAAAGAAATTCGTCTCATATATTATGATTCATCTTCATCCACAGGAAGTGGCCGTGCGTACACCTCAAGCTCCCCTAGGTTAATCCCGTAATTATTATTCGAGCGCATAAGTCGCACAAATCGACCAGAAACATCGGGTATTGAAATTCTTCGTGGAATAATTGTGTTATGAGGAACCTTAAAAAGCGCCGCGCCCGTACCATTATTTGATAGTGCCGAAAGTGACGCAATGGTGGCATCAGAAGCAATCGGCGCGCTACTGATCACCACATACGAATCTTCAAGTGCTACCTCACCTCCAGAAGCAGAATAAATCACCACTTCTTCAATACGATATTCTTTTCGCAAATCCACTTCCCACCATGGTTCTGGATCGATTGCCCTTCCACCAGCACCAACCGCAGTAAAGGATCCGAATGGGAAGGTTTCAGCATAACCCGCCTTTTGGTAATCGTTCCCATTTTGTGGGCCGTATCCAACATTATTATTGAAAGTGCTTGACTGGGATGCTACTCCTTCAGTGGCGCGATTACGCGCCTCAGTATCTCCTTGCTCCGGAATACTCGGTCCTGTTGGGTTCGTGGTAATAATCCCTGTCCCTAATCCACCTTCCAAATTACCAATGGTTTGCTCCTCTGCCTCCTCCTGAGAACGAGGAATGGGTACATTGCGAGCTTCCCGGGCATAATCATCAACGCGCCCATTACCCCCATTCGACACACCCCGAAGTCCTCCCTGAATAACCTGCGACATAAGCGTGTTTGTAAGCGCTCCAAGAATTTCATTAATTTCATCAGCAAGTTCAAGCTGGCGGGTATCACTTCCGAGTATATGGTTGAGCTGGCCTTCAATAACCGCTCCTGGTGTCGTGATATTCCCATTAGCATCTTTAAATGAAAGGAAGCCGTTCCCCCAATTCAATTCGGCAAGCTGAATTTCCTGAGCATTGCCAATACGCAATGAAAGTTCCTGCTTTGCGCTTAAATAAGAGACATAGGGGTTATTGCGAGACCGCACGGCAACATCAAAAAAAGAATCGGCCGAAGCAATCTGCCCTTTCGTAACATTATCAATAACGGCACTTGCCGTACATGAGTATCGGTCAATATAGCCGGAACCACCCAACCCATAGTCTAAACGGAGCGCCAACTGAATCGTGCTTGAAAATGAACTACATAAGAAACCTAGGCCGAGCTCATCAATAAACCTTCCTGTTATTTGATCTCCCACATCGGTTAAAAAACGGCCGGGATTATCAACAAACGCTGGTTTGCCCTCAAAGCCAGAGTTAATCCAATTTACCGTGCTTTGCGTCAGTTGGCGAATAAGCTGTTTCCCCATTACTCCCACTAAAGAATCGAGAAAGTTCTCCTTGGTGCTTAAGGTAAAAGTACTTTCTGCAATAATAGTGTTCTGCACAAGATTCGGCGCATCAAGTACCGGAACGCTTAATCCTTGCGCGTGTACTGGGGATGGGACACTAAACCCAACCCAAAGCAGTACGACCATGAAAGAAATCACACACCTCTTTTGGCAGAGCAGTCTCATTATAAAAAATTATATACTCTGCATGAAAATAGCGCCATGTGTGTTTTGTTGAAAACGAATTCCTTGTGTATTGAAATAATCTTGTAATGAACGCATTGCCTCGGCAAGTCCCAGAATATCCTGGGTATAATTGCTAAATCGAACCAATCCTTTTACGGGATCAGTATACAAAGAGCGAAATGTTTCAATACTTTCAAGCACTAAACTTGCGCTATTTAAAAACTCGAGATGTGCCTTAAGAGCACTTTCAGGAACGGAAAGATTCCGAGCGTCATTGAGAATACCTCGATACCCTCGAATAATTGGATCAAGTTGATTTAAGAGTGAGAGATTGTCTGCTTCAATGGCGCGAACCACAATGGCTATTTCATTCTGGGTGCCCGGAGGAGAATGTGTAATGATGACTGCGCCGAGCCCATTACCATAATTTCGTATTGCTTCTGGTGAAGTCGCGACAACTCGCACATCTTTTCTCGTATATACTCGCGCGCTACGTTCTTGAGGAAGTCTCTGGAGTAGTCCTTGAACAAGCGCTTCTTCTCGTTCAGGAGAAAGAGTATCCCCTTCAGCGCCTCGCAAATTAAGATACTCTGAAAAAAGCGCCGCCGCGGTCGTCTCGGTAATATTTCCATTATAAGGAAGCTTATTGGTCTGCGCGGATTCTGATTTGAGTCGATCTTTCAATAAACCACTTCCAAGCGGATTCCTCCCCACACGTACTTCGATTCCATCATCTACCCCATCTCCGTCGGAGTCGGCAAAAGAAGCATCGGTGCCGAGAAGTATCTCCTCCCACGTTTTCAATCCATCCCCGTCTTCATCATCATCAGCAACGAGATAGGTGTTATACGATGTATTACTTCCCAGTGCCCCAAGCATTCGATCTCCCGAAGAGAACGTAATTACTTCTCGATTAAATGCTTCACGGACTAAAAATCCTCCACCAATAAGTAGCGCTGGGACGAGAAACCACAGAAATATCTTCTGCTTCAGCATATCGACAGTATACCACTTTCAGCATCTATGACGGGAGGAGTGTAAAAATACTTCCCGGCTCATTTGGTTCAAATGAGACTCCTTCATTTTTAAAATAAAACGCGAGTGCTAAGAGCGCATTCCCCGCGTGAATTACGGTAGTATTATGTGCCTCAAAGAGAGCGACCGGAATTTCTTGATGTTCGGTTCCATGGGTGCGCATGGCCTCAATTGCACGAGCTTCTTTTTGATAACTCGCCGAAAGCGCGTAATGAAGCGACTGAAGCCCTCCTGGAACTGGCGCCTCAAGGAGCGCCTCTGAAAGTCCGTAATATTTTTCAGATAATCGCGAGAGTTGCGCAAATGCTTCCAAAGAAGGCTCATTGATGATTCGAGTAAAGATTTCCACGTCATCCTGATTTCCATTGGTACGTTCACGTATAATCTTTCCAATATGGTTTCCGTAGGTACGAAGAGTTTCTGTTGAAGCTATTGTTGTTGATGTCGTTTCGGGATCTTGATCTTTATCTTGAGTCTCCGTGGAACGAGGTGCTTCACTCGCGCGTAATACTTGAGTATGGTTTTGAGCAAAGAGCGTATCTTCGGAGGAAGCGTCTCGTGGATTCCTCCCCACACGTACTTCGATTCCATCATCTACCCCATCTCCGTCGGAGTCGGGATTGGTGGGATCGGTTTCCCACAATGCCTCCTCCCACGCGGCTAAACCGTCATAATCGTCATCTGAAAAACGGGGGTCTAATTCACCAAACGAGCTCGTGTCGGGATCTGACATTTCTTCCTTTGTTAATTCAAGCGGAAGCCATGAAACGACCGCTAACCCGAGCACAAGAATGAGCAGTGAGAAAAGTAGTGTTTTTATTTCGCGCATACGATTGATGGTATACTACATGATAGCACGCATGAAGCATACCCTACCCACTTATCTCTATTCATTCTTTATCATCATAGCGGTTACTGCTGCGCTTTTTATTCCCACAAAAACACACGCGCAAATTCCATTTGGCGGCCCCATCACTTTTTTATATCCTGCCTGTTTTGAAGGGAGTTGGATTATTCTTGGTCCACCCACTCCAGGAAGTTACATGTCATCTTACGCGACAAGATCATTCAGTCATGGAAGAGCGTCTCATGTAGGACAATATTTGTTAGGTAATGCTGGTGGGTACCTCACGTGCACCGTTCAATGCGGACTCGTCCCGTGCGTAATTGGAGGAGGTCTACTTATCCTCTATCACGGATCAAGTCTCTGAAACATCTTCCCACACCTCACAAAGTTTTTTCCATTCGAGACAGGTGAGGTCTTCGGCGCGCGCGTTAAGTGGAATAGGTGAAGCCATGAAAAAATCTTTCACTCCAGCGTGAAGCGGGAGAAGATTATTAATAAGTTTTTTTCTCTTACTTGAAAATCCGGCACGAACCAACATGAAAAATTTCTCTTCCGTGCATGTGCGCGTAAAAAATTTTTTTGAAATATCGGTAATTGAAAGTATTGCTGAATCAACCGCGGGTGGAGGCGAGAATAGATTTCGAGAAACACGGCGAATGATTCGGGGTGTTCCGTACACCTTAACTGCGAGAGAAAGGATACTTTCTTTTCCTTTGTTTGCTACAATCCGCTCCGCGACTTCTTTTTGAATGAGTAGCGACATCGTGGAAGGCTGATTGGTATCAGATAAAAATTTTCGTATGATCATACTCGTCAGATAGTATGGTATGTTCGCAACCACCTTATACCCTTTACCATGAAGCTTCAACGTCTCGAGATCTAATGATCGAATATCCTCCATCACCAAGGTAAGTCTCCCCTCTTTCAATTCATCATGAAACCGATCGGTAAGTAGTGAAAAAAATTTTAAATCTTTTTCAATTGCAATTACTCTCGCGCCACGCTTCAGTAAGATGTCAGTGAGAATGCCTTTCCCCGTACCAATCTCAAGCACTACATCTTGAGATGAAACATCTGCCCCATCCGCGACCGAAACCGCGATCGGCGCTGCTGTTAAAAAATGTTGTCCCAGTGGTGTGTGTTTTTTCGCTCGCATGATAAAATCTTAATCAAGATAGACGGTCATTAACGGTGTTGAAAAATCTCCTTCACAAAGCGACGGATCAATATCTTCCAAAAATGAAGAGGGTGCCATCGTTTGCTTGTTGCCGAAAATCGTTCGTGTTGCCGCAAAAGAAAGAAATAATTTTTCTTTCGCGCGCGTCAGCGCAACATAGAAGAGCCGTCGTTCTTCTTCTTGTAGCGACCGTGTTTCTTTCTCACTTGAAAAATCACTTGGAAAGAGTCCCTCCTCAAGACCTGCAATGTATACATATTTAAACTCAAGCCCTTTTGAAGCATGTACGGTCATAAGTTTCACCGCCCCTTCACCATTTTGATCACGAAGAGAATCTTGGTCGCTCGCTAACGCCGCATCCTCAAGTAATGCTTCGATACCGAGAAGTGCTCCGTGCGCGTCATATCTTTGCGCAATCGAAATAAGCTCATAAATATTTTCAAGCCGTTCATGATCATCTTCACCTCCTTCTTTAAGATGTGAAAGTAAATTTGAAGACTCCAAGATGAAACGGAGTACTTCAGATGGAACATGCGTTTTCGCTTTCTCTCCTACTTGATCTAAAAATAAATAAAAAGCATCAACCTTCTGCCCAACTTTCGGCGAAAGCGTATGACGCTCACCGCTCAACATTTTTGCGAGCGTTACTTTTCCAATACCGCGCGGAGGCACATTCGCAATTCGTGCAACATCGTGAGGATTTGGATGAAGCGCCGCTCGCACAAACGCGAGCATATCTTTTACTTCCCTTCGATCATAGAACTTGGTACCGAGCACTTGATGCGGAATTCTCTTTGAGAGAAAAGCTTCTTCAAGTGCGCGTGATTGAAAATTTGCACGATAGAGAACAGCAATCTCATTTCCTGAAACTCCTGCCCGAAGAAGCGATTCAATTTCTGAGGTGATCCTCTCTGCTTCATCGACTTCATCAGCAGCGTGAATCATACTGATTAATTCACCCTGACCTCGTTTAGTGTGGAGTGCCTTCGGCACACGCTCAACATTTTTTTCAATCACTGAATTTGCGGCCGAAAGGATCGTTTCAGTGGAACGATAATTTTCATCAAGAATGATCGTTCGAGCTCGTGGGTATTCGTGTTCAAAAGAAAGTATGTTTTCTATTCGAGCGCCACGCCATCCGTAGATCATCTGATCAGCATCTCCAACAACACAAATATTTTGGTGTGCCTGAGCGAGTAGCTGAGCAATCTCGCATTGTACAAAATTAGTATCTTGATATTCATCAATATGAATATACTTCCAACACTTCTGGTATCGCTCACGCACCTCCGAATGCTTCCGCAACAACTCGAGCGTTACCAAAAGCAGATCATCAAAATCGAGCGCGTTGCTTTCGCGGAGCGCCTCCTGATAACGATTCCAGATCATACCAACAAGCGCGCTCCGAGGTCGAGGTCCGACCTCAGCCTCACTCTTTTCTAAAAAAAACTGAAGCGAGTGTCCCGCGTTTTTCTCTCGAGAAATAGCAGAGAGTATTTTTAATGGATCATGTTCCCGAGAATCAAACCCTTCTCGCTTAAGCGCTTGCTTGATCGCGCGGACTGAATCATCCCGATCAAAAATTTTGAAATGGCGAGTTACTCCAACGAGTCTCGTATGCTCCCTAATCATATGCACCCCAAGACGATGAAAGGTCGAGACAAACGGATAGATTGGAGTGTGGACCGGCAAATTGATGCGCGGGTCATGCGCGAGTAAGTCTTGAATTCGTTCGCGCATCTCTTGCGCTGCTTTGTTGGTAAACGTGATTGCAAGAATCGTATCTGGAGGAATACCTTGCCGAACTAAATGCAAGATTCGATACGCAATCGTCCGGGTCTTCCCCGCACCGGCGCCCGCAACGACCAGAAGCGGACCTTCCGTGTGAAGGGCCGCTTCACGCTGTTTAGTATTTAATTCCGAGAGTATGTCTTCGTGCATGAGTGTACGGAAAGACTATACCACATGAGACAACTGAATCAGAAAGCGGAACACGAGTTATTTCTCAAGATAGATTGTTTGAGTGGGATACGCCATGTCAATTGATTCTTTCTCAAACGCATCTTTAAGTGCAAAATTAAAATCTTGCTGAATATCCATGTAATGATTGTAATCACCAGACTCTACAAAATAGACCACCTCAAACGAAAGCGCGGAATCATCAAATGATCGAAAATGAACACGATCAAGGCGGGCGCCCTCAATACGCTCAAAGATATTTTTTACGGTATCCAACACTTTTTGCATTTTCTTTGATGAGGTCTGATACACCACACCAAACTTAGTAACCACTCTTCGTTCCTTCAGAAGTTTAAAATTTTGCACACGCACCGAGGTCAGCTCTTTATTTGAAATCACAATCTCCTCTCCTTGAAGCGCTCGAAGGCGCGTGCTTTTAATGCCGATCTTTTCAACTACCCCCATATGCTCACCCACCACAATAAAATCACCGATCACAAACGGTCGATCAAAGTGTATCGCAAATGAACTAAAGAGGTCTCCCAAAATATTCTGAAGCGCAAACGCAATAGCAACACCGCCAATACCGAGACCTGCGATGAGCGAAGTTACCTCAACACCAAGATTTGAGAGAACCATAAGCACACCCATAACCCAAAGGATTGCTTTACCGATCTTCCCAAGATTAATAAGCGCGGTTCGATATCCTGGATCACCTCCCGCAAGGCGCGTACGCACCGCAAAGTCAATGAGCATCTGAAGCGCGATCACACCATAGTAAATAACCCAAACGAGAAGAATGATATTGAGCGCCTTTGCAACCACCTCACTTAAGGTAAGAAAGCGTAATGCAAAATAGAGCGCCAGAAAATGATAGAACGGCGGGCGCAACGATCGTACGATATCAATCAAGGTATCATCAAGGTCTGTTTTGCTTTTATCAGCAAATTTCTGGAGACGTAACAGCACAACATGCTGAAAAATTTTAAGCCCGAACAAAAAAACAATAAGCGCGATAAAAGCAACCACATATTCTGTCACACTATTCCCCCACCACGAAAGCGCATCTCCGTATTCTTTATATTTTGAAATAATCTCGCTTATTGATTGATTCATAAGAAATTATTGAGAGTTAGTGTTGCTATAGTGCTACTATACCACAAAAACGCTTGTTCAAACCCCGACGCAGATGCATAAATGCATCTGCTTCACCCTCCTTCGAGGACTTAGTCGGGGTGCCGGGATTCGAACCCGGAGTCACCTGTACCCAAAACAGGCATGTTAGCCGTTACACCACACCCCGATACCTCCCAAGAGTACCCTACTCTGAGGAAGAAATAAAGAGGTAAAAACGAGGAAACCTTAAAATAAAGCTAAAAGACATTCTCAATAAAACTCGCTCGCGCAAGCTTTCTTTTCAAATCCAAACGAATCGCCACCACATCACACTGCCAATCGCTTTCAATATGTCGAATCTCTAAATATCGCGCGATGGTACGCTCGAGACGACGTAATTTTGAAGGGTGCACATTATCTTCTGGTCGATATGAACCCTCCGGAGAAACATCTTCCCTATTTTGAAGGGTAACCTCGCTCACCACCGTTTTTACCTCAACAAATCGGAACACACCTCGAGCGTCACGCGCCACAATATCTATTTCACCACATTTCTGCCAGAAATTTCTCTCAATAATACTGAAACCTTTTCGGCGTAAAAATCGACACGCAAGCTCTTCCCCTTTATTTCCAACCTCTTTCCTACTATATGGCGCATGATTATGCATATTAATGGTAACTAATAGTTTCACGTGAAACTATTTTGTATTTCATATGAGACTTTTGGCGTAAAACCACAAATTAAGGCTTAAATACGAGGTATTATGAACAACGAAACCGGTTTAAAGGAAAAAGTCGTTTGTCTTTTTAATACACATATCCCCAATTTTATCCCCAATTTTGGGGATAAAATTTAAAAACAGCCATGAGTGCACCCCTCACTGACCGATAAAATGTTCAATAGAACTCTATTCTAAAAAGAACATACTCTGGAGATACTTACTTCGTGGTGCGGGTAGGGAGAATCGAACTCCCGACTTATCCTTGGCAAGGACACATTTTACCACTAAACCATACCCGCTTCTTTATTTCTTTCCCTGCACTGATTCTATCTTCTCCTACTTAATATCTTCTTGCAAGCCAGAAATATGGCGCGCTCGGCAGGAATCGAACCCACAACCCCCTGTTCCGAAGACAGGTGCTCTATCCGTTGAGCTACGAGCGCAAATACCCCCTTATCATACGATATATTCGTCAATTCGCCAAAGATATACTACAATACCAGTAATTACTTTATGACCTTTTTGATTCCAAAAGAAGTTTCATATGTAACCAAAACGCTCAAAAAGGCCAATTTTGAGGCTTTTTTAATTGGCGGATGTGTTCGAGATTTAATTCTTAACAGAACACCTGCTGATTGGGATGTCACCACAAATGCCACCCCTGATGAAATCATCACGCTATTTCCACACACTTTTTATGAGAATAATTTTGGCACCGTGGGTGTTGTTTCAGATGAAACAGAGGATGAACGCTTAAAATCTATTGAGGTTACCACCTACCGACAAGAAGCTACGTATTCCGATTACCGAAAACCAGACCAGGTGTCCTTTAGCAAAAACCTTGAGGATGACCTTAAGCGTCGGGATTTCACGGTAAACGCGATCGCCTATGATGCTGAAAAAGAAAGCTTCACTGACCCGTATTCAGGAAAAACGGATATTGAAAAAAGACTCTTGCGAACGGTCGGGACCCCTTCAGAACGTTTTTCCGAAGATGCACTCCGTATTATGCGAGCAGTTCGCCTTTCAGCAGAACTTGATTTCACCATTGAAGAAAATACCGAGAAAGCAATCCAGGATATGTCCCATCTTCTATCTAAAATCTCAATGGAGCGCATTCGGGACGAGTTTATTCGTATTATTCTTTCAGATAGACCTATGGAAGGTCTATTATTGGCCAAAAAACTCACCATTCTGGAACAAGTGCTCCCTGAAATCCTTGCTGGTGCGGGAATAACACAAAATCAAGCCCATGCATTTGATGTACTCGAGCATAGCTTGCGCACACTTGCTCATGCCGCAAAAAAGAATTTTCCTCTTTCAGTGCGTCTTGCAGCCCTTTTTCACGATATTGCAAAGCCTGAAACGCGAAGAAAGGGGCAAAATGGGGAATGGACTTTTTATGGCCATGAGGTAGTTGGTTCACGTGTAACACGAAATATCCTTACTCGAATGCGTTTTCCGAAAGAAACCATTGAGGAAGTCTCCAAATTAGTCCGGTGGCATATGTTCTTCTCTGATCCAGAAAAAGTGACTTTGGCAGGAGTCCGACGTCTGATTCGAAATGTTGAAAAAGAGCGGGTAGAAAACCTAATGAACCTTAGAATATGCGACCGTATTGGTACCGGAAGACCAAAAGAAGAACCCTATCGTTTACGCAAATATCAGTCAATGATCGAAGAAGCAATGCGTGATCCACTTACCGTAAGCATGCTCCATATTGATGGGGAAAAAATTATGGAAATTTCACATGAAACTCCTGGACCACGGATTGGGTTGGTGTTACATGCATTATTAGAAGAAGTATTAGATGATCCCTCACGTAATACCAAAGAATACTTAGAAAAACGAGCCCAAGAACTCTTACGCATCCCCCAAGAAGAGCTCAGATCAATCGGGGAACAGGGGAAAATGCGTCGTAACGAAGAAGAAGAAAAGACGCTCACACAAATCAGAAACCGGTTTCATGTGAAATAAAAGCCCTAAAAAGGGCTTTTATCCATTAAAAAACCACCCTTGATTGAGTGAGAAATAGTGGGGTGCGAGTGGTCAGAGGGTGGTTTAGGAGAAGAAAGGACTCAATATATAAATTGTTGCCATCACATAAATACCGAATTTATAATGTAATGCGATAGACGCAATACTGTTGCTCTACGAAGGAGCTAAAATGTTTGAGGTTTTATGTATTGGGCGTCTTTTTACGCTATTAAGTCCTTTATAAAAGAGTGGTGAGCTCTTTTTAATTGTACAAAGAACATTCGTTGTCCGTTATCTATTATATGTCCTTTATACTGACTGTAAAGGACATACTGTGGATAACTTCATTTTTTGAGTTCAAGACTTATCGGACAGTGGTCAGACCCAGTAATGCTTTCATGAATATGTGCTGACACAAGATCATCTTTCAGTGATTTATCAACAAAGATATAGTCGATTCTCCAACCCACATTTCGTTCTCGTGCAAATGTTTTCATATCCCAGTAGGTATAGGCGTGCTGTTTCTCTGGATAAAAATACCGAAAGGTATCAATAAATCCTTTGTTTTGAACTTGATCAAGCCATGCCCGTTCTTCAGGCAAAAAACCTGTATTCTTCTCATTCTCTTTCGGGCGCGCAAGATCGATTGGGTGATGCGCGGTATTCACGTCACCACAAAAAACAAGCTGATACCCTTGTTTCTGAAGCGACAGGCACCGTTTGAGAAACGTCTCGTAATAACGCAATTTAAATGCAAGCCGTGAAGCACCCCCACCTCCATTCGGAAAGTAGACATTTATGAGGACCCAATCCTTAAAATAGAGGAGAATTGAGCGTCCTTCTTGATCGAGCTCGCTTCCGCCATCAATCTCGTAGCGCACATCCACTGGTTCATAGGTGGTATATACTGCAACTCCGCTATATCCTTTTCTTTTTTTTGAAGAAGAAAAATATGAAAAATAGCCACGAGGATTCCGTATTTCTTCTGGGATTTGGGACTCCTCTGCTTTAATTTCCTGGAGACACAAAATATCAGGACGCTCTTCAAAAAACCAATTAAAACAGCCCTTTTTATGGCACGCCCGAATGCCATTTACATTCCAAGACACGATACGCATAGGTGTATCATACGTTATCTTTACCCTGAGGGGAAATAAAAAACCAAAGGCGCGAGACCTTTGGTTAAAGAAACGAAAGAACAAATTTAGAGAGGGGAGCTGGCCCCCAAAGCCAAGGAAACAATAAATACCAGTACATGGTCTTGTTTGGGAGGGAGTCTGGTATTTCCGGGTGTGGTATTTCCTTAACTTCCCGCCGAACAGCGAAGGGCGTATCCAATATGATGGGGGCCAGCTCAATTACATAGAACCTCGATACCATATACTTAGTACCATAGTGCACCTTAATATGCAATATTGACAATATCTATATAATTTGGTATGGTGTATATACGGTTAATCCGAAACCATTATGAACCAAATTATCGCCAGTTTAAGCCTGCTTTTAATGGGAACCACCATTATCTTTAATGGGGTAGTACTTTCTACTGATGATCTCATCGCCCAAACCAAAAGCACGGTTAATCACGCAAATATCCATCAAATCGCCACGGTACTTGAGCTTTATCACCTCGATCATGGAGTATATCCAGATGTTTCAGGTGGGGAAGCGCTTATCGAAGTATTTGAAAAAGACGGGTATATTCGAAACCGGCCTCTTGATCCTCGTGTATTTAACTACGAGCCACGAGCACAAGCCCAGGATTATACCCTTACCCTTATTGAATAACAACAAAAAAACACCTTTTCAGGTGTTTTTTGTTTCTTCATCTTTCTCTATTTCTACAACACGCACCTCTTCAGGTTCAAGGGGAATAATAAAATACGCCAAAACATACACCAATACTCCTGGAATAATACCACTAAAGACAACCACCAAAACCCAAATGATACGGAAAATTACGGGATCAACGTTTACATACTCACCCAAACCGCCAAAAATCCCAAAAATGGTTCGATCCTTCCTGCTTCGATAAAGCCGTTTCATGCGCTCAATCATACCACGTCTCGTCGCTATTCGTTAGCGTCAGTCTTGCGACGTTTACCGTGAAAACGCTCGTGAATTTCGCGCAAATGACGATCAGTCACATGGGTGTAGACCTGGGTAGTACCAATATGTGCATGCCCTAAAAGGGCTTGCACACTCCGTAAATCAGCTCCATTCGCAAGCAAATCGGTCGCAAAACTGTGTCGAATCACATGCGGAGTTACTTTTTTTGAAATACCTGCTTTAATTGCATAATATTTCACCATTCGCTCAACTGAACGGGGTGAGAGTCGGAGTGATTCATTATTTCCAACCTTTCGTATCGTGCCCACCTGCACAAAAAGTGCGTCATCCATGTCTTTTCGAGCCACAAGATAGGCTTGAAGCGCCTCTTTGGTTCGCGGAGATAGAAAAACAATACGAACTTTTTCTCCTTTACCCCGCACAGAAAACTCATCTTGGGTTAAATCAAGATCACGGGGCAGGGCACATAATTCAGAAACTCGAAGCCCTGTTGAAAAAAAGAGTTCGAGTATCGCCCGATCTCGTAAACCCTTGAGATCGCTACTCTCTGGCGCGGCAAGTAATCGTTCGAGCTCATCTACAGTGATGAGGTCAAGCGATCGCTCCGAGACCTTTGCAAGCTCAATGCGGTCCGGAGAAAGCGAAGGAATCCCGCGCCGCATTAAATACTTGAGAAACGCACGTAGTGCGATTAAGTAGTAATTTTGGGTTTTCTTCTTTAAGGTATCAGAGGGATGCGTGCTTCCCGGAATTTGCTGTCGGTTGAGCCATACTCTGAATTCTCGTACCACATCCTCAGTGATGGCTTCAGGTTTTTCTACCCGGGCATGTCCAAGAAATCGGCTCAAATACCGATCATAATTCATGATAGTCTGGAGGCTTCTTCCGCGCTCAATCTCAAGATATTCCAAGAAAGCGCGCTTTAGGTCGTTGAGGGTTGCCATACTTAATGTCGCACAATATATTATAGCAAAATTACCAAAAACGAGACCAGAGATAACCCCTTGCATAAATAGAAGTTTTATGCTATCATACGTTCATGCTTGCAAAAAAGAAGAAACAGCGCACCATCACCGAAGCGCAGATACACGAAAAAGATACTGGTTCACCAGATGTTCAAATCGCGCTCTTAAGTAAGAGTATTGATGAACTTGCAGCACATCTTAAAAAACATCGAAAAGACGTGCATTCCCGTCGTGGACTCTTGCAGATGGTAGCCGATCGTCGAACCCATTTGGATTACCTTAAAAAGAAAGATCCAAAACGTTACGACCGAATTACTAAAAAATTTGATTTAAAAAAGAAAAATTAGCGCATCATGCGCCGATTTTTCTTTCATACGGATCTTTTTACCATAAAAAGACTCCCGTTTATTTATTCATAAAGGCAGTTTGCTTTTTCATAAGCACTGTTCACACACATACGATCGATATGCCGGTAATTAAACACAAAGATCAGCGAGTCGGTATTTTTATTGATACACAAAACCTCTACCACAGCGCGAAGAATCTCTACGGATCAAAAGTAAATTTTGGAGCCATTGTTAAAGATGCGCTTGCGGGACGTTTAGAAATCCGCACCATCGCCTATGTCATTACCACCGAGAGCGGGGAAGAGCGTAATTTTTTTGATGCGCTTGAGAAAATAGGGATTGAAACAAAAACAAAAAATCTCCAGGTTTTTGCTGGTGGCGCAAAAAAAGCAGATTGGGACGTTGGTCTCGCAATTGACGCGATCGCGCTCGCACCAAAACTCGATGCGGTTATTATTGTCTCTGGGGATGGAGATTTTGTACCCCTCATTGAATATTTACAAATGCACGAAGGTTGCCAGGTAGAAGTAGCGGGATTTGGCCGATCAACCTCTCAGAGGCTCAAAGAACATACGGATGAATTCATGGACCTAGACGAAAATCCGAGAAAATATCTCATCGGTTATCGAACCGGTGGACACCGAAAGAAAAAATAGTCATTCGAAACTGCCGCCTTCTGCGGCAGTTATGTTTCGGGTGCATCATAACCTTTAATCTGCTAAAGTGTACCCATATTACTCGCAATAACATGGTCTTCAGATATGTAGATTTGCTTACGAGCATGTCTAACATCTGAAGATCAAAAAACATGGAAAAAAAAGAATATAGACTCACGTTAGGAAATGATGAGTTAGTGTGTGAATTTAGCGATTTAGCAGAACAAGCAAATGGTTCGGTTATGGTCAAATATGGCAATACCGTAATACTTGCTACCGCGGTCATGTCTCAGGAACCAAGGGACAACCATTTTTTTCCGCTTACCGTGGATTACGAAGAAAGATTCTATGCCGCAGGACAAATCCTCGGAAGCCGGTTTATGCGCCGAGAGGGAAGACCTTCGGACGAAGCAATTCTTACCGGACGAATCGTGGATCGAACGATACGGCCACTTTTTGATCAACACATTCGAAATGATATTCAAGTTGTTATTACCGTACTTTCTCTTGGAACCTATGATCCTGATACACTCTCGGTGATTGGAGCCTCCCTTGCTCTCTCTACGTCAGATATTCCTTGGAATGGCCCCGTGAGCGCGGTTCGTGTTATTAAAAAAGACGAAAAAAGTGATTTCAGTATTAACCCGTCGCTTACCGAACGTTCAGAACAAGAAGAAGTAAAACCGCTGGTTGATCTTATTGCGTGCGGAAAAGGCGGAACTATCAATATGATTGAGTGTGGCGGATATGAGGCGGATGAATCCCTTGTCGGAGACAGCCTTGATCGAGCACATGAAGAACTGGAAAAAATAGGAGTGTTTCAGCAGAAAATTATTGCCGAGAGAGGAAAAAAGAAACGAGAACTCGTCTATGAAGAGGCGCCAAAAGAAGCACTTGCATCTCTTTTTGAAGAGCATATCGGAGAAACACGTCTTCATGAGGCTTTATTTAGTGGACCTGGAAAAAAATATATTTCAGCACTCGAAAATGAGTGGATTTCCCTATTAAGCGAGACTCATCCTGAGATAAAAAAGTCGCACGCTTTGGAATATATCGAAGAGAAGATCAATGATCTCTTACATAAAGAGGCAATTGAAAATGGGCGCCGCCCTGACGGAAGAAGTGTAAATGAAGTGCGTCCGCTCTTTGCACAAGCAGGAAACATCTCTCCGCTACTTCATGGTTCTGGAATTTTCTATCGAGGCGGGACCCACATCCTCTCCGTTTTAACCCTTGGAGGGCCCGGGGACTCACTCATTATTGATGGTATGGAAATGCAGACCAAAAAGCGGTTCATACACCATTACAATTTCCCACCCTTCTCAACCGGGGAGACGGGGCGCATTGGGGGTACCAATCGGCGCATGGTGGGTCATGGCGCACTGGCTGAAAAAGCGCTTCTTCCCGTTATTCCTTCAAAAGAAAACTTTCCATACACCATTCGACTTGTTTCAGAAGCCTTCGCTTCTAACGGATCAACCTCGATGGGATCAGTGTGTGGAAGTAGCCTTGCGCTTATGGATGCGGGAGTGCCCATTACAAATGCGGTGGCAGGTATTGCTTCTGGATTGATGTTTGAACAAAATGACCGATATCAACTATTAACTGACATCCAAGGTCCTGAAGATCATCACGGGGACATGGATTTTAAAGTTGCAGGAACACGAAAGGGAATTACGGCGATTCAAATGGATGTCAAAGTAAACGGTATTCCTATTCCCATTCTTAAAGAAGCGCTCCTACGTGCAAAAGAAGCTCGGGAGACTATTCTTGAAAGAATGGATCAGGAAATAAAAACTCCACGTACTGATATTTCACCTTACGCGCCCAAAATTCTCGCTACCAAAATAAAAGTATCACAGATTGGTATGGTCATTGGACCAGGAGGAAAAAACATCAACGAGATTAGGGAAAAAACAGAAACTGAAATTGATATTGAGGATGACGGTACCGTCTTTATCACCGGCAAAGGAGAAGGTCCGTTACGTGCAAAGCAGATTATTGAAGAAATGACCCACGAATACCGTCCGGGAGAGAAGATAGTAGGGACCATTACCCGTATTACCGATTTTGGAGCATTTGCAAAATTTGGAGCTGATACTGAAGGGTTGATTCATATTTCAGAAATTGCTCCATTTCGAATTAACGCGGTAAAAGAGGTTCTTTCTGAAGGGGAAACTGTTTCCGCGGTAATTAAAGAAATTGATGAACGTGGCCGTATCCGGCTTTCTATTAAAGATTTAGATCCAGAATTTGCAACTAAAAAAGGAATAGCTCCTCCTAAGAAATAAATCAAAAGTCCCCGCAAAGGGACTTTTGATTTTTGAGCCGTGTCATAAATAAAACACACCACTGTAATTGATTCAAAATCAAAGAAACAGTATGCTTGATAATAATGGATACTACTAACCCGCAGAGTGAGGCGAACTCTGCATCGCAACAACATTCTCCCGCATTGCGACACGGTATGCGACCGCGGGGCGGATCACGCGAATACGCGCACACCCTTCCACGGGTACGCACCTTTGATCGAGACCTCAAAGCGCAACAGTCAACCGAACCTCGAGGCCAGTCCACCCCCAAACCAGAAATAGTGAAAGAAGCACCTAAACCTCTGCCAACGCCACCAAACCCCACGCTTAAAAGCTCCTCTGAGATAAAGCAGGCTCCGCAGAATCTACCAACTGGAGACTTCTCTCCTGATACCTTCATACGTACACACCCAATCCAAGAACCTCCGAGGCCTCAAAAACCAGAACCACCGAAAAATGCTCCTCCGAGGCCTCCTGACACTCATGAAGTGCCACAACCACCACAAAAGACAGGGAAAAGTTCTCCGCTTCCACATCTACATACCTATGAAAAAGATGTAATCAAAGCAGGGGGCACCTCTCCACACCCCCCGAAAAAACCTATTACGGTATCAAAAGAGCGTACTGCGGAGCCTGGAGCCGTGCCATTACCCCCAGTCGTAAAGAAAGACTCTCGAGAGCAAAAAACATCTTCTACTAAGGCGCCATTCCACACCTATACTCGTGATGTTGATCACGCGCAACGAAAACAAGATGTAGATGCTCAGAAACAGACAAACTCAAATATCGGAGAATCTCTAAAGAGGGAGGAGTTAAGCGCGCTCATTCAAAAAAAATATCACCAGCCAATCACTGAAAAAGCGCCTCTCGATCCCAAAAAGCGAATACTTCCTCGGCGACCGATTCCACAAACACCCCCTCCACAACCAGAAGTCCCTAAAAAACCTCCTTCCGCAAAAGGATCCTCAAAATTCTTTTCCCGTATTATGCACCCGCTTCGCACCTATGACGCTGATCTCGCGACACATGTTAAAAATGAAAAGGCGAGCCGAATTAAAATCGCGCTCACGGAACAAAGTATTCAGGCACGACGTGAAGCATACGCACAAAACAAAATCCCAATCCCACCACAAAAAAAGAAGAAAATTTCAGCTGATACCTACCCATTTGAGGTTATTGGAAACCGAGAACAAAGAAAACGACACGCGATCTTACCAACACTTATCATAAGCATCGCGCTTATGGTCGTGGGAGGAGGTATTGCGTACGGGGGTTATCGTATTGCGAACCGAATGCCACAAACCGTAACATTTGATACGGGGAACATCCTCATCACCGAAACAAGCAGGAAAATTCAAAACGAAAACCTCAAACCATCTTCCGTACAGGAAATTATTGAGAACCTCTCTATTGGAAATGACGCGATTGTTCACCTCTATAGCACACGTACCACCCCTGAAGGAGTTGAATTTTTCATGCCAAGTAGCACTTTTATCAGCACCCTCGCGCCAGAAATACCAGGTATCCTTGCTCGCTCCTTGAAACCAGAATTCACTTTTGGGGTCTACGGGCACGAGGGAGATAAGGAAGCATTCCTGGTACTCAAGACCAACTCGTATCCCCATGCATTGGGTGGCATGCTCCAGTGGGAAGCATCTCTACCAAAAAGCATTTCGGGTTTGTTTGGAAACCTAACTACCACCCAAAATTCATTTACTGATATGTTCATCAAAAATCGTGATGTTCGCGTTCTTTATGGGGATAACGAGGAAATGATACTGCTTTATTCTTTTATCGATAAACAAACTCTGATTATTGCCCAAAGTGAATTGGTATTTCTTGAAATCTTAACCAGACAATAACCCCTACTTTCCCTTATTCCTACTCTTTGTTATCATTATCTATGATGGCACTTGATATTGAGAAATATAAAAAAATCCTTGAGGGAGAACAAGAAAAGCTGATTCAGGAACTTAAAACCGTTGGCCGTATTAACCCGACCAATCCAGAAGACTGGGAGGCTACTCCGGGGGAGAGCAATATTGATACTGCGGATAAAAACGATCGCGGAGATGTTATTGAGGCATTTGAGGAAAACTCCGCAATCTTAAAAGAGCTCGAAACTCGTTTACATAATGTGAAGCGGGCACTCTCAAAAATTGAGAAAGGAACCTATGGTATCTGCGAGGTATCAGGAGAGCCGATAGAAGAAAAACGGCTCGATGCCAACCCCTCCGCACGGACAAACATTGCTAACCGAGATGCGACACTCAATTAAGATGGTAGCCCATGAGCTTCGCGAAGGTTTATAGCGGACAAACACATCTCCTTTCAGCACATATCGTAACCATAGAGGTAGATATCTCTCGTGGACTCCACTCTTTCTCTGTTGTGGGTCTCCCTGACAAAGCAGTAGAGGAATCACGGGATAGGATTTCTGCTGCAATAAAGAATTCCGGCTTTACTTCACCAAAACATAAAAATCAAAAGGTCGTTATCTCACTTGCCCCCGCGGAATTGAAAAAAGAGGGGGCTATTTTTGATCTCGGTATGGCACTCGTATACCTTCACGCATCCGGGGATATCGTATTTGAACCATCAAAAAAATTATTTTTGGGAGAACTTGCGCTTGATGGAACCTTGCGCCCTACGCATGGCATACTTCCCATCGTACACGAAGCTAAAAAGCAGGGTTTCACTGAAGTCTTCGTTCCAGCGAACAACACTGCCGAGGCATCTCTCATTCATGGTATGCATATATATGGAGCCAACACCTTAAAAGAAGTCATTCGCCATATCGATACAAAAGAAAATTTCTCTCTTACGCGAGCTCCGCACCACAAGCACGAATGCTCGCACTACGCCCCGCTTATTGATTTTAGTGACATTCGAGGCCAACAATCGGCAAAACGAGGACTTGAAATCGCCGCTGCCGGCGGACACAATATTGCGCTTTTTGGGCCACCAGGAACTGGAAAAACAATGCTCGCACGAGCATTTCCAGGCATTCTGCCACCGTTTTTATACGAAGACATTATTGAGGTAACGAGCATCCACTCAATCGCAGGGCTTCTTTCAGAGAAATCACTTATCACCACACCACCATTTAGAACCCCGCACCATACGGCATCTTATGTTTCTATCGTTGGAGGGGGAAATGCGCTTCGTCCAGGAGAAGTAACACTAGCGCATCGTGGGGTTCTTTTTCTTGATGAATTTCCTGAGTTTGACCGCCGTGTGATCGAAGCGCTTCGGCAACCGCTTGAAGATCGAACCGTCTCTATTTCTCGCGCGCGAGGTTCAGCTACATTTCCAGCGCAATTTATGCTTATTGCATCAATGAATCCTTGCCCTTGCGGCTACCACGGCTCTTCAAACCGAGAATGTACTTGCGCACCCCACATGCTCCTCCGTTACCAAAAGAAAATATCTGGTCCTATTATCGATCGTATTGATCTGTGGATTGAAGTTCCTGAAGTCCCTCACCATCTCTTAAAAGAAACCGGTCGCTTGTCAGAGGGGAGTCTATGCATTAAAGAAAGAGTTGGGAGCGCACGCAAAATACAGTATGAGCGCTTTAAGGAGCACCCTCAGAATATTCGGCTTAACAGTGAGATGAATACGCGTGATCTCGAGCATCATGCGCATCTGGGGAATGACGCGAAACATACACTCACACAATCTGCCCAAACATTAGGGCTTTCAGCACGGTCATATCATCGAGTCATTAAACTTGCCCGAACCATCGCTGATCTCTCCCAAAGCTCTACAATTACCGAAAACCACATTCTCGAAGCCCTCCAATATCGCCCAAAATCTATTTCCCGATAAGCTAGTATCAGTAAAGAGACGAGAAAAAATGATGATTCTATAAGTAAGCAAAACCCCTCAAAAGAGGGGTTTTGGGGTATTATCTAGCCCAGCGCGGTTCGTGCCAGGCGTATTAATTATATGTTTGATATAGAACCAATACGCCTGAAACAAACGTTTTTAAAAAGGATTTTTTGCACCTCGAACTTCAAAGTGAAGGTGGGGGCCGGTTGATTTACCGGTTGAACCAACGTATCCAATAACTTGCCCTTGGACCACATATTGTCCTGAAACTACAATGTTGTTTGAATTATGGGCATACAAAGTCTGGGTGCCATTTTCATGTCTAATTACTACATAATTTCCATATCCGCCATTCCATCCATAATCTTTACTAATCAAAACTGTACCCGCCGCCGCGGCATATACTGGCGCACCAGTATAGGTTGCAAGATCAACTCCGTTGTACCCGTGCAATCCTTGTGTTCTCACACCTCCGCTAATAGGGCGTAAATAGTAGCCTTGATACTCTGGCCCGCTCGCGATGTTGCGCGGAGCAGTATTCTTTTGAGAAGCGGGGGTAGCTATCTTAGGCGCGGGTATTTCACCATCAGGAACTACTACAATCTCGCCAACTTTTAAAGAGACGCCGTGTAAACTGTTATATCGGATAATTTCACTCAGATCTGCTTCATATTTCTTAGCAATACGCTCTAACGTATCTCCCTCTACGACAGTGTGTTGAACTCCTGAAATAGGAAGAATAACGAGTGTTTGACCAGGATTAATAACTCTGTTTTTAATATCATTAGCCCAGATAATGGTGTTTACATTTACATTAAACATTCGGGCAATTTGAGAAAGAGAGTCCCCCTCGCGTACCACATAAATACTAATCTGATCAGAAGCTTTCTTCTCTTCTACATCCACGATGGTCCCCACCGGCCCATTCTCTGAAAGCAGCGCAGCGCCCCCAACTACCGTAATATCTCCACCTCCAAGCGAAGGGTTAGGTGTAATTGCGGCGTGTAAGAGCGCCATGTTTTGCGAATTAAGCCCTCGTTGACGTTCGGTATCTTGGGATACCACCTCACTTTTGCCCGCAACTAAAGAAGAGAAGATGGAAAAAATCCCTGCATGTGCCGCATAAGGAAGCAAAAATAAGCCTAAAAATAGAGGTATGAGTACACCTGCACGAATATCTGATAGATAGTTTCGACGGGATCTTTTATGTCGTTTACCGTCAAATGTGTGACGAAGGGGTAAAATAAGCCAAAAAGTTAGGTGACGTACCGAAATACTAGATTAAAAGCTCAATAGAGCCGCGAAAACAGCCGTTACAGTAGTATCTTCCACTATACTAAACCCTCTATTAAAGTCAACCGAGTTATAAACATCACCACACAAAAAATCCCTGGCAAGTATCATGAGATAATGGACCTGGTCCGATCACCTCCGATTACTTCGAGGCTCCGCGACATACACACCACGTGCGAATCAAAAATGTGTGGATTGGTGATGAGCCTACCTTAACGTTATAATAGAATAAATTTCTTCAGAGAAATATATTTCTTTTAGTTGGTGGTGGTGCCTTTCGGAAAAATCTTTTTTATTCTTATATTTATGAAATTTCAAGTTCCTCAATTCATCGAAGTAGAAGATCGAATCTTCGGACCATTAACGCTCTGGCAATTTCTCTACCTCATTGGAGGAGCGGGACTTTCAGTGGTCATTTTTCGATTTGTTCCCTCAACGGGGATCGCTTTCGTACTAATTGCGCCCGTAATCATATTCTCTTTAGCGCTTGCATTCTACAAAATTAATAACCGTCCTTTTATCAATGCGGTTGAATCCGCATTTAGATTTTTCACCAGAAATAAGCTCTATATTTGGAAACGAGAAAACAAGTCTCCTCAAACAACAACAGGGGAAGCGGGTGCGCGCGCATCAGACGCGCTTATTCCGCGACTTTCAAACAGTAAACTAAAAGATTTATCCTGGACCCTTGATATACACAAAAAATAACAAGCATGGCAAAAGCAACACAAGAATTTATTCCCATAAAAGAAATACGCAACGGTATTGCGGTGATGAGAGACGGGTCTCTCAGAGGAATTGTTATGGCATCCTCACTTAACTTCGCGTTAAAATCAAACGATGAACAGATTGCGATTCTTTCGCAGTTTCAAAATTTTTTAAATTCCCTTGATTTTCCAGTTCAAATCTTTATTGAATCAAGAGAGCTTGATATCCGCCCCTATCTTGCACTCCTTGAAACACGGTTTACCCAAGAAATGGAAGAGTTAATCAAAACACAAACACGAGAATACATTGAATTCATCAAAGCGTTTACCCGGGACACCAACATTATGACCAAAAGTTTTTTTATCATTATTCCGTATTCGCCAGAAATTATCTCTTCTTCATCTCAAAACATTAAAGGGATCTTTAAAAAGAAAACGGCAGAGGAGGTTCAGTCCGCGCGTATTGAAGCATTTGAGGAAAATCGCTCGCAACTCGAGCAACGTATCGCGGTGGTAGAGCAGGGTCTTTCTCGAACCGGTATTCGTATTGCGCGACTCGGGACCGAAGAAATTGTTGAGCTATTTTATCGACTATTTAACCCCGGGGACGCGGAAAAACCAATGTCAGTACATACATAATTATGGGTATATTTGACTTCTTAAAACCAAAAAAGGATCAAGGAAACCAAGAATCAGTACCGATTCTTCCACAAGAAATCATGGAAGCGGGTGCTTTAGAACTCAAAGATGTTATTGCTCCATCAGCAATAAATATTACCCCTCGCGAAATTAATTTGGGAGAAAAAATTATTCGTACTTTTTTTGTTATTTCATATCCACGCTATCTTTCAGACAGTTGGTTTGCACCAATCATTAATCTCGACAAAGTATTTGATGTATCTATTTTCATTCACCCTATTGAAACCTCACGGGTATTACGCCAATTTCAGAAAAAAGTCGCGGAAGTGCAAAGCCAGATCAATACGCGGGAGGAGCGCGGTTTGGTCCGCGACCCAATGCTTGAGACCGCATACCGTGATCTTGAAGAACTTCGAGACAATCTTCAACAAGCACAAGAGAAAATCTTTAACGTGGGTCTTTATGTCTCTATTCATGGCGAATCAAAAGAAGAGCTTGATAAAGCTGAGTCTGAAATTAAATCAATCCTTGAAGCTAAACTCGTGTATGTTAAACCCGCGCTTTTCCAACAAGAAGAAGCCTTTAAGAGTATTCTGCCCACCGCGACCGACCTCTTGCAGGTGCATTCAAAATTAAATTCGTCTCCACTTTCAAGTATTTTTCCTTTTGTATCATTCGACCTTACTTCTGATCGAGGTATTCTCTATGGCATCAATCGACACAACGCGAGTTTGGTACTTTTTGATCGCTTTTCTCTAGAAAATTATAATTCTGTTACCTTTGCAAAATCAGGAGCCGGAAAATCTTACGCTACAAAACTCGAAATACTCCGCACCCTCATGTTTGATACCGATGTGATTGTTATTGATCCCGAAAAAGAATATGAGTACCTTGCTGAATCAATTGGGGGCAGATATTTCAACATTTCTCTTAATTCAGAGCACCATATCAATCCCTTCGATTTACCAACCCCTCGTGAAGATGAATCTCCCGAAGATGTATTACGTTCAAATATCATTCATCTCGTTGGCCTTTTCCGAATCATGCTTGGAGGGCTCACTCCAGAGGAGGACGCGGTAATTGACCGTGCTATTACCGAAACCTATGCGCTTCGAGATATCACCCCGCATACTGATTTCTCTAACATCGAAGCGCCTTTAATGTCTGATTTTGAATTAGTGTTGCGGGGTATGAAAGGAGGGGAAGGGCTTGCGCAACGACTTTCAAAATACACCCAAGGCACTTGGTCTGGTTTTATTAACCGGCCATCAAATGTTGATATTAACAAAAAATTCGTGGTTTTCTCTGTTCGAGATATGGAGGATGAATTAAAACCAGTGGCAATGTATATTGTCATGAACCATATTTGGAATGCGGTAAGAAAAAATCTTAAAAAACGACTTCTGGTTATTGATGAGGCATGGTGGATGATGAAGGCTGAAGATACCGCCTCATTCCTGTACGGACTTGCAAAGCGTGGAAGAAAATACTATCTCGGTATTGCAACCATTACCCAAGACGTAGGGGACTTTCTTCGATCTCCTTATGGGCTTCCGATTATCACTAACTCATCTATTCAAATATTACTCAAACAATCACCGACTGCGATCGATAACGTTCAAAAGACATTTAATCTGACTGATGAGGAAAAATACCTTCTGCTTGAGTCTGACGTGGGGGAGGGTATCTTTTTTGCAGGATTAAAACATGTTGCGATAAAAATTATCGCGTCATATACGGAGGATCAAATTATTACTTCTGACCCATCGCAGATTCTTGCAATACGAGACGCGAAACAAGAAGTAAAACAAGACTCAAAGGCTTCGCTCGATTCAAAATAGCTATGAAAAAAAGAGAGAGAATCAGTGCCACGATGACCTTATTACTCATGATGACTGCGATTTTTTTTGATGTATTTCAGGCAATACTCACCTTTGCGGGAGGTATCGGATTGATCGCGAATCGTTTTATTTCTCTTTTTGCAATGCTTTCATTTGGATTTTGGTTTGTCATGCTTGGAGTAAGTCTCTTAAACACCCGTCGCTTAGCAGTAAGTATTACCACATCGCTTGGAGAAATGATTCCCTTTATTGGAACTCTTCCGCTTTGGACTATTGGTATTGCCGCTCTTATTGCTATGGTAAAATTAGAAGATAGGACGGGTGTTTCAATAACTCATAAATTTAAATAGGATGATACGATACTCTTTTTTTATTTATCTCTTTTGTATAAGCATGCTCGTAGCAGGGTACGCGCTTCCAGCGTCTGCGCAGGTATTTTCCGCAAATCACAATATCACGTCATCGATTACACCCGAAACTCCCGCTCCAAACGAGGAGGTGTCAATTCGTATTCAGAGCTTTAATACGGATCTCGGTAGTGCGTTTATTACATGGTCGGTTAATGGGGTGGAAAAATTGAGTGGGACCGGAAAAACAGTATTTACGTTCACCACAGGAAATAATGGGTCTCTTAACGTGGTGCGTATGTATGCAAGGACCAAAGAAGGAGAGACTGTTACCAGAGATTATCGCATTGCTCCAGGAATTGTTTCGTTATTCTGGGAGGCAGAGACGTATACCCCTCCGCTCTATCGAGGAAAAGCTCAATTTACTACCGACGCTTCGCTTCGAGTAATTGCGCTTCCAACCATTATTGAAAATGGGGTGGAAGTCTCTCCAGCAAACCTCTTTTACGCGTGGATGATTAACGGGGAAGAAAAGCCCCTTCTTTCAGGTTATGGGAAAGAGAGTATCGTGATACCAGCGAAAGACACCGCGAAAAGAAGCGTGGTGATTTCGGTTAAGGTAACATCGAGGAGTGGGGGAGAAGCAGAAACTTCAACAACCATTGAACCTGTAAGGCCTGAAATACTCCTCTATGAAAAAGATCCGCTATTAGGAATCCTTTTCAACCGAGCAATTACGGGCGACTTTTTACTTTCTCAAAATGAAGTTCATTTTGAAGCATTTCCTTTCTTCTTTTCATCATATTCAAATCAAGACCCTCGTATCACCTATCAATGGCGCATGAATAATAAGATGATTGAAAATGAAGAGGGGTCTCATGCGATCACCTTACGGAATGAAAACCAAGAAGGGACTGCCTATATCAGCTTGCAGGCGTCACATCAAGAAAACTTATTTCAAACCGCACAAAAGACCGTTCTCATCAATTTCAAAAATTAACATGTCTTTTTCTTTTAAAAAAATCGCCCTTTCGCTTTCGAACATTATCGGAACAGGTATTATTGCTCTACACCCCAAACTCATCACTGCCCAAGAAGCAGGTGATTATGAATTACTCGCACCACTTCCAATCGATGGAGTGAGTGAGGGGGTGGTTACTTCACTTCCCGCATACCTCTCAGGGCTCTTTGGTTTTGCAATTGGAATCGCGGCGGTTCTTGCGGTGGTAATGATCGTGCTTGGCGGTATTCAGTATATGACGGACGACGCGGTCTCTAATAAATCAGAGGGGAAAGAGAAAATCACTGCCGCGGTTGGAGGATTGATTCTTGCCCTTGCTTCATGGTTAATACTTAACACAATCAATGAGAATATTATCAGTAGTAGCTCATTGGTGCTTGATAATGACGTGAGTGGCACGGCCTCGGAAATTGCTGAGATTGCCACTGGACCTCATTACCTTGAATATCAGCATGCAAGCTACTTACTTTCGGAGGTCGTTCCTCGTTACATTCTTGGATACCGAAACACTCCACAATCTGGAGAATTCCAGGAAGAATTTCCCACGCTCGAAGGATGCGGAATACGCCGACTCGATTTAGAAGCTCAAGGAAAAATAATATCCACTCGATGTAGAAGCATGCTCCGATTGGATGAAAATGGGGGCCCACTCATGCTTAATCGTCGCTACGAAAAAAGAGAGTTGTGTATCGAACAAGCAGAAAGAGTGGTAGCACTCAAGAAACCTGAGGTAATAAAAATATATTGCGAGCTCACCCCTGAAGAATCAGTATTTTTAGAGACTTTTGAAACGAAAGACTCCTGTCGAAATCGATCAAATGAATTAAAACAAAACACCAACAGAAGATCTATTATCGTTACGCAATGCACCCCTACCACTAACTTAGAATCACAGTATGAATAAATGGATATTAATTCTGATCACCATACTCGCCATACTTCTTGCTGGCGCTATGTTCCTCTTTTTTAATGGCACGCGTGTAAAACCTGAAGCGACGAGTGAGACACCTGGATCATTAAGTATCATTGACCGTATTCAAAATATTTTCTCTCAAACAGAAAATCCTCAAGACCCTCCAACTTCAATAATAGAGGGCGGGTCAACACCCCCACCTCCTTCAAACGAGAATTTAGCACTTCCGCTTGAACGTATTGGCAATAATCCAATTGCGGGATTTATGGTCCATGATGATACTTCAAACAAGGTTCGATACATGGAAAGCGCCCTTGGACATATCTATGAAAAAGAGGAAGGGAAGATGTCGGAGCGTCTCACTAACACTACGATCGCGCATGTGCAGAACGTTTATTGGGCAGAAGCAGGAGAACGAGTACTTGCACAATTTCTGAGCACAAATACCAATCAACTTGTAGTAGCCACTTTCTCTGGAAAACTCCAGGAGAGTAATTCAGAGAATGAAACACCTTTTGTCGTCCGAGGATCTTTCCTTCCTGAAAATATTATTGATATGAGTGTCTCCCCCCGTGGAGAAAAAATATTCTACCTTCTTAAAGATGGGGGAGAGTCTTTCGGGATTCGCGCCAATCCGGATGGGAGCAGTGCCCAGACTATTTTTAGATCGCTAATTACTGAATGGCTCACTTCATGGAAAGATGCTCGAATTACTCTCACCACAAAACCTGCATATAATATCGCTGGTATTGCCTATAGCCTCAACCCAGAGAGAGGGGTCTCCCAAAGGATACTTGCTCCTACTCCCGGGCTCACCACTAACGAACACCCTGAGGGTACCTATATTCTTTATGCGAAAAATGGAGAAGGGAATCTCATGACACTTGCAGCGCTTAATCAACGTACCAATGAAGTACTACCGTTATCTTTAAAGACACTCCCTGAGAAATGCGTCTGGAGTAAGGAAAAAGAGGATGTGCTCTATTGTGGAGTTCCAGAAACCATATTTCCCGGAAACTATCCTGATGATTGGTACCAAGGGAAAATTTCTTTTACTGACACCTTATGGGAAGTCAATCTCAACACAAAAACTACACTTAAAATTGCTGATCTTGAGGCCCTTTCCGGGGAAAGCCTTGATATTATTGATCTCGCATTAAGCAAAGACGAGGAATCGCTTTACTTTAAGGATAAAAGAGGGGGGATGTTGTGGCAATACCGCTTTACTACTCCAAACCGTTAAGCACTGAGGGGTTATTTTCTCCTTGATAGCGAATAACTACCCGTCGATATTTTCCTTCTCCTGTTGATTCCGTTAAAATATCTTTCGTGTCTGCAAATAAAGAGTGGATGAGCATGCGCTCATAAGAACCCGCGGGGTCCATTTCTACATCATGTTTAAAAAAACGTGCCCGTTCAGCAAGAATTGAAGCTTTTGTCTTTACTGATTCATTCTTTTTATCGTAATAATCATTGATATCAATCAATGTTTTTTTATCATAATTGAGATTTCGATGAGACAGAATGCGAGAAAAGAGGTGATTGAGTGCATGAAGGGTTTCTCCATGGTTTCCAATAAGAATCCCTGATTCATCTGTTTTTACCGAGAAACAGGTTGCTGGTGGCCACTCTCGTTCACTAACTTCAATCGTGTGAAAGGTGATGCCCATATTATCCAAAATTTGAGAGATGATGTTGTGAGCTTCTTCATGCATACGTAATTTTATGATACCCCTTTAGCAAGCGCGCCTCGTTTTCGGCGTATTGCAAATTCTTGTCCAATGGTAAAGACATTGCTTGTTGTCCAATAGAGCGCGATAGCTGCTGAAATCTGCCATGCGATAAAAAATACAATTACTGGGAGCACATACCGCATTTGAACATTCATACTCCGTGCTAAATCATCTTTCAATGATGGTTTTCCTGAGGTCTTTTTGGGGGGCATGGGAGGAATCATTAATTTCCCTTGAATAAACTGGGAAATACCTGCGGTAAGGGCGAGCAGAACGCTTTTTCCCGCAATATCAATAAATCCTAAAAATTGCATATTTACCATCTCTGGAGTAGGCACAAAGGCGTATAAAATATCGGTATTGATGTCGGGAAGCCCACCACGCAAAAAAACAAAATAAAGCCCTAAAATAATCGGGATTTGAATAAGTATGAGAAAAATACTTGAAAATGGGTTTATTTTTTTATCACGATAGAGCGCCATGAGTGCTCGAGCTTGGGCTTCTCGGTCTGTTTTATGCTCTTCTCTTATTTTTTTAATTTCAGGGTCAATTTCTTTTACCTTCATCTGTGTCTCAACCGCGCTTTTAGATAGAGGAAAAATGAGCAACTTAACCAAAACGGTAAGCAAAAGTACCGCGAATCCAGCATTTGCGCCAGGAAGTATATCGATCAAAAAAATAAGCCCGTTGTAGAGGGGTTCGTAGATAACCGTGTTAAACAATGACCCAATCATATCTTGTATAATAGCTTATTATTAGTGTTAATCAAAATTATCTTTTTCTAAGGTATTTATTGGTGACCTTTGAAAATTTTGGCTAATTCTTGGGAAATAGCCTGAAAAGAGGCTTTGTTTGAGTCTTTTTTAAAGATTACCACCACCGCTCTTTTATGTTGAGTTTCTTTATTGTGCTTATAAATAATCGATTTGCATCGGCGTTTTAACTGATTTCTCTTTACCGCGCTTGAAAATACCTTGGTAGAAACCGTACATATTCCTTGAAGAGGAAATGGGGTAAATAACGGCAGGTGGTAAGCAGTAAATAAAAAGGAGTGTGTTGCCACCCCCTCAAAGCGCACTTTTTTGGAAAGGTCTTTTTTAAGAGGTTTTTGAGGCTTTATAGGTGCCATTTTTCATTAGACCGAAAGCTGATAACGCCCTTTTCGCCGCCTTTTTAAAAGCACCTTTCTTCCGGTAGTGGTTCGCTTGCGCACCAAAAATCCGTGGGTTTTCTTTCTTTTTCTCTTTTTAGGCTGATATGTAACTGACATAATTAAAGACTGTAGCATAGTTTGATAAAAACGTAAATATATTCGTTTGAAACTGATTTATACACAGGTTATGAACATAGATATCACTATACCGCAAGTGTTGGAAGTTTTTTTAATCGTTATAATAAGAAAACTAAACCTATGAATGATTTAAAAGAACTTTGGGATAGTGCGCTCACTCAAATCGAATTAAATGTTTCTAAGGCAAGTTTTAATACATGGTTTAAGAAGACCTCGGTAGTAAAAAGTGAATCAGGAGTAATTTATGTCGGTGTTCCAAATCATTTCGTAAAAACATGGCTCGTTGATAAACACCATAAATTTATACTGAAAATACTACGTGATTTAAATGAACATGTGCGATCAATTGAATATATTGTGGTTCAAGGGAAAGAACAAGAAGTAAAACACCATGCTCCTGAATATCATGTGGTAAATGCTGAGCTCCCATTAAAAGACCTCTATATTAACAAAGAGGATAATCTTAATCCTCGATACACCTTTGACTCTTTTGTGGTGGGTCCTTTTAATGAATTAGCGTATGCCGCGTCACAATCAATTATTAAAAATCCTGGACTTTCTTATAATCCTTTATTTATTTATGGAAATACTGGTCACGGAAAAACACATCTCATTCAAGCAATAGGAAATCAGATACAAAAAGACTACTCAAAACTGAAAGTCTTCTATGTTACTTCTGAAAAATTTGTTATTGATTATGTAAACTCAATACAAGAAAACAAAACCAACCTATTCAAGGAAAAATACCGAAAATATGATGTATTAATCATGGATGATATCCAGTTTCTTTCAAAGAAAGACAAAACTCAAGAAGAGTTATTTCACCTTTTTGATAATCTTTACGAAAACAACAAACAAATTATATTTTCTTCAGATAAACATCCAAACTACCTTCCTAATGTCGAAGAGAGGCTTAAATCACGCTTTAGCGCTGGTATGATCGTTGATATTCCGTCTCCAGACCATGAATCACGAATTGCAATTATTAAGAAAAAAATGTTGCTTCAAAATTTCTGGATTTCTGATGAAACTATCGACTTTCTTGCGGTTTCCCTTGAGGGAAATGTTCGTGAACTTGAGGGAATTCTTAACAATATGATCTGCCAATCTCGGCTCAAAAATAAAGAACTCTCATTAAATGAAGTTAAAAATCTTATTAAAGATAATGCTCGTCCACGAAAAATAGCTTCGGTAAAGGAGGTAGTTAAGTCAGTTGCGGATTTTTACAATATCGAAGAAGAGATTATTTATAAAAAAACACGAAGAAAAGAAGCAGTAAAACCTCGTCAGGTAATTATGTTTATCCTTCGTGAGGATTTTCATATTTCATACCCAACAATTGGACAAAAAATAGGGGGGAGAGACCACACCACCGTCATTCATTCTTGTGATAAGGTGAAAAATGACTTAAAAACAGATAGTATTTTGTCCCAAGAAATCCATCAGATCAGATCAATGATTCGATAACCTGTGAACAACATGATGAAAAAACAAAAAATTACTAGGTATAAAATATTTTTTACAATCGAGGATTTTATAACCACCACGATATAATAAAGAAATACACAATAAACTAACAGTTCAATTTCTAAAAAATCCTTACATAAATCAATTAAATTAGTTTATCCACTTATCACCACCCCTAAGTATAAAAATAAATCTTTTAATTAAAAAAATACTTATGAAGATAGAATGCTTAAATACAAACTTACGAGAAGCTCTTTCGAAAACAGAAAGAGCAGTAGGAAAAAATTTATCATTACCGGTGTTGGGGTATGTATTACTTGAAGCAGTGAATAAGAAAATAATACTCAAAGCTACCAATCTTGATCTAGGTGTTGAGGTTGAAGTTCCTGGAAATGTTTCTTCTCATGGTGTTGTTGCGATTCCTAACACAACATTAGCATCAATTCTCTCTGGTGAGTCAGAAAAGGTTACTCTTGAGTCTTACGAGGAGAATTTACTGGTAAAGACTAAAAACAGCTCTTCGGTGATTAAAACTGTTCCACATGATGAATTTCCAAATATACCGCGTATTACCAGTGCGACAAGGATTCTTATTCCCGTATCTGATTTTATTAATGGTATTCGATCAGTTTGGTATAGCGCTTCAATTTCAACAATTAAACCAGAGCTTGCAAGTGTTTTTGTGTATTATCATGATAAACATATAGTGTTTGTATCGACCGACACCTTTCGTCTTGCTGAAAAAAAGATTCCTATAGAAAAAAATTCTGATTTTGACCCATTTCTTATTCCGGTTAAAAATATCCCTGAAATTATTCGAGCCTTCGATGGTTTTGATGGAGTTATGGATATTCAAATTACTAAAAATCAAGCTTCTTTTACTATCCCTGGTATCCATATTTCTTCTCGAATTGTTGAAGGTACTTTTCCTGACTATCAACAAGTAATACCGAAAGATTTTACTACTCATGTGGTGTTGCTTAAGTATGATTTTATCAACGCGCTTAAAAAAGCAACCTCTTTTTCTGGAAAATTTTATCAAATATATTTTTCTGTTGATACTGATAAAAAAAGATTTGAAATTACTTCAAAAAATAATGATATTGGAGAACACTCCGATGTGTTTGATGCGGCAATTGAAGGAGATGATTTAATGATTAGTTTTAATTATCGTTACATTATTGATTGTTTCCAATCTATCTCATCAGATAGTATCTCTTTGAACCTAGTAGGTCCATCAAAACCAATGGTTATTCGTGGAATTGGAGACGGAACATTCTGTTATTTGGTGATGCCTATGAATAAATAATTACATGATCCCTTTAAATAAATTTCTTGAAAAATTTTCTCGTATTACTCCTCCAGAGTTTTTTATTAAAGAGGCAATTATTACCGGTTTACATGAGATTCTTAATATTTCTCTTGAGCAAGACAAAGTTCGTTTTAATAAAAAACAACTATATGTTACGGTGGTAGCACCCTCGGTTATTAAGCATGAAATTATGCTTCAACAAGACCGTCTCATAACGCACATTAATAAAAAACTTCCACGAAGCTCTTTTATTAAAAAAATTGTCTAATCGAGAATATAATTCTTAATTATTTTTTTAATCGTATTACTAGGAATTGAGAAACCAATATTATTGGATCCTACTACTGTAGCAACATTAATACCAATTACTTCACCGTCAATATTTACGAGTGGTCCACCCGAGTTTCCTGGGTTGATTGCGGCGTCAGTTTGAATTACATTCTCAAGACGCTCAGTTTTATTTCCATTAGAAGCATCAATAGTTCGATTGAGTCCAGAAATAATACCAATTGATACTGAGTTGTTATATTCTCCCAATGCATTACCGATAGTTAATACCGTTTGTCCTAAACGAATCGTGCTTGAATCCCCAAATACTACTGTTGGTAAGGAATTTTTTGGAACCTTAAGTACCGCAACGTCGTGCTCCATGTCTCGGTACACCACTTGTGCTGGTAACTGCGTGCCGTCATAGAGAAGGACGGTATAAAGAGCCTCATTATCAGAGACCACATGACGATTAGTAACAATGTAACCATTCTTGCTTGCGATCACACCGGTACCCGCACCTACTTGTTGCGTCTCAACCCCTTTTTGTTGATAAACAGGAATTCGAAAACCAATATCTTTAAAAAACGGATCATCCCCAAAGGGGTTTCGATACACCACTTCAAGTTTAGGCACATCTTTAGTAACCACAATTGAGACTACTCCAGGAGTTATACGCTCAACAGCGCTCGTTACCAACTCTTCTTGTGATTTTTTTCTAACAATTTCCCTGTTTTGAATCTCTTGAAGCGAAATAATATCTTCTGATATTTCACCAGTTACTGACGCAACCTCGTTTTTAAGTAGCGCGATCTGTTTCTGGAGAACTACTATTTTCTCATTAAGAATTTCTTCTTGGAGCACCAGAGCTTCTTTGGTGCTCGAGATTCCCTCAAAGGCGAAAAAGAACACCGCAAAGATAAAAAGTAGAAAAAGTACTTTTTTTATATAATGAAATGCCATACATTAAAACCCAACACGAATGGTTTTTGTTATTTCTCCTCGATTATACACTGAGTCAGTAGCAACAACACGAAGCGTGTTTTCAGCTGATATGGTATCGATATCAGCAAGAGTAAATACAAAAGAAAAGGGATTTTGGCGTGCTGAACCGATATAGTGCTCGTTGAAGAAGAAATCAACCTTAGAAAGTGGGTACACCCCTGTATTTTTTACTGTAACATGGATTTTTCCTGACACGGGGTACGTTACTCCTGTTTCGATACCACTTAGTTCAAGTTTTGGTTGTGTTTCTTTGGTATGGATATCATCCTTTTCAGTTGGGATAGTTGAAGGATCTCCTTGTGTGATATTATTTTCCGCCGCCCATTTCAAAACTCCATACTCCCACAGTAGAAACTGGGGTGAATCGTTAGGATCTTTTGGAGGATTACCACGGGGATCTTGTGGATCAACCCAATATAAAACGGAGTGTACGTCAGAAATCGCAAACTCTTTTTTTGTTTCTTCGGGAGTGTATTGGGTTGCGAGTTTCCCAGACATGGTATCGATGGTGTAAGTTACTCCTCCTTGCCAAATACCACGGAGCACTGGTTTGATGTTTTGATCAAGTAAAGGAGGTTCTTCAAATGATTCGTTTGGTAATTGTTCGAGAGCCGCATCCATAAATGCTCTCCATAAAGGTGAGATCCGGAGTCCGGCTACGTTATTCATCGGACTATTGTCATTGTTTCCAGCCCATGCTCCAACCGCAATGGTTGGGGTATAGCCAATAATCCACGCATCTCGATAGTCGTTCGTGGTACCTGTTTTAACCGCCACATCATGTTCGGTAAAATGAATTAATGAATTTGCTCCAAAGAGTGGTGTTCGTGCCACGTTATCAGAGAGAATATCTGATATTTGCCGTGCAACTTTTTCTGAAATTTCCCGACGCGGATCAAGAGATCTTTCCTCAATGATGTTTCCAGCCTGATCCTCGATTCTTAAAATACTTCGGTAAGGGTTTCTGATTCCATCATTTGCAAAAACACTGTACGCACTGGTTATTTCAAGAGGAGTTACCTCACCGCCTCCAAGTACTAAAGTGAGACCGTATTGATTCACATCTGAGAGTGTGCTGATCCCAAGATCCCGTGCTGTTTGGAGGGATTCTTGTAACCCTGAAAGGTAGAGTATTTTAATAGCGGGTATGTTTACTGATTGGGCAAGCGCATTCCGTAAATTGATAGGACCTCGAAATTGATTGTCGTAATTTTGCGGCATATAGCAGGATGCGTTGGGAGTAAGCGGTTCTCCGGTTGGGCTACATGAGGTTGAGAACTGTGTTTGAAGGTCGAAAAGTACTGTTTCTGGGGTATAACCTTTTTTAAAAGCGGTTGCATACACAAAAGGTTTAAATGCGGATCCGGGCTGCCTTTTTGCAAGCGCGACATTAAAATTTCCATCGATTTCTTGATCAAAATAGTCACGGGATCCAACCATAACCAAGATATCCCCATTTTTAGGATCTACGGCAACTAACGAAGCATTCTCGGCGTCAAAAGTTTCTGCGTTTTTGAGCGCAAAATCTTTCACGATTTCCTCCGCACGTTCCTGGAGAGGAAGATCAATGGTGGTAATCACTTTAAGCCCATCCTCCTCAATAGCTCGTTTTCCGTACTGCTGTTCTAATTGTTCGATAACATAGAATACAAAATGTGGCGCGCTAATTCCTGTTTTGGGGCGGGGGAGAAACACCACCTCTTCTGCTAACGCTTCTTCATGTTCTTTCTGGGAGATAAACAATTCTTCCTGCATTCTTGCCAAGACTAAATCTTTTCTGTCTTCAAGCGCTTCCCGGTTATTTCCGTAAGGTGAATAGAATGTTGGGGCTTGCGGAAGCGCCGCAAGGTACGCTGATTCCGCAATCGTAAGCTCTTTTGCTGACTTTCCAAAAAACATTTGGCTTGCTTCTTCAACCCCGTAAATATTTCCCCCATAAGGAACTTCATTGAGATATTGCGCCAAAATTTCTTCTTTACTTAGTAATTTTTCAAGTCGGAAAGCTAAAACCCATTCTTTGAGTTTTCGAGAAATAGTTTTTTCGGTAGTGAGAAGCGCATTTTTAATCACCTGTTGCGTGATTGTTGAACCCCCCTGAACCCCTTTTCCTCTCAGTGGCTGGATAAATACCGCGCGAAAGGTGGCTATAGGGCGAATACCTTTATGTTCATAAAATTGGGCATCTTCGATTGCTACGGTAGCATTTTTGACGTGGCGTGAAATCTCATCGAAAGGGATTACAGTCCTTCTAATATCATCGTGCACATCATAGAGAAGGATTTCTCCCGTTCGATCATATATTTTAGTTGATTGTGTTATTTTTCGTTCATCAAAAGACTGTAGATCGGGCATTTTAAAAGACGCAATCCACAGGAAAAACACACCAGACCCGATCATTCCTGAAATGATGGTCCATAAAAATACTTTTTTGAAAAATGTCTTTTTTTTAGTACGGGGCATATTACCAAGCCTGGTGAGCATTAAACACCAGTAATGATCAAATAGTAACACAAACCATACTGATTTATGAGGAAAATGCAATAGTAAGATTCGTGTGGTATTGTTGATACTATGAAAGTTGAAAAGGACCCAGAAAAAATTGATGAACTTCTAACAAGAACTGTTTCCGGAATACTTCCGTCATCAAAAGAGCTTCGAGAGCTTCTCTTAAGCGGGAAGCGACTGCGGGTTTATTTGGGGCTTGATGCTACTGGTTCGGAAATCCATCTTGGGCACATGATTCCACTTTCAGTTTTGGAGCAGTTTCGTCTACTCGGACATGAAGCGATAGTGTTATTTGGTGATTTTACCGCTCAAATTGGAGATCCTGCTGATAAAAACGCGGTCCGGAAAGTTTTAACTAAAGATCAAGTTGAAGAAAACCTAAAAACATGGGAGGCTCAAGTTGGAGAAATTGTCTCTTTCGACGATCCTAAAAACCCAGCGATAATCAAGCGTAATAGTGAGTGGCTTTCTAAACTCTCATTTGATGAGCTTATTACGATCGCGTCTCAATTTACGGTTCAGCATATGATAGAACGTGATATGTTTGAAAAGCGCCTAACTGAAGGTAAGCCGATTTTTCTTCATGAATTTTTTTATCCCCTTATGCAAGGATATGACAGTGTTATGCTCCATGCTGATATTGAAATCGGGGGGAGTGATCAGTTGTTTAACATGCTCGCAGGAAGGACATTGGTGCGTATTTTTGAAAAAAAAGAGAAATTTGTTATTACCACACCTCTCATTTCGCATCCACATACGGGAAAGAAATTAATGAGTAAAAGTGAGGGGGATTATATTTCAATCACGGAAGATGCGCGTAATATGTATGGAAAAATCATGGCGCTCCCTGATGAAGTCATCATTCCTTTATTTACACACATTACCACCACACCGCTTTCAGTGATTGAAAAAATGAAGAGTGAGCTTTCTGGTGGCAAAAATCCTCGCGATATCAAGCATATACTCGCTCATGAGGTAGTTGCTCGAATTCATGGACCCGAGAAAGCGGGGGAAGCTCAAGAATCTTTCATTACTTCATTTCAGAAAAAAGGGGTCCCGGATGAAATACCAGAAATCTCAGTTCAGCAAGGCGCGCGGTTGGGAGATGTACTCTGTGACAGTGGGCTTGTTGGCTCTAAAAGTGAGTTTCGCCGCTTAATTTTAGGAAATGCAATTCGGGAAGTGCCTGGGGATAGAGTCGTTCTTTCAGAGTATGCTATAATCTCGCAGGACATAGTTCTTCGAGTTGGAAAACATCGCTTTATTAAGGTGAAGGTTGTGTCATAGTGATGTTTTTTAACCAGAGTAAGAAAAAACCTCCTCATGTGGTAATACATGAGGAGGTTTTTTCTTAAATCTAGCGCTAATTATTCTTCATCCGTTTCTCCATCTTCATCATCAAACCCTTCTTCGTCTCCATCATCGATGACGCTTTCTTCCTCGTCTTCGTCTGATGAGGCGTTGTCGCCGTCAAATTCGTCTTCGTTCCACATGAACAAATATTTAACTCATAATGTGATATGCGGTGCATATCAGACCTATTATGTCCCCGATTATTTTTTTTGCAATAGTATTTTTTTCGCTGTTTTGTGGAAAAGTTTAGGTTTTGAACTGGAACCCGTGTTCTGTTGCAAAGCAGGTAATACCAACGGCAATAGCATCATATTCGTCATCATAAGATACTGTTTTTTCGATGGTAATGAGCTGGTGTACCATGTGTTGGACCTGCTTTTTATCTCCACGCCCATACCCCACAATCGCATTCTTAACCTCAAGAGGAGTGTATTCAAATATAGAGAGCCCTGCTTTTTCTGCTTCATAGAGGATAACTCCTCGCGCGGATGCCACCAGTAGTGCTGTTTTCTGATTTTTATTAAAGAATAAATTTTCAATTGCTAATGCGTTTGGTTTATACACCGCAATTGTGTCGCTGATTGCTCGTCCGATATCAGTAAGGCGTTTTGGAAAATCATCCCCTTTTTTGGTGGTAACACATGATGAAAAAAGAAGCGTTTCTTTTTGGGAGATTTTTTCAATTATCGCAATTCCAAGACGGTCATATCCAGGATCAACCCCAAGTACGCGCATATTTTTATTGAGTCACGGCATTAGTAAAAACATCCTGCACATCCTCGTGTTGATCGAGTTCTTTTATGAGCTCTTCGAGGGTAGCCCACTCTTTTTCTTTAATGGGAATAGTGGTTTCGGGTATCCATACCATGCCTTCTTTTTTAAAAGCCCACGTTGCGGCTCCTGGTGTTGCAAGTGCAAGTTGATAGGTTCCGAGCAAGTGTTTTATCTCGGCTGCTGTTTTGTTGCGATTATCAGATAATGCCTCAATAATGATTGCCACTCCTCCGGGGCCGTATGCTTCGTAGGTAATCTCAAAAGAGGCGCTTCCTTCATTTTGCATTCCTTTTTTGACCGCGCGATCAATATTTTCCTTCGGGATATTAAATGAGCGTGCTTTTTCTATCGCGGCACGAAGATTTGGAGAAGTGATATCTCCGTTGGCTGTTTTTGACTGCGCGGTAATAAGTCGTAGTATTTTTCCGAAGACATTACTCCGTTTTAGATCGGCAGTAGCCTTTTTATGCTTTATCTTTGACCATTTATTATGCCCCGACATAGTTTTAAAGTAATTTCTTTTGTATATCACCAGGAACTTCAAATCCCATATGGGTATATCCTTGTTCAGTAACCACTCGACCCTTCGGCGTTCGTTTAATAAGGCCGGTCTGAAGGAGGTACGGTTCATAGACTTCTTCGATCGTAGCATTTTCTTCAGAAGTAGCGGCGGCAATCGTGCTAATACCTACTGGCCCCCCGTTAAATTTAGAGATGATAGTTTCAAGTACGTGGCGATCTGCGCTGGTGAGGCCTAAGGTGTCGATATGAAGTAATTCAAGCGCGGCATTAACGAGTGTGGCATCGAGTGTCTTCGCTCCTTTAATTTGGGCAAAATCTCTGGAGCGCTTTAGAAGATAGTTTGCAATTCGGGGTGTTGATCGGCTACGTTTTGCAATAGCTTCCGCGGATTCTTTATCTTTAAGCTCAATATCAAGTAACGAAGCTGAACGTGTAATAATTTTTTCTATTTCTTCGTCAGTATAATACTCTAAACGAAACACTCCTCCTGAAAATCGAGAACGAAGCGGGGCAGAGAGGAGCGCAATACGGGTCGTTGCAGCAATAAGCGTAAAAGGGGGGAGTTCAAGCTGGATGGTTCGGGCAGACGGCCCTTTTCCAATAATAATATCAAGTGATCCGGACTCCATTGCCGGATAGAGCACCTCCTCAACGGTTTTGTGTAATCGGTGAATTTCGTCGATAAATAAAATATCCCGTGGTTTCAAATTAGTGAGTATCGAAGCAAGATCACCCACCTTTTCAATTACTGGCCCGGAAGTTTGGCGAACAGATACTCCTGTTTCTTTAGCAATAAGATGCGCAAGGGTGGTTTTTCCAAGGCCTGGAGGACCATAGAAAAGAAGATGTTCAGGGGCGTGATCCCGTACTTTTGCAGCTTCCAGTAAAATCGATAGATTCTCTTTGATGTGTCGCTGTCCAATATAGTCGTTCCATGAGGTGGGGCGTAATGTTGAATCAAGAGATTGATCACGAAATTCTTTTTTAATATCACTTGACATTAATATATTTTTATGCTAAGTTAACGCAAGATTTAGAGGCGATCCAGAGGATACGTCTCTAAGCAATGAAGCCTCTTTGAGGTTTAGCGGTGTTTCCTCGAGGACACTCTGGAGCCATCTTTCGATGGATTTCTGGGGTTATCCTTTAAGTCACACTCAACTTTTATTATTTCCAATGAAAGTATTGCTTAGAGATTTATCACCTGGATCGTTTTCTTTTTGCATTATACACTCTTTTTCCCTAAAAAAACCTTTACAGAGGATTTAATTTATTCTGGAAGTTCAATAACACGCTGGAGTTCTTCAAGGGATGTTTCTCCGTTCAAAACAGCGAGAACTCCTTCTTCTGCCATCGTTAAGATACCTTGATTTCGAGAAGCACGCGCGATCTCTCGCTCGCTCCCATGCTCTCTTACCACTTTTTCAATTTCATCATTAACGCGCACCGCTTCGAAAATACCAATGCGCCCTTTAAATCCGGAAGGATTCTCGGGTGTTTCTGTTGGAACCCAATGGTGTTCAGTTTGTACTGGTCCGTAGTCGCTCGGAATACCGCTCAATATTTTTTCAATACGATTTTTCTCTGATTCTTTAAGAGGAACTTTCTCTTTAGATTCTGGATTAAGTCGTCGTACTAAGCGCTGCGCGAGCGCGATATTAACTGCGGAACTAATAACTTTTGGATCAACCCCAAGATCGATTAATCGTGGAAATACTCCAGCGGCAGTGTTGGTATGGAGTGTTGAGAGTACGAGGTGCCCGGTGAGCGCGGCGTTGATAGCGATTTCAGCGGTTTCTTCGTCTCGAATTTCACCAACCATAATAATATCTGGATCTTGTCGGAGCGCTGCTCGTAATCCGCTTGAAAAAGTGTAAGCATCGCCATCAGTTTGCGTTTGCACAATACCATCGAGGTGGTATTCAACGGGGTCTTCAATGGTGATGATTTTAATGTCGGGAGAATAAATTTTTTTTAGAAAGGCGTAAAGGGTGGTCGTTTTTCCTGAACCCGTTGGCCCTGTCGTGAGAATCATCCCGTTGGGCTTTTTAATTTCTTCACTGATGATGCTGAATAATGTATCAGGAATACCGAGCTCTTCAAGCGGAACCGATATGCTTTGGGGGTCAAGAATACGCATAACAATGGATTCTCCATACGCATCCGGAATAATCGAGGTTCTAATTTCAAGTTCTCGTGTGTCAGTATTGATACTGAATCTACCGTCTTGGGCAGCATTTTCAATATTCAGTTTTAATCCAGAGATAAGTTTAATTCGTGAAAGGATCAAACGGTATGTTTCTTGCGGGACTGTTTCAATATCGTTTAACACTCCATCAAGGCGGAACCGAAGACGGACTTCCGACTGGTTTGGTTCAAAGTGAATATCTGACGCGGAAAGTGAAAGGGCTCCTGCAATAATAACCTCAACAATTTTGGAAGTCTGGGTGCGGTTTTCAACTGCGAGTACCTGACTGGTTAGTTTTTTAATATCATCAATAGTACGAACTTTCTTTGAGAGCGAGCTGATGTCTTCTTGCGCAATGTCGAGTATGCCAATATCACTTTTTTTCTCAATGGTAATGTCTTTGTACCGAGCAAGCGCTCGTTCGAAACTCTTGGTTGAGACGAGATAGGGAGTTACGATATATTTCTCTTTCGCAAGGTTCCCTATCAATTTTTTTAGCGTCTCTTTTTTAGGATCTCGAATTGCAAGCCCTACTTTTTTACCGATAAGCGCAAAAGGTACCGCGGAGGATGCCAGAGCTTCTTGGTGAGGTATCAATCGAAGCGCGTCTGCTTGAATAGGTGCTTGGGTAAGATTAATATATGCTAATCCGAGTGATTGAGCCTCGTGTGCCACCGCACGCTCCTCCGCGTTTTCCCGAATTTCTTTTAGTTGTTCCGCTTGCTCTTTATCGTTGAAGGTTACCATTTTTCTATCATACCCTGTTTTGGGTGCTATAAGAAGATATTCTTAACAAACAACATGGAGAAAAATGGTGAATAATTACTACATCGAGATATATAGGCTTGACGAAGGATCCTCAAGTATGTAGAGGTTGTGGCGTATTGATCTTATCGGACCCGGTCTAGTAGCCAATACTGGAAGAAAATCGTGCTACTCAATATCTGCTCAAAGATAATAAAAAGGGAGTAAGCAAAAGGAAAGCAACGGGTGAAATAAGTCCCAAAGTCATTGCATCCTTAATATGGCGAATATCCTCTCCCTTTTTTGCAGTTCGTGAAAGGAGGTTGGATCCAGTAACTCCAATGACCACACAAACCGGCACCAAGATGAACAGCACAGCAGGCATTACAGCAAATGCTAGCCCTAACGTATATCCTTCCACTCCGGCCAGCGAACGATATGTTGCAATCGCGCCGAAAATGGTCAGAATAAATACAGTATATGAGAATACGATAAACGCTTGTTTTCCTGACATTCCTTCATGATACAGTATTTGCTTTCCAAACAGCACTGTTGATAACCGCACATACCCGAGGTTCGACCTCAGGCATACTGTTTAAAAACCAGCAAATAAGCCTTCATTACCAGTCAACCTGCCAGGTTGACTGGTGGGGAGGGGATTTAATTATTTCGGTTATTAAATAGGCCGTATTGTTATTAGAACAGTGAACCATTAGGGGTATTGACAAAGTATATTATATTATGCTATAATATATGTAGGATTGAAAAATCAATAATTCAGTATCTGAAACCGTAAAAACAAAAACTGGAGGGAAAAATGTCTGAAACGAATAACCAGAAAAAAGAGGAACCGAAAAAAGAGGAAAAACCGCAAGCGCATCCTACACCTGCACCAGAGCGAGCGCACAAACAGCCTGAACAGACTTCGCCTGCTCCCGCATCACTCACTCAAGGTACAGAGCCCTATCAAATGGGGCGCCATATTGGAATGAGTGTTGGTATCGGGGTGTTGACCACTCTCGTGATCCTCGCCGTGTTTTTTGCCGGTCAGTACTTTGAAAGAGGTAAGCAAGCCGAAACGGTGAATGCTCCTTCTTCCCAATTTTATGGAGGAGCATCACAACAATCGCCACAACAACCGGTGGTAACGAGCAATCCGGGCTACGTTCGGGTAGAGATGCCCGCGCAACAGTCAGGAGCGCAACCGCTCAAAATCGAAATTCACAATGTGAACGCGAATATCGGTGATACTCGTCGAGAAGCATGGGAAGGCGTTTTGGAAGATGACATTCCTTTGGTGGTTCCTGATGTAAATGAGGACACCAATAGAAGCTCTTCCCAGTTTAACAACTTCAATGAAGATGTGACGCTGCAAAAACCTTCCGCCACTGTTGAGCCAAGGACAGAAGCGGAGCCATCTCAAGAAGAAAGCTCAGGTCAGTTTGTATACGACCAGAAACTCTATGGTCCGCAAACCGCGCATTATCCTTCAAGCCATTGGCCTGGAGGACGAGCTCATTTTGAGAAGGTTCCTCCGGTTTATGAAAGAGGAGTGGTTGTTGGAGCACCTGTGGTATTAGCACAAGCGGTACCAGGAGCTTCATGTGGCCACCCTTCAGGGCTCTATCGGTATCAGCAGGCACCGACGTTTGGTGGTTACGGACATGGTGGGTATCATGCTCCCATTGTTCGACATCATTATCCGTTAGGAAATGTCTCCGCTGGAGCCTCGTTTGGTAGAAGTTATGCCTTCCCATCACGGGGGGCTGGTTACAATCCCCCGGTGTATCATGGGAGGGGTGTCATGACTTCTCGGTTGGTACTCAATCCGCCGGGAGCAGTAAGCGCCCGAAGGTTTTAGTTCCTTATAAAACAAATCCGAAAAACACGCTACGATCAGTCGTAGCGTGTTTTTTTATGCCTGTGTTACTATAACCGGTATGTCTATTGAGGTGTCCGATCTTAATGAGCTTGAGCGCCACGCAGCAGATTTTTCTCAAAAATTAGCTACGACAGCGCATAAAGAGGCGTTGGTAGTAGGTCTCTCGGGGGAGCTTGGCGCCGGTAAAACTACTTTTACGCAAGCGGTTGCGCGTACTTTTGGGATTGAGGCTCGCATTACCAGTCCCACCTTTGTCATTATGAAAATTTACGATATTCCTTCTCATGGTAGATTTTCAAAATTTATTCATATTGATGCTTACCGTCTTCAAAACAGTAATGAGCTCATACATCTTGGTTTTAACGAATTGATTCGTGAGCAAGGAAATCTTATTTTTATCGAATGGCCAGAACGTGTACCTGAGGCCACCCCAAAAACCTCAATTGGTGTAGAATTTGAAGTAGTTGGGGAAGCATCACGGATGCTTTCTTACCACAATACCCCATGGTAAAAAACGTTAAAAAAGAAAAGTTAATCCTTCTTGATACACACGCCATACTACACCGTGCTTTTCACGCGCTTCCTGATTTCTCTTCAAGTAAAGGAGAGCCCACCGGAGCGCTCTATGGTTTGGTTTCTATGTTGATCAAAATTATTCAAGACATCAATCCTGATTATGTAATCGCGTGTTTTGATCTTCCTGGGCCTACCTATCGGCACGAGGTATATAAAGAATACAAATCAAAACGCCCGAAAGCGGATGATGCGCTCGTCTCTCAAATCAAGCGCTCTCGTGATGTTATGAACGCGCTCAGTATTCCTTGCTATGATAGTCCTGGTTTTGAGGCGGACGATATTTTAGGCACTATTGTTGGGAAACTTAAAGACCGTGACGATCTTGAAATCATCATTGCATCAGGGGATATGGATACCTTGCAGTTGGTTTCAGGTAAAGCGGTTAAGGTATTTACGCTAAAAAAAGGTATCCGTGATACCGTTTTGTATGATGAGGACGCGGTGTATGCGCGTTTTGGTTTTTCTCCGTCATCACTCCCTGATTTTAAGGGGTTACGAGGAGATCCCTCGGACAATATTATCGGCATTTCAGGTATTGGTGAAAAAACAGCAACCACCATAATAAAAGAATTTCATACCATTGAAAATTTATACCAGGTGTTAAAGAAAGATCCTCAAAAAGTAAAAAAAAGTGGAATCACTGATCGTATTATAAAGTTATTGAACGAAGGGGAAGAGGAAGCACGTTTTTCAAAAGTTCTAGCTCAGATTCGTTATGATGCGCCGATTCAATTTGAATTACCTGAAAAATCGTGGCGCACGTCAGTAGATATTGATCAGGCCCAAGCGCTTTTTCAGGATCTTGAGTTTCGAACACTTGGTCCTCGACTGCGAACACTGCTTGGTGTTAAGGAAAATGAGGTAGTTTCTTCTGAAGATGTTGAAGTGACCATCGATCATGATGAGGATGACCCCGAAGAGCTTGAGCGCGTCGGTCTTGCGCTCTGGATTTTAGATTCAACCATTACCAATCCAACAAAGGAGGATATAGTAACCTTTAGCAAAGAAAAGACGCTTCACCGTGCGAAAACCGTTATCTTTAATGAATTAAAAAAGCAGAATCTCTTTGGGGTCTATGATCGTATTGAGGAACCTTTGATTGAGGTAACGCACGCGATGGAAGCGCGAGGAATTACGCTCGATGTTTCGAAACTTCAAGTATTAAGTAAGAAATATCATCACAAACTCTCCGTACTTCAGAAAAAGATATGGGAACTTGCAGGAAAAGAATTTAATATCAACTCACCCAAACAAATTGGAGAAGTGTTATTCGACACTCTCGGACTCTCCGCTAAGGGGTATAAAAAAACACAAGGAGGAGCACGATCAACACGAGAATCCGTATTACAAGAGCTTGTCGATGCCCATCCGGTGGTACCGGTGATTTTAGAGTACCGTGAATTACAAAAGCTACTCTCAACGTATATTGATCCGTTACCCAAATTGGTTAAAGAAGATCATCGTTTGCATACTGATTTTGTACAGACGGGCACCACAACAGGACGCATGGCGTCAAAAGATCCAAATTTACAAAATATACCGAATCGTTCAGAGATAGGGAAAGAGATCAGGGATACTTTTGTAAGCGCACCGGGGTTTTCTTTAGTGTCTTTTGATTATTCTCAAATTGAGTTGCGCATCGCCGCATTCCTGTCAGGAGATGAGAAATTAATCCATATTTTCAAGCATGGCGATGATGTGCACCGAGCCGTTGCGTCAGAGGTCTTCCATGTATCACCTGAAGCAGTAACACATGATATGCGACGTCGCGCGAAGGTAATTAATTTTGGTATTTTGTATGGTATGGGGGTGAATGCGCTCAAGGGAAATCTCGGGACCTCGCGTGCTGAAGCTCAGGAATTTTTAAATAATTATTTTGAGACCTTTGTAACACTCTCGAGGTACCTTGAGGGGATCAAAGGGGATGTTCGAAGGCGAGGGTATACGGAGACCCTCTTTGGCCGACGACGGTATTTTGAAGGCATTGATTCAAAGATTCCTTATGTACGGGCTGCTGCTGAGCGGATGGCAATCAACGCGCCTATTCAAGGGACAGAAGCGGATATTATCAAACTTGCCATGATTCGTGTTGATTCTTTTTTGAAAGAAAAAGGGTGTCGAGATGATGCCCACCTACTGCTTCAAGTGCATGATGAATTGGTGTATGAGATCAAGACTTCAAAAGTTGATCCGCTTATTCCAGATATTGTTTCAATTATGGAACATGTCGTGCCAGAAACAGAGACGAAAGGCGTCCCTATTTTAGTTGATGTCGCCACCGGTTCAGCGTGGGGGAAACTTCAAAAACAAACCTAATACTATGCTCTACGTTATTTATGGAGATGATCGCGCACGGATTCTTAAAAAGGTGCACGAACTTAAAGAAAAACTATTGATAAAAAAGCCGGAGGCCTCAGTTTTTCAGCCGGATAGTTTTGAGTGGAACCCTGCGCTCCTTGAGTCTCTTACGGGAGGGCAAGGTTTATTTGAGCGCAAGTATATTGTGGTGCTTGGAGATTTTCTTGAGAAAAAAGAGATCCGAGGAGAAATGCAAAACATGTTTCCTCGCATGAAAGACTCAGAGAATATTTTTATTCTTTTTGATGGATTGCTTGATAAAAAGACTGAAAAAGAACTTGAGAAGTATGCGAACCGTACACTGAGGTATGAAAAAGTTAAAAAGGCGGTGCGGGCGCCATTCAATATCTTTTCATTGAGCGACTTCTTTGTTCACCGTGATTCGAGAGAGTTGTGGACTTGTTTTCATGTTGCCAAACGTATTGCCTCTATCGAAGAGATACACGGTATCCTTTTTTGGCAGTTAAAAACAATGTGGTTGGCAAAAGACGCGGAGACTCCAGAAGAGGTAGGATTGAAACCTTTTGTATTTCGAAAAGCGCGTATGGGGCTTAAAAAATTTACCGCGCAAGAGATTGAAGAGAAGACCTATACCTTACTAGAAATGTACCATGAAGCACGAAGAGGGCGTGCTGATCTGGCAATAAGACTCGAGCGTTTTATTCTTTCTTTATAATATAGGGTGCTATCGGTATGCGTGGAGAGGTACCGCGCGATAGTTTCTTATCGTATCCGCAATAATCAATCCGAGCATGAGTAATACCCCAAGAATAAGGAATTGCACCGAGGTTTCAGTGTTGAGAAATGCGCTGGTATAAAAGTGATACAAGGACGCTCCTTCAGCATGGGCCCCATTTTGGATTACGTTTCGTATTGATACGAGTGAGGCGAGCGAAAAGAGTAATGAGAAAAGCGCGATGATTTTAAATGAAACAAAGGTTTTCATCTTTCGCCATGCGTAGGAGAGATATACACCCCGCATAATTTTTTGTTTAAGTTTTTGCTCCGTTGTCATACTTATAGTGTTTAAATAGAAAGCGTCGTAAAATCTATTTTTCGGAATTCTTTTTTTGCCCGATGCATTCTGGTGCGAATGACGCCTGCTGATACACCTTCTTCATCCGCAATTTCTTGGTGTGACTTTCCTTCAAGAAAATATTTTTTGAGGACGGTGCTAAAAACAGGATTCATTCGAACAAATACTGAGCTTAGATAGTCTGGTAAAAATTGGCTATTTTTCTCCCAACTATTTGTATCAGGAAGTCGCTCGCTTTCCTCAGGTTCTAGAGTTATGGTGCGCTCATTATGACGTGAACTTTTCTGATACGCGGTAAATGCGGTGTTCATGAGTATTTTGTATGCCCATGATTTGAATGATGCTCCGGGCATTTTTTGAAAAGTGTGCGCGTGGCGATAAATCTTGATGAAGGTGTCTTGTACCACGTCTTCCGCGGTCTCCTCGGATCGAACTACCGGCAAAGCCTTTCGGAGAAAGGCTTTTTGGTAGCGATCCACCAGATGAGCAAAAAGTGATGGTTTCTCTATCGATTGATGAAGGAGTGCTTCATCGGAGAGTGTGTTGAGGTTAATAGGTTGCATAGATATATCGTAGCATTAATCGACCTTCATTAAAGAAAACACGAATTATAGGTATTTTGTTACCAGAGTAATACAAGTTCTGTGTCCGCCCAGCAGGACTCGAACCTGCGACCCTCTGCTTAAAAGGCAGGTGCTCTACCAACTGAGCTATGGGCGGTTATATTATTCCACGGAGTCGTTCTGTACTATATCAAATAAGCCTCGAAAGTCTAATGTGTTATAAAGGGAGATCGATGGCGAAAAATCCAGCACCAGTTATTACTAAAGAAAGAGTTATTGCCTCGAGTGCAATAAAAAAGAGAGATTCAAAATCTGGTTTTTGAGGCGCTTTATTTTTAAAACCACGGAGTATGATTCCCATTACGATGATGCTTAAAGCAAGCGCGGTGATCTGGGTAAAGAGCCCCAAGATAAGGAATAAGCTACCAAGAATAAAAAGTGTCCCAACAGCATACCGATATCCAGGGCTCATTAGGCGCAAAAGGCGAGTTTGATTGAGGAGTGGGTCTCTAAAAGAGGAAAATCCAAGAAAGAGATAGCATAAACCACTTACCATACGAAACAGAAAAGGGGCGAGAAGCCCAAATGCAAGTAAGTCGGGAAAAGGATTTAACATGCGTTACAGTATAACACATCTTGCATTACACACATCGCTTAGTACACTCTGATTATGCAGATAATGCCACGCGTCGGAATTTTACATAACATTAGAAGTATTCATAATGTTGCTTCTATTTTTCGTACCGCTGATGCGGCTGGTTTTGATAAACTGTTTCTAACGGGGTACACGCCGGGGCCGATTGATCGGTTTGGAATGCCCGAACAGAAATTTATCAAGGTTTCTTTAGGTGCAGAAAAAAATATTGCCTGGGAAATGAAAAAAAATCTTTCGCCACTCCTCAATACGCTTAAAAAGAATGGGTATTCTGTGGTTGCGTTTGAGCAACATCCAAAAGCTCTCCATTATCGTACGGTGTCGTACCAGAAACCTTTCGCAATTATGTTGGGGAACGAAAGAGTGGGGCTGTCTGCGCGAGCGCTTCAGCACGCAGACTATATTGCTCAAATTCCCATGCGCGGAAAGAAAGAATCACTCAATGTTTCCGTAGTCGCGGGTATCGCCTTTTTTGAGAGCCTAATAGATTAGTGTATCGACCACTTTGCCGTTGTGATCAATGAGTTGTATTGCTTCGCGTTCATTTTTCCAAAGCTCGGTATCTCTTCCAAGGTAGACCCTCCATTCATTTCTATAAAATGAAGCATTTTCTTTATGCTCATTGATACAGGTATGGTAGTTTGCACGTTCATTGATAAACGCTTTGCAGGCGGGAGAAAGTGTAAGAGGGAGTCCTCTTAGGGGCACCGTACAATTTGGAATACTTTGGAGGTAATCCAAGCAGGTATCATTAAACGCATTTGGGAATTCAGGTAATGAGCTATCTATCAATCGTGGGCAGGTGCGGGCAAGCGGTGGGGTGAAGCTTTGGAATTGCGCGAAGTAGCCAGTGCAAAGGTTTGTACGAAAAGAAGATCCGATTGGTGACCTTCCGGTAGTAACATAGATGCGTGCCCCTGGATTTAGAAATATAGTCTCTTCAGTAATCCGCTCCCCAATAAAAGGCAGGTACGAACCTTTCTTGATGGTGCCTGATTTTCCGGTTACGAGGCTTCGAACCTCCCAGTTCGTCAGGGGGATTTTTTCAGATACGCGAGGAGAGACTGAAAGAAGCAGGTATTCTTGGTGTGGAGTGGTTGCATGTTTGGTAACAAGCTCGATTTCTACTAATGAGCGATATGGTGATGTTTCTGTTTGATCAATACGCGCGCCAATACGACGAAGCTCTGTTTCAAGGAGGTTTCGTTCTCGCTCTGAAAGTTCGGTATTTGCGCTGGGGGTGTTGGTCGGGGTGTTAAAGGTTCCTCGTGGTGTACGCAATGCTTGTACCTGGAATTTGAATTGCGGAGCTGAAAACACCGGAGCAGAAAAGAGTCCTCTGTCTTGAGATGAGGTATTCATACCGCGCTCGGGACCTCCGGTGGCAAACCAAATAAGCCACATAGCGGCAAAGAAACCAACAATAATCGCAAGTTCTTTAAAGGGCATTATTATTATTTTCGGTTATCTATTTTTGCTTGTCAAAACTGAGCGAAGGACATCCTGGGCAATACCATAATCGCTCCACGGTTCCTTACTTCCTTGTGGCCCCATAATGTAAGGGTCGGTGCCTTTACCAGTAATAATTACCGCATCATGTGCTGATGATGCATAGTGTATTCCCGTACGGATCGCTTCTTTACGATCGATAATAATTTGGGGTTTCTGTGAGGTGATACCTCCCGCAATATCATGGATAATTTTTTCTGGATCTTCATCATAAGGATCTTCATTGGTGAGAATAATGTGGTCGCAGTAGGTATCCGCAACATTTCCAAAAACCTCTCGTTTCCATTTATCCCTTCCTCCTCCTGTTGCTCCTAGAACACAGATTTTTCTTGAAGTTTTGAAGGTCTCATACACGGAAATAAGTGATTCTCGAGTATGCGCGTAATCAATCACCACGGTAAAAGGTTGCCCTTCTTGTACCAACTCAAAGCGCCCCGGAATATGTTCAAGTTTTTGAATACCTTTCGCAATGATATGTTCTGGAATATTGAAAGCTCTCGCAAGGGTAGCGCTTGCGAGAATGTTCTCAATCATTGGTTTTCCGCGAAGCACGCTCTTTATTTCTGTGTCGCAAAACGTAAGAGTGATACCCTGAGCATTCTCTGATGCTGATGTAAGACGAGTTACATCATACGTTCGAATATCTTGAATCGGAAGCTTCGTAAATCGGCGAACTTCTCCTCCTTGATTATTAACCACCAACACCTTCTTCTTTTTAGATGATCGCGCCAACGCCCACCCGATGGAAAGTTTTGCTTGGATATAGTTCTCGAATGATCCATGAGACTCAATATGTTCTGGTTCGATATTGGTAACGACGAGTGCGTCAAGGGAAATAAAGCGGTGTCGGAACTGCCGTGCGCCTTCAGAGGTCATTTCAATAATCGCGACGTTTGCTCCTTCTATGGCGGCACGGTTGAGAAAGTGCTGTAAAAAGAAACGTCCCGGCATGGTCATCTTTTTTACGTTGGGATTGTTGGTGTCCCCAATTTTAAATCGAATGGTGTTTGAGAGGGCAGTAGTGTATCCTGCGGCTTCAAAAATACTGTTGATCATTTCGGTTACACTTGTTTTGCCTTTGGTTCCCGTAACCGCGATTACTGGTATTTTGCGTGAAGGGAATCGGTACCAAAGTGCTCCGAAAAGCGCAAGTAAAAAATGGTATGGTGATCGGAATATTTTCTTAAATAACCTCATCATAGAATAACATTATCGCGTACCCCCTAGGATTCGAAGTGCTTCTTTAATACGAGCTTGCGTCCCGTTTATCTCAGAGGGTATTTTTTTAAGGGTGTTTCGAGCGTCTTTTTGTGAATAACCCAGAGTGATGAGTGCTTCGAGTAGATCGTGGTGGTCTGAGTTAGAAATGTCCTCATCTGATCCTTTCTCTGTTTTTGGAACCTTTTCTTTAAGTTCAAGCACTATTTTTTCAGCATGCCGTTTCCCAATACCGATTACTTCAGTAAGGTGTGTGGTATCTCCTGAGCGGATCGCGCGAATAAGGGTATCTGTCGATGCGGCGCTCATGACCCCGAGTGCTGATTTTGGCCCGATTCCTGAAACCCCAATAAGTAAAAGAAAAAAATCGAGATCTTCTTTATGTAAGAACCCATAGAGATCAAGAGAGGTTTCTCGGACTGATAAATGCGTCCATAGATTTGCTTCAGCGTCGTGTTTGAGTTGTTGTAAGGTCCCACTTGGTATCGCGAGTTTAAATCCAACACCGCCAACTGAAAGAACAATCGATCCATGTTCAATATGGGACACCACTCCTTTAAGGCGCGAAATCATAGCTTATACTATAGCATATTGCACTCTACGGTGATATGTGTTACGATTTAGGCTCATTAAATATAGTCAACATTAATCATGCCCATTACTAAATCAGCAGGAAAAGCACTTCGTGGATCACAGAGAAAGCGCGTTTTTAATAATCGCCGAAAAGGGGCGCTTAAGGCGGTGGTAAAAGAGGTGCACGAACTCCTTAACACAGGAAAGATTGAAGATGCGGAGAAATTGCTCCCGCATGTGTATCAAACGATTGATAAAGCAAAGAAAACGAACGTGATTAAAAAGAATACCGCAGATAGAAAGAAATCACAGTTAGTACGTGCAATTAAAAGACAAAAAGCCGTGTAACGGCTTTTTTCTTAGAGTTCCCGTAGAAGCATTTGTGATTCACTATTGAGACATGCTTCATGGTCGAAGCCCTCGACCACCATCTTCTCTTCTGCTTTGAGAGGAATACCATTTTCTCCGGCATAGTTTGGCTGTACTCCCGCGTAAATCCCCGGAGGCACACTACATCCAGAACGATTCGCCCCGCTCCCCCAGTAATTATAGTCATACTTTCCATCCCAAGGAGTAAATTGTGGCCATGTCATATATGGTCCATTCCATTGTGCCGCAACAATATCTTCCCAATCAGAAGGGCAGTGGTTGCAGTTGGTACCTGGATTTACATATGATCCTGAAGGAGGCTCTGCGGTTCCTTCATCAGGATTCCATGGAAGAGATTCCTCAAAACCAGGATCCCAGCCACGATTGACGTCAGGAGGGTAAAATCCCATATCTGCATAGTAGAGTTCCGTAGCTTTTGTCATTTGCCGTTGGTGGAAGCCAGCTTTTGATACACGCGCAGATTCAGTTGCTCCCGAGATACTCGTAATAACTACTGAAGCGAGAATACCAATAATTGCAACCGCAATGAGTATTTCAAGTAATGAAAATCCTTTTTGGTGTAGCGTAATCATGAGAGGGTATCTGGTAGTAACTTCTTTACGATTATAGTATGTATCGTAGCATATGTGGTGCTCTCGAGAGGAATCGAACCTCTATTACAAGCTCCGCAAGCTTGCGTCCTATCCGTTGAACGACGAGAGCGGCTGGTTTCCTATCATAAAAGATCACACACCGTCTGTCTACTCTTAAAAACCAATTCGCTCGAGTAATTTTTCAAACAAGGGTTCTTCATGATTTGCCACTTCAAGATGTTTTAAAAGAAAGTCATGCGCCACTTCAAGCATATGAGGGTCCATCGGAATGATAAGGTACGGCATGAAAATTTTTTTTGATTTGACCACCAGTTTGGGAGGGTTGGTGTGGACGTCAATTCCAAAAGAAACCAAGCCTTGATACGGGTAATAGTTTTGGTTAATTCGTATCCCCTCTGAAGAGAGCTCCGTATAGATCTCTTGTGGCTTTCGAGCCGCGATAATAATGAAACTTGCAATACTTACCGCAAGCACGAGCGCGAACAACACTTGTCCCACAATAATTGCAGTCGCAACAATTGAGATGCCGAGAATGGTAATAATAATATACCAGTCGGTTGATTTTTTTTGATCCGCATATTCTGGCGCGTACCAACTAACTTTCTCTTCCATAACCACCATTGTAGCACGAAGCACCGCTTGTATTTTAATGATTTCGAGCAAACAAAAAATATGAGTAGAGTGCAGGGAAGAGGGAGGCAATCACTACCGGAATGACCACTGTGGTAATGAGGTGTACCTGAGTGGTAAAAAAATTAATAAGCGGAAAAACAGCCGCGAGTTTAAAGAGCGTACCACTTAATCGGTGGGTTTCATTCCAGATCTCTCGGTCATGGAGCGTCCAGGGGGTTCGGATCCCGATAAACCAATTTTGCTTCATGTGGGGCATCAAAAGACCAACAATGAAGAAAAGCACTGAAAGGGCAGGGATAAGCATGCGTGTGAATTCAAATGGTATATGAAGGTTCCATGCGAGCATGAGTATAAAGAGATAAAATGCAAAGATGAACGTAGTGATCCAAAAATAGTCATAGTGTTTTCGAAAAGCGTGAATATTTTTTTGTAAGGGATCAATTTTGGGAATAAGTATATAAAGCCCCATGAGCACCATAAGGATTGCTGGTATTAAAAAAATACCAAAAAATTTTGGCATAAAACGTTGAGCTTCTCCCAGCGCATTCCAGTGGGATGCGATGTGGTTTGGGAGAGCGGGGTAGATGGCGACCCCAATCATGATACTGAGAAATACGGTACTCGCGAGAATCGTTAGTGTTGTGTTTTTCATACCACGATGAGAAGTGTGATACCAAAAACTAAGAAGATGCAAGAAAATGTTCCGAGCACTATTTTTTCTTTTTTTGTTAAGTATTTAAAAAAGAAAAACATATGGTACGTTCACTCATTCTAGCACACTACGTTTTGAACGTGTTATATCTTTCTTGAATCGTAAGCCCAGTGGAGGAGTGATTGTCGCTGTTTTGCTCTGCAGGAGAAATCTTTCGGACGGCAATTTTTTACAATTTGCGCGAGGTGTCTTTGATAGAAACGCCATCTTTTTATCTGTCGAAGATCATCGGTGCTTCGTCTTCCGAGGTAATATCTGCAATACCACTGAAACCAACCTCGAGGATCTTGCGGGTGAACCCACCCCTTTTTCTGCCACACCTCAAGTGGTTGGCTCGCCTGTATTTTAAAATAATTGAGTTCTTTATATGCTTTTCCGTCGGGGGATAGTTTTGCGTTTTTAAACCATGAAGCAGGGAATTCAGAAGGTTTGTCGCTAAAATACGCTCCCCCAAATACACCCAACTGAAGCATCTCTGGTGGAGTGAGATCGGGTTTAAATGTTGGATCAAAGTTTTTTCCCACTGGTTCGGTGTAGGTGGGACGAGCTTCTTTTTTTTGGCTTTCGATACCAGCATTCATAAGCTATTTTCTCAATGTAGGCCACGGAATCATAATGCTGGTTCTCTTCTTAATTGTCCCACTGGGCGGAGGGGGTGGGATTCGAACCCACGGTCCGGTTTCCCAGACTCCAGTTTTCAAGACTGGTACATTCGACCACTCTGTCACCCCTCCAATACACTCTAGGCTATCATATCAGAATGCATATATCTCGCAATTAAAATAAGGCACGCAGTACTTTTTTAATTAGTTTAGGGTAAGATAGCAGTATGCGATTGATTGGTATTGATTATGGGACAAAACGTGTCGGTATCGCACTTTCTGATCCAGGGAGCACCTTTGCTTTGCCGTATAAGGTGATTCCTCGAGATGTGAATTTGGTAGCATTCCTTTTGGAATTGTGTAAGGAGAAGGAGGTTTGGCATGTGATACTCGGTGAATCTCTCAACCAGGAAGGAGTTCCAAATTCGGTAATGAAAGGTATTATAGAGCTTAAGCGGGAGCTTGAAGAAAAAGGGCTTACGGTGTCTCTGGAGAGCGAGGGTTTTACTTCATTTGAAGCAGAACGGTATCAGGGTAAACATGAGTATACGGACGCGTCTGCGGCGGCACTTATTTTACAACGGTATCTTGATAAAAATAATACCTTATGAATTTTGTTTGACGAATTCAAAAATAATAAATTCTCGTATGTTTAGGGAGCGCCTCGGTAATATAATGCTTTAAATAGAGCTCATTTTGACTATTGACTTCAAATAAATAATATGCTATTCTACAAATAGAAACGGAAAATCGGTCACCAGGACCAACTTCGACCGTTCTTTGGTAAAACCTATAAAGAAGAAAGAATTGTTATGGCGACAAAGCACGTTGTTACTGGCGAGCATGCATTGAAGATCGGAAACAGGTTGGCGGAGATTCAACGGCAAGTATTCCTTCAAAAAGAATACGCCCACGACCCCGAAGATTTGATTCGGCATCTCCAATGCGCGACTGAAGGTGAGTTTGTCGGAAATGAAGCAAAGAGTACCGTGGGGATCGCGGAACCGCAAATCATCATCCCCAACCTCCGCTCTATCGCCCCCACTCTCGCCGACTGGCTCAAAGCCCGTGAAGAACTTCACAAGTTTTTTACCGGCGAAACGATAATCTTGCGGGACATCTTCGCCTTTGAAGAGGCTGATCTTGACCGCACCGACATTATGCCCGCTTTCCGTCCAGCCGGTGCCACAAACCGTGATGTTGTAGACTGGAAGAAAAAGCTCGGTGTTGTGGTGTATGAAGAAGCTGACGTGATGAAGTATTCAGGTAGTACAGGTTCAAAAGAATCCGAACTTCTCCTCGTCAATCGTTCCCTTTGTCCGGACGACGACACTTTGGACGATAATGCCAAAACACCGGATCAATTGATCCAAGTTCCAAACAGACTTTGGCTCCACCTCTTCGACTGGTGCGATGCCGACAACATTCATTTTGTGGTAACAGATGAACATCTGGATCTGCAAACATGGACCTGGTTTCCACATGACCGCCTTCCCGGCGGCGCGGTCGCGTGTGGTGGCTGGGGTCCAGTCAACCGCGGGGTTTACCTCTACTGGGGCTGTCGCGGCTACCGCGGCGGCCTCTACGGTGCTCGTTCAACAAAAAAGGTTCCCCTCAAAACTTAAACCTTGTTTTCTTAACCCTTACCAACACCACTCTGGGAACAGAGTGGTGTTTTGTTGTACAATAACAACGGCTGTTAAATTGGTCCGCCTATAGCAAGATAACAATTTGCCGATATGTAGAAATTGCTTGTCGCGTCTTTACACTATGCCCGCTCTGCCACGGAGGAAACGCAGAAAATCTTCCCAAAAGATTTTTGGTGAAATGGACAAAGCGCGACAAAATGAGCCTCCGCCTTCCCGGCGGCGGGGTCGCGTACGGTAACTGGAATCCAGACAACCGCAAGGTTTACCTCAACTGGAACTATCGCGACAACCGCAACGGCAACTACGGTGCTCGTTCAGAAATTTCTTGCAAAAAGAGCCGTTACGGCTCTTTTTGTTGTGTTTGGGAAATAAACCAGCCACTTAACATTCTTCCAATTTCTACAGTTTGTGATGACAGGTATAAATATTGTTTCTCGGCGAGTATTTTAAGCTCAAATTCCGTTCTGATTAAATTAGCTAAAGTTTGCTGAAGAGTCCTAGTGGCCGATATGAACTCAATCTTTCTGACATCTCTTTTATTTGTTAGTGTGGCTTTTATAGAGTGTTTGAGCAAAGTCAGGCACTCTTTTTCAATATCCGCATGTATCCCCAGCTTATCCCTTTTCGACAGTTTCTGTCCTATAGTATAAATATCTTTATGCAAAATCCTAATCTTATGAATAACAGCGGGAGTCTTGTCGGGGGGGGTACTCATAGTTTGAATTTTTATGATGTAATTTGTCTTGAAAACCTCTTTAGAGCTTGGCGTAATTTCAGCAGAGGGAAGAGAGATAAAAGGGGAATTGGGGAGTTTGAGTTAAGAGTTGAAGAAAACCTTTTTTCTTTACATGAATTTTTAAAATCTGGAAATTGGACACATGATCCTTACGTTCAAAGAAAGATATCAGATCCGAAACCTAGAATCATACATATTGCATCTGTTCGGGATAGGGTTCTCTTTCAAGCCACATACCAAAAATTGTATCAGATTTTCGATAAAACATTTATCCACGATTCCTATGCTTCTCGCAATTTCAAGGGCACTCACGCGGGTGTAAAGAGGTTTGAAGTTTTTGCAAGAAAAGTTTCTGAAAATCATACAAAGCCGGCTTTTGTCCTAAAATGCGACATCAGAAAATTCTTTGACAATATTGACCATGAGATTCTTTTTGATTTTATAAAGGGAAGGATCAAAGACGGAAGACTGTTGAAGCTTATTTGGAAGATAGTTTCCTCCTTTGAAGCATCGCCCCACAAAGGATTGCCGCTTGGAAACGTAACCAGCCAGCTTTTTGCAAATATTTATTTAAACGATTTGGATCAATTGGTTAAGCACGAGCTTAAGCAAAAATATTATATCCGCTACTGCGATGATTCCGTTATGTTGAGCAACGACAGAGATGAAATTGAAAAAGTGGTCAGCACATTACGGAATTATCTAAAAGGAAACTTAAAACTTGAGCTTCATCCAAACAAAATTACGATAAGAAAATTGAGACATGGAACTGACTTTCTCGGGTATGTTTCATTGCCTCATTACAGAGTTTTGCGAACAAAAACAAAAAAAAGAATGCTGAAGAGGTTGCGAGCTTTGGCAAACACTATAAAAACTAAAGATAATTTAGAAAAAATTCTGCCTATTATACGATCATATTTGGGAATGTTGTCCCACTGTAGGTCAGAAAAGGTGGTTAAAAGACTGAAAAATTATTGGCCTAGTAATTTAAATGGTATGATTATGGAACAATTTTATGATAACTTTTGACGAATTCAATAAACTAAATCTCGTGGTTGCAACAGTGACACATGTTGCGCGTGTTCCTGATACCGATCGCTTACTCAAACTTACCCTTAATATCGGCCAATCTGAACCACGGATTGTCGTATCAGGCATCGCAGAACACTTTCCCAATGAAACAGAGCTTGTGGGTAAACAAGTGGTAGTACTCGCCAATCTTGAACCGCGGACTATTCGAGGTATTGAGAGCCAGGGAATGATTTTAGCGGTATCAGGGGATGATTCTTTTGCGCTCATTACCCCCACATCTTCAGTACCTCCCGGGAGCACCATTAGTTAATGGAACCATATCTTTTAAAATACAAAGTGCGTGTACGGGAATGGGTGTTACGACACGCACGGGGGAAATACGCACTGGTCTGGTTGAGTGTGGTGTCATTTACGGAGTCTTCTTTTTTTCTTATTCCACCCGACATCTTGCTCATCCCTCTTATCTTAGCGGGGACTCAAAGATGGTATTACTACGCAAGCATTACCACGATCACCTCGGTCCTCGGGGGGGTGTTTGGATATCTCATCGGAGCCTTTTTCTTTGAGCTTGTTGGAAGGGAATTGGTTGAACTGTATCATCTAGGGGAGGAATTATTGATTGTTGAAACATGGTTTCAATCAAACGCTTTTCTGGCAGTGTTTCTTTCAGCGTTTACTCCCATACCCTATAAGATTTTTACTATTGGAGCGGGACTTTTTGGTGTGTCTTTCTTTGTGTTTCTCATCGCGTCTCTTCTGGGGCGCGGATTGCGCTACTTTCTTTTTAGTTACCTGTTCCATGTTTTTGGAGAACGTATCGGAAAAATTATTTTTCGTTACTTCAACATACTTTCATTGCTCGGAGCGCTACTCCTCATCGCGTTTCTCATCATTCGTTTCGCCGCTTAACCCACAGGAGATGTAGTCTCTGTGTGCTATACTATAAAATATTAAGGGAGCTTTTTTATGAGCGAAGCATCAGGACTTCTTAAATTATTTCCTCCACCAAAATTTTTAGAAATGCCAAGTGTGGGGTTAGACCTTTCTGATAACTCAGTTCGGTTTATTGATCTTGCGCGAAATAAAGAAACATTTTCAATTCTACGGCACGCGCGCGAAGCGCTTCCCAAAGGTGCGATTGTAGGTGGAGAAATTAAAAATCCTGCGGCGCTTACTGAAAAATTAAAAACATTTAAGGAAAAACATGATCTGCACTTTGTCCGCACCGCGCTTCCTGAAGAAAAAGCATATCTTTTCATGCTAGAACTCCCGCGCATGCCACACGAAGAAATCGGGAGCGCAATTCAATTTCGACTTGAGGAGAATGTCCCGATTGAGCCACAAAATGCAATGTTTGATTATTGCATACTCAAGCATGTAGATACGGTATCACCCAAAGCGCTCCCCGTGGCAGTATCGGTATTTGATCGAAGCCTTATTGACCAGTACGTCGCGGCGTTTCTTTCTGCGGGATTAGTACCGCTTTCTTTTGAGCTTGAATCACAGGCGGTGGCACGATCAATTATTCCGCATAATAATCCGGCGACAACGATGATTGTTGATTTTGGGCAAACCAGGACCACGCTGGCTATGGCAAACGGGCATGTCATTTCTTTTACTTCCACGGTTGAGATGGGGGGGAGTATGCTTACCAGCGCAATCCAAGAACACTTCTCTGTTTCTTTTGAGGAAGCAGAACGTATGAAGCGCGATCGAGGGCTTATTAAAAGCAGAAATAATAAAGAATTATATGAATTGCTACTTGAAAAAGTGGCAGTAATTAAAGAGGCAATCAACCGGCATTATGAGTATTGGCATACTCGACACGAATCTTCTGGTGCGGCACACGTGAAAGATCACTTAACAAAGATAATTTTGTGTGGCGGTGATTCATGTCTACCTGGTTTTTTTGAATATCTATCAGGCAATGTACCAATACCCGTTGAGATGGCAAATGTATGGATCAATCTCTTTTCGCTCGATGAACATATTCCTGATATTTCATTCAATGATTCGATGGGGTACGCAACGGCAATTGGTTTAGCGCTCGATGAACATTTATAGAAAATTATAACAATGGCATGTTGAGTTTTTTACCTGAGGTTACAAAAAAAGAAATCATTATGGCATACCGCTTTCGTGTGGGGGTGGTTGCCTCGATACTTCTGAGTGTGGTGGTGTTGTTTGCATTAGCGATGCTGATGCCCGCGTACCACCTTATTTTAGTTGAGGAAGAGATTGTTCAAGCCCGCGAAAAACAACTGAGTGAATCAGTAGTTGCTAAACAAATTGAGGCAGCGGAGAAACTTTTTTCAAGGGTATCGGAGCAGGCAGTGCTTCTTTCGGGTTTTGAACAAGCTTCTGTCGCGAGCGACATGATCTCTCGTATTACGGGGCTTCGGGGAGGGGATGTTGCGGTTGAAAGTATTCGTTTTGAGCCAGGAGATGAACACAATACGCTTATCCTGCGGGGTGTTGCGGTGTATCGTGACGCGCTTCTTGTGTTCAAGGAGCGCTTAGTGGCACTCGATGACTTTAATGAGGTGGTTCTTCCTATTAAAGATCTGGCGCGTGATCGAGATCTTGAGTTTACCATTACCATTCAAGGTGATTTTTAATAACGTATGCAGGATATTACCACATTACGAAAACTTTTTACCTTATTTTTCCTCGGTTTCCTCTTGGTGGCTGGTGGGTATGTGGGAGCCTGGTTATTTTTGATGCATAAAATTGATGGTGTGTTACTCGGTCGAGCATTGATTGAGCGTCGACTTGCCCAAGAGGAAGATTTTCCTTCGGTTCGTGAACTACAGCTTCGAGTTGGATCACAAGCAGGGGATCTTAATGAGCAGTTCGTGGTCCCTGGAAATGAAGTTGAGTTTATTGAGGGAGTAGAGTCGCTGGCACGAACAAGTGGTGTGGCGATTGAAATTAAAGCAGTGAATCCTGAATCTGAAGAGATTGAAGGATCTTCATTTGATCGAGAAGTAATTACACTTGATGTGCTCGCCATTGGCTCATGGCGGGGACTCTTTCATTTTCTCTCCCTTTTAGAAAATGCGCGACCATATATGCGTATTGATCGTTTTCAGTTTGAATACGGCTCGCTCCCGGGAGATTCTGAAGCAGAAGGATGGCGAGGACTTTTTGTTATTAGTGCGATAATGTATGAAGATGCTACATCGTTATGAAAAAGATCTCTTTTAAAAAACTATTAGTATCTAGCAAGACTTTTCTAAAGAGGAAAGAGTCTCCAATTAATCCTCGGCGCGACTGGTTGCTTATGCTCACCGTGTCTGTACTCCTGTTTCTTGGTGGGATGGTTGGGGGTGCTAAACTATACCTTGATGTTGAGCGCGGGACTCATGGTGGGCAAAACGTGGGGCTCGGAGCAAATCACGAGGTTGTAGTCCACACCGGAAACACTTCGCCGGTTGATTTAGCCCGACTTCAAAAAATAGTGGATTCAATTATCATGCGAGGTGAACGTTTTTCTGAATTACAGCGATCAGCACCTTCGGTCATTGACCCTCGCATCTAGTCTGTATATCATGCTGACATTGCTCCCGTAGTTCAATGGATAGAACAGGGGACTTCTAAGCCTCTAATGTAGGTTCGATTCCTGCCGGGAGCACCGCATCAAGTCTGATTTTACTGATGGTATGGTATTCTTGCGCTATATTATAATATGGTAAGAGGAATCAAGATGGCACATTCATGAATCACGCTTATTACTGGTTACTCCGAGTATTAAAGTTGGCAAAAGGCAATAACACCTTAGAAACGTAAATTTGTATGGAACACACTACAGAGCTCGAGCATATTCGCCATTCATTATCCCATATCCTTGCAATGGCGGTTTTGGCATATGACCCAGAAGCACGCCTCGGTATTGGCCCCGTTATAGATAACGGTTTTTATTATGATATTCAGTTCTCAAAAAAATTTTCAGATGAAGCACTGCCCTTATTAGAGGAATCTATGCGAAAGATCATCGCGCAAGACTTACCGTTTAGAGGGAAGGAGGTAACTCCAGATGAAGCTCGAAATCTTTTCGCTCACCAGCCTTTTAAGTTGGAATTGATTCAGGAATTAGAAACAGATAAACAAAAAATCAGTGTGTATCATACCGGAGATACGTTTATGGACCTTTGTCGTGGTGGCCATGTTGGATCCACAAAAGAGATTCCGATCGATGGATTCGCTTTAACCCATAGTGCTGGTGCGTATTGGAAGGGGCATGAGAGAAACCCAATGCTCACGCGTATTTATGGTCTCGCATTTCATTCGGCGGAAGCATTAGAGGCATACCGTAAAACACAAGAGGAAGCAAAAAAACGAGACCATCGCGTGCTCAATGAAAAGCATGATTACTTTATGATTTCTGAAGAAGTAGGGAAAGGTCTCCCTTTATACCTCCCGCACGGCGCCTATATTCGAAAAAAATTGGAAGATTTTATGTATGAGAAAGAGCTTGCGCACGGATATCAATATGTTTATACCCCACTACTCACCCATAAACGACTTTATGAACAGTCAGGACATTTAACCCATTACCGCGATGATATGTACAACCCTCTTGAGATAGAGGGTGAGGAATACTATATTCGGCCAATGAATTGCCCGCATCACCATCAGATTTTCAAACATAAACCCGTTTCGTATCGTGATCTCCCGTTACGGCTTGCGGAATTTGGTCTGGTGCACCGATTTGAGCGCTCGGGCGTACTCACGGGGCTTATTCGTGCCCGTTGTTTTACACAAAATGACGCGCACATTTATTGCGCGAAACAAGATTTGAAAAAAGAGTTGCGTGGCGTACTCGAACTTTTTAAAGAAGTATATGATAACGTGTTTGATATTAAAGATTATTGGTTTCGTCTTTCATTGCCTGATTTCTCAAATACGGAGAAATTTGGGGATCTTGAGAATAAAGCGATGTGGGATGAGGCGACTGAAGCAGCGCGCGCGGCACTCAATGAGTTTGGCGCGCGTTATGTTGAAGGTGGAGGTGAGGCCGCATTTTATGGTCCCAAAATTGATGTAGAGATACGTAATGTAAACGGAAAGGAAGACACCATTGCGACGGTACAAGTTGATTTTTATTCTGCAGACCGATTTAATCTCGAATTTACCAACAATCAAGGACAAAAAGAAAAACCAGTCATTATTCATCGCGCCATCATGGGTTCTTTTGAACGATTTTTTGCGTTTCTTATTGAGCAATATGCAGGCGTATTTCCAACATGGCTTTCACCGGTGCACGTCATGGTGCTCCCCATAAGCGAGAAACATGGTGCGTACGCCGAAGAGGTTACGGAGACGCTTCGTAATGGAGGTCTTCATGTACGTCTTGATAATTCAAAAGAAACCCTTGGGAGGAAAGTGCGTACCGCAAAGAATCTCAAAGTCCCTTATTTTATTGTTGTGGGTGACCAAGAGGTAAAACTAAAAACAATTACTGCTGAAGATCGTCATGGAGACAAAATCGAAAATACTTCGGTGGGCGAGTTTCTCTCGTTAGTGCAAGAGGAGATTAAGACACGTAAAAATTTTAATTTAAAAAGCAAGGCTGAGTAAGTTTCAAATTATTCACTTTTCTTGATATTAGAATTTTGTTTTACCCATTCAAGAAGCAGTCGAGTATCCTTTTCTCGATTTTCTGAACCAAGTACAATAATCGCAACAGGGACTTCACCAGTAGGAGTTTTGAGGTTCCATACCGTTGCCAACGTTTCTCCCGCAGCACTCGTTTTTCCGTTTTTTACTCCAACAAGTTCTGGTTCGTAGATGAACTCATTTACGTTTTTTAAGCTCGTAAGGTTGATGGTTCCTCCAATTTTAAGGAGTCCGATGTCGTCGAATACTCGCCCTCGAGTGATCTCAAATAGGAAGGGTCGTTTGTAATAAATGTATGCCAAAAGTTGTGAGAGGTCTTCGGCAGTAGATATGTTTTGAGCACTGATCCCTGAGGGGTCGCTAAAGCGGGTTTCTTCCATAAGAAGAGATTCCGCTTTGCTATTCATCTGGGCTACAAAATGGTTTCCTCCAACAAATCCAGCCAGTAGGTTTGCTGAGGTGTTTGATGACTGCATTAAAAGAGGGTAGAGAAGATCAACCCCAGCATAGTCGCTCCCAGTCGTAGGTGTGAAGATCTCTTGTATTGCGGCAAGTAGGTTGGGGGTTGCGTGGATTGACCGGCCAAGATAAATAACTTCATGTGCTACCACCGCGGTCATGAGTTTGGTAAGGGATGCAATAGGGAGTGCGACTGATGCGTTTTTCTCAAGTATGGTTTTTTGAGAGTGGATCTCTGAAATCAAAAATGCTTCCGCGGTAACTTCAGGTGGTGCCGAAGGCGCCGGTGTTAATAGAAAGTCTCCATAATGAATATTTTCATTTCTATCCTCAAGCACCAAAATTGGCATGTCTTTCGGGCCAAAATCAAAAACTTTTTGCGCATCTTCATTTGAGAGTCGTATACAACCGCCAGAATAGTCCGAGGATACGGGAGCTCCATCATCATAATGGGGCCAACCGTGTACAAAATAGTTTCCATAAAATTGCATACTATATGGCATCCATACATGCCCTATAGATGAATAGTGGTTCCTTTTTTTGCCAAGGATGTGATAGCTTCCGGTCGGAGTTTCCCACCAACTTCCTGGCTTTCCTTTACTTAAGATTTTAAAGGTTTCTTTGGCCACCCCGTTTTCATACAGTGTAATCGTCATACTACGAAGATCTGCTTCAATAAAGCTGATCTTCTCTTCAATATAAGAGCTTCTTTGTTCAAGTACTTTTTCTTTATCTGGAAGCACGAGTGTTTGTGTATCAGTGAAAACCTCCTCTTTAATGTCGGGTGTATTTTTTGTTTCTATAACCTGATGACGTTCAATATGCTGAGGTGTGGTCGCACGGCTCTTTAAAAGATAAGCTATTACCCCAATAAGTATGAGCGCAATGAGGAGCAATATGAAGTATACGAACCACTTTCTCGGATATTTCCCAAATGCACTCTTATGATGAGCGGGTATATGTTTCCCGTGCTTGAACGCGCGACGGATTTCTTCAGTATCCCACCCTGCACGACGGAGATTTTTTACGATTTCTTTATGGCTTAGACCAAATCGTGTTGCTTGTGAGATATATTCTTCGAGTCGCTCGGTATCCATCCTTGTTATTTTATGTGTTTTTTAACACAAAAAGAACAGAGAATGTGGTGATAAGTTAGAATAGGCAAATATGATTTTTGTGAGGGTATCTCTACTGTGGTGGGCGCTGAGGGACTTGAACCCCCGACCTTCTCGGTGTAAACGAGTTGCTCTACCAACTGAGCTAAGCGCCCATATTAAAAACATACTCTATTTTAATGCATTTTTCAATAAAAGCAGTATAGTAGGGAATATCATTTATGCAAGCAGAAATTACGCTTCTTTATGAAGATCAGGACGTCTTGGTGATTAATAAACCAGCGGGGATTCCGGTGCATGCCGATGGGAGAAATGAGACGCAGTCTACGGTAGCTGACTGGGTGCTTACTCAGTTTCCAAAGATGAAGGGGGTAGGTGAGCCGATGGAGCTTTCAAATGGGATGATGATTGATCGTCCAGGCATCGTACATCGAATCGATCGCGATACCTCAGGAGTATTGGTGCTCGCGCGCCATCAGGAGTCATTTGCTTTTTTGAAGAAGCAGTTTCAATCGCGAGAAATTAAAAAGAAATATCTCGGCTTTGTTTATGGAAGCATGAACACAAAAGAAGGAATCGTTAACCTACCTATTGGAAAGAGCGCGCGTGATTTTCGAAAATGGTCTGCGGAGAGGGGCGCAAAGGGGGTTCTACGTGATGCAGAAACTTTCTTTCGGGTGATAGAGAGTTCTCACGAGGCTTCATTTATTGAGCTTTTTCCCACCACGGGGCGCACTCATCAGCTCCGTGTTCATTTGAAAGCAATACATCACCCCATTGTGTGCGATAAGCTGTACGCACCAAAACGGGCCTGTATATTAGGTTTTAATCGACACGCACTCCATGCGAGTATGATCACCTTTAAGAGTAGTTCGGGAGGGATGCATTCAGTTGAAGCGCTCTTGCCACAAGATTTTATTGATGCGAAGCGCGTCTTGCTCGGATAACCGGCTTATGGTAAGGTGTTCTCTAATATGTCATACGCAGTAAAAGCACTTGCCGACGTTTCGATTTCATCAGTAAATAGAGAGGCTCGAGCTAAGCTCGGCATTCGTTCTGGTGATACGGTACGTGTTTGGCAGAAAATTCAAGAAAAAGGAAAAACTCGACTTCAAGCTTTCGAGGGATTAGTGCTTGCCGTAAAACACGGAAGTGAACCAGGTGCTCGTTTTGTGGTTCGCCGTGTCTCTGGGGGCATGGGCATCGAAAAGAATTTTCCACTTTATTCTCCGATGATTGATAAGATTGAAATCTTGCGCCGTTCAAAAGTCCGTCGCGCGAAACTTTATTTTGTGCGTGAGAAGGTCGCAAAAGAAATTCGCCGGCAAATGCGCAATATGCGACAGATGAATATTTCAGTAAGTGAGAGCGAAGCGCAGGAGGAAGTTTCTAAAGAAGAAGAAAAAAAGACAGAGCATGCCGAACCAACGCCAGAAAAAGTAGAAGAAAAGGAATAATAGCTGTTCAACTAAAAAAGCTCCAGAGGAGCTTTTTTAGTTGAAAGATGATACGTACTCGTGCATAATACCCGATATGCGCAGGTGCTGAAACTGGTAGACAGGCTAGCTTGAGGGGCTAGTGCTCATTAGAGCGTGGAGGTTCAAGTCCTCTCCTGCGCACCAAAACTAACTTTGTTGGAATTGATTGCTCCGCTCGCCACCCCAAATAAAAGTTTTGTTCGCTTTTTCTGATTTGCGCGCCGGATTTTTTCTTCTAAAAGGAAAACAAAACTTTTCTTTGGGGCTCTGCTCTGAACGAGCAGGCGGCGGGGCGGGTCAGTTTTCCCGCTCAAAAAAGGTTCGCGCAAAGTGTATAATTACAGCACCAGAACAGAACTTAACGGTTTTTCAGAGACCGAATTGTGGGCGGCACAAAGCGCCGCCCACTGATTTCCTCCCCCATTTTTCCAAACGAATTTGGAGCGTCGCCTTCGGCGACGCGCACTTTTCTTTCGGCGAGGAGGAGGTGCGAATCAGAAGCAATTTTAACTCATAGTATTTGCTTTGGATACAAAAAGAATTTTTGCTATAATGAATTTGCGCTAACTTGTGGAAGGCCTATTTTAATGGCCGTATCGGACTTATCTAGGTCTTCTATTGAGCGCAAGCACAATAAGATTTGATTGCGCGTAGCGCAAACCAAAGGGTAGAATTCAGAGCACTAACTACATTTCCGCGCGCTTTTTGCGGAATGGTTGTTGATTTTGTAATCTCCCAATACTTTACAAGAAGAGTGTTTTTAGGGTATAGTTCGGATGTTCAAATAGTAACCTCTATTTATAGTTCAATAATATGAATAATCAAGATTTATCTAAGGGTGGAGATTTTGATCCAGGATCGTTATCCTCGCCGCTGGCGTTGCCAGGGGCGATCTCTCTTTTTTTGTAGAAGCGTTTTCAATTTACGTTAAACGTTTTTGGGTTTTCTCGGGTATCGCAACAATTCCTTTTGTCACCTTTTTTATTTTTGATCTTTTATTTTCGCTACTCCCATCAGGAAACCAGGGGGTATTGATTACGATAGAGCTTTTTACCCTAATAGGTTTTATCGTTATCGCACTTTGGAGTCAAATTGCATTGATTGTTGCGGTTAAAGACTATCAGGAGAAAATTGGAATTATTGAGTCGTACCGTCGTGCTTGGAAATACAATCTTTCGTATTGGTGGATTGAACTACTCATAGCTATTATTACAACCGGAGGCTACCTCCTCTTTATTATTCCAGGTGTTATTTTTAGCCTATGGTTTCTATTTTCACGATTTGTCTTGGTCGCTGAAGGAGAGAGGGGAATGTCAGAGCTTCTTAAGAGTAGAGAGTATGTTAAGGGGAGGTGGTTCAAGATCTTCTTTAGACTTCTTTTTATTGGTGTGATAATACTTGCAATCGTATTTACGCTTTATTTTGATTTTGGATCAGGTCTGCCATTCCTACCTGATTCAACCATGCAAGAGGTGCTTGCTCTCATAATGCAAATTCTCCTTTACCCATTTGTTATGAGCTATCTCTTCCTCTTGTATTTTTATAGCAAAAAAGCAAAGGGGGATTTTTCTTTCTCACCAACTCGTGGCCAAAAGGCAACCTTCTTGTCTATCGGTTTTGCAGGAGTACTCATTCCAATTGTTCTTGCGGGGGTAGTATTTTTTAGCTTGAACACGGCTCGAGAAAAGGCAGCTCAGCGCGTTGCGGATATACAAACAATACAGACTGGATTAGCACTTTACTATGAAGAAAATAGTACATACCCGGTTTCTCTCGAAGAGCTTACCCCTCACTATGTGCCAGCAGTTCCTTTTGATATTACAACCGGTCAGCCCTATCAGTACGAACAATTTGGAGATTCTGATTACGCGCTTTGTCTTGAGGTCAACAGAGAGGTGAAATGCTTGTCCGCATGGGCTCTCAATTGATCAGGATAAAACTTTATCGCGGTTTTTTCTGAGATGGTATAATAATCGGTGTGGATTTTTTTTCATTCTTTTCTTATAAACAGACACGAGGGTTTACGCTACTTGAGTTGCTTGTCGTGATTTCAATTATTGGATTTTTATCTTCCACGGCACTTGTTTCTCTTGGAGATGCTCAGACTAAAGTTCGAAATACTGCTCGGCTTCAAATTGCCAAAGAGTATGAAAAGGCGATTATATTAGCTCGCGAAACGTATGATACCTACCCGGTTACTCCTGATACGAACCGCTACTACTGCTTGGGAGATTTTGATGATGATGCGTGTGGGTCTGGAGGAATTGGTAATCAAGAGTATGGGCCATTGCTTACGACCATAGGTGAATTTTATCCGGGATTACCAACACTTGAGCAGGTACCTATTGGTCGGTCGGGTCGTATAACCCCATGGGAGGGGCCGTTATATCAGTGCTCAGAAATTATTGGAGGAATTTGTACACGAGTCGAAATGATGTGGTTTACTGAAGGGCTTGATACGATATTTTGTGGAAATGCTGAAGCGACAGCGCGTGCCAGTTTGGGTGCAACTCGGTGTCTTCTTACCTTTGAAATTTGAGTAGTTTATCCACCCATACGCATCGTTTTTGATAAACGTGCATGATAAAGTGATAGTATAAACCACTATGGTTACTGAAGCACTTTTAAGTTATATTCGGGCGCAGCGAAAAAGCGGCGTTTCAAAAGAGGAAACAGAAAGAGTTTTGCTTGCTAATGGATGGGAGCGTTCGGATTTATTGCAAGCCTATCGTGTGCTGGGTGAGGTGCCGGTTGCACCTCAGAAAATGAATCAGGTGAAAGAAAGTGCTCCCGTAGAAGAAAAAGTTGTGGAGGCGAAGGCGGTAGAGAAAAGCGGTTCGACTTCTTCCGAGCCTACACAGCCAGAAAATTCAGGAGGAGTGAAAGGCGCTATTGAAATTGAGCGGGCCGCGCTCAATAAGCCGATCGCGCAAGTTAAGAAACAAGAACAGACCTCTCCGCTTCAGGTGCACATTTATCCTGAAGCAAGAAAACATTCATCCAGTAAATTACTCCTCACACTTACCATCGCTTTCTTAGTGCTCATGTTTGGCGGAGGGGGTGCCTATGCGTATTTTTACTACATCGCTCCTTCGCCACAACGAGTCATTCAAAGCGCGATTCAAAATATGATTTCGCTCGATACGATTGCCTATCAAAGTAGTTTTCAGTATGAGTCTTCTTCTACACAAATCTGGCCTTCATATGACGATCCTGATAGTTCAATATTGTATGAAAGTGAACATGTAGGATCACTCGGAATTTCCGGAAAGAATGATTTTACCAATGTTGATGCGTTAAGTGGTTCACAAAAGTTCTCATTTGAGTTGGAGGGCAAAACCAAGATTCAAAGTAGTGGGGTAGGAGATGATTTTGATAATGAAGAAGATGAGCACTCTCTTGAACTTGAAGGGGAATGGCGTTTTGTCGACAATACGCTTTACGTGGTATTAACCAAAATACCAGAGCTTTTTCTTTTATCTCCGGAGATGATTGATTATCTTGAGGGAATGTGGGTTTCTTTTTCTACTCAAGGTATTGAAGAAGTTGCGGAAACACAAGGCGTTGATCTTGAGGTTCTCGAGAATGGGTCCATGCTTACAGATGAAGAACGTGCCTTACTGCGTCGTGAATTTTTTGAAAATAGTGCCCGAATATTTGAAATTACTGAGGTCATGCCGCGCGAGAAGATCGGAGAAACTTCAATGTATCATTATCGGTTCACGCTAAGTAGGGAAGGGATCAAGGAATATTTTGCTACCCTCGAAAAAATAGCGCTTTTTAGTGAGGAGGAAAGTTATGAGGTAGAGGAATTAAAAAAACAGGCTGAAGAGAGTTATCTCTTGATTGATAAGATGCAGGAGATGCCAACCGGTGAGCTCTGGATTGGGCAGTCTGATCGGATGCTCCACCAATTCTCCCTCAATCTTTCAACAGATATGCTTCCCCTTGAGGTACTGGGAAATACTGATGATTCGCAAACTCATGGATCACTCAATATTGAAGTAAAATTTTTTGATTTTAATAAACCGGTGGTGGTGCCTATCCCACCTGACGCAAAGAGCTTTGAGGAAGTTCTCGAAGGGATTTTCTCTGATGAGTTACGTACTGAAAAAAATTTCATTTTTCCTGATTCTCCCCCTGAAGAATCGTGGTTTGAATAGTGCTTGCATTCTTGGAGGGGCGCCGGCTATACTCTCGGTATGCTCTATACCAAAAAAGGAGATGGCGGAACCACAAAGACGTTTGGCCCGGGCAAACCCCGCATTTCAAAAAATTCGCAAACCGCGCACGCGCTCGGCTCCCTCGATGAACTCAATGCTTTTTTAGGACTGGTTAAAATTCGCGCGGGAAGTGATGGATATCAAAGTATACGCGTTGGAAAGAATTTGTTTTTGAAAGACATTGTGTTTCAGATACAGCAGAGTCTTTTTATTGTTCAAGCAGAGCTTGCGGGAGCAGAGAAAACAATTACTGAAAAAAAGGTGAGGAATATGGAACAGCTTATTGATGTTATTGAAGCATCAATGCCACCAATTAAAACTTTTTTTATTTCAGGAGGTACCGAGCTTTCAGTGTTGTGTGATATCGCTCGAACCATGGCTCGCCGTGCTGAACGCGAAATAACGGGAGCAATTGATTTGGGAGAGGTTACCGTCGGAGTACACACGCAGGCATACGTAAATCGGCTTTCCTCGCTGTTGTATGCGTTTACTCGACTCGTGAACCATGAATCTGGTATAACAGAAGAGCCGCCCACGTATGTATAATGTGTGCACGGCAGGATGGTGTCTATGGTGTAATGGTTAGCACTAGGGCCTGTGGAGCCCTCAGTTCCGGTTCGAATCCGGATAGACACCCATTTTATTTCACTCAGTTGTTTTGTTTAGAAAGCTCTTTTACAATAAAGGTTGTGGTAAAGCGTATCCAATTTGATAATGAGGCGGAAGCAGATCTCGGTATTGATGCTCCTTTTGAGATTTCTCGAGGAAGGAGGTTCTCTCGCTGGGTGAGCGAGAAGCTTAATTATCGAATAAGAGAAGATGAGGTGATGCAATGGATTGCTGGATCAGCCCTTTTTATCACCTCGGTTGCGTTACTCGCGGTATTTTTTTCTCCACGTGTCGGAATCAGCGAAGAGAGCTCGCGCCAAATTGAACATCTTGAGTCACAAATACATGTTGAAACATTCCGTTTTTAAATTTTCGTCAAAAGGTTTTACGCTCCTTGAATTATTGGTTGTCGTTGCAATCATTAGTATTCTTGTTTCAGTGGTGATTACCAGTATTTCATCTGCGCGTATTAGGGCACAGGAAGTGCCACGCGTTGCGGCGCTACGCGCTATTGCCTACGCGTTAGAATTATATGAGCTTGACCATGAAGAATATCCACATGCTCCTGATATAGCGTCAGAGAGCGATATTATTGTCTCTGGAACACTCGATTGGACGGAGGGTCTCTCGGGTGTATTGGATCCTTATTTTGATACTGAATTTCCTAATGCGGTGTATGTGCCGGAAAGTGGACGGTGGGCTCACTTGAATTTATACCGATACACCGGTTCAAACGGTTCACGGTTCATAGCAATAAGTCTTCCGGGAGCATGTATCCAAATCTTTAATGGCTATTATCTCTGGACACTTCCGCTCATTTATCCCAATTATTTTTCCATGAATGATAATGGGGTAAGCCCGTACCTTTTTGAAATTATTGGTGGGGATTATCGTATCGTAAATCCTTCCGACTGTGGAAATTTTGATAGATAAGGGATCATTATTTTGCATTTTGCCCACATAGCTCAATGGATAGAGCGTAGCCCTCCGGAGGCTGAAATCGAGGTTCGAGTCCTCGTGTGGGCACTGCACACTTTATCTTATGCGTGTTCGTGGCCAATTGTTACAAGGATCAGGCTGATAAGGATTGCCCCAAATAGAATCATAAGAAAATGAATAAGGAATTCCTTGCTTGTGCCACGCCCCATTTTATTTCCGATGATATTTGGAAGCAGGTCAGATGACGCAAGATAGAGGAGGTTTCCAGCGGCAATGCCGATTAGAGGCGCCATAAAAAATTCACTTATTTGAATCGAGACGTAGCCAATAAGCGCGCCAATGATGATAGTTCCTGATATAAAGAAGTTAAATAGTAAAGCGCGTATTTTTGAATATCCAGCATGCGTGAGTACAAAAAACTCTGCAATTTCTTGAGGTAGCTCGTGCGCAGCGATACCGATTGCGGTTGCGATACCAAGTGTGGTATCGACGGCAAATGCGGTGGCAATAACGATACCATCAATAATGTTGTGTACCGCATCACCTAAAAGCACCATACTGCCCGCATGGGAGTGTTCGTGGCTACACAAGTGGTCATGGTGATGATGATAAAGAGATGCGGTATGTGAAAAGAGAAGGAATATAAAGAAACCTCCTAAAATAAAAATAGGAGCGTGTTCAGGATTGAGCTCAAATGCTTCTGGCACCAGATCAAAAAAGACAACCGCGAGAAAAGCGCCGATCGAGATACTCACCAAGTAGCTTATTTTCTGTTGAATTTTCTCAAATCGGGAGAAAAAAATAACTCCCGTCAGAGAAAGTATCATAATCAAAAAGGTAGTAAGAAGTAGTTGCCACAACATAGCGCGCTGTCATCTTACCATATCATGGGAATAGTTTGCTATACTAAGTACAGTATTTTAAATAACCATGTATTCACCTGAAATTATTTTTCTTGCGGGACTTCTAAGTATTTTTTCTTCGCCGGGGATCACTATTTTAATAATCGGATTCCTTTTGGCTGTGGTAGGAATGTATACGAAAAATAGAATTTTTTCTTTATGTTTTATCTTTTTCTGCTTCTTTTTATTTGCGAGTAATTTAAGTGACGCTGCGTTTATCGTGTTTCCGGAAACCGAAATATCTCTCTTTCTTCAGGATATGGGGAGTCGCGTAGAGCTTCTGTTGCATAACGCAGGTTTAATAGCGATTCCACTACTTCTTGGATTTTTGGGATTACGGTTTTCAACTCGCAAAATTGGACATCCGGATATTATTTAACCCTCGGTAATCCCCAGGTGATTTTTGAAAAAATGTTACACTGTAGGTTGTATGGAGATTTTTTTTAAAGGGCTGGTACTTCTCCTAGGTATTAGCGGGTTGCTTTTGTCACGGTACATTTTTCAAAAGAAAAGAGCGGGCAGTAAAATGGTGTGCCCCCTTGATTCTGATTGCGAAACTGTCGTACACAGCGAATATTCAAAACTGCTCGGAGTCCCGCTTGAGGTTATCGGGATGGTCTACTACAGTTTTATTTCAATAAGCTACGTGGTATTTTTGTTTTCGCCGGAATCAGCAACAGAATTGTGGGTCTTCTCGGCTATTGCCATTACCACCACCGCGCTACTTTTTTCTTGTTATCTGGTAGGAGTGCAGGCATTTGCTATTAAAGAGTGGTGTACGTGGTGTTTAACCTCGGCGTTTTTCTGTTTACTCATTTTTATTTCAATGTTGCTTGGTCTTGATGGTGGCTTACGCGGTATCTTATTAGAGAATAAATTTTTGATCGGGATCATCCACACTCTTTCACTTGCGGTAAGTGTTGGGGCAATTAGTATGAGCTCGTTTCTCTTTTTTACTTTCTTGAAAGACCTACGAATTGCCGATTGGGAATCGGAAACCATGCGGACAACAGTTCAATTTGTGTGGTTTAGTATTGCGGTTGTGATTATGAGCGGTATCGGGGTATATCTTCCGCATTGGGGGATTTTTCTTGCACAGGGTAAGCTCCCGGTGCTCCTCATCGCGTTTGTGGTTTTACTCGCGAGCCTGATCTGCGTTGATTTTTTAATTACTCCAACTTTAACGAGGATTTCGTTAGGAGAAAACCACACACATCAAAAAGGAGAACTCCTCTTTCTTCGCCGAGGGGCTTTTGTAGCGAGCGCGGTAGCGTGTGTTTCTTTTTATTTTATTTTTTCCGTAACATTTCTTGGTGGTGTGCTCATTTCATTTTCAACCTTAGTGTTAGGATACCTCGTGCTCCTTTTGTGCGCGATTGCGGGAGCTCTTATTTTCGAGAGGATTTTTAATACCCGCTCATAGTAGAGGTGTTAGTTGACACAATATATTTTGTGGTATAATGGGTTCCTCATTATTATATTTTTGTAATTTATGAACCACACATTGTTTGATCGATTAGTCGGGCCATCACGTTTATTGATTGCTGGTGCGGGGATCTTAATGGTTGTGCTTGCGGTAAATCATATTAAAGCGTTTCGTTATATTGGAAAAGATACTTCTTTTGCAAATACTATTTCGGTGAGCGGAGAAGGGGAGGCGATTGGTATTCCAGATATTGCCACATTCAGTTTCGGCGCGAGTGCGACTGACTTAGCGGTAAACAAGGCGCAAGAAAAAGTAACCACGACGATTGATAAGGCACTCGACTTTTTATCAGCGCAAGGCATTGAAGATCGCGATATTAAAACCACCAATTATTCTATCTACCCTCGATATGAATATACCCAGAGTCTCTGTGTTCAGGGGAATTGTCCTCCTTCTGGAAGGCGAACCCTTGCCGGGTATGAGGTTACCCAAACAATTGGGGTAAAGGTTCGGGACACTCAGAAAGTAGGTGCGCTTCTTGGTGGTCTGGGAGAACTCGGCGTTTCAAACGTGAGCGGTGTTTCCTTTAGTATTGATGATGAAGATGTGCTTATTCGAGAAGCGCGCAAGGAAGCAATTCAAGATGCACGTGAGAAAGCAGAAGCGCTTGCTCGAGATTTAGGGGTTCGTTTGGGTTCAGTGGTTAGTTTTTCTGAAGGGGGAGGAATTCCATATTATGCAAAGGCAGAAAGTTTTGATAGCGCTATGGGGAATGCTTCACCTGCGGCGCCCTCAGTTCCCGCAGGCGAGAGCACGATTACCTCATACGTGAACATTACCTACGAAATCCGTTAGGGTATTGTATGAGTAGTATGTCTCAATTACTTGACTTTTAACGGAGTTTTAGTAGTATAAAAACATGCCCGAGAGGGCTGTTTTTAATAACCATGAAATTAATAGAATATTTTAAAGATGTGCGGGGTGAATTACGGCATGTCTCATGGCCAACTCGACGACAAGCAATGGTTTTTACCCTTGCGGTGATTGTGGTGTCAGTACTGGTTTCGCTCTTTTTAGGTTTCTTTGATTTCATTTTTACCTATTTGCTCGAAACATTTATTCTCTAGTTTGTTATGAGTAAACAACATACTGATCAAGAACGACATTGGTATGCGATTCATACGTATGCCGGATACGAAAATGCAGTAGTGCGTAATTTAAAACAACGCATTGAGTCATTAGGTATGGAGGATAAAATTTTTAATGTTTTAGTTCCTACTGAGAAAAAGATTAAGATAAAGAGCGGAAAACGTGTCGAAGAAGAAGAAAAGATTTACCCGGGGTATGTATTGGTTGATATGATTGTTACTGATGATTCATGGTATGTAGTGCGCAATACGCCTCGAGTTACGGGGTTTGTAGGTTCTGGGGTGCATCCAGTACCGCTTGATCAAGGAGAAATCGATGCGTTATTTGGACGAATGAATACTGATACCGTAAAACATAATATCGATCTTGATGTCAATGATGCGGTAACCATTACTGATGGTCCATTTAAGGAGCTTGATGGAAAGGTTTCCGAAATCGACGAGGAACGTGGAAAGGTGAAAGTGTTGGTTTCTATGTTTGGGCGAGAGACGCCGGTGGAACTTGATTTCTTGCAAATTAAAAAGATTTAAGCTAGCGTAGGTATACTTATGGCAAAGGTTGTTGCAAAAAAATTAAAATTACAAATCCCAGGAGGGCAAGCAAATCCTGCGCCTCCGGTGGGGCCAGCGCTTGGTCAGGCGGGGATTAATATTGGTGAGTTCGTTACTAAGTTTAACGAAGCAACCAAAGAGATGCGAGGAGATATTGTTCCTGTTGAAATATCAGTTTACGATGACCGCTCTTTTGATTTTGTGCTTAAAACTTCACCCGCGTCACGGTTAATTCTTAAGGCGATTGGAAAAGAAAAAGGTTCTGGAAAAAACACCATCAGCAAAATTGGGACTTTAAGCGAGGCACAGCTTCGAGAAATTGCAGAAAAGAAGATGGGTGATCTTAATGCGGGGTCTCTTAAGGCGGCAATGAATATTATTGCAGGCACTGCCCGTTCAATGGGAGTTGAGGTAAAATAACAATAAGTATTATTTTTTTACCCCCTCATTATTTGGATGTCGTATTTGAGCGTACGAGCTCAATCCATGTGTATTCAACCCCCGTTTTTGGGTCAGTGTGTGCTTCACGGAAAATTTCTTTGCTCAATATCTGGTTCCACTCGGGAAAAAATACGTCTCCTTTTAGATCGCTTCTAACCAGCGTAAGGTAGAGTTTGTCCGCATAGGGAAGTGCTTGCGCGTAAATTTCTCCTCCGCCAATAATAAATATTTCATTTTTTTGGTTTTCTGGGGTTTGCGCTCGGTCGCGGATATACGCCCTTCCAAGATCCAAGGCTTCTTTAAGAGAGGGAGCTTTCACCACATCCTTTTCTTTCCATTCGGTATTTTTTGTGACCACGATATTTAAACGATTCGGGAGCGCTTTTCCGATAGAATCAAAGGTTTTTCTACCCATAATAATTGGGTTTCCGGTAGTGATTTTTTTGAATCGCTTAAGATCCTCGGGTAAGTGCCACAGTAGGGTGTTCTTGTATCCAAGCGCTCGGGTCTTTTCTGAGATCGCGGCAATAATACTTATGGTGGGTTGGTGCATGTTATGTACATTAGCACAGGTTTTGACCCCTTTCATGTGCGGTATGCAGTTTAAGGGTATTTTTGTTATACTGCCTGTTAATGAAGCATCGATATGAGGTGGAAATAAAGAGCTTGTTGGGTTCAAAAGAAAACGCCGATTCACTCAAAGCGAAACTCAAAGCGCATGACCCAAATTTGGTTGCCCGCGGCGCGCATACTCAGAAAAATCATTATTTTGAAATACCTGAGGATTTCTCGGGGATATATCATGCGGTTTCTCCACTTCTCTCTCAAAGCAATAAAAAAGAGCTTCAAAGAATTATCGCCTCCCATGTTGGGAGTGTCTCAATTCGTACTCGAGATGCCGATGGTAAGGTTTTCTTTATCTTGAAAGCCTCGGTGGGGGATGATACGAGTGCGAACGGAGTATCACGCATTGAATTTGAAGCCCTGGTACATGAGAGTCTTGATGAGCTTGATGCGCGATTGTTACGTGCTGGAGCGGTGTACCAAGCTAAATGGTCTCGAGCACGGGAAGAGTATCAGAGTAGTGATGTTTCAATTACTATTGATAAGAACGCGGGGTACGGATTCTTGGCCGAGTTTGAACAGGTGGTTGAGGACGAGAAACTTATTCATGATTCGCGAAAGGCGCTTCTCGCGCTTATGCAAGAACTCCGTATTGAAGAGCTTCCCCAGGATCGGCTCGAGCGCATGTTTGCGTACTATAATAAACACTGGCCTGATTATTACGGTACCGATAAGACATTTATCATAGAATAATATGTTTTTATCCGATCAAGACATTAAAGAGGCAGTTCAAAAAAAGGAGATAACTATTCGTCCGTTTGTATTAGACCGACTTCAGCCCGCAAGTTATGACATTACACTCGGCAACTTATTCATTGTGAACGATGCGCACACCTCAGCATTTATCGATCCTCTCAATAATGTATTTCCTAAAACTCGGGAAGTGAAAGTAAAAGATGGTGATGGTTTTGTGCTTCATCCGGGAGTAAGCCTATTAGGTTATTCGAAAGAGTATTTTGGGTCGGATAATTATCTTATCGAGGTAAATGGGAAGAGCTCACTTGCCCGTATTGGGCTCTTGGTACACAATTCCGCGGCATTAATTAATCCGGGACATTTCCTTAATGTGGCACTTGAATTATGCAATTTAAATAACGTTCCAATTATTCTTCGTCCGGGCATGTCGATCGCACAACTCACTTTTTCTACGATTTCAAGTGCGACTACTCAAAATTATCGAAATACAGGGCGATACTCAAAAAATAATATCGTTGGGTATATTCCGCCTAAAGGCAAAAACAAAACAAAGCGTAAAAAATAATATGGAAAAAAATCGCACACATCCTGAATACCAATATCTTGACCTACTCCAAGATATTCTTACATCCGGTACCTATAAAAAAGACCATAATACCGGGAATGGGCTTTTAAGTGTTTTTGGGAGGCAAATTCGATTCGATCTTTCTCAGGGATTTCCGCTACTGACGAGTAAGAAAGTTGCGTGGAAAAGTATTCTTCATGAGCTGTATTGGTTTATGTCGGGGCAGACAAACATTAAATATTTAGTGGATCACCACGTTCCGATTTGGAATGATTATCCATATAAAATCTATGCAAAGAAAGCAGATAAAGAAGGGTTGCCAGTGCTTACCCTCGATGAATTTTCTCTACGCATCAAAGAAGATGAGGATTTTGCGAAAGCGCATGGAGAACTCCCTCGTATTTATGGCGAGCAGTGGCGCGCGTGGCCTGCGTCTGATGGCCGAACGATCGATCAGCTCGCATGGGTCATCAATACTCTTAAAGATTTTCCTGAACGTAAACACGCGATTCTTTCAGCATGGAATCCTCAATTTCTCTACGCGATGGCCCGACCCGGAGAAGCACTTTCATTCCCGCTCTGCCATATCCTTTTTCATTTTAATGTTAATGTAGAGAAGCATACGCTTTCATGCTTGCTTTATCAGCGGAGCGCGGATATGTTTTTAGGAGTTCCATTTAATATCGCAAGTTACGCCGCGCTTACCATGATTGTGGCAAAAATATGTGGATATAAACCAGGAGAATTTATCCATACCTTTGGAGACGCGCATATCTACGAGAACCATCTTTCACAGGTAAAAGAACAGCTCACTCGCACACCCAAACCATTTCCAAGGCTTTCAATTGATGATCGTGTGGTAAGCCTTGAGACCTTCTCTCCCGAGCTCGTCTCCCTTATTGGCTATGAATCCCATCCTCGACTCAAAGGAGAGATGACGGTTGCGGGTGGTTTTGATGAAAAAGATAGAAAATAAAACAGGGGTTATGATAAAAGATATGGATACGCTACATACTCTTGAGTCATTGGTGCGTGATGCACTACGTACCTTTCCTGATCTAATGGATGTTCCAATTACATTTGAGCACCCTGCTGACTTGTTGCACGGTGATTTTTCAACGAATGTGGCGATGGTATACGCAAAAAAGATAGGAAAGAAACCCCGTGATTTTGCCGAATATATTGTTGAGAAAATCCAACAAAGGAAGCCTGAACTGCTTGAGCGGGTGGTGATTGCTGGCCCTGGATTTGTTAATTTTTATCTTTCGTCCCTCTATTTTAAAAATACCATTGGCGATATTTTAGAGAAAAAGGAAACATACGGAGAAAATAGTTTACGAAAAGGGGTTCGTGTGCTTATTGAATATACCGATCCTAATCCATTTAAAGAATTTCATATTGGTCACTTAATGCCCAATATCATCGGGGAATCAATCGGAGCCCTGTTAGAAGCTACCGGCGCAAAGGTAATTCGGGCAAGCTATCAAGGAGATATTGGGCCACATGTCGCAAAGGCGTTATGGGGATACCGAGCACTTTCAGGTGATAGTGAAGTACGTTGGAATGGTGCCTATGCGCATGGCGCAACCGCGTATGAGAAAGATCCGAAGGTAAAGGAAGAAATTGATATACTCAATAAAAAATTATATGAAAAAAGCGATCCAGAATTGATGGAGTTGTATGAAGAGGGAAAGAAGCGCTCACTTCTCGCGTTTGAAAAAATGTATGTTCGCCTCGGCACATCTTTTGATCATTATTTTTTTGAAAGCGAGGTGGCGGACGACGGGATTTCGATTGTTCGAGAATTTCTTAAAAAAGGAGTATTTGAAGAGAGCGATGGAGCGGTTGTGTTTCGTGGGGATAAATACGGATTGCATACCCGTGTGTTCTTAACTGCCCGAGGACTTCCGACGTATGAGGCCAAAGAATTAGGGCTTACGAAAAAGAAATTTGATCGAGAGAACCCAGATCTTTCCATTGTTATTACCGCGAATGAGCAGGATGAATATTTCAAGGTTATTCTTCAGGCGTTAAAGGAGATCTATCCGTATATCGCAGAAAAAACAGTGCATATTTCCCACGGTATGATGCGGCTTTCAAGTGGAAAAATGGGTTCACGAACGGGTAATGTGATTCGCGCGGCATCATTACTTGATGCCATTGAAAAATTAGTACATGAGAAAATTTCATCGAACACCTTTTCAGCGACTGAAAAAAGTGAAATTAAATCTTTAGTTGCGGTTGGGGCGGTAAAGTACGCAATTCTGCGACAGGCAATTGGAGGAAATATTGTGTATGACGCAATGAAATCAATTTCTTTTGAAGGAGACTCTGGCCCTTATTTGCAGTATACCATCATACGAATGCGCTCATTATTAGAAAAAGGAAAGAGCGAAGAAATCCTTCCTTCACCCCTTGAGACAAAGGATATTTCTGATGTTGAAAGACTGTTGGTTCGATTTCCTGAAGTGGTGCTTAAAGCTGGTAGCGAACTTGCTCCACACCGAATCGTGTCCTATCTTATCCAGCTTGCGGGGGCGTTTAATAGCTACTACGCAGCACACCGTATTGTTGACAAAGAAGATGCATTTTCTTCGCATCGTTTGGCGCTCACTCAAGCAAGCGAGATAGTTTTAACTCGAGGTTTGCGAATACTTGCGATTCCGATTCCTTCAAAAATGTAGTTTTAGGGTTCTTTTTCGAGGAAGGTAAAAGTGCTACAATGCCTCTCATGGAACCGGAAAAGCCGCTGACACTTAAAGAAAAAGAGGAAGAGACTGCTCTTTTTTGGAAAAAAGAAAATATTTTCTCTCAATCAATTTCACGACCTGCGCCGCAAGGCGATTTTGTATTTTATGATGGCCCTCCATTTGCCACAGGAGTACCACATTATGGGCATGTAGTACCAGGTACCATTAAAGACATTATTCCTCGATTTCGAACCATGCAAGGGTTTCGGGTGGCCCGTACTTGGGGTTGGGATTGCCACGGACTTCCGGTTGAAAATATTGTTGAAAAAGAACTTGGTTTAAATAGTAAAAAAGATATTGAGGCACACGGTATTGCTTCATTCAATGAACGTTCTCGAAAGGTGGTAATGCGTCATGCTTCTGATTGGCGGGATATTATCCCCCGTCTTGGAAGGTGGGTAGATATGGATAATGATTATCAGACACTTGATGCGAGTTATACCGAGAGTGTGTGGTGGGTATTTAAATCTCTTCATGAAAGAGGTTTGATCTATGAAGGGTTTCGGTCTATGCATCTTTGTCCCCGATGCGAGACCACCCTTTCAAATTTTGAGGTTAATTTAGGTTATCGAGACATCACCGATCAATCAGTGTTTACCCTTTTTCCTCGTACCGGAAAGCAGGGGAGCTTTCTCGTGTGGACCACGACCCCGTGGACACTACCCGGAAATACTGCATTAGCGGTAAACCCTGATTTTACCTATGTTCTTGTGGATCAGGTTAAATCCCAAGATGGAGTTGCCTCTTTTGAAGAGCCTATTATCCTTGCGAAAGAGCGGATAGAAGACGTGCTTCATGGTTATACGTATCGTATTATTGAGGAATTTTCAGGGGATACATTAGTGGGCGATCACTACGAACCTCCTTTTTCATACGCTAAAGATCCTACACTTGAAGGTTATGAATCAGGATGGAGAGTGTATCCCGCATCTTTCGTGACTCAAGAGAGCGGCACAGGGATTGTACATATTGCCCCAGCATTTGGAGAAGACGATTACACACTTTCAAGAAAATACAAACTCCCATTTATTCAGCATGTAAATCGTCAGGGAAGATTTGTTGCTGGTATGGACGCGCTAAGCGGACTCAAGGTTAAACCAAAAGGAGACCATACCGAAACAGACCAGAAGATTATAACCTTACTTAAAGAAAAAAAATCTCTTTTTGGAGTACGAGAGATTACGCATGCGTACCCCTTTTGTTGGCGGTGTGAGACGCCACTGCTCAATTACGCGACATCATCATGGTTTGTGAATATTCAAAAAATTAAACAAAGAATGCTCCATGAGAATGAACAGGTGTCATGGGTTCCGTCCAGTGTTGGCACTGGACGTTTCAAAAACAGTATTAGTGATGCGCCTGACTGGGCAATTTCTCGATCTCGATTCTGGGGGGCACCGATGCCGGTATGGAAGAATGTAGCTACGGGGAAGCAGGTTATCATTGGATCTTTTGATGAATTAAAAAAGTACACTAAAAAATCAGGAAATAACTATCTGGTAATGCGGCATGGAGAATCGGAGAGTAATATTAATGGAGTAGTGAGCTCGGATGTTTCGAATGAACATCATCTCACCGAAAAAGGGAAACAAGAGGCCGTAGAAAGTGCACAGTCTTTAAAAAATGCTTCAATCGACCTCGTCATTGCTTCAGACTTAGTTCGTACTAAAGAAACCGCTTATGTGGTTGCTCGTGAACTAGGTTTACCTCAAGAAAAAGTGCTATTTGATTCTCGCATCAGAGAAATTCAAACGGGAATCTTTAACGGAAAACCGATTGAAGATTACCAGAACTATTTTTCTTCGATTGAGGAAAAGTACCACAAGCAGCCCAATGGAGGAGAAAGTGTAAGTGATATGCGAAAACGCGTTGGGGCATTCCTGTATGAGCTTGAAGAAAAATATCATGAAAAAAATATTTTGATCGTCACTCATGAGTACGGGGTTTGGCTTATCGAGGCAGTGTCAAAGGGGTATAACGAAAAAGAAACTATTGCGCTAAAAAAAGACCGTGATGATTTTGTTAAGACTGGCGAAGTACGAAAGTTTGATTTTACTCCATTACCACACAATACTTTTTTTGAGCGGGACCTACATCGACCTTATATTGACACCGTGAAGCTCATGGATAAGGACGGTACGGCGCTTGAGCGTATTCCGGACGTATTTGATTGTTGGTTTGAATCCGGATCTATGCCGTATGGCATGCATCATTATCCCTTTAAAAAGAATAGCTCATTTAATCCTCATGCAGGGTGGTTTCGCAAATCGAGGGGGTTTCCGGCGGATTTTATTGCCGAAGGACTGGATCAAACTCGGGGCTGGTTTTATTCGCTCATGGCCATTTCAGTTGGTTTGTTTAAGAAGGCACCGTATCAACATGTGGTTACCAACGGGCTCGTATTGGCGGAGGATGGTCGGAAAATGTCAAAGAGCCTCAAGAATTATCCCGATTTAATGGGAGTGGTTGATCGATACGGTGCTGATGCGCTTCGGTATTACCTTATGGCATCTCCTATCGTGCGCGGTGAGGATCTTTGTTTTTCAGAGAAGGGAGTTGATGAGGTTATGAAAAAACTTATTATCCGTTTGGATAATGTAGTTTCATTTTACGCATTGTATCAAAAGGATACTCCTCCGCACCATAAAAGCAGCTCGCCTCTTGATCAGTGGATTTTAAATCGTCTGTATGCGCTGACATCTCTCATTACTCGTTCATTTGAGGCGTATGAGATTGATCGAGGGGTACGCCCGATTAGCGATTTTATCGATGATCTTTCAACCTGGTATATCCGCAGGTCGCGCAATCGTTTTAAAGAAGAAGGGAGTGATAAAGAAAACGCCGAGGCAACACTTCGTTTTGTGCTCCATTATTTTTCTCGCCTGATTGCTCCGGTAATGCCTTTCTTGGCAGAGCGAACTTATCAGGCGGTACGGACTTCGGAGGACGAGGTGAGCGTCCACCTTACTTCGTGGCCTAAAGAGAGAGCGTATGATGAAGGGCTACTTAATCATATGGCGATGGTTCGCGAAATCACCTCTCTTGGTCTGCTCGCTCGCGCGCGCGCAGAAATTAAGATTCGGCAACCACTCCGTGCGTTATTTGTCCCGGAAAAATATCGAGTATTACCTAAAACACTCCTTTCGTTAGTTGCGGAAGAACTTAATATTAAAGAAATTGAACCCGCGCCTCATCCCGGGACTGAGGTAACCATTGACACGCATATCACGCAGGAGCTTCGAGAGGAGGGTGCTGTCCGTGAACTTATACGAAGTATTCAGGATTTTCGTAAACAATCAGGGTTAACACCCAAAGATTTTCCGCGACTTATGGTAAGTAGTAAAAGTCGTGGACAAACACTGTTTGAAAAAAATAAGAATGAAATTAAGGAGGCAACTCATGTTCGAGAACTCCATTTTAAACAAATGACTGAGGGTAAGAAGATTGTTGTTGAGAATGAAGAATTCATCATTGCGTTTGAGGAGTAGGGTGTTATATGTCGTATCATATTTACACTACTGACGCCTTGATACTCAAAACAGCTCCGGCAGGAGAACGTGATCTTTCTCTTTTGGTGTTTACGAAAGATTTTGGAATGCTTTCTGTTCGGGCGCGTGGAATTCGGATGATGCAATCAAGATTACGTGCGACGCTTCAAGAACTCTCTTTTGTACGTCTTTCTTTGGTTCGAGGAAAAGGGGTGTGGCGCGTTACGAGTGCGCAGTTGGTGGATGCTTTCTTTCGAAAGGTACTAAGGCGTTCAGATATCCAGAAGGTTTTTGGGAATATTGTTTCTTTGTTGCATCGCTTGTCGCCAGAAGCTGAAGAAAATCATACTTTGTATATCGTATTACACCATGGGATACACCAGTTGTGCAGTGTGCCAGAAGATCGATTGGTGTTTGTTGAGTATATTACGGTGCTTCGAATGTTGCGCTGTCTCGGATATGTGGGAGATACAAAGACACTCCAAAGGGTATATGGTAGTATGCCCATTGATCAGGAGGTGCTTCAGGAGGTAGAGAATAAAAAACAGCTGATTATTCAGACCATCAATGAGTCTCTGGCTGCAACTCAATTGTGATATACTAACCCTTATGGAAAACTACGGAGAAAGTCAAGGTGAGCCCACGATGCCATTTTCCAAGGAAAGAGAATCGGTTGCAGCAACCTGGGAGCATACTCGTCAACATGAGGCAGGATCAACCCCTATGCGTAAACATACTTTTTCATTTACTAAAGTAATCTTTATTTTTTCGCTTGTTTTTTTCTTCGCTACCATTCTTATTGCGGGATTTTTTATTTTTGGGGGAAGGAATATTGTCTCCTCAGATAATATCGTTTTTGAGATTGAGTCTCCAGTCGCGGTTGCCGCGGGGGAAGAGTTGGCTCTTAATTTTTCGATGATTAACCGAAACACGGTGGCACTTGAATCAGTTGATTTTGAGATCTCTTTTCCTGAAGGAAGTCGAAATGCTGAGGATCTTAGTGTACCGGTGGATCGATATCGGGAGTCTTTCGGAACTATCGCAGTAAATGAGAAGGTTGATAGGAATATTTCAGTGGTACTTTTTGGGGAGGAGAACGAAAAGAAAGAAATTCGATTTTTTCTTGAATATCGGGTAGAAGGTTCCAACGCTATTTTGCAAAAAACAGTTCCTTATGAGGTAACCATCAGTTCTGCCCCTGTTATTTTGAGGATTGATTCTTTTAAAGAAATTAGTAGTGGACAACAATTTAAAACTACCGTTGAGGTGGTTTCTAATACTTCTGAAGTGGTAGAAGATCTCTTGCTTGTAGCTGATTTTCCGGAAGGTTTTTCAGTTATTTCTACGGATATTGATCCTTCATATGGTGATGATACATGGGTGATTGGAGATCTTCCGAGTAAGGCAAAATATACTATTACTATTCTGGGGACTTTAAACGGTCATCAGGCTGATGAGCGAACCGTTCGTTTTGTCGTGGGAGTTGTTAATAGTCGGAACCCACAAAGAATCGGCACTCCACTACTTTCTGGGTCCCACCGTGTTACCGTGACCGAACCGTTTATTTCTGTTGATTTTGCTCTCAACGGGAGCCAAAATTCTCCCTTTGTAACTCAAAATGGAAAGACGATTCGAGCTGATATTTCGTGGGTTAATAACCTTCCCACTAAAGTTATCAATGCAGAAGTTGAAGTTTCATTACGTGGGGTCGTTCTTGATAGACGCTCAATTACAGTACCCGAAGGTTTTTATGATTCCTCGAAAGGGGTGGTGCAATGGAATAAAGACACGCTCCCATCACTTGGAGAGCTCTCGCCAGGAGACTTTGGGAGGGTGAGTTTTACTTTTAATACGATTGATTTCTCACGAGCGTCACTTGATATTTTCCGTGATCCTGAAATTGTGCTTGATCTTACCGTAAAAGGTAAACGTGTCTCTGATAGCGAGGTTCCCGAAGAGATTGTCTTTACCGCAGTTCGGAAAGCTCGTATTGCAACCGATTTGGCGGTAGTACCCCAAGCGCTCTTTTCAGTTGGACCATTTTCAAACACTGGACTTCTGCCACCACACGCAGAACAAGAGACTACCTATACGATTATTTGGACAGTTACGAACACTCTCAATGAGGTAAAAAATGCGGAGGTTTCAGCAACACTCCCCTCATATGTTAGGTGGACCGGTAATGTGTCTCCGGGAAGTGAAAATATTATATTCAATCCTTCAGGAGGGCAGGTTGTCTGGCGCATTGGGGATCTTTCCCGCGGTCAAGGTATTGTAGGAGCCCCTCGTGAGGTTGCGTTTCAGGTTGCATTAAAACCAAGTTTAAGTCAGATTGGATCACGGCCGGTGCTTATTGGAGATGTGGTAGTTCGCGGAAGAGACGCATTTACCGAGATATCAGTGGAAAGTCGGCGATCGGCATTAACCACTTTTTTGTTGAATGACCCGGGTTTCTTAAGTGGGAATGATATTGTAACTCAATAATTTAATGACATGACAGAACATAAAGAAAAGACTTTAGAAGATGTAGTCGCGCTTGCAAAGCGACGTGGTTTTATATATCAAGGCGCTGAAATTTACGGAGGACTTTCGGGTACATGGGATTATGGACCCCTGGGTACGGAATTGCGTTTCAATATTGAGCAGTTATGGTGGAAACAATTTGTCTCTGGCCGTGATGACATGTTTGGGATTTCTTCAAGTTTGATTATGCCAGAGTCAGTGTGGCGAGCGAGCGGGCATTTAGATGGTTTTACTGATCCACTGGTTGAATGTGAGAAATGTAAACGAAGGTTTCGAGCCGATCATTTAGAGGATAAAGAGAAGTGTCCTCATTGTGGAGGAGTATTGGGAAAAGAAAAAGTATTCAACTTACTTTTTCCATTAGAGATGGGAAGTGCGGTAGGTGGTACCAGTACGGCATACCTGCGAGGTGAAGTGGCACAGGGAATGTTTGTAAATTTTAAAAATATTGTAGACTCATTCCATCCAGATTTACCCTTCGGTATTGCTCAGATCGGCAAAGCGTTTCGAAACGAAATCAATCCACGCGATTTTCTATTTCGAGTTCGAGAGTTTGATTTAGCAGAATTTGAGTATTTTATTCGTGAAAACTCGTGGGAAGAGCATTTCTCTTACTGGCAACAAGAAATGTGGCGATGGATTGATCAGATCGGACTTTCTCGCGAGCGGGTACACGAATATGAAGTTCCCGCATCGGATCGAGCGCATTATTCAAAACGTACAATCGATTTTGAATACGAGTATCCATTTGGCAAAAAGGAGCTATACGGGCTTGCGTACCGAACTGATTTTGATTTGAAACGTCACATGGAAGCCAGTGGTGTTGATCTCTCTTTTGTTGAGAAGGACGGAAGTAAATACATCCCACACACTATTGAACCAACATTCGGGATTGGTCGTACGGTGCTTGCGGTATTATGTGAAAGTTATTGCGAGGACGAACTTGGTGGTGAATCTCGTATTGTCTTAAAGTTGCCCCCACGGATCGCTCCTATTAAAGTAGCGGTGTTTCCACTTTTAAAGAATAAACCGGAACTCGTCAAAAAAGCAAAAGAGGTATATCACCTGTTACGGAAAGAATTAAACGGAGTAGTATTCGATGATCATGGAAATATTGGAAAAAGGTATCGACGTCAAGATGAAATTGGAACACCGTTTTGTATTACAGTTGATTTTGATTCGCTTTCAGGTGAAGACGCGACCATTCGTTATCGTGATTCGGGAAAACAAGATCGTATTCCACTTGGGAGTCTCATGACATTCTTAAAAGATCACCTCGCATAACATCTTGAGGTTTTCTGTTTTTATTCTGTGTGGTAAACTCAGTTTTTATGAAGCACCAGAAGAAAGTACTAAAAAACGGATTACGAGTAATTTTTGTTCCACTCAAAGAAAACCCAACGGTGACCGTCTTGGTCATGGTTGAGGCAGGATCCAAATACGAAACAAAAGAAATAAACGGCCTCTCCCATTTTTTGGAACACCTCTGTTTTAAGGGAACCGAGAAGAGGCCGAAACCAACGGATATTAGCGGAGAACTCGATGGTATTGGTGCAGAATATAACGCATTCACCTCACAAGAATTTACTGGATATTTTGCAAAGGCTCATCGTAAACACGCAAATCGATTACTCGATATTGTAGCTGATCTATACCAGAATCCTATTTTTCGGACTGAAGATATTGATCGAGAACGCGGAGTTATTATTGAAGAGATCAATATGTACGAGGATCTCCCTCAACGGCAAGTACACGAGACGTACATGGAGCTACTGTATGGGGATCAGCCTGCTGGATGGAGTATTGCGGGTCCTAAAGAGGTTATTCGACGATTGTCCCAAGAGGAATTTATCTCGTACCGTAATAAACATTATGTATCAAAAGCAACTACGGTAGTTATTTCGGGGGCATTTGACCGTGCCCAGATTCTCAAACAGATTCAAGAGAAGTTTTCTGGAATGTCTTCCGGGAAAAAACATTCAAAAATAAAAGTGCAGGAATCACAGCAGAAGCCCCAGGTACGAATTAAGGAGAAGAAAACCGATCAGGCTCATCTTATCCTCGGTTTTCGGAGTATGGGAGTTACCCATAAAGATGAGCTCATCGCGTCATTTATTGCGGCCATCCTTGCGGGAGGGATGAGCTCGCGTTTATTTGTAAGATTGCGGGAGAAGATGGGAGTTTGTTACTACGTAAAAGCATTTCAGGATTCCTATACAGATCACGGGTCTCTTTTTGTGGCCACAGGAGTTGACACAAAAAGAGTTCAGGAGGTGATTCGCGCGCTTCTTGAGGAATATACTCGATTAACGAAAGAGTTGATTTCTGATGAGGAGCTCAACCGAGTCAAAGAATCGGTTATTGGGAAGATGATTTTAGGGCTTGAGGCATCCGATGATGTTGCAGAATATATTGGGATACAAGAAATTTTACGTACGAGCATCGTTTCTCCTGAAGAGCGCGCAAAAAAGATTCGTGCCATCACCGCAAATGATATTCGGCGAGTTGCGCGGAAGATTATTACTGAAAAGAGGATGAACCTTGCACTGATCGGGCCATTTAATAACGTAAACCATTTTACGTCTATTTTGAAACTTCCACTTGAGTGATATTATAACAGTATGCACTTTGAAGGAAAGCAGCATACCATTACGATAACCACAGGAACTATTGCTCGCGTTTTTTTGCTCGCGTTCCTTTTTTATCTTATTTATGTACTCATCGATATCGTACTGGTGGTGCTTACCGCGGTGGTTATCGCGTCATCCATTGAACCATTGGCCCGATGGCTTGGGAAACAGGGTATCAGTCGGTTGCCCGCGGTTCTTATTATTTATATCACTACCATCCTATCGTTTGTTGCAATTTTTTATCTTTTTGTCCCTCCTTTCTTAAGTGATGCCACCAGATTTCTCTCTACGTTGCCGGAGTATGTTGAAAGTATTGATGTGTGGACCCCAGATAAACAAGGGATTCTTGCAAATTTTGCTCCAGTATTAGGAGACAGTCTTTCTTTAAAGGATGCGGTTCTTGAAATAGAACACGCATTAGAGAACATTTCAGTAGGATTCTTTCAGGTAGTAAGCCGTGTTTTCGGGGGTATCCTGAGCCTTATCTTGATTGGGGTACTCTCTTTTTATTTATCAGTGCTTGAAGATGGAGTTGGAGCATTTCTGCGAATTATCACTCCGATTAAACACGAAGCCTATGTGGTAGGCCTCTGGAAGCGATCTCAAGAGAAGATTGGGCAATGGCTCCAAGGGCAGATTCTTTTAGGACTTATTATTGGTATTTTAGTGTATTTAGGATTGACGATACTCGGGGTTAAGTATGCGTTTCTTCTCTCAATTTTAGCAGCGGTAACCGAGTTAATTCCACTTTTTGGACCGATTATGGCGGCAACACCAGCGGTACTCCTCGGTTTTGCTGATGGGGGTATTGGCTTTGGGTTTTTAATTATTGGTTTATATCTTATTATCCAACAATTTGAAAACCACCTCATTTATCCATTAGTTGTTCGGAAGGTGGTAGGTGTTCCTCCGCTTCTTGTTATTCTTGCATTATTAATTGGTTTTAAGTTGGCAGGCTTTTTGGGGCTCATTCTCTCGGTTCCAATTGCGGCCGCAATTCGAGAGTATATACGAGATCTCGAACTAGATAAACGCCAAGCACACAGCTTGCAGGAAAAGAATATCTCTGGTATAGAGCAAGCATGAAAGATATAAAAGAGAAAGGTAATTTTTATATTACGACACCTATTTTTTACCCCAATGCTAAGCTGCATATGGGGCACGCTTACACCACGACTCTTGCTGACAGTATTGTGCGTTTTCATCGAATCTACGGTGACAGAACCTATTTTTTAACAGGCGCTGATGAAAATACTCAGAAGCTTGACCGTGCCGCGAAGCAGGCGGGAGAAGATACCAGCGCGTATCTTGATGAGATTATTTCTAATTTTAAATCTTTATTCTCAAACTTAAGTATCTCATATGACCAGTTTATTCGAACATCAGATAAAAAAGTACACTGGCCAGGGGCGCAGAAACTCTGGGAACATCTCGAAGCTTCAGGAGATCTTAAAAAACGTCGGTACGAGGGATACTATTGTGTTGGACATGAATCATTTATTACCGAGAAAGAATTAGTTGATGGAAAGTGTCCAGATCATAAAGAAAAACCAGAGCTCATTTCTGAAGAAAATTATTTTTTTACACTTTCAAAATATACTGATGAAATTAAAAAGAAAATTCTTTCGAATGAATTTCATATTGTACCTGATTCTCGTCGGAATGAAGTGCTTTCTTTTCTGGATCAAGGTGTTGCGGATGTCAGTTTTTCGCGACCAAAAGAAAAATCTCCTCGTGGAATTCCCGTACCAAATGACCCATCTCAAATTATCTATGTGTGGTGTGACGCATTAGTAAATTATATTTCAGCTCTTGGGTATGGAAGGGAGGATACCACATTGTTTCAAGAATTTTGGCCTGCTGATTTGCATGTGATTGGTAAAGATATTCTTCGCTTTCACGCAGTTATTTGGCCGGGGATGTTGTTGTCGGCAGGGTTACCTCTTCCGCGCAAACTTTTGGTACATGGATTTATTACTGCGGGGGGACAGAAGATGTCGAAGACACTTGGTAATGTGGTTAATCCAGAAGAGTTGATTCATAAGTATGGAACTGACGCACTCCGGTATGTGCTCTTGCGACACATTTCTCCTTTTGAAGATGGAGACATTACACAGGTATCATTTCATGAATACTACGAGGCTCATTTGGTAAAAGGGCTTGGGAACCTCGTCAGTAGGATATTAACCATGACGCATAAAGCAAATATTTCTCTTGAAAAGGGGAAAATCATGGAAATCAAAAAATCTATTATTTCAGGTAGCGCGTGGGAAGGATATCGGAAATCTTTTACTACTCTCGATGTTCGAGAGTCCCTCAATGAGATTTGGAAACTTATTGGTAGGCTTGATCGTGAGATTCAAGAGAAGAAACCATTTCAAGAGATTAAATATAATGAAGCTAAAGCAAAACCTGTACTCGAGTTTCTCATTGGTGAGCTGTATCGAATTGGGATATTACTTGAACCTCTATTACCTGAAACTGCGGAGAATATTAAAGCACTGGTGTTGTCTAATACGCCTCCAGATAAAGCGCTTTTTCCTCGTCTTGAGTTATGATTATTACACCGATTTGCACCCGTCGCCTGATGCCACCGCGTGACCATCTTTTTGATGCGCTACGTCCCGCGCTCTCTCACGTTTCCGAGAAGAGTATCTTTGTGGTTAGTTCAAAAGCGGTAAGTATTGGAGAGGGAAGATGTATACCAAAAACTTCAGTTTCTGATCTTTCCTCTTTAGTAAAACAAGAGGCAGATTGGTTTTTACCCTTATCCCAAACACCACATCGAACAATACCACTTACGGTAGTACGCCATGCATTTATTGGAAAATCAGGGATTGATGAAAGTAACGGAAATGGATACTTAATTCTTCTTCCAAAAGATCCAACGCAAAGCGCGCGGATGATTCGATCGTGGATTCAAAGAGAATACCACGTTTCGGATGTGGGGGTTATTATTGCAGATTCTTATTCTATGATGTTGCGACGGGGGGCATCAGTGATCTCAATTGGCACTGCCGGATTTGCTCCCTTAATTGATTATCGAAAAACTCCTGATTTGTTTGGCCGACCATTCGTATCTGAGGTTGAAAATATTGCTGATAAACTTGCTGCGGCTGGTGGTGCGGTAATGGGTGAGGGAGCACTCTCTGCGCCAGTGGTTTGTATTAGTGATCTTCCTGAACGAATCTCTTTTTCTGAATCAGAAGAGGGGCTGGTCCACCTTCTTTCTTTTTCGGAGGATCGATTTTCAGCGATTTTAAAACAACCATGGGAGCAAGGAGGAAAAAAATAATCGTGCATTAACTATGGTCAAATTTTCGTATATTGATATTCATGCGCATTTAAACTTCTCAGCTTTTGACGAGGATCGTGAGGAAGTAATCGCGCGTATGGAAAATGTGGGGATTGGGGCAATTAACGTTGGTACTCAGAAAGATACTTCCGCAAAAGCGGTTTCTCTCGCGGAAGCGCATCAAAATCAGTGGGCTATTGTTGGATTGCACCCCGTACACACTGAAGTAGGGTATCATACTAAAGCAGAGATTGGTGTCGGAGGATCACCTTTTAATTCACGAGGTGAAGCATTCGATCGAGAGTACTATCTAAGACTTGCCCGTATGCCGAAAGTAATCGGCATTGGTGAGTGTGGACTCGATTATTTTCATGTTTCAAAGGAGTCTAAAGAACACCAAGCTAATATTTTTGTAGCACATATTGAGCTTGCAAATACGCTTCGTAAGCCACTCATGCTCCATATACGTAACGGTAAAGACTCCAGTGTTGATGCATATGAAGACGCATTAACCTTATTGCGTTCACACGCGAAGGTGCCAGGGAATGTTCATTTTTTTGCGGGTAGTATTGAGCAGGCACGATCGTTTCTTAATTTAGGATTCACCATTTCTTTTACGGGGGTTATTACTTTTGCAGATTCGTACCGGGAATTGGTGCGTTTTGTGCCCCTTGATATGATGCACATAGAAACGGATTGTCCTTTTGTTGCGCCGGTGCCATATCGAGGAAAACGAAATGAACCCTCTTTTTTGCCTTCTATTGGTGAGTGTGTGGCGGAGATTCGCCAAAATCCCATTGAGAAGATTCAAAGGTCTCTACTTCAAAACGCGGAGCGGCTTTTTGGTATCTCTCTTGAGGGGTTTGAGCTCTAAAATTACAGAGCATGGGGCCCACTTGCGATGATTCTTGAGGTATGGTACCTTTGTCCTACATGGTTTCGCCAGAAAAAAAACCTGAAATAGCAGACAGCGATGATTTTGACCCTATGGTTTACGAGGTAAGCTTTTGGCTTGCGCCACTCATTCCTGAAGAGGATATTTCACGGCACGTATCTGAAATAAAAGAGGAGATTGAACAGAGGGGTGGAAAAATTATCACTGAAGAATTTCCTAAGATGAAAAACATTGCATACCCAATGCAAGGCATCATTGAGGGCAAGAAACACCTTTTTACCACGGGTTATTTCGGTTGGATGAAGTTTGAGATTGCTCCGGGGTCAGTCGCTGAGCTGGCGAAGTGGTTTAAAGAACAGTCGCGCATTATTCGTCACTTGATTATTACCACGGTACGAGAAAATACCCTTATGTGGAAACCTTCACTCTTGAAAAGGGATGAAGACCCTATAAAGGGGAAAGATAAAAAAGCCCCTTCTGGACGAAAGAAACAGCCGTCTGTCGAGAAAGAAAAAGAGGATGCCGTTATTACGGATGAGGAACTTGATAAGACTATTGATGAGCTCGTGGTAGAATAGGGTATGTATATTAATAAAGCCTTTGTATTTGGAAACTTAACACGAGACCCTGAATTGCGCGCATTACCATCAGGGAATCACGTTACCTCGTTCTCGGTGGCTACTAATCGTGTGTGGAAAGATCGAGATGGAGGTCGCCAAGAAGGAACTGAATATCATAATATTGTAGTATTTGGACGCCAGGCAGAGACAAGCGCGCAATATCTTCGTAAAGGGAGCTCAGTTTTTGTTGAAGGTCGGATGCAGACGCGAAGTTGGGAGGCGGCAGATGGTAATAAAAAATATCGAACCGAGATTATTGCAGAGCGGGTTCAATTTGGACCGCGTTCCGGATCATCAGGAGGTGCATCCTCACCAGGAGAAGGGGGAAATAATGGGGCAGTATCACGTACTCCTAAAAAAGAAAGTCCTGACACTGAAGCATCAATTGAATACCCAGAGGAAGATATCAATCCGGATGATATTCCATTTTAGTTATTAAGTTTAGAAAAGACGATAATAAAATTTATATGACCCAATGCTTTTTTTCACAAAATAATATTACGCATATTGACTATAAAGATGTTGAAATTCTGAAAAAGTTTTTAAATCCTCATGCGCGTATGATCTCACGAAAACGTACTGGTGTGTCTGCTAAAAATCAAAGAAAACTCGCGCGAGCGGTAAAACGGGCTCGATTTATGGGGTTGCTTCCCTATGTCGCTCAATAAGCAGGTTGAGTAAAGGTAATAAAAAACAGATTCTACTGTACACAGAATCTGTTTTTTTGTTTGGTCTTGTGTGGTATCTTCTAGGAAGAACCCTCAACCAAGGATTATTGTGAAAAAGTTCTTTATGGCAGGTATTTTCTGTTTTTTTCTGGCAAGCACGCTCGGTGCTCAGATTCTCAGTTGGAGTTTTGACGGTGCCATAGGTGATGAGGAAAGTTTTCTTCCTGATACCGTTGGACTTGGGATTTCAGCAAGTTCAATGGTTCGGGGGTTGGGATTAACCAGTGTTTCAGGCGCGGGAGCATTTAATGCAAGAGGTTTCTCGACCGGAGCAATTGAGAGCGAAGACTATTTTGGTTTCTCTCTTGCTCCAGAAGCAGGAATGCGACTCTCGCTTTCCTCATTGAGACTTGATGAACGGCGTTCTTTGTCAGGTATTCGAGAATGGTCGGTTCGTTCGAGTCTCGATAATTACACCACTGATTTAAGGGCGTTCTCAGTACCCGACAATAGCGATACTCGAATAGGGCAAACCATAAGTCTTGGAAACTCATTTAATGACCTTGATCATATGGTCGAGTTTCGTTTCTTCGGGTACGAAGCCGAAAGCTCACTCGGTACCTGGCGCATAGATAATGTTTCTCTAGATGGGCTCGCCACACCAGTACCTGAACCAGAAACCTACATGATTGTTGTTGCTTCGGGACTTATTCTTTTCTCTCTGGTACGGCGTTATTATCAAAAGTCTAAGGCCTAATCGGGCTAGTACTTACTGGCAGTTTTACACACCTCGCTCCTATCGGCGCGAGGTTTTTTACGCGCGTTCTACGTATTCTCCAGTTTCGGTATTAATTCGAAGTGTATCTCCAGTATTGATAAAAAGTGGAGCAGAAATAACCGCTCCGCTTTCAAGCGTTACTTGTTTATTTCCGCCTTGTGCGGTATTGCCCCGAACCGCAGGAGGAGCATCAGTCACTTTTAATTCCACCTTAATAGGGAATCGTACACCAATAATCTCACCTTTAAAACGAACTGATTGTATGACGAGTCCTTCTTTGAGGAATCGGCGCTCGTTACCAAGTAGGGTGGGTGGTAATTCGAAACGTGTTTTAGGATCTTGAGGAAGAGAAAACCAATATGATCCACGATGCTCATAAATATACTGAATATCCTGAGTCTCTAGTTGCGCTTCATGAGCTTTTTCAGAAGCTCCAAAAGAGCGTTCGGTAACACTTCCGGTAATGAGATTTCGGAGCTTAGTTTGATTGACAGGTTTTCGCTGTTGTTTTCGGAATACATGAGAAGCAATGACTTCATAGGGTTCGCCATCAAGTTCAATGTATTTCTTTTGTGTAATCTCGTTATAGGCAAGCATATTCCACGTGCATTTCATTGGCACAAATCAAACGTGCCAAGGTCGGATCCCATCTTAGCGTATCTTTTGTATTTTGTCACGAGCGGATCAAAACTTATTTTTCTGCCATTTTGGCTCGGATTTCCTTCAGGATTTGTCCCGCAATCTTTTCTTCTTTTCGAAGAAAATGACGTGTTGCGTCATAACCTCTACCGAGACGCACTTCATTAAAGCTATAAGAAGAACCACTTTTTTTAATAATATTAAATTTTTCACCAAGGGCGATGAGTTCTCCTTCACGGGAGATTCCTTCATTGTACATGAGGTCAAATTCAGTGACTCGAAATGGTGCAGCAACTTTGTTTTTGACTACTTTTGCTCGAATACGTGACCCCATTACCTCATCTCCCTTTTTGATTTGGGCAATACGCCGAACATCAATACGTACTGAAGTATAAAATTTAAGCGCCTTACCTCCTGGAGTAGTTTCTGGATTTCCAAACATTACTCCAATTTGCATTCTAATTTGGTTGATAAAAATCACAATTGTTTTACTTCGCGCAACGATACCAGTGAGTTTTCGGAGAGCCTGCGACATTAATCGAGCCTGTTTCCCGACATGGTGGGCGCCCATATCTCCCTCAATCTCATCTTTTGGAGTAAGCGCGGCAACCGAGTCAATAACAATAACATCAATTCTTCCAGATCGAACAAGACTCTCGGTAATCTCAAGGGCCTGTTCTCCAGTATCAGGTTGAGAGATGAGGAGTTCGTCAATTTTGACTCCAAGGCGTCTTGCATATTCAGGATCCATCGCATGTTCTGCATCAATAAATGCACAGATACCGTTTTTCTTTTGTGCTTCTGCCACCACATGTAAGGACAAGGTTGTCTTTCCCGATGATTCGGGTCCGTATATTTCAACAATCCGACCTCGGGGAAGTCCGCCTACTCCAAGCGCATTATCAAGCCCAAGAGATCCAGTGGGGATGGCGTTCACATCTACATGGGGCTTCTCCCCAAGCTTCATGATGGCATCGTCTCCAAACTTGGTTTTGATTTGATCAATGGTTGCACTGATACTGTCGGGTGTTGGTGAGGCTACTTTCTTTTTTGGCATACTATTAGATCTTTTCTCGGTAAATAATCCTCTGAATTGTCTGTTCTCGATCGAACCGGTCTTCGGTTACAGCTGTTATTATAGCATATCCAGGGGGGAGTAAGACATTTTCTGAAAATTGGCCGTCCTCGCTTATAAACACCGATCTTCCATTAATGGTAAGTGATTTTATGTTTTCTCCGTAACCGCTAATTTCAATTGATGGGGTGGTAATCAGAGCTCCATTGAGAGGTTGTTCGATGGTAATTGACGGTCCGGTAATGATATTTCTTGCTTGTCGATAGAGATACCAGCCACCAGTGCTTACAAGGACAAGGAGTACTATGATTTTAATCATCGAGAAAAATGAAGGCATACCCTAAAATTCCTCATCTTCATCAGTTGTTTCTCTGTCTTCTCCAATGAGTACCGAACGGGGGCGAGACCCTTCTGCCGGGCCAATCACTCCTTTCTCTTCAAGCATATCCATAAGTCGGGCCGCTCTAGAGTAACCGATTCGAAGCTTTCTCTGAAGGTATGAGGTTGATGCTTTTTTTGATTCTATAACAATAGCTCGAGCTTCTTCATAGAGATCGTCATCCACCGGATCCTCTGAATCTCCCCCTGTTTCAAATAAAGGGTTGGAGTCGTCTTGGGTTTGCGAGAAGGAGATTTCGTCAGGGAGCTCGTGTTGATAGGAGTCTCGAAGGTATCCAACCACTTTTTTTACTTCTGATTCAGTAATATAGGCTGATTGGATACGTTTAGGTTTCGACATTTCTCCTGATAAATAGAGCATGTCTCCTGCACCTAAAAGTTTTTCCGCACCACTGGCATCGAGAATAGTCCGAGAATCGATCTGAGATGAAACTTGAAGCGCGATACGGGCAGGGATGTTTGCTTTGATAAGCCCCGTAATAACATTTACTGACGGGCGTTGTGTAGAGAGGATCAAATGAATACCAACCGCGCGACTCATTTGTGCTAAACGCACTACCGCGGCTTCAAGTTCTCTGGGATATGACTGCATAATATCTGCGAGCTCATCAATCACGATGACAATATACGGCATTTGATCCGGAAGTGGGGAAGTGTCTTCTTTTTTTCGTTTTTTTAGTAATGGGGCGAGAACATTTCGGTGGTATGATTCAATATCGCGTACTGACGCCTTTTCAAGGAGATCATATCTTCTCGACATTTCTTTTCCCGCCCATTTGAGCGCGAGGATCGCTTTTTTCGGATCAGTAATTGTTGGTGTAAGAAGATGTGGAATTTGATTATATAGAGTGAGTTCTACTCGTTTAGGGTCAATTAAAATAAACCGTAAATTTTCAGGTGCATTTCGAAAGAGAAGTGAGGTGAGGAGCGAATGAATCGTAACCGATTTTCCAGAACCGGTTGCACCAGCAATCAAAAGATGGGGCATTTTCGCAATATCTGCAAAGCATGCGCTGCCAGAAATTCCTTTTCCAAGGGTAATAAAAAGTGATCGATCAGTGTTTTGGTATTCTTTACTTGCAAGTAAGGTGCCGAGTCCAACGGTTGTTTTGGCGGTGTTGGGTATTTCAATACCAACGAGTGATTTTCCGGGAATTGGAGCCTCAATTCGGATTGGGTGTGCTGCGAGTGCGAGGGAGAGATCGTTTTGCAAACCAAGAATTCGAGAAAGCTTCACCCCCTCTGCGGGCTTAAGCGAGTATCGGGTAACCGATGGACCGACTGAAATTTCATCCATTTCAACGGTAATACCAAAATTTTGTAGGGTGCGTCTAATAATAAGGGCATTTGCTTTGATGTCGCCAACTCCTGGTTTTCCTTTATCTTTTTCAAGTAATGACAAAGGGGGTGGTGTGTATCGTTTTGCTCGAAATGGGGCCAAACGGATGCCATCTTCTTCTTGTGGTGGAACGGGACGTTCTTTTGTGTGCGCGGGTTCTTTCTCTGGTTCAGGGTTTTTTTCATGCGACGTTTCTTCAGATATTCCGTTTAATACTGGCATTGTTGCATCGTCTTCCGCTTCAGTTTGGGACTTCTTTTTTCGAAAGTGAGCAAAGAAATTAACGATATGTTTAAAGCTTGAAATCTCAATGTTAAAAATAATGAGCACCGAAATAATAAGTACCCCAACAAGAATAATACCCCCTGCGTAAATCCCCACTAAAGTTTTAATCGGGGTGCTAATAAGATCTCCAAGCAATCCCCCGGAACCACTTTTTGCGAGGGAGAGGATCCCAAGTCCTGAAGCCAAAAAGAGGAGGGACCCAATACCACGGGTGATAGCGAATGGTTGCAATTCTGATTTTCGAAAAAAAGATGCAGATAAGGTAAGGAGTAGTATAGGTAAAATAAAATAACCTAAGCCCACAGCTTTTTCTAAAATCTGGAATAATTTACTTCCAAGCACACCCGCACTTCCAAATGAAGCGAGAATAAAAAAAATGCCGACTACTAAGAGAAGTATTCCGTATACACTCTGTTGTGTTTCGTTGCGGAGCTCTTTCAAAAAAGTTCGTTTTTCGATTTTCTTTCTTCCCATGCTATTCAATCATAGCACGAGAAAAAGGAAGATTGAATGAATAGTGTTAGAGGGACTATAAAGTTTTTAAAGGAAGAGTTTCATCAGGATTTTTATTTCATCAAGGCCGGCATTTTTTGACTTTTACGCGAGAAGAAGAGTACAATAGGGGCACAATACTCTAAAAGACAGGAACAGTTACTTACAGGACACAGAGAGGCCCATAAAGATTATGGCTTTTATAAAAAACAAAAAGGACATTGAGGAGAATCTAAAAATAGGCCTATTTTCTGGCGACCAAACCGCTATCTTTTTGTACAAAAAGACAGAACGTATTGTGCAGGCAATGTATTTAGTCACAGAATTTTTAGATGACCTTGAGCCCTTGAAGAGAGGGCTAAGAGAAAAAGGACTCAATTGCATTTCGGACGTAACCCTCTTTTTGGTACATGGAAATAGTGAGTATGCATCCCCGTTACTACAGAAGGCGAGCATGTCGTTAGTACTCCTGCGTTCATTAGGGGATTTGGCTTCAGAAAGTGGTCTTATTTCATCCATGAATATGGGTTTGATTCGGGATGAGATTGGATACCTGATTCGATCGATCGAGGTGTATCGGGGAGACCAACACGCAGGAACCCCATTCCTTTTAAAACGCGACTTTTTTGAAACAGGGAATGGAGTCTTTGCTAATAAGGCGAGAGATAAATATAAAGGACAACAAAATTCGTCCTTGAATAAGAATTCGGTTACAAAACAGTCCAATCTAGGACAAATGGACACTGTTCAAGAGAAATCCAATGTTTTTGAATCATCAAGAAAACAAGCCATAAGAAATATTATCGCTACTCGAGGAGAAGTGAGTATAAAAGACATTGTAGGAGTAATAAAGGACTACAGTGAGAAGACAATCCAACGGGAGTTATTAGAAATGGTGCAGCTCGGTATTTTGGAAAAAAAAGGGGAGCGACGCTGGAGTCGTTACACGCTTAAGCGCAGTGGGTAGTGAACCCTTCCAGATTTTCGTTTTTGTGAGCCAATGTAAGATAGATCGAGCATTTTATGTTTCGTGTAGAGGGTGGTGCGTCATTCGTTGACTTTTTAGCTTTCTCGGGTTACTATGCCAACGCAGTGTGGTGTCGCTTGCTCTAGGGAAGCGGTAATGCGTTTCTTAAATTTAGCAGTTATCCACACTATATTTTGCAGGAGAGAACTGCAAATAATATAATGTCGGAAGGCTACGTATGGGTGCTTTTTGTCACGTATCTTTCGAAGACCGGATGCTTGATTTTTCTTAAAAAGAGTTCTTGAAAAAATGGTGCAGTTGAAATTTGGAACGAAGCTCATTTTGTGTAAAAAATGAGTTCAAAAAGGATCATAAATTAACCAAATTTTTCGCTCAATTTTTTAAAGACGGTTTAAGAAAAAATTAGAGGCTGTTATTCATAAGTTCATTGAAAATTTAATATTCGGAATCGCTCAATGTGTGATTCATTAATTATTACTATTTAATGTGCGTTGTTATCACCACAGTTATGGAAGCAGTGAGCAGACACAGGTGTTTATTTCAGTATGACCGTTTAACCATTACCAACTAATTTGTATTCATTTTTCTTTTTTATTTTAAGAGAAACGGATATGAAATAGTAACCGGTAGAGACATCGATTTTCTCGATGTTTCTAATTGAAAATTAATTCGCATGACCATATTGGCTTTAAGTCGAAAGCTAATAAAGCATGCACCAGTACTCCGTGAATAGCGGAGTGCAAATTATTAGAAATATACAGTATGAACGTTATTAAAAAATCTAAAGCTCTGAAAATGGTTGCCGTTTTTGCAGGAATTGCAATGGCGCTTTCATTGGTTGCGGGAGCCGGTGTTGCTAATGTACAAGCAGCGTTGACACAGAGTCAGGTAGACTCAATCATCAGCTTGCTTCAGTCATTCGGCGCTGATGCTGCAACAATTCAGAACGTGCGTGTATCTCTTGAAGGAGGCACCCCAACAACAGGGGGTGGCGGTACCACCGGTGGTGGCACTGGCTATGTCTTCAGTACGGATCTCCAGCAAGGAGACACTGGTGAAGATGTTCGCCAACTTCAGATCGCGCTCAACAATGATGGAGTAACTGTTGCCGCAACAGGTGTTGGATCACCAGGTAACGAAACTTCGTATTTTGGTTCCCTCACAAAGTCAGCAGTAATTCGATTTCAGAACAAGTATGCTTCTGAAATTTTGACTCCTGTTGGTCTTTCAAATGGTACCGGATACGTTGGTCCATCAACACGAGCAAAGCTCAATAGTATGGGGACCGTAGTGGTAACACCTCCTCCAACCACTGGAGGTGGCGGTACAACCACTCCTCCTCCTGCAGTTGGAACTGGGTTGACTGTTTCAAAGCCAACACAGCCAGAAAACTCACTTGCTCCACAAGGGGCAGCACGAGTTCCTTTCACTAAAGTTACACTCACCGCAGGTTCTGATGGTGCAGTAACCGTGAATAGTCTAACCGTTGAACGCGTCGGTCTTGCACAAGACAGCGCATTCGCGAGCATCGTCCTTTTGGATGATCAAGGATTACAGGTTGGGCTTTCAAAGACCTTCAATTCAAATCACCGCGCAACGGTAGGTGAAGCAGTAACTATTCCAGCAGGTCAGTCACGAACCTTTACGGTTGCAGGAAACATGGCAGCAAGCCTTGCAAATAATGCGGGTGAAGTTCCAGCATTGTCAGTTGTATCAGTTAACACTTCAGCAGCAGTAAGTGGGGTGCTCCCTATTGTTGGTGCAGCACACACCACGAATGCAACGATTTCAATCGGAACCGTAACTGCACAACGTGGTCCGCTTGATCCAAATGCAGCTGTTACCAAAAATGTTGGTACTACGGGCTACATTTTCTCATCAGTAAAGATTACTGCAGGTTCAGCAGAGAAGGTACGACTTCATTCAATTCGATGGAATCAAGCATCATCAGCTTCTGACTCAGACTTGAAAAATGTAAAGACTGTTGTTGATGGAGTAGAATACCCAACAACACTCTCAGCAGATGGTAAGTTCTACACCACGACCTTTGGAAGTGGCATTGTCATTGATAAAGGTTTAAGCAAGGAGATGTCAGTAAAAGCTGACATTGACAGTGGGTCAGGACGAACTATTGCGTTCAACGTTGAAGAAGCAACCGATATTCACCTTACCGGTGAACTCTATGGTTATGGTATTTCACTACCAACATCAGGAACAGGTATTTCATCAGGAAATATCTGGTACGCAGGTAAAACCGTTACCATTGCTGCAGGAAGCATGACTGTTGAAAATGCAACGAGCGTAGTATCTCAGAACATTGCAATCAACCAGAACGATCAAACACTCGGAGGATTCAATGTTGATATCAAGGGAGAGCCAATCTCTGTTGCACAGATGGTATTTAATCTCGCAACCACAGGTAGTCCAACTACTGGTGGATCAAGCCAGCTCATTACCAATATCAGTATTGTTGATGAAAACGGCGTAGTAGTAGCGGGTCCAGCAGATGCAACCGGAAGCACCGCAGCTCAACAGCAAGTAACCTTTACGGATACAATCGAATTCCCAGTTGGGAAGCGCACGTATACCTTGAAAGGTAAGCTTGGTTCGAACTTCGCAAACAATGGAACTGTTATTGTAAGCACGACCCCAACTTCAAACTGGACAACCATTAAGGGTGTTTCAACTGGTAAGACCGTAACTCCGTCATCAGCAACGGTAAGCATGAACACCATGACCGCAAAGTCTGGAGCATTGACCATCAGCGTCTCTCCATCACCTGCAGCACAAACCATTGTGGCGGGTACACAAGACTTTACGTTCGCAAATTATCAACTTGACGCAACTGCATCAGGTGAAGACCTTCAGATGAGCTCATTCATTCTTGAGTCCGCAGTAAACAGTGGTGCAACAAACATCACCAACTGTCGTATCTTTAACGGGGCTACTGCACTCACTACAGGAACGAATGCAAAAGACTCAGTTACGAACTCATCAACAACCACCTTTACCTTTGATGTGCCGCTCACAGTTCCAAAAGGAACGGTTACCACTTTGGCACTCAAGTGTAATGTTGCATCAGGCGCAACAGGAGTTTACCAGTTCGGTTATGATTCAAGTGCATCACCAACTGCAACTGGTTTGATTTCTGGTCAAAGCGTCTCAATTGTTGAGAACGACAGTGCTGGTCAGCGAATGACTTTGGCTTCAGCAGGAACGCTAAGCGTTACTGAAGATTCATCAAGTCCTTCATACAAGATCGTTTCAGCAGGAACCACTGATAATACTCTGAACGTACTTCGTTTCGAGGGTACCAATGAAGACATCCGTCTTCAGGAAATAGCATTGGTTCTTACCAACACATCTTCTTCATCACCAAGTGATATCAGCAAGGTAACACTTTGGGATGGAGCAACGAAGGTTGGTGAAGCAATCTTTACGGGAACCAATACGGTTGCAACCTCAACAATTACAGGTACCGTGATTGTTCCAAAGAATGACAGCAAACTTATTACCATTAAGGCAGATTTGGCCGGACATGGGCAAGGTTTGGTTGGTCAACCAGGAGCATTCATTGCGATTGACTGGGATTCTTCAGCAACAATCGGTACTACCGGTATCGGACAGGGAAGTGGTCAAACCATCGAAGCAGGTGGTTCAGGTAGCGACACTTCTTCAGCTGGTATCCGTGTATTCAAGTCAGTACCAACCATCGAATTGGTAAGCTTGCCAACATCAAAATTGACCGCAGGACGACAGCCGATCTTCCGATTTAAGGTAACGGCGTCACCACAAGGCAGTGTTGGTATCTACCAGATCACCTTCCGTATGTCGACCACTTCAGCGACATCACAGAGTGGTATGATCACCGATGTTAACGCATATGCGTTTACTGACTCAGGATACTCAAACCCAGTATCAGGTCTTTCAACCACTGACGGTCGTTTGGCAGCAAGCCATAGCAATACATGGGCAGCTGCAACTACCGACATTGAAATCACTGCAAATGATGGAAGCAATAACACCACAGTTATTGTTCCAGCAGGCCAGACCCGATACTTTGAGATTCAAGGTACTGCAACACTTGCGGGTACCCAGTATAGCTTGGCAACACAACTCCAAGGTGACGCAAAGTTTGTATCTGATCGAGCAAGCTCTGCACACCCAGCAGGTACGTCAGGAACTGCCGCAGGATCACCTGCAACCTTCTTGGCAACCTCGACTTATATAGCAGCAGCGGGTGATGATGACTTTATCTGGAGACCGTTCTCAACTACTACAAGTCAGAGTGCAAATGCCAACGATTACACCAACGGTTACGGTATTATCGGTTTGCCAACTGGAAATACCAACACCCAGGTACTCACACAGTAATCTCTGCCACTTGTGCATCTAAGCCTAAAAAGCTAAGATGGGCTAAAAACAACCCCCTTTATGGGGGTTGTTTTTTTTGCCTTCTATGTTAACGTAACAGCATATGCAAAAACGTCTTTTGGTTCCCTTTACTGCCCTATTTTTATTAGTTGGTTTGGGAGTGTATATATTTTTTGATTTAGCCTCAAATAATGATTCAGCAAACAATCCAGGAGATAGTGAGCAGGTAGTAGATAACTCAGATGGTGGACCAGAACTCGACCAGATCTTGAACGATGATCTTAGTGGTATTGGTGTAGTGGCCGATACTGACGGAGACGGTATTATTGAGGAATATTTACCAGACACTGTTTCTTTTGACTCATACCCTAGTTTAGACCGGTCATTTACCATTCCAGCAAGCTTTCCGGCTGATGCAGTTCAGATTATGCGTAGCAATATAAATGAAGTGGTTGGACGGCTAAAGGAGGATCGTAAGGATATCTCAGAGTGGATTAGCTTAGCGGTATTACTCAAGACTATTGATGATTATCTGGGTGCTGCCGAAATATGGGAATTCTTAGGACGGGAATTGCCAACAAATACGGTTACTTTTGCTAATTTGGGCTCTCTCTACCACCTCCATCTTAAAGATTATCCAAAATCAGAGCTTAATTTTCGAAAGGCAATTGAAAACAATCGTACCAACCCCGCGCTTTATCTAGGGCTTCATGAGCTTTATAAATATTCATATAAAACCGAAACCGGACTTGCGCAAGATGTTTTGAAAGAAGGGCTCCAGCATATTACTGATAATACAGACCTCTTAATTACCTCAGCCCGTTTTGCGCACGAGAGGGGAGAAATTGACCAAGCGGTGGTCTATTATACGAGAGCTCGTGATGTTGCTGAAGAATCTGGTAATAGTAAATTAGTTGGACAAATTGATCGTGATCTTGTTCCACTTTTAAACATGGAGTAAGATTAATCTATGTTATTTAATAAAACCGCATTTCGGTTTACGCTTGGCTTCGTATCGATTATTTTGCTCAGTATCGCATTCTCTTTTTTGGTAACCAAATTTGGATTTCAGGATAAAGATTATGTTGGAGCTCCAACGTCAGAATATCTTGACAAAGGAAGTGCTGATTAGGTATGATTTGTTTAAGGCCAGTGACGGCAGGCATTAAGAGTAAGTCCTGCTGAGGCACCACAATATATTTTTCCAGGACTCTGGAAGAATAACACGGCCTTTTATTAAGGGTCGATTTTTATTTTAACGAAGTATATATGGCGATTTCAAAAGAGAAAAAAACAGCAATTCTTGAAAATATCAAAAATATCTTAGATCAATCGTCGAGCACTGTTTTTATCGGGTTTAAGGGGCTTAGTGTCAATGATACTGCCTTAATGCGAAACAAACTCCGGGAAGCGGGGGTTGGTTATACCGTCGTGAAGAAAACTCTTTTTAACCGAGTCTTGAAAGAGAAAGGTATTGAGGGTGAATTACCGGAACTTTCTGGAGAACTTGCAATTGGATACCATCGTGGGACGAGTGAAAAAAGTAGCGATGTAACGCTTCCTGCACGCGAAATCTTTTCTTTTCAAAAGAAATTTAAAGATATGTTGTGGATTCAAGGAGGTGTATTTGAAGGGGTGTTCTTAGACCAGAATCGTATGGTTGAGATTGCTTCGATCCCTTCACGCGAAACACTGCTTGGACAGCTGGTTATGTTGATTAACTCACCAATACAGCAGATTGCAGGAGTGCTCCATGAGGTTGCGGTAAAGCGTGAGGTAGCATAAATTATTATTTATCGTGTAAATATATGAAAGAAGAAAACAAAGAGAACGTTGAGGAAACACAAGAGGAGACGGTTGAAGTGCCTCAACAATTCAAAAAAATGGTTGAAGACATTGAAAAGATGAGCGTTTTGGAGCTCCATGAGCTTGTTAAGGTGCTTGAGAAAAAGTTTGGTGTTTCTGCGCAAGCGGTTGTTGCGGCGCCTTCAGGTGGAGCAGCTTCAGGTGATGATGTTGCAGAAAAATCAGTCTTTACTCTCGAATTAACTGCTGCGGGAGACCAGAAAATTGGAGTTATTAAGATTGTAAAGGAAGTATTGGGTCTTGGGCTTAAAGAAGCAAAGGATATCGTTGACGGAGCTCCTGGGGTGCTTAAAGAAGGGGTGAAAAAGGAAGAAGCGGAAGAAATTAAGAAAAAAATTGAAGAAGTCGGAGGAAAAGTGACACTAAAATAAGTGAATTCTCAGTAATGAACCACAAAACAGCAGTACGCTTTTGCTACTGCTGTTTTCGGTGTAGAATACCCATCATGGACATACTCGAGAAACTTTTTGGGAGCACTGCACGTGTTAAAATCATGCGCCTTTTTTTATTTAATGCGAATGAGATATATGATCTTAAAGAAATAGTTAAACGATCTCAAGTCTCAGTATCAAATGCTCGTCGTGAGACCCGATTACTTGAACGTATTGAATTGATTAAGAAAAAACAGTACTTAAAGGAGTATGAGAAAAAGGAGAAGGGCAAGGTTGTGATTTCTAAAAAGAAACTATCTGGATGGCAGGTAAACTCTAAATTTATTCACCTCAATGCCTTACAGAACCTCTTGATCGGATCAATACCCTTTAATTATACTGACTTAATACAAAAGATCAGCAGAGGGTGCCGTTTAAAACTGTTGGTTGTTTCCGGTGTATTTATACGAGAATGGGACACGAGCAGGGTTGATCTTTTAGTGGTAGGTGAAAAACTTAAAATGCCGGTATTGGAGAGTTTTATTCGATCACTTGAAGCAGAAATTGGAAAGGAGATTCGGTATGCTATTTTCGATACTTCGGATTTCCAGTACCGGGTAAGCGTCTGTGACCGCTTAGTGCGAGATATTTTAGAATATCCACATGAACGACTGATCGATAAAATTGGTGTCGATATTGGGGTATCAAATGCAGTTTAGGGTTATCCACATATTTTAATCTCTATTTCTAGCCTGCTTGTTATACTATAACGTAGTGGGAAAGCAATTATGCTTTTTCTTACGTTTCTTATCATACCCTAGTCGGAAAGGGTATACCTCGTTTATTAGTAAAGTTTATTAATCTAAATATCGTATTATGTTGCTTGAAACATGGAGTGATGTGCTCTCTCGCTCTTTTCAAGAATTATGGGTTGGACTTATCAAAGGGTTCCTTCCTAATTTTCTTGCAGCAGTGATCATCTTTATTCTCGGATGGATTGTTGGTGCACTGCTTGGGCGTGTGGTAGCACAAATTATTCGTTCTCTTAAGGTTGATAAAGCGTTGCGTGGTGCAGGCATTGAGGATGTATTGCGCCGTGCTAATATCTCGCTCGATTCAGGTGCCTTTATTGGGGGGCTCGTAAAATGGTTTGTCATTGTTGCTTTCTTGCTCGCATCCCTCGATGTACTAAATTTGACCGAGGTAAATAATTTCCTTAGTGAGGTGGTGCTTGGCTACTTACCACAAGTCATTGTTGCGGTGTTGATCTTACTTGCCGCGGCACTCATTGCTGAAGCAATGCAGCATGTTGTAGTAAGTTCTGCGAAAGCTGCTGAGATTAAAGCTGCGCATCTCTTGGGAACGGTTACTCGCTGGTCAATCTGGGTTTTTGCACTTCTCGCCGCGCTCTCTCAACTTAAGATTGCGCCTGCGTTTATGCAAACTCTCTTTACGGGTATTGTAATAGCATTCTCTCTTGCGGTAGGTCTTGCATTTGGTTTAGGCGGTCAGGAGGCGGCAGCTCGGTATATTGAACGTGTTCGGGACGAAATAGCGCATAAATAAAACAAAATTTTTGTTTTGAGTGTTATCCACACACCCCTCTTCTGAGGGGTGTGTTTCTGTTTGACACAAAAGAGATCTTCGGTATACTGGATGCTATTGATGCAAAGAGCAAGAAAAAACCCATGAAAAGCGGAATTGCCCCGTGCGTTAGCAATGGGCAAACCGCTTCAAAAGCGGTTTTTTATTTGGATGGAAGGATCGCTCGTTGACATTTATATAAGTTAAGTAGAGTAGAATAGAAGTGCTTTTAGGTTTACAGCATAACCAAAAAGCACACATTGAAGATAATATTATTGTGGTCATTAAATTTCCTAATAGGAAATTTAAGGGCGTACGGTGGATGCCTTGACTCTATAGAGCGATGAAGGACGCAGCAAAGCGGCGATACGCTCCGGGAAGGTGCCAAGCAACCTGTGATCCGGAGATTTCCGAATGGGGAAACCCATCCAGCATTACGCTAGGATAATCTCGTCTTAAAAAGACGGATAGCGCACCCAGGGAAGTAAAACATTTCAGTACCTGGAGGAAAAGAAACCAATACGTGCTTATTATTGAAAGATAATAAGTCGGCATTTCCCAAGTAGCGGCGAGCGAAAAGGAAGAAGCCCAAACCTTTCGACTCGACACTGTGTGTCTCACTCAGAGTAAGCTTTATTAAATAACAGAGTTTACGTTACGTGAGGTGCTTAGCGTCGAGTTGAAGGGGGTTGTAAGACAACAACGGTCATTCGACGAAGAGTTATCAAATGTTTTATTAATTGAATTGGCTGGAAAGCCAGACCCTAGAAGGTAATAGTCCTGTAAATGAAAATAAAACATCTCTTTGGTTGTTGTTCTTGAGTACCTCAGGACACGAATAGCTTGAGGGAAGCTACCGGAACTAACCGGTAAGGCTAAATATCTATAGAGATCGATAGTGAACTAGTACCGTGAGGGAAAGGTGAAAAGCAGCCCGGTGAGGGCGGTGAAATAGACCTGAAACCGTATGCCTACAAGGAGTCGGAGCCCTGAGCTTGTCGAAGGGTGACGGCGTTCCTATTGAAGAATGAGCCAACGAGTTTTTGTATATTGCAAAGCTAAGCCCGATGGGGTGGAGCTCTAGGGAAACCGAGTGTGAATAGCGCGTAAGTAGTATACAAAAGACCCGAAGCCAGGTGAGCTTGCCATGAGCAGGGTGAAGGCGGTCGAAAGACCGTCGGAGGCCCGAACCGTTTGGTCGTACAACGCCATCGGATGACTTGTGGTAAGGAGTGAAAAGCTAATCGAACTTGGTAATAGCTGGTTCTCTCCGAAATAGCTTTTGGGCTAGCGTCGAGGTTACCTTCTGGGGGTAGAGCACTGGATGGTCTAAATAGGGAGCAATCTCGTTAGACCAATCAAACTCCGAATACCAGAAGCCATTACTCGGCAGTTAGACTGTGGGCGCTAAGGTCCATTGGTCAAAAGGGAAACAGCCCTTGATCTCCAGTTAAGGTCCCTAAATTTATGCTCAGTGCACTTAAGGAGGTGAAATTTCTCTGACAGTGAGGAGGTTGGCTTAGAAGCAGCCATCCTTTAAAGAAAGCGTAACAGCTCACTCACTAAGAGATTTTGCGCCGCAGATTATCGGGGCTTAAGCATAATACCGAAGCTGAGGGCTTGTGAGTTTCATTGAGGATTTTCTGGCAAGTATGTTTACATAGTTTGCCTCCTCGATGAAATTCATAAGCGGTAGGAGAGTGTTCATGTCTGCTGTGAAGGAGGCGCGTAAGCAACTCTGGAGCGTCATGAAGTACGAATGTTGGCACAAGTAACCACAATAGGGGTGAGAGTCCCCTACGCCGAAAAACTAAGGTTTCCTTGGCAATGCAGATCAGCCAAGGGTTAGTCGGTCCTAAGTGGATGGCGAGAGCCGAACACGATGGATACATGGTTAATATTCCATGACTTTATATATAAGCAATGGGAGGACGGAGGGTAGTAGTATGAGCGCATTATTGGATTTGCGTTTATGGTGTGAGAGTGTGGTAGTGGAAAATCCCTACCGCGTAAGCTCAAGCATTGTAGAAATCTGGCGATACGTCAAAGGAGATTCATATGAGCACGCTTCCAAGAAAAGTCTCTAGCGTTAATTGTATATAAAACCGTACCGTAAACCGACACAGGTAGTTAGGTCGAGTAGACCAAGGCGAACGAGTGAAATTTCCCCAAGGAACTCGGCAAAAAAGCAGCCGTAACTTCGGAATAAGGCTTGCCCTTCGATTCGACACTGTGCGTCTCTATAAGACCCGAGCATTACAGAGTAGTAAATTAAAAATGCACGGGCCTGAGTGAGACGCTTAGCGTCGAGTCGGGGGGCCGCAGCGAAAGTATGCCTGGCAACTGTTTATCAAAAACACAGCTTCCTGCGAACTCGTAAGAGGATGTATAGGAGGTGACACCTGACCAATGCCAGAAGGTCAAACAACGGCGGTCTATACCACCATGTACTTGAATAGTTCGAGTATACGGTGGTGTAGGCTGACTGTTGTAAGCCCTGGTGAATGTCGGCGATAACTATAATCGTCCTAAGGTAGCGCAATTCCTTGTCTGGTAAGTTCAGACGCGCACGAATGGTGTAATGACTGGGCAACTGTCTCGGGGAATAGCTCGGTGAAAATGCGGTACCGGTGAAGATGCCGGTTACCTACAGCTAGACGAAAAGACCCCAGAAGCTTTACTATAGCTTGATATTGAGCATATGCTTATAGTGCGTAGCATAGGTGGGAGACTTTGAAGTTTCGCTTTCGGGCGAAATGGAGTCATCAGTGAAATACCACTCTCTATTGGGGTATGTTCTAACCTCATCGGCAAAAACGGTGAGAGACAGTATCTGGCGGGTAGTTTTAGTGGGGCGCTATCCTTGGTCATATTATTTTAGTTACTAAAATAGTGTGACCTTACTATGGCGCCTCTCTGGAATTCACTCCGAATTCTTAAAAAAATAAATAAGGGGGTATTTGAGAAATCAAATAGGTAATTAGCTATATGCTGGGAAATCCGGTGTATCCAACAGTACTCAATAAGAGTGAAAATCTGTTTGGTGCGGATAATCAGCAGGAAAGGTGCAGAGTTCTTGCAAACACTGCACATCCTCAGAGACTAAACGCTAATCACTCGTAAGAGTGAAATTATAGTCCGATCTTCGTGGCGACATGAAGCTTACTACAAATAAATAGTAAGAACCCAATGAACACAAAAGAAATAAGAGATTATAAACAACACCTTAAGTTAACTGACCTACAAAGATCAATTTTAGTAGGAACCTTGCTCGGTGATGGCCATTTTGAGACGCAAGATCAAGGTAAAACCTATCGGCTTAAGATTGAGCATCAACGAGCACAGAAAGATTATCTGGAATGGCTTTATGAGCAGTTTAAGGAGTGGGTTGGTAATGGAATTCAGCATAGAATAAAGAAAAACGGAAGAGAGTATGTGTTATTTAATACATATTCTCACGGATCATTCAGATTTTACGCCCAACAGTTCTATGTGAATAGAAAAAAAGTAATTCCAAAACTAATCAAAAAATTACTTGATCCGATTGCGCTAGCAGTTTGGTATATGGATGACGGATCATGGAAATCAAATCACCACAATACGTTTATAATCCACACTGTTGGATTTGTTAAAAAGGATTTGGAAAGAATTCAGGATGCTCTAAAAGAAAATTTTGAACTCGAAACAAGTCTTCACAAACAAAAACAAAAGTATTGGAGATTGTATGTAAAATCAAAATCATCCGAAACATTCAGGAGGATTATTGAGCCCTATACATCACACATCCCTTCAATGCAAAAGAAAATGGGTAACAAAATGCCTAAAAAGTAACGGAGGAGTTTATTAAGGTTCCCTAGGCGCGGATGGAAACCGTGCTGATAGTGTAATGGCACAAGGGGGCTTGACTGCAAGGCGTACATGCCGAGCAGGTGCGAAAGCAGAACATAGTGAACCGCGGGTTCGCATTAGATGCGGCCCAAGATTAACGGATAAAAGCTACTCTGGGGATAACAGGCTGGTTCCGCCTAAGAGTTCATATCGACGGCGGAGTTCGGCACCTCGATGTCGGCTCGACTTATCCTGGGGGTGGAGAAGCTCCCAAGGGTTTGGCTGTTCGCCAATTAAAAAGTCACGCGAGCTGGGTTCAGACCGTAGATTATCTAAATAGGGATATATATTTGGGTAATGTACTGTCTGAATTCACTCTGAAAACGACAGTAGTATTGAGTCTTTTTGTCTATGAAATTTAAGATAGTGCTAATCATATTACGGCGGTCATGTGCAGTAATGCAGCATGATTGAACTGACGTATATCGGTGAAATCCTAGATTCGCGAAATGTGAATTAAAGGACAACACCGAGGGAATCATTTATATTTTGGAATATAAATGAGCCCGTAGAGACTAAGTGTCAGTGTTCCTTGAAATAAGGAATAAGTTATAGTCCAATGCACGAAGTAATTCGTGATACCATGCGTAAGACAGGTTGGTCTCCTATCTGCTGTAGGCGTTGATTCTTGAGAAGACTTGCTCCTAGTAAGAAATTGCTACTTTCGAGAGTAATCTCGAATGACAATTCGGCTAATAACGGTGAAGCCTTCATATGGTTTGGTTTTAGAGTTATATCATACACGGTCCATGATGATATAATTTGCTTGAGGACCAAACCCTCTTTAAGGTAATACCGTGGGAAGTCAGTCTAATAGTGATAAAGCATATATTGCGGGATTTCTTGATGGCGATGGCAGTATTATGTTGCAAATTAAAAATCGGAATGACACAAAACGTAGTTTTCGATTTATGGCAACAATCTGTCTGTATCAAGATTCTCGTCATGACACAACATTTATTTGGGTTCGTAGTGTGTTAGGTGTGGGATATCTTTCGAAGCGGAAAGACGGAATGTCAGAGCTTCGTATTAATGGGTACACGCGTGTTAAGAGTATTCTTTTAATGCTCTTACCGTTTATTAGGTTTAAAAGAAAGCAAGCACAAGCTATGATTAAAGCTTGTAGTATTCTTGAAACCATTCCATTAAAAAAGATGAAACGTAGCCACTTAAAAAGACTTGTTGAACTAGTTTTGTTTATTCAAAATCAAAATTATTCAACAAAACGGAAACGAAAAAAAGTTGAGTTTTATCAACAATTAGGCTTGACCCCGTAACGACTGAACCAACCTGGTTGATAACCACCAGGAAGGAGAGACTGATATACGAGGAATTATCTCTTTGAAGATAACTGCGTATATGGGTAATACGCCGACTCCTTAGATTAAAGACTAAGGATGAAGATATAGTCTGCGCTCCTAGAAATAGGGGAAACAAATCCTCAACCATATTTTGTAGTTGTTGGATTACGCGACGAGAGGACCGGAGTGAACTGACCTCTGGTGTACGAGCTGTCCTGCCAAGGGCACTGCTCGGTAGCTAAGTCGGGAATGGATAACCTCTGAAAGCATCTAAGAGGGAAGCCAGCTTCAAGATAAGGAATCGTTTGAGACCCCTAGGAGATGACTAGGTTGATAGGCTCTCGGTGAAAGCACAGTAATGTGTTGAGCCAAGGAGTACTAATTCGTCGACTCCTATTAGGAAATTTGGTGGCCACTATAATATTATCTTCACTCTACAAGAGCGTTCGTTCGATACTGAGTCCTGGTGATTTGACGCCATGGAAACACCCGTTCCCATTCCGAACACGGAAGTGAAACGTGGTAGTGCCGATGATACTCACTTGGGGAAAGTAGGTAGTCGCCGGGACTGAGGATCGAACAAGTTTTTTTAACACTCCTTTTGAGGTATACTTCAAAATATGTTTTCGTGGCGAACTCGAATGAGATTGTGGTATATCCTGCTGTTTTTGATTGTCCTCGGAGCGTTTATTGGAGGCACGGTGGCATTTTTTAATAATCGTAGCTCGTGTAGCGACGGGACACAAAATGGTGATGAACTGGGGGTTGATTGCGGTGGATCGTGTAAACTAGTATGTCCGACTACTATTCGAGAACCTTTAGTATTGTGGAGTCGGGCATTACCTATCTCTGATGGCATCTATCATGCCGTTGCGTATGTTGAGAATAAGAATGATGCCATTGTTGATAATGCGGGATATCTGTTTCAGGTGTATGATTCCTCAAACACGTTAGTCGCAGAACGAAGAGGGAGAGTGGATATTCCTGCGAGTAAACAGTTTTCCGTCTTTGAAGGGAATATCCGTATCGATGCTCCGGCACCATTTCGAACCTTCTTTGAGTTTAGCGATGATTTAGTGTGGACACAGAATGAATTTAAACCAACCCTTCTCGCAAGTGGTATCCTCCTCGAGGAGCTTGCCTCATCACCTCGGCTTGAGGTAACGATTGAGAATCCAACGGTCTATGATGTTCGTGAATTAGTAGCGCATGTGTTACTACTTGATTTTGAGGGTAATGCGGTGGGGGTTTCTCGATCAGTTATTAATGATCTTAAGGCGGGTGAATCATTGGTACGAACATTTACCTGGCCACGACCATTTTCTGAGCAACCAGTACGAACGGTTGTTGAGATTTCAGTAGTTGATTTTAATTAAAGATATGGATTGGGAAAAGTCTCGGATGTCTTTTTTGAGACCTTTTGTTTTAGGATTTCAAGGGATCGATTGGATGCTTCTCGGAGCCGTCATTCCGCTTTTGTTTGCGGGCCTCATTACCATGAATTCGTTTGAAGGAGCGAATCTGTTCTTTGAGCGTCAGTTGCTCTGGATCACGCTCTCTTTGGTAGCTTTTTTTGTATTAAGCACTATCGATTTTCGTTTCTTGAGAAGAACAGGAGTCATTGTTTCCCTCTTTATTTTTGGAGTGTTGATTTTGGGTGCAACCCATGTTGTGGGGAGTACGTTTAAGGGTGCTTCCCGTTGGATTGATTTTGGTTTTTTCTCTTTTCAACCCTCAGACCTTGTTAAGATTATTCTCGTATTGATTTTGGCAAAGTATTTTTCCCGCCGACATATTGCGATTGCGAATATTCGACATATTTTTATCTCCGGATTCTATGCTTTTACGTTTTTTGTTCTAATCTTTTTTCAGCCTGATCTGGGATCTGCCATCATCATCTTTATTATTTGGCTCGGCATGGTATTGGTTGCCGGTATTTCCAAGAAACACCTTGCGTTTATTTTCTTTATGGCTCTATTTTCAGTGCTTGGTTTGTGGCAGTATGTTTTCGAGCCGTATCAGAAGGCAAGGATTGTCACTTTTCTTCATCCGCTCGCCGATATTCAGGGGGCTGGTTATAACGCGTACCAGTCTACGATTGCAGTGGGCTCAGGACAGTTTCTTGGAAAAGGAATTGGATATGGTACGCAGTCGAAATTGCAATTTCTGCCTGAATATGAGACAGACTTCATCTTTGCTTCGTTTGCGGAAGAATGGGGGTTCATAGGCGCGATCATTCTTTTCGGTCTTTTTGGCGTGGTGTTTTGGCGCCTCATTGATGCAGCGCTTCATGGGGAAACTAATTTTGAAACATTGTATGCTACAGGACTTGCGATCTGGTTCATGTGCCATTTTACCGTTCACGTGGGAATGAATATCGGTTTATTGCCGGTTACCGGAACGACACTTCCATTTATGAGCTATGGAGGATCTCACTTATTAACTGAATTTATTGCACTCGGTATTTTGATGGGGATGCGGCGTTATCAGCGGACGGTAGATCGTTTGTCTTTGACACGTGAAGTGGAAAGTGTAACTCATCTATAGAGTGCAATGATATTTTTAAGCATCAATTCAAGACGAAAATGGTCTCGTATTCGCTGACGGAGATTTTTTCCGTATACTTCACCCCGAGGTTCTATTTCTTTAATTGCGCGAATAATGGCAGGAGTGTTTTTAGGAGGAATAAGTATTCCGGTTTTTGTGTCGATAATCAAGGAATCAATACCTCCGGTATCAGTTGCAATCACTGGTTTCTGGTAGGTGCCGGCTTCGAGTAGGACATAAGGGAGCCCTTCCTTAATTGAAGGGAGCAAGAATAAGTCAAACCCAGGTAACAACGATGATGCGTTTTCAATAAAACCTAAGAGAAACACTCGCTGAGTTAAATTTTCTTTTTGAATAAGGCGGGAGAGTGTTTCTTTTTCAGGCCCATCACCAATGATGAAGTAATATGCGTGGGGAATTTCTTTGATTGCGTTTATTGCGTAGTTGAGACCTTTGTTTTTTGTCAGTTCCGCAATGGTTCCAATGATGAAAGGGTTATGAAGAGGTTCCGTGTTATCTTGAATGTAAGAGAAGAGTTCAGTACGCACTCGGTTTCGATCTTTTTGTTTTTCTGGAAGAGCAATTCCTAGTGGGATAACGCGTATCTTTCTTTTGATGAGGGGGAGAAATCGGACCATCTTTTTTTCTTTGAGTGAGAGTGTAATAACATGTGATGATAAAAGTGCGGTGATCCAGCTTAATTTCATTAAGAAGAGACGCGTGAGAAAAGGCCTATCCTCCATAAACGGCCATCCATGAACGGTAAATATTCTAGTTGAGATGCCTAGATATATCCCCGCACAGGCTCCAAGTAGCGAAGCTACTGAACTATTGAAGTGAATGATATCCGGGGCCTCTTTTTTTAACGCAAGGATGATCGCTTTCAGCGCCTTGATGTTTTGTATGGGGTTTAGCGTATTTTTAAGGCTTGAGAGCGCGACGGTCGAGATGCCGATATCTTTAAGTTTCTGATTTAGTCGGCCCGGACTACCTGTGATGATGGTTACCTCAAATTGATCCTGAGGAAGTGATTGTGCAATATCAAAAACATACCGGCTTGCACCACCCCATGACCCCTTAGTAATCATCAAACACACTTTACGCTTCACTGTTTCCATACGTTGAATTTAGGTGTTATTTATCGTATATTAATACGACTATGTCAATTACTAATCGATCCGAGCCCCTCGTGCTTTTTTTGGGCGATATATTGGCATTTTTGGTGGCGTTATACATGATGCTTATTGTTCGTTATGGAGGATTTCCTCAAGGTGAGATTTTTTATGCCCACTTAGCTCCATTTGCTATTCTCTTCGTAATATGGGCAGGAGTATTTTTTATTGCTGGGTTATATGAGAAGCACACACTTATTTTAAAAAGTAAACTGTCATCCATTATCCTCAATGCGCAAGTCTCGAATAGTATTTTAGCAGTACTCTTCTTTTATTTTATCCCTTATTTTGGGATTACACCAAAGATAAATCTTTTTATTTACCTCTTCTTTTCTTTTTGTTTTCTCTACCTCTGGCGTATGTATGGAACTGAAGCGCTCGGTATTCGGAAACGACAGCGTGCCATTTTGATTGGAAGTGGGGATGAAATGAAGGAGTTGCGCGATGAAGTGAATAACAACAATCGCTATCATTTATCTTTCCTTTCTTCTGTTGATTTAGATGATGTGGATGCGTTGGATGTGCAAGAAGAGTTGATCGGAAGGATTTATGCGGAGGGAATTACAAGTATTGTGGTTGATCTGAAGCATGAGAAGATTGGGATGCTTCTCCCGCATCTCTATAACCTCATTTTCTCTAAAATTCGTTTCATTGATAAATACAAGGTATATGAGGACATCTTTGATCGCGTCCCACTTTCTTTGGTGCAGTATAATTGGTTTCTTGAGAATATCTCTCTTTCTCCAAAAATGACGTATGACACATTAAAGCGAATTATGGATATTGGGCTCTCAATTGTGTTATTGGTATGCTCGCTCCCTCTCTATCCGCTGGTATTTCTCGCGCTTCGTTTCGAGGGGAAGGGTTCAATTTTTTGTAGACAAACTCGTTTAGGAAAAAACAACGCGCACATCTCTTTAATTAAATTTCGTAGTATGACCACTTGTGATGGAAGCGGAGAAGTAACGCGGGTAGGTTCTTTTTTACGTAAGACACGTATCGATGAATTGCCACAGTTATGGAATGTCCTAAAAGGCGATCTGTCATTAATTGGGCCACGTCCAGAACTCCCTGATTTGGCTCGGATATACGAAAAAGAAGTACCTTACTATCACGTACGCCATCTATTAAAACCAGGACTTTCCGGTTGGGCACAAATCTATCACGAACATCACCCACACCATCGTCCGGATGTTACTGAAACCAAGGTAAAATTGTCTTATGACCTTTATTACATTAAAAATCGATCTTTTCTCTTGGATATTAAAATTGCATTGCGTACCCTCCAGATCCTTCTTTCTCGAAAAGGATTATAACTATCACCTATGATGAAAGATAAAGCCGTTGAGCGTTTAATTAAAAGGGAAGCAGTCAGACAGAAAAAATTCTGGAATTTAATTGCTTCCGAAAATTATGTTTCTGCTGATGTACTTAAAGCGCTCGGTTCGGTGCTTACGAATAAATACGCGGAAGGTTACGTATCAGCACGATATTACGGGGGGAATGAGGTCATTGATATGCTTGAGAAGCTTGCTCAGGATCGAGCACGTAAAACTTTTAAACTTTCTTTGGATGAATGGCACGTGAATGTACAGCCTCTCTCAGGGTCTCCAGCAAATATCGCTGTATATCTTGCACTCGTCCCTTTTGGCGGAAAAATTATGGGTATGTCGCTTGATCATGGAGGGCATTTAACTCATGGGCATAAAGTCTCCCTTTCAGGTAAAGCGTGGAAGCAGGTGTCTTACGGTGTTGATACCAAGACTGAAACACTTAATTATGACGATCTTCTTTCTCTGGCACAGAAAGAAAGACCTAATCTGATAGTGGCAGGATTTACCGCATACCCACGCATCATTGACTGGAAGCGTTTTCGAGAGATTGCTGATTCAGTGGGAGCAATCTTAACGGTTGATATGTCCCACATTGCCGGGCTTATTGCCGGAGATCAATATCCGACACCTTTTATGTATGCGGATGTTGTAACAAGTACGGTGCACAAGACGCTCCGTGGTCCTCGAGCAGCAATGATTTTTTGTAAAAAAGAATACGCATCGAAGATTGATAAGGCAGTGTTCCCTGGGCTTCAGGGAGGACCACACATAAATCAAATCGCAGGGACCGCTATCGCGCTTAAAGAAGCATCCCAGCCTTCGTTTCGCGCGTATGCTCGTCAGGTAATTAAAAATGCTCACGCGCTCGCTGAAGCGCTCAAGATGTTCGGATGGCGTCTTGTCTCTGGAGGCACTGATACACATCTCATTCTCGTGGACACGTGGATGGAAGGGAAAGGTATAAGCGGAAAGGAGGCAAGTGATCGTTTAGAACGTGAGGGGATTGTGGTGAATAAAAATACAATTCCTTATGATACGCGAAAGCCTGCTGACCCATCGGGTATACGCCTTGGTACTGCCGCAGAAACCACACGAGGAAAGAAAGAAAAAGATTTTATTCGTCTTGCAAAAAAAATTGATACGATTCTTCGGTCATGATATTCGATGGACGCACATGTGCGCAAGAAATACAAAATAGGTTACACCGCGCGTTTAATACCTACCGAGGTGAATTACTCGTGCATGTAGTTTCAGTTGGAGACTCTAAGGTATCACGTGACTACATGAGGAGGAAAAAAGAAGTGGGGGAATCAATCGGTGTTTCTCTTGTGTGTGACTCATTTGGAGACTCCATATCAGAAGAAGCACTCGCTGATGTATTACGGAAGAAGGCTCTCGACCCGCATATTCATGGTCTCGTACTTCAGTTGCCAGTTCCAGATTCATGGTCAACTGAAGCGCTGGTTAAGGAGATACCGCCTGACAAAGACATTGATGCGTTAGGAGTGGCTCCACGCGTATATCCTCCGGTAGTTGAGGCAATACGTGAGATTTTTAAACGAGAGGGATTGCATGCTCAAGGTAAAAAAGCGGTCGTGATTGGAAGGGGAAGATTGGTGGGTGTTCCCGTATTTGAGTGGCTCACGAAAGAAGGAGCTCGCGTTAAATCTTTTGATCGTTCACAGGAGGGCCTGCAGGAAGCATTAAGTGAGGCGGAGATCATCGTGTCTGGCGCTGGTTCTCCCGGGCTCATCACCCCCGACCTACTACCTTCAAACGGAAAAGTTATCTTACTTGACGCGGGAACGAGTGAGGCAAGTGGGAAGATTGTAGGGGATGCAGACCCGCAATGTGCTCAAAAATGCGCCCTTTTTACCCCTGTTCCTGGGGGTATTGGCCCCATGACGCTCGTGATGCTCTTTCGAAATTTGGCATTCCTTCAACGAATCCCGTTTGATTTTTAGGGGCGAGTTCTTATAATAGCGTTAATATGTGGAAAATAAGGATATTAGCTCTCGTCATTCTTTTTCTTGCAACTGGTCTTGGTTTTTTTGTCTACCTCTCTGAAACGAGACCAGAGAGCAATTTTCGTTTTTCATTCGGACTTGATTTATCCGGAGGAAGCCATTTAGTATATCGAGCTGACACCAGTACGCTTAACCCGCGAGACGTCGAAGACTCTATGGAAGCGCTACGAGATGTTATTGAACGACGTGTTAATTTGTTTGGCGTCTCAGAACCATTGGTTCAAGTAGAACATGGGAGTATCTTAGGAAGCCAGCGCGACCGTCTCATTGTTGAACTTCCTGGAGTGAGTGATGTAGGCGAGGCTGTTGCCCGTATTGGAGAAACGCCATTGCTTGAATTTAAACTCCTAAAGAATGATATTGTGTTTCCTGAAGAAGCAGAGGTTACGGCTGAAGAGCTTGCATCGTTTTTTGAACCAACCGGACTCACGGGCCGACTGCTCAAGAGGGCAGAACTCCAGTTTGGAAACGGGAGCCATTCCGGACTTTCCAATGAACCAATCGTCCTCATAACGTTTACTGATGAAGGCGCAAAGCTATTTGCTTCTATCACTAAAGAAAATGTGGGCAGGGTGCTTGCTATTTTCCTCGACGGTGTGCCCTTATCGAACCCGGTCATTCAACAGGAGATTATTGGTGGCACCGCCCAGATCTCCGGGGGGTTTACTCCCGAGGAGGCTCGTGATCTTGTTCGAGAATTAAACTTTGGTGCATTACCAGTCCCTATTGAATTAATATCAACACAAACCGTTGGAGCGTCATTAGGTAGCCAGGCGGTAGAATCTGGGGTCTATGCGGGCATGGTTGGACTGCTTCTCGTCACACTTTTCTTAGTGGTGTGGTATCGTCTTCCCGGGTTTGTCGCAGTTCTCTCTCTTGGGGTATACATTATTATCATGCTCACCTTTTTCAAATTGATCCCAGTCACCCTCACCGCTGCTGGGATTGCGGGATTTATTCTTTCCATCGGTATGGCGGTTGATGCGAATATTTTAATTTTCGAGAGAATTCGTGATGAACTCAAACGAGGAGCAACTGTTTCCGATGCGGTGGAAGCAGGGTTTAAACGAGCGTGGCTTCCCATTCGGGATAGTAATATTTCAAGTATTATTACCGCGGGCATCTTATTTTGGTTCGGTACGTCTCTCGTTGAAGGGTTTGCCCTCACGTTTGGACTCGGTGTGCTGATCAGTATGTTTACGGCGATCACCATTACCAAAGTGTTTATGCGGTCTGTGGTATGGTCTGATTCAGGGACAATGCGCTTCTTCTTTGGAAGTAGATTTGGCACGGTTAAAAAATAACTATTATGTTTGTTATTCAACATCACAAATTCTTTTTTATTCTCACCGCCTTATTATTCTTGGTTTCTTTAGGGGGGATTATCGGTGTCGGTGTTCCGGTGGGAATTGATTTTAAAGGAGGCGCGCTTCTTGAAATAAGCTACCCGGGAGAACGGCCAGAAGTCTCACTTTTGGAAGAGCGTATACGCTCGCTTCCTATTGGGGGTTTTTCAATACGAGAAACAGGGGATACGGGTTATATTATTCGCACCAGGGCACTCAATGAGGCAGAGCATCAGGCGATACTTGCCCTACTTTCTCAAGATGAAGGCCTTAATCCCACTGAAGAACGTTTTACCACGATCGGGCCTGTTATTGGCCAAGAGTTGCGCAATAAAGCATTAGTTGCCATTGTCTTAGTATTACTTGCCATCATCCTCTTTATCGCGTATGCGTTTCGTGGTGTTTCAGAAATCGTATCTTCATGGAAGTACGGTATTGTTGCAGTCATTACCCTGGTCCATGATATCGTTATTCCCTCGGGAGCGTTTGTTGCCTATAGCATGTTGACGGGAGCAGAGCTCGATATTCTCTTCGTCATGGCTCTTCTTGCTATTCTCGGTTATTCGGTTAACGATACGATTGTAATTTTTGATCGAGTAAGAGAGAACCTGAAAATAAATCAGGAGCAGAATGTGGTAAGCACCTTCCGCGAGACTGTTGGACAGAGCCTATCTCAGACCTACGTTCGTTCAATCAATACATCATTAACTACCGCTTTTGTCTTACTCATGTTGTTTCTGCTCGGGGGGAGCGCGATTGAAGCGTTCGCCTTCGTACTTTTAGTAGGAGTCATTGCGGGTACGTATTCATCCCTCTTTTTTGCGGCTCCATTATTGGTTTGGATTCAAGGTAGAAAGCAATAATAGATCGTCTTTTTAAGGCGATTATCCCTCCTTGACGGGTTGCGAGTTATGATTATACTAGTATTACCTCTAGTAAAAGAGGGGCTCTTTGAAAATATATCACAATGGTGAGACATATATAGCAAAGCTGTATATGTGCAAGTCAACACACAATAAACGCAATAATTCAGCGAACAAATAAAATACTATTTTTTACTTTGTTCCGTTCAACCTTTCAAAGGATACTTCACTTGATTTTTCAAGATTATCTTTTGAATTTAATGTAGAGTTTGATCCTAGCTCAGGATGAACGCTGGCGGCGTGGATAAGGCATGCAAGTCGAATGCTTCTCACTCAGAATATCTTAATGTAAGGTAGGTTGAGTGAGAGGCATGGCGAACGAGGTAGTAACACGTAGGTACGCACCCAATACTCAGGAATAACCATGGGAAACCATGGCTAATACTTGATGGTCCCTTCGGGGTAAAGTTTTAACGGTATTGGAGCGGCCTGCGGGCTATCAGCTAGTTGGTAGGGTAATGGCCTACCAAGGCTATGACGGCTAGGGGGGGTGAGAGCCTGATCCCCACCGATGGGACTGAGACACGGCCCATACACCTACGGGTGGCTGCAGTCGAGAATCTTCCGCAATGGGCGAAAGCCTGACGGAGCGACGCCGCGTGGTGGATGAAGTCCTTCGGGACGTAAACACCTTTTATAAGGGAAGAAGTTTATTGACGGTACCTTATGAATAAGGGGTTCCTAACTCTGTGCCAGCAGGAGCGGTAATACAGAGACCCCAAGCGTTATCCGGAATCATTGGGCGTAAAGGGTGTGTAGGTGGCGCTGTTAGTCGCATGTTAAATCTCCGGGCTTAACTCGGAATCAGCATACGAAACGGCAGTGCTTGAGGGTGCGAGAGGTCTATGGAACTCATGGTGTAGGGGTGAAATCCGTTGATATCATGGGGAACACCAAAAGCGAAGGCAATAGACTGGCGCATTCCTGACACTGAAACACGAAAGCGTAGGTAGCGAATGGGATTAGATACCCCAGTAGTCTACGCCCTAAACGATCCTCTCTAGCTTTTCGGAGTATCGACCCTCTGAGAGGCGAAGCTAACGCGTTAAGAGAGGCGCCTGGGTAGTACGAGCGCAAGCTTAAAACTCAAAGGAATAGACGGGGACTTGCACAAGCGGTGGATCATGTGGTTTAATTCGACGCTAAACGAAGAACCTCACCAGGGTTTGACACCTAACTGAAGTCAGAAGGAAACTTTTGATGTCTCACAAGGACAGTTGGGCAGGTGTTGCATGGCCGTCGTCAGTTCGTGGTTTGAATTGTTCCCTTCAGTGGGGTAACGAACGCAACCCTCGTTGCCTGTTACAAGTTGTCAGGCGAGACTGCCGAGCCCCTCATTCACGAAGTAGTTCGTGAGTAGAGGAAATTTACTCATGCATGTATGAAGAGAGGATATGATTTGCATGGTGAGTGAGGGGCTCGGAGGAAGGCGAGGATGACGCCAGGTCAGCATGACCCTTTGATACCCTGGGCTACACACGTGATACAATGGCGACTACAACAGGTTGCGACGAGGTAACTCTAAGCTAATCCTAAGAAAAGTCGCCCCAGTTCGGATTGAGGTCTGCAACTCGACCTCATGAAGCCGGAATCGCTAGTAATCGCGGGTCAGCTATACCGCGGTGAATACGTTCTCAAGTCTTGTACTCACCGCCCGTCAACTCAAGGGAGCCGGGAGTACCCGATATTCCCACTTCGGTGGGACCTAAGGTAAGCTCGGTGACAGGGAGTAAGTCGTAACAAGGCACGGCTAGCGGAAGCTGGTCGTGGAACATTTCAAGGTGAAATGCTCTAAATTTTTTTTAGAGCTGAAATGGTCGTTCAGAACTTTTGTTCTGGGATAATGATTCTATATCCTAAAGAAGAATCTGGCTTTCAGGAAAGACTGAATTATGAACGGAACAAAGTAAAACATAGTATTTGAGACAAAAACCACACAATAACATGTGTGGTTTTTGTGTGATTTCGAAGTCGTAATATTGACAAGTATATGCTTATACAGTATCTTTTTATGGGTTCCTTCTCACGTTCTAGGAAAGGAGTGTTATGAAAGCATACAAAGAAAGAAAGAGGGTATCAATTTCATTGTATCCTCGCTGTTGGGAGTTCAAATTTCAGATTGATCCATTTGGATTACCAGCACCATTGCCGTTGCCGAGAACGAAAAGGAAGAAGAGTAAGAAAACAGATACAAAACATCGCGTCAGCGCACCGGATCCGAGAGCACTTTTCTCTCGGAAGGAAAAAATGTTTGGGTTTTTAGGAATGCTTATCCTATGGCTCAGTATGGGACTGTTTTGGTTCTTTCGCGATCAGACACTCGAGCGTTTATATGCTCGTTGATCTCCCTTTCAGGGAGTCAAAAGCCTCGTTTTTATAACGAGGTTTTTGTTTGAATCATCCCGTACAATCTGCTATATTAAGCTTCATGCGCGTGTAGCTCAGCTGGTTAGAGCGCGTCACTGATAATGACGAGGTCCCAGGTTCGAGTCCTGGCATGCGCACCAAAACATGACTTTCCGGCTTTTTGAGAGCCAGATCGTGGGCGGCACTTTGTGCCGCCCACTGATTTTGCGGCGCTACCGCGCCGCCGCAGGCGGCGAAATGCGTTCGAACTATTTTAAGAATGGAGCACCAGAATAGAACTTAACGGTTTTGAACCAACAGCGGAGTGGGCGGGGTGTTCTCCGAGCGTAGGATTTAGGTCAGAGCCACCACGCGCTCCGGGCGTGGCACATTGTCAGTGATTTTGAAAATAGGTTCTAACTTGGTACAGTAAAGACACCAATATCAAAAACTAACCTGAAAGCTCAGGTGAGTCCGCCACGAAGATGGAGAAAAGATCAATTTGAGTTTTGAATGACATGCTTACTGATAATATTAGAAATTGTACTTATGGTATCATTTATGTATTAAAATAATTTTTAAAAATGATATGTTTATTTTAAAAAGTGACAACACTACAAAGATCTCAGGTTTTTATAGCATACTCAATACTCCTGTTGGTGGAAACCTTTTATCTATCATTTTAACCGCTCTCTATTTTAGTGTGCTCTTTATTGTCATTTTGGGAATTACACACAATTGGAATGAAGAATTTTCTAATTTTAGTTTTGATTTATACTTATTAGCTGAGTCAATCTTTCCTCTGTTGTTTTTTTTAGTGCTCGCTGTGGCAATACATAAGAAATGGACGATTGCTTTTTATACTTATGGTTGTCTCTTTGCTCTTGCGGCTTTGATTTTGATCTTATATCCATCCTCTGAGAACGACCCTTTTACATTAGTTCTTTTGTTTTCTATCCCAGTATTTTTTATTACCCTCTTTCTTTCTGCAGTTTTACGGCCGGTATTTCGTTTAGGGATCGGAATTCGGATTACGCTTGGTGTTATTCCATTTCTGATAATATTTTTTGTATTTATTTTTAGAATGTGGAATATAATCTAACCAATGAAAATTGAGTTTTTGGTTGAGGTGGGTGGAGTAATTTTGATATTCGAGATATAGGTTTTGGCAATGGAAACCATACCTACATCCGAATTCCTCAATGGAAAGATCGTTATAAGCTTATCCATGATGAATTTCAGTATGGAGTAGACGATAAAATCCGTAGTTGTCCTCGCCATTTTATTGATTCGACAACCTTAGCAGTACCCTCGTCTATGGTATGGTACTTAAAGAAACTCAATAGCAGCTTTCGCATCATTGATCTTGAGAAAGAAAAAGATCTAAGACTTGTGTCATTTTTTGCTAACTAAATTCATATAAAGTCGTGGTCTTTTTCCAAAGAAGATTGGTCATTCCAATCTTCTTTTTATATAATACACACGTGGCGCGACGAAAACGACGACATTCACTTTTAAATTATTTTGTAGATAATCTGCTTGTCGTAGCGGGACTCGTTTTTATTTGGCGGGGGATTTGGTATGTACTTGATTGGATTGATATTACTTTTTTAAATGGAAACCATGTGATCACTGCGGTCGGTGGCATCATCGGCGGGCTCTTGGTCTTATATCTTCCAGATAAAGATCTCAAGGAGATCCAAAAATTATAAATCTTTATTAAAAGTCTTATTTTTGCTACTATACGCACTATGCTCGAAAATGATGAGCAGAGGAAAATAGATAGGATACTGAAACTCACCGAAGAGAATAATAGCCTGCTTCACAAGCTCCATCGAAGCATGATTTATCGTCGGATGATCTCGATCTTTTATTGGATATTGGTTATTGCTATTACTTTTGGTACGTATTACTATATTCAGGGCTTCCTGGAATCATTGGGGCCAGTAGGAGATTTAGTCCCTCAACCAGTACAGAATCTTATTGAAAACCTGGGGCGGTAACGCTTGGGTAGCTCAGTTGGTTAGAGCATTCGCCTGAAGAGCGAAGGGTCGTCGGTTCGACTCCGACCCCAAGCACTAAAAATAAAACAACCTCATCTTGAGGTTGTTTTATTTTGATTTGACTTTGAGTTTTGTTTGTCGGGCTTTATTGATTTTTGGCAAGCGGAGAGTGAGTAGACCATGGTCCGCAATAGCTTCGGCATCTTCAACCTCGATTTCTTGCGGTAACAGAATGGTTCGTGAGAATGAGCCCCAATAGAGTTCTCGATGGAAGTAGTGGTCGCGTTCAACGGTGTGTGATTCCTGGCGGTCTCCACGAATGGTTACCATATCGCGTGTGATTGAGATATCAAGGTGGTCAGGATGCACCCCCGCAACCATGGTCTTTATGATAATTTCGTCAGGTGTTTGGAATACATCGATTGAAAGTTGCCCCTCTCCTTGATCTTCTTCATGCAATTCTTGTGGGGAAGCCACTGTGCTCGGATCGGAGGTATACGCCTGTTCTTCCATTGAAACATTGTTAGCCATGACCGGTGTATCATAATCATCAATAGAGACACTTCCGGTAAGTCGCTCAAAAAAAGATTTTTTGTCTTTTGCCATGTTTTTAGTGTATCATTTTTTTATTCTTTTGACTTTTTCAAAAAAGAGGATAAGTAACATAATTGAAACCCATACTCCGCTAAATACGACGAAGATGAGCTCACCGTTGCTTTGAATTATAAAGAAATTAAAGAGTGTATGCAAGAGCGTTGCAAGTACAATACCAATACATAAATACTGCCACCGAATTCGTCTGCTTCGATAGAATGAGAGTCCGATTGCCATACCAATGACCGCTGATGAAAGCACGTGGAGGAGTGTTGCGCCAATGAAGCGCATGTTTCCGGTGAGTGCGGATTGGATAAACAAATCTTTGCTGATGGGATCAATCAAAAAAAGGGTGTTTTCAAGAGCCGCGAAACCGATTGCGGTGGTGATAAGGTAGATGACGGGGTCAATTGGTTCGTTGGTTACGCGACGGCGTAATGATGAGAAATATGCGGCAATATATTTTGCAACTTCTTCAGTGAGTGCCCAGAGAAAGATGACAAAGAAGGTAATGTGCACTGGCGAGGCGAAGTTTTTTTGTATCCATGCTTCTACAGGAATGACGAGAATAATGATTCCCATACCAGCGAGAAATGAAAAAATGAGTGAAGAGCGGGGTTCTGGGTGCTGGTCTTCTTTAAGCCAAAACCAGAGCCAGAGAAGTGCCGGAAGTATGCCGCCAAGTAACGCGTAAAAGATAATTGACATGTATTATAATCCGGGCGTTGGCCACGGGGTGATCATAAGCATTTCTTTGTTTTTTAGAAAGGGAAGCGACTGCCAGATTTCTTCGGTGATGAATGGCATAAAGGGGTGGAGTAGGGTAAGAAGGGTGGTAAGCATATACTGCAAGGTCCATGCTGAAGATTTCCTCAAGTGTTCATTGTCTCCGCGAAGATTCGCTTTACTTTCTTCAATAATAACATCTGCAAAGGTATGCCAGAAGTAGTGGTAGAGTTTTTCGGACGCGAGATATAGACGAAACGATTCGATATCTTGGGTTATCTCTTTGCATACCGCATGGAGCGCCTCGATATATTTTTGGTCTTGTGGTGTTAATTCAGGGATTTGATGTTTATCAAAAGGTATATCCCCCGTCTCGCTGATTATCAGCCGGCTCGCATTCCAAATCTTGTTTGCAAAGTGTTTGTACGCTTTTACTTTTTGCTCATCAAAATTGGCGTCATTTCCAGGACCAATGCCTACCATAAGCGACATGCGCAGCGCGTCAGCGCCATATTGTTCGATAACCTGAATTGGGTCAATGCCATTTCCGAGTGATTTGCTAAATTTTCGTCCTTGTTTATCACGGAGGATTCCATGGAGATAAACGGTCTTAAATGGTATTGTTCCGAGAAGAAAGGTGGACATAAGAATCATGCGTGCTACCCAAAAAAAGAGTATTTCATACCCAGGCGCCATTACCGTAGTTGGGTGGTAAGTCTTGAGGTCTTCCGTCTCTTTTGGCCATCCAAGGGTAGAAAATGTCCAGAGCGCGGAAGAAAACCAGGTATCAAGGGTATCTTCATCTTGCACCCAACCTGATCCTTGCGGCATGTCTTTGCTGATAACTGCTTCTTCCCCTCGGTACCATACGGGAATACGATGGCCGTACCAGAGTTGCCGTGAGATACACCAATCACGAAGGTTATCAATCCAATGGAAATATATTTTTTCGAACCGCTCTGGAATGATGGTGATCTCTTTTTGCATGACTGGTTCGCGCATGAGCATCTTAAGGGTTTTCTCTCCGCGTTCTTTGATTGGCTGATTCACATTCACAAACCATTGCAGTTTTGGCAGTGGTTCAATAATACCCCCACTGCGTTCTGCGGTTGAAACATTGATCACCACTTCTTTTTCATCTTTGAGAAGTCCTTGTTCGTTAAGCCATGCCACCACGAGCGCGCGCGCCTCTTTTGTTTTTTTGCCTTTGAGTAGCTCTCCGGCGTTTTCATTCATGCGTGCGTGCTCGTTAATGACCGACAGTATTGGAAGCCCGTGACGTCTTGCGATATCTGCATCAGTGATGCTATGGGCAGGCGTTACACCCACGGCGCCAGTTCCGAATGCAGGATCAACCGCGGTATCACCCACTACTTTGATATGGATCACGCTTCCCGCGAATGGAATGTTTCTAAATTCTTTACCAATGAAGGCTTGGTATCGTGAGTCATCAGGGTGCACCGCAACCGCGGTATCGCCAACTTTTGTCTCGGGCCGTGTGGTAGCAATAGGAATCGGGAACTCTTTTCCATAGGTAAAGGTATACATTTTGCCCGTTTCTTCGCGGTGTAAAACTTCGTCATCAGAGACGGTGGTTTGTCCTTTCGGGTCCCAATTAATGACACGATGCCCTCGATAAATTAAACCCGCGTCATACATTTGCTTAAACGCGGCAACAACCGCTTCACTCCGTTTCTCATCAAAAGTAAAAGCTTCACGCGACCAGTCACACGATGCCCCCATGCGTCGTATTTGTTGTTGGATCGTTCCCCGGCTTTCTGCAACATACTCTTCCACGCGGTGTAAAAATGCTTCGCGTCCAATATCATGGCGGTTTTTTCCTTCATTTTTGACGAGTTCTTTCTCGACCTTGGTATTTGTTGCAATGGCTGCATGATCAGTTCCCGGGAGCCATAGGGTATTTTTACCCCGCATACGGGAAAATCGAATCAGCGCGTCTTGGATTGTATCTTCAAGCGCGTGTCCGAGGTGGAGAATCCCCGTTGCGTTTGGTGGGGGAAGCATAATGGTGAAGGTCTCCTCTCGTTTCCCCGGGAGATTATCCGGGTTAAAATATCCGCTTTCTTCCCAGCGCGAGTAAATTCTCTCCTCAGTATCTTGAGGATTATATGGCTTGAGAAATTTATCCTCCATAGCAAGGATAATAACAGAAATAGCGCAATTCTCAATAATCGTAAGCACTCATGGATCCTAAGAATTTTCGGTTTAGAGTTCGAGTGTGCCCGTTGCGGTCAGTGATTCCGGATCTTCTGCGCCGGTACGCATATATTTTAAATATCCCGCAGCCCCAATCATGAGTGCATTATCGGTAGCAAGGGTGGCTGAGGGGGTGTGGAGTGTGAGCGGTGGGTATTTTTGCACGAGTCTGTTGAACGCATCACGAATGTGGGTATTTGCAATAACACCTCCCGCAACGATAAGTGAGTGTATGTTTCGCTCAGAGAGCGCTTTTTCTGTTTTTTGTATAAGGATTTGGGTAATTGCGTCTTCAGTTTCTCGGGCAATTTGCATACGCATCGTATCGCTCAGGTTGCTCTTTAGATCTCGTATGCGGTACCGTACAGCGGTTTTAAGTCCGGAGAATGAGAAGTCGAGATCTCTGCTCCCAAGCATTGGGCGGGGGAGGGGTTCAATGGGAGGCAGATTTTTCTGACGTGCAATTTTGGCCAACGCGCTCACTTCAGGTCCGCCAGGATACGGAAGTCCGAGAAGGCGCCCAATTTTATCGAATGCTTCGCCAACCGCATCATCACGGGTGGCGCCAAGAAGGGTATACGATCCCCACGCATCAACTTCTACGAGTTCGGTGTGCCCGCCTGAGATCAAGAGTGCAAGCGCGTTAAAATTAATGATCGGTTGTTCTTTTTCAAGTAGTACCGATGCAATGTGTCCTTCCATATGATTGACGCCAACAATTGGTTTTTTCCATACCCTGGAGAGGGCACGCGCAAAGTTGACTCCAACCCACAATGCCGGTTCGAGCCCGGGCCCGGTGGTTACGGCAATCAGGTCGATAGGTGGTATACCAAGAGTGTTAATTCTTTTTAGAAACCGCTGTTTTAGTTCAGGTTCGCGCACAAAGAGATCAGCTATTTTTTGCGTCTCAAAGAGAACTGTTTCTGTGTTTTGGAAATGTTTCGCATGAGTCAGTGCTTCTTCGAGGAGTGGCATAAGTGCTTTGCTGTGTTCGCGTTTTGCGAGAGAGGGGAAAACACCCCCATATTTTTCATGGAGTTTCATTTGTGATGTTAAGGTATTGGCGTGTATTTCGAATGACGGGCGCGTTAACCCTCCTTCGGCTTCAATAATACTGATTCCTGTTTCGTCACAGCTTGTTTCAATGGATAGTATATTCATAGGCAGAGACACTTGTACTATATCCTTTTTTATGTTATTTTCCAGTCTAGGAGGTGCATTATGATCTATTGGAAATTTATGCAGGAGCAACGGCGCCGAATGGGTATGGAAGGAGGAGGCGAACCTCCACATTTGGATTATCCGCTCCGGAATCAGATATCGAAGGCGGTGGTATCTCCACGGGGTTGCCATACCCGGCCTTCGAGCACTGCTCCCTTGAAGAAGAAGCTGAGGAAGTAGTGAGTTGTTAAGGGAACCCCATCCCACAGCATAGAAATATGCTGTGGGATTTTTAACAAATTAAGGTTGTAAAAATTGGACGTTTGTTAAAATAAGTTCCGATTTTCAATTTCTTCAATTTCGGCGGAAGGGGTGGGATTCGAACCCACGGTACCCTTTCGAGCACACCGCATTTCGAGTGCGGCCCATTCGACCACTCTGGCACCCTTCCATGAGAAAATAAACGAGGAAATAATACCATCTTTTTGATTATTTTCAAAAAAATGGTATACTGTGCCAGTAACGAGGCCGTATGTCTCGATTTAAGGCCCTATCGTCTAACGGTTAGGACAACGGGTTTTCAATCCGTTAATCGGGGTTCGATTCCCCGTAGGGTCACATTCAAAAACACCGACACAATATGTCGGTGTTTTTGTAGCACAATGATCTTTAAGTAGAGAGAATCAAAAGCCGAAGTACGATAGTGCGAGCAAAGGTAGGTATGAAAAAATTTACGCATTCAATTACCATTGGGGGAACCTGGGAGCGGGGTAAACATACCTCTTTCTTTGTTTGATCGATCACAACAGAGAGGAACCAAAGTAGTTTTAGAGGATTTCAAACTACATCGAATCAGAACAAGTGTTATCTTTTGTGATAAGATATCGTTCGGCGGTTTTGAGGTTATTATCTCTGTTAAGTATATAAAAGGAGGTTTTTGTGGATAGGAATATAGAGGCGATACGGGAGGTAGCTCGGCGTTTTGGATTAAAGTTGTCAGAACGGGAGATGACCACATTTGCACATTCGGTTTGTGAGGCACTCGGGTTAAAACGTCCTGGGAAGATAAAATCAGTAATCAAAGAAAAACGTAGAGTTACCAGGAAACATAGAACACAAGAGAAAAAATAAAAGAGGTACCAGATTACAACTTGGCTTATGATAAGCCAAGTTTTTTGCATCCTGTGGAGAAGATTTTTTAATAAAACTGTTACAATGGTTGTGTGTAAGATTACGTATCATTTATTATTTTTTTGAACACACGCTATTGCTATGAAAATTGCATTTTTTAGATACGAAGATTGGGAAAAGCAGAGCATAGAAGCACATGAAGACCTTAAAGCGCTCGGCGCGGAGACTATTTTTTTTGAAAAACCATTAACACCCGCAGATGCCGTTCCTGAGGAGGCTCGTGATGCGGAGGTGATCTCGGTTTTTGTGGATTCCGCGATGCCAAAAGAAATCATCGATACCTTTCCTCACTTGAAACATATTGCAACGCGTTCTACGGGTTTTGATCATATTGATTTAGCCTACTGCAATGAAAAAGGAATTACCGTCTCAAATGTTCCCTCGTACGGCGAGCGTACGGTTGCAGAACAGGCGTTTGCGTTACTGCTTACTATCTCCCGCCGTGTGATTGAGGCATATGGACAGCTACGCGAGACGGGGGATTTTTCTCAACGCCCGTTGCGCGGTTTCGACCTTTTTGGAAAGACAATTGGTATTGTAGGAACTGGTAAAATTGGAAAGAATAGCGCTCGTATTGCGCGTGGATTCGGAATGAAAGTGCTTGGGTACGATGTGTATCGGGATGAATCGTTTGCGCACGAAATCGGTATGCATTATATGGAGCTCCCTGAATTAGTACATCAGAGCGATATCGTAACTATTCACGTACCGTACATGAAGGCAACACACCATCTAGTGAACAAAGAATTATTTTCCCATTTCAAAAAAGGCTCCGTACTTATCAATACAAGTAGGGGGGCGGTTGTTGATACTGAAGCATTAATCCAGGCGCTTGATAATGAGACGCTTGCCTATGCTGGACTCGATGTACTTGAAGAAGAGGAGGCCTTTCGTGAGGAGGAGCACCTGCTTGCCACGGGTGCAATGACTGAAGCTCAGGCAAAAACGGTACTTGCAAACCACGCGCTTATTGATATGCCCAATGTGGTGGTTACTCCACATAATGCGTTTAATACCTGGGAAGCACTCGGGCGTATTTTACTTACGACAATTGAAAATATTGTTGGTTTTGCAAATGGATCCCCAGTAAATGTGGTGAAGAAAAAATAGTACACGGCGGGGATATACAAGGTTTTTAATTACGGAATAAAGCAAAAGGAAGCTTTAATAGGCTTCTTTTTGCTTTTTTCATATAAGATGCTATATTGCTTGAGGCGTCAAGTGTCCTCTGTGTCACTCCTGATACCATCTCAGATTGCTTGTGTTTATGAAAAAGAAATGGCGACAGTTGAAGAGGGAATATTTACATGCCATGCGAGTAGGCTTCTTTTTGGCGGTGCGCCAAATTAAACGCTCAAGCAAAGGAACCACAGCGTTGATTATCTTTATCATGGTTCTCACGTTTTTAAATCTTGTTGTTGTCTCTGGGTTGTTGCTCGGATTGATTAGTGGTTCATTTGTGCAGTTTCGAGAAAGTTATTCAGGTGAGGTGATCATTACCCCAGAAGAAGGAAGAGATTATATTGAAAATTCTCCTCAACTGGTCTCGTTTCTTGAGAGCCACCCTGAGGTGGATATGATTTCTCCGCGTTATGGTGTAGGAGCAACGATTCGTGGAACTCTAGGGAGCCTTCCTCAAAACAATGAACGCCCTAATGAACTTTCGATGCGCGTGACGGGTATTGACGTTGGGCGTGAAGAGCACGTTACCGGATTTTCTCGTTTCGTACTTTTCGGGGAACACCTCAACGCCGATGAAGAAGGCTATATGCTTATTGGTGCTAACCTACTAAAGAAATATTCTTCATTTGCTGATGCGAATATCCCCGGGCTCGATCTTCTTGAGGATGTTGATGTGGGAAGCCGTGTCCGAATGAGCATTCCGCGTAGGGATGGAGGAGAAATCCGGAAAGAGTTTATTGTCAAAGGGATTGTAAAGAGTAAGGTTGATGAAATTTCCACCCGTATGTTTATTACGGACAAAGAACTTAAACGACTCTTACCGGTGAATAAAGAACAGTTTCAGGAAATTGCGGTACGCACTGATTATGATTACGCGCCATATTTAGTAAATGAGGTTAAAAATTTTATGGGGAACTCTCGTGCTCGCGTGCAAACTTCTGATGAGGCAATTCCTTCATTTTTGCGTGATATTGAGACGACCATGGGGGTGCTCGGGAATGCGCTCTCTTCAATCGCGCTTGTGGTTGCAACCATCACTATCTTTATCGTTATTTTCATCAATGCGGTAACGAAGCGAAAGTTTATTGGTATTATGAAGGGGATTGGTATTAGCCCGGGGGCGATTCAATTTTCGTATGTACTTCAGGCGCTTTTCTATGGTATCGCGGGATCTATTATTGGGGCGGTGTTAACCTTTGGTTTGCTTGAACCGTATTTTTCTGCAAATCCAATCAACTTTCCATTCTCAGACGGTATTTTGGTGGTAACCCCGCTTGGGGCACTCATCCGTATTGGAATCCTTATTGTAGTTACCGTGTGCGCAGGATATATTCCCGCGAAGATTATCGTTCGGAGGAATACGCTTGACGCGATTCTTGGTAGATAAATAAACCTATGATTACGGCAAAACAACTCACCAGAAAATATGGAAAAGGAGCGCTTGAAATGGTCGCACTTAAAAGCGTTGATCTCTCAATCAAGAATGGTGAATTTATTGCGATCATCGGGCCGTCTGGTGCAGGAAAATCAACACTCCTCTATCAGCTTTCGCTTCTTGATGAGCCAACTTCGGGGGAGATTCATTTCGCTGGAACAGAGACCTCTCGCCTGAATCAGGCAGAAAAAACCGAATTACGACTTCATAAAATGGGATTCGTGTTCCAAGATTATGCGCTCCTCCCAGAGCTGAGCGCGCTTGAAAACGTAGCACTTCCTTTCTTGATGCAGGGAATGGGGAGGATTGATGCGCTTCAGCACGCGGGGAATGCGCTTCAACGTGTTGGACTTTCAGATAAGGCCGATAATCTTCCGAGCGCGCTTTCAGGTGGTCAGCAGCAGCGGGTCTCTATTGCGCGCGCGATCGCGCATAACCCGGAAGTACTTTTCGCAGATGAACCTACGGCGAATCTCGATTCAAAGAATGGGAAACTGGTAATGGATACGTTTGAATCACTTTCTAAGGAGGGGCAGACAATTGTAATGGTAACTCATGAAGAAGAGTATGCGGCTCATGCTCGGCGCACCATTTCACTTAAAGATGGCAGTATTGTCTCTGATCAGTGAAATAGTTAGTATAGAATAGTTCTTATAAGGGGGCGGTTAGCTCAGTTGGTAGAGCGCAACATTGACGTTGTTGATGCCAGAGGTTCGAGTCCTCTACCGCCCACATTTGCCCTCGGTATCATCTCTTGGTATGTTAGGGTTGGAGGAGGATCCTTATGAAAAAGAAACCTCACGCAAGAGATCGTCACGTGCTGTTTCTGTTGAGGAGGAGCCGCATACCGATTGTTTTTGAGCGGACAATTCCTTTTCAGGATAATGAAGTGCCGATCTTCATCAAAGGGGTAAAAAAAATCGAGAGAAAATCACGAGAGAAAACATACCAGGTGAGGTTCTAAGAACCCACTTAATGTTTGTCACTAATACGCATATTCTATAGATATGCGTATTATTTTGTATGCAAGAAGAGGTAGATGTCTTCCAGCGCTTTTACCGCGTCTCCGGCGGCAATATTGTTTTGGTGGTAGAGGGCGTCAGTACAGTCGCCTGCTGCCCAAATGCCAGTAACTGATGCTCGTTGGGTTCGTGGATCAGTAATAATATGACCCCATTTATCAAGGGTGAGGATATCTTTTACAAAACCAGTGGTTGGAATAAGCCCAATTTCAACAAAAATTCCATCTGTTTTGAGAGCAACTTCTTTTCCTGTATTGTTGTCTTTATAGGTGAGCCCAGTTACAAAAGTATCGCCAGTAATTTTGATCAGTTCAGTATTCGTGATACCAGTCATTTTCTCATTTTTGAGTACTCGATCTACGGTAACGGGATCAGCTCGGTATTGTGGTCCTCGTTGTAAGAGGGTAACACTCTTGGTGTATGCTAAAAGTTGCGCTGCGGTTTCAAACCCCGCATTACCTCCACCAATAACCACGACATCTTTATCAGAAAAAAGAGGGCCGTCGCATGTTGCGCAATAGGTAATACCTTTATTTTCAAATTCTTCTGCTCCCGGAATATCAAGTTTTCGCCGGTGGCTTCCAGTGGTAACAAGCACTGTTTTTGCTTCATAGGATCCTCCGTTTTGTGTGGTAACTACAAAATTGGAGTCTTTTTTCTCCACGCGAGCAACTTTTTCTCCTTCGTGGATTGAAACAATGTCTCCCGCGTACGCTTCAAGATGTTTTTTCAAGGATTCGGCGAGTGCTTGTCCACTAATAGAGATGGTGCCGATCCAGTTTTGGATATCTTCTGAAACAATACTTTGTCCGCCAAATGAGTCTGTGATGAAGGCAGTTTTTAGACGTTTTCGAGAGGCGTACACACCTGCCGCAACACCTGCTGGTCCACCGCCGATAATAATGAGGTCATGCATAAAAAAGAAATTATCTATGGATAAAAAAATAAATAGTCAAAGTAAAGTATAACAAGCTCACAACCAGAGAGCAATTTAATAAGAGAGATTGTCTACTTGAGTTTTGATCTTCGTAGAAATGCTGGCACTACCCCCCAATCGCTGTCATCATCATCGTCCTTAAATTTCTTTTCTTCGGTCGGTTTTTTTGCAGGCTCTCGATTCGCGGTCGGCGCTTCCTTCTCTTTTTCCTTGGTGGGCATTGGGTTATAGATTTTCCCGCGTGACTCTTCTTTTGCAAGTGCCTCTGGTTGTTCTCGTTGAGGAAAGAGCGACGCGCGAGCTCCCATTGATTGCTCTGGAAAACCTGATGCAATTACCGTTACTTTTATTTCACCTTTCTTAAGTTTTTCGTCACGGATTGCCCCGAAAATTACCTTCGCATTAGGATCAATCGATTCAGTAATGTGTTTTGCAGCTTCTTGGATTTCATGCATGGTCATATCATCACCGCCAGCAATGGCGAAGAGAACCCCTTTTGCTCCGGTGATTGAAATATCAAGTAGGGGAGAGTTAATCGCAGACCGTGCGGCATCCTCAGCTCGTTTTTCACCGGTGGCAGTACCGATACCCATAAGCGCAGAACCGGCGCTTTTCATAATGGCTCGAATGTCAGCAAAGTCGACATTAATGATACCTGGGGTGGTGATGAGATCAGAGATTCCTTCCACTGCATTTTTGAGGACTTCATCGCAGAGGGAGAACGCGTTTTTTAAGGTTGTTTCTTTTTCAACAATAGCAAGGAGTCGGTCGTTAGGAATGATAATAATTGCATCAACTTCTCTACGCAGTTCTTCGAGCGCGTGATCAGCGACTTGGCCTCGTTGCGCTCCTTCAAATGAGAATGGTTTGGTGATAACCGCGACGGTAAGCGCGCCAAGCTCACGTGCTGTTTTTGCAACCACCGGACTTGCGCCACTTCCGGTACCCCCACCAAGTCCGCATGCAATAAAGACCATATCCGCGCCTTTTACCACTTCCTGAATTTCTTCTTTAGTTTCTTCCGCGGCGCGTCGCCCGACCTCAGCATTCATGCCAGTTCCAAGTCCACGAGTGAGATTTTTCCCAATATGTATTTTTCTTTTTGCGAGAGAGTGGTGTAGGTCTTGCGCGTCAGTATTGATTGAAATAAATTCAACCCCTTTTACTTTCGAAGCAACCATGTGGTTAACCGCATTACCGCCAGAGCCGCCAACCCCGATAACCTTAATGCGTGCGAATGCTTCTACTTCTGGGATAACTTTTTGCATAGTCTAAAAATTGTAGGCAACTTTGAGAAAACTGCGATTTCACAGTCTTCGAGCTCACCTATTCGCAACAATAATAACAGAGTAGAAAAATATTGACTACTTGACAGTAATCAAGGAAGTGTTTTGGTTCTTATGGAAGAAACTGTTTTATCCACTGAACCAAACTTTTTTTAGTGCTTTGAAATAGTTGATTGCTTAGTGATTTTTCTTCTCGCGCGGTAAATCCCCAAATCACGAGCCCATACGCTACTGACCAGGTTGAATCAATGACATGTCCTTTTCCTCCATTGGGCGCTAGATAAAGTGAGCCAATTTTTGAGGGAAGTCGGAGAGAAGCCTTCGCGAGTTCTTCCACGGTGGTGATCCCTGATCCACCACCGGTAATGACAATTCCTGCAGGAAGGAGGCCGTCACGGCCGATCTTTTTAAGGTGGGCCTCAATAAGCTCAAAAATATCTGATAGGCGAGCAACAATAATTTCTTCTAATTTCTTTTTCGGAACTGAAGCCGCAAGTGTTCCTAGCTTAACCTGCTCCGCTTCTTCTAAAGGAATTTTGAGTCCAAGCGCAATATCGTTCGTAATCGCGGTAGATCCAATAGGGAAAATTTGAAGGGAGATTGGAACATTGTTTTCAAAGACAACCATTGAGACGGTTTCAGCCCCAATATTCGCCAAAAGGCATCCCGCAATTTTTTGTGTTTTTGAAAGTGTTACCAAGCTTGCCGCGATAGGAGAGGCCATTACATCTTCGACTTCAATGCCTGCTGTCTCGATCGCTGTAATTAAATCATGAAGGTGTTGTTCAAGGCAGAGAATAAAAAGAGTCTTTACCTCAAGACGGGTTCCTTTCATACCGATGGGGCGATTTCCTAAGACATCTTTTCCATCAATACGGTATTGTAAAGGGATCGTATGAAGTATTCGCCGATTTTGGGATAATGCGCCAGGGAGGTTTTGTTCACTGTCCTCGAGCGCGGCTTCAACGTCGATGTCCGTGATTTGAGAGTCAGCTCGAGAGATAACGGCTTTGCCGTTTGCAGTGACACTCTCCACGCTTACTCCGCCGACTCCCAAATAAGCTTTTTTTATCTTAATTCCAGAGGCTTTTTCTGCTTGGGCAACTGCTTGAGAAATACTGCGCACCGCATCATTTGCATTGATGATGTATCCATGATGAATTCCTTTGGATTCTGCGTATCCAGTGCCTAAAATATGGGGCGCATACCGTTCTCCATTCTTAACTCTTTCACCCACGACAACTTTGACGTGATAGGTGCCAATATCAATGCCGACCGCGATGTTTTTTCCCATAGCAATAAAATAAAAAGAGATATGCATCGCGCGCATATCTCTTAAGCGTAACACTCGCCGATCTCGAGATGCTTTTAAATATGAAAACGCGCTCGCAATCTTTTTTCTTCACGTTCCATTGTACTACCGTGGTCCAATCCTTTCAAATGGAGTAATGCGTGGATAAAGAGGTATCCAATGAACGCACGAGCATTCATCTTAAAAAGAGGAGCTTCTTTTGATACACAGTGAAGGTTAATGAAAATTTCACCGCCATTTTTCTCAAGCGGGAAAGCAAGTACATTTGTTGGCTTATCTTTATTCCGATAGGTTCGGTTGAGTGTGTGGGAGCGAGTGTTCCCAATAAAAACAAGACTCACTATTCCTGAATTACCTAGTACGGCTTCTTTTATTTTCTTGAAGGGGAGTAGGGGAATATGTATTCGGGTGGTATTCGTGATTGAGAAAGAGGAACCCGTATGTGTCTTATGATGAGCGGCGAGCATTAGGTCCTCTCTTGGGGGTATATTTACCCAGTTTAATGAGCCGAGTGATTTCTTTTTTTCGTTCGATGCCTTTAAGCGCTCGTTTCTTTTGCCCATATTTCGAGGTTGGTCGAGTGCGGTATCTCAAGCGTTTAACGCGCATTAATACTCCTGATCCTCGGATCCGCTTCGTAAAGCGACGAATCAGGCTGACGTTATTCTCATTATTCATTTTTTCGGCTTCTGCATTTAAGGCCATTGTCAGGAAATCCTAGCACATGATTCGTGGTTATTCAAGTCTTCTTGGAATGTGAGAAGACGCTAGATTTTTTTATTCCTTTTAAGGAAAGGGATCAGTGATGCAATAGGAACCACCTCCTGTGAACGTGTCTCCATATTGCGGACGATCACCGTGTGATCCATTGCTTCTCGCTGGCCAATGATAATGGTGTAAGGGATTCGCATTCGCTCAGCAACGGAGAGTTGTCCGCTGATACGGTCACGGCTCAGTGTTTGATGCACGGGGATTTGCGCTTCGCGTAAGAGCTCGAGTGTGCGCAGGCTCGCAAGCTTTGCTTCAAAACCAAGTTGGATAAGAAATATTTTTGGAAGAGCGATTTTCTTTTGAGCACCCTTTTTATCTTTTTTCTTCGATGGTATTGGAGCCGTAAGGCAGAGAGAAATTCCCACCGCATTAATTGGTTTTCTGCTTCCCATCTTTCGGGCAAGTTCGTCGTATCTCCCTCCTTGTGCTAACAGGGTGTCACTTCCTTTGTCTTCATCATTGATTGCCGTTCCGTCGTGAATTTCGAACACTGTTTTTGAATATGAGTCGTCAGCTCCAAGGAGGATGTTGTTGATTCGGTAAGGGATCTCCATGCTTTCAAGATATTCGAGTACTTGGGTAAAGTGAGTGCGACTCTGTTCATTGAGAAAGTTGATTGGCACGGGTGCGTTCTCATGCACGGGCGCGCATTTTTCATGCGTGCAGGTCATTACCTTGATAATGTCGCGTCGAATCAAGTCTTTACACGATGGCGTAAGCTCGTGCATGCTTCGGCGGTAATAGGCGTGGGCTTCTTTAAGGAAACGCACACGCGATTCAGTATCTCCAAGACTATTGATTTCTACGAATAAATTTTTATATCCATGATCTTTAAGAATAGAAATGGCAACCTGAATGATGATTGCTTCCGCGATGCTCTTTGAGACATGGATGATATCGAGACCGAAAAACCGAAATGAGAGCTTTCCCCCGCAGACCGCATTATCGTATGAAGGATTATGAAAAAGTAATAATGGAGGAGGAAGCTCGTGCAATGCATCTTCAAGATACACTTTTAAGACACAGAGACGTTCGGTGTGATACAAGGGCATTTTGCCTCGAGGAAGCACAGGTGCTGTTTTTTTATTTTGTCGTTTAGCTTTCTCTTTTTGATTGATTCGATGTTTTTCGGTAATTGCCCGAAGGGAATGAAATCCATAGAAAGAAGCAATTTCCGCAGCAGATTTATTAAAGATTTCCTCATTCGGCGTGCGGCTTGTGGTAGTGTGAGGGCGCGTTCTTTTGTTCATAGACTATTGATTTTGATTATCATGAGTCGTCCCAGGGAAGAGGGAAAGGGATTCGAGCGGATATAAGCGCAAGAGTGCTCGACCAATAATATTCTCTTTTGGAAGAGCTCCCCATCGGCGTGAATCAAAACTCACATCCCGATTATCTCCCATTACGAAATACTCGTTATCCTCTAGCCTCAGTCGCATCTGCTGATAATCGGTTTTGTTTTCAAGAAGATAGGGCTCTTTGAGTTCGAATCCGTCAGGGTGTTGTTCGTTTTGAATAATGATTCTATTTCTTTGAACGATAATGGTGTCGCCAGGAACTGCAATAATACGTTTAATAAAGAATTTTTCAGGTTCAAGCGGAAAACGGAAAATTACCACATCACCACGATTGGGTTCGTAGAGATGATAACCCAGTTGCTCAACTACTAAATAGTCCTGGTCTTGGAATGAGGGTTCCATTGATGCACCATCGACCACAAAAGGAGTAATGATGAAAAGTCTGATGGGGATAATAACGGCGAGTGCAAAAATAGTGAATCGAAAAAGATCAATGAAAGAATTTTCTTTTTTGAAAGCCTGTTCATTAGGTGAGAGACCCTCGTATTCCATCATGATGCGACAATTGTAGTACAGAATAATTAATGGCACAAGATTTTTTGCGTTTCCTTCTGTAGCAGGTACAATAATGTGCATAACATTATGGCGGTTTATACGTTTGTTGGATTAGGGAACCCGCAAGATGAGTACGATGGCACTCGTCACAATACGGGGAATATGGCAGTTGAAGCCTTACGAAAGGTTTTTGATTTTGAAGACTGGAGTTTAGATAAACGACATGAAAGTCTTGTTTCTCGTGGCGTGTATGAGAAAGAGAAAGTGGTTCTTATGCTTCCGCAAACTTATATGAATAAATCGGGGAAGGCTGTTGTTGGGTTGGCAGGGAAGCCTTCGTCGCGTGAACGATTGGTGGTAATCCATGATGATCTTGATATTCCATTTGGTTCCTTTAAAATTTCATTTGGTAAACATTCTGGCGGGCATCGGGGTGTAGATTCGATCGTGAGAAGTGCTAAATCACGAGATTTCATAAGAATACGCATTGGTATTTCTAAAGTGTCCTCCAAAGGCAAGCTACTCAAGCCAAAAGGTGAACAGGCAGTCGAGAAGTGGATATTAGGGGCTTTTACGAAGGATGAATTATCAGCATTAAAACGCGTCTTTAAAAAAGTGGGTGAGGCGAGCAAGATGATTATTGAAGAGGGGAGGGGGCAGGCAATGAATCAATTTAATTAAAATAATAAAAGAGTTATTCGTGCACAATAAAAAAATCGTCCTGAATAATCAGAGGACGATTTTTTTATTGATAAGTCAATACTTGAAAGAGGGAAGCGGGGAAGTGTTTATTTTTCGGCGTGTGTTTTCTTACTCTTGGTTGCCGCGGTTACGTATGAGAGTGCCATTTTTTGTTCCTTAGGATCAAAGAGGGTAATCGTAAATTCGTAAGTTTTTCCAAGTTCAAGTGTTTCTCGTAATTTTTCTTCACTTCCGAATTCTGAAATATGTACCAGCCCCGCAATACCTTCCTCAATACTCGCGAGCGCACCATGTTTGTTATATTTAATAATCACCCCATTAACGGTGTCATCTTTATGATACTTCTTCTCTGCTCCAAACCATGGATTTGGTTTGAGTATCTTGATAGAGAGCGAGATCTTCCCTTCCTTTACCTCAATAATTTTTGCCTGTACTTTGTCGCCAATTTTAAACATGGATCGAGGATTTTCAACCAGCGACCAATCAATCTCTGAGATATGTACGAGACCCTCTAATCCTTCATCGATTTTGACAAAGATTCCAAAATCAACAATGCCGGTAATGACTCCATCAACGACATCTCCCACATTAAATCGGTCGACCATTTCCTGGCGGTCTTTTTGTTCAGGGCTTTTTTCAGAGAAAATAAGTTTTCCTTCTTTAGGTGAGGCACCGATAATCGTGACTGATAACTTCTCTCCTACGAGCTGTTTTAGTTCCTCGAATATCTTTTCTTTGTCACCATCTTCTACTCTCGGATAATGTTCTGATTTGAGTTGTGACGCGGGCAAAAAGCCGGTAATACCCTGCCATTCAAGAATAAGCCCGCCCTTATTGGCTTCCTTTACCGAAAGCTCAATAATTGCTTTCTGTTGCATGAGGTCTTCAGCCTCTCCCCAAATAATTGCTTGTCGTGCTTCCCGTAATGATAATTCAATATATCCGTCCTCATTCGTAGTGGTATCTACTACCTTTGCCGCAATGGTGTCATTAACGTTAACACGCTTAATCACCTCACGCGCATTCATAAACTCTTTTCCGTAAATGATACCCGTGCCAAACGGTGTCAGATCAACAAATAACGCATTTTTATCAACGGCAATAACTGGACCCTCTACCATATCTCCTTCTGCTGGAGGTGTTGGACTTTCTGCGAGGATCTGCTCCATGAGAGCGGTATTTCGCGGGTCTGTGGTTAGAGGATTTTGGACTAATGTATTCATGTAATTTTTTGTATGCTACAAGATCTACGGTTGCTTAAAACGTAAGCGTGCGCAGGGGTTACCTTGCGAGCATGGTAAATAAGAGTGAATAAGTATACCCAATCTTTTCTAGTTTGTCTATAGGTATACGAGAGTGAATAGACTGTTTTTTCTTCTGTTTTATGCTATGATGCGCCTTAATGGTGATTACCTATCACGGTGTTGGTTTTGTGAAGGTTCAATTTAGCGATATTACGATCGCGGTGAATCCTATTGCAAAAGAATCAAAACATAGAAGTCCTAAATTTGGGGCTGATATTGGGATTGTCTCTCTCGACCACCCCGACTGTAATGGTGTTCCCCAGCTTGCCTATGGGGGGAAGGAACCTTTTTTGATACAAGGTCCGGGTGAGTATGAAGTAAAGGGAGTCTTTATCAAGGGTTTTCCAGGAGTTTCTCATTATGGTGGGAAAGAGATCATGAATACCATTTACGCAGTTTCTCTGGAAGGTATGAATCTTTGTTTTCTTGGTGCGCTTGAAGATCCGGCACTTGAAGGAAAAACGAAAGAAGCGCTTGATGCGGTTGATATTCTGTTTGTCCCTATTGGTGGCGAAGGAGTGCTTTCTTCTCAAGTGGCATATAAGCTGAGTGTTTCGTTGGAGCCTAAGATTATTGTTCCGATTTTTTTCGAAGGCAAGAGCGCGCTCGATGCATTTAAGAAAGAGGGTGGAGTAACCACTAGCGAGCCGGTTGAGAAATTAACCGTTAAGCGAAGAGATCTCGAGAGTAAGGGTGGAGAGATCGTGGTACTTACCTCACTCTCATAACTTCTATGTCTATTATTACCAGACTTCAGCAAGGGTCTGAACAAAAACGGCGCATGGTGCATATTGCGCTTACGGTTGTGTTAACCCTTATGGTGTTGGGGATGTGGTTTTTAGCAGAACGGGCATTTTCTAATAACTACTCGTATCAGAATGCTTCACCCGGATCGCGACAGGAAGCAGCTGTTTCAGAAAATCGTTTTTTTAACGATGCGAGAGAGGTTTCCCCTTCTCAAGAAACAGGAAAAATTTCTACTGCATTTGATCATACTCGCGCGCTCATTGGAGATGCTCAAACTTCAATTAACCGATTGATTGACGCGGTGGTACTTTTCCGCGATCGAGGGCTCTAGAAGGGCTTCTCAAGCACTTTTATTGTGGTGAAAAGTGTGTTAAAATAAGGGTTATCTATGGCATCACGCAAGCATAACGATTCGCAGGAATCATCTTCAAATAGACGCGAAGGCGCGGTTATTGCACGCAGTATCACGAGTGAGATGCGGGAATCGTATCTTGATTACGCGATGTCAGTAATTACCTCGCGGGCTCTCCCAGATGTGCGCGATGGGCTCAAGCCCGTTCAGCGGCGAATTCTCTTTGTGATGCATGAGCTTGGTCTTGCGCATACCGCCAAGTTTCGTAAATGCGCTAAGATCGCAGGTGATACTTCAGGAAATTACCATCCACATGGTGAGTCAAACGTCTATGGCGCATTGGTAAATTTGGCGCAAGATTTTAGTATGCGGTACCCGCTGGTTGCTGGGCAGGGTAACTTTGGTTCGGTTGATGGTGATCCTCCTGCGGCCATGCGTTATACCGAAGCTAAACTTTCTCGTGTCGCGGGAGAATTGCTTCGTGATCTCGAAAAGGAGACGGTTGATTGGCGGCCGAACTACGAAGGTACCCGTGAAGAACCCATTGTGCTTCCTGCGGCGGTCCCCAATCTTCTGCTTAATGGAACGCTTGGTATTGCGGTCGGCATGGCGACTAACATTCCGCCACATAACCTTCGGGAGGTCATTGATGCCACGGTTCATCTGATTGATCACCCAAAAGCATCCACTGAGGATCTCTTGAAGTATGTGACAGGGCCTGATTTTCCGACAGGGGGGATGATTTTTAATGAAAAAGACATTCATCACGCGTATGCAAACGGAAAGGGCGGCGTCGTAATGCGCGGGGCAGCGGATATTAGTGAAGCACGGGGTGGATCTCAAATTGTGATTACTTCCCTTCCATATCGAGTTAACAAGGCAGACCTCATTACTACTATTGCAGACTTGGTACGAGATAAAAAAGTTGAGGGAATTAAGGATTTGCGTGATGAGTCGACCCGAGAAATTCGAGTTGTCATTGATCTCAAACAAACTGCGCATCCCCAGAAAGTATTAAACGCCCTCTATAAGCACACACAACTCGAAGAGACCTTCCATTTTAATATGGTTGGGCTGGTTGATGACGTGCCACAAACACTTTCGCTCAAATCCCTCCTTGAAGCCTTTATTCGTCATCGGATTGAAGTAATTACAAAACGCACCCAGTTCGATTTGCGAAAGGCTGAAGATCGAGAGCATATTCTGAGCGGTTTGAAGAAAGCGCTCGATCATATTGATAAGATTATTAAGCTGATTCGAGCCGCAAAGGACGCGCCTACCGCGCACAAAGAATTGATGAAAGAGTTCCGTTTTTCAGATCGACAAGCAACAGCCATTCTTGAAATGCGTTTGCAAAAACTCGCGGGGCTTGAACGAAAGAAGGTTGAAGAAGAGCTTGAGCAGGTTCGCGCATTGATTAAAAAACTCAAGGCAATTCTTGCGAGCGACCGAGAGATTGAGAAAGTGGTGAAAGGCGAACTTGCCGAAATTAAAGAAAAATATGGGGATGATCGAAAGACTATGGTTATCTCCCATGGAGTAAAACAGATTTCTGATGAAGACTTAATCCCTGATGATGAGAGTGTGCTTGTGATGACACAAGGCGGATATGTAAAGCGTACTGACCCAAGCGAGTATCGTATCCAAAAGCGTGGTGGGGTCGGTGTGGTTGATTTGAATACCAAAGAAGAAGATTTTATCACCCGTATCCTTACTACCAAGACGCATAGCAACTTACTTTTCTTTACCGATCGGGGAAAAGTATATCAGATTAAGATGTATGAAATTCCGCAAGGGAAACGTACCACCAAAGGTAAATCATTAATGAATTTCCTCGCGCTTTCAGGTGATGAAAAAATTAATTCAGTGGTTGCAATGCCTCGTGATGTTCGTAACACCTCATCCTCACTGTTTATGGTAACCGAACGAGGGGTGGTAAAACGAGTCATGGCAAAAAATTTCTTCGATGTTCGAAGTTCGGGAATTATCGCCATTAAACTCTCTCCCGGAGATCGTCTAATCAACTCACTTTTTGTGGAAGCCTCCGATGATATCATTTTAATTACGAAAAAAGGGCGATCAATACGCTTTAGTGCTCAGGACGTACGAGATATGGGGCGAAGCGCCGCCGGAGTGCGAGGCATGAATCTTGCCTCAGGAGATACGATTATTGGTGCTGATGTCATTAAGAAGAGTGTAGGGGATTCAACACTCCTTGTGGTGAGCGAACAAGGCTATGGTAAGCAGACATCTCTTTCTGAGTATAAGGTACAGAAGCGTGGCGGCTCAGGAATTTTGACCGCAAAGCTCACTTCTAAGACAGGCGCGCTGGTTTCTGGTGAGGTCATTACGGCCGAGTATGCGGAGATCGTCGCCATGTCAAAGAAAGGACAAGTGATTCGCTTATCCATTAAAGACATTCCATCGCTTGGAAGACAAACCCAAGGTGTGCGAGTAATGCGCTTGCGTGCCCATGATCACATCGCTTGTGTTGTGTGTATCTAGCTTCTGAAGCCCCCTCTCGCTTCCTGGTGATAAAATTATTTTCATAGCACGGAGTTCGCGATATACTAATGGTATGCCATTTGCGCAACCAAGAGATAATATTGCCACATTTGGGCTCGAGCCGGGAATGATCGTGGCTGACCTTGGTGCTGGGTCAGGGTTTTATGCGCTCGCCGCAGCTCGCGCGGTAGGAGAAACGGGTCGTGTGTATGCGGTTGAAGTGCAGAAGGAGCTTTTAACCCGTATTAAGAATACGGCTTCCAAAGAAGGGATTTATACCATTGAAGTGATCTGGGGTGATTTGGAAGAAATCGGAGGAAGCAAGCTCCGAGATAATTCGGTTGATCGAGTCATTGTGTCAAATATTTTATTTCAGCTCGAAAACCACGAGCTATTTACTCGAGAGGCTTTTCGAATTCTTCGCCCGCATGGCGAGGCGCTCATTGTTGAATGGAGCGGGTCTTTTGGAGGTGTTGGGCCACGCCCCGAACAAGTAATTGCTGAAGCCGATGCGCGCGCGTTATTTGAACGTAACGGTTTTTCTTTTGTACGGAGCCTTTCAAACCCGGGTGAGCATCATTATGGATTTATTGTGAAAAAACCATGAGCACCTTTCGTATTATTTTTACGGTTGTAATAATTGCGTTTGCCGTATTGGGCATGATCGTTATTGCGACTTTTCGAGGTGGAGATACCGCGGCATTTGGAAATACAAATGGTGCCGTGGTGGTATGGGGAACTCTACCACAGGAGATGATGGGCCCTTTTGTTGCGACACTTCGCCAACAGTTTGAAGGGTTTGAGGTAACCTATGTTGAAAAACAGCCCGAAGCTTTTGACCAAGAGCTTGTTGAAGCAATCGCGAGCGGGAGGAGCCCGGATGTCGCCCTTTTGCCGAGCGAGCTCATCCTTCGATTTGAAGATAAGGTTTCTATGATCCCCTATGATTATTTAAGTGAGCGTGATTTTCGTGATGATTTTATTGAAGGAAGCGAAATTTATCTTTCTCCGCAAGGTATTATAGGGCTCCCATTTGTGGTAGACCCGTTGGTGATGTATTGGAATCGAGATTTATTTGCGAATGCACGAAAAACATTACCGCCTACTACCTGGGAAGAAGTAAAATTGCTGGCTCGAGAGATGACGATTCAAACTCAGGGAGTCATTACTACTTCCGCCATCGCGCTTGGGGAATGGAGAAATATTACCCACGCAAAAGAAATTTTCGCGCACCTCTTGCTTGCCGGTGGCAACCCTATTGTTTCTCGAACTTCCCAGGGTCTTACCAGCGTATTGGGAAACTCATTTAATAAATCCCCTATTCCTGCAGAAGCGGCGCTTATCTTTTATACCGATTTTTCAAACCCCAATCAGTTGGTGTATTCCTGGAATCGCGCGCTTCGTCCCTCTCGCGAAATGTTTCTCGCGGGGAAGCTCGGAATCTATTTTGGCCTAGGGAGTGATGTGCTCGGGCTCCATGAAGCAAATCCGAATCTTAATTTTGATGTTGCCGAGATACCGCGCACGCAGGGTGCTGACAGTGCTCGTGGTTTTGGAAAATTCCATGCGTTTTCAGTGCTTCGTTCCGCACCAAACCCTTCGGGCGCGTTTACTGCAGCGCAGGTCTTTACGAGCCCTGAAGCAGGCACGCTGTTTACTACCTACAGCACATTCGCACCCGCGCGCCGCGCGCTTCTCGCTGAGACCCCCACTGATCCGTTTCGTGCAAGTTTTTTCCGCGCGGCAATTATCGCGCGCGCATGGCTTGACCCGAACCCACAAGAAAGCGACAGTGTCTTTCAAGAGATGATTGAGAGCGCGTCTTCAGGAAGCGCGCGTATTAACCAGGCAGTATTGCGCGCGCATGAGGCGCTCCGCCGCTTATTGCAGTAGCATTATGAGATATTTCTCTATTTTATTTCTCCTTTTTCTTCCGTATAGTGCGCGCGCGCAAACAGGGCTCGTGCCGTGCAACGGAACTAAAGAATCTCCCTGTGACTTTAACGCGCTTCTCATGTTGGTCAATAACCTGCTTGATTTTGCCATACTTATTGCAATGCCGATTGCGGCAATCATGTTTGCGTGGGCGGGATTTCGATACCTTACCGCGGGCGGAGATACGTGGCGTATTCAAGAGACCCATGAGATATTTAAGAAGGTGGGTATCGGGCTTTTAGTGGTGCTTTCCGCGGTGCTTATCGTGAAAACCATTCTTGTTGCCCTCGGAAATCCCGATGTGATCCCTTTCTTTATTGGATTTTCGGAAAATCGCATGAGCTAATCTTAAATTATTTTATGACACACTTTTTTTATCGGTATCCTCGGGCACTCGTCGTGATGTTTGTCCTATTATTGATGATCTTGCCACAAGTAGTTGGGGCGCAACCCCCTTTCCCTGGAGAACAATCACCGACGACCATCCAAAGCCCACTCGCTGGCAATATCGATTCACTCCAAGAGCTTGTCGAAAAAATTTTGCGGGATATCGTGATACCAATCGGCACGCCAATTGCGGTATTAATTATCATTTATACCGGTTTTCTTTTTGTTACCGCGCGTGGCAATGTAGAGAAGCTCCAACGAGCGCGAACGGCATTTTTTTGGGCTATTATTGGCACGGCTATTCTTCTCGGATCATGGGTTATTGCTGAAGTGATTGGCGGTACAGTAAACGAGCTCACAAATTAATTTCTATGGGAAATACTCCTCAAAGCTTTTCTGAACTGGTAGGGATTGTAGTTGGGCTCGTTCAGAGTATGATTCCGGTGGTGGTTGCATTAGCGCTCCTCGTCTTCCTTTGGGGGTTGGCGCGCTTTATCTTCCACGCGGGGGATGTAGGTGCCAAAGAGCACGGGAAGCAGATTATGTTTTGGGGTTCAATCGCGCTTTTTACCATGGTAGCCATTTGGGGAATCATCATCTTTTTTAGAAGTTCACTTGGTTTTTAGCCTATCCACAGCGTATGTTGTTTAGGAAATCTGTTTCCGCTATGATTAGGGGGTTAGTTGGTCGTGCTATTTTTATTCATAGTAATTTAAATTATTCATTAATATTATGAAGTCGTTTTATAAGGGCCTCGTTATGGGAGGGTTGGTGCTTACGCCAGTTATTACACTTGCGCAAACCAACGTATCGGTATCTACTGGTACCAATCCAGACCTCAATAATATCCAATCATTGGTGCAATCCCTTGGAAGCATCATCGACTCCCTTATCCCAATTGTGCTTACGCTTGGGTTGCTCGCCTTCTTTTGGGGGCTTGCTGTCTTTATCTTTTCTGCAGGCGATGAAGAGAAGAAAACCAAAGGAAAAAATATCATGTTCTGGGGGATTATTGCCCTCTTTGTCATGGTAGCTATTTGGGGTATTGTAGCCTTCATTAGTAGCGCGCTTGGAATTGGAGTAGGAGGCACCGCGCCAACTCCCGCAGTAAATCCGAACGCATTCCAATAAGAGCGCTTCATGTTTGATGAAGCGCTACGTGCGGCTCCGCCACCTATTGTCGGAAGGTTCATTGAGGTCATTATCAACCCAGCGATTCTCCTTCTCTTTGTGGTTGCATTACTTGTCTTTTTCTGGGGGATTGTTGAATTTATTGGAGGAATGGAAAATGAAGAACGGCGTGATGCAGGGAAGCGGCATTTAGTATGGGGAGTTATTGGTATGTTTGTGATGGTCTCTGTGTGGGGGATTTTAGGGATTGTGCTTGGTACTTTTGGCATCCCACTCCCGTTTTAGGTTGAGGGTAAATAAAAAAAGAAACCAGCACGTCAAGCGCGGTGGTTTTCTGTAAAGAATTCTTTCAGTCTATTACTTCAAGAATTAAAGTAACCGATTCTTCCTCTGATGCCCCGTCAGCCTTCATTTTTCCAACCCAGCGTTTGTATGCCGATTTGGTATCAGGTAATAAATACCACTGACCGGTACTTTTGTTTGGCCTGTGTTGAACATACCTGCCAAATTTTGGGTTTTTTACCCTATCCCAAAACATCCGGTCATTTTGACGACCTTCTTCTGCAGAGACGATTTCAAATACAAAGTCATCATTTCTGATCACGTATACTTCAAATCGTTTTTCAGTTTGTTTTGGGTTATACCCCTCAACCCCCGGCGGCTTCACCCACGAAAGCTCATACCGAGGACGTTCCTGTACCACGGCGTGCTCTTTCTGTAGGGCTTTAAATCCCGAAACAAAGGAAGCAGCAATCCATACAAGGATCAGTATGATAACCACACGAATACAGGTCTTCCGGATGGTAGCAAACACATCATTAGGTAATTCATTCATAACGGTATTTTCAAGGTATACTCTAGAACCACTCTCGCTTGATACAAACATATCTCACCCCTCAAATCAAGCAAAAGAAAACCGCTATGTGTACCATAGCGGTTTTGTGTAAAGAACAGTGTTAGTTGGTTTGTTTGAGGATGAGGGTAGACCACGCCCCTTTGCTGTTTGAATTTCGTATCCCCCCAACCCACTGAACACCATGTACTGATGAAGGATCTGGTTTTAAGTACCATTCTCCAGTTCCCAGTTCAGGATGGTTCGAGAGCGTGTATTCCCCATATGCGGATCTGGTTTTGTCCCAGAACATTCTTCCTTTTCCAGACTTCCCCTCATGGCGATAAGAGTAGACTATCTCGAATACGAATTCATCATTTCGAATCACAGTAACAGGGATTTTTGCTTCGCGTTGCTGAGGCACATTTCCTGCTACCTCAGGTGGTTTCACCCATGAGAGTTCATACTGGGGAGCACTGGTTGTTTTTGGTGTGGAGGTGTTTCCACTTTGCTTCATTACATCTTCGCATGAAGGGAGTATTGTCGTAATGCCGATAAGTATCAAGACAATAAAGAATGTCCTGATCGCCCACTTAGGAAGTGTCGGTTTTTTTACCGATGGTTTTTTTGTGAGATCGGGGATTTTTCGTTCTGCCATAACCCCTCCTAATTTTGAGTATTTCCTTGGTTGCGTCGAAAGGTTGCAGCGGCACCGATTAATGAATCGGGGCCATCGATGATGATACGTTCTTGCTTCATCTTCTCCCGTTCAGTCAGGAAGATGTAGGCCGCTATTTCTGGCGTTACTCCATTCTCTTTAGAGATTTTGTTAATGCTTTCAATAACGAAATCTCGTTCAAGAATTTCGCCTTCCCGTTCGCGCGCTTCAGTTGCCGCACGTTCAAATGCATTACGAGTATCCTCGTTTGCAAAGGTAATATAGGGCACATTCACGTTGAGTGTAAGGGCGCCCCATCGCGCAGTTTGGTTGCCAATGCCGTCAATAATTTCTTCTCCGAGCTTTTCTCGCATGAGAAGAAATTCGACCGGATTTGCAGTAGTTGCAACTCGGCGTACCGAGCTGATGATCGCAAGATGAAATCCTTCTGCTACCACAGCTTCCCCTGTAGAGAGGATTCTCCACGGGTCAAAGATCATCCATTGGACGCCGGCACTGACCAACATGTTTGCGCTTTGTCCTTCAGGATCATCTTTTCTACGTACGAGGAATTCGAATTCCTCAATCGCGGATGTTTGTTCTCGCAGATCAATGATTTCAATTCCCATAAGAGGTGGGGGAAGGAGCCAGGTGGTTCCTTCGTTTACTAACCACGACCATGGCCGTACTCTTTTCCCGAGAATCAATGGCACCCCGCGAAACCCGACATCTATGGTATTGAGCCCGTAGATGCCGAAATAGTAAAGCGAGACCCCGCTGACTAACAGGATCAGGATACTGAATAGGTTGAGTGCTTTAAGATACGAGAGCAGCCAAAACCAGAGTAAGAGTAAAAGAAGATTGAAGATAGTGCCCACGACAATCGTAAAGATTGGAGTAACACTGATAGCATCAATTCTATTACGCGCATCCTGTGCTTGCTGATTTACATCTGCCATTTTTATTCCTTCTGTTTTTGTTAAACTACATCTATATATATGATAGCATAAAAATATATAAAAGTCAAGTATCAGTTTTGGCTTATGGTAAGAAAAAACCTGACATACAGAGTATGTCAGGTTTGTGCGTGGAGAAGGTGAGAATGTTATCCCTCGGTTCCCGTTCCGTGTAATTGGCCGAGTTTTTCAAATCCTCTCACCAAGTCGGCAGCGGTAAAGGGCTTTTGGATGAACACATCTGCCTTAGAGTTTGAAATGATTCCACCACCACTCAAGAGAATGATGAGTGGTCCACCTCCTCCACATGCGGCCCTCACCTTTTCGATGAGCCCTTCACCGTTGAGGACCGGCATGTGATAATCGGTAATGATAATCTGGATTGAATCACGGTGTTCTTCCCACAGCATGAATGCTTCGTGCCCATTTTGTGATTCAAGAATAGTAACATCTGAGGGTATACGAACTTCCTCCCTTTTGATAATAAACTGAAGTAGCGCCAGTACCGATTTTCGTAGCATCTCTTGATCGTCCACAACCAGTATCTTCATCGCTTCATTCCTTTCGTTTGTTATTTACCCCTCGCACCTTTCTCTTAAAAGGAGCTCTACCATTAACTATAGCATATTATATCAAAAAGTCAATATCTACGATAGATGAGTCTGGTGGGCGAGGAGAGACTTGGTCACGAGTTCCCTCGCTTTGCTTCGGGACTCTCGACCCCAGCTCGCCTCCTTCGACTCACTCCGTTCGCTCAGGATGGCTCCGCTTTTCAAGTCTCTACGAAAGCAGATAAATCCGCTTTCTCCTCGCCCCAAAAGAACAGTCACTCAAGTGGGCGAGGAGAGACTTGAACTCTCACGGATTGCTCCATACGCCTCTGAAGCGCACGCGTCTACCAATTCCGCCACTCGCCCATTATTGTCCTGTAAAAAACATGTATGGTGGGCGAGGAGAGACTTGAACTCTCACTCCTTACGGAACACGGTCCTAAGCCGTGCGCGTCTACCAATTCCGCCACTCGCCCTCGTATAAGCAAAGTACTTTGTTCCTGTAATTCTCTCTTCGCTCGTGTCCTCCCACCAGGCTCTCGAGCTACACTCGCTGGTAACTTTCGATTGAAGCTCTTGCGCTCGTTTCAATAATGAAAGTTCTTTTTCGCCCTAACACAGGTAACGCAGGTTACCTGCTCTGCGCGAATACCTGCGTGTCCGCCCACCAGGGCTCGAACCTGGGACCGTTCGCTTAAGAGGCGACTGCTCTACCAACTGAGCTATGGGCGGTTTTTCAAACTCTTACTGTACCATATTACAGAGCTTTTTCTACTTTTATCGTGGTGCCCGAGGTGGGAATCGAACCCACACTCCTTACGGAACTCGATCTTAAGTCGAGCGCGTCTACCAATTCCGCCACCCGGGCTTGTATTAACGAAATGTATCTATGACGAAAATTTCGTGAGGCCACGGCGAGAATCGAACTCGCGTGTAGAGCTTTTGCAGAGCTCTGCCTTACCACTTGGCTACGTGGCCTGTGTATCTTCGTTGCTGAGGCTTTCAATATTCTGTCGGTTCTTTTCTCCAGCGTCAACCATAACCGTGAAGTGGGGGATACGGACGAGCTTGCTATGTTTTTTAAGATATGCCTGTAGATCTCGACGTCGTCGATTAAGGAATGCCTCTACTTTTTCTTCGTAAGTATTAGGAAAGACGCTCACAAAGATCGTTCCTTGAGCGAGGTCGTCTGAAAGTACGACGCGGGTTACCGTAATAAGCGATTGGCCACTTGATTCCCGTTGGAAGAACGTAGCGGCGGCTTCGCGGATTACTTCTTGGCTTCGTGCGTGGGTAAAGCTCATAGCCTCTATTTTACAACAGTACGTACTGCTTCAATGACGTCTCCTGTTGCAATCTCTATTTTAGCATGTATTTTCATTCCGAATTCAGTGCCTGATTCATGGACTGAGGTTGCTCGCGCTTTCTGTTCTTGGAGTTCAGTAACGGATCCCCTCCCAATTTCAATGGCGCGCCGCAAAATTTTAATCGGTGCATTAACCTCAATAGTTCCAGAGATGAGTTTTGCCCCAAGCACTTGCTGGTCTTTTGCTTTACTGAAGCATTTCAAAATTTTGGCGCTTCCCAATGTCTCCTCGACCTCGTGCCGAGGGGTTCGCTCTGAAGCGAGTTTTTCTAGAAATTCGGTAAGCCGGTAGATGATATCAAATGTCTCAATCTGGATACGCTGGCGTTCCGCCGCAGCTCGTGCTGAAGCATCAATTTTTACATTAAACCCAATGACTACCGCCGTGCTATCCGCGCCCGCGTGCTTGATATCATTTTCAGTAATGGTACCCACTCCTTCCGCGAGAATAGAGAAGGTAACCTTTTCAAGGGTAATCTTTTGTATCTGGTGTTTTATCGCTTCAATGCTTCCTCGGGTATCAGTTTTTAAGATAAGCGGAACCGCAACAGTGTCTCCTTCGGATGGGGTCTCCGTTTTCTGTTGTGTAAGAAGCGTGTCTTTGTGTTCTGCCGCGTATCGCTCGGCTTCTTTTTTGTTTTGGAAGGAGTAGAACATGTTTCCTACTTCTGGAGACATATTAAAACCAGTAAGCTGTATTGGGTTTGAAAAGGTAGCGCTCGTAATTTTCTTTCCAAGAAAATCCTCCATGACACGAACGGGTGCAACTGCATGCTGGGAAACTACCGCCATTCCTTGGGCGAGTGTTCCGTCTTTAATGATGAGTGTCGCGGCAATTCCTTTTTTGGGATCACAGTTGGTTTCAATAACCACTCCTTCTGCGGGTTTCTCTGGGTTTCCGGTAAGTTCCTCAAGGTCGGCGACAAGAAGGATCATAGAAAGAAGCTCTTTTACACCCTCACCGGTTTTTGATGAAAGGGTAACCACTGGTACGCTGCCACCAAGCCCTTCAATAAAAATTCCGTGTTCAGCGAGTGAATATTTAACCCGATCCGGATCAGCTCCAGGTTTGTCTATTTTAGTAATGGCAACAATATGCGGTGTATTGCTTTCAAGAATCGCTTTGTGCGCCTCGAGTGTCTGTGGCTTAACCCCATCATCAGCTGCAATAACCAGAATGACGATATCAGAGGCATGCGCACCGCGTGATCGCATGGCGGCAAAGGCTTCGTGCCCTGGGGTATCAAGGAATGTTATCTTTCTCTCTTTTCCTTCGTCATTGAGATGGATGACTTCGTATGCAGCAATGTGTTGCGTAATACCACCCGCTTCATGTTCGGTTATTTTGGTTTTGCGGATATAGTCGAGAAGTGTTGATTTGCCATGATCGATATGCCCCATAATGGCAACAACGGGAGGCCGCGGTATTGCGTTGTGTGTTTTTTCTTTCGTCATGGTGTGTAAGGTATAGATGGTTCATGGGGTTAATGAGCAAGGAGCCTCATGTTTTGTTTTGCCTCGTTAATTGCTTTTTGTTCTTCTTCGGTAAGTTCGTACGAGGAAGAAAATTTTTTAATCTCTTTTGCGAAGACGCTTACCCGATCTCGAGAATACAGACTCGAAAGCACAACCCCATCGCCATGTTCATTGAGATAGCATGTTGCAAAACTCTGATTTCCACCGCCACCATTACCTTTAAAAGGGTTAAAGCGAATGGTTGCAATGCCCTGTGTGCTTTTCTTAAGGCGTTTCTCAACCGTAGTTAAGTATGCTTGCATTTCATCGCGGAAAGTGTGGTGCGCCTCGAGTTCTTTTCGGATGTAGTCGAGTGTTTTTTCGAGGTCATTTTTTTTCGTACCCAGAAAGAGCTTATTAATTCGGTGTAGTAGGAATAGAAACGCAATACTTAGTATCAGCACTATCCCAAAAAGTATTTGTATCGCTATTTCTATAGAAAAATTCATACGCGTTTAAGCTGATATGAGTGGAAGCTACACGAAAGCGATTATACCTTTTTGGGGGTGTTTTGTGAAGCCGTTTATTTTGCCCCATATTTTTGTTGTGTTTGCGTTGAGGTGATAAGGTGTGCTTTTATAGCGATAATGAAAAGAATATATCTTGATTTTGCGGGAGCAACACCAGTTGATCCTCGCGTGGTGAAAGAGGTATCTCAACTCTTAGAGCGTGTGTATGGAAACGCCCTCGCGCCTTATGAAGAGGGGCTTCGCGCAAAAGAAGTGTGTGAAGGGGCGCGCCAGAGGATTGCGCGGTCATTCGGTGTGCGTACTGAAGAGATTGTTTTTACCAGCGGGGGGACTGAATCAAACAACCTCGCTATTTTAGGTGCGGTGCGAGCGCGACAAGAGAGCGGAGTGGCACTTAACGATATGCACATTATTACGAGCGCGATTGAGCACGCTTCAGTTCGTGAACCAATACGAATGCTTAAAGCTCGCGGGGTGGAGGTGAGCGAGGTCTCGGTTCGGTCCGATGGCCGGGTTGATCCAAAGGAGGTAGTTCGGCACCTTACGGATAAGACGGTTTTGGTTTCAATTATGTATGCAAATAATGAGATCGGCGTTATTGAGCCAATTCGGGAAATTGCACATCAAGTAAAAACTCACGGGCCGAAGCATCTCTTGGTGCACACCGATCTCGGACAAGCTCCTTTTTTTGAGAAACTTTCTCCACATGCGCTCGGTGTTGATTTGATGACCGTCGACGCGCAGAAACTTTCTGGTCCAAAAGGAATCGGAGCGCTCTACGTGAAGCATGGGGTCCTCCTTGCTCCACTATTCTACGGAGGAGGTCAAGAGCGTGGTTTGCGCCCAGGTACACACAATCCTCCACTCATTGCTGGTTTCGCAAAGGCGCTCGAACTTTTGGATATGGAACGGGAAGATCATCGGAATAAACTTAAGAAGCTTCAAACATACTTGTTTCGTCGTATTGTTGATGATGTCCCGGGGGCGCTCATCAACGGAAGTCAGGAATATCGGCTTCCCAATAATGTGCACATTTCACTTCCGGGCATTGATACCGAATTTTTAGCGGTAAAACTTGATCAGCGTGGAATCGCATGTGCGACAAAAAGCAATTGCCTCGATGGGGAGGTAGCTTCGTATGTGGTTCAGGCGCTCGGAGGAGCGCCTGGGGAGAGTGAAAGCACGTTACGTATTACGTTTGGACCGGATTTCTCTCAAGATATGATCGAAACATTTCTCTCGACGCTTGTCGCTCTAATGAAGGAGTAGATTTCTTGCGAGACGTATTTTTTTTTCGTATCATAATGATATGGAGAATCTTACTAAGCACCAGATTATACTACTTACCCTTCTGGTAAGTTTTGTAACTTCAATCGCAACGGGTATCGTAACGGTTTCTCTGATGGAGCAGGTGCCACCATCAGTCACCCAGACTATCAATCGTGTCGTAGAGCGAACGGTTGAACGCGTGGTGCCAGATCCAAACTCCCAAGGAGCAAGTGTGATTACAAAAGAGGTGACGGTCGTGGTGAATGAAAATGATTTAATCACGGATTCTATTGCAAGTGGCGCACCAAGCGTGGTCCGTATTTTTGAAAAAAACACATCTCAAGCTCTCGAGAAAGATATCCTGATTGGACTTGGCGCCATCTTTTCAAAAGATGGATTAGTAGTAACGAGCAGTGAAATTATTGATGCCGATGGGGTCTATGACGTCGTGTTGTCCGATGGTAGACGCTATGAGGCCGCCGTACACTCAGTTATGGATGCGCTGTCGTTACTCATCTTAAATCCAGGATCCGAAAGTAAAGAATTTAAGCCCGCATTACGCCCTATTACTCCTATCGGAAAAGATACCTTGCCTAAATTGGGACAAACCGTGATCGCGCTTGGCGGAGGGACCAGGGATGTGGTTGCAGTCGGCACACTTTCAAGTGTTATCTATGAAGAGGACAATACAAACGCTTCTACGACACTAAGCGGTGGCGCTCAAGGCACGGGAGGTCAAAGGGTGATTAGTGCGATTCAAGCTGATGTGGCCCCCTCTGATGAATTATATGGCGGACTTTTAATTACGATGTTTGGTGAAGCAATTGGCATTCATACTGAAAAAGTAGGAACCACGCACCTCTATACTCCACTCACCACGCGTTCCGTTTCAACAAACAGTGAAGCGAAACCAGCAACTCGTTAATGTGCGAATGTAATCCTCCGCAATATTGACGTTATTAAAAATAATCTGTATTATATATCTGTGTGTTATATAATACTTTTATACCCGTATGCCACCATTTCAAAACTTTACCACTAAAGCAAAAGAAGCAGTACGCAAAGCGCATGAGCTGGCAATTGAGCGTGGGCAAAATCACGTGAATCCAGTACACCTGTTGACCGCGCTCATTCTGCAGGAAGAGAGCATGGTTGCCTCGATCCTCGATAAGCTTGAGGTTGATTCAATGCTTTTGACTGATTCATTACTTGAAGCAATTGAGAGTCCTGAGTCAGGGTCGGTATTGTCCCCTTCATATCAAATTTATCTGACCCCAGAATTTGCGCAGGTGCTTGAAAGCGCTGCGCGGATTACCGCGCAACTCCATGACGAGTTTGTTTCTACGGAGCACCTTTTTCTCGGTATCATTGAAACTCCCGGAACCGCTCGTGATATTTTAGCGCGCTTTAAGCTTGGAAGAGATACTGTGTTACGCGTGCTCCAAGAATTGCGCAAGCATTCAGGAACACAAGGAGGGTCACAGAAGAAATATCGCTCGCTCTCAAAATACACCAGAAACTTAACCCTACTTGCTAAAGAAAATAAGCTCGATCCTGTCATTGGGCGGGATACTGAAATTTCTCGAATTATCCAGATTCTTTCTCGTCGTACCAAGAATAATCCAATTCTGATCGGTGAGGCTGGTGTTGGAAAGACAGCTATTGCTGAAGGGTTAGCCGTTCGTATTGCGTCTGGAGATGTACCAGAGTCACTCAAAGAGAAAGAATTGGTCTCCCTTGATATGGGACTCTTGATTGCGGGAACCAAGTATCGAGGAGAGTTTGAAGAGCGCTTGAAGAGCATCATGAAAGAAATTGAACGCTCCGACGGCAAAGTGATTCTCTTTATTGATGAGATCCATACGATTGTGGGCGCGGGTGCCGCGGAAGGTGCGATGGATGCGTCGAATATGTTGAAGCCCGCGCTTGCGCGAGGGGATTTGCGAGTTATTGGGGCCACGACACTCAAGGAATATCAGCGGCATATTGAAAAAGACCCGGCGCTTACTCGTCGCTTTCAACCCGTGCACGTGAATGAACCAGCGCTTGATGACGCGGTGGCAATCTTGCGTGGCCTTAAAGAAAAGTATGAGCTTTATCACGGAGTGCGGATCACTGATGACGCGATTATTGCAGCCGTGCATTTAAGTAGTCGCTATATCACGGATCGTTTTCTTCCTGATAAAGCAGTGGACTTAATTGATGAATCAGCATCAGCATTACGAATTTCTCTGGAGAATAAGCCGCCAGTGCTTGAGGATACCCACCGGAAGATTATGCGTTTGGAAATTGAAAAAGAAGCATTAAAAAATGAGGCAGAAACGCTTCATGGGAAAAAAGCAAAAGCGCGAATACGAAAAATTGATAAAGAAATTGCAGATTTGCGCGAGAAAACCTCGGAGCTCGAGCTTAAATGGAAGAATGAAAAGGAAACGGTTTCTTCAATTCGCGAAATCAAGAAAGAGCTTGAAGAGATTCGTAATGAGGCAGAAGCCGCTGAGGCACGCGCGGATCTCTCTCGTGCAGCAGAGATTCGCTATGGCCGGATCCCTGCGTTAGAGAAGGAGCTTGATACTAAAACCAAGCGTTTACGAAAACTCCAAAGTTCTCGAAGGATTCTTAAAGAAGAAATTACTGAAACAGATATTGCGGATATTGTGTCCCGTTGGACCGGAATTCCGGTTACTCGTATGCTTGAAGAAGAGGCAAATAAGCTCTCGCGCATGGAAGAGGCGCTCAAGAAACGCATTGTCGGTCAAGATGACGCAATTAAACGAATTGCTGATGCGGTAAAACGCTCTCGTGTAGGAATTGCAGATCCTGATCGACCTATTGGCTCCTTCTTATTTTTAGGTCCCACGGGTGTGGGAAAGACCGAACTTACCAAGGCGCTCGCGGAATTCATGTTTGATGATGAAAAAGCGCTCGTTCGTGTAGATATGTCTGAGTACATGGAGAAACATTCAATTTCAAAAATGATTGGTTCTCCTGCTGGATATGTTGGCTATGATGAAGGGGGAAATTTAACCGAGCTTGTTCGACATCGGCCGTACTCGGTGATTCTCTTTGATGAGATTGAGAAAGCGCACCCGGAGGTATTCAATATTTTATTGCAGGTTCTTGATAATGGGCGATTAACTGACGCGAAAGGCCGGGTTGCGAATTTTAAGAACACCATTATCATCCTGACCTCAAATATCGGCGCACATTACATCGACAAGATGGAGCGATTTGGCTTTGTTCCTTCTACGTCAGAAGCCGATGACACCTCACGGCATTATGATGAAGCGAAGGGGAAGGTAATGGCAAGCCTTAAAGACTATTTCCGACCAGAATTTCTCAATCGTTTAGATGAGATCATTATCTTTGATATTTTGAGCACCGCAGCAATGCAGGAGATTGTTGGAATCCAAACCAATGCAATTAAAAAGCGCTTGGAAGCAAAAGAGATTTCATTAGAGGTTACTCCCGCGGTGTACGCGCATTTAGCACAAAAAGGATATGATCCACACTATGGCGCGCGCCCGTTAAAACGTTTAATCCAGTCAAAAATTTTGACACCCGTCGCTTCTTTAATGATTTCGAACAATATGCTTCGAGGGGGTACCGTGGTGGTAGATATGAAAGATAATGAGTTTACCTTTGAGATAAAGCGTAAGAGTACCCGCAGAGGAAAGGCGTCGCGCGGTGAAAAAATACTTGCGTAATATACCCTTCTTTGGAATAATGCTTTTCGAGAGTGTTTATGGAGGCACCTTTGAGAGGTGTTTCGTAATAGGAATAGGAGGCAGTGTTTCTCAAAGATAGAAATGCGTCGGTGGCGGAGTGGTCAATCGCACTTGACTGTAAATCAAGCGGCTTATGCCTACGGGGGTTCGAATCCCTCCCGGCGCACCAAAAGGGAGATTACAACAAGTAAGTAAGAGAAGACCGCCTCGTAGCGAAAGCGAACGGTGGTTTTTTGTTTTACCAGAGCTATTGACAAAGTAGTACTATATATGGTATTATTGAAGAATAGGGATAGACATTACGGTCTGTTTCTATAGTACATTGAAACCTCAATACTCAACTCATCATGAAAAAAGGAGTAGCGATTCTCGCTATCTTGTTCATCATCGCTGTCGTGATGATGAATCTAACGCCAGAACCTCAGGCACTGACTCCGGTTACGGAGTTTCGAGATCAGCATCCGAAGTCTGCAAAAAAATCGACCCCGACGGAAATCGAAATTGTGGTCACTGATTTTCAGGCGACCTTGGAATAGTGTAAATAAGAGACAAAACGAAAGGACTGAGAAATGAAGAATACCGTTGTAACACTCATTGTCGGATGGCTCATGTTGGTTTCGGCATTTTGCGATGCCGATCATATCACGGACGATGGCAGGATCTCATACTTACCCATGTCACGTTCCCTCCTGCGTTCCTACGCAGTGCAAGAAGTGCGCTGGATACATTTTAGTGTTCACGCAGTGAGCATGACTGGTCACGGGCATGGAAAGACCTATTATCATCTTCCCTACGCCCCAGGAAAAGAAGGTGTTTCGTTGCGATACCTCTATCAGGTAATAGAGGGCAATCGCTTTCGTTTTGCCTTAGGCAATACGAAAGATGAAATCTACTGGAACGTCTCTTTGTCTAACCAACAAGGAGAGCTTTTGTTCCACGGGTTTAAATCGTTTCGACTGAAAGCGCTCGAGCAGGGAGGATTTACTATCCCTGAAGGTGCCTTTCATACCACACTCGTATTAAACCAGAAGGTCCGAATTGAACTTCCGGATGGAGTCGATTCAATCCGAGTTATTGAACGTGAGAGTAGAGATCCGTCACTAATTCGCCTAGATCAATGGCTTAAAATTGAGTACGTTGGAAATAAGAAGACAACCCTTTTTCCGACCTATTTTAGTGGAAAGCAGGGTGAGGTGTTGGTCACCTATGAAGACCAGACCTCCCAAGTGTTTGGATTAGAGGATGGAGGGGAAATTTCACAACTTCCCATGGATACCTATGGATCAGTTTTTGTAGAAGGTTTCCAACTTTTCCAATCGGACCCATCCCAGATAACGGTGTATGAACGATCCTCTGATGGACCGGGAGTATCACCAATTGCTGAGATTCCGATCACGAAACGGTCTTCTCGGGTTTTGGTTCGAGGGATCGATCGAAATAAGGAACAAGCGATTGGTGTATGGTTTCGTAATCTTCGCACCGGAGCTACGGGAGTCTCTTTTGAGCCTAGTGCAGAAGGATTCTTTCCTGTCTTGCTTGATACAGGAATACACCATATCGGGTTCTTCTGGGAAGATCCTCGATTCGATGAAATTGACAACGGTCGATTTTACAACCCTCAACCCCCGAGAGGTGAAAAGGGTTAGTTGAGTTAAATCACCCGCCTGGAGCAGTATGCTCCGGGCGGTTTTTTTATTGCCGTTTCGAGCATGAGTTGCCTTTTTTTGCCCCACACGGTATAGTTGCTCTGTTAATTTCGTAAATATATATGTCTCAAGATCGACTCATTAAACTCGCCTGTGGGAACTGCAAGCGTATTAACTATTGGAGCTCAAAGAATAAAAAGAAAGTTGAGCGGAAAATTGAGCTCAAAAAATTTTGTAATTGGTGTAAGCAAAACACCTCCCACAAAGAGACAAAGAAATAAGGTCTATTTCCCTCTATTAGTTGTGGTATAGTAAGTGTGCCTTCTTTAGGCCTGTCGGTTAATTGGTAAACCACTGGTCTCCAAAACCAGGACTGCGGGTTCGAGTCCCGCCGGGCCTGCTCTCTATTCTAAGAGGAAATTTTTAACCTCAGTACTTATTGTCTTTTCTGCCACTGGGCTAAACCATTGTATTTTTTTATTTCGCTTAAACCAGGTCATTTGGCGTTTAGCATACGTGAGGATTTCTTGTTCCAGTCGGTGTGTCATTGCCTCTCTTGAAATCTTGTGCGTGAGGAAATCCGCCATTGCGCGATACTCAAGGCCAAGCTCCCGCATCCGTTCCCAGGAGAGTCCATGAGTATAGAGCTCGCGTGCTTCTTCAATCATTCCTGCCTGCAGTCGATCTTTGAGGCGCTCGTTAATGCGTAAGCGTAATTCATTCATAGGAAGGGTAAGACCAATAATGAGTGCTTCATACATTGGCTCTCGAGCTGGTAACGGGGGGACTTTGCCGAGTGCCCGTATTACTTCAAGCGCCCGGATTAAGCGGACACGATTTTTAGGATCAATGTTTTCTGCCCGTACCAGGTCTCTTTCTTTCAAGAGATCATATAACGCTTCTGTGGGGAGCGGTTGGAGCGTGCCTCGGTATTCCTTATTGGGTGGCACTTCAGGGAAGGATGGTTTGAAAAGTACGGCATCGATATAGAAGCCGGTACCCCCCACGATAAACGGGGTATGCTTCTTCGCGTGAATCATCGCGATTGCGTGGTGCGCGTGTTTTTGGTATTCCGCGGCACTCCATGTCTCCTGGGGGGAAACGAGGTCAAGGAGGTGGTGTGGTATTCCGCGTCTCTCTTTTTCGGTAATTTTCCCTGTCCCTATATTAAGACCCTGATAGATTTGACGGGAGTCGGCAGAGACAACCTCTCCATTAAATTTCTCGGAAAGAGTGACGCCGAGCTCACTCTTTCCAATCGCGGTTGGGCCCGCAATCACGACAATCTTCTTCATAGCTTCAATTTGGTTTTATTGTTGAGAGTGTGCTTATAAGTAATCGAGGAGTCTTTCGTAATTGATAAAGTCAAAGAGCTGGTACCCGTATTGAATCGTAAGCCCGAAGTTGTCAGTTGCCAATAAAATCCCAAGAAGAATAAGGAAGATGCCCCCGATGATTGAAACCCATGTTACGTATTTTGAAATCCTTTCAATATAGTTAGTTGCCTGAGAGAAGGTAAAGGCAATAATCAGAAAGGGTATCGCGAGTCCGAATGAGAAAATAGAGAGCATCAACCCTCCTTCTAACGCGGTTCCAGAAGTTCCCGCGAGCAAAAGAATAGAGGCAAGGATTGGGCCGACACAGGGTGTCCATCCAAGCGCGAAGGTTCCACCAATGAAGAAAGAGCTCGATGGTTTGCCAAGGTGCAACCATTGAGGGATGGGAATTCGTTTATAGTTTTGAAAAAAAGAAAGTTTGAATACACCGAGCATAAATAAACCAAAAAGAATCACCAGAATTCCTCCAATACGCGCAAGCCAGATCCGGTATGGCGCAAGCGCGGTTCCGGCAAAACCAGCAAGCATACCAAACGCGATAAAGATAAAAGAAAACCCAACGATAAACGCAAGGCCGTTTAAGAATATCTTTCGACGCGCCACTTTTCTAGTCTGGGGATTCTTCAGCGCTTCCTGATCAACACCACTAATAAATCCAAGATACGCGGGCACTAACGGCAGGGTGCATGGTGCAAGAAAGGTGAGGATTCCTGCGAAAAATGAGGCAATTACAAATCCGATACTAAGTTCAATCATATATTTATTTAATAAGGTTATTGGTATGTTCGCGCATCTCGTCTAATTCCATGGGTCCGCGTTTATGTACCATAATCTCTCCTTTATTATTTACAAATATCGTCTCCGGCATAGAGAATCCGCCGATTGATTTATAAAATGAATCTGATGGATCAAGTAGAAAGACCATGTCATCGGTGATACCGAGCTCATCGGTATAGCTTTTTGCTTTCTCTAAAGACTCTCGCCGATCAATAGCGATGACAACCACTTCATCAGCGAATTCTTTTTGAAGTTGTGCAAAATCAGGGAGCTCTTTCCGACAGAAAGGGCACCACACCGCCCAACTATTGATCACGAGTGGCTGACCACGGAATGTTTCTAACGAAACCTCATTTCCTTGGTAATTGAGAAGTGACGCGTTAGAGAAAGCATCAAAATCACTTGTCGTTACCCTTGTTGAGATATTGCGATGGTCTCTCAAAAAAATCCATGCCCCGGTAATGATGGTTAACAGTAGTAAGCCTAAAATGAGAAATTTTTTCATATTAATTGTTTCGTGCGCGTTCAATAATACCTAATATCTGCTCATATGGTAATGCGCCACTGAATGAGATGAGTTGGTTATCTTCGGTAACGACGATGACATGTGGTGTACCTCGTCCTCCCATGAGAGCTACTTCAGTTAAATCACGCTCAATTTCTTTTATGATTTCGGAATCTTTTAAACAGGTAGCAAATATGTTGGAGTCGATCTCAGCTCTATTAACAAATGATGTATAAAAAGCGTTATCTAATTTTCTCTGATTTTTAAACGCGGTGTCGGTAAAATCCCAAAAATCACTATTTCCACCACTACGAGCAATACACTCAGAGGCAATGGCCGCGGAAAACGCGCGCGCGTGAGTAGTGAGAGGAAAGTGTCGGTATATCCATGCCACATCCTCATTTTCCTTAATGATTCGGTCAAGAGTTATGTGTAGGCGCGCACAAAAGGGACACTCAAAATCACTGAACTCAACAATTTTTATTGGTGCTTGAGGATTTCCTCGTATATGGTCGCCAGCGTTTGGCATTCTAAATTCACTAACCCGTGGTGTGCTTACGAATCCCTCGTTATCGCTATTGCGGTGCGGCCTATACTCGCTATTGGTATTCACAAAGACAATTGCACCCGCAATAAGTACTCCGGTAACAACAATTCCAAGTGGTGCGCCGTACCCGCTTTGTGTATTTTTCTTCATATATTTACGCATTATCGAAATAGTTCTGTCTCTGGGTGTACCGCGAGCCATGAGAACCAAAACCCAGGAATTGAAGGAAGCACGTCACCGTTTGCGGTAAACATGATTTCTCCCAAATCGGTTTTTGTGATCACGATATTTTTTTGGGCGAATGTGTCAGTAACGGTGCCCGAGAATGCGTCATGGTGGTATGCTTTATATTTCCCATCTATTTCAATTCCATGCACGAGCGCCTTTGGGTGGAGCCGGGTGTCATTGAACGATGCGCCGAATGACACTGATTCACTGGTATAATAATCACCATAGGGATCACGATGGTAGTCTTGTGTTGCGCCGGTATTCTCTGAGAGCACTTTCGTATCGGGGTACTTCTCTCTCCAATCGCCAAAACGAACCACGTCAGATCGTATAATGCGAAGTCTTTTTCCGGTATGTGCTCCAAGAACTGCTTCACCGAGTACCTGCGACCATAAAGATTCCTCATCCTCATTTGCTGCACGGTTATACATTAATAGGTTTGATTGCCAGAGTCGGCCTGACACACCAAATTCTTCTATCTCTCCATCGACACGACGGTCGAACACAATACCCGTAGCGCAAAGAGGGCAGTACGTTACCAGTACCGGTTGACCCAGAACCGTGTCGTTTACGATCTCATGCCAGACAAGAATGCGGTATGGATAGAAGCGATTTTCTCCATTGATGCTAAGCCCAAGTCCTGGATCCGCATCATTTAAGAATACTGCCTCAGATGCTTCAATAAACTCCGGGTTATCAATTGAAGGGATGCCGTCTTTACCTGGTCCTCCCGAGAGAATCTCGTTAAGTGGAATAGTGTGTTTGACTCCATCGGTTATGGAAATAGTCCTTTCACTTTGTATTGTGGGCTTTGAGTTAGATCGATTTTCACTTTCAATTATTTCTGCAACTTCTTTTGTTACCTTTTCTTCTTTTTCGAGTGAGATGGTCTCTCCGTTTGGGATCGGGAATGTCCTACTCTCGAGATACCATATACCGAGACCTCCGGAGAGAAGAACCAAGATTAGGATAGGTGTATATTTCATAGTGTTACTTTAAAGCATTAATTACAGTTCTAATTTTTTTTGTAAGGTTGGTGTGGGTTGGGAAGTAACATTTTGTTCTTCCGATTCGAATACTTTTAACAACACCTCGAGCTTCAAGGTAGGCGAGTTGGTGTGAGGTTGCCGATTGCGACAATCCAATATGCTCAGATAATTCATAGACACACAGGTTGCGCTTTGTAGAAATAAGGAGACTCATTAAATGGTAGCGGTTGATATTTGACAGTATTCTCATTACTGACCTCGTGTCATTATGTGCTTCTCTGCTTTTTTTATTATATGATGACTTTATCATATATTCATATATTACAGAGAAGTATTTTCTCTGTCAAAGATTCAGTGCTCTATTCTTGAAAATGGAAAAAAGCACCACGTATAAGAGTGATGCGTCTCCATACTAGCCCAGGTCTATTTTTGGTGCTGGGGGCGGGAATCGAACCCGCATGCCTTTCGACACACGATTTTGAGTCGTGCGCGTCTACCAATTCCGCCACCCCAGCAGCGGTGTTCATAGTGTACTTGAGAAGAGAGAAGAACACAATTAATGAGCGGTTTTTCTTTTGTTTTGGCATGATATATAATACTGAAAATAGGTATGCCAGATTCGAATTTTCGAGATAATTCAATTTTTTGGATTGAGGTTGAAAAGATCGACCCCAATCCATACCAACCTCGTAATAACTTTGATGATAACAGGTTACAGGATTTGGCTGATTCAATACGTCAGTATGGAGTACTTCAGCCGCTTGTAGTAACTCGTCGAGAAACACTCAAAGATGACGGTGGGCTTTTGGTAAGCTACGAGCTTATTGCCGGCGAGCGCAGACTTCGTGCTTCAAAAATTGCTGGTATTACGCAGGTTCCAGCAATTATTCGTTCAGGGAATGATGATGCGCGAGTGAAGCTCGAGCTTGCGATTATTGAGAATCTTCAACGTGAAGATCTTAACCCTGTCGATCGTGCTAAAGCGTTTTATCGTCTCGGTACTGAGTTTGGGTTTAAGCATAGTGAAATTGGAAAGAAAGTTGGAAAAAGCCGTGAGTATGTCTCAAATACGCTTCGCCTACTTTCTCTGCCACAGGAAATGCTCGACGCAATGGTTCGCGGAGAGATCTATGAGGGGCATACGCGACCACTGTTAATGCTTGCAGATCGTCCAGACCAACAACGCACGCTATTTCGAGAAATTGTGTATAAAAAAATGAATGTCCGTGAAGCGGAAGGTATTGCCCGTCGTATTGCGGTTGATCGTGCGCGAAAACGTGAGAGTGCAAGTAATCCCGAAATGATTGAACTTGAAAGTAAGCTCTCAGAATCTCTTGGTACTCGAGTCCAAATTGAGGAGCGAGAACGAGGGGGAAAAATCACCATCGACTTCTTTTCTAAAGGTGATCTTGATCATATCCTCGCATTAATTAAGTCAAACCAGGTTCGGAGTCCAACCGAGATGATGGATCGCTTCATTGAGAGTTTAAACCAGAATGGGGAGAAAACCCCTTCTCCTGAAACACCTTCGAAAGAAGAAGCTCCTCAGGATGGCACTCAACCTGAACCAGAGAAGAAGACGGAAGAGCAAAATGAAGATGACAGCGACCTCTATTCTGTAAAGAATTTCTCAATCTAACTAAATTTTTTTCTGTTCTTGGGCAAGGTAGGTATTGATTTGTTTTCGGGCAAGCGCGGTTTTCACGTACGCGAGCCACTTGTTTGATGGATGCGCTGACGCTTTGACGTTAATTTCAACATGATCTCCATTTTTAAGTGGGGTGTCAATGGCAACAAATTTCCCATTCACTTTTGCTCCTGCAGTGTGATTTCCGATATCGGAGTGGATTGCGTATGCAAAATCAATGGGGCTTGAGCCAATAGGAAGATCGATAACATCTCCTTTGGGAGTGAAGATAAAAACGCGCGCTTCAAAAAAGTCAGTAGTGAGGTCGTCCATAAAACCTTTTTTATCGTTATCAGAATCTTTGACCTGCACTTCTGCTAACTCTTTTACCCACCGTGGCACATCTTCATATCGATAATGTTGCGTCTTATTAAGCGGTGTCTTGTTTGCTGTTTCGTCTTCTTCGCTATCGCTGAAGAGTGGTAGTCTAGGTAAAAGACTTTTGATCCATGCGAACGTGTTGAATTTCTCTCCTTTCCTGGTTTCTTTGTAGCTGAAGTGCGATGCCACACCATACTCTGCTTCTTGGTGCATTTCTCGGGTGCGAATTTGGATTTCCACAATACCTCCATCACCTGTAAAAACGGTGGTATGAATACTTTGGTATCCATTTGGTTTTTCGGTAGCGATATAATCTTTAATACGCCCTGGTATTGGCTTCCACGTACCATGAATCATCCCAAGGATGGCATAGCAGTCACTTACCGTATGGGTGATGATTCTAATCGCAGCAATATCATAAATTTCTTCGATATTCATGTTCTTGCGTTTTAGTTTAAGATACAGGCTGTACAATCCTTTAACTCGATAATCAATTTCAACATCAGTAATATGCTCCCGTGCGAGTATCTTCTTGACTGATTTTAAGGTTTTTTCAAGATATTTCTGCCCCTCTTTGCTTTTTTTGCGGAGTAGCTGTTTTGTTTCTTGATATTCTTTCGGGTGTACATATTCAAAAGCCAGATCCTCGAGCTCTCGATGAAATTTTCGGATTCCAAGTCGATACGCAAGTGGAGCGTAGATCTCAAGCGTCTCAAGTGCAATACGGTAGCGTTTTTCTTCTGGTACATATTGGAGTGTCTCCATGTTATGAAGCCGATCCGCGAGTTTAATAATAATGACACGGAGATCTTGTGCCATTGCAACAAAAAGTTTTCTCAGACTTTCCGTATAACGCTGTACTCCTTGATAACGTATTTTTCCAAGTTTAGTTACCCCTTCAACCAAAAATAAAATCTCTTCTCCAAATTTTTCTTTGAGTGTCTGGGGGTCCACCCCCGCGTCTTCAAGAGTATCGTGGAGCAGTCCTGCCGCAATGACACGAGGTCCCATTCCAATTCTCGCTAAATTCTTTGCGGTTTCAAATACATGGAGAAAATAAGGGTCTCCCGAGAATCGCTTTTCTCCTTCATGGGCATTTTTAGCAAACTCGTAGGCATCATCAATTAACTTTTCTCCCTCGGTGTCCGGGCGTGTCTCCATGAGCTTAAGAATATCCTCAATATTTTTCATAGCGTTAGTATAACACCTCTTTTTCGCTCATCCGAGAATTGGGTATAAAAAACCGCCTACACGTGTAGGCGGTGTGATATTCTCTACCAATAGGTTTTTAACCCTTCAGATGCGCGAACCCATCTTTGATGGTTTGTATTTCGTCCGGAAACATTGCGATGACTCTCCGATCGTTGACACCTTCCGCTTTGCTGAATTTGCGGACATCTTTGATGTCCGAGATCTCATCTTCCCTGATGAGGCGAAGCCCACCGGTTCCGGGATGGGGTCGGAATTGCCGGACCGTGAAAAAAGGAACACTTTTGATAAAAGAAACCACCCGTGTTTTCTTGGATGAAGAGAGTGCTATCACAGGTAACAGGTATGAATAATCGATACCAATCTCCTCTATGATCTCACGTTTAAGTGCTTCCTGCGGATTTTCTCCGTCATGAAGCTTTCCATGCACGGTAATTTGATGTGCCCCCGGCCATGACTCACTTCTCTGAGTTTCAAAATTCCAAGCACCACGTGCTTGGAGTATTCCGTGCAACGTTCCATTGATGCTCGTAAATACCAATAGTCCTACTGACGTCGTTTTCAATGAACCTCCTTTTCTGTTAAGGGTTTTTTCTGGAGGTCACTTTAACACAAGGTGTTTTTGGGTCAAGTTATTTTTTGACCCCTTTCTTTGTACCTCTGCGTCTTCGCACCTTTTCTTCCTTGAGAATTTCAAGCGCGCGCGGAAGCTCGATAGTATACACATCGTCTTCTTTGAGAGATCGGAAATCTCCATCATGGACGATGTAGGGTCCAAAACGGCCGATATTTGCAGTAATTTCATTTCCTGTTGTTGGGTGTGTTCCGAGTATCCGTGGCAAACTCAAAAGTTTGAGTGCTTCTTTCATGGTAATCTGAGCAGGGTCCATTTCTTTCGGAATACTTGCTCGTCGGGGTTTTTTATTCGTCTTTGTCTTTTCTCCAAGTTGAAGGTATGGCCCGAATCTTCCGTCAAGTAGAAAGATTGGTTCTTGAGTTTCCGGATGTGTGCCAATTGGCTTACTCGGCTCGATCTCTTTTCCTTCGAGCGTGCGCATTCCATCACATGTAGGAAAGGTGTTACAGCTAAGAAATTTTCCTCCTCGGCCAAGCTTTATGACCATCGCACTTTTACACTTTGGACATCGAATATCTTGGGGGGCCTCACCAAGTGTCGTAATCTTTGCGGTCTTTTCTTTTTCTGAGACTTCTTTGTGGAACGGGGTGTAAAACGTAGCAAGGGTTTCCTCGTATTCACGTTTCCCTTCGGCAATATCATCGAGCTTATCTTCCATTTCTGCCGTAAATGAATCGCTCACATAGGTTGTGAAGTTTTCCTCGAGAAACGAACTCACCACTTCTCCGGTGTCAGTTGGTTTCAATGATCGGTTTATTTTTTCAACGTATCCTCGGTCTTCGAGTGTCTTCATAATGCTTGCATACGTTGATGGTCGGCCAATGCCTCGCTTCTCTAGTTCTTTAACCAATCCTGCCTCCGTATAACGTGATGGTGGTTGGGTTTCTTTCTCTTCTGAAGCAATGTCTTGCAAGGTTAAAGGATCATCATTTTTTACTTTTGGAATTTCAACATCTTCTCCACGAGCTCTCGGATCAGCTCTAAGCCATCCATCGAACGTAACGCGAGAACCAGTGATCGTGAATGGGGGGAAATCGGTATCCGTGGGTCCTCCGGTGATCCCCGCAGTTACTTTTGTGCGCATAAGTTTTGCGGGAGCCATCTGTGAAGCAATGGTTCGTCCCCAGATAAGCTCGTATAATTTTTTCTGTTCAGGAGTTGTTCCTGCGTGGGCTTTTGTACAATTGGTTGGTCGTATTGCCTCATGCGCTTCTTGCGCGTTTTTGCTTTTTTTGGAGAAGGTGTGGGGTTCGTAATAGGTATCACCGAACGCTTTCTTCACGGTCGTCTCAATTTGCTTGAGCGCAACGGCACTCAATGATGTGCTATCGGTGCGCATATAGGTAATGAATCCTCGTTCATAGAGGCGTTGGGCGATTGCCATTGTTCGTGCGGGAGAAAAACCAAGTCTCGAGCTCGCCGCTTGTTGGAGTGTTGAGGTGATGAAAGGCGCCCGCGGAGCACGTTTTACTTCGGTTTCAGCTACATCGTTTATTTTCCATAGGTGATTCTTTCCGAGAGTGAACATTTCATTCACGCGATTCTGATCCCGAGGTTCTTCGGTAGAGGTAAGCACGAGATTTTCTTTGCTCACAGTTTCCACCTGTGCGGTGATAATGAAATAGTGCTCGGGCTTAAAAGCTTTGATTTCCCGCTCACGTTCAACCAAGATTCGCAACGCTGGAGATTGTACACGTCCTGCGGAAAGTCCATATCGAACCTTTTTCCAGATTAAACCAGATAGATCATAGCCAACCAGACGGTCGAGTACGCGACGGGCCTCTTGAGCACGACGCAAATCAGTATCAATAGTGCGGGGATGTTCAATTGCTTCCTGGACCGCGTCTTTGGTAATTTCATGGAAGACCACGCGTTTGGGGCGTGAGAGCCCGACGGCTTCTTTGATATGCCACGCAATGGCTTCTCCTTCGCGGTCAAGGTCAGTCGCGAGCACAATTTCATCAGCGCGGTCTGCAAGTTCTCGTATTTCCTCGACAATATGTTCTTTACCTTTAACAATTTCATAGTGTGGCAAAAAACCGCGGTCGATATCAATCGCTTTTTTATTGCTTTTCGGAAGATCTCGAATGTGTCCTACTGATGCTTTTACGGTGTAGGCATTATCAAGATATTTTGCAATGGTCTTTGCTTTTGCGGGTGATTCAACAATGAGCAACTTCATAATAGGTAGGTCCAGTATTACACGAAAATAAAAAAGGATGCAATATTTTAGGAGTGTCTAATGTAAAAAAACCCAACCACTATTTCGCACGAAGCAAAACAATGATTGGGTTTAACGAAAGGATGCATAGAAGCACCACTCCCTCCTATAAAAACATAATAAGTGATATTTTACAAGTGCTTATCGAATTGATATGGTTCCGAGTCTTTCCTCAATAATACCGTTGATTTCCATACGAGAAATGAGTACTTGTGCTTCGTGAAGAGGGAGTCCGCTTTGTTCAATGAGTTGGTCTCGAGTGATCGGCTCTCGAATCAGATAGAGAATTTTCTGCTCCGCTTTAGATACATTTTTAAGCGCTTCGCGCGCAGGTGTTTTTGCTTCTATACCGAGTGCTTCAATGATATCACCGCTTGTGGCAACAGGAGTTGCTCCTAATCGTATCAACATAAAAGGCCCCTCCGAAGTCTTTGAGAAGATAGATCCTGGGATGGTGAGGACCTCGCGATTGTAGTCAGTGGCTAAGCGTGATGTGATGAGCGTTCCGGATTTTTTCTCGGCTTCGACGACGAGCACGGCGTGCCCGATGCCTGCCATGATCCGATTACGTTGCGGAAAACTCCATGGCGTTGCCTTAAAGCCTGATTTAAATTCTGAAATAAGTGCTCCGCCACGCACGAGAATCATCTCTGCAAGTCCGTGGTTTGATTTTGGATACAATGCTTCTACTCCAAGTCCTGACCCGGGAATGGCAACAGTGGGGAGCTTAGCGGCAAGTGCGGCTCGGTGCGCGAAGGTATCAATTCCGAGTGCCAAACCGGAGACAATGACAATTGGATATCCGCGTAACCCAGCAATCAGTTTTTCACAGACGCTTCGCCCGTAATCACTATATCGTCGCGCTCCCACCACGGTGAGAAATTGGTGAGCAGTATCGGGAAGCGCTCCTTTAATATAGAGCTTATCCGGAGCATCGGGAATTTCTTTTAGGTTGTCAGGGAATTTCTCTTGAGTCAGCACGCGCTCCTCATAGCGATGATATTGGTTGAGCACCATATTTGTTTATTTTACCATTTTTCCCTATACTAATTGCATGCTTGACATTAAGTTTATTCGTGAAAATAAAGATTTGGTCATCGACGCGGCACGCAAGAAAAAGATACGAGTCGACATTGAAGGATTGATTCGTCTGGATGAAAAACGCCGCGCACTCCTGCTTTCATTAGAACCAAAACGCCGTGACCAGGCAGAGTTTGGGCGCCGTATTGCATTGGTTCGGGATACTACTGAACGCCAACAGTTGATTGAAGAAATGCGTTTGGTAAAAGAAGATATTCAGAAAGAAGAAGAGGAATTGAAAAACGTTATGCAGGAATGGCGGAAGCTCATGTTGCTAGTTCCTAATATTCCTGATATTACCGTACCTGAAGGAGAAAAAGATGAAGATAGCGTGGAGGTAAAGAAATGGGGAACATTACCCACGTTTCCTTTTACTCCCAAATCGCATACTGATTTGATGACCAATCTTAACCTGGTTGATTTTGAACGTGGAGTCAAGGTTTCTGGTTTTCGAGGATACTTTCTTAAAGGAGATAGTGTTCGCCTCTCTTTTGCGCTTTGGCGGTACACCCTGGATCGACTCATCGCGGCAGGATTTACGCCCCTTATGGTTCCTTCGCTCGTGACACGGGAATCAGCAATGGGAACAGGTTATTTGCCCCAAGGAGAAGAAGATTTATATCGTACGCAAGATGATACATTTCTTGCGGGAACCGGAGAAGTTGCGAGTATGGCATATCATATGGATGATACATTCTCCCTTGAAGCGCTACCCAAGAAATATGTTGCATTTTCTCCTTGTTTCCGGCGAGAAGCGGGAAGTTATGGCCGAGATACAAAAGGGCTAATGCGAGTTCATGAGTTCTTTAAATTGGAGCAAGTTATTTTCTGTCAGGCGAGTCATGAGGAGTCAGTTCGCTTTCACGATGAATTGAATCGTACGATGGAGATGATTATTGAGGATCTTGAAATACCATATCGTACGATCGTAAATCACGCAGGTGACCTCGGTCTTGGGCAAGTGAAGAAATATGATATTGAGCTCTGGGTCCCATCGGAAAAGACCTATCGAGAGATTAGTTCAGCTTCATATTTCCACGATTTCCAAACGCGACGTTTAAATGTTCGTTATCGCGATACCTCGGGGAAACTTTCATTCGCGCATTCGCTCAACTGTACAGCAATGCCAACACCCCGAATTTTAATTGCGCTTCTTGAAAATCACCAGCAAGAAGATGGTTCAATCAAGCTTCCACAAGCACTCATCCCCTATTTTGGAGAGAGTGTGATACAGAAAAATGCATAATTCTCTATGCCACTATCTCGAGGATCTCGTTTTACGTCCGGAGTATTACAGAGGAAGAAACGAAAAAGAATATATACCATTATCGGGTTAGGAATTTTTACCCTCGGTTCGTTTTTTTGGTTCATATTTTCCCTTGCTCGCTTTGAACCCCTGTTAATTTCAGACATCTCTGTTTCAGGAACGTCTGTCCTTGATGATGCGGTACTGATTAAGGCTTCAAAGGAGGAACTTTCCGAAAACCGTTTTCTCTTTTTTCCTCGAAGAAATGCATTGCTCTTTTCTCGCAAGCCACTCATCGAGAAACTACAGGAGATGTTTCCTCGAATCCAGGATATATCAGTTTCTCGGGAAGGTCTCACGCATATCACTGTTCTCATTCGGGAACATGAACCATTCGGACTGTGGTGTGCGGATGATACGAAAGGTGTTGTTGAAGAATCATCCTCATGCTTTTTTTTAAACCAAGATGGTTATATTTTTGCTGAAGCACCTCGGTTTTCAGGGGATGCGTTCTTGCGTTTTTTCGTATCACTTCCGGAAGGCGAAGTGATCCGACAGCAGGTACTTTCTCCTGATTCGATGCAGGGAGTTCGTGATTTTCTGATGGCCCTCGATAGTATCGAGCTTCCGCCCTATGGGGTGGTAGTGGATGAGAATGGTGATATTGAGATTTTAATTCAAGGTGGGGCGCGTATTTTAGCTACACAGGGGAGTACGTTGCGTGAAGAGTTTGAGAATCTTTCTGCGCTGCTTGCTTCACCAGCATTTTTAAAACGAACACCACTTGAAGCATCGCTTGATTATATTGATCTTCGCTTTGGGAATAAATTGTTTTTTCGATTTCACGATGAATAGTTTTATTTTTGGGTATAATTAATATATGCGCGTACGGATTCGACTGATATACACTTTTTGGATCATGCTTGCGGTTGCCCTCGGATTTTCCTTCGGGTTTTTTTCATCCGTGGGTGCTGATTTTGCGCTCACCGGCTTAGAGCGTTTTGGAAGGGCGATTTCTTTTAAGCAAGGTTCAACCTCTGCGGCTCAGGAAGATGTCAAGCGCTTCACGCCCCAGGTTTCAGAAAATACAAGCTCTCGCCAAACTAAATTAGGTTCTCTTTTCTCGGAAACCGTAACACTCGCATTTTTAGGAGACATGATGCTTGACCGAGGTGTTGCGTCGTCAGTTGAGAAGCACTACGGAGGAGACTGGGGAGTGCTTTTTGGGAATCTCGCTCCCTTGAAAGAGTATGATGTGCTCTTTGCAAATCTTGAAGGCCCTATCTCGGATGTGGGGGTCGATTTGCGAAACCTCTATTCATTTCGTATGGATCCTGAAGCATTAGATGCAATTAAGGACGCGGGATTCGACGTGCTTTCAGTTGCGAATAATCATATGGGAGATTGGGGACGTAGCGCTTTTGAGGATACGCTCGTCCGGCTCCGTGAGGCAGAAATTCTTGCGGTGGGTGGAGGAGAGAATGAACTCGATGCGTCAGTGGTTAAGATAATACAGAGGAAAAATCTTGATATTGGCTTTGTCGGTTTCTCTGATGTTGGTCCGAAAAATTTAGCGGCGGGACCTCATGTGTCAGGCATATTGCTTGCAAGCGAGGAGTCGATAAAAGAAGTAGTGCCCCGTGCCAAGGATAGCGTCGATATTTTAGTGGCCTCTTTTCATTTTGGAAATGAATACCAGCATTTACCCTCGAGTCGGCAGCGCACGTTAGCGCATCTCGCGATTGATATGGGAGCGGATATTGTTATTGGGCACCATCCGCATGTGCCACAACCGGTTGAGCTCTATCATGGTGGAGTGATTGCGTATAGTTTAGGTAATTTTATTTTTGATCAAAATTTTTCAAACGAAACCATGCAGGGAGTATTGCTTGAAGTACCAATTGTTGGAGGGAAGGTGGTCATTCCCACATTGCGTTCCATTCGGCTTAATCGCCATTTTATTCCACAGCTTGTACCAGAGACGCCATGACCAAGATGAACGCAGTTATTGGAACCGCTCTTTTGTTGGGGGTTGCCGCACTCCTCTTTGTGGCATCTGATACGCATCTACCTTCATGGAAGAAGTTAGTAAGCAATGTGTTTTCAGAGTCCATCACTCCAGATGATGTTAAGCTTCGGTATCGTGACAGCCATGTACGCGTCGTGGTAGCTGCTGGGCATGATGAGGATCATTGGGGGGCTCGGTTCGGTGATTTAAAGGAAGAAGTATTAACACGAGGAATTTCAAAGCATCTCACCCGTTTCCTTGAAGAGGATCCCTATTTTTCGGTTACCGCGGTACGTGATGGAGAAACTGGAGCATACACTCCTGAATTTGCGCAATATTTTGATACGAGACGTTCGGAGATTCTTGAGTTTATGCAGACGCAGCGCGAGGGGATGCGAGCACGGTTATTTAACGGTGAAGTGGTCCGGAATGTGACCATTGCGCACAATCCAGCACCTCGTGAAGTAGCAATTCGTTTATACGGAATCAATCATTGGGCAAATCAACGAGATATTGATCTTTTAGTGCACCTCCATGTGAATGATTACCCAACACGCGCTTCAGGTCTTCCCGGGAAGCACAGCGGGTTCTCGGTGTATATTCCCGAGTCACAATATCCTAACGCTCGCGCAAGCAGAGCAATGGCGGAGACCCTCTACGCGCAACTTGCGCGCTTCGTGGGGCCAAGCACTCTTCCTGGAGAGCGCGCGGGAATTATTGAGTCGCAAGAACTTATTGCGCTTGGATCAAATGCGTCGCAAGAGAGCGCTTCGCTTTTCATCGAATATGGGTATATTTATGAACCCCAATTTCTTAACCCCGTATTACGTGAGCAAATGCTTCAAGAGCTTGCGTTCCAAACGTATGTTGGAATCAGGCGTTATTTTTCAGAAGAGGATCACATCCTCGATTCAGGGTATGCCACCACGTTATTACCTCACACCTTTTCTCGAGATTTGGAGAGGGGCGAAGTGGGAAGTGTTGAGGTGTTGGCGCTTCAGGCAGCGCTCCACGAGGGAGGGTGGTATCCTCCAGGGGAGAGATCTCTTACGGCGTGCCCGATCAATGGAAATTTTGGCCCTTGTGTCGAGCAAGCCGTCAAAGATTTTCAGGTTACTCATGAGGAAGAGCTTCGTGAGCTACAAGGACCTCAGTTTCCGAGTGGGCGTGTTGATAGCGATACTCGTCGGGTACTTAACGAATGGTTTGGAGGAGCAAAGAAGAAAGAAGAGAGAGGATTTTTGGAAAAAACCGTTCATTTTTTCGGTAATCTTTTTTAAGTTTTTTATGGTAGAGTAGGCTTCATATGTCAGAAGGATTTTGGAGGGATCTTCCGCGTCCTATTATGGCGCTTGCACCCATGGCTGATGTCACCGATCAGGCATTTCGTCGTATCATTCTTAAATATGGTAAGCCCGATGTGTTTTGGACGGAGTTTGTTTCCGCGGATGGGCTTTGTGATCCACGTGGCCGGGAACATTTGATTCCTGATTTGGCTTTTGTAAAAGAAGAGCATCCTATTGTTGCGCAACTTTTTACCGGAAACCCCGCTTCGATGGAGTCGGCTGCCAGGTTTGTGGCCACATGTGGTTTTGATGGTATTGATATAAATATGGGGTGTCCAGATCGCAGTGTCGAGAAGCAGGGTGCTGGTGCCGCATTGATGAAAAATTATGATAATGCAAAAGCATTGATTCGAGCGGCAAAATCTGGAGCTCCACATATTCCTGTTTCAGTAAAGATCCGTGTTGGATATTTGCGAAATGAACTGTCGGAATGGTTGCCCGCGCTCCTTGAAGAGTCTCCAGCGGTAGTGACTATTCACGCTCGAACCAGAAAAGAAATGTCAAAGGTGCCGGCTCGATGGGAGTGTATCCGTGAGGCTGTGGCGATCCGCGATTCATTAAAAAGCACGTCTCTCATTTTTGGTAATGGAGATGTGCGCGATATAAGAGAGGCGTATGAGCGGGTCGCTCAAACTGGGTGCGATGGGGTGATGCTGGGGCGCGCTATTTTTGGAAATCCGTGGCTCTTCTCAGATCGCAGGGATCCGGTTACGCTGGAGGAGCGACTTCGGGTATTGGTTGAACACACGGAGCTGTTTGAAAAACTACTCGGAGAGATAAAAAATTTTTCAATTATGAAGAAGCATTATAAAGCCTATGTTACGGGTTTTGATGGCGCAAAAGAGCTCCGGGTCAAACTGATGGAAACTGCTTCCGCGACCGAGGTACGCCTGCTCGTCGAAGAATTTCTAGCTGCTGGTGGGCAGGATAGGGGCATGTTATCATAATGACGAAGAACATGGTTCTTAAACTCAGCAGAGAAAGGAGATCGAGATCATGAAGTATCACGCGCTGTTGCGGACATCCACACGCTCGTACACACAGCAATAGAAAGGGGGTGATCAACATCTCCCAATGCACTGGGGCAGCAGGGGCAACGGGCTTACCCAGGAAGCGGTGGCAGGTATGGCTACGGGTATACCTGCATCGCCTTGGCATCGGGTTTGCTTAATGTAGAGGTGGTAGTTCCTCCTGCATTAAGTGATCGACGCGGAAGAGTTGTGCATTCTCTTCCGCGTCTTTTTGTTTCTTTAGTTTCCCTGCGATATACTAACCACGACATGGAATCATTGGCATTTTATCGAAAATACCGCCCACAGACATTTCAAGAAGTTGTCGGGCAAGACCATATTGTTACCGTGCTTCAGGAATTTGTTTCGCTAAAACGCATTCCCCACGCGCTTCTCTTTTCTGGTTCTCGCGGCACCGGAAAAACCTCGCTTGCTCGGATTTTTGCGCACGCGATACAAACGCAAGATCAGGATTTATATGAAATCGATGCGGCATCAAATCGAGGTATTGATGATATACGCATGCTCCGTGAGGCAGTGCAGACGTTTCCCTTTCAGTCGCCATATAAAGTGTACATTATTGATGAGGTGCATATGCTTACCAAAGAAGCATTCAACGCGCTTCTCAAGACACTTGAAGAACCGCCGCAACATGTGGTTTTTGTACTCGCAACGACTGAACTTTCAAAACTTCCAGAAACGGTAGTTTCTCGATGCCAGACCTTCAGTTTTAATCGTCCTTCTCGAGAGATATTAAAGAAGGTGGTCGCTAAAGTTGCGAAGAAAGAGGGGGTGGTATTGGGTAGAGGCGCGGCAGAACTCATCGCGCTTCTTGGTGATGGATCATTTCGAGACACCCTAGGGGTGCTTGATAAAGTTGCCTCCCTTCAAAAGCAAGGATCTGAAATTACGCGAGAGGAAATCACCACCCTAACCGGCGCCCCAAAAACAGAATTGGTAGAAACAGTGCTTGAAGCAATGGTGCATGCTGACATTGAGCGAGGGTTATCAGCAATTCGAGAAGCGGGATCAGCTGGATTTGAGATGAAGCTCTTTATTACGCTTTTATTGGAGAAAGCGCGCGCGATACTCCTGCTTTCCTATGCGCCTCGACTGAAAGAAGAGGTATTAAAAGATTTTTCGAAGGAAGAACAGGAGTTCATGCTTCAATTGCACAATGATCCAAATCGAAAGATTACCAAGGAAATGATCATTGCACTCCTCGATGCGCTTGAAAATACCGGTCGTGGAGACATCCCTTCACTTCCCCTTGAACTCGCGTTTCTTTCCTCAGTTAATCAAAAGGAAGGGAATAGTCATTCAGTATAAGTTGCGTAATTTCAAAACTTTGGCAAGATAGAGCTGATAGGTAAATTGCCGGGTCGTCTAATGGTAGGACATCAGGTTTTGGTCCTGAGTATCGGGGTTCGAGTCCCTGCCCGGCAGCAGAATTGAATGACTGATAAATGCAGATATAAAAAACACCCGAGAAAGAATACCTCGAGTGTTTGATTTAGTTAATATCCTATATTTGTTTTAATTTCGGCAATGGATATACCAACAGAAGGTAATACCAAACAAAAATGCAATTAATTCATTGATCTCCGGCACGACGAGTGGTGGGGTTAACGAATCAGTATTGATGGTGCCTGATATTGAAAATCCCATTGATCCTGCATCATTTGGTGTAAGTAGGTAACTCACCCTATCTGATCCGAATGTTGCGATTTCGCCAGAGTCATTGATTGCTCGGGCGGAGATGAGTGGGATGCTAAGACCGTCTACCACGTCATCAAGATAACGAAAATTGTGATCCGCGAGGGTATAGACAAATGCTCTTCCTTCGCTCTCGCCTACGATGTGCCCGTGGTTATTGATAGCAATTGCTCGCCCTTCACGTTCACTTAAGATATGGTCATCACCATTAAGCCAAAGTGTAGGAAGGGGGACTGGGTTATGGGTGTTCGCATAGGTAAAACCAACAATCTCACGGCGGTCATTAACCGCATATGCGAACCCAAGCCCCAGTGATGACGGTAGTGGATCCCCATTGAGAGTTGCGTAACCTGATGCCCAACCGACATAATCACCAAGATTATTTATTCCACGAACAATAGGGCCTCCACTACCATGATTTTCATTAACGATGAAGAACCCATGTTCATTAATAGAGAAGACGCTACTCCGGCTTAGTCCAATTTGGTTTAAGATTTCATTTTCCCAGAGGAACGCAATTTGCTGACCGTTGTTAATAGTACTTGTTCCGTCTCCCAGTTGTCCTACAATTTGTCGAGCATTATTAATATCGAATGCTATGCTGTGGACGGCACTTCCAGGTGTCAGATCGAACATAACACCATTATTCCATCGGAAGGCGTGTAGTAGCCCTGACGGGCTTTCGAATGCTCCCACAATATCCCCGTGATCGTTGATCCCAAATACTTCAATTAATTCCGCTCGGCAATGATGAAATACCATAATGAGCAGAGAGTATAATAATAGTCGCATTGTTTCTCCTTTCGTTTCAAGCTTCTATTTACAAACTAGCATAGTTGTTGGATTTTTACAAAAAGAGATACTTGTGAAAATTCGTTCTGGCAGCATCAATCGTCTCCTACTTGATAAAGAAAAGATCTAAAAAACGCCTCGTGGAGGCGTTTTTTAGATCAGCGTGTATTACAATATATAATCATGGCGTCGTGCATGAATCGGGCTAGATTCTCATGGTACGCATCGAAGTATTTTTTAAACCTCTTATCGTTCACATACATTTCTGCAAGATCACGATATATCTCTGGGTTTGGTTCATAATACACTCTCAAGCTAGCGTAATGCTTATCAATCAAGGTTTGTATTTTGGAATCACTTGCTGGCAAGTGAATAAGAGAAACGATCTCTCTCATTAATTCATCCGTTTCTTTTTGGATCAGTATTTTCTCTTTCTTTCTCAGTTTCCCGTATCTCTCTTCGGATTGTCTATATGCGAGAGTATTCCCCCAACGCTCTTTTGCTTCTTTTGCGTAGAGCGCTAGTTCTTGTTTAGAAAATCCGACGTATAGATCTTTATCGTTCATGTTATTTTTTTTGTGTAATTTATTAGTAGTCTTTTTAATTGTGATTAACAATTTTTCCAACCGGTCTTTTTTAATAGCGATAAGTTTTTGATGTTGAGTGAGTGCTTTGGATACATCAAAATTTGAGTTTTCAAGAATTTTCTTAATATCTTCTAACGAGAGTTCTAATTCTCGGAAGAACATAATTTGTTGAAGTAGCAGTAGTTCTTTTTCTTCATATGTGCGATAGCCATTTGATTCAATCCGGGCAGGCTTAAGAAGCCCAATCTCGTCATAATAATGAAGAGTTCTTACCGTGGTATTTGCAAGATTTGCGAGTTGTTGAATTGTGTATTTCACAGCCAATTTTTGGTGTCGACCACACCATATCACAGCATAAACTATTACGCAACGTAAGAGTCAAGCGTTTTGTAAGAATAGGTTTATCTTCAGGGAGGGTCAGTATTTGGAACGATTAACTCAAAATGAATACAAAATTTTATGATATACTCTCTCTATGATCATGGTAACCATAGATTCCATACCGGGAAAAGAGATTAAAGAGGTGCTTGGTATTGCGCGTGGGAGCGCGGTACGTGCCCGGCACGTGGGCAATGATATTATGGCTGGCCTCAAAGGACTGGTTGGAGGTGAAATTGAAGAATATACCAAATTGCAAGCAGAATCGCGCGAGCAAGCACTTCAACGACTTCAGAGAGACGCGGAAGAGCTTGGGGCTGACGCCGTGCTTAATATCAGGATTACCACGTCAACGGTATCAAATGGAGCTGCTGAAATTTTAGTATATGGCACCGCGGTGACCCTTACCTCCTAGCTCTATGTTTGTTGAATTTATTCCGGTAGTGTTTTGGGTTACCCTCGGAGTATTGCTGGTATATCTTATACTGCGTCGTTTGAGGATAAAGAAAGAAGAGAATTTTGAGGATCGAGATAATTAAGTTTAGAAAATCTTTACAATTTTTGTAGGGCGCCCCATAATATCCCGTATATGAAAAATATATTAATTCTTGCGATAGTACTTTTGCTTTTGGGAAGTGTGTTGTTTTTTGGTAACCCTTCTTCTGATGAAGTAATGGAGGGTCGTGCCGAGGGAGCGGTGACCGCCGTTGATGTGACCGCTATGGCATTCGACGGCCCGGCGCTCGTTACACTTCATGATGATGCGGGAGAGGCCCAGGTGATTGCAATTCCATCGATGGGTTTGCCGTTGTGTGCGGCATTCGAGGCGATTACTCCTGTTGATCTGGTAAGTATTGGTGATCATGTTTCGGTTTTAGGATCGTATGACGAAGAGGGAAGAATTGTGCCGTGTGAAGACAGCAGTCATTTTTTGCGTGTAGAACATACGGTACGGGATAGCACTTTAGGGTATGAGTTTGTGTATCCAAAAGGTCCGGATGGCTATATCCTTCTTGTTGATGAGGAAGCACATGGGAGTGATTTTCTTTCAGGACACCTCTTGTTCAATCGCCACGAATATGAATTATTTATGAATAGTACTGACGCGCGCGAAGGCCCTCCTGCACTCCATGTGCGGGTATACGAAAACCCTGAGAATCTTCATGCACCGGTGTGGGCTGAGCGGAATCCAAATGAGTCAAACATTGCGCTCGCGTTTGGTGAGCCTCAAGAGCGCGTTGTTTCTGGAGCAAACGCCATTCACTACATTGCGGATGGTTTGTATGCCACTGATACTTATATCATTGCCCATGCCGGGTATATCTATGTATTGATGGGGTCATACCTTGATCAAGATTCAAAACAGTATCGAGATTATCAGTCGATGGTTGAATCTTTTACCTTCATTAAAACACCCGATCAGGTGTAAGCGGATACCATAATATCTAAACGGATTATGAAAAATTGTGTCATGATACTCATCGTACTCTCTTTGGGGATTGGCGGATGGTATTTTTTCTCTCAACAGAAATCTGAAACTAACGAAGCGGTGAGCCCGCTTGATGCCACGTATCGGATTGACGGTGAATCGATTACTCTTTCAGAAGGCATGGCGGAAGTGGAAGAAGCAGACAATGAGGGGGTAAGAAGCGCGGTGGCGGTCTTTGGCGAACCCGCATATGGTGATATTGATCAGGATGGTGATACTGATGCAGTCCTCATTCTGACCCGTGATCTTGGTGGAAGTGGAACGTTCTATTACGCCGCGCTTGCAGTGAATGTCGATGGATCGTATCGGGGTACTGACACGATTCTCCTGGGAGATCGTATCGCGCCACAGACATTCTCGGTCCGAGGAAATCGGGCAGAGATTAATTACGCAGTACGAGTACCCACTGAGCCAATGGTTACGGAACCTTCTATTGGAAAGACACTTCATCTCCAGTTTGATCCTGAAACACTGAACTTAATCGAGGTGGCGGTAAATTTTGAAGGTGAGGCGGATCCAGAACGACTCACGCTGAGCATGCATCCATGGGTATGGATAAAAACAACATACAACAATGATACAGAGGTGGTACCTCATCAAGCAGGTGCGTTCACGATGGTTTTCAAAGACGATGGATCTTTTTCAGCAACTACCGATTGTAATTCAATGGCTGGTAGTTACGAAGTGACCCAAAAACAAATTTCGTTTAAGGATAGCGCGGTAACGCTTAAATACTGCGAAGGTTCTCAAGAGCAGGAGTTTTTTGCGATGCTTGAAGAGGTTTCCTCTTTTCTCTTTACGAGTCGTGGGGAGTTGGTATTTGAACTTCCATTGGATACCGGCTCTATGATTTTTCGAGGCAAGTAATCCCTGAGACTGTCAACGGTTTGTGCCGGTGTTTTATTTTTGTTATGGTAGGGGGTATATGAAGGGATTTATTACGATTATTATTATCGCAGTTCTTATTTTTATTGGTTATTCTTTTATTAGCAACCCATCGGAAGAGGCTTCTCCTGAGGAGGGCGCCATGATGATGAGTCATCCAGTAACCGTGTCTCCTATTGCGCACGCAACCGCGGTGCTTACCTGGGGCGAAAGCACACTCTACGCCGATCCAGTAGGAGGGGCAGCTGCATTTAGTGGTCATGAGTCACCAGATATAGTACTTCTGACAGATATCCATCAAGACCACCTCGATGTTGCAACACTCGAAGCAATCGTAACGGAAGAGACAATGCTTGTTGCGCCTCAAGCCGTAGCGGATGAGCTTTCTCAAGAATTACTTACCCAAACGACCGTGCTTGCTAATGGTGAGACAGCAGAGATAGGAGGGTTTTCAATTGAAGCAGTTCCTATGTATAACCTCCCTCAAAGCGAAGATTCCTACCATATCAAAGGCCGTGGGAATGGGTATGTGATTGAAAAAGACGGAACTCGTTTGTATCTCGCGGGAGATACTTCTGGTACTCCAGAAATGCAGGCGCTTACCGATATTGCTGTTGCGCTTGTTCCTATGAATCTTCCCTATACGATGAGTGTTGAGGAGGCAGCTGAGGCAGTCTTGGCGTTTGCTCCAAAAACTGTCTACCCGTATCACTATCGTGGAACAGAAGGATTAAGTGATGTTGCCCGATTTAAGCAGTTGGTTAATGCGGGAAATCCGGATATTGAAGTAGTGCTTCTTACCTGGTATCCAGAAGAAGAAAAAGCAGGTGGAGCAATGATGGAAGCGGGAGCCTCTGATGTGGTGGTAGAAATCTCAGGTAAGAATTTCGAATATGATGTTACTGAGATCAAGGTATCTCAGGGTGATACCGTAACCATTAACTTCACCAGCACCTCGGGATTTCATGACTGGGTAGTGGATGAGTTTGATGCCAAAACCGCGCAAGTGAACGCGGGTGGAGAGACATCAGTTACGTTTGTTGCAGACAAAGCGGGTACCTATGAATATTACTGTTCAGTAGGAAACCACCGCGCGCAAGGTATGGTAGGTACACTTATTGTCGAGTAGCACGATATCTTTAAGAAGCGAATATGAAATTCGAACATGAGCAAATACAGTATGTTGAATTCCTATCTCGTGATTTGTCGATCATTAAGAAATTTTATACGGACGCATTTGGATGGAAGTTCACGGATTGGGGAGACGCCTATACTTCATTTGAAGGGGTGTATGTTCACGGTGGCTTTACCGTCGGTGAACCGGTAGCTGGAAGCGTGCTCGTCATCCTTTATTCTGAGCGGCTCGAAGAAACGAAAGAAAAAATAATCAAAGCGGGCGGGAAGGTGGTGAAGGATATCTTTTCTTTTCCAGGAGGAAGACGTTTTCATTTCGCTGATCCTGATGGTAATGAACTTGCGGTTTGGTCGGATAAATAGGTCAATAGCATACTCGAGATTTAGGATACCGGCTTATCCCCAATTCTCCTTCAAGCGTATGGCCCCTGAGCTGGAGGGCTTTATCGGTACATCATGTGCAATCCTAAATGGGAGTATACATCTATCTTGAAACACGCGTAGCGTAGATAGGAGGTCATAAAACATACAGAGCGCCTGACCAGCGCTTTTTCTTTACAAAAATCTTTTAATATGGTATATTATGTTTAGTACATATCGTACGGAAATCTGAGACTAACCTATTAACCATAAAGGAGTCCTTTGAAACCAACAATAAAATTCTATGAATCAGCGGAAAAAAGATTAACCCTTGAGGTCATCTCATCACTACAAAATTTGAATGGTGATGCGGTTCAACCGTTATGGGATCTTCTTGAAAAAACTTCTCTAACCGGAGATTTCAAACTATTTGTTAACAGGAAAATTCCTGGTTCTCATCTGGATCATTCCGCAGCAGTGAAAGTGAGCGGTTTAACTCAACTCTTAAATTATGTTGCGGTAAAGTTTCAATGTTCGCCAGAATATTGCTATGACGGGACACTTTCTTGCCGGCATGATGGAAATGGGGAAGAATCCCGCCTTCCACCGTCACAAATTAATCAGGAACTTCAGTCTGTTGCTGGTAGAAGCTGGTATAATCCAAATGAATCAATATCTGAAAGAAGGGCCCATGTAGTGTCATCTCAACAACAACCCCTCGTCTCTCTTGGGGATGCGTTAGGTAAGAGCATCGACCCTCGTACGGAGCCCTCTTCGGATACACCGCCTGATGCTGAGAAAAGAGAAGACATGCTTTCTCTTGATCAACAATCAGTAATCCGAATATTTAAGGATATTTCGGAAAAATTAAGATCAAGATATGCTGACTCAGCTGATGTTTCCGACGCGATACTTATGTGTGCATACGGGACCAAAGAAGGGATCGACAGGAGAAAGTGCGGGCCAATCATTAGAGCCTGGATTAGGAAGGGGTTGCTTATCTGTACCGAGAAGAAAGGTAGCAAGAGAATATATCGCATTATTGATGGTGCAATACAAACTTTTGGCCTTGACATTCCAAATGTCCAGCTCGCATTGGAGCGAGATACCAAGGAAAAGAAAACACCACCAAGGAAAGACGTTATTTCATTAGGTGGGACCCTGGTCTCAATCCAAGAAAAAGCAGTAAAACTCTTGGACGCCGAAGAAACAGCACGCACGCTTGATCTTGAGCGATTAACACTTGAAGATAGACTCAAGACTATACAGAATCAACGTGATCAACTCAAATCAATACTTGAAGATGATGATCTTCGTCGCGCAAAGGATGTTTGGTTAAATATATCAGATTACATTAAACAAACAGAAGAAAGGTGAGAGTCTTTCTCACATCCAACAAAAGCAAGGGAAACCTTGCTTTTTTATTTAACTCGAAGCGCTAGATGACATGGTATACTTTTTTTATGTCAGTTAAGACAATTCTGGTGATCATTGGAGTGTTACTCGGGGCATTTCTGATATGGAATATTTTGGATCGTGATACTGGTGTCATTACCAATTATCCGCCTGCGCGAGACGTTGTTGTTTCCTTTGGTGATAGTCTGGTTGAAGGAGTTGGTGCGACTTCAGGCAACGATTTCTCCTCAATTCTTGAGGATCGTCTGGGTGTCCCTATTATCAATCGTGGTATTCGCGGAAACACGACTGCTGATGGCCTTGCTCGTATTGATGACGTGCTCCGAAGAGATACTCCGGGCGTGGTCATTCTTCTTTTAGGAGGGAATGATGCAATAAGGCGAGTTTCCGTTGAAGAGACGTTTAAAAATTTAAGTACGATTATTGAAAAAATCCACGCACGCGGCGCGGTAACCCTTTTGGTTGGTGTGCAAGGAGGTATTTTAGGAGATAAGTACAAAGGTGAGTTTAGGGATTTGAGAAAGCGTTATCAGACCGCGTTTGTGCCGGATATCCTTGATGGTTTAATTGGTACACCAGGCTTAATGTATGATGGAGTTCATCCAAACGATGAGGGCTATCGCGTCATCGCAGATCGGCTTGAGCCAGTATTGCGAGAACTACTTTTAGAAAGTCGGGAATAGATTAAGATACATTAATGAGCGCACCGACCACTTTTTCAAGTGTGGATTCAGGTATTCCGTCAGGAGTGTTTGTTTGCGTATTGAGGTCAATAGGCTGATTAAGGTAATCGACAATCAGGAGCTCATCCTCTCCTGAGGGGATAGTGGTTTCAAAAGAGAATAGGTCGATTTTTCCAATATCAAAAATCTTTTGCGCGTACGAAGAAAGTGTGCGCGCGATCCCCTCTTCTTCGGTGGTACCTTCGAAAGCTCGATATACGTGATTGAGCGGATTCCACCAATGGTGGATAATGGCGCCGTTTGCAAAGATGCTTCGAAACCATGCGGGAGCATGATTAATTATTTTTGGAGTAATAAATGGTTCGATTAACGCTCCATCGAAATAATTGTTTGCAATGAAATTTTCGATATCCGCATTGTTCCGTGCTCCAATTTCAACGCTCTCCGCATCCGCGCTATGTGCTGACTTAATAACGAATGGTGGTTTGATAGACGGCGGTTTCTCAAATGGTCCATGGGCGGTGATAGTATGCGCCTCGATTAATGGAAGCTCTTTTTTGCTGAAGAGGTCTCGAAGTATGATTTTGTTTCCTACTTTTGCCGCGTGATAAGGGTCGTTTATAATTCGAGTTCCATTTTTCTTAAGCATTTCAAGGAGGGTAAGGTATGGAGGATAATCAATTGACCCTCGATCAATACTATATTGGGCAGAAAGTTTATTTGCTTCAATACGAGAGAGGCTTTCCTCAAAATTAGAGAAGGTGATTTCATAGAGAGATATATTTTTCTCTCTGCTCTTTTCTCGAAGCATTCGTGCGAATGGCTCATCTACATAACTTGTCCATGCAAGTATGAAATCATAGCTCTCCATGGTTATTAGTATACCCTATTTATGCTGTTTGATTCATGTGTCAATATCAGTACAATATGGTGGAGTATATGAAGAATATTATTCTGGTAGTTGTTTTGGTTGGACTCGCTTCAATAGTATTACTCTGGAGAGAAGCGGATGATACGGGGAAGATGTCCGAGTTATTCGGAAGCTATTTTGGTGACGAACTTATGCTACAAGGGATTGAGGATATTGGGCATCCAATCGAAGGTTTTGATGCGGATTTACTCATGATTGCTTTCCCGGGATTGCTTCCCGTTGATTTTCATGGTGTGAGCGCATTTGAAGGGAAATACCAATTTAAAGATGGGGAACTCTCTTTTATACGTAATAGTTCAAATCCTATTTCTTCTGCGGAGCGCACCGTATCTTCCGAGGGGTATCAAGTGCTTCTTGAGAATGTAGGCAATCGGCTGAACCGCGTGATTCAAAATGAATACGATGTTCGTATGTTAATTGACGCAGTGAATATTGCCGAGCGTGTTGAGGCCAGGATCGGAATTTCTGGAGAGGCGTTAGGGGTCTCCATTACACCATTGTCGGTGCTTGAGGATAGCCGGTGTCCGATTGACGCTCTCTGTGTTCAAGCGGGAACCGTTCGACTTAACGTACGTATTGAAAATAGTCGTGGTGCCGATGAGATGGAAATTCAACTACGCGGAGAAGGAGTAAATACTGAAGCAGAGAAAATCACACTCTTACAGGTACAGCCTGATCCGGCAACTGACCGCGTACTTGAGGATTCAGATTACCTCTTCGTATTTGAGATACGAAAGCGTTAAGTATGATTGAGGGGATTATCATGGGCCTTATTCAAGGGATCGCGGAATGGCTCCCGATAAGTTCCGAAGGTCTTTTAGTGCTTGCCGATATTCATCTATTTGGAAGCACGAGCGTTTCAGAGAGTATTTCACTGGCCGTGTTTCTGCACCTCGGTACATTTGCTGCGGCATTGTGTTATTTTTGGAGAGATGTGGTTAGACTGGTGCGCGCCGGTATTTCCTGGAAAGATGCATCTATCGCCGAGCGAAAGCTCATACAGTTCCTTGCGATCGCAACCCTAGTCAGCGCTTTATTAGGAGGACTCTTTTTAGTTCTCATTGATACGTGGGAGAATTTTTTCCTGCTCTCAGGAAAAGTGGCAACGTTTGGTATTGGTGGTATGCTTCTCATAACTGGTTTGATTATGTTACAGAGAAAAGCGCATATTGAACGTGAGTTGTCGAGTATGTCTGTTACGGATGCGCTATTACTTGGGGCAGCGCAGGGGAGTGCAGCAATACCAGGTATATCAAGATCGGGAATTACGGTCTCTGGATTACTCCTCCGTGGTTTTGGTGACGCGACCGCGCTTCGAGTGAGCTTTCTTATGAGCTTGCCAATTGTGCTCCTTGGTAATATTTTCCTAAATGTTAATAACCTCTCTTTTTCAATCGAAGCGGTCTTAGGACTTGTGGTTGCTTTCGTTGCGGGACTTTCGACCATTCATGTATTGCTCACCTTTGCGCGGAAAGTCTCTTTCTCTCGTTTTGTCATTGTGTTCGCTCTTCTCCTCATTTTCTCAGTCTTTTTCTAGTTGTTTTTGCGAATAGGTTTTTGTTATCATAGTTGTATGCAAAGAAAGATATATCATAATGGAAATATATTCCTCTACGGGGTGGTTGTGATCGCGCTTGTATTAGTAGGTTTGTGGTTTTTAGGGATGAGTGTTGAAGAAGAGCCGGTCAATGGAGGGAAAGATACAGAATGGAAAACCTATCGAAGCGATGAATTTCATTTTGAAATTGATTATCCAGCCACCTGGGAGAAAGCATTCTTTCCGGATCACGCACTCGGTCCAGTGATTAATTTTTATCCAGGTGGACTTGAGGAGGATCTCCCGTTGATACATCACAGTAGTGTTCCGCAGGTTTCAATTTTCCCACACGGGATTCCTACTGAGGGTGTCTTTGGGGTGACCGCAACAAGCAGTATCGCGTTTGGCATCCCCACGCGTCTCATGCATGATTTCATAACTTCAGATGGTGATGCGTGGGCAACGTTTATGGCTCCTCAGTATGCGCCGCCATCATGGAATGAGTCAGGATTTATTTGGGCAGAGGCACCTCCCCATAATCTCTCAATTGATTGTGTGCGTGATGGCGTAACTATTGATGAGGAAATGTGCGATCCAATCTTCGGAGATCAGATCATCCGTCATGGATCAGTCGATGAGCCTTTGCGGGAGATACAAGTAGAGATGCTCGAAAGTTTTCGCTTTACCATTGGGAGTTCAGGTATGGTAGCAGATAGGATTTTTGTGGATTCTCCTCAGCCGGATGAGATAATTCAAAGTCCTTTGGTTATTTCAGGTAATGCTCGAGGGATGTGGTATTTTGAAGCAACCTTTCCGGTAACCCTTGTAGATTGGGACGGACTCATTATTGCTGAAGGGTATGTAACCGCGGAAGATACATGGATGACGGAAGATCTTGTCCCATTTAAAGGGGAGTTGGTTTTTGAAACTCCTTCCTATGGGGATCGTGGCGCGCTGATCCTTCATCGATCAAATGCATCCGGGCTTCCTGAGCACGATGCTTCGATTGAGATTCCCATCCGTTTTAAGAGATAGGTAAATCTTGTTTGTATAATTTCTGTCTCCAGAATGCTGAATCATCTAAAGAAAAAAAGCACAAAAATTATTGCGCTCCTTGCTTTCATTTCAGTTTTTCTGGTATTTGTGGTGTGGCTTGAGCGGCTCGTGGTTCAAAGTGATTTTTTTCAGCAGATGATTTTTTCATACGGGTACTTTGGGATTTTTCTCGCGTCTATTATTAGCGGTTTCAATGTGGTATTTCCGATCCCCATGGTTACGTTTGTGCCCATTTTTCTGGCATCGGGGTTAAGCTTTATTCCCGTGTTAGTTACTATTTCTTTGGGGATGACGCTCGGTGATTTTTTGGGTTTTGGATTAGGAGTGTTGGGAAGTAAGATCTCTCTTTCAAATGCTGAAAGAATAAAAAATCGCCTTTTATGGCTCCGTGATCGATATCGCATCGGCCCACTTGTGGGACTTTTTTGCTTTGTGGCGTTTACTCCTATTCCCAATGAGGTATTAGTGGTCCCAATGGGTTTTTTGGGATATCGCCTCCGAGTTATCGCTCCTATTCTTGTTTTTGGAAACCTTGTTTTTAATAGTATTGCTTATTTTGGATTTTTGAACGTACTTGAAATCGTGCGGCCATTTATCACCACCTTACTCTAGATAGAGGGTATCAGGACGCGCTATACTTACCTTATTATGTGTTTTTAATAATTCTCTATTATATTCTATGACACTCCTACAACGTCTTACGCTTTTAACACTTCGTCTCTCCCTTGGCTTCTTGATGTTTTATGCTGGCATTACGAAAGTATTAAATCCTATGTGGTCAGCAGAAGGGTATCTTGCTAATGCAAAAACTTTCTCCGGATTATATCAATGGTTCAGTAACCCGGAGATTCTTCCAGTGGTGAATTTCTTAAATGAATGGGGACTCACCTTAATCGGCGTTACCTTGATGCTCGGTGTGTTTGTGCGTTTAAGTGCTTTTCTGGGCGCGCTTATGATGCTTCTCTATTATTTCCCTATTTTAGATTTTCCATTTCCAAACGCCCATGCGTACCTTATTGATGAACATATTATCTATTTCCTTGCATTTTTGGTGTTGGCATTTTTCAACGCAGGACGCGTTTGGGGAATTGAAGGGTTGCGGGGAACGCATGACGCGTAGTTCTCCTCATTCTTTGGTCTATTTTGGTTCGACCGTATCAGTGTTAGAATAGTGCCATGCATACTCGTAGCAGTGAAAATCGGTTTCAGTTTTACCTCTTCCTCATCCTTTTTGGAGGAGTCTCTTTGTTGACGTTCTTTATCTTCAAGCCCTTTTTGACGGTTCTCTTTCTTGCGTTTATTCTTGCGGTAGTACTCTATCCGGTTTATAAGAGGATTCTCCGTTGGGTGGGGCGTCCAACGATTGCCGCGCTTTTGGTTATTCTAATTACTGTCGCGGTGATTGTAGGTCCCCTTGCCGCAATTGGTATTCAAGTATTTAATGAGATCGGCAACACCTATCTCTCGATCGTAAGTGCTCCTGAAGGGGATCGGTTACTTGGAGACGCGACCCGATATATCGAAAGACCAATTCAGGTCATTTTTCCTGATTTTTCTCTTGATCTTCGGTATTATCTCGAGGACCTCCTTGGTTGGATGATTGATAATATTGGGCCGATATTTTCTCGTACCGCCCAAGTGGTTTTAAGTACCATCTTTACCATTATTGGACTTTTCTTTTTCTTGCGTGACGGCACGTATCTGCGGGATGCGTTAATTCGTATGAGCCCACTAGGAACTGCCCGGGATATGATCGTGATTAAAAATCTTCAAAAGAGTATCCGCTCCGTGGTGGCCGGATCAGTGCTAGTCGCAATGGTACAGAGTATTCTGGTTGGCATTGGTCTTGCCATTTTTGGTGTTCCTAATCCGACTCTCTGGGGAACCTTCGCGCTATTTACCGCTTTCATTCCTGGGGTTGGAACCAGTTTGGTGTTAGCGCCCGCGGTGATCTACCTTATCGCCATGGGGCACCTCCTCTCCGGGTTAGGTCTCTTAGTATGGGGAATACTTCTCGTTGGACTTGCCGATAATATTTTAATCCCATTATTTTACGGAAGGGATGTGCCGGTTCATCCGCTCTTTATTTTATTCTCGGTATTAGGAGGGTTATTGTTTTTTGGTCCAATTGGATTTCTCTTTGGCCCGATTATTGTGAGCCTCTTTGTGAGTTTGCTTGAAATATACCAAGTTCTGATAAAAGGCGAAAATGAACGCTTATGAAATTCTTTTTTGCATTAATTATCCTGTTTTTAATCAGTATGAGCGTGTTTGTGTTTGATGCGTGGCCACGACAGGGCGCTTCAGCAATCGCCTCATTTGAACATTGTGTTAATCAAGGATTCCCAGTTTTTGGGGGAAATACTTCGGAATGTCGCACTGATGGCGGGGAAGTCTTTTTTGGTCACGGGGATCAGATTCGAGTAATTGAACCGCAAGCTGATACCGTGATCTCAAGTCCGATTACCGTGATAGGTGAAGCGCCAGCATCTTGGTTTTCGAATGGGCGTATACCACTTCGATTAGTTGCCACAGGTACGGAAGACTATATTACAGAAGGTTATGTTGAGGCGATCGGTGAAGTTTCAAATACAGCACTTACTCCGTTCCGGGGAGTGCTTCTTTTTAGTTCCCCGAGTTCAACCAAAGTAACACTCGTTCTTGAGCATATTACTGAGACGAAATCCCCTCATCATTTGAGAGATAGTGTATCGGTCCCACTCTTTTTGGATGGGAGCGTTAACATGGTAAACTAGAGTGAGTGTTTACTAGTGTGCGTATAACTAATTATTACATATGGAACATTATGTTTGTGAAGGGTGCCAAGGGGCTTCAGATACCGCAGGTGTATGCACAACTCCTGCATGTGAGAATCAGGGGAAAGACCTCGGTGCGTGTAATTGTGAGGGAGGCACTGCTTCTCATGGAAAAGAAAGTACCGATTCTTCCGCTGGAGGAGATACGCCAGCGATGTAATTATGCGTATTATCATTTATACGAAGACAGGATGCCTGTGGTGTCGGGATGCGCTCCTCATGTTGAATGAGCGCAACGCTTCATATGAAGAAAGAAATGTAACCGAGAATCAAGCGTATTATCAAGAACTGGTTGAAAAATCAGGACAAGACAAAACACCGACCGTAGATATTGACGGTGTTATTCTCAAAGATTCGGATGCTCAAGAAATCAAGGCGTACCTCGATAAAACAGAAGGAGCATCCTCCTAGGGTGCTCAAAAGGGGTGATGCCAAAACTAAGAGACGTGCGCGGGCACTCCTTTCACGAATGAAGAAGAGCGTTCCTGATGCTCGTATGATTTTGCGTTATAGTAACCCGTGGGAGCTTTTGGTTGCGGTTATGCTTTCTGCTCAATGTACTGATAAAAGAGTTAATCAGGTAACCGCTTCCTTGTTCAAAAAGTATCGAACCCTCGAAGATTATGCGAATGCCTCGATTCGGGTATTTGAGCGAGACATTAAGTCAACGGGATTTTATCGAATGAAGGCAAAACATATTATTGCTACCGCAATACTGATTCGCGATACCCACGGAGGAGTCGTTCCTCGCCGGATGGAGGATCTCATTCGGCTACCTGGAGTTGCTCGTAAAACCGCAAATGTGGTTTTGGGTAATGCGTATGGAATTGTTGAGGGGATTGCTGTCGACACGCACGTACGTCGCCTTGCGCGTGTATTTGAATTAACGGATGAGCATAATCCTGATAAAATAGAGAAAGACTTGATGGCGCTTTTCCCCCGCACCGCATGGTTTCCACTCACCTATTATTTCATTGAATTTGGTCGTCGTTTTTGCCCCGCGCGGGCACACGATCATGCGTCGTGTCGGGATCGTCTGGGTTTAGCATAGTAACGCTTTTTATTATGAGATTATCTTATATTACGATTCCACTTTTTGTGCTCGCGATTGCGCTTCTCGGGAATACCTTCACAGTGCCGGGGCTTGTGTGGTTTGACTCCTTAGTCTTGCCAGCATATACCCCTCCGTCTTGGGTGTTCGGATTTGCGTGGAGTATTATTTATATCCTCGCGACCATCGGAGCAATTTTATTATGGAAAAGTACACCACGAGATCCACTATGGCAGCATTTGGGGCTCCTGCTTGTGTTTAATGGATTTTTGAACATTTTTTGGACTGAATTGTTTTTTTACCACCATCTCATTCTCCAGTCATTGATTGAAATGGTCGCGCTTAACCTAATTACCCTGATTATTATCCTTTTGGGATGGAAGCGATCTCGCACCGCGTCTCTTTTGTTCGTTCCTTATTTCTTGTGGGTATCATTTGCAACCTATCTGACGTACGGCATTCTTATGCTTAATTAAGACTAAGGTTTATGCAGAAGCGCTCCTTGTCTCGTATATCAGAGTTTCAAGACGCGGTTTATCAACATGACCGAATGTATCGCCGTAGGTTTCCGTGGCGAGAAACACGAGACCCGTATCATATTTGGGTTTCGGAGATGATGCTTCAACAGACACAAGCAGATCGGGTAGTAAAAAAATACGATGAATTTTTGCACACGTTTCCTACGGTCGATACGCTTGCGCGTGCTTCGCAGAAGCATGTCCTAAAACGCTGGCAAGGACTTGGGTACAATCGGCGTGCCATGTTATTGCATCGTGCAAGCAAGGTAGTTTCTCGTACCTACAAAGGGTTGTTACCGAGCTCAATTGAGGAGCTTGAAGCACTGCCAGGGATTGGCCCTTATACGGCTCGCGCAATTTTAACTTTTGCGTTTAATATTCCCGTGGTACTGATCGAGACCAATATCCGTACCGCGTTTATCCATCATTTTTTTTCGAAGACAAAGAAAAAAATTAATGACCGAGAAATTCTTCCATACATTGAAGTAGCTATTGATACAAAAAAACCAGCTTATTGGTATGGAGCACTTATGGATTATGGGGCGATGATTAAACGAACAAGGGTTAATCCAGGGAGACGAAGCACGCACCATGTGAAGCAGTCTTCTTTTTTGGGTTCTAATCGGCAGTTGCGTGGAAAAATTCTTCGTATAACCTTACGGTCAAAACAAACGCTTGATGATCTTATTCATGAGTGTTCCGCTTTTTCTTCGAAGCAAGTTGAAGATACGGTATCGAGGCTATCTCATGAGGGTATGATTCGACAGCAGGGAAGATATTTTTTAGTATAAATAAATCGTTATGAAAAAACATTCGAAAATAGGCAAACGTCCAGGAGCTCCAACATATCGAACCTCTTCGCAATTCAAGAGTTCGGCCTGGTTAAAGAACCAACATGCGCGTGCGCACAATCCGCATGTTTTTCGGCAGAAACGGCCTGGGGGCTAGTGAGTGTCTTTGATTCTCGCGCTGTAATAGATACCGAAGGTTATGAGAATGATCCCGAGAATTGAAAACAGGTATGAAAACGGCAGGAAGATAAGTATGAGGCTTCCAATGACGGGAGCGACCACAAATGCAAGTGGTCTGGCAATACGAAAGAACGCAATTAAGTCAGAGTCGTGCTGTGTTACTTGTTTGAAGAAGTAGCTTTCGGACATAATCTCAATGGCGCTTGCGCCAATACGGGTGACAAATAGAAGCACAGACCACAAGAGAAAATCCTTTGAAGGAATGAGTGATAATGTAATACTAAAAATTCCGGCGATAATAAAACCGATGATCAGAAGTTCTTTTTCCCCTAGTTTTTTGTCGGCGATTTTTCCAAGGGGAATTTCTAAAAGTACAAATGGAAGGAGCATAATTGCAAACATGATACCGATTTCTTTCCATGAAAAAAGTAGGTGCTCGTAGAGATAAATAGGGAGATAAATGACCATCCATGCGTAGAAGAAGTGTAGGAAAAAATTGACGAAGAAAATGTGATGGCAATTAGAATTTTTCCAAAAGAGTTTTGTGGTCTCTATGATTGCGATTCGATCATAGGATTCTTTTTTAAATTTTCTAAAGGTGGTAAATACAATAATAAAAAGGGGTATAAGGAAAAGCGCCGAAAGTAGGTATATCTTCCAAAAATCTCCATTAGTAAGAATTAACCCAACGATAAGAGGGGCGATGACAAACGCGGTATTGATGACAGTCAAAAAGATTCCGCGAGTATTACCAGTTGTGGCATCTTCAGAGAGGCTTTCAAGGAAAAGATCGAGATTATAGAGGAGGAGTGGAGCAATGACGAGATGTGCAATAAAAAGGGGGATGATAATAAGAAATTGTGTACTAAATGCTAATCCTAAAAGAACTCCTATTTCAAGCACCGTAAGGATCAACATGAGTCGATAATTACCGATTCTTTTAAGGATGCGGGCAATGTTGAGAAAAGTAACGATCATACCTATTGATCCGGCGGTATAAAGCAGCCCCACTACTTTTTCGGTAGTAAAAGTATCAAGAAATGTTGAGTTGATGTAGACAACAAGAACGTAGTGGAGTGAGAGGAGGAGTGTGACAAAATAGATTGCACGAAAGAGCCCGCGATTTTTAGAGATCTTGTGGTGAGTCCTGGTGAGATAGTACATATGCTATACTCCCAATAATACCGGAATTACAATCGGATGTTTATTTGTCTTTTGGAAAAGAAATTTCCCAACCGCGTCAGTCACTACACCTCGTATGTAATCAAAGTTAAGCGGGTTCATTCCTACCGCGGAATCTTCAACAGTCTTTTTAATAATGATACGTGTCTGATGTAGAAGCTCTTGTGATTCACGTAAGTATACAAAGCCTCGGGAAATGATGTCGGGAGATTTTCGGAGTTTTCCTGTTTTGGTATTGATAGTCGCAATAATGACAAACATGCCGTCTTTTGCGAGAAGTTGGCGGTCTCGTATGACGACATCCTGCATTCCTCCAACCGCAAACCCATCAACCATCACAATACCGTTTCCAGCTTTTTCTTTTCTGACCATAATTTTTTGGCCCTGATCAGTGATCTCGATGATAGATCCATTGTCTGGGACTATCGTGTGGGATTCAGGCATACCTAGTGTGTGCGCAAGTTCTGCGTGCAAGCGGAGACGATAATGATTTCCGTGAACGGGGATGAAGAATTTTGGTTTGATTTTTTTATGGAGCCATTCCAATTCTCCTCGATTTCCGTGACCAGTTGAGTGGATATACACTTCTGATGTTCGGTAATGAATGATTTTTGCACCCTGCCGAGCGATGTTGTCTTTCAATTTTTCTACCGTTTTTTCATTACCAGGGATAATAGATGAGGAGAGTAAGACCGTATCCTGTTTTGTGAGGCGAAGCATTTTGTGGGATTTTGTTGCAATACGCATTAATGCTGCGAATTCTTCTCCTTGAGCTCCTGTGGCGAGAATGACAATTCTCTCAGGAGGATAATCAGATGCTTCCTGTGCGCTGATAATCGTCCCTTTTTTGGTTTTAAACATTCCTGCCTGTGATGCGATCTCAAGATTTACCTTCATGCTCCTGCCCTCGATAACAATTTTTTTCTTTGAATTTTCGGCAATCTCGATGATTTTCATTAGTCGTTGGAGCTGTGATGCAAAGGTGCCAATAATGAGACGGCCTTTGATGTTTTTTATGATCTCCTCAAGATTTTTATGCACTTCTTCTTCGGGGGTTGAAAATCCAGGATTTTCAACATTTGTTGAATCGGCAAGTAAGAGAAGCACTTTCTCTTTTTCAAAGATGGCATATGCGTTTTCTTCGTCCTCGTGTGGAACTCCGTCGGTGTGGCGAAGTTTATAATCTCCCGGGGTAACAATTGAACCAAACGGGGTTTCAATAATAATTCCCATTGAGTCAGGTATAGTATGGGTAACTGCAAAAAATCGAACAAAAAGATTTCCAATAGGAATGCGAGCGTCTTTTTCAATCGTATGAATTTCCAATTGTTTCAAATGAGGGAATTCTGCCTGTCGTTTTTTTAACATGATTGCCGTCAGGTTGCGGGTATAGATTGGAGGAAATCCGATCCGATCAATGATATAGGGCACTCCACCAATATGATCAAGGTGTCCGTGGGTAATAAATACTGCTTTGATCTTTTCTTTTCTTTCTTCAAGGTAGGTAGTGTTGGGAAGGATATAGTCGATACCAGGAGTTTCTTCTTCTTTAAACTGGAATCCCATATCAATCACGATAATTTCATCTCGGTATTCTATGGCGGTCATATTTTTGCCGATTTCTTCAACTCCTCCAAGGGGAATAATCCGGATATTCTCTCCAGCAGGTGGAATTGGAGTTGATTTTCTGGGTTCGAGATTTCGCTTGGAGGGAGCGAAGGGTTGTTGTCGTGGTCGCATCGAGCGATTTGTGCGACGGCGTCGCGTTGGGGAGCTACGACGATCTCCCGTTGCATGTCTTCGGTTTGTCTGCTGATGATGGGTGTGTGGTGTCATGGTAATTATTTTTTTAACAAAATCTAATAGATACTATTTTATTTTTTTGATTATTTTACAAAGATCTTCCAAACCTTCTCGGTATTGGTATACCATTCGTGAACATTGAGGAATCGTTCAGAGGGAATAGTAAGGTGTCCGAGAGAAATGTTTTGGGTTCCTGGTGAGACAAGATAGATGAAATGGGGAACGTAGAGGAAGACCGCGGGCGTATCATTCTGTATTTCTTCGTTGAATTCTTGGTATTTACGCGCGCGCGCTTCTGGATCAAAGGTGATACGGGCGTCTTCCAGGAGTTTGTCCGTGGTGATGTTGGCGTAGAGCGCGATATTAAGACCCGGATCATTTCGTTGTGAAGAATGCCAGAATGCGAAAAAATCAAGGTCTCTTCCAATGATTTCTCCAAAAAGGAGGGCGTCGTACCGCCGAGGTCTGATGACATTCTGATTGAGGTCGCTGGTATCAAAAACTTTTATCTCGACTGAAGCCCCGATAGCATCCCATGCTTCCTTGAGTATCGTGGCAACTGCTTTTAATTCAGGAACATTTGACGTTGAGAGCGAGAAGGACAGACGTAGCACTTCGCCACCTTTCTCCTTTTCGCGTATACCAGTCTCTGGATTAAGTTCCCACCCATTATCCTCGAGTAGTTCAATTGCTTTTTCTGGATCGTACGCATGGTCACCGTTTTCTTCACCGTTAAGAAGCGCGAGAATACCCGGTGGTATTGGTTGGTTTAATGGTTCGCCAAATCCTTTAAGCACTTCTTCCACAATATGTTCTCGGTCTACGGAAACCTCAAGCGCTTCCCGTACTGATTGGTCCGCAAAGAGAGGAGCTTGATTTTGATTGAAAAATACTCCAAAGATACGCGGAAGCGGGACGGTGATACCAACCGTATTTAGATTTTCTTCAATGAGGGTGACCGCATGTTCAGGGAGAATACTATTAATATGTGCTATTTTTTTATTCTGATATGCCTCAATCAATGCTTGCTCGTTAGTGTAGAAAGAGATATTCAGATTGCTGATATAGGGAGCCCCAAGCGCGTAGTCTTTAAATGAAGCGAGGGAGTAGGTATCTGGGACGCCAGACGCGTTTCTGCGAATTTTTTTTATTTTGTATGGACCTGATCCGATGGGTTCAATATTGTATTGGCTAAACTGAAATTCTTCAGCGCCGGCATTTTGCCAGATATGCTTGGGGAGAATACCGAGAGTGGCATTCTCGAGAAAAGGTGCGTAAGGTTGTGAGAGAAGAATGCGGACCACACGATCAGATATCTTCTCAGCAACGACCCCTTCCCAGTTAGCGCGTTTGGGGCTTCGGAGTGCCTGGTCTTGGGCGCGAGTGATCGTAAAGACGACATCATCAGCGGTTACTCGGCGTCCGTCATGAAAAACCACGTCATCGCGAAGGATAAAGGTATACGAGAGATGATCTTCCGCAATAGTTACTGATTCTGCAATATCCGGAATGAGTCCTCCTTCAGGTGTCGCTTTCATTAATCCTGAATAAATAAGTTGGGTGAGGTCTCGATCCGCGTCTGAAAGAGCAAGGAGTGGGTTAATAAAGCGCGGAGATCCAATGACGCCCTCAGTAACAGTTCCGCCTTTGACTGGAACCGCGACGCTGAAAAAGGTATTCACTTGTCCAACCAGCGCGAGCGCGCTTATTGAAAGACCTAAGAAAAACATGCCAAAAATAAGGCGTTCAGTAAACGAGAATGAAGCCACAATAGTGTTGATTTGTTTTGATTTTGGGATTGAATAGTGTTTCCCAAAAAGCTGCGCAATCTTTGCTTTCACAGTAGTCGAGGTGTATCGCGGTGAAAATGGAGCCTGCTCCGTATCACGGCGGTTTTTGTTATATGATTAATTTTGATTTTTCTTTTGGAGGTTTTTAGAGAATAAGTGCGAGAAAAGCCGATAGTGCGAAAAGTACGCCAAGAATAATAGTGACATTAAATAATGTTTTTTCAAGCCCTCGTCTGGTTGCGGGAGCTCCGCTACCATCACTTCCGCCAAATGCGCCACCGGCACCGGTTCCTGTCTGCTGCAACAATATGGTCGTAATAATAAGAAGTGAGAGGATAATTTGTACGTACGGAAGTATCCCGCGAACAATCTCCATTGGAGGAATAATAGCACGGGAATAAGATAATGCAAATCTTGACATATTTTCTATACTTTTATCCTCTAAAATCTCATTTCCAGAAATGTGGTAGCGTGGAATGCGCCACCATTGTTTTGTGCTCAATACCTATCTCTAGCCCAAATGAGGAGGTTTTTATGGATACAATCGTATTGACATTTTCAATTTACTTAGTACAATACCACACACAACGTAGCATTATCAGCCTTAAAAAGTTTAGCGTATGGCTATCAAAAGAAAAAAGACAGTGATGAAAAAGAAGAAATCAGCACCTTCTAAGAAAAGTGGGATATCTCATGCCCAACCCGCACGAAAAGGAGTTATTCCTCTTGGAGACCGGATTCTTATTGAAGAAATAAAAAAGGAAGAGAGTGAGAAGCGTGTTGCGGGTATTATCATTCCTGCAACCGTAAAAGAGGATCGCGAAACAAAGCGAGGGCGAGTGGTCGCGGTTGGCGAAGGGAAGGTGGTTGATGGTACTCGTGTTCCCGTAGAAGTTATGCGTGGAGACACAGTGCTCTTTCAGTGGGGAGACCAGTTGGTGATTGATGATAAAGAGTATTATATTGTCAGCGAATCAAGTATTTTAGCAGTCATTAGGTAACATTTTGATGTTTTAAGATATGAGTAAACAAATCTATTACAATGAAGAAGCTCGGAAAGCGCTTAAGCGGGGTATTGATGCGGTAGCGCATGCCGTAAAGGTAACCATCGGACCTCGTGGGCGTAATGTGGTACTAGATAAAGGCTATGGTGCCCCTACAATTACCAATGATGGCGTTTCTATCGCAAAAGATATCTCGCTCAAGGATAAGTTTGAAAATATGGGGGCTGAGATTATTAAGGAGGTTGCAAATAAGACGAACGATACTGCAGGAGACGGAACAACGACCTCAGTAATCTTAACGCAAGCGATGGTTGTAGAAGGATTGCGACACACAACCATGGGAGTTAATGCCATGGGAATTCGTCTTGGTATCGAAAAAGCAGCTTTGGCAGTAGTTGATGCTTTGAAGAAAATTGCAAAGCCAATGAAAGGCAAAGATGAGATAAAACATGTTGCCACTATTTCTGCGGAATCAGAGTCTATCGGATCAATTATTGCAGAGACGATTGAGAAGGTTGGTAAAGATGGAGTTGTGACGGTTGAAGAATCGCAGTCATTTGGCGTTGAGTCTGAGGTAGTAGAAGGACTTGAATTTGATAAAGGATATGTCTCACCGTATATGATTACCGATGGTGAGCGCATGGAGGCTGTATATAAAGATGTAGCGATCCTTATTACCGATAAAAAAGTTTCAGTAATTAAGGAAGTACTTCCTCTTCTTGAGAAACTTGCGCAAAGTGGAAAGAAAGAATTGGTAATTATTGCGGAGGATGTTGATGGAGAAGCACTAACGACCTTTGTGCTCAATAAGCTTCGAGGCGCATTCCATGTATTAGCTGTTAAAGCTCCAGGATATGGTGATCGCAAGAAAGAATTGCTTCAGGATATTGCGGTAACCGTTGGCGCAAAAGTGGTATCTGAGGACCTTGGATTAAAACTAGAGACCGCTGACGTGGATGTGCTTGGAAAAGCAATGAAGATTGTCTCAAGTAAAGATAATACCGTTATCGTCGGCGGTAAGGGACAAAAAGCCGCGATTGATGAGCGGGTTAAACAGTTAAAGAAGCAAAAAGAGCAAAGTGACTCGAAATTTGATCGTGAAAAATTTGAAGAGCGAATCGCAAAACTTTCAGGTGGTGTCGCCGTGATTCGAGTTGGGGCTGCGACTGAAACTGAAATGAAATATCTTAAATTGAAAATTGAGGATGCAGTAAACGCAACCAAAGCCGCGATCGAAGAAGGCATTGTTCCTGGTGGCGGTAGTGCTTTGATTCGTGCAGCACACAAGGTTTCAAGTGCATCAGGAGCTTCTCGAAGTCGAGAAGAAGAGGTTGGGTTTGAAATTGTGCTTAAAGCACTCGAAGCCCCACTACGCCAAATTGCCGTGAATGCTGGCAAGGATGATGGCTCAGTGATTGTCGAAAAGGTGAAAGAGCTCGGAGATAATGGTGGCTATGATGCAAACAAGGATGTATTAGTCGATGATATGCTTAAAGAAGGTATTATTGATCCGGTAAAAGTAACTCGCAGTTCTGTTGAAAACGCTGCTTCTGCTGCCGCAATGCTACTTACTACCGAGGTCGCTATTACGGATGAACCAAAAGAAGAGAAGGATACCCCACCGGTTCCAGGTGGCGGTATGGGTATGGACTACTAATAATTTACTTTGGTTAGAATGTGGAAAATAAAAACCCCTAGCTGAGAAACTCAGTTAGGGGTTTTGCTTACCACTCACTACTATTCAAGTGAGTATGTTCGATTGGTAGGTGCCAGGAAAGGGATTTCATTGATACGCACTGCCCGAGCCTTTGCGTACCCCCGTTGTGCCAGCTCTTCCGCTGAATTTTCAGCGTAAGTGATGATTCGGATACGGGATGGGTCTGAGGTGAGCGGTTGTATCGTAGCGGCAAAAAAGTATCCGTTGGTACGAAACCCGTGATCTCTTGTTGCTCTGGCAGTGAGCGTAACTGCTTCAAGGGAGTGGTTTTTCGATCCTGCGAGATCAGAGAAACTTCTCTCCAGGTGAATCAGTCCGTCGAGAATTTTTGCTTGATCAGAGGCAAATTCCGAACTGATGATAGCGGTTCGGTTTATTTGGGGCTCCAGTGCTCTGTGATGTTCTTTTCTGAACACCATTGCTCCAATGGTGAGTACACATACGGTATAAGGCACGAGAAAAGATCTTGTCATAAAAATTCCTTTCGTCTAGTCTGGATTGTACCGAGATCTCCATCTTTGTCAAACAAAAAAGTTCGTGGTAAAATATACCCGCTTATTAGCCTAATCATTTGCTATTTCTATGAGCATAGTTTTATACATTGTTTTAGGTGTTGCGGTGGTCGGAGTATTTTGGATCATTGCGGCATATAACGGATTTGTGCGATTAGTTAATCGTTCAAAAGAAGCATGGGCAGATATTGATGTTCAGCTTAAGCGCCGATATGACCTCATTCCCAATCTGGTGAATACAGTTAAAGGGTATGCAGCACATGAAGCAGGGACATTCGAGAAGGTCACTGAAGCACGCACGCGCGCAATGCAGGCAGGAAATGTACATGATAAAGAACAAGCGGAGAATATGCTCACGGGAGCGTTGAAATCACTATTTGCGGTTGCGGAAAGCTACCCAGATCTTAAGGCAAATCAGAATTTTTTGGAGCTCCAGCGCGAGCTTTCTGACACTGAAAATAAGATCCAAGCTGCCCGCCGTTTTTACAATGGCAATGTGAGAGACCTCAATACTAAGATTGAGACTTTCCCCTCAAATATTGTTGCTGGAATGTTTCGCTTTGATAAACGTGACTTTTTCGAACTTGAAGAAGGTGGGGAAGCACGTGAAGCAGTTCAGGTTAACTTCTAAGCTTCTCTTCGGTGGTAGAGACTTTATATGGCAACTTTATACACCCACCAAGATCAAAATATTCGGAAAACATGGGTACTCATGACGCTTTTCCTCGTGAGCGTGATTGGGATTGGGTGGGCATTTAGCTTTGTGCTCGACAATGTATTCATTCTTTATGTCGCCGTGGCGGTGAGTATCCTCATGAACATATGGAGTTATTGGTATTCGGACAAGATTGTCTTAGCAATTGCCGGAGGAAAGCAGGTAAGTCGCGAGGCATATCCTGATCTTTGGAATATCACGGAGAATCTCGCAATTACTGCTGGTCTGCCAATGCCCAAGCTCTATCTTATTCATGATGACGCACCTAACGCGTTTGCAACCGGAAGAGACAAAACGCATGCGGCAGTCGCGGTTACAACAGGGCTTCTCTCAATGCTTGATCGTAGCGAGATTGAGGGGGTGATTGCGCACGAACTCGCCCATATTGGTAATCGAGACATTTTATTAACCACTATCGTGGTAATTTTGGTCGGGTTTGTAACCTTGCTGTCAGATTTCTTCCTACGCATGACTTTTTATGGACATGGCGGTGGACGTGATCGTGACGGGAGAGTACAGATGATTCTACTGCTTATTGGCATTGTGCTCGCGATTGTGGCTCCACTCGTAGCGATGGTTATACAACTTGCGATTTCAAGAAAACGTGAATTCTTGGCTGATGCGAGCGGCGCGCTATTAACTCGCTATCCCGAAGGTTTAGCACGCGCGCTTGAGAAGATCTTTTCATATACTCAAGACTTGAAGCGCGCGAATCATGCAACCGCGCATCTCTATATTGCGAACCCTTTTAATTCGCAAAAAAGTCGCCGAGGATTTTTTACGAAACTTTTTATGACGCATCCTCCGGTTGAAGAGCGGATTGCCGCGCTTCGCGGCAGGAGAGAGGTATAAGAGTTATCACGGAGGGTTCGCATAGTGGTCGAGTGCGCTCGCTTGGAGAGCGAGTAAGGGTTACACCTTCGAGGGTTCGAATCCCTCACCCTCCGCAAATCGTAACTTCGCGTTCTGACAGTGCGGTCGCGCGCCGTGATGGGCGCACGGCGCGCGACAATTTTCCTCGCCGCTTCGCGGCGAAATGGCTCGGCGGGGTGAATTCAAAAAGAGCGGATTTGTCACGAACCCGAGGGTTCGTTCCGATTTTTTGGACGAACGACTTTATTTCATGTAGATTGTCCGACTTCGCCAAAAAATCGGCCTGTTTCGTCTAAAATCCATGCCTGCAGGGGTTCGACTTTTGAACGCGGCGAACAAAGCAACCTACGCCAACAAGGAAGCGCCGAAAGTCGCGCCCTCCCGCCTCAAATCCGAGGACTATCATTTTGAACAGGACGGCTTGATATATCACGATACCTATTTTGGCGGGCGCGACTTTATCGGCGGAGAAATCGTATATGAAAGCGAAAAGCCGGTCTGGGGTGCAAATTATTTCGGCTTCGTGCTAGACGAAAATATTAGCGAGAAAGATGTATACGATTTTTTGCGTAGTGCGCTTATGCAGGAATATGACGATGTTATTCCCGTGCGCGCACTGGGTGGGAGGGGCAAGCACAATACCAATTTTGTATCTTGCCATTCATTCTTGATAAAATGGTATGGCAAGATTCTTTTTTTGGAGCCGCATTTTTTCGCCGAAACGCATTCAAGCGAGGGCGCGGCGGGAGGAGGGGGATGGGGGGAGGAATCCCGCCGCGCCCGAGCTTCCCGCCGGAGCGAAGCGGAGGCGGGTCAGTTCCCTTCAAAAAAGGTTCGTGCAAAGTGTAATATTTCACCGCAATGATTCACGAAGGACAGCCTTGAGGCTGTCCGAGTGAAGCATCATTGCGAGACGGGCAAGGAGATGAGAAAGACGGAGCGAATACCGAGCCAGCAGGCGAGGTCGCGAGTCGGGGTCGCAGAAATTTCCGAGTGACGACGAGGAAATTATCAGTGACCGAATCCCTGCCGGCAGGCAAGCTTCACCCTCCGCAAAATAATGAAGCGAAATATATTTTGCGAGACGTTAGTCTTAAACAATTCGTTCTTGACCCCAAAGACGCTAAGCGCGGGGGTTGAGGAAATGATCGAAAGTAAATCACAGGTTATTAATAATCAACAAATTTATGAATAACATGATCACCATTCAGACAACCGTCAAAGCTCCTATTGAAAAGGTGTGGGAGTGTTGGACAAAGCCCGATCACATTTCCATGTGGGCGGCGAGTGGCGATTGGGAAGCAATCGCTAAAAGCAATGACTTACGCGTTGGCGGTACGTTTAACACGCGCATGCAAGCAAAAGACGGCAGTGCCGGCTTTGATTTTATTGGCGAGTACACCGCTGTTGTTCCTCATGAGCGTATCGAGTACACCATGGATGATGGTCGTAAGGTAAAGGTGGTGTTTGAGACAGAGTCAAAAGGAGTAAAAATTGTTGAAAGTTTTGAAGCTGAGAAAGAGAATTCAGAAAAGGTACAAAGAGATGGTTGGCAAGGGATACTTGATAGTTTTAAGACGTATGCTGAAAAGGCAATTAAAAAATAAGTAACAATATATGAATCTTAAGGATCGTATCGCTACTGAAGCACAACAAGCAATAGATGATCATGTGTTTCCTGGGTGTGTAATTGGTATTGTATACAAGGATGGAACCGGCTCTATACTGCCATTTGGGCATTTCACCTATCAGCAATCATCCTCACGTGTAAAAGAGGACAGTATGTATGATGTTGCGTCAATTACCAAATCGATCCCTACCGGAAGTATTGCCCTTCAGTTGATTGACCAAGGAAAGTTGCATGTCACTGACAAACTCATTGAGTATGTCCCTGAGTTTAGAAATAGTGATCGAGAACGAGTTTTAATTAAACACCTGCTCACGTACACACTAGATGGCTATGGTCTGGCCTCATTAAAAGAGAAGAGTGCAGATCAACTCTTTGAGATATTACTTACACACGATTTTGAAAAACGTCCAGGAACGGTATTTAAATATTCAAATATTCCCGCAGCATTACTTGGCTTGGTGGTTGAGCGGATTACTGGAAGAACACTTGATCAAGTTGCGGATGAGTGTTTTTTCAATCCGCTCGGTATGGAACGTACGACGTTTTATCCGGAAAATTATTTAATTGATGATATTGTCCCAACTGAACGTGATGATTGGCGTGGTCTGGTGCACGGTGTTGTGCATGATGAAAGCGCGTATATTTTTAAGAGAAGTGGCAAAATTGTTGGGCACGCGGGTTTATTCTCCACCGCTCCTGATTTATTAAAGTTTCTCGAGATGCTTCTGCACAAGGGTGTTTTTAATGGAAGGAGGTATCTTTCAGAAACAATAATTACCCGCATGACAGAGAATCAAATCCCCTTGCTTGATGATACTACGGGACTTGGCTGGGAACTTAATCAGCCTCGATATATGGGGGAATATGCGGGATCGAACACTTTTGGAAAGACCGGTTTTACCGGTACACTTTGTGTGGTAGATATTTCGAGAGGGGTTGCGTACACCATCCTTTCTAATCGGATCTTCCCACAACGACCTCCCAATTCTCACTCTATTAATAGGTTTAGGAAAATTATCGGGGAAATTGTTCTGAAGCCGTAATTTTTTAATTGTGGATTCTTTTTTTCTCTGATAAGGTGTACATATGAAAAACACATCACGAGATACGATATGGCAGAAGATTCAGCATGGCGTGTTTATTATTGCTGAAGCAGGCAAAAATTTTATTCAAACCGAAGAAGAAAAGACGGTTGTTGCTTGATGAGATCAGTGTTGATCTCCGGAAGATTGGCTCAGGTGATATTCCCGATTTTGTGATGCTTGACTATTCTTACGGGTGAATTATTTTTTGCTTTTTCTGAGGCGAGGTGATAAAGTCTTCGATGGGAGATCTGACAGTATTAACTAGTACAGTAGAAGTGATCAACAAAAGGAGCATGGATGTCGTCGAGAAAAAAATCAACACGGACAAGAGCTAATCGCCGTGACAGACGAAAAGCGAAAGCATCAGGAAATTTTCGTCGTCCAGGAAGAAGCAATCCTCGAAAGGTTGGCCACGGTGGAAGCGGCATGAAAACAAGAGGGAAGCCAGATTAACCTCAATAATCGTGCTTTATCAAAAACCCGTACAACAACATGTGCGGGTTTTTTTATTACTATCAATCCGAAATTTATTTAAACCATGTTTTTGCTACCATGTCCGGTGTGTAGAAATCTTATTTTGAACTTGTTACTATAACTGCATGGTAGTCAAAGAGCTTAAGGAATCCTGCACTGCGCTACTTATTGGAGGTATTTTACTACTCTTTTTATGGGGTGTTATGATGACTTCGGCGCCCCCTACTCCAGAGGAATCAGAGAATATTGAGGATGTAAGAGTCTCAGGTATGCCACAGCTCCTTATACAGGAGAGCGGAAGTTTGGGGGGTCTTAATAATTTGATTTTCAATCAAGAAGAGGAGCGTTACGTACCTGTTAAGGATCATCTTATTTCATACGTCCTCTATGGAAGCGGTATTCGGGCGCGGCGAAGTGATGCAGTCGGTGGAACCTTGGCAATACCAAGCGCGCTTGCGCCAATTGGTGAGCATGTATTTGCTATGATCCCTTCATATCATACGCTACTTAAGTTAGATCGGGATCTCTCTGTCCGTACTCAAGAAAATTTCGGACCATTTACCTATGCAGGGTCATTCACTCGATTTATGCGCGCGCATAACAATCACCTGTTTTTCTTTTATGATGATCCGAATGAAGGCACGATATTATTCGCGTACGATCGGGATCTTAATCGAGTTGGATCTTTGTCCATCCCTCTTCACCCTTCAGGGGGTTATGCGTACAATCTCAATCAATTTTTGATTGTTGAAAATACGCTTTATGTAATCGCAGGGGCTGATGCATTTCCCGCAGTCCGTTGTGCTAGCGAAGCACGTATGTCAGAAGAGGAGCTTGAATTTGAGATAGTATCCGGGTGTAGCAATGCGCACACAATTGTATTTGGCGCGATTGATATTCACGACCCAAAGCATATGCGGATTGAGATGTTTAAGCAGGTTACGGACGAATCCATTCCTGAATCTTTTATGGCTCGAATTGATTCAAAACGGAAACAGACCCTCATGGTTGAAATCGGTTCTTCAGGAGAATCCATATTCACGTTACGTTCACCAGAGTCAATGACGAAGCTACTTTCAAAAGAGTCGAGAAATGTGAGAATTCTTGCGCTTACGCAAGAAAATCCTTTTTATGCACTTGTAGAGAAGCAGGGGGGTGTTTTCCTTCTACCTATTTCACTTGAGGGAGAAACCCTTACATTTGGAGAAATGCTCAATCTCAATTTATCGACCAGGGATATATTAGGGACCCCGTTAATGAAGCGTTTCAGCAGTATGCTTTTTATCGTACTTCAGGATCAACTTCGAGTTGCCCAAGTTGTCGATACTCCAGAGCTTGTATTGACGCAGAATCTCTCAAATCTCTCTGGAGAACCGTCGTATGTTTCTGATTTCTTTTTCTGGGATTAACGTTTTTCGTATTATTCTTTTCAAAAAGGTATACTTGAGGTAATGAATGAATCATTCAAGGAGAAACGTGAAGATGACTGGAAGAAATCGCTTACGCCAGCCCAGTTCCATATTCTTCGAGAAGGGGGTACCGAACCTGCGTTTTCAGGGGTGTATCATGATATGAAAAAATCGGGAGTATATCGTTGTGCCGGCTGTGGTAGTGTGTTATTTGATTCGCGCACAAAATTTGATTCTGGTACCGGATGGCCCTCTTTCTATGATGCAGTAGAAGATAGTATTCGACTTCATGATGATAGGAAATTTTTTATGCGCCGTACCGAAGTTCGTTGTTCCGTGTGTAATGGGCACCTCGGGCATGTGTTTGATGATGGGCCGGATCCAACAGGGAAACGGTACTGTATTAATTCAGGGGCGCTTGATTTCTCTGAAGAAAGTGGCGTCCAAGATAATGGATCGATAAAGTAAGAATTTATTGGTATGGTCATGGTTATCAATGGAAGCAAATCGTAATATGTCATGGATTATTTATGCGCTTCTCGCGGCATTCTTTGCGGCATTGGTGGCGATATTCGGAAAGATCGGTGTTCAAAAGATTGACCCAACACTTGCAACAACCGTGCGCGCGGTCATTATGGCGGGTTTCTTGCTTATAGTGGCTTTTAGTCTGGGCAAGCTTAAATTTATCGCAACCATTGATAGTCGAGCGCTCTTTTTTATCGTGCTTGCGGGTATTGCGGGCGCGCTTTCGTGGATCTTTTATTTTGCGGCATTGAAATCAGGTGAACCAACTGCGGTGGTTGCGCTCGATCGATTAAGTATCGTGTTTGTCTTGATATTTTCGGTCATCTTTTTTTCCTCTAAGGTGAGCTTCGCATCAGTAAGTGGGGCGCTCTTGGTAACTATTGGAGCAATTCTTCTATCATTATGAGCTGTATTGCCAGGGGTATGGCGCCTATGGCATTATTTTCCCTATGAGTAAAGATACGCCCTCGGGCTTACGAACCTGGATTACGGTTGATCAAGCAGCAATACAGAAAAATTATCAGTCATTTCGGGATTTTATTCCGAAAGAGACAGACATTATGGCCGTCGTGAAGTCGAATGCCTACGGTCATGGGCTCGTTCCATTTGCCCGCGAAATGGAAAAATTACACGTATCCTGGCTTGGAGTTGATTCGATGGTGGAAGGACTTGCAATTCGAAAAAGTGGAGTTACGACTCCAATCCTCAACTTGGGCGCAGTCCTTGAGAGCCGATTAAAAGAAGCGTTCCTTCAAAAAATATCGGTTACGGTGTCTTCTTTTGATGGATTTCGTGCGCTAAAGCGGGCTCGACTTCCTGGTCTTTCGATACAGGTGAAAGTCGATACGGGAATGCATCGACAGGGGTTTGATGAAAAAGATCTGCCAGAGGTGCTCCGAGTGGTTTCAGAGGGTGAAGGAAAGTTTTTTACGCTCACTGGGCTTTATACGCATTTTGCTTCAGCAAAAAACCCTGCATTTCCGGAGTATACGCATATCCAAATTGAAGCTTTTAAGCGATGGAAGAAAGCATTTAACGATCAGGGTTTTTCTCCGATAGCGCACGCGGGCGCAACAGGGGGCGCGCTCCTATTTCCTGAATCACATTTCGATATGGTGCGTATCGGTATTGGTATGTACGGATTGTGGCCATCACTTCCGGTACGTCGGGCAAGAGAAGAGAATCTTGCGCTTTTTCCTGCGCTTTCCTGGTACAGTGTCGTTGTGGGTGTAAAAGAGGTCCCATGTGGAGCACGCGTAGGGTATGATTTAACGGAGACACTCACTCGCGATACACGATATGCGGTTATTCCCATAGGATATTGGCATGGGTACCCTCGAATACTTTCAAGCATTGGGGAGGTCATGATTCATAGAATGCGCGCACGAATTCTCGGTAGAATCTCTATGGATATGATGATTGTTGATATTACCGATATCCCGGATGTTTCGAATGGAGATAAGGTAACACTTATCGGAGGTGAAGCAGGATCGCGGATTTCTGCTGAAGAGCTCGCGCTTCTCGGGGATTCAATTAATTATGAATTGGTAACCCGTATTAATCCATTAATTGAAAGAATATACCAATAATGGAAGATTCATCGCATCGAAATAATCAGCATGAGGAAGTACAGATTCCTATCGGAGGTTCCCTTTTTGTGGCGGGAATTTGTATTATCGCGGCAGTTATGATTTGGTCGCTTTTTACACAGGAGGCGCCAGTGGACGATTCTTTGAATAAAGGAAATGTTGCCACCACAACCCCGATAGTTAACCAGCATCCTCTTTTCTACGAGGTGCGAGACCTTATGGTTGGGAGTACCACGATCAGTGTTGAGATTGCTGATACTGATAAGAAGCGCACACAAGGGCTTTCAGGGAGAGAGGGTCTTTCTCCTGAATCAGGGATGCTCTTTTTATTTCCTTCTCCGGGAATATACCCTTTTTGGATGCACGAGATGCAGTTTGCCCTTGATATTATCTGGATCAATACCGAAGGGGTGATTGTTTCTGCGTATGAGTCGGTGGCTCCAGATACATTTCCAGAATTTTTTACTCCCAATGCTGAAGCACTGATGGTACTTGAGGTGCCAGGTGGATTTATGGAGCGGTACGGAATTCAGATTGGGGATCTGGTGACATTTTAAAAAAATAAGACTAAATAGGTTTTATTTTCTGATTATTTTTCTCTATCACTTTACAGTGTATTTTTTTTGTTTTTGAAATGTTTATCCACAATTTTTTACCCCTCGAGAAAGATATAATTGACAGTACCAAACAGCATAACATGCTGTGTTGGGATAGCTTACCCCTAAAAAATTATTAGCGTTATTTTTAGGCATAAAAAACTATGGGTAAAGAGAAAAAAGCAGGGAAACGTGTGGTCGATATGGTAAAGGAGGTGAAAAAGAGAGATGGGAGCGTGGTCCCTTTTGACCTTACCCGTATTGTGAATGCAATTCATAAGGCAATGTTGCAGACGAATGAGGGCTCAAAGGAAGAAGCAGCACTTGTCGCTAATAAGGTATTAAGTGATTTGGTAAAAATCATCAGAAAACATAGTAATTTTATTCCAACCGTAGAAGGAATTCAGGATAGTGTTGAAAATGAACTGATTCTTTCTGAATATGTAAAGACCGCAAAATCATACATTCTTTATCGGGAGAAACGAGCTCATTTGCGAGAAAAAGGATTCCATGTGCCTGAAGAGGTTCGTTCTTTGGTTGAAAAAAGTAAAAGCTATTTCCGCGATTCCTTGGGTGAATTTGTGTATTACCGAACGTATTCACGATGGATTCCAGAAAAAGGGCGGCGAGAAACCTGGATTGAATCGGTTGATCGATACATGGATTTTATGAAAGAGAATCTTGGGAAAAAATTGAAAGCTCCAGAATACCAAGAACTTCGCGAGGCAATTTTAAAGCAGGAGATCATGCCCTCCATGCGTTTGCTACAGTTTGCGGGTCCGGCAGCCAGCAAAACAAATATTTGCGCGTACAATTGTTCCTATATCGCGCCTGCCAGTATTCAGGATTTTGCGGAGATTATGTACCTTTCAATGTGTGGAACCGGAGTTGGCTGGTCTGCAGAAAGTCAAAATATTCAAAAACTTCCTCAAGTAAAACAGCAAAGCGGGGTCAAGCTCCCAGTGCATGCAATTGGAGATAGTAAAGAAGGGTGGTGCGATGCATTAGCTCTTGGTATGCGCGCGTGGTTTAAGGGAGAGGATATCGAATTTGATTATAGCCTCCTGCGTCCAGCAGGTGCACGTCTTAAAACCATGGGAGGAAAGAGCGCGGGTCCGGCACCACTACGTTCGATTCTCGATTTTACCCGAGAGAAGATTTTATCACGGCAAGGGAAGCGTCTCCGCAACATTGATGCGCATGATATCATCTGTAAGATCGGCGAAGGAGTAGTATCTGGCGGGGTGCGTCGTAGCGCAATGATCTCACTCTCTGATTTTGATGATGAGGAAGTTCGTGATGCAAAGAAAGGGCAGTTTTATTTAACCGAGCCGCAACGAAGTCTCGCAAACAATTCTGCGGTATATGTGATGAAGCCCTCGAACCTCGAGTTTTTGGATGAATGGATTGCGCTCATGAAAAGTGGATCTGGTGAGCGGGGTATTTTTAACCGAGGATCACTCGCAAAAACCTTACCGGCGCGTCGTCTTGAGGTATTTCGCGCGCATGGATATTTTGATCGTTCAGGGGAGCATGTTGTTGGTCCAGTGGGAACAAATCCATGTGGAGAAATTATTCTTCAGTCAAAACAGTTTTGTAATCTCTCAGAAGTGGTTGCACGCGCTGAGGATACCGAAGCGACGCTTTTGCGGAAGGTGCGTCTTGCGACCATACTTGGTACCTACCAGGCAACACTTACGCATTTTCCCTACCTCTCAAAAGAATGGAAGAAAAACTGTGAGGAGGAGCGCTTACTCGGAGTCTCAATTACCGGACAGTGGGATTCAAAGGTGGTTCGAAATGCAAAAGTATTAGAGAAGATGAAGGCCGCAGCACTAGAGACTAATGAGGGCTACGCAAAGCGCTTTGGTATCAATCGTTCAACGTGTGTGACCTGTGTCAAACCATCAGGAACCGTTTCGCAAACCGTTGATTGTGCCTCAGGTATGCATCCTCGACACGCGCCATTTTATATCCGCCGTATCCGAATTTCGGCAACAGATGCGCTCTTTAAGATGCTTCGTGACCAAGGTGTTCCGTATCATCCTGAAGTAGGACAGTCTCTTGAAACGGCGAACACATTTGTACTTGAATTTCCAGTTAAAGCGCCAAAAGGAGCAGTATTTAAAGATGATGTGAGCGCGCTCGATCAACTCGAACACTGGAAGCTCGTTAAGAAGCATTATACCGAGCATAATCCGTCGGTTACCGTTTCGGTGGGAGAGGATGAGTGGATTCAGACTGCTAACTGGCTCTATAGTAATTGGGATATGATTGGCGGACTCTCGTTTCTTCCTCGATCAAATCATGTGTACCAACTTGCGCCATATGAACCGATTTCAGAGGAGCAATATGATGAGATGGTAAAACGACTTGGACACATCGATTTCTCAAAGATCGTTACGTACGAAAAAGATGATGAGACGGAAGTAAAGAAAGAGCTCGCGTGTGTGGCAGGTGTGTGTGATGTGGTATAGAAAGCAAAACTCCCCACGATAGTGGGGAGTTTTGATATGTTGGCAACTATGCCTATAAGCCGAATTCTGTACTGATGCCATAGCGGAATCAGCGATAGTCATTTATCTAGCCCTATAATTACTTATAGGGTCAAGCGGCACTCTGAAATCTTAAAAAGAGATCAGCACGGCCTTGCACTTAGGTAAGGATTTAGCCGTTTCAATTTTTACGTTACCGTAAAAACTCATCCATTGTTATGATCACAGTGGATGTCAGACTGCTTTCGCATCCTGACGTCTCTGCTCGCACCTCTATCCATAACATAGTTAATAAATTATGGATTGACGGGCGTTACCCGCTACCGTGCTCCGAGCTTTTAATGGCTCGGAAGTGTTCGGACTTTCCTCTCCAGGAGTTAAACTCCTAGAGCGACTATCCGGCATAATCACTAGTTATAATTATAGCACATTTTATTATTTTTGCAATAGTTTGTTTGCCCTTTGTACACATTGCGTCTATAACCCCTCTCACGTACAATAAATGGGCATATAAAGAGCCTTCGGTTTATGAACGACATTACCAACAAAAACATTCCTCCTGAAAGTTCTGCGGTTATTGAAATTGAGAGACAAGAGGATTCCGGAGTTTTAGCTTCAGAAGAGAGGGTTTCGGATACACAAAAGCCTCAAAAAGGAAAACTCGAAATGCTTCTTTTGTGGCTCCTTACCGCGACGACATTGCTTCTTCCGCTTATCTTTCTTCCAAGTGTACATTTTCCATTACCAGCAACCAAGAGTGTGTTTTTAGGGTTGTCAGTATTTTTCTCTCTTATTCTCTGGATCATTATCATTTTCCGGAATGGCCATATTGAGATCCCTAAAACCCCGCTGATCCCTGTTTCAATCGGTATCCTTTTTGCGTACCTTGCCTCTACGTTGTTTGCGAACCCTATTGGTGTTTCTTTTTGGGGACAGGGTTTTGAAACAGGAACCTTCCTTGCTACTTTTGCCTTTGTGGTGCTGTTTATTGTCTCTGCTTCAGTCTTAAACACGAAGGCGCGAATGTTAAACATTTTTTCTGCGCTCTTTATCGCTTTCTTTGTCGTTGCGCTTTATCAGGTCATCCACTTGCTCGGGGTATTTTTTGGTTCTGGGGAACCATTCCTCTCATGGGGTCTCTTTGTTGGATCAACTGCTAACCTTCTTGGCCGTTGGTACGATCTTGGAATTTTCTTTGGACTTGGAATCATCCTCTCCTTGATGGCGCTTGAAACACTCACACTCAATCGTCGAGTTTCAGTATTTCTCTCGGCAACACTCCTGATGAGCCTACTTTTGCTTAGTGTGATCAATTTTACTATTGCGTGGTTCGTCGTTGTTATCTTTTGCGCCATCTTTCTTATTTATCGTATTACTCTTGATACGATGCGGACCTCTGTTGAGAAAAAAGGCTTTGAGGGAAGAGGAAAAAATTATATTCGCGGACTGAAGCAACACAAGAAAGTCGTGGGGATCTTGATAATCGGGCTTATTTTTGTATTAAATCCTCCGTTGATTAATCCTCAAGAGTCAAGTCGTTTCGAGGACGGAACGCTTGCGGACATCGTTACCACGGTTACCGATACTCGTTATCTTGAAGTAAGGCCTTCTTGGGGAACAACCTTCATTATTCTAAAGGAGACACTTAAGGAGAGCGCATTTCTGGGTTCTGGGCCGAACATGTTTACAAAACAAATGAACCAGTTCAAGCCGTCCGCAGTAAATGAGTCTCTCTTTTGGGGCGTTGATTTTAATGCGGGTATTGGTTTCATTCCTACAGCGTTTATTACCACTGGATTATTTGGGGCAGTGGTATGGATCCTATTTTTACTCTTGTTTCTCAGAGCAGGGTACCGCTCTCTTTTTGCGGATATCTCGGATCCGCTTGCTCGATTTATCGTACAAGGATCCTTTTTCGGCGCGCTCTACTTATGGGTTATGGCAGTTGTGTATGCTCCGTCAATCGTTATCTTAGGAATAACGATGATTCTAACGGGATCTTTTGTTGGCGGACTTGCCATTGCAAAATTGCGACCAATACGGAAAATCATGTTAGTGTCAAATCCAAAATTTGGTTTTATTTCAATAACCCTGCTACTCTTTTTATTGTTAGGAAGCATCTTTTTCTCTTATCACACCGCATCATCATACATTTCCCTCGCGCGCTTTCAAAAAGGTGTTGGGGTTTTGAATGCCACGGGTAATATTGGACAAGCCGAAACACTGATTCGAAAAGCAAGTACGCGCAGTGATAATGATCTTTACCACCGAACGTTGGTCGACATTAATATTCTCAAGCTCAACCAATTGCTTCAGACGCAAGGACTTTCCCAAGAAGAGGTGCAAGAGCAGTTCCGTCTTTTGGTAGATGATGCGGTTGAGCAGTCGCAGTTGGGAATTGGTGTTGATCCAAACAATTATCAAAACTGGCTTTCTTTGGGACGTATTTATGAGGCAATTGTTCCATTGGGTATTGAGGGTGCCTATGAAGAAGCAATTCAGGCATACACCCAAGCCCTTGCGACAAGTCCAAGGAACCCCTCAATCCATTTATCAATTGCGCGCTTGGAACTTGCTCGTGGAAATAGGGAGGCCGCACGAGAAGCAATTGCTGAAGCAAAGCGTTTAAAATCGAATTATACTGAAGCCGCATACCTCCTTTCGCAGATTGCGGCACAAGAAGGAAAACTTGATGAAGCGCTTAGTTCAGCAGAGTCAGCATCATTCTTAGCCCCTGGAGATCCAGTAGTATGGTTTCAAGTTGGGTTTCTTCAGTACAATAAGCCAAATTATGAAAAAGCCATTGAGGCGCTTCAACGTGCAGTCTCATTAAATCCCGAATATGCGAATGCTCGGTATTTTCTCGGATTGAGTTACGCCCGTACAGGGAGGGGTGAGGACGCACTCGCGCAATTCATTGAAATCGAAAAGACAAATTTAGATAATCAGGAAGTTAAAACCATTATTAACAATTTAGAGCGCGGACTTGATCCGCTCGTGCATCTTGAAGATCTCGATACTGCTCCTGAAGATCGTGAATCACTTCCGCTTGAAGAGGTTGAGTTATAACGTTCTTCAGGAAGTATGGTACGTCGAATTTTACGGATCTTAGTGCGTGATATACGAGGGCTTCATGAAGCCGCCTACCTCCTTGGTCTTTTCGCGATTCTCTCTCAGTTGTTAGGTTTAGTGCGAGATCGGATTCTTGCGCATATTTTTGGCGCGACCCAATCACTCGATGTCTATTACGCGTCTTTTCGGATTCCTGATCTCATTTTTGCGTCGGTAGCTTCGATCGTTTCAGTGTCCGTACTGATTCCGTTTTTGGCACAGTACATTGAAGGTGATCCAAAGCGACTCCGAGCTTTTATTAATAGCATTTTTTCCTTTTTCTCTTTCCTGATTATTGGGGTAAGTATCGCAGTGTTTTTTTTAATACCCCAGATTCTTTCAGTACTTTTTCCCTCAATCGCATTGAGCGATCTTTCAGATGATTTTATTCTCTTAACAAGAATACTTCTTCTTTCGCCAATTCTACTTGGGTTATCAAATTTTTTTGGAAGTATCACTCAGGTACGCCGTGCGTTTTTTTTATACGGGTTAAGCCCCTTTCTTTATAACAGCGGAATTATTCTAGGGATTCTCCTCTTTTATCCTGCTATGGGAATTCCAGGGCTTGGGTTAGGAGTAGTTCTTGGAGCCCTACTCCACATGGGAATGCAGTTACCGATTCTATTTCGCGAGAAACTCTTTCCTCGTTTTACGTTCACTCCTAACTATCAGGACGTTTTTTCTGTGGTAAAACTATCACTGCCGAGGACGATTACGCTCTCAATACACCACGTAACGCTCCTCATTCTCATCATGTTTTCCGCGCGTATTGGAGAGGGAATTATCTCAGTGTTTAATCTATCCTCGAACCTCCAGTCGGTACTACTCTCTATTGTAGGGGTGAGTTATTCGGTAGCGGCATTTCCAACGCTCGCACGACTTTTTTCTAATGGTGATCAGGTTCAATTTTTTGAGAAGGTTTCCACTGCCGCACGACATATTATTTTTTGGTCATTACCAGGAGCCATCCTGTTTATTGTGCTTCGTGCGCAGATCGTTCGCGTCATATTAGGTTCTGGGTCGTTTGATTGGACCGCAACCCGACTGACGGCTGCGGCACTCGCGATTTTCTCAGTATCTTTAATTGCGCAAGGTCTATCCCTCCTTTTTGTACGCGGATATTACGCATCAGGAAAAACATTTCGACCGCTTCTGGTTAATCTTTGCGGAGGTGTTGTCGCTGTCGGGTCTGCGTATGGACTCTGGAGACTTTTTGAAAACGTACCTGTAGTAAGGTATTTTTTCGAGTCACTTTTGAAAGTCTCAGATCTTCCCGGAACTGCCGTACTGATGCTCCCCCTTGGGTATTCAGTGGGTATGATTGTGAATGCGCTTTTGTTTTGGATCATATTCCAACGTGATTTTAGTAAATTCTCGCATACCCTCTTTCGAACGTTCTTTCAAAGCCTTGCCGCGTCAGTGGTAATGGGTTTTGTCGCGTATCAAGTCTTGAACATTCTGGGTACGATATTTAATCTAAACACACTGTTGGGGATCTTTTTTCAAGGATTTATTGCGGGTATGGTCGGTATTATTGCTGGGATTGGTATTTTGCGCATTCTTGGTAACCCTGAGTTGGGTGAGGCAATTCGGGCTTTTCGCCAGCGTTTTTGGAAATCAGCACCCATTTACCCTGAACAAAAAGAGCTTTAATTTTTTCAGGGACTTTTCTTTTAGGTAATTTTTCATTACTATCCTCGTATATGCAGGAAATAAGGAATTTTACAATTATTGCCCATATTGACCATGGGAAATCCACACTTGCTGACCGCATGCTTGAAATTACTGAAACGGTGGCAAAACGAAAGCTTGTTGCCCAAACTTTAGACCAGATGGATCTCGAACGCGAGCGTGGTATTACGATAAAAATGCAACCCGTACGAATGCAGTATAAGGGTGCGATGCTTCATCTTATTGATACTCCTGGGCATATTGATTTCTCGTATGAAGTTTCGAGGGCGCTTAAAGCCGTTGAAGGCGCGGTACTGTTAGTTGACGCAACACAAGGGGTGCAAGCGCAGACACTTTCAGTATTAAGTATGGCGCGTGCTGAAGGCCTTGCTATTATTCCGGTAGTGAATAAGGTTGATTCACCTCTGGCTCGTGTAGACGAGGTTACCGATCAAATTGCCCGATTAATGGATATTCCTCCTCAGAGCGTGCTTGAGGTATCCGGAAAAACAGGACAAGGAGTCGAGGCACTACTCGATAAGATTGTGTCTACCGTTCCTCCTCCTCAAAAGCACGGGATCAGTGGTAATTTTCGTTCTCTTGTATTTGATTCAAATTATTCAGACCATAGAGGAGTGATTGTCTATGTCCGTGTTTTCGATGGGAGCATACGACGTGGGGATAGTGTAGTTTTTAAGGTAGCTCAAAAGAAGTTTTCCGTACTTGAGGTGGGAACATTTTCTCCTCGGGATGTACCACTTGATTCACTTTCTTCTGGTGAGGTTGGTTACATTGTAACGGGCATTAAAGAGCCGGGGGTTGCTCGTGTTGGAGATACCGTTGCTTCAGAAAAAGACACCCGAGATCCCCTTCGTGGATATCAAGAACCTAAACCAGTGGTATGGGCTTCAGTGTATCCGGAAAGCCAAGATGACTTTCTAGAACTTAAACACTCGCTATCTCGGCTGAAACTCTCAGATTCCTCGCTTTCTTTTGAAGAAGAAACATCGGGAGTATTAGGGCGCGGCTTCCGTATTGGTTTTTTAGGAATGCTTCACTTGGAGATTGTCACCGAACGACTTAAGCGTGAATTCGATCTTTCTTTGGTGGTTACCACGCCATCAATTACGTATCGAATTCTGCTCAAGAACGGAAAGGAAGAAGTGGTGTATACTCCCTCTCGTTTTCCTGATGATTCTGAAATTGAAAAGATTTTTGAACCGTGGGTATCGCTTACGATTATTACCCCATCGAAATACCTCGGCTCGCTATTACCCCTTCTGTATGAGCATGAGGCAGTAGTGGGGCATTCAGAAACGGTGGGCGAGGATCGAACATCTCTCTCGGCAAAAATACCGCTTCGTGAATTGATGCGCCACCTCTTTGATGAGATTAAGAGCGTTTCTTCTGGATATGCATCAATTTCTTATGAAATTATCGACGAAGAGGAAGCATTGGTAACACGGCTTGATGTGTGTGTCGCTGAGGAAATTGTCCCTGCGTTTTCTCGGGTAGTCGCTCGCCGGCGTCTTCAGGAAGAAGCTGAGCAAGTAGTTGAGCGTTTAGAAAAGCTCCTTCCTCGACAGCTTTTTGTTACGAAGATTCAGGCGAAGGGAGCGGGAAGAATCCTTTCATCACGGAGTATTTCTGCGCTGAAAAAAGATGTGACGGGGTATCTTTATGGTGGAGACATTACTCGAAAAATGAAGTTGCGGGAAAAACAGAAGCGAGGTAAAAAACGCATGCAGTCTCGTGGTAAAGTTCACATTCCACATGATGTATTCATGAAGATGATGCGTGGAAGGGATACGGGATCTTCCTAGTCTTAGTATAAGAAGGTTGGGGTGTAAAGGGCAATCATGCTGATAATAATCAAAACACCCACGATAATAGAAAGCCCCTTAACCATTTTTTGGTACTTTTTATTAAACATTGAATAGGAGTATACTATACTTTGACCTATGCGTGAACTGGAAAAGAGACGTCGAATTAAGGAGATTTTATATTCACGAGTTACCCTGGTAGTACTTCTGATCGCGGCACTCTTTAGCGCGGAGGCACTCTGGGGTATGATCCGTAAGGAGCGTGATGTTCGGGAGAAGCGTCTTTCGGTTGAAACTGAAGTAGAGGAGTTGAAAGATCGGATCACCTTTCTTGATGGTGAAATTGAGAAGTTTAATACTTCTCGTGGGATCGAAGAAGAGATTCGTGAGAAATTTAGAGTAGTTCGAGGTGATGAACAAGTGGCCATTATCATTGATAATGAGGGAGAAAAAACGAATGAGAGTAGCGAGCTTGCTCCCGAGCCTCGCTGGTGGAGTAGGATATTAGGATCTATCGGGGGCTTATTTGATAAATAAGCGGGTATAGTTTAGTGGTAGAATGATTGCTTCCCAAGCAATAGGCGAGAGTTCGATTCTCTCTACCCGCACAAAAATCCGAGCAAAGCCAAGGTGTACCCCCGTTGGTTCATTTGTTTTTTATCTGGTATCATATATCATGATACGAAGCAATTATTAATAACATCAAGATATTTATGAAGAAGGTTGTCATCTATACCACCCCAACATGTACCTATTGTAAGCAGACAAAAGACTTTTTTAAGGAGAACAGTATTTCCTATGAAGAATATGACGTGGCATCTGACATGGATAAAAGAAAGGAGATGGTAGAAAAGAGTGGTCAGATGGGAGTGCCGGTTATTTTTGTTGACGATCAGATGTTCGTTGGGTTTGATAAAGAAGGGTTATCGCAAGCACTTGGTCTTTAAGGTGAAAAAATAAAAGTAGTAACAAAACTCGCCAGTCACAGGCGAGTTTTGTGCTATAGTTCATGGTATAGGATGGTTTACTCCCCCTTTTGGGGCGAGGTTCAGGTTCTAATTTGATTACGGTTCAAAGTATTATGTCGAGAAAAGAATATCAAAAATTAGTGCGAGATAGTATTCCAGGCATTATCAAAGAGAATGGAGGGTCTCCAAAAATTTTAGAACTTGATGAAAAACAGTTTATTTCATTGCTCAAAGAAAAACTTACTGAGGAAGTCGGGGAATTACAAAAGGCAGAAAATAGATCAGAGATTTTGGAAGAGCTTGCGGATATCACCGAAATACTTGAGTCAGTCGGACATTACTACCACATTTTATCTGATGAGATACACGCACATAAAAAAGAGAAGAGAAAACAACGAGGAGGTTTTGAAAAACGTATTTTTCTTGAGTATGTAGATGAATGAAAGTCTTGTTTGGGTATATGAAAATTCCGCTTCAAATGGAGCTTTTATGTTATAGTCTTGGTACGCCGCTGTAGTTCAATGGATAGAACGAGGGACTCCTAAGCCCTAGATGTAGGTTCGATTCCTGCCAGTGGCATGGATACTAATAATATATTAATACATCTCAAGATCTGAGTTCCTTGAGGTTGTGATTGCATGCTAGTATAGCGATATGCGCAGAGAAGAATATCAACACTATTTTAAAGATAAAAAAGTAATTGTTATGGGGCTTGGTCTCTTAGGCCGCGGCATTGCTGATGCGCGATTTTTGGCGGAGTGTGGCGCGGAGGTCTTAGTAACTGATCTTAAAGATGAAAAGGTGCTTAAAACCTCAGTTGATCAACTGCGTAAATTTTCAAATATCACCTTCATCCTTGGAGAACACCGTCCGGAGGATTTCCGTAATTGCGATTTCGTTTTGAAAGCAGCGGGAGTGCCACTTGAGTCCCCATTTCTTGAAGAAGCACGGAAAAACCGTATCCCAATTGAGATGGATGAATCTCTCTTTGCAAAAATTGCCCAAGGAGTGACCTTGGTTGGTATTACTGGAACGCGCGGAAAGAGTACCACTACCCATTTGATTTTTGAGATGCTTAAAAAGAAATATGAAAAGAAGGTTTTTCTTGCTGGAAATATTCGAGGAAAAGCAACGTTACCGCTTTTGAGTGAGGTATCACCAGGGGATATTATAGTGCTCGAACTTTCTTCGTGGCAATTACAAGGCTTTCATGATGCAGCAGTAAGCCCGAATGTCGGAGTCTTCACAAATTTTCTTGATGATCATTTAAATTATTATCACGGAGATCGTGATCTGTATTTTAAAGATAAGGCGGCAATTTTTCGGTTTCAGAAGAAAGGGGATACCTGTGTTGTTGGAGCGCAAGTAGCACCTTTACTCGCTGAAGAATCGCTCCAGGGGAACCTTATTGTGGCAAGAAAAGAAGACGTTCCATCTTCTTGGAAGCGAGTATTGCCCGGGGAGCATAATCAGGAAAACATTGCGTGTGCAATTCATGTAGCCCGCACATTAGAAGTCTCTGATAAAGATATTCAGGAAGTAGTTGAGACTTTTAAGGGTGTGGAGGGAAGGCTTCAATTAGTTCGAGAGAGTAACGGCGTCGCTTTTTATAATGATACGACCGCCACAACACCTGATGCGACGTTCGCGGGGCTTAAAGCTTTAGGTGGTAAGAAGCCTTTGGTACTTATTATGGGCGGGACTGATAAAGGTCTCTCTTTTGATCAAGTGCTTCGTGCATTTCCTCAGTACGCACAAGGTGTAGTTTTGCTCCCCGGTACTGGCACTGAGCGCATCATCACTCATATTCAAAAACTCTCTTTTGAAAAAGGGGTACACCAAGAAGATACCTTAACGGGAGCTTTAAACAAAGCACAGACACTACTGCATGGTGAGAAACAGGGAATTATCCTCTTTAGTCCTGGCTTTGCGTCTTTTGGAATGTTTCAAAATGAGTTTGACCGCAGTGATCAATTTCTTGCGCTTGTTGAAACATTAAACTGATACTGTCCGAGGTCGGACCTCGGACAAAAAAGGTTTTTAGTGTGCTCGTAAATGCGTTATGAGGTATTTCAGATTAAGCGATTCTATCTTTTAATGTGGTTGTTACCATGCTATCCTCATCATTATGGAAGATTTACGGATAAACCCCCTGCAGGTCAAACGCGTGCATTTTATTGGTATTGGGGGTATTGGCCTGTCTGCAATTGCGCGTATGTTTTTTCTCCAAGGCGCACGAGTTACGGGTTCTGACCTTGCAGGGTCCCCAGTCACTGAATCATTGAGAGATCTCGGTATTACGGTCTCACTCGGACATCAGGCAGAAAATATACCTCATGGAACTGAGTTAGTGATCTATACTATCGCTCTCGATAAAAATGATCTCGAATTTCGTGCCGCGAAGGCAAGAGGTATTCCCATGCTCTCTTATCCTGAATCACTTCGGTGGCTCTCAAAGGATAAATACACAATTGCCGTAGCAGGTACTCATGGTAAGACCACCACCACTGCTATGATTGCCCAGGTGTTAATTGAAGCAGGGTATGATCCTACGGTCATCGTGGGTAGCTTGCTTCGTCGTGGTAGAGAGCATGCAAGCAATTTTATTGCCGGTAAAAGCAATTATTTTATTGTTGAGGCGTGCGAGTATCGGCGGTCTTTTTTAAATATTTTTCCACAAGTGCTCGTGATTACAAATATTGAAGCTGATCACCTTGATTATTATCACGATATCGATGAGGTAGTTCTCGCATTCCGTGAATTAGCAATGCGCGTGCCAAAGAATGGTTTTATTATCTGCGATAAAGAAGATAGTAATATTTTGAACGCTCTTAAAGGTGTACCAGCTTCAATTATTGATTATAACGAGTTTGAGTATAAAGGTGTACTTCAGGTATTTGGAGCACATAACAGAAGTAATGCAAATGCGGCAAAAAGTGTTGGAAGAGTACTTGAAATACCTGATTCAGCGCTTGATACTTCACTCGGTTCATTTCAGGGTGTGTGGAGACGGTTTGAGTATCGAGGAAAAACCCATGCGGGTGCGTTGGTTTATGATGATTACGCCCATCATCCAACGGAGATCAGAGCAACCATTAATGGTGCGAGAGAAGCTCACCCAGAAAAGAAAATCGTGGTAGTGTTCCAACCCCATCTCTATAGCCGAACCAAATCTCTTTTCACAGCATTTGCAGAAGCGCTTTCTCTGGCTGACCAAGTGCTACTCTTACCTATCTATGGCGCGCGTGAACAGATTGATCGTACAGTGAAAAGTGAAGATTTATTACCATTTATTACTTCTCCATCAACATATACGGAGTCTTTTGAAGAAGCGACTTCTTTGCTTAGCGGGAATAAGGGAGAGTGTGTAATTATTACCCTTGGGGCTGGTAATGTTTATGAAGTAGCAGATGCTCTTGTTGTATAAAGTGTGATATGAAGAAATCAGGTACATTTTTTGTAGTGGGGACACCTATTGGAAATCTTAAAGATATTACATTACGTGCGATTGAAGTATTAACGCAAGTACAGTTGATTCTCTGTGAAGATACTCGCGTTACAAAAAAATTACTCGCGCATTATCATATTGTCCAACCAACGGCTACTTTTCACGCGCATAGTCAGCACCGTATATTTGAACGAATCCTCTCTGATTTAGAAGAAGGAAAAGACATTGCATTAGTTTCAGATGCGGGAATGCCGGGCGTTTCTGACCCTGGAGAGCGTCTGGTCGCGTTTATTCGAGAGCGATCCCCAGAAATTTCTATTGTTTCAATCCCTGGACCGAGCGCCGTGCTGAGCGCGTTATCAGTTAGTGGCATTCCGTCATCCGAGTTTGTTTTTTTAGGTTTTCTGCCCCATAAGAAGGGAAGGAATACACGCTTAGCGGAGATCGCGGACTCAAAGCGCGTCATTGTTTTTTACGAATCAGTCCACCGAATTGAAAAGACACTTTACGCTTTAAAGGAAAGCATACCAGAACGTTACGCAGTAGTTTCTCGTGAGCTCACTAAACTACATGAGGAATCAGTGTCGGGGAGTATGGAGTACCTTTATGAATATTTCAAAAAACACCCCGATCATATACGCGGCGAATTTACTATTGTGGTCTCACCAAAAAAATAGACCCACTGTCTTTTGTTGACTATGGGTCTAAGTGATGGTGACGACCTCTTCTTCACTAATATTCTCACAATCCCCAGGGGGGAATAAGGTGAGAATTTCTTTAGATGAGGTGGTAATTACTACTCGTTTGTTCGGAAGCGTGGTGATTTTCGTCGGAGTGAATTTCATTTCATAATGCTCTCTTCTAAAAAAGTGCTTCCGTGCAATGTTTCGAAAGAACCGAAATGTTCGGGTGAGTTTTGAACCAGCCTCTTTCTCAGCATAGGCGTACCACTGAAGCGTAATCACAAGCTCGTCTTTCGGGCTAATCGAGATAACCTCGATTGGGCCATGGAGAAGTTCTCCATAGGCCGTCTGAAGACGAATTTGTTTGGCATCAAGCAGTTTCTCGTTCTTTGGGCGGTTTTTCCATGCAAAACTTGGCATTGGCAAATCACCTCCTTTCTCTTACTACTGTAGTGTGCTTACTCCAAGAAGTCAATTTTAACAGTAGAGATATTGTGGAAATCCTCCTATGGTATACTAGAGCTATTATTTTTTAAATTATGATTTCCATGCGTACTTACCGCCCCATCATTATTTTAGGTGTTCTTGTTGCATTAGTACCTTATATCGGGATTCCTTTTGAGTGGCGCAATACGCTTTTGGTTTTTCTCGGTGTCATGATTATCTTTTTTGGTTTAGTGGTTCGTCACCGTTCACCGAGTCAATATAAGCGTGTTTCAACTGACACCTATACAGAGCAAGAGAGAGACACGGTTTCAAATTCAAGAGAGGATATGTTTGAAACAAGTTCTGATCATTAATTTTAATCATCTTAAGCCCCTAAGATATTGTGTCGCGACGCAATTTTCTCATAAGTAAGAAAAAATACGGAGTTTTTTTAATAATGAGCCTCGGTGTCGTGAGCGTCTTTCTGTTTGTGTTTTTGGTAATTCCAGACCTCTCTTCAATCACCTATGGATCACCAGAAAAAGAGACAGCATCCATTTCAGTAAGAGAAGTTGTAAATACAGAACCATTAGTGAAAGAAGTGCTGCACCTCCCCACACCTCAAGAGGTAAAGGGGATTTATATGACAAGTTGGGTTGCAGGAACCCCATCTCTTCGGGATGAGCTCATTGCGCTCATTGAAGAAACCGAACTCAATAGTCTGGTTCTTGATATTAAGGATTATAGTGGAAAGATCGCGTTCAATGTATCTGACCCACTGCTTCTCTCGTACGGGGCTGTTGAAGAGAGGATTCCTGATATCAAAGAGTTAATCCGTGATTTGCACGATCGAGGTATTTACGTGATTGGAAGAATCTCTGTCTTTCAAGATCCGCATCTTGCGCACCATCGCCCCGACCTCGCGGTGTTACGAGAGAGTGATGGCAAGGTGTGGCGCGATTACAAAGGTCTCTCATGGCTTGATCCTGGGTCCCCTGAGGTTTGGAAGTATATTATTGCCCTCGCGCGTGAATCACACGAGCTCGGTTTTGATGAAATTAATTTTGATTATATTCGATTCCCTTCAGACGGAAATATGAAAGATATTTATTATCCTTGGAGTGAGGAATCAATAAATGCATTTAAGCCCGCATCAAGCACGGAGAGTATTATACGGACAGGGAAATCCGATATTATTCGCCGTTTTGGGGAATATGCAAAAAAAGAGATGCAAGGCACGGGCGCCGTGCTTTCTGCTGATTTTTTTGGTATGACTGCTACCAATATCGATGATTTAAATATTGGACAATTGCTTGAGAACGCGCTCGAAGCATTTGATTATGTCTCGCCTATGGTCTATCCATCTCATTATCCTTCAGGATTTCTTGGGTATCAAAACCCTGCTTCATTTCCTTATGAGATAGTCCATTACTCAATGGAGCGCGCGGCTGCACGGGCGAGCACTACCCCAGAGAAGATCAGGCCGTGGCTTCAGGATTTTGATTTAGGTGCAGATTATTCGGGAGCAGAGGTTCGTGCGCAAATACAGGCAACCTATGATGCGGGCCTTACAAGCTGGCTATTGTGGAATGCATCGAATCGCTACACCAGAAGCGGTCTCGAGCCATCTGAGGAAGTATTGACGCGGTGAGTGATGAGGCATACTATGATCTATAGACCATAGGGAGCGCAATTGCTACTCTCACTATGTATGGTTTCTTAACGTTCATGCGAAAGGGCGAAAGGAATGCAATGAAGAGGAGAAACACCAAAAAGAAGAAGGTGTCGCGCGGGGATGATAGCAGTGATGCAGGCGGTGACGAAATACACCAGAAAGGTTGTGTCATTGTCTGCAAGTCTCCTCTGTCTGCTGGGGAAGTATTTTCCCCGGGAAGTAGCTCGCGTCATCGTGAAAGGTTTTATCTCCACGAATGATTGATGGGCACACTCAGTAAAAGCCCTAACCGTGTTTCGATTTTGTATACACGGTTAGGGCTTTTTTGCATGTCTGATTTAACCTATACTGTATATATGGTTAAAGAAAATACGATCACCTTTTTTGCTCAAACTGATTCCCGAAATCGAAAGATTCCTTTTGGAATCAAATCTCATGATCGTACGAAGCACATGTATGTTATCGGGAAAACCGGTATGGGAAAATCAACGCTTCTCGAAAATATGGTAGTGCAGGATATTCAGAATGGAGAAGGGGTTGCGTTTATTGATCCGCATGGAAAATCTGCAGAACTGCTTCTTGATTATGTACCACGAGAGCGAATCAATGATGTACTTTATTTCGCGCCGTTTGATATGGAGCATCCAGTTTCTTTCAATGTAATGGAGGATGTGGGTGCTGATAAACGTCATTTGGTCGCTAATGGTTTGATGAGTGCGTTCAAGAAAATCTGGGTTGACGCATGGTCGGCCCGAATGGAATATATTTTAAATAATATCCTCCTTGCATTGCTTGAGTATCCCGGTTCGACACTCATTGGGGTTAATCGGATGCTTGCAGATAAAGACTATCGAAAGAAGGTGGTTGAGAATATCACTGATCCCTCGGTCCGGTCATTCTGGATTGATGAATTTGCTCGATATGGCGATCGATATATGCAAGAAGCTGGGGCCGCAATTCAAAATAAAATTGGCCAATTTATTTCGAACCCGCTTGTCCGTAATATTATCGGCCAACCGAAATCAACCTTCGATATTCGCACACTCATGGATGATCGGAAGATTTTAGTGATCAACCTTTCTAAGGGGCGCGTCGGTGAGGCAAACGCAAATCTTTTAGGGAGTATGATCATTACTAAGATCTATCTTGCGGCTATGTCTCGAGCAGATGTGCACGATAAGGTGCTTCAAACACTGCCCAACTTTTATTTATATGTTGATGAATTCCAGTCTTTTGCGAACGAATCCTTTGCGGATATTCTTTCTGAGGCCAGGAAGTACAAACTTAATTTAACGATTGCGCATCAATATATTGAACAGATGTCGGATGAGGTACGAGCTGCGGTGTTTGGTAATGTTGGAACCATGATTACGTTTCGGGTTGGCGCCTATGACGCGGAAGTGCTCGAAAAAGAATTTTCTCCGCAATTTAGCGCTCAGGATTTAGTGAATTTAGGATTTGCGCAGATTTATTTGAAACTCATGATTGATGGTATCAGCTCGCACCCATTCTCTGCGACCACACTAACTCCTATTGCGCCACCCCCGGAAAGTTTTAAAGAAAAAATTATCACACATTCTCGAGAAACTTTTGCTCGGCCGAGAGCAGAGGTTGAAAAAGAGATACGCGATTGGCATCAACCCGAATCAGTAACTACAGAACAAAGAAATCAAAAGCGAGAAGGAGGTAGTGGGGGAAATTATCACCGCGGTAAGACGGGAGTTTTGCCTCAAAAAGAAGAAGAGAAAAAAAGAGAAATCTCAAATTATCAGACCCCTCGTTCGGTAATGGTTCCGCTTGATTCATTAAAGAAGAAAAATCATCAAAAAGGTGGAGAAGGGCATTCGAAACCCTTAATGAACAAAAACCCTTCACCAAAAAATATGTCTGCATTGCGGGAGGCGCTTTCAAGGGCTATGGAAAAACATGAGGAAGATAAAAAAGAAAATCAGAAATTAAATCCCGAGAAGAAAGAAGAAGCACCAGAATCAATTCTGAAGGAGAGGGAAAAAGAAATGCGTCCTTTTGTACCCCCTCGGCGCGAGATCCCGGAAGAAGCATTAAGAAAGGTTCTTGATGTTCCAAAGCCGGAAAAGCAATGAAAAGTTTTTGTTTCTACCTCGGTATCATAGTAGGGTGTTCTATTTTCCCGTTTTCCGCGGAGGCGCTCGTGGTTACTGAAATCATGTATGATCTGCCAGCAGGAGATGCCGGGCATGAATGGATTGAAGTATACAACGATAGTGATACTGAGATTGACCTTACCCTCTGGAGGTTTTTCGAAGGAGAGCAAGGTCACTTAATAAAAAATGCTTCTGGGAATCCACCACTTCCCCCTCAAGGGATTGCCATCATTGCGGATAATGAAGCGCAATTCAGAGCAGATTGGCCGTCATTTTCTGGAAGTCTCTTTGATAGTAGTTTTTCTTTGCACAATACTGGTGAAGAGCTTTCATTTAAAGATGAAAATGGATTAGTGCATGGAAAAATCACCTATGCTTCAGAGTGGGGCGGGTCTGGCGATGGGAACTCCCTCTCTCTTTTTCAGGGGGCGTGGCATGGCAGGAGTCCTTCGCCAGGCACTTTTGATAAAACATCCGATGATACGAGCGGGACTTCCCAAGATCAAGATGGGTCACATGAATCTAGTTCTTCAGAAACTATTGATCCAGTAGCGAAGCCAAAGAAAGAATCACAAGCATCATTTGTGGTGCCCAATATTTATGCTGAAGCACACATGAATCAACGAGCAGTTGTGGGTGCGCAGAGTGAGTTTACTGCGGATGTGTTTGGGCTTCAAGGAGAACCAATTGACAATGCTCGATTTTTATGGAATTTTGGAGATGGTTCAGTTCAGGAAGGGAAGCGTGTTTACCACGCCTATGAGTATCCCGGTTCTTATGTGGTGGTGCTTTCCGTGAGCGCGGGGAAATACCATGTTACTGATCGTGGAGAGATAGTAGCAGTGTCTTCTCCAATCAATGTAAGTAATGCGGTAAGTATGGGGAATGAAGGGTTTATTGAGGTTTCTAATACAGGGGATTTTGAGATTGATATATCTCGTTGGATCCTATCTCACGAAGATCGACATTATGTGTTTCCCAAATATAGCATCATTCGGGCTCGTGCCGAGACGCGTTTTCCCTTAAAGACAACCCTTATTGCCTTAAATCAGGCATCTCCTATTGTACTCTCGTATCCAAATGGCATTACTGCATCGACATATCATTTTCCTATCTTACGCACCGCAGATCATGAAGGTACGGTGGTTCCGGATGTGGTACGAAGAGAAGTGGTATCAATAGAATCATCGAATATCCAAAGTGGGGCGAATATCGCACCTGCTTCCTTAAGCCAGAGCGCATCCGTAGCGTTTACAATTCCTGGTGAGAGCGAGTTATCAGAATTGAGCACCTCATCAGACGATGGCTCTCGTGCTGAAGCTTTGATTCAGACTGAAATTGAAACCAATGAGACGTCAGGGAATTCTCTCGCGTGGATTCTCGCATTTACCTTTATCGTGGTGATTTCGGTACTCGGCATTATTTTTATTCGACGAGAAAAACAAGATGAAGATAATGACATTACCTTATTAGATTGATATGAAGCATATTTTGATTTTTAGTACAAATTATCTACCCTCTCTCGGCGGTGCGGAGATTGCCGTAAAAGAGATTACGGATCGTATTCCTCGTGATCAATATTCATTCTCCATGATTACGGCTCGAATGTCTCGAAAAAATCCGGCACAAGAAGTTGTTGGAAACATCTCCGTATATCGGGTTGGGTTTGGTATTTGGTTTGATAAATTCCTTTTACCTTTTTTGGGAATGCGCGTTGCGCGTTCAATACATAGCAGACAGCCGATCTCTCTTTTGTGGTCAATTATGGCAAGTCAGGGAGGAATTGCGGCGGTGCGTTTTAAACGCGTATTTCCAAAAATGAAGCTCCTGCTCACCCTTCAAGAAGGTGATGAAGAGACGCATCTCAGGCGCTATGTACTCGGTATTACATTTTTATACCGTCTTTTTATTCAACCTTTCTATCATTCAGTTTTTTTTGCCGCCGATTCAATTACGGTAATTAGTAACTATTTGAAAGCGCGTGCGGAGAGAATTGGGGTCCAGGTTCCAATTATCCGGATTCCAAATGGGGTAGATGTGGCACATTTCGAAAACCATGATTCTTGTTCAAAAGAAGTGTATCAAGGCAAAAAGGAAGGTGTCCGTTATCTTGTTACCGTATCACGTCTGGTGGAAAAGAATGGAGTCGATGATTTAATTAGCGCTTTTGCGCTACTTCCGAATACGACTCGTCTGGTGATTATCGGTACTGGTAAAGAGTATAAAAGGTTGTTACAGCAAACAATGCGGTTGGGAGTTAAAGATCGCGTTGATTTCTTAGGTATGATTCAGCACGAGATACTCCCGTGTTATTTAAAAGACGCGGATGTATTTGTTCGGACATCACGCTCTGAAGGATTAGGAAACGCATTCCTTGAAGCAATGGCATCAGGTATTCCGGTAGTTGGTACTCCTGTTGGAGGTATTACTGATTTTCTTCAACATAGGGTTACTGGATTTATAGCCCGTGTCGGAGATCCGGATGACATTAAACAGAAGATCCTATCCGCGTTAGAGGAAAATGAGTCGCGTTTACAAATACTGAATAACGCCCGTGCTTTGATCGATCGAGAGTATAAATGGAGTGTTATCGTCTCTCGCTTTGAGAAAGAAGTCCTTGATAAACTCACCATGGGTCAGTAGTATTGGCAGGGGTTTAAACGTTATGGATTATAAAAATAAACGACGAATTCTTATTGCAACGGGTATCTTTCCTCCTGATATTGGAGGGCCTGCAACCTATAGTGCGTTACTAGAGAAAGAGCTTACCACTCGAGGTTTTACCGTAAACATCGCATCATTTTCTTCGGTGAGAAAATGGCCTCGCCTGATTCGGCATAGTATCTTTTTTTTACGAGTGATAAAACGGGCGTGCTCTGCTGATACTGTTTTTGCCCAGGATCCAGTGAGTGTTGGATTCCCCGCATATTGCGCGGCGCGACTGTGTAGGCGTCGATTTGTCCTCAAGGTGGTAGGAGATTATGCATGGGAGCAGTATGCGTTAGCACATCCTCATAATTTCCCTACGATTGAAGATTTTCAGCACCTTTCTCTCGGTGGTATCACACTGCTTCGTCGCACGATAGAGCGATTTGTGGCTCGACACGCAGATGCGGTTGTGGTACCAAGCATGTTTCTCAAGAAAATCATATTATCATGGGGGGTCTCAGCTGAACGGGTGCATGTGATTTACAATGCAGCCAATCTCCCAGATAGAGAGAATCATGATCCCCTCCTTTCAATCCCAGAAGGAGAACCGCTATTAATGAGTGCGGGACGAGAGGTTCCTTGGAAAGGCTTCGATCAGATTATTGACTCATTAACATTACTCGAGAAGAAATTTCCTCGCGTTAAACTTCTGCTTATTGGTGATGGGCCGGATCGGAGACGTCTTCAAGAAAAGGTAAGAGAACATAAAGTTGAACATCTGGTAGTGTTTCTAGGTAATTTAGAGAGAGAAACCCTCTTTAGGTATTTATCTTCTGCTGATATTTTTATTTTGAACACCCTCTATGAAGGTTTCCCTCATCAGATTCTTGAGGTTATGCATCTTGGTGTGCCTATTATTACGACTGATGTTGGTGGTATACGGGAATTAGTAGATGAGAGATCGGTGTGTTTTGTAAAGCCGAAAAATACCGAGGCATTGGTGAAAGCAGTAATATCAGTCCTTGGGGAATCTAGTATGAGAACGGAACGTATTGCCAACGCAAAAAAACGGGCAGCATCTTTTACAAGTCGTGATATGATTACTTCGCTTTTGCCACTCTTATGAAATTGTTAATGATATCAAGTGATCAGAAAATATTTGAGGACAATAGTCCGGTACGGCAACGTATGGAAGCGTTTAGTAGTTCAGTTGACATGCTCCATATCTTAGTGATTGCGCGTCGCCATACCACTGAAGCGCCTGTTGTGTCTGGAAAGAAGATGGTGATATATCCGATCACTATTAATTTTTGGGCTTTTAAGAAAATTTTTCTCGCGCTTCGAGAAGCGCGAGAAATCGTCCAAGCTGATATAACAGGGAGGTGGGTAGTCACTGCGCAAGACCCTTTTTTTATGGGGTTATTTGGATGGCTCATTGCGCGTAAAAAAATTCCACTTGAGCTTCAGGTGCACACTGATATTGGGAGTCCTTTTTTCGTCACAGAATCAATAATGAATCGAATAAAATTATCTCTTGCACGATTCCTCCTCCCGCGTGCGAGTCTTGTTCGTGTCGTATCAGTGCGTGTTAAAAATGCGCTCCTGCGTGATTTTAAGGTCTCTGAAGATCGTATTGTAGTATTGCCGGTATATGTGGATCCAAACCGAAGTGCTTTTCCCCAAGATGAGACCATGAAGAAACCGTATCCGATTACGATCCTCATGATGTCTCGACTTACCCCTGAAAAAGATTTTATCACCGCGCTCCGCGCATTTAAAATTGTCGCGCAAAAAAATCCAGACGCAGGGCTCCTTATCGTAGGGGATGGTCCAGACAAGAATCTCATTCAGAGGAAAGTTAATGATTTCTCACTTTTTCGAAAAGTTACTTTTTATCCGTGGAGTAGTGCGATTGGAACCTATTTTAAGCATGCTGATATTTTTCTGTTAACTTCTCGATATGAAGGATACGGAATGACTCTTATTGAAAGTGGGATGGCACGATGCCCGATTGTGACGACCGATGTTGGTATTGTTGGTGAACTTATTCAGGATCGCCAAAGTGCGCTCGTATGTCGCGTTGGAGACCATCGCTCTCTGGCACGAGCATTACAAGAGCTTATTGATGAACCTTCTCTGCGCGAAGCACTGCGCTCTCATTTTCGTGAATCTCTAACCCGACACCTTCCTGCGAACCAAGATATGTATCTTGCCCAATACAAACTCGCACTCCAGCGACTTTTTAGTGTTACCTTATGAACATTTTAGTAATTACTCAAAAAGTAGATCAAGATGATACCGTCCTTGGATTTTTTCATGGCTGGCTAAACGCATTGGGAGAAAAGTTTGACCATGTCTCGGTGATTTGTCTTGAGAAAGGATCCACCGATTTACCTCAAGATATGCCAGTGTATTCCTTAGGAAAGGAATCGGGATTTTCGCGTATTCGTTATGTATGGAATTTATTTTTTTATCTTGGAAAACTTCACCATCGTTATGATTGCGTATTAGTACACATGAATTATGAGTACGTACTTTTGGCTGGTTGGTGGTGGAGACTGTTTGGGCGGAAGATTGGATTTTGGTATAACCATACATACGGAAATATCTTTTCTCGTATTGCATTCATGATTGCGCACCGAGTTTTTCATACATCCCCCTTTGCTTTTTCAGCAGGAAGGTCAAACTCAGTATCTATGCCGGCTGGGATTGATACAAAACTTTTTTCAACTACTCAAAATCAAGTTCCTAACACTATTCTTTTTGTAGGTCGTATTGCTCCCGTGAAAGGGCTCATCACCTTAATTAAGGCTGTTCAACTTTTAGTTCAAAGGGGTGTTTCGGTTTCTCTTAACATATATGGAGAAGCGCTTTCTCGAGACAGAAAGTATCAGGAGCGTGTTCACGTAGAGGCTCAAAATTTAGTGACACGTGGAATAGTGAAATTCCATAACGGGGTAGCCTATGATCAGGTACCGCAATTATTTGCTTCACATGAGTTTTTTGTTAACCTCACTCCAAAGGGAAATTTTGATAAGACCGTGTTAGAGGCTATGGCTAGTGGTGCAATACCGGTGGTTTCAAGCACGGCATTCTCAGACCTCTTACCCCCACCCACTTTTTTTAAAGAGCATGACGCGGACGATCTTGCTCGCCAGCTCGAATATTTAATGAAGCTCTCTTTCGAGGAGAAGTCGAAGATTAGAGGGTTGTTACGCAAACGTGTCGAGAAGAAGCATGATCTCCATGTGCTCGTGTCGCGGTTAGCGGAAGAATTTGATACATTATGATGAAGAAGATTTATTATATTGCAAATGCTCGGATGCCAACCGAACGAGCTCATGGTATACAACTTGCAAAGATGTGCGAAGCATTTCTTGATATTGGTGTTCCACTAACGCTCGTCGTTCCAAAACGTAAAACAGTAGGAGAGCAGGTCGCGTCTTTTTATGGACTTGCGAGAGAAATTCCAATCGTGAAGCTCCCTATTATCGACACGTTTCTTTTTGGTCGTCTCGGTTTTATTTTTGGGACGATTTCTTTTATGGCATCGTATAGCGTATTCCTTCTTCGGAAGAAACTCTCCGGGGAGGACTTTGTGGTATATACCATTGATATGGATCAGTTTTCATTTTTGCCACTCATTATATTTAATATTCCATATGTGATTGAAGTACACGATGCAAAGCCGAAACGCTTTTTATTTCGGCTTTTATTTCGGCGTGCTCGGGCAGTGATGGTTATCAATCGTTTAATTCTGGAAAAGATCCATCGTTATTTTAATGTGCCGAAACACCATATCTTTGTGGTCCCGAACGCCATTGATCCAAATTTTATGAATAAGGCTCAGCTAAGAGATGCTTTTCGAAAGAAAGAAGGTATTCCACCTAAAGCGTTTCTTCTCTTATACGTGGGAAAATTTTACGAATGGAAAGGTTTTGAGATTTTATATCAACTCGCTCAAGACCTTGATCCTTCCGTAAACATTGGGTTGGTTGGAGGATCAAAGGAAGAACTCGAAGAGTTAATTGGAAAGCATGTCCCCGAGAATATATTTTGTTTTGGAGCTCGGCCTTATGAAGAGGTGCCGTCCTGGATCGAGGCTTCGGATGCGTTACTCGTGCTTGGAACTAAAGCAAATGAGTATTCTTATTACCATACATCCCCGATGAAATTATTTGAATATCTTGTTTCGGGTCGCCCAATTATTGCAAGTAAGACCCCGGCGATTTGTGATATTGTGAGTGAGAAGGAAGTTTTATTTTATATGCCTGATGATAAGGAAGATTTAAAGCGCGCTATCTTACGTGTTCAATCGAACCCAGCATCCTTCCATAATCGAGTAAAAGCCGCAAAGGAGTTAAGCACCTCATTTACCTGGCATTCTCGAGCGAAGAAAATTAATCAATTTATAAAGGACCGACTATCATGAGAATTGGCATTTTCCTTCATCCTTATAATGAAAAAAAACCAGCAGGATTAGGCAGGTTTATTTTCTATTTAAGCAGGCACTTGATTGAAAACGCGCCGCAACACACCTTTTACCTTTTTGTTAAAAGTGCCCCAAAGGTGAAGCCGGATATCTCTGGTTCAAACTGGTCTGTCATAGAATGCGGCCGCGGATTATTTTGGATGGATCGTGGAATTTCAAAAGCGCCAAAAGCTGATATATACCTTTTTAACACACCAATAATACCTGTTTGGAGAAGCGTGAAAAAAAGTGTGGTAATTGCGCTTGATTTTGCCTATCTTGATTTCCACTCTCCGGGCATACTACACGCGTTAAAACGATACATCCTTAAACAATACCACCGCTTCTCTCTTAAACGTTCTGATCAGATAATTGCAATCTCGCACGCGACAGAGGGGGATGTGATTCAGAGGTTTCATATTCCTCAACAAAAAATTCGTGTTATCTACCCCGGTTTTTCATCGGTGTGTGAGATAAGCCCTAAATATGTGTCGGTACCCAAACCATTTTTTCTTTTCATTGGGGTGATAAAAGAGAGGAAGAATGTACATGGAGTTATCGAGGCTTTTATAAAGCTTCTAAAAGAGGATGCGACAGTGTCTCTTGTGGTTGCGGGTAATGGAGAGGGGGATTACTATGAGCAGATTATATCGCGGGTAAAAACCGCGAATGCTCTTAATCGAATTTATTTTCTAGGTCATATTTCAGCAGCAGAAGTTTCTTATCTTTTTCAAAATGCGCGAGCGTTAGTATTCCCGAGTTTAACAGAAGGGTTTGGTTTTCCAGTACTTGAGGGTATGGAATGTGGTATTCCCGTCATTACGTCAAATAGTTCGTCTTTAGTTGAGCTCGGAGGTGATGCCGCGTATTTAGTTGATCCGCGTGATCCCGAATCAATCTATAAGGGGATGAAAGCACTGCTTTATGATGAGAATATCCATCAAAAATTGATTCTTCGCGGTTACGAGCAAGTTAAAAAATTTTCTTGGAATCGTTCAGCCCGAGAATTTTTATTAGTGCTAGAAGAATTATGCGGCCAGAAATAAGAAAAAAAATTTTAGTATCCTTAACGTTGGTGTGTTCACCCATACTTCTCTTGCTTCTACACTTTAGAAACACCCGAAAGTCTGAAAATCCGCGAATACTAGTTATTCCGCAACTGACCCGTATTGGTGATCTCATTTCTGTCACACCGATATTTCGGGAAATCAAAAGAAAGTTCCCTCACGCGTATGTTGCTGTATTAGTGAGTAAGAAAAACATGGGAGTAGTAATTGAAAATCCTCACATTGACGAAATCATTCATTATCAAAGCATTAGGTTATTTGCTGTTTTGAGAGCAATCTATCAGGGGCATTTTGATATAAGCATTAATGCGGGCGCAACGAGCGAAGGAACCGCTATATCCCTCTGGGGCCAAATCCCAGAGCGGATCAAGCTTACCTATTCAGGTCGTCCATTGTTTGAGGTGCTCACTGATTGGATGAACACGCACTCCATGCGATACACGCATCAAACGTATCTCCCATCATTTTTTCTGCAACTTCTACATCCTCTTGGGATTAAGGCAGAGAATACCGATCCTGAAGTTTTCGTGACTCATCGTGGCAGAAAAGTGCGCGATAATTTTCTGGTCGAGAAAGGTATTCAGGGTGGGAAATATATCGGAATAAGTATTACGGCGGGAAATAAAATAAAAGAGTGGGGTGATGATCGGTTTAAGGAGTTAATAAAAAAAATTCTTAACCGTTTTCCCTACTACATTTTTCTGATTGGAGGAGCGGGGGATCGGGAACGGATAATGAGCTTTCGGGAAAGATTTTCTCGAGAAGAAGCCGAACGGATCGTTCCTGTCTGCGGTATTCCGCTTGAAATACTTTCTGCCTTTTTTGAGAAACTCTCATTGTTTATTGCGGTTGATACTGGTTTAATTCATATGGCACACGCGCTTGATGTACCACTTATTGATATTCTTGGACCGGTTGATTCAGAAGAGCTTTCCCCTAAGAGTAGGAAGAGCAGGTTACTGCTTCCGCTCAATACCAGACCGAGTGTCTTTGCTTTTAAGCGTCCCGGATCTGCGGAAGATGCTCGGCGCGCCCTTTCTTCTATTAGTGTGGATCAGGTCGAGTCTGCATGTGAAGACCTTTTGTCGGAGAATTGAATCAACGAGGGTGAGAGGGTATAGTTCCATAAAGGGATATTTTATTTTTTATGATGACAGCAAAAAAACTTAATCTTGGTTGCGGGACTGATATTCGATCAGGCTGGGTAAATCTTGACAAGTATGACCTTCCTGGTGTTGAGGTCGTACATGACCTTGAGGTACTCCCGCTTCCTTTTTCTGATCATTCTTTTGACGAGATTCTTTGTCAGGATATTTTGGAGCACGTGGCGTATCCAGTACTCCTTAAAGAGCTTTATCGGATTCTAAAGAAGGAAGGTGTTCTTAAGATTCGTGTGCCTCATTTTACCTCGAAAAATAATTTTATTGATCCAACACACCAAAAGATGTTCAGTGTTCGAACTTTTTATTTTTTTGTTACTGATCATGGGTTTAAGAAATACCATCGAAAGTATTACTTTGATTTCTCTTTTAGAAAGATTACGTCATTGCGCATCACCTTTGAGGGGAGTTCTCGCTTTTTTTTCTATAATCGATTTATCGAGTGGGTAGTTAATAGGAGCGAGGATACCCAGTATCTCTATGAAGCGACCGGCTTTTCCCGTATTTTTCCTGCAGAAAATATAGAAATTACTTTAATCAAATAAAATGTATTATGAACATTGCGTTAATTGTACGAAGGCTTGATACTCGCGGAGGTACCCAACGCCAAGCTCTTGCGCTTGCTCACACCCTAAAGGAGCGGGGAAACAATGTCGTAGTATACACCTTTCGATATCAACCATCAGAGACCTTCTCAGAATCGCTTAAAGGTATACGAGTTGTCGCACTAGATCAGAAAGAAGGTAAGGATTATTCGCACTCGATACCTTTTCTTCCGAAGTTTTTTTCAGATTATCTCAATGATAACCGATGTGCTCGTGCGCTTGCGCGATGTATTGATGTCGACACACACGTGCTTAACCCTCATGATCAAGTAAGTTATCGTGTCGCGGTGTATTTCAAAAAAAAGGTGAAACAAATTCCATCTGTGTGGATGATGAATGATATGCCCACTAAGTATGCGTCTATGATACGTGAACGAGAAGTATACGGATATCATCGAACTTCGCTATTAAAACGAATCATATATAAGTTTTTTGATTTCTTTGAGATCCGATGTTTTATCAAGCCACAAGATGCCATTGTTGTGTTAGATCATCGAGATAAAAAGTGGGCTCAAGAATTTTTCAAAAAAGATGCTTTTGTGGTACGAAGTGGTCTTGATCACAATCGTTTTACTTATCGAGAACGCACCCTGTCTTCAAATAAAAGGATTAATATTCTTACGACAAGCATTTTTCTTCCGCATCGGAGATTTGAAGACACGCTTCGTGCTATTCGGATGCTTTTAAACACAAAAGAGTACGACATACAGTTCTCAATTGTTGGAGGATTTCATAATAAGGGATATGTAGAGTTTATTCGAAAAGTGATAAAGGAAGAGAAGCTTCAGCATAACGTGTCTCTCCTCGGAGCAGTCTCTGATGAGAAATTACAGGCTCTCTATAGAGATGCAGATATTTTTGTATTTGTGAGCCATATGCAGAGTTGGGGTATTGCGGTTTTTGAAGCGCTCGCATCAGGGATCCCAACAGTCGTATCAGAAACCACTGGAGCATCGGAAATTCTTAAGAATGGTCTTCATGCGATAACAGTTCCTCCGAAAAATCCACGCAGGATTGCGGACGCGCTTAATACACTCATTACTGATCCAGATCTTTATCAGAGTTTAAGCAGAGAAGGTCGAGCTTTAGTACTCAGTGAGATCTCATGGGAGCAATATAGCAAGAAGATGGAGGCTATTATGGAACATGTTATGAGATAGTTTATCTGTTTGCGAAAGTAGGGTAGTATGTTGAAATTATGAAGACCGTTGTAATTACCAGTTTTCACCCCCATATTTCAAGGAATATTTTAAGCACGGAAGCATTTCGTATTTTAGTCCAAAATCCAAAGCTTCGAATTGTGCTCGCGGTTCCTGATTATAAGGTGGATTTTTTTACTAAAGAATACGCTACCAACGAGCGCATTTCAGTATTTGGTATTGAACCCTATCAGGCTTCTCGAACGCTACGCGGGCGATTTTTTAAGCGCCTAGGGGTATTTCTTTTTGATACCCAAACCGCTCGAAACAGAAAAAAATATGAATACTATTTTCATGGTAAATATATTATTTATTATTTTTCTCGACTACTTGGTATAATTGGCCACTCTTTTATTTTTCGTCGATTGGTACGTTTTCTTGATCTGTGGTGCGCTCCAAAAACAAGTGCTTCACGCATGCTTTCTGAAATTAAACCGGACATGCTCTTTTCAACTGATCTTCAAAATGAAAATGATGTGAGCATCATGCACGCGGCACGCAAGGGAAAAATTCCTATTTTAGGAATGTTACGTTCATGGGATAATCCAACTCAGCGTATTCTACGAGTTTTACCAGAAAAAATGATTGTAGGGTCAAACGTGCTTGAAGAAGAAGTTCGCTTGCTGTATCGATACCCACCAGCACAAATCGTTATTACGGGAAATCCGCATTATGACCGATATCTTAAGGGTCCCACGATGAGTAAGGATAAATTTCTAAAGTCTCTCAATCTTCCCCTCGATAAAAAACTTATTTTATATGCGCCAGTTAGTGATGCGCTCATCTACCATAATGATATTGATGAATATGTGCTCTCCCTACTTGGAGATGTTGACGCATCAGTATTAGTTCGTTTTCCTCCAGAAAAGCCGGTTCGTCTCTCGGGTGATTTTAAACAACCTCAGAACATGGTCTATGATCGTCCGGGCGTATCTTTTAATGCTCGTCGGGTTGGTGATCGTGAGATTCGTCGCGAGGATGATAGTCGCCTTATTGATTCTTTGTATCATGCGGATGTGGTGGTAACTGGCCCGACGAGCATTACCATTGATGCTGCATTAATTGATCGTCCGGTAATCGCGGTTCATTTTTATCCTACGCCACGTGAGTTTTTCCGTTCTGTATACCGTTACGAGGATAATCAGATCGTTAAAGTTCGAGAAACGGGAGGTATTCATGTGAGCGTTACAAAAGAAGATTTTTTAAAAACTCTTGCTTCTTATTTAGAAAATCCAAGACGTGATGCAAAAGGAAGAGAGAAAATACGATCAATGTGGTTTTCGCATGCAGATGGAAGTGCTGGCAGGCGTGTGGCGGACGCGGTACTTGATTTTCTAACGGTATGAAAACAATTCTAATTCCAATCACAACAAATTTCTTTTCTCGAACGTTTCTTCAAACTGACGCTCTATCCGAATTATTGAAAGATCCAGAAATTCGTATTGTCTGCTTATCCCCGAAGAATAGGAGATATTATTACGAAAAAACATTCGGGCATGACCGATTACTTTTTGATGAACTTCCAGACACCAGTGCAAAGACCATTGAGTCAGTATTTAGATTTTTGGAAGTGTGGAGTATTAAAAGTAAAACACAGAAACTGATTATCGATGCGGAATTTCACCGCAAGGGAAGTAAAGCCTCTTTCTTCTTACGCCTCATTACTTTTATGTTAAAAAAATCCTTATGGTTTTTGGGAGCTTTCCGTTGGTGGCGACAGGGGATCCGTTTTTGCTACAGCGTATTTTCGAGCACTGATTACCATGCTTTGTTTGGAGTCTATCATCCGGAATTAGTATTTGCTCCTACGATGCTTCCTGCTGATGCGCACATACTTCGAGAGGCAAAAAAATTCGGTATTAAGACTGCTGGGGTAGTACTAAGCTGGGATAATCTTTATAGTAAAACATTTTTTCGTGTACATCCTGATCGAGTCATGGTTGCGTCAAAGACATTGGAAGATCTTGCGGTAGAGAAAGCTGATTATCCGCGGAATAAGCTAGAGGTGATCGGTATTCCCCAGTACGATCGTTACGCGAATAAAAAACCCTCACTTTCTCGTGATGAGTTTATTCGCAAACTCGGCGGCGATCCTTCAAAAAAATTAATACTTTACGCGCTGTCAGGAAAAAAAGGCATATCTATCGAACATGGTATTATTGAATTGCTGTATCGCATAGTAAAGGAGAACATGCTTAAAGAGCCTGTTGAGGTGCTCATACGCCCTTATCCTCGCTATGATTTTTCTGAAGAAAAATTATCGAAGTGGCGACATGAATATGGGTTTCGAGCCGAATCATCACTCGCACATATTGACGGTAAAGCAGATGAATGGGAATTTGATGATGTATCACTTGATTTTTTGCAGAATAGTCTTGCTCATGCGGATGTGATTATTACCATGTATTCTACTTTTTTTATTGAGGGAGCGATTCACGATAAGCCGTTAGTCGCGATAGGGTTTGATGGTTTAGAAGATGAAAATTATTGGAATTCAAGTCGGCGTTTTTTTGAGTGGGATCATTTGAAGTCATTATTGCCGTGTGATGGGATTACCTTCGCCCGTAGCTTCCAAGGTTTAGCCGAATCAATTAATAGCTCGCTCATGGATCCGAAATTAAAACGGGAAGGAAGAAAATGTATCGTAAATCAGCAGGCAACGTTTAACGATGGAAAATCAGGCATTCGTCTGGGAAAGTCACTTTATACCTTGATGAAATAATATTGTTTCGTTATGCATAAAAAAACAATCGCCATTACGTTAGGATCTGCGGCCGCGTTTCGGAACCTCTTTTTCTTCCCAGGGAGCGTGTTCGAACAGCTTCGAGTATATGCGAAAAAAAATAATATTCGAATTCTTGTCTGCATTACGCCAAAAGACTATGAAAAGTATCAGCCAATTATTAACCCTGATGGGGAATATGTGTGCTATGAGAAAATTTCAGTCGCTCCTGCGCGCAGATCTCTTGAGCGCGTATTCTACTTTTTCTATTCCTACTTAGTGTATACCGGAACGACGAAAGTGTTAGCTACCATGGCGATTCGTCCTGATGAGCCCCCAGCCGGAGGAAAGTCGTATTTAGTATTCTTGAAGTGGACAATTTCTCGTTTTTTTGGATGGAGTCGTTTTTTGAAACGAAATGTTATCCCTTTTTTATTTCACAAAATTTTTATTGAGAGACCCTTCAGAGATACAATCGAATCATACCAACCTGATCTTATGGTGAGTACCCATATCTATGGATGGTTTGATACTCAGTTTCTTCGAGAAGCAAAAGCGCAAGGCATTAAGACCATCGGCATGCCTGCTGGGTGGGATCATCTCGATAAGTATTTTCTACCATTTCACCCTGATACCCTTTTAGTTCCAAGTAAAGAACTCTCAAATGCCGCAGTAAAATACCAAGCATACGCGAAATTTGAAATACAAATTGTAGGGTACGCGCATTTTGATTTTATTCTAAACCCAGAAATTCAAAAAACACGAGACGAGGTGTTGCGTTTCTTGAATTTTCCACCCCATGCCAAGTATCTTCTCTATGTGTCTGGAAGCGCGTATTGCCCGGATGAACCCGATATTATAGAGACATTGCTTCAATGGTTTGAGGAGAAGCAGGTTGGTGATGAGGACGTTTACCTGGTTATCCGCCCTTACTTAGGAGGGAGAGGGAAAGACCGTGAATTTGATGAGAAAAAGTTTAATCGTTTTAAGACGCACCCAAGAGTTTATTTTTTTGATAAACCACTTTGGAATGATGTTGAAAATAGTGCCTCATTTATTAATATTATGCGATACGCGGATGTGGTGCTTGGTATGTATACCACAATTGTGCTTGAGGCAAGCGTATTTGATCGACCGCTTATTGCCGCCGGATTTGACGGTTATACTACACGCCCCATGAAGCGCTCAATTCGTCGGTTTGAGTATCTTGAGCATTTTAAGGATGTTCTGAAGACAGGAGCACTTCCAACCGCTTATAATTTTTCGGAGTTACAAGAGTTGCTCAAACTCACGTTAGCTGATCCTCATAGTCGGTCACATGAACGCGAGAAATTGCGACATTCACTCGCAGGGGTCCTTGACGGGGCATCTTCTCGTCGTATAGTAGATGCATTAATTAACGCGCTCTGATATGAAAATTTCGATAGTTACTCCACTGTTTAACGAAGAGGAAAGTGTAGCTCCTTTCTTAAGGGAGTTACGAAGCGTACTAAAGAAGACGGGTCTGGCGTATCAAGTGGTTGCGATCGATGATGGTTCAACTGATAAAACCTATGATGAAATGTCTGCTTTCTCCTCTCGTTTTCCTGAGTTATTGATTATTAGATTCAGTCGTAATTTCGGGCAAACCGCGGCATTATCAGCGGGATTAAAGCACGCAGAGGGAGAGGTAATAATTACGATTGATAGTGATCTTGAAAATGATCCTCACGATATCAATAAGTTGGTCGACAAGATCAAAGAGGGGTTTGATGTTGTTTCCGGTTGGCGCAAAAGTCGATGGGAAGGTCACACTTTTTCTCGAAAGATTCCTTCTTTAGTTGCTAACTGGCTGATTTCAAAAATTGGAGGAGTACCGCTTCACGATTACGGCTGCACACTAAAAGCATATCGTCGTAGCGTAATTGAGGGGCTTTCTTTGTATGGCGACATGCACCGTTTTATTCCTATTTATGTACACGGGAGGGGTGCACGTATTACCGAGATTCCGGTAGCACATCGGTCGAGGCGCTTCGGAAAAAGCAAATACGGCATATCGAGAACATTCCGTGTACTCCTAGATCTTTTCTTTATTAAATTCTTTACGGGTTACCTCAATCGGCCGATCCACTTTTTTGGTGGTATCGGACTTATTTGTTTACTCCTTGGTACTATTGCTGGAGTATGGTCAATTGCTTTAAAAATTTTGGCGTTGCGAACTTTTGTCTCCACCCCACTTCCTACCTTTGCGGCTCTTTTTCTCATTATTGGAGTACAACTTATCATTATGGGTATCTTGGCAGAAATGATGATGCGTACCTATTATGAATCACAACAGAAAACCCCTTACGTGATTCGAGAAAAAATTTCTCAGGGTCGTATCGTAGAATCATAATTATGTGTGGCATTGCAGGATTTGTTGGAAGTGGAAATCAAGCTGATCTTAACTTGATGCTAAAGCGTATTGCGCATCGGGGTCCTGATAGTGAGGGAAAATTCACCCGGGGGAATGTGTTCTTTGGCCACCGGCGTTTATCGATCATTGATTTGAGTAGCGCGGGAAACCAACCTATGTGGAATGAGGAGGGAAATATCGCGCTTATTTTTAATGGTGAGATCTATAATTTTCAGGAATTACGGAAAGAGCTTCTTGCTACTCGGCGGCATACGTTTCAGAGTAATACTGACACCGAGGTGATCATCCATCTTTATGAAGATCTTGGAGTTCAGTGTTTTAAGAAGCTCTCAGGGATGTTTGCATTAGCGATTTATGATTTTCGATCTAATCGTTTAATATTGGCTCGAGATCGAATTGGCAAGAAACCTCTTTATTGGTCGCGACAAGGAGATACGATCATTTTTGCGTCAGAACTTAAATCAATACTTGCGCACCAGTTAATCCCTAAAGCGATTGATCCAATGATGCTCAATCAGTATCTTCAATATGACTATGTGCCGACCCCATATACGATGGTTCAAGGAGTGAGGAAGCTTTTAGCCGGAAACTACCTTCTCTGGGATGGGAAGAAACACAGCCTCCATTCATTTTGGGAGCAATCATTTCTACCTAAGCACTCTGAAGAGTCAATCGAGGCAACACTTTCTCAGCTTAACAAGCACCTCACCAAGAGTGTTTCAGAGAGGCTGGTTGCTGATGTACCGGTGGGAGTCTTTCTAAGTGGTGGGTTGGATAGCGCGGTTATGGCATACTATGCGTCTATCTTACAACCTTCTTCAGTACGGACATTTTCTGTTGGATTTCGAGAGAAGACTTTTGATGAATCAAGTTATGCACGCATGGTAGCAGAATATTTAAATACCGATCATACCGAGCGTTATGTGACTGTTCAGGATATGCTCGATGCAACACTTAGTATTACCGATTTTCTCGATGACCCTATTGCTGATACCTCAATTATTCCAACGTATTTATTATCTAAGTTTGCCCGTGAGTCAGTCACGGTTGTACAGAGTGGTGATGGCGGAGATGAGCTCTTCGCGGGGTACCCTACTTTTTTTGCGGAGTTTTTTGCACGTTTCTATGAGAAGGTCCCCCGCGCAATCCATCATCATGTAGTTCGTCGAATAACTCAGTTATTCCTCTCTCCGCACGATAAGTACTTTAGTCTCGAATTCAAAGTTAAAAAGTTCTTAGAAGGATTTGAAGATATGAGACATCGTCGACATGCTATCTGGCTCGGTAGCCACTCAAGGGATAGTAGATCAAACCTATTATCTGAATCGTTATGGAGTGAGGTTGGAGGAGAAAATGAATTTGCGTTAGTTGATGCTTTTTTTGAACGTTTTAGGAATGAGGATTCGCTCAGTCAACTTCTTGCTTTCTATCAGCGATTTTATTTGATGGATCAGGTTTTGGTAAAGGTGGATCGCGCAAGTATGGCGCACGGATTAGAAGTTCGATCTCCTTTTCTTTCCTATGAACTCGTTGATTATGTCAACCGCATGCCTTCAGATCTAAAGTATCGGATGTTTACCTCAAAGTGGATTTTGAAGAGGTTGATGCATGGGAAGCTTCCACCTCAAATTATCAATCGAAAGAAACAAGGGTTTGCAACACCGCTTTCTCTATGGTTTAAAAATGAACTCAAGGGATTTATCTCAGAGGTTCTACTTTCCTCAGGGGTGAAGCAGGACGGTTTCTTTAACACGGTATACATTGAACGCTTAATTCATGAGCATGTCTCCGGGAAAGAAAACCATACCAAAAGGATCTGGTCTTTATTGGTATTCGAACTTTGGAAGAACCGGTGGCTTAAGCGTTAAGTGGTATATGTGATATGATGCTTTTTGTTTATTATTGTAACTTTCTTAAACCATGTTTTCTCTATTAAAGGATCGGTCGTGGCGTTTGGCCATCATCACTATTTTGGGATTATCGTTTCTCCTGCTTGAAATAGTAATTTTGGTATTATATCGCGAGACATGGTTTGACGAACTACTCTATCTATTTAAAGGAAGGGCGGCAATTGGAGGTTCTCTTGTTCCTTTCCAGGATATGATCATTGCTCATCCACCGCTTGCGTTCCTTCTTCATGGAATTACCCAGTATATTTGGGGCCCAAGCATCCTGCTCGGAAGGATCGTATCCTCAATTATTTTTTTTGGTATCTTATGGATTATGTATGTGATCGCAGATCGCTATGCGGGTGCTCTTGCTGGAGTAGGGGCGCTCTTTTTGATGGTGAGCAATGTTTTTCTAGTAGGGAACTATGTATCAGCTGTTCCGTTTGGGCTTTCGGTTATTTTTATTTTATTGAGTATCTGGGTTGAGTTATTAAAAATATCTTCTCAAAGAAAAACACTCTTATCAGCTTTCCTTATTGGGCTTGCGGTATTAACACGAATTAACCTATTACCTGCTGCAATTATGTATGTTCTATTTCTTGCGGTAACTCGTCGTGGTTGGAGGGAAATAGGGTCTTTCAGTATTGTGTTTGTGGTAATACTCTTTTTAGGATTCACCCCTTTTCTTTTGTTGGATTTTTCACTTGCGATAAGTGTTATTCTGGCGCCATTTGTGAGTATCGGACTTCTTTCATCACTTCCATCATCGGTGAAAGCCGATGGATTTTCCTTTTCAGAATTTTTACCAACCATCGTTTCCTTTGTTCGGGAATATGATTTAACACTGCTCCTGTTCTTTGCGGTGACAAGTCTCCTCTTATTTTCGGTTTGGAATACGCGGGATCGTTTTCTTAAGACTGAGCCAGTATACGTACTCTTGCTCATGATAGGGACTGGGCTTTTTATACCACACTATTTTTATTGGAAAATTAGCGGAAGCTTAGTTTACGCGAATTATTTCTTCCCATTTTTGATCCTCGCGATTGTGATTGGAATATTCCGATTTTTTCCAGAGAAAAAAGTTTTAATTGTCTTTCTGGTTGGGGTGATTAGTCTGAATTTCTTAGGAAATATGTTTCGGACCGATATCATTTCTCACCCAAATGATGAGACTGATCTCGAACGAATTAATCGTGGAGCAATGCTTCTAAAGAAACATACCAATCCCGAGGATTTAATCATCGCTTTCGATAATTCAATTTTCCACGTGTTTGCTGCGGATCGGGTCACCAAAGGTCCCTTGCTTAACAGAAATTTTATGTTTGTGGGTTTGCCGGATACATCATTAGTAAATCGGATTCTCCATTATAATCCTGAAATACTCCTCACGTGGATCGACAACGCGGATTATGTTGTACTTCATGAAGAAAAATGGCCGTGGACATTTCGTAGAACATTTCGATCAGTAGATGGTTATGACAGTGAAGCATTTATCCATCAAGTTGAGCGGCTGTTAAATGATCGGTATGTTTTGGAAGATCGTGCGTTTAATGTATATCCACGGAAATATACTGAGGGAAATGATGGAGGTACCCTTCTTTTATACCGTCGCATTAAGTGATCCTCTAAGGTTATAGTTAATATATGCGAATTTTAATCATTGCACCGACACCTTTTTTTTCACATCGAGGATGTCATATAAGAATTTTTGAAGAAGCACGAGCACTGCTTGAACGGGGTCATTCGGTTGAAGTAGTAACGTACCATATCGGTGAAGATCTTCCGGATATTTCTATAAAGAGGATCCCTAATTTTTTTTGGTATCAGGAAAAAGGAACACATGTAACGTGGCATAAACTTTATTTTGATTTTTTTCTTCTCCTGCGCGCTTTTTATTCTCTGTTGCGTTTTCGTCCTCATGTCTTACATTGTCATCTCCACGAGGGAGCGCTTATCGGTATTATTTTACGTCTAATTACGCGAAAACCGATGGTTTTTGATAGCCAAGGGAGCCTTGTAGCAGAGCTTAAAGAGTTAAAGGCGATCAACCAAAATTCATTTTCGTACCGATTATTCTTGTGGATTGAAAAGTTTATTTATTGGCTGAGCCCCATTATCTTAGTAAGTAATGAGGCTAATAGAGTAGAATTGATAACTTCATTTAAGGTACCAGAGAGGAAGGTAAAATTATTGGAGGACGGCATTTCAATTGCCGATTGCAAGGTTTCGAAATCTACCGCTCAGCGTTTTCGAAAGGAAATTCGTGTTCCCCCCAGCAAAAAGGTTATTATTTTTGTTGGGGGGTTATATCAAAAAAAAGGAGTAGGGGATATTATTGAGTTAGCGTATGAACTAGCCAAGAAGCGTGATGATCTCTTCTGGATTATTCGAGGGTTTCCTTATGTCACATGGTACCAAGAAGAGGTAAACAAGAAGCATCTTCAAAGCGTAGTCCATGTTGGTGGAAAAATACCGTATACTGATCTATGGAGCCTGTTTTCAATTGCCCACTTTGCAATTAGTCTAAAACCTCCAACTGTAGAGGGGAGCGGTAAGCTCTTGCATTATGCGCAGGCAGGTCTTCCCGTAATTTGCTATGATCAGTTATCCAATCGGTCGATATTAGGCGAGCACGCATTCTATCTTTCTTTTAATTCGTCCATGGAAGAGAATGCGTCGCATGTAAGTGATTATCTAGATCTTGAACCAGAAATACATAAGGAGAGCGTTAAGGCAATGCAGGAAATGGTGTTGCATACCTATGAGTGGAAACAAATTATTAAAGAATTAGAACATATCTATGGAGGTCTTATCTAAATGCACAATTTGTGGAAGCTCTCGCGTTCGCGAAGTAGGTCGCGGCGGCGATCTCTCCTTCTCTCATGATGAAATTTTCGTGTTTTCAGTATGCCTCAAGTGTCATGTGTTTTTTCTTTCAACAAGACCCCGAGAAGATGAAGCGTATAAGTTTTATGGGGTTGAGTATGACCCATACACCGCATCATACACAAAACTGTCTGAACTCTTTATTCGCTTACGTACCTTGCGAGAACTCGATAGTATCGTTCGTTTCTTGCCTCCTAGGGACAAGAAGCGGCTGCTTGAAATTGGCTCATCGTGGGGGAAATACCTTCTACTTGCTCGTAATGAACGGAACTTTGAAGTCGTAGGAGTCGAGATGTCTAACGCAATGTGCCAAAAAGGGCGCGAAGAACACGGACTTCTTATCTATCCGGGAGATCTGCGCAATCAAGATTTTTCTCCTTCAGAATTTGATGTGGTAGTTATGAACCATGTGTTAGAGCATCTTTATCATCCGAAGGAAACGATAGCAATGATAGCCAAAATTTTAAATAAAAGAGGAGTGCTTCTTTTGCGAACTCCGGTTGTTGGGACTCTTGAGCAGAAAATTTTTGGAAAGTATTGGCATGCGTATGAATTTCCTCGGCACGTTACACTCTTTAGTGAGAAAAACCTAGTTGATTTGCTTGAACAACAGGGATTTGAAATTAAAAAAATCAGATATGAGGGCGTGCCAAATAATTTAATTCTTTCCTTTAAGAATTTTTTTCAAATGAAGCTTGGTAGTGGGGTTATTGCAAATTTATTTTCAATCAAGAATCCATTGATGCTCGCACTCTTTTCCCCATTATCTTTTCTGCTTGGTTTTTTTCATCAGAGCGGAAGAATTATGATCATTGCTCAAAAACATAAATGAGAAAAAAATTTTTCATACTTTTAAAAATCGGAATAAGTTTCTCTCTTATTTATCTTGTCATCACGAGAATTGATGGGGTTGAGGTGCTCTCTACGCTGCGCTCTGTTCACCCGGGCATTCTCTTACTCGCATTCCTTATTTTTGTAGTTGCCCACTATCTTAATACCTTTAAGTGGCAGATTTTACTTAAGGTGCTTTCGATCTCTGAGGATATGGGGAAGTTATTTGAACTCCACCTTATTGGCATCTTTTATACCATGTTTCTACCTGGGGGTCAGCTTACCGGAGAAGCAGTCAAGGCATACCGAACAAAAAATCATCTGGGACAGACTGAAAAAATAGTAGCCTCTATTCTCGTTGATCGTGTTACCGGATTGTTTCCCTTTTTAGTACTTGGGGTGGTCGGAGCATCTTTTTCGTCCGCGCTTCTTCATACAGAAGGTCGAGGCGGAATCTTTGTTGTTTTTTGGATATCAATAGTGGTTCTTTCATTAGCGGGTATTTTATTTCATAAGAGTTTTCTTCCTATGGTGAGCCGATTACAGAAACTGGCAGCTCGTCTAAATACCCCTCGCTTCATACGAGGAACCATACATAAAGTTTTGGAAGTAATAAGTGCTTATGCGGGAAAATCATCCGCGCTTTTGGCGGGTCTTTTGTTTGGTTTTTTGTTTCAAATATTAAATATCCTCGTAGTATATTTTCTGGCGTATTCAATTGGGACTCCAATCTCAATTTTTGATATTATGTGGGTCTACTCATTAGTAAGCGTTATTCTTATTTTACCAGTGAGTATTATGGGTTTGGGGCAGCGAGAAGTGAGTTTCATTTTTTTGCTAGGTTTGGTAGGTGTCTCTGGAGTAGTCGCGACAAGTCTTTCAGTGCTTATCTTTATATTCGCACTCGCACTCGGCGTTCTAGGTGGTATTATTGAGGGGTATCATTGGTGGATTCGCGATAGAGTCCCTCCCGTTAAAAATGTTTAGTATTATTTAATTTTTTATGAAGAAACTCAATCTTGGTTGTGGTGATTTTAAAAAAGAAGGATTCGTTAACCTTGATATCAATCCACATACCCATCCCGACATTGTGTGGGACCTCGACACGTATCCGTACCCATTCGAAGACAAAACGTTCGATCTTATTGAGGCTGACCACGTGCTTGAACATGTGAAAGACCCTTTTCGCACGATGCACGAACTTCATCGAATTTTGGGGAATGACAAAGAGTTAATTGTGCGGGTACCACACTTCTCGCGAGGATTTACGCACGCAGACCATAAGCGTGGGTTTGATGTGGGATTCCCGTTTTATTTCCAGCGGGATTTCCAGGGAGGGTATAGTGGTGTTGAATTTAAGAGTAGTAGCGTAAAGCTTACTTGGTTTTCTCAGCCATACCTCAAGAGGAGTGTGTTAGGACCTATCTCATTTTATGTTGGGTGGACGTGTGGAAAGATATTTGATTTTTTTGCCCAACTTTCTCCCTTCTTTTGTTCACGAGTGTGGTGTTTTTGGGTTGGCGGTTTTGAACAGGTTGAATTCCGTTTTCGAGCAATTCACACTTCGGAGGGACGCTAGAAATTATTTTCTCTTGGTGTGAGAAAATATCTGGACCATTTCATTTTCATAAATTAGTTTTATTGAATCTGTTTCTTTAATATTTCCTCCAAGGAGTCGCTCTCGTGGGCCGAGATAGAGGTAGTCAAGATGGAAAGAATTTTCAATTGGTAGAGCAGTTTCAGTGTATTCCTGATATTGCTCAAGAAGCTTCGTGTGGTCTTCGTCTGAAATATACGGGGGAAGGAATCCTTTATTTGTAAAAATACTTCCTGGTTGCTTTGCACGAAGCATGTCCCCATATAGGTAACTCAATCCTTCAAATTCATAGCTTGCTGGAGGATAAGTTTCTTCTGTGGCAAAGAAATGAGCAAAGACATCCGAGGTAATCATAAATAGGTGCGAGATCTCCATAAATCGTTTTGTAATTTCTTCATTTGGAGCGATAGAGGTAAGCCCGTTTGGCGCATAGAGATTGTTGAAAGTGAGGTTAGCAAGATAGGTATTTGAAAGAAATGATGGTGTACCAACGACACTTCCTGGCTGGGTGTTTTCATTAAGCCACTTAAAACTCTCAGATTCATATTGTGGAATCATGGCACGGGCCTTGCTCTCCTCGATAAAATTTTCTTGCGCCATCATTCCTTTGATAAAAAGCAAACCAATAGCGATCCAAAGAAGGAAGATGAGGTATTCGCGGTGTGATATGTTAAACAGGTATCGAAACCCCCAGAGTATGTAAAGGAGGGTGATAAATCCTGCAATACCAAAAACTCCAAACATGACCACCGTGCTTTCGGTGGTAATCCCAATAATCGAAAGTGGAATAACCAGGGTGAGAGTGATCAAGGCGCTTTTTTTCTCCGATGGTACTTTACATTTGTGCTGGAGGAAGTAGTACGCAAGTACGAAGAATGAAAGTGTTAATACTACTTGTTGTGGTTTTATCCAGTGATCTGGCTGAGGATTAAATCCAGTAATAATTTGGAAATTATAAATAACAAATACTGGAAGGAGTAAGCTGGCAAACCACACACCATTATTGCTTTTTGTATTTCGATAAAGGAACAAAAAGAGAATTGCAAGTACCGCATGTTGAACATAAAAGAATAAAACTCGAGGGTACCACAATGGTTTATGAGTATGCTCTGGTCCAAGCCTTAGTGCGAGATCTGAATATGAGGGAAGTGCTTGAACCGCAAAAAAAGAAATCCAGTATGGAATAGAAATCAAAAGTCCCAGCCCGATGATAATCGCGGTGTTTTTTACAACGCTCCATTTTTTTGAAAACGCGGCAATCCCGAGCAAAAATACGAGTGCGATTCCAAGGTACGCCACATAATAAAAATAGGTATAAAAAAGAATCCCAAAGGAAATCCCCGCAAGGTAACAAGTGATTCTTTCATTGCGTTGTATAGTTCGATAGATGAGGTAGAGCGCAAGAATGAAAAAGGGGAGGGTCAGGAGCGGGTCCTCGAATCGATCAAGTGGAAGGTGTTTTGGTGCAAGGATTAGCTTTGTTAAGAACCATGATTGGTAGTATTCTGAAAAGAGTGGAAAAAAAGCGAGATAGCGGGGTAAGATAATAGAGAACATTGCAAAAAAAATCGCACCTGTCTTCTGTCTCGTAATTTCAAAAAAGAGCAGATAAAGAAAAAAGAAGGTTGCTATTGGAAAGAGGGCGTCACCTAGCATATTTGCGATCTGTATGTCCCCAACGAATCGAGCAAAATAACCCGCAATCAGATGGGGTATTGGTGGAAGAAAGTTTGGAGAATCTTGGTATTCCCAAACATTGACATCACCCGCAGGCTCTCCATTAATAAATACTTCATTGACCCGTGCGGTGGTAAAGTGTCGTTCATCAAGGTTAACAAGCGTAGGATAGTATTCGATCCCTCTTTTCGAGAAGCTCTCAAAAAGGATGAAATGGGCAGTTCCATGGAGCAAGAAAATGGCAATGAGTAGGAGAAGCGCAATATGATGCCGGAATATAAATGAAGCTAATCTTGACATCTAATTAGTTTTTACGTATAAAAAATACCATGGTAGACGGTTATACTATACTCGGGATATGAATTTCTCCAAACGGCAAGAGCCGTTCTCTTTTTCGCGTGCGTTTGTGCAAGGGGAACTCCACCTCGGTATTTGGAGTTTCTTTAAAAAATTTGTCGGTGTTGGAAATTCTTTCTTCGTCTTAAGCTCCCTTACTCTATATCAATACGGAGTCTATCAGCTCCTACTCTCTTTTTATGCAATTGTGTCTGATTTCTTCCACGATTTGTTTGCGAGCGTAACTTCAAATGATATTGCTCGTTTTATTGGAGAGAGAAAAGAAGCACATGCAAAACGACTCTTTCTTGAATATGCCCGATTTCGTCTTTTTATGGCTGCAATTCCTTTGGTAGGGACTTTTTTTATTGCATCTTCCGTTTCGCACCTTTATGGACCTGAAGCTATTCTTTGGGTTCAAATACTCGGTATTTTATTTATGGTAGATGCCATACTCGCGCTTGCAATGATTCTTTTAAAACTCCGACTTGAATTTCGCATTGTCGCAACACGTCCAGCTTTTCAGAAATTTATCCAACTCGCTGTCTTAGCGTATTTCTTTTTCTTTTCTTCTATTGGGATCAAAGAGGTCTTGCTGGCACAGCTTCTTGCGCCGCTCATCACCTTGGTTTTTCTTATCCCCGCCATTATTCGCGTTTATCACCCATGGAGAAGTTTGCGTGGATTATCAGAAGGTATTTTTGTTTCGGTGGTGCGATCTTACGGAAAGTGGGAGATCCCGCAATCACTACTTCGCGACCTGGTAGCCAAAGTCCGACCTTGGATTATTAAGTTTTTTCTCACTACGGAAGCAGTCGGAATTTTTGGCGTTGCGAATACCGCAGTTTCTTTATTGAAGGATTTAATACCGATGCGTACCCTCTCTACTCTTGTGCCACGGAAAGTTTCTGATCGGGGGTACCTCAATTTTCTTTTTGCGTATGGAACAAAATATTATCTTCTTCTCGGAGCAGGTCTGGTCGTGATTGGGGGGGTTGGTTTTCCTATCGCTATTAAATTCCTTTTCCCGCATTTTTCATCCGCAATTCCGCTCTTCTATATACTGCTTCCAACGGTACTCTTCTTCGCGTTTATAAAAATCATCAGTATCTTTTTGGTTGTTGAAAGACGCCAACGGTTTATCTTCTACTTCTCTCTTTTTCAAAGTGTCATCACGCTCGCATTTCTCGTAGGTGCAGTAAGTAAATTTGGGCTCATGGGTATTGCGCTAGCTGAAGTCTTCGCGCTTGGTATTGCAATTTTGGTTAAATACCGTTATCTCTTGCGGCAGAAATTTATTAAGCCCTTTTCTTTTGGCACGCTGTTTACTTTCACCCAAGAGGATCGACGTATTTTATCAATACTGCATTTGAATATTTTTGCCTTTTTAAAGAAAAAATAATACTATTGGAGCTTATGAATAATCGCGAACTTCAGGAATTCTATAATCGTGTCTATAAGAAAGGAGAGCGCAAACATTACAGTAAATTCTTGCTGACAAAAGAAGGCCTTACCCAAGAGAAGAGAGCTATTTTAAATACAACGTCATGGAATAGGAAACGAGTACTTGATATTGGATGTGGTACCGGTGAACTTGCTTACCATATTGCTCAAAAAGCAAAATATGTGTGCGGAATTGACTACGCGCCAAGTGCGATAAAAATTGCTCAGAAACATTACCAGAGAGATAATTTAACCTACTTGCAAAGTGATGTTGAATCTCTCGATGAGGCTTTTGATGTTATCGTGATGGCTGGAGTGCTAGAGCATATTGACGAACCTTTTCTATTGCTCAAGAAATTGTCACATTTACTTGCTCCCAAGGGTTCCATAATCGTGACTTGTCCAAACTGGTCGAATATGAGGGGGTATATTTTGCTCGCCCTCGCAATGCTTTTTGACGCTCGTATTACACTAGCAGATATTCATTATTTTACACCGGTTGAGTTTGAAGCTTGGGCAAGGAAGCTTCGAATGAAGCTCTCATGGAATAGTATTGAACAGGAGTGGGGCCACGGAGAGAAAATGATTGCTGATTTTAAGAAACGTCTTCCTAAGGTGCTTCAAGATACGCAGGTAAAGATTTCTCCTCAGAAGATTTCTCGATTTATCGCGTGGCTTTCAAAACATTACGCGTTAGAAACCAATCAAAAAGCTTCAGGCGCAGTTGGTATTTATCATCTTAAAAGGTAATAGGGAGCACATGCGAAACTTGACAGATAAAACTATTTACGATATTTTGACTCCATTGCAGAGATCTATGGAAAGAGGAGAAACAAGCGTTTTTGATTTTAGAGATTTATTCGTCTTTGAAATGGCCAATAACCATCAAGGGAGTCTTGAGCATGGAAAAAAGATTATTCGTGAAATGGGGGTTATTGCGAAGAAAAAAAATATACGCGGAGCTATTAAATTTCAATTTCGAGATCTAGACACATTCATCCATCCTGAATTTCGTCGAGATAAAGAAGCTAAACATATTTCCCGTTTTCTCTCCACCCGTTTGACTGAAAGTGACTTTGAGACCTTAGTGAAATATGCCCGACGACAAGGACTTATGACGATGGCGACCCCTTTTGATGAAGTCTCAGTCGATATGATTGATCGTTTAGGAATCCAGATTATTAAAGTCGCAAGTTGCTCAGCTCATGATTGGCCACTACTCGAGAGGATCGCTCAAACAGATCGTCCGATTATTGTCTCCGTGGGTGGACTTACGCTCAAGGAAGTCGATCGTGTGGTCAGCTTCTTCGAACATCGAGGCGCACACTTCGCCCTCATGCACTGCGTGGCGGTGTATCCAACTCCTGATAAAGATTTAAATCTCAATCAAATTACGCTTATGCTAGAGCGATACCCGCATATTACTATTGGATTTTCAACGCATGAATCCCCTGATAACACGACAGCTATCGCTCTTGCGTATGCGCGCGGAGCGCGTATCTTTGAAAAACACGTTGGAGTAGCAACTGATACCATTAAACTTAATGCGTACTCTGCAGATCCGACTCAGGTAAGTCATTGGATTGATGCATATCGTAAGGCGAGGGTGTCATGTGGAGATGATGTAGAAAGGACGATTGGAACACAAGAGAAAAAAGATCTCCAAACGCTTTTACGTGGAGTGTATGTGAAGCGAAAGCTAAAAGCCGGATCAATTATTTCCAGAAACGATGTATTTTTTGCAATGCCATATCAAAGTGGCCAAATGAAGAGCGGTCGATTTAAAGAAGGTTTTACTGCTGATCGGGATTATAAGAAAAATGAACCTCTCAATGCATACATTGAACCTCAGCGTCCTTATAAAAGAGACATTGTCTATGGAGCAATCCGTGAAGCGAAAGCGATGCTCGCCAAAGCGCGTATTCCGCTCAATCATGAATTTTCAGTTGAAATCTCGCACCATTTTGGGCTTGATAAATTTCAGGAGACAGGTTGCATGATCATCGAATGTATTAATCGGGAATATGCAAAGAAGCTCATTATTCAATTTCCCGGACAGAAGAATCCAGTACATTATCATAAGGAAAAAGATGAGACCTTCCAAGTTCTCTTTGGTTCACTTGAAGTAGTGGTGGAAGGGAAAAAGCGTACGCTCTTTCCTGGAGACACGCTATGGGTTCCACGTGGAGTGTGGCACGGCTTCCATACTAATACCGGCGTCGTGTTCGAGGAGATCTCTACGGTCGCAAAGGGTAATGATTCTTATTATGTAGACAAGCAAATTGCAAGTATTCCACGAGAAACACGAAAAACCTACCTTCAAAACTGGGGAAGACATCAGTTTGATGAAGAGTGATTCGGTTTAAAAAGTAGGGATGAAAGATATAAGATCAGAAAATATCAAGACGTTGGTTTTTGATTTTGATGGAACTCTTACTAAAGGCGGAGAATCTCTAAAGAAAGAATCATGGGTTGAGCTTGGAAAAGATGACCTCTCTTTTCAAAAAGCCCTACTTCACGCCCATAATTTTTTTGCTGGAAGTAAGAGTCGATTTGAGATTATACGATACGCGTTGGGAGAATCTTCCCATTATTCAAAAAAGAATATTGAGGCATTGGTGGAGGGTTATGCATTTCAGTACGATCAGATTGTACAGCGTAGACTTCTAGCGAGTGGACTCATTGAAGGAACGATAAAAGGACTTGAGGTGCTTAGAAATCGATTTTCACTCTATATTAACACAAGCACCCCCGAAATCGCGGTGAAAGAGAGTTTAAAAAACTTAAATATCAGGCACCATTTTTCTGGTGTTTTCGGAAAACCTAGCTCGAAGTCTCAAAACTTAAAAAAAATAATAAAGAAAGAGAATGTGTTAGTCGAGAATGTGCTTTTTATTGGTGATAGCGAACATGATAGAGAAGTGGCGACAGATCTCGGGGTTACTTTTATTGGTGTTGCGAATAAGGAAAACCGGTGGAAGCATACTGATTTTCCCCTTATTCATTCAGTCTTTGATTTGATCGTTTTGACCCAGTAGATTTTTTGTGTAATAAATAGAGACACCATGAAAATATACGCAATCATTCCCGCGCGCGGTGGGTCAAAAGGGGTCCCAGGAAAGAACACCCGCCTTTTAGCGGGAAAACCACTGATCGCATGGACCATTGAAGCCGCAAAAAAGGTACCCCATATTGATAAAGTAATCGTGAATACCGATGACGAGGCTATTGCGCGCGTGTCGCGTGAATATGGTGCTGAAGTGTTTGATCGACCAAAAGAACTAGCAGAAGATCTAACTTTAGATCTTCCTGTATTTGAGCATCATCTCAACACACTAAAGGAGCAGAATGATTGTCCTGACGTAATAGTTGATCTCCGCGCTACTGCCCCTTTGCGTAGGAGCGAACGTATTCGAGAGGGTATTGAGCTCTTACTTAAGCATGGTCCAGAAAAAGCAGATTCAGTACGAGCGGTGTCAAAAGCATCGAAACATCCTTACAAGATGTGGAGGTTTCAGGATAGCTATATTGAACCACTACTTTCAGAAGACCATACAGGAATCAAGGAGCCATATAATGTGGCTCGACAAATGCTCCCGTTGGTATATCAGAATAACGGATGTATGAATGCGTTTTGGCCACATATTGTACTTGAAAAGAATTCCATGACTGGCGCCTGTATCGCCGGATACCCAATGGAGGATTGGGAATCAGTCAATATTGATACTGAATTCGATTTTCTTCTTGCTGAGTATCTGATGAAAAAACATCAGCATTATTTTAATTAAACAAATACATGTCTATGAAAGTAAAAATTATCGGAGCGGGATCAATTGGAAATCACTTAGCGCAGGCAGCTCGTCGAATGAACTGGGAAGTCGTGGTGGTTGACCGTGATAAAAAGGCACTTAATCGAATGAAGGACGAGATCTATCCTTCTCGGTATGGGGCATGGGATCCGGAGATTTCACTTTTTGAAAGTATTAATGAGCCGAAAGGTGATTTTGATGTCATTATGGTTGGTACTCCTCCTGATGTGAGGATGAGGGTTGCCCTCGAAGCCTTAAAGGAAGAACCGCGAATTCTTCAATTAGAAAAACCTATTGCTACTCCATTTGATACTTCTTTAAAGAAATTTGCGTCTAGATATCAGAAGCAAAAGAAGACGATAGCATTAGTTGGCTATGACCATGCAGTTGCCGAATCAATTCAGTATATTGTTACCTTGCTTCAGGAAAAGGTGATCGGAAATGCGGTAACCCTCGATGTTGAGTTCCGAGAGCATTGGGAGGGTATCTTTAAAGCGCACCCATGGCTTCTCGGACCACAAGATACCTACCTCGGTTTTTGGAAGCGAGGAGGCGGTGCGAGTGGAGAACATTCACACGCGCTTCATCTATGGCAATATCTTGCACGGGTTGCAGGATTGGGAGAATGGAAATATGTTGCACCACTACTTAAACTTGAAAGACGTGGTAAAGCCGAATATGATTCAGTCGCTTCTTTTTCAATTGAAACACAAAAAGGTGCGGTAGGTCGGGTAGTGCAAGATGTGGTAACTAAGCCAACCAGAAAGTGGATTCGGATTCAGGGCACCGCTGGATTCATCGAATGGATTTGTGGTGGACACCCTGACGGTGATCTGGTGCGAGTCTCTCGTGAATTTAATGAAGTAAAGGAAGAAGTCTTTAAGAAGAAACGCCCAGATGATTTCTATCGAGAGATGCTCCATATTCAAGATATTTTAGAAGGTAAGGTGAAGAGAAATAAATCACCCATTTCCTTTGAAAGTGGTTTCTCCGTTATGAAGTTGATTGACACTGTTTGGAAAAAGAATAGGGAAAAGAAAATTTTACTTTCTTGATAGGGTTTCCTTGAATTATTGCTATTCAAAACACATCTCATTTAACGTTTTTTACTGTCACTTTTCGCGTGATAGTATGGTTATATCCTCATTGATATTGAACTGAGGAATTTTAATGAAAACTATTTTTATCTCATTACTTTCAGGAGTAGAAGCAAAGGGTGTTTTGCGTAGCAACATTGTCTCACGCCTTCTTGAGGATCATACTGTTCGCGTAGTGCTCCTCTTAAAAAGCAAAGAACGAGTAGATTTCTACCAACAAGAGTATCACCACCCAAACCTTATCTACGAAGTGATTGAATCATACCCATTTTCATGGTTCAATCGATTTTTTGAATATGCAAAACATTACCTTGTCCGAACGCGAACGCTCAATTTATATAAACGTCTTCGCTATGAAGATTCGCATAATACGTTATTGTTTCTTGTGAGTCATCTGGTGAGTATTGTGTTTGCGAACAAATTTTTTCGATCAATATCTCGCTTCCTCGACCTCCATATGGCGCAAGACACTATTTTTGATTCATTTTTTAGGAAGTATCATCCCGATGTAGTTTTCCTCGCCAATCTCTTTGATGAAGTAGAGATCAGTATATTACGCAAAGCTCGCCATGAGAAGGTACCCACTATTGGATTTATTAATTCATGGGACAAGGTTACCTCAAAAGGATTTGTACGTCTGCTCCCTGATCTTCTTATCGTCACAAATATGCTTGTTCAAAAAGATGCAATTCAGCATGTTGATATGCCTGCCGAAAAGATTATCATCTCTGGAGTTCCGAATTATGATCCATACATTGATCATAAAGCACTCCTTTCTCGTGAACAATTTTTCAATACAATCAAAATTTCTCCGAAGAAAAAACTTATAGTATTTGGCCCCATCGGAAAAAGTATTTCAAACTCTGATTGGGATGCAATAGATATGGTGCAAGAAATCATAAATACTCATTTTAGCAATGAGGCGGCGCTACTGGTCCGATTTCAACCGAATGATTTTGGTGGTGACGAGGAAGAGTTTGCAAAACGTCCGGATTTACACTTTGATATACCTGGGGTACGTTTTTCTACTACGCGTGGTATGGATTGGGACATGACCACTCGTGAGCTTGATCACTTACGAAACACTCTTTTTCATATGTCACTCTTGGTATCGTATGCTTCAAGTTTAAGTATTGATGCCGCTTGTTTTGACAAACCAATTATCAATATTGGTTTTGAAGTTAAAGAAAATGAACCAGCACTCAAACAACCAACGCGCCGATTTGCTACGGAACATTACACTCACGCATTGAATACCGGTGCAATCACACTCGTCAAAAGTCGTGATAAGCTCATCACTACAATACGGGAATATCTAAAGCATCCAGAAAAAGATCATGAAGCTCGTACTCGTTTAGTACAAGAGCAGTGTTATCTCCTTGATGGAAAAGCAGGCAAGCGAATTGTTGAAGCGATACGTCAGGTTAGTAAGTAATGTTATAGTATGACTATGAAAAAGAGAAAAATCTGTGTTATTAATGGGAAACGTGGCGGGTTTAATGCGCTACTACCCACGATGCGCGCGTTTAATGAAGATCCAGTATGTGAACTCCAAGTTGTGCTTACTGATATGCACCTCTCAAAAACATTCGGACATACTATCGATTACGCAAAAAAATTAATAAAAGTATCAAAAATAGTACCAATTGGGCAGGTGGGAAGTAGTGCTCGTGAGCGAACCGAGGCACTCGGACGGGGACTTACTGGTATGGCGGAAGCGCTTGAATCATTAGCACCAGATATAGTGCTTTTGCTTGGTGATCGATCAGAAACTTTAATTGCAACTTTCGCGGCACTGCAACTTAAAATTCCAGTAGCCCATATTCAAGGAGGAGAGATTTCGGGGAATATTGATGGAATCCAACGTCATGCAATCACGAAGCTTTCCCATCTTCATTTTACAGAGACCAAGAAAGCTGCCAAACGTGTAGAGATGCTTGGTGAAGAGTCGTGGCGTATCCACTATACCGGCGCTCCCTATATTGATTTTATTAAACAGAAATGGTACACCCCAGAACATGAAGTACGAGAAAAATTTAACCTAAAAGAAGATGAGCAATTTTTCTTAGTACTCATGCATCCGGTAACTACCGAACCAGAGAAATCATACGCGCATATGAAAGAAACATTATCAGCGATAGCTGAAACAGGAATTAGGGCGATCATTGCATATCCCTGTTCAGATCAAGGATATCAGGGGGTGATTGATGCCATTGAAGCACATAAAGACAACCCACAGTTTTCAATTCACCAAAATATTCCTGCCCACGATTTTATTGGACTCGAGGCCTGTACTACGGCACTTATCGGCAACTCAAGCGCGGGGATTTACGAGGCGCCGTATGTATACACACCAGCGGTAAACATTGGTAAGCGACAAGAAGGACGAGAACGTGAGTCGAATATTATTGAGGTAATGAACGTAGAAAAGAAGGCAATCATTGAGGCCATTCATACCGCAATGACTGATCAAGATTTTCGTGAGAAACTTATGCACCCGGAGGGTATCTATGGGGACGGAAGGGCATATGAGCGCATAGTGAAAACAATCAAAGAAATCCAATTAGGAGAGACTCTCTTTGAAAAAAAGACAGTCTTTGAACGATGATACTAAACGGTATCAGAAACTAGTTTACTTACGATGTATTTTGTAGTACACTTGAACGTACCGTATAAGGAGATAACCAGTAACAGATGGCGCTTTCCCAGAGTTAGTACTATATTGGTTGCTTATTCATAATAACTAACATTTAATCGAATGAATCTTCCACAAAAAATAGAGATCTCTAAAATCATTATTGACCAGGCAATTACAAAATACCCCCGTATTTTTGCGGCATGTTCATTTGGCAAGGACTCTCGAGTTATTGTTGATCTTGTCATGCAGGTCAACCCCAAGTTCAATTTCGTAGGTATTGACACTGGTTATGAATTTCCAGAAACACTGGCTTATGCTGATACACTCACAAAAGAAACCAGTATGAATTTTCGGTGGGTATGTCCAACAAAAGAAGCGAAAGAGAAGATTGACAGAGAATACGGTGATTCATTTATTAAAAATGATCAATATAAGTGTTGTGAAATGAAAATTCCTGCAATTGAATCGGTCATGGGTGAGTATGACGCGTGGATTACCGGACTTCGCAGAGACGAGACTGAATTCCGAAAAGATATTCGTATTTTTGAATTCGGTACTATTACTAAAGTGAACCCTATTGCATTCTGGAGCAAAGAAGATGTGTGGCAGTATATAAAAGATAATAAGCTCTCATATCACCCTCTCTACGATCAAGGATACCCTTCACTTGGTTGCAAACCATGCACCACGCAAGGGCGAATGCAAGATGGTGGTGGAAGACAGGGGAAGTTTGAACGCGCCGGTCGTTTTTCAGGAACAGCAAACGTAGGAAAGGAGTGTGGTTTACACACTATGTAATTATCTCGTTTTTTCTCTCTATTTTTTTCTATGAAGATTCTTATTTTGGGAGGCGATGGATACCTTGGTTGGCCAACAGCAATGCATTTTGCTCGACAAGGGCATCAGGTGGCAATTGTCGATAATTTAGCAAAACGAGTATGGGAAGCAGAGATGGGAGTGTCGCCGCTTTTTCATATCCCCACTCTGCAACGTCGAGTGCGTTTATGGAATGAAAAAAATCCAAAACAGAAAATCAGTATTTATATTGGCGACATCGCGCATAACCACCGTTTTGTTTACCATGTTTTTGAAGAATTTCTCCCTGAAGCAATTGTGCATTATGCAGAACAACCTTCAGCACCGTACTCAATGCATAATCGTCTGAATGCAGTTACGACACAAATAAACAATGTGGCGGGCAACCTTAATGTACTCTTTGCCATGAAGAGTTATACTCCTGATGCGCATTTGGTAAAGCTTGGAACGATGGGGGAGTATGGTACGCCAAATATTGATATTGAAGAAGGATGGCTTGAAGTTGAGCACAATGGAAGACATGATCGAATGCTTTTTCCTAAAAAACCAGGGTCGTTTTATCACCTCTCAAAAGTTCACGATAGTAATAATATTGAATTTGCTTGTCGCATTTGGAATATGCGTGCAACTGACTTAAACCAAGGAGTGGTTTATGGTATTGATACTCGCGAGACAGAGGAGCATTCAGAATTCCTAACCAGTTTTCACTATGATGAAGTGTTTGGGACCGTACTCAATCGGTTTGTGGTGCAAGCAGTTGCTGGAGTTCCATTGACTGTATATGGAAAAGGAGGGCAGAAACGCGGATTTCTAAACATCCGTGATACTATCGCGTGTATTGATATCGCAGTGAATAATCCCGCGGATCCAGGAGAGTTCCGTGTATTTAACCAGTTTACTGAACAATTCAGCGTTCAGGATTTGGCCGAGAAAGTAGCGAAAGCGGGGGAGTCAAGAGGGGTTTCAGTAAAGATTGACCATATTGAAAACCCTCGTGTTGAATTAGAAGATCACTATTATAATGCAAAAAATACCTCGCTATTATCATTAGGGTTAAAACCAATTTTACTCACTGAAGAATTTGTTGCGCGTATGATCGATCGAGTACAACAGTCTGTAGAGGATATTGATACCCAGACCATACACCCTAAAATAGTGTGGCACCAAAAAAGAGGGAATAAAAAATAATTGCATTATCTATGACCCGTATTGTTGTAACCGGTGGTGCTGGATTTATTGGATCCCATCTTATTGAAGAACTGATTAGCCAAGGGCATCAAGTAACTTCTTTCGATATTGTTCAACCCGAACACGCTCATATTGGTGCGGAATATCTAAGTGTTGACGTGCGGGATAGTAGCGAGGTACTGAGTGTGCTCCAGAGGATACGTCCCGATGCGGTCGTGCATCTTGCGGCACTACCGTCAGTACAGACTTCTATTCAAAAACCACTCGATGCGCTACATACCAATATCCGGGGAACCTATACGATGCTTGAGTCTGCCCGTTCCTCTGGTGTCAAGCGTTTCGTTTTTGCTTCGTCAGCCGCAGTGTATGGATTTACCGGAGAAGAATATGCAGGTAAGCCACTACATGAGGAGTTACCTCTCAAGCCAAAAAACCCCTATGGTCTTGCAAAACACGTTGGAGAGCAATTAATGGCTATGTGGGCGAGAGATAATTTTTGGGACCCAATTGACACAGTATCTCTGCGTTTTTTTAATGTATATGGTCCGCGCCAGAGACGTGATTCTGCATACGCGACATGTATCGAACGATTCCTAGCTTTCTTAGAAGAAAAGAAACCGCTTACCATTGTCTCTCCTGGAACACAACGTCGAGATATGATTTTTGTTAAAGACTTGGTTCAAGGAATTGCCCGAGCGGCACTTACCGATCAAAAGTTCAATGGCCAAGCAATAAATTTAGGAAGCGGAAAAAACTATTCCATTCGAGAGATAGCCCAGATTATAGGAGGAAAAGATTACCCAACAGTTACTATTGAGGCGCGTCCCGGGGATGTGAAAGAGGTGCTTGCTGATATTAGTTGTGCCCAAGCGCTTCTTGATTGGAGCCCTCAAGTAAGTTTCGAAGAAGGAGTTAAAATGCTTCAGGCATAATGGTATGAATAAAAAAGTTCTTGCTACGGTTACTGCTCGTGGGGAATCAAAACGAATTCCTAAAAAGAGTATCGTGCCAATCCTCGGCAGACCCTCAATGGTGTGGGTTATTGAGGCATTACAAAAATCAAAAAGAGTAAACCGTATTATTGTTGACACTGACAGTGAAGAAATAGCGGAGATCGGAAGAGGTGCGGGAGCAGAGATTCCATTTTTACGACCCAAAGAACTCGCTCGTGACTCTAGCACACATCTCGAAGTGCTTAAGCATGAATTAGAATTTTTAAAGAAAAAAGAGAGGTATTGGCCTGATGCGGTGGTACTTGTACAACCAACAAACCCTCTAGTGGAGCCGGAGGATATTGATCGGGCAGTCGAATTGTTATTAAAAGATAATTTAGATTCCGTAGAAACAATCTTTGAAGTCCCGACCATCTTTCATCCCTACCGTGTGCGTACAATAGATACACAAGGATTCACCCGCTTCTTTATGCCAAACGAGAGGAAGGTGGCGATACAATCAGGAATATGGCCGAAAATATATGCAGTAGATGCGGTGTATTGTTTTAAGCCAGAAACGCTCTATACTTATGGCACAATCCAGGGAGAAAGGAGTAAATCAGTTATTGTGCCACGCGAACAGACGAGCGACATCGATGAACCAATTGATGTGCTTACCACAGAGGCAGTACTTAAACACCGTCACCAACGCAAAAACTAGCTATATATCTAATTTTATGGTACTATTTTTCTCATGAATTCACGCAAAAAAGTTCAGTTGGGAAATAGGGTTATTGGAGAAGGAGAGCCTGTCTATATTATCTTTGAAGGAGGACTTACCAATTGGGGTGATGTGAACCTTGCAAAAAAACAAGTGGATGCTGCAATGGCTGCTGGTGCTGATTGCATTAAATTTCAGGCACAGACCACAGAAGCATTAGTTTCTAAAAAGGTAGACCCTTATTGGTATCGACGGCTCAAATACAAAGAACTCTCATATGATGAATTACGGGAGCTTCGAGATTATTGCGCGATACGAAATATTGATTTTCTGGTTACTGCCCACACTGATTTTGATTTAGATTTTTTGGATAAAGAACTCGATATACCATTTTTGAAAATTGGTTCGGGTGAATCAATGAATTTCGAATTCTTGAAAAATGTCGGTGCTCGCAAAAAACCTGTAGTGATCTCACTTGGCTTACATTTAGATGATGAAGAAGTAAGGCAAACCATTCAGACTCTTGAAGATGCAGGTACTACTGAAATAGTTATTTTACATTGCAATACCGTATATCCCACACCACCAGCAATCAACCATCTTCGTCAGATCACGCATTTGCAAAAAATGTTTTCATACCCCATTGGATACTCCGATCATACGGTTGGGCTTCATATCCCGATCGCATCAGTATCACTCGGAGTTTGTGTAATTGAAAAGCATATCTCATTCGACACTCATGACAAGCGATCTTTTGATTGCCCTGGATCAGTCACGCCAGAGACCGCTAAAGACTTTGTTCAACATATCCGAGAACTTGAACTCGCTCTTTCCGATCCAGGAGAAAAACGAAAAGAAAAAATTAAACAAGCTCGACAATGGGCCGCGCAATCAATTGTTGCGAAACACGCACTTACTCAAGGGCATAAAATAAGTCACGTAGATCTTTCTTTCAAAAGACCAGGAGTCGGTCTTTCTTCTGACCAAGCCAATATGCTTATCGGCAAGAAGCTAATCAGAGCTATTGAAGCCGATGAGCTCATTGAAGAAAAAGACGTGGCATAAAGGCGCTATTTCTTCTCGAAGGAATTTTTTCTCTTTTCTATTTTGTGGTATCGTGGGTGCATGAATATGAACCAATTATTGCGCTACTTCATCATTTTTGGAGTCTTCGCGCTGTTTCTTTTTATTCCAATTATTGTTACCCGGTCAACCCTGTTTCCTTTTATTAGTGGTAAGGGGTTCTTTTTCCGAATCATTGTTGAGATCATTTTTGGCGCATGGCTCATTCTTGCCATTCGAGACGTATCATATCGACCTCGCATATCCTCACTCCTCTATGCACTAGGAGGCTTCTTGGGGGTAATGGGGCTTGCAACTATTTTTGCGGAGAACCCATTTAAAAGTTTTTGGTCAAATTTTGAACGAATGGAGGGGTATATTACACTGCTTCACCTCGGTGCCTATTTTATTGTAGTAAGCGCTCTTATAAATACGGAACGTCTATGGAGGTATCTTTTTCATGGATTACTCGGTACCAGTATTTTTGTAGGCTGTTACAGCATTCTCCAACTCTATGGAGAAATAACCATTAATCAAGGTGGAGTCCGTGTTGATGCCACCTTGGGTAATGCCGCGTATTTAGGTGGTTATACTATTTTTACTATTTTCCTCGGGTCTTTAATGTGGATTAAAAATCGCACAAGAGTTATCCCTATTGCGGTAAGTTGGTTAACAGGTCTCTTCTTTTTTATAGTGTACTATTTAATAAGAATCAGTGACGCGGATACGGTTGCAGAAACACCAGGAAAGATAATGTTGCTATTCTCATTCTTAATTTTAGGTTTGTGTGTCTTCCTTTTGATTCGTTACTCTAGGTCATTTCTGCCACACCGTATTCTTTCAGGAGCGTTATACGCGGGGCTTGTTCTGCTAAATCTATTCGTGCTCTACAATACCGCGACACGTGGTGCGATACTCGGTTTGATTGTCGGGGTAATTATGGTGCTCTTTCTGTTGGCATTTTTCGGGAAGACATCAAATTCTCGTGTTCAGAAGGGGGCATTAGTTGCTTTGATTTCCACAGCCGTTTTATTAGGTGGATTCTTTCTTGTTAAGGATGCTGATTTCTTGAAAGGAAAAGGTCCAATTTCTCGTATTGCGTCTATTTCGCTTGACGATGCCGCGCCACGATTTATGGTGTGGAATATCGCATGGCAAGGTATTAAAGAAAGACCGATTTTTGGTTGGGGGCAAGAGAATTTTAATTTTGTCTTCAACACCCATTACGATCCACGGATGTTTGGACAGGAAGCGTGGTTTGATCGAACACACAATATTCTTTTTGATTGGTTCATTGCTGGAGGGGTATTGGGGCTTGTATCTTACCTAAGTCTTTTTGCGACCGGATTGTATCTTCTCTGGAGACGTTCTTCAGAGGGCGAAGAAGAAATTACTTTTAATGAAAAGGTAGTTCTTACGGGGCTTATTAGCGCCTACTTCTTCAGCAATCTGTTTGTGTTCGATAATACGGTAAGTTATGTTTTCTTCTTTGGATTACTCGCATATATTCACAGCAAGCGATCGAGAAGACTTCAGTATGAATGGAAAATTGCTTCTTCACCACTTAATCAGCAGATCGCAACTTCCGGAATAATCATTCTCACCTTATTCTCTCTTTATTTCTTCAATGCAAAAGGGATTCTCGCGGCGCGGGGTATTATTGACGCCTTTCAGAATTATGATAATGATCTTTCAAAAAACACGGAGATATTTAGAAAGACGATCGCGTATGATTCATTTGCTACCTCTGAAGTGCGCGAACACCTCGCCCGGACCTCGGGGGATATCCAGTCTATTCCTTTCGATGAGGATCAAAAACAAGAGCTCTATGAGCTTGCAAAATCAGAAATGAGAAAACAGGTTGAGGAACATCCCCGGGATGCGCGCTTCCACGTCTTTATGGGGTCACTGCTCAACTCTTATGGGGAAGCTACTGCCGCTATTTCTTACCTTGAAGATGCTCATGAATTGTCACCACGTAAACAAGATATTTTATTTGAATTGGGTTCAAGTTATCTTAATCTTGGTAATCCCAATAAAGCACTTGAATTCTTTAAAGAAGCATACGATCTAGATCCAACTTTTAGCGAGGTGCGGATCATTTATGCAACGGGTTTAATCTATGCGGGGAATGTAAATGAAGCAAAAAGAATTCTTGCAGAGAGTGGACAGAGTGAAGCATTTGATCAGCGTCTTATTCGTGCGTATCTTGCGACAAACAATATCAATGAAGTTATTTCGATATATGAGCGAGAATTAGTGCATCGTCCAAATGACATCCAGCTTCGAATTTCACTCGCCGTATCGCTCGCTAATGTCGGTCGGAGCGCAGAGGCAATCAAGCGTATTGAAGAAGCGATTGAAATCGACCCTGCGTTAGAGGAGCAAGGTAATGTATTGATCCAGCAGATTCGAGCAGGGAATAGTTTCTAGCAAGTAGCGCTTGACAAATTTTTCTGGATGATTATGATGTATAGTGTGAGTTGTGAAGAGTAAACTCTAAACAAAAGAAATGTCTGCAAAAATACCCCTTCGGGGGTCTTTTTGTTTGAGTAATGGGGTGAGAGAGGTTTTAGAAAATTACCGAGATAATAATTAGTAAAGCGGTATCTCGGATGTTCGAGATAATGAAAGACTAGTTTTTTACCTTAAATTCTTAACGAGGAATGTCTGTATTTCTCATCCCTATATCCCACACATATCGATACTATTGTGTTCATTTTATAGATTAAAAGAATAGTTATCAGAAGGGGAGTATTTTCTTGATAAAATTTCTAGCAATGAATGCTGATGGGTAGGATATTTTTGTTGAGATAAAGTATTCTTATAAATTCCCTGTTTTGAGAGAAATCTTACCTAGAGAACAAACTAAAAAATTCTTTGTATAGGAATTCTCTTACTCAATATTTTCTCTGTATCTTTTAAAACCCCCGAGAAGTATTTATCCGAGATACACCGTAAATTAAAGGTATCTCGGATTAACTGGTTAGCTAAATCGGGCTCTCCCGAGTAGCAGAAACATTCTGAAGTGAGAGATTGGATATGACCTCATTAAATACCAGGTGAGGTATTTTTATAAAGATTTTTTTGAATGGTCAGCAACAACAATCCACCTTTAATGAGTTCGCGTTAAATAATCAAGACCTTCGCAACACCTCTTCTGGTGTTTGAAAGTTAAGTCC